>Ga0210394_10000019_pt1 | contig 407981 bp, 342 predicted proteins | sample IncBWC12MmetaG_FD_160121 | JGI IMG/M metagenome (GOLD analysis project Ga0210394, IMG submission 160121) | Forest soil microbial communities from Barre Woods Harvard Forest LTER site, Petersham, Massachusetts, United States - Inc-BW-C-12-M | ecosystem: Environmental > Terrestrial > Soil >... | reverse complement strand
CCCAGCGAGTCAAGAATATGGATTGGCAATTGCTTGCGCGATTCGGCCGAGAGGTCGGCAAAAGTAGCGCGGGCTGCATACTTCGCGAGACTTTCGACTTGAGTCATCAGTGGAATCCTCCATTTTTGTTTTCCGAGTTGATTTGTTTAGGATGTCAGGGCGATGAAAATCCCCATCGTGATCACCGAGCCGATCACGCTGAGGAACACAGCAGACGCAGCCTCCGCCTCAACGACGCGATATTGAAGGGCCAACATGACGACAATGGGCATGGCTGGGATGGCCGTCGTCAGCACCGCGTCGCTTACGGTAGGATTGCCATAGCCGAGCCATCGCAAGCCACCCAGAACCAACCCGGGCTGTACGATGTTTTTCAGAAATACGAAGAACAAGATATGCCAGTTGAACATGATTCTGCCGGATGCAAGCACGATCCCGCAGGCGAATATGGCGACACCGCCGGATGCGTGTCCCAGCATGTAAAGCGAATGGACGAGGAGCTCAGGAATGCGGAAGCCGATCAGCACGATAACGAAAGCGAGAACGGGAGCCCAGACCATCGGTTCCCTCACTGTCTCCTTGATTTTGGCCGAGAGAAACGCGAGAGGCGATGGTCGGGGCTGTGCCGAACTATCCCCGTCTTGCAGTTCTGACCTACTCCCGTTCGATTCTCTCCCCGTTGTATCTAATGCGAGAAAAAGAATCGTGACTGGCACGACCGTGAGGTTGATGATGAGACTGTCTACCGCAATCGGAATGGCGGCATTTGGGCGTCCCAACAGATCGCCGAGAACCGCCGGACCTACGAAAGGCACTGCCGGCGCGGAAGCCGTGAGCGCGCACAACGCACTGATGCCCATCGGCATACGAAAAGCAAGACGGGCTAGCAGAAAAATCGCGCCGTAAAATGCAATCGTGCCAACGCACAATGCCATTACTAGCGGGAGATCCTGGCTTAGTTCCGCGCGCGAGGACGTAACCGTACCGGCAAAAAGCGCCAATGGCACCGCGTAAAGCAGCACCATCCGATTCAGGATTGAGGCTTCCTTCTGGCCAAAATCGTGATGCCAAGCGGCCATGAGGCCGAGCAGGAACGTCACGACCATTGGAAGAAGCGCGCCCAAAATCGTTCGTAGCATCGCCGTTCTACTCTTTACACTAGAGGTTCTCCAATTGGGTACATGGCCTTGGCCCGCTCTTAGCAACTACATAACTAAACCGAATTGCTTCTCTGTGTCAACCGGTTCAGTGCAAAATGGGACACTGACCTAATTCATGTGTTCACCAGTCTCATAATTCTCATCAATTCGGATGGGTTGCGGATGGTCGAATCATTCTTTGCATTTTGTTTCCCGAGGTTGCTGATTTTGTCTGCCTTCTACCCCACCTTAAATTCAAGGCTGGAGCGCTAGATCCTGATTAACACCTCAACCGTCCATGTGGATTTCGCTCGCTCCGCAAGTACAATGGCGATTGTATGGTGCGCATCAGGCGACGGCATTGCACACCAACATGGTCGGGCATAAATTATAGCTCGGTCGGCGAAATCTATTAAAGGAGAGACCGTTAAACATGAAAGTCGGAATCCTAGGATCGGGTGATGTGGGAACAACTCTCGCTGCCGGTTTTCTCAAACACGGTCATGCCGTAATGATAGGCACCCGCACCGCTGGCAAACTTGCAGCTTGGGGACAAAGGAATCCGCGCGGCCGCATTGGCGGCTTTGATGAAGCCGCTAAATTCGCGGAATTGGTTGTGCTTGCGGTGAAAGGCACGGTTGCGAGCGAGGCACTGCATGCTGCGGGTGTTGCCAATCTCTCTGGCAAAATTATCATCGATGCGACCAACCCTATCGCAGACGCGCCGCCAGTGAACGGAGTATTGAAATTCTTCACCGATCTGAACGAATCCTTGATGGAACGTCTTCAGCGGGAGTTTGAGGGCGTTCGCTTCGTGAAGGCTTTCAATTCTGTTGGCAGCGCGTGCATGGTGAATCCGCAATTCAAGGGCGGCACCCCGACCATGTTCATATGCGGGAACGACGACGGAGGCAAGAAGGTTGTAGCGGGAATTCTCGCGCAGTTCGGGTGGGAAACAGCCGACATGGGTATGGCTGAGGCCGCTCGGGCGATCGAACCGCTTTGTATGCTCTGGTGCATTCCCGGTTTCCTTCGCAACGAATGGATCCGTGCTTTTAAGTTGCTCACATAGCTAGAACACGAATAGCCAGCGCCGGATCCAGACAAATCTTGCGCTTCAGTCTTCTGCAAGAGCAGACGTCCACTCGCTTGCGACGACACAAAGGTTGGCCGACAGAGCGCAATCGTTGGCCTCGTTCAGACTCGCAATTAGTCGCGTACCGGAAACTAGGAAAATCCACAAACCCGGGCCCGCAGGGTAGTGGTGGCGGGATTTGTTCTGACCTGCTAGTGCCGTGGTCGCCGGCATCGGGAGCGGATCTCAAGTACCAACTCAGTGACCCGTGCGTGCGCAAATGTTCACCAACTATCGGCGTTCCATCATTGCAGGAGCACTGCTTCGTCCTGATTAGCGGGCGCTAGGGTATCGGGCAGCCCGTGCCGGCGCCGCATGCGATCGTGTAGCCGGAAATCTCGAATTGATTCGTGCCACCCGCGCCGGTGTCATTCTGAGAGATACTGACCCCGACGGTCGAGCCTGGGTCGGCATACAAGCGCAACGGTTGAGTGACGATCCATTGGTCGAATCCGGAAATGGTGTCGACAAAGGTGAGAGGAAGCGTGCAGGCCATGCCCGTGCCGCCTGTGGTCACCGCGATGATGCCAATGGCTTTGAACCCGGGGCTGAGAAACGCGTCGATCGAGACAGTCTCGATGACCAGCTCCTCGCCAGAGGGCACCGACAATGAAGCATTGCAGACGCCGCTGCCCGGAGCGACGGTACATGTCAACCCCGTGGACAACCCCGCGGCGAACGGATGGTGGGCAGCGTTATCGACTTCGCGGACATAGAGGGGAGCGCCGCTCATATTGCTCACGCCTAGCGAAGAAGGGAAATTTCCGAAGTTCACCGTCCCGCTGACGGCCTGTGTCGAGGGGAAGTTGCCGACGTTCACTGGCAGTGGCGTATTCACTACTGTAACCGCCGGGCCTTCTGCCGCCGCGACTACCGGATGACTCGGAAGAGACGACAGGACGAATGCGACGACACCTAGGCCCAATGTCAAAAGCATAAACCTGCCGAAATATCTCATGGTACTGCCTCCTCACAGCTTCTCGATATGCGAGCGTTAGCGACTTTCTATCTATACAATCGGAAACGGCGAGGAAAAGACGACAAGGGCAAAGTGAATATTCTTGCCGACAAATGCACTGAAGCGGTGACCGCCGCGGGTTCCTTCGTTTCGCCAGACCCTCCAGCAACCGTCCTATAACGGCCTTAGGTAATGTGTTGTGGCCTGAGACAGTGCGGGCAAATTGGCGCACAAGGGCGCGTCCAACCGACCCGCATGTCGCCATGCGACGCTAGTGCCTGAAAAGTCGCGTAACCGGAAAAGTCAAATCCACGTGGCTGGTGAGGACGTCATTCGGGAGGCCCCGGCGTCGGGCTTCGCCGAAAGTATGGTGTGCAGATCGGTTGTTTCGAGATTGTCGTGGGCATCGCTAGACCTCTTGGTCGCCGACGAGGCGATGGGAACCACCTGGAGCTACCTCGATATGACGGCGCTCGGCCGTCAGGAGTCCTGGGAGGACTCGCCAGAGGGTTACACCCAGACTCCGCCGTACAAGTGGTGGAACTGGCACGACAACTACGAGGCTGAGGCCTCACCGGACCCGAAGTGGGTCGATATAATCACCGATCCTCAAGGAGCAGCCTTGCGAAGGCTTGGCGAAGAACCGAAAGGATGACTGAGATTAGCAAGGGAGAAAACGATGAAAGACATCATGGGAGATGAACTTGGAGCGCCCAAAATTGTCGATCGGAGCGCCTTCCAGGCGGGAGCTGGACGCACTGCGGGTTCGAGAGAAGGCTCACACAAGAGAAGGCGACACCATTGCAGGCACCCGACGACGTCTCCCCATGGTCGAGGTGGATGGTGCCACACCGCTCATTGGCGAACGTCGCGCGGTGACACTATTGGACGTGTTTGAGGGACGCCGGATGCTCATCGCCTACTACTTCATGTGGCACGCCGGCCATCTCGCGCCGGAGCAGTGCGAGGGGTGCACCTTCTATAATATGTAGGAATAAGTGTGATGCAATCCACGTCGCAAAACAACAGCTGAAGGCAGTGGCCAACCTGGAAGTTATTGAAAAGTATGGTAGGCCCGTGCGGGCTCGAACCGAAGGCCTCCACCGTGTCAATTGTGTGGTCAGGAAGCTAAATCCCTTAGCCTGCTTTGCTTTTCCGGTTCTGGCCAGGTCACAATCCCCCAATGGCCGAGTTTCGGTGACGAATTGGTGACGAGTTCGTGAGGATCCATAAATGTGAAGAAATACGATGGATACTAGAGAAAACGCTTTGAGACTTGGCGTAGTTTCATGCACAGAGCGGGGTTGACCTCTAAACCTCCCGCAATCTAATCCGTAGGCAATTCACTCGGCATGCTTGAGACTTGGTCGGATCTCTACCCACAAACACTCGCCCTTGACAGGCTTCGCGACAGTGGGCCATGGCTGAATGAGTTTGTTGTTTTCGAAGCTGTGCTCATCAACGGGCCACCGTTTACTCATTAGCCTCCTGTACCAAAATTGTTCCTTTGGCCAACGACTTCCGTGCTCCTATTTATTACACTTGCATTACTGCTAATTGATTACCTCCTTGTGCTTCTGGGCGCCAAGAAGGGTGCACATTTGATTCCGAGCGATGGGAATCCAACCAGCCGAAATTCCAACTAGGGCTGCTCGTTAACTGCCGAAATGTTTTTCTTCAGCGGCTGTTTCGATCGAACCCGATTGTCGAAACGGAGATAACTCTGATGCTTCGAAAATTCGGACCCGCTAGCTTGACCTTGACCGTACTTGCAACTCTCTTCGCCGCCGTTCCTGTGCGCGCGCAATTCACCCCTGATTTGCAGCCGCGCGCCACGTCCACCCAGGAACGCGAGGAGGGAACGCTGGTGACCCTCGCCGGCAACGTCCGTCCCGAGGCGAACCGTGAGAACGATCGCGGCCCAGTTGCTGAAAGCTTTCTTATGGAGCACATGCTGCTTCAGTTGCGCCGCCCGCCCGAACAGGAGCAGGCTCTCCGGCAGTTCATCAGTGAGCTGCACGCCAAAGGTTCTGCGAACTTTCACCGGTGGACCAATGCGAAAAAATTTGGAGAGACTTATGGACCCCCAACACGAGAGCTGGACGACGTCACGAGTTGGCTAGAGTCATACGGCTTCAAAGTCAATACGGTTTATCCCAGCAGAATGGTAATCGATTTCTCCGGCACTGCGGGCCAGGTGCGGAAAGCATTTGCGACCGAGATCCATAACTTAGACGTGAAGGGCCAGAAGCATATCACCAACATGAGCGACCCGCGAATTCCTTTGGCGCTCGCGCCGGACATTGTGGGCATCGTCTCTCTGAACGACTTCCGCCCGAAGCCCATGCACACGATGCACAAGGCAAGGCCCCAGTTCACGGTTGGCAGCGGAAATTACATCGTGGTACCCGAGGACTTGGCGACTATCTACAATCTGAAGCCCGTGTTCAGTGCCGGCACATCAGGGCAAGGCCAGACGATTGTGGTTATCGAAGATAGCGACGTGTTCAGCACCTCGGACTGGGATGCATTTCGTTCCACGTTCGGCCTCTCTGCGTATTCGTCGGGTTCCCTTACTACGGTTTTCCCGCCACCCCCGGTCGGACCGAACAATTGCAGCGATCCCGGCGTGATCGATCAGGTCGACGCCGAAGCGATCCTGGACGCGGAATGGGCCAGCGCGGCGGCGCCGAGCGCGGCTATTCAGATGGCCACTTGCGCCGACTCAACCACCACTTTCGGCGGTCTGATTGCCTTGCAGAACTTGATTAACGCTAGCCCCAGTCCACCCGCCATCATGAGCATCAGCTATGGCCAGTGCGAGACCTTGAACGGCGCGGCGGCCAACGCAGCCTTTAGCTCGGCGTATCAGCAAGCGGTCGCTGAAGGTGTCTCCGTTTTCGTGGCCGCGGGCGATAGCGCCGCAAGTGGATGCGACAATGGCGCGCTGGCGGCGACCCACGGCATTGCGGTGAATGCGTATTCGTCTACACCATACAACGTCGCTGTCGGCGGCACCGATTTCAGTGATACATATTCCAGCACGAACAGTACGTATTGGAACCCTACCAATACGTCCAACTACGGCTCGGCGATTTCCTACATTCCGGAAACACCCTGGAACGATTCGTGCGCTGGCGTGCTGGTGACGAACTACTACGGTGGTGGTGGACTCCCCTACGGGCCGGGCGGGTTTTGCAATGACCCAACAGGAATCCCCCTGCAAACGACGGTCGGCGGAGGTGGCGGGCCAAGCGCATGCGCGACCGGCACGCCCTCGGTCAACGGCGTGGTGGGCGGAACCTGCGCGGGATGGCCCAAGCCTTCCTGGCAATCCGTTTTTGGCAATCCCAGTGATGGGGTGCGCGACACCCCCGACATCTCGCTGTTCGCGGCCGACGGCGTCTGGGGTCACTACTACGTATTTTGTTGGTCTGATGTTGCCAACGGCGGAGCGGATTGTACGGGCGATCCCACCAACTGGGCCAGTGGAGGCGGAACATCCTTTGGGTCGCCGATCATGGCGGGCATCCAAGCGCTCGTCAATCAAACGACCGGAACGCGGCAAGGCAATCCCAATCCCGTCTACTACCAACTTGCGGCGGCTGAATATGGCCCCGCCGGCAACAGTTCTTGCAACTCCAGTAGCGGCGAAACCGTTTCCAGCAACTGCATTTTCTACGATGTGACGCTCGGCGACATAAACGTCGACTGCGCATACTTCGACGGCACGGACCTTTACAATTGCTACGATCCGGGAGGCACCTTTACGAACGGTCTGGTCGGCGTGCTTTCCACCGACAACAATTCTTATCAGCCTGCCTACGTCGCCACAACCGGGTGGGACTTCGCCACCGGGATCGGAAGCTTGAACGTTGCAAACTTGGTGAACAACTGGCCGACGTCCATGTCGAACTTGTCCGGAATGTGGGATCTGCGCGTCGGGAATTCTGCGAACCCTCCCACCGGCCAAATCGGCGAAACGGAGTTCACCTTCGATGTGGACATCCAGGGGAGGACGGCAACGACGGAATCCCTATCCGACAACGGCTCGCAGAATGATGCGTTCACGAATTCCGTCTGTTCCGCCGTCGACTCAAGCTTCAACGTGACCATGAATGGAAATTTCTCGGCGTCGCCCTTGGTCTCTTTCCAGCTCTTTGTGGACAATGGCGAGTCTTATTCGATGACCGGCAGCCTCTCCCCGGACGGAACCACGGTGACAGGAACCAACGTGCAGTACAATGCCACCTCCCAGAACTGCGGAAGTAACGACGTGGGAAGCACTTTCACGGCGACACTTTTCAAGCCCGCCACCGGAACATACGTGGGGTCGTTCACTCCCGATGCAGGTGGGCAAGCGTTTAGCGCCAGCATCGTTTTGAACGAGGACGGCAGTTTCAATCTTACTGGATCCGTCACAGGTTCAGGCAACTCCTGCTTTTCGAATTTAACCGTCAACAGCAATTTTGCGCCGAGCCTCGCTTCCGGTGACGTATTGGAGTTTTTCGGGACAGACTCGCAAGGAAACCAGGTTGGCTTTGTTGCGAACGCCGGCGGGTCACGTGGCGTCGCAGCCGATACCATGTGGCAAAATCTGTATGTAACTGCGGCCGTCTACGGCGGCGCGTGCAACGGCCAGACCTACACCGATGCTCCGTTCCATAAGGTGAGCCGCAGACCTCACGGTAGGCGGCCCCCAATCGTCAGCAGACGATCGAATCGGGACCAGATGTCGGAACAGTGACTTTCGGGGGTAACGCATTTGTGACCGGATATCTCAGCAAGACTCTCCGTGTGCGAAAAGGTTGCGAGCCGCCTAGACGATACAGCGGAAGCCCGCGCGACAAGGCGATATCGTCAGAATTACGGCTGCATAAGAGTTGATTGCCGAACGACTTAGATTGCTTCTTTGCGCGGGCTGGGTGGTTCGGGCGTGTCGCGACTGGCAAGTTGGGTAAATCCGGCCACGTTGCCGGCGCCCGCAACGTTGGTTGCACGTTCGCGCAGCATTTGCGCCAGCCCATCAAAAACTTTCGAGCAGGAATCGCGCAGCGCCTGGTCGGCTGAGCGCAGCAGCGATTCGATCCCGTTCTGCCCGTGCTCATTCAGTCGTCGCACTGATGCCATAACCCAGGAATCGGCGGTGGTCTGCAAGCGATCCTGAAACTTTCCGGCAGCGTCGCCGCTCGCGCGCTCCAGCTGCGCGGTCCATTCGTTCTGGTGCGCGTCGCGCTCGCTGCGGAAACCTTCGAGCGCCGATGCAAATTCGGCGCCCAGCGCTGTGCGCCCTTCGCCGATGCTGGTTTCCCACTGCGACGCCATCTGCGCGTGGAACTGTTCGACGGACGAAAAAGCGTTGACGTCGAGTTGGTGCAGCAGCTGTTGCGTGGCGTGATCAAATTCTTCCGCCCGCTCGCGCCGCGTGGCGGCAGTGGTGGCGGCAAACTGCGTGGTCTCGCGATCGGATACTTCGTGCACCAGCTGGCCGAAGGAAGCCGCTGCGGCTTCCGCCGCGCGATCAAGTTCGGTGCGCGTGTTGGCCGTCACTGCACCCGCAACGTCTTGTACCTGCGCCCGGATTTGCCCCAGGTGTTCCGCGGACTGCGCAGCAAGCTGCGCTTCGAATTGTTGCGCCGCGTCCGCGCTTCTTTGTCCGAGTCCCGCCTCGGCGGTGACAAAGGACTGTTCCACGAGCGCCTGCAGACGCGCCCGCGCTTCCTGCTGCAGCCATTCGGATGTGTGCCCGATGGATTCGGCCGCCGCATGCGACGCGCGCACTCCACTGGCGTCCAGCTCCTCGGACCACTTCACCAACGCATCCTTGCGCGCCGCTTCAAAATCCGCGTGCAAGCTCGCAAGCGTCGCTGCGACCTGCGTGCCCACTTCGCGCTGATTATTTTCTGAGACCTGGCGCAGCCGTTCGCGATGCACCCGCAGGCTATCTTCCAGCTGCACTTCGCGAGCCGCGAGTTCGTGCAAGAGCGCGGGAACGCGTTCCAGATGCGGCGCGAGTTTGGCTTCGGCCTCGGCCACGGCGCGTTCCTGGAACTGATGGCTGAGAGAATCCAGCACCGGGATCACCCGCTGCGAAACTTCACCCGAAAGATTCTCCATGCGGCGATTCATTTCCGCCGTCTGCGCGTCCAGGATTCTTTCCAGGCGCCGGTGCAACTCGTTCACCGTATCGTGGCTGGCGGCTTCGAGCTGCGCCGAAAATTCCTCAGTACGGCTGGCCACTTGTTTTACTTCCGCCAGAGAGCTGCGCGCTTTCAGAACTTCCTGCTCCAGCGCAGACTGAATCCCCGAAAACGTTTCGCGCGCTTCTGCCGCGGCTTGCGCGAACGGTTGGCGCAATTCGCCCAGCCGCTCCGTCATTTTTTGCTCGGCGTTGCGCACCACTTCGTGCGAGCGCTCCGAGAGCTGTTCCACCATCCGCTGCAAATTGTTATCCAGCGAGGATTGCAGCAGCTCATTCCATTGCCCCTGCGCGAGCGTCATTTCCGATTCGAGGCGCTGGCGCCAGACGGCCACCGCGCTTTCCTGCGCCGCGATTTCTTCCTTCGTTGGCTCAATCGATTTCGAACTGCGCGCGGCATCGGCCGCCTCGAGCTGCAGCAGCACACGGGCCACCTGGCTGGTCGCTTCCTGCGCGTTGCCGCTTTCGGCGCGCAGCGCTTCGGCCTGGCGCGAGATTTCGCTCAGCAATTCGCGGGCTTGCCCGAATTTGTCTTCGAATCCTGAATTCAGTGCGCCGAGCGCTTCATCCTGCTTCGCAGCCACTTGCGCGAAAAACTCCTCGCGCGCGCCGGCCTGCATCTTTTCGACCTCGCTCTTCCATTTCGCAAAAAGTTCCTCGGCGCTGCCGGTGCGCTCGCGCACGGTCGCTGCGGCAGTCTGCAGCACTTCCTCGCGAGCCTGCTCGGCCGCGGCGAGTACAGCGTCCTTTGCCTGACGGTCCAACTCCGCGCGGAGTTCCCGCAGCAGAGGGTTATCGGCCGCCGGAGCAGCTTCGGCCAGATGTGGTGTTTCGTGCGTAGGTTCGCACGCAGCTTCAGGCGCCGTATGAATTTCCTGTGAATCAATTCGTGCTTCCGTCTGGAAATGGTCCATAAATTCCCCGGGGTTCTCCGCCGCCGTGTCCATCGCCGGCTGTTCGGTGAAGCGTGGTATCGATCTTATAAGTGATGCGGGTGATGGAAATGCTTCAGGGATCGCCGCGGCCGCGCTATTCCATTCGGGTGCGTCGGTCCCCCAGACATTTGCCGGGCTTTCCAGCTCCACGGCAATCTGAAAGAAATCGCGAATCGAGTGCGGCCGCTGCACCCAGGCAACACGCGCTCGCAAGGTGGTTCGCGCATTTTCCGTCGAGTGCGCGCTCGCATTCGTCGCCGCGTTTGCGTGCGCCGCGCTCTGCGCCGCTGCCAGCGGAAGATCTAGCGTCACCCACGTGTTGCGCGGCAGATGGTGCTTGGAAGCGTAGCGGCAACCGTGATGATTGAAGGCCAGAGTGGTCGTGCGTTCTTCGAAGGGTTGGCCGAGCAGGTCAATTCCACGCACGATTAGAGGCAAGGATTCCGAAAGTCGTTCGCTTCGGCGACGTTCTGTGCTGGGCTGGTTCAAATCCACTTCTCCACCGGGTTCCCCTGAGGGTTTCCGCGACGCATCACTCTGCGTTGCACGCGAGGTTCCAGGCGGCGCATAACGCGGAGCGATGGGCGCAAGAATAGCACTCCTCGCGGGATGAATCGAGAAAAGAAAGCGTTCCAAAACGGAAATTTCACAGAGGGGAATTTGCATGCGGCGGCTGCGCACGGCACAGCCGCCGACGTACCAAAAAATGGTCTACTTCTTCTTCTTTTTACCCACCGAGGTGTCCTGCCCGCCGCTCATGGCGTTCAAGCCATCCAGCGCGTCCTTGCAAAGCTTGCCTGTCGCGTTATCCGCCCCGGTATCAATACATTTCTGATAGGCCTCGGCGGTTCCCTGCGGAATGATATACGTCATTTTGTCGCCTTCCTGCTTGGTGTCAATCGTCGCGGTCAGTGCGCTTCCGAGCATGTACCAGGTAATCTGGTCCTTGGGATCGGCTTGGGAGGCTTTTTGCAACGGCGCGACTGCCTCCTTCATGCGGCCCTTGTTGCTGAGCACGATGCCCAGATTCTTCCAGCAGGTGGCGGCAGACGCGGGATCGAGCGCTGTCACTTTGTCGCAGGCCGCGCTGGCGTCCGCGAATTTGGCTTGGGCATCTTTCGGATCCGTGGACGACGCTCCCACGTTCGCCAGGTTCGTGGCGAGCCCGACGTAATATCCGGCGACCGGTTTCGTATCAATGGCCTTCTGAAACGCGTCGGCTGCGTCCGAATACTTGCCGGCGCATTCATTCGCCGATCCCAGGTTGCCGAGGATCATTGCGCGGTTGTTGACTTCCTTTTCTCCCAGGTTTTGCACGGCTTGCGAAAATTCGGTGGCTGCGGTTGTGCAATCGGTGGCGCGCTGCGCTTGCAACGTCGCTTTCTGGTCTCCCGTTGCTGTTTTGATTTGCGCTCTTAGATCGTTGCCGGCCGCCAGCGCTGCCACGCCTGCGTCGAAATGCTGCTTCATCAGCTTGAATTTGTCTTCGGTTTCTTCTTTCTTCTTGGATTCTTCCGGATGCGCCGCAGCCGTTGCCGCCGCCACTTGCTTCAGGTCGAGCTTGTAATTATTTTCTTGCCCGTCGGTGATTTGAAATTTCTCGGAATAATTCAGACTGACCAAAGTGATCACGTAGATTCCGCTACGCATTCCCAGCTGCACGAATTTTCCGTTCTTATCGGTCTTCACGTTGTAGGACTGGCCCGTCTCGGGAAGTTTGATGGTCACCGCCTGATCCGCATACGGCTTTCCGTTCTGGTCGTAAACTTCGCCGTTGAGTCTGCCTGTGCCTTGCGCCAGCGCCGTCGCGGCCAACATCACCATCAATACGCAGGCTCCCAGGATGGAAATCAGTTTTCGCATGTGTGTAGCTCCTCCGCCAGTGAATTGCCGCAGCCGATTATTATTCAACTCGTGCTTCCCGCGTGAGTCGCAGACCTTTGCGCCAGGCGAAACAGGTCCGGGCGCAACCGGCCACTATCGCATATTCCGTTCGCGGATTTTGAGATTTTTCCGCGCTGGCCATAATGTTCCCTGAAATTTCAGCGCCCTGCTTCCGGACCTCCCGGCCCGGGACTGTGCGGCGCGCTCGATCGCCGCGCAGCGTAAACCACGACCCCCGCGCCGACGGCGATTTCCAGGCAGCCGCCGATGACTGCAGTGTGCCAGCCCCATCCCAGCGTCAGCCAGAAGATGGAGACCAGGAAAGCGGGAATCGCGATGATCAAAAATCCTCGGTTCATTTTCGCTGCGTTCCTTGCCCGCGACGGCTCGCTCGGGCTTACTCGCTACGGCCTGTACGTCGCCGCGGTGACATCCGATTCCCACACTGTAATGCTCGAAATCGCCGCGCCGTTCGCCGTTGCGTGCATCTGCTTCGCGGTTTGCTCGTAAATATGCCGCGCGATATTTTCCGCGGAAGGATTCAGCACATCAAACGGCTTCAGCTCGTTCAAATACTTATGATCGAGCGAACGAATCACGCCCTGGATCACCTGCTTCAAGTGCACGAAATCGTAGAGCAGCCCGGTCGCGTCCAGTTCCGCGCCGGCCAGCGTCACGCGCACTTTGTAATTGTGCCCGTGCAAATCCTCGCATTTTCCCTTGTAATTCCGCAGATTGTGCGCCGCGGCAAAGCTTTCGTCCACACTCACTTCGTACATCGGCCTTCCTTAGTCCGGATGGTTTTCCATGAATCGCGCGACTTCCGCGATATCCTGCGTGGTCGTGTAATCAGGCAGGGACTCGAGAAAAATTCTACCATACTGCATTCGCGAGATGCGGTTATCGAGGATGGCCAGAATTCCGCGGTCCGTCTTCGAGCGAATCAGCCTGCCGAAACCCTGCTTCAGCGCCAGCACCGCTTCCGGCACCTGATATTCCGCGAAGGGATTGCGCCCGTCTTCCTGCAGGGCGCGCACGCGCGCTGCCACGATCGGATCGCTGGGCACCGCAAACGGCAGCTTATCAATGATCACGCAGGAAAGCTGCGTGCCGGGCACGTCCACGCCCTGCCAGAAACTCGCCGTGGCAAACAGCACCGCGTTCGGCGTCGAACGGAAGCGTTCCAGCAGAATTGATTTCGGCGCCGTGCCCTGCAGCAGCATCGGAAATTTTATGCGTCCGGAGACCAGTTCGTACACGCCGCGCATTTGCGCGTAACTGGTGAAAAGGCAGAAGGCGCGGCCCTTGGAAATCTCCAGCAGCTTCGTGATTTCCTGCGCCGCGCGTCTGGAAAATGATTCGTGACGCACGTCCGGCATATCCGCCGGAATGTAGAGCAGCGCCTGTTCGTGGAAATCGAATTCCTGCGGCAGCACTTTCTCCTTCGCGGGCTGCAGTCCCAGCCGCTGCTTCAGGAAATCAAAGCGCCCGCCTACCGCCAGCGTCGCCGAAGTCAGCACGACGGTATCGAACTGGTCGAAAAGCTTTTCGCGCAGGATTTCGCTCACGTCAATCGGCGTCGCCGTCAGCATGATGCCTTTGCCGCGCCGTTCGTACCAGTAGACATAGCTCTTTTCTTCGCTCTCCAGCAGGAATTCGAATTCGCGCCGCAAATCCGCCCCGCGCCGCGCCAGCGTCACCACTTCTTCCGGCTTGGGATTCAGCGCGGATAGCTCCGTCTCGATGCGTTTCACCGCGGCAGACAAATCCTCGAACGCTTCGTGATTTTTTTCCAGAAATGATTTTCGTTCCGCCGGGCCGAACGGGTAGCGCCCTTCGCGCTCCGGAAAATGCTCGAAAAACGCGCGCGCTCGCTCGCGCACACGCAACAGATGCTTACGCAGCGGTGCTGCTTCAATTTTCAATAGCCGCAGCATGGCTTCCGTGTCGCGCACCAGCTCTTCGAATTGGTAGCTCGATACGCGCCGTCCGAAATAATCGCTGGCCACGTCTTCGATCTCGTGCGCTTCGTCGAACACCACCGCGGAATATTCCGGCAGGATCGATCCGAAATCATCCTGGCGAATGGCCAAGTCCGCGAAAAATAAATGATGATTCACGATGATCAGGTCCGCTTCCTGCGCGCGCTGTTTCATCGCCGTCAGGAAGCAGCGCTGGAATTCCGGGCACTTCTGTCCGGTGCAAAGGTCGCTGCGCGCGTCAATGCGGTGCCACAATTCCGCGTCGTCCGGCAGAAAAGTCAGCTCGGAGCGGTCACCCGTCTCCGTGAGCTTTTCCCAGTCGCGGATCTGCGCGAACCAGTCCACTTCGTCAATGCCTTTCAGCAGCGCTTGCCCCTCGAACTGGTGCACTTTCTGCCGGCACAAAAAATTGTTGCGGCCTTTCATCAGCGCGGCCCTCAGGTTCGGCGCAAAATGCTTCTGCAGGAACGGCACGTCCTTATCAAACAATTGTTCCTGCAAGGATTTCGTGGCGGTGGAAATCACGACGCGCCGCCCGCTGCGTATGGCCGGAATCAGATATGCGAGAGTCTTGCCCGTGCCGGTTCCCGCTTCGACGATCGCGTGCTGATGCTTCTGAAAAGCCTCATCCACGATTTCCGCCATGGCCAGCTGCGAGGAACGAAATTCGTACCCCGGGTGACGGCTCTCGAGCAATCCGCCAGTCCCAAAGATCCCTTCGATCGTCACTTCCTCGGATTTTGCAGCAGCAGCTTTTTTCGGCATTGGGTGAGGTGGCGCGACGACTCGTGGCACAGCCACTCCTGGCTGTGCAGGCTAAAGGGTAAGATAGCACACGCGCGTAAGCCGACGCCCTGCAGGGACCGGCTTTTTGGCAATCAACGGATTTATCGCATATCGTGGGACGCCTCGCACACGACGGGGTCAGGAGGAACGAAGGGCCGATGTTCTGTTTCACAAGACCCAGCCCAGAGGCCGTCTGCGAATTCCTCGCCGCGCAGAAACATCAGCAGTTCTCCTACGGGCACGTCGGGGCATCACGAACGGAGGCCCCCAGTGGCTACGTCGTGGACCACCATCGAATTCAATTAGGCGAAGGCCGAATCGCGTTCGAACGAGCCAGGAACGCGATCAAGCAGTGGAAGATGTTTGAGATGACATGGCTCGAGTTATTTTCACCGGACACTCCAATCGCGGAAGGCGCGACGGTCGCCGTCGCGGCCTCTCATCTTGGGTTCTGGTCCCTGAACGCGGCCCGCATCGTTTACACGATAGAGGAACACGGCGTGATCGAAAGGTATGGGTTTGCGTACGGCACTTTGCCTGACCATGCAGAAATGGGCGAAGAACGCTTCACCGTTGAGTTTCATGCTGGCGACGAAACCGTTTGGTACGACCTCTACGCCTTCTCCCGCCCACGCCGCTTGGCGCGCATGGCATTCCCATACACGCGATCCTTGCAGAAAAAATTCGCATGCGATTCGAAAATCGCGTTGCAGAAAGCAGTAGGACGCGGCTGAACGTACACATGGATTGCGCGAGAGATGATAGAGTAGCTAGCCTGCCGAGCGGCACGCCCTTCAAATGACTGCCAAACTTCCATCGATCGTAATCGTCGGCCGCCCCAATGTGGGCAAGTCCACGCTATTCAATCGCCTCACCGGCACACGCCGCTCGATTGTCACGAACGAGCCAGGCATCACGCGCGACCGCATCTACGGCACCGCGAACTGGGAAGGCCGCAGCTTTGAAGTGGTGGACACCGGCGGTATCGTCCCCGAAGACAAAGCCGGCATCCCGGGCGAAATTTTGCGCCAAGCCAGCGTGGCAATTAAAAACGCGGCGCGCGTCATACAAATTGTTGACGGCCGCACCGGGCCCACGCCGCTCGATCAGGAACTGGCGCAACTACTGCGCCGCGCCGGCAAACCGCCCATCCTCGCCGTAAATAAAGTGGACACGCCGCAGCAAGCCGTGGACTTTTCCGCGCCGTTCTACGAACTTGGCGATGAAGTTTTCCCCATTTCCGCCGAACACGGTTTCGGCGTGGACGTACTGCTGGACGCCGTAACGGAGGAAATTCCCAAAGGCGAGCCGGAGCCGGAAGCGCCGTACGTGAACATCGCCATCATCGGCCGGCCCAACGTCGGAAAATCGACGCTGCTGAATCAACTGGTCGGCGCGGAACGCTCCATCGTTTCCGCGGAACCGGGCACCACGCGCGATGCCGTGGATACCGTGGTCGAGCGCAACGGCAAAGCCTATCGCTTCCTCGATACCGCCGGAATTCGCCGCAAAGGCAAGACGAAGCTGATCGCCGAAAAACTAAGCGTCATCATGGCGCGGCAGCACCTGGAACGCGCGGACATCGCTCTGCTTGTCGCCGACTCTGCGCAAGGCATCACGTCGCACGACGCCACCATTGCGAGCTACGCCGAACAGTCCGGCCGTTCGGTGATCATCGTGATGAACAAATGGGATCTGGCCCTGGAAGCCGCGCAGGATTTGTCGTCAGAGAAAAAGAAACGCGGCGGGAAATTCGTGGCTTTCAATGCCAACAAGCTGGTGCAGGACTACGAGCCGCTGGTCCGCGCCCGCCTGAAATTTCTTTCTTACGCGCCGGTGGTGTTTCTTTCCGCCAAGACCGGCGAAAATATCGATCGGCTCTACAACTTGATTGACAAGGTCGTCGAAGCCCGCAACAAACGCATCTCCACCGGCGAGCTGAATCGCTGGGTCGCGAAAGTGGATCTCACGCGAGGCACTTCACCGGCCAGCCGCGAAGTGAAAATTTTCTACATCACCCAGGCCAGCACCGCGCCGCCCACCTTCGTGCTGTTCACCAATCAGCTCAAGCCGCTGCACTTCAGTTATCAGCGTTTCCTGGAAAACGAGCTGCGCAAGGAATTCGGCTTCCTCGGCACCCCCATCCGCTTCACCCAGCGCCTGAAAAAACGCGGCTCGCGCAATCGCGAACGCCGCGCCCCGCGCAAATCATGATCATCGCGCCGCGAATGGCCGTGTAAAGTTAGTCGAAGTATCTGTGATGCGTTCTGTAACAGCCCCGTAACCGCCGCGTACCACACCCGAAATGAAATACGCCGAGCTTTACGACAGACTATCGTTCGAGAAAGTTTCAGATTCGTGATTGCACCTACGTCGATATAGCCAAAGTCACAGGTCGATTGCCGATTATGTACAAAACATTGCACGCCTCGCGGACAAGCGGGTCCTAGTACCACGTTCGGGTGTCGCTGGATAACTCTAGTCGCCACAGTGAGACCCGGCTCACGAGCCACGAATCGTGCTGCGCTCGGTGTTTGGTTCGATGATTGCAAGCGAAAGATACTAGAAGTGTTCACCCTAATTCTGCGATTTGGGCGGACAAAGAGTAACTGCAAGCTGTAGAACGTGAACTCTTCCCGGTGTTCACGGCACTTCGGTCCCGTTAGATGTCGTGTGTATTCCTGCACCTATGTTGTTCGGCAGTTAAGTTGACAAACCAATGGAGGACTAAATGTACCGAATCATTTCTCGGATGCTGCTTGCGGCATTTGCCTGTGCGCTTCTGTCCGCCGCAGCATTCGCGGACTCCGAGCCAGTGGGCACTCTGTCTTTTGACCCGACAGACTTCACGCTGAGTTCCGGTCAGTTCGACATCCTGAATCTGACCGGGGCTGGTCTACCAGTCACCACCTCGCTCACGTTTTCGGACATCAGCCTGCTTATCACGTTTCAAGGCGGTGCCACCGAGGCTGATACGAATTTCACTTCAGACGGCGCGGGCGGTTTCAACGGGAACGACGCATTTGGCCTGTTGACCTCGCCGATCACCAGCGCCGTCCTATCTGGATTGGTCAGCCCAACGACGGTTACGTTGCTCGATGGAACGACCGTCACTCTAGCGGGAACGATCAGTGCCACACTGACCGATCCCAGCGGTACGCTGGGGATTTTTGACGCAGCGGAAATAGATGCGGCAACAACTACGAGCGGTCCTCCCCCAGTTCCGGAGCCAGGAAGCTTGCTTCTCTTGGGTACTGGATTGGTGGGACTCGCACTGCGGCGTCGGAGTTAGGTCACTCGGCGTCTCGCGCAGTGAGCGTCTTAACCTGCCGGCGCGCACACGGCCGATGGACTTAATCGGCTGTGTGCAGCGGCGGTTTAATAAACCTGTACGGGTGTGGCTTTAGTCCCTTGAATGGGGATCGGTAACCCTGTCGGTCGTTCATGATCGCCAGGCTTACGCGCGGGCGCCATTCCCGATTTAGCCTTTCCAAGGCCAGACTCCTGGGGTTTGGCCCACATTGCTGGAAAAATCTCTTGGGCATGACTTAAGGAGGTAGTTAGATGAGCGTGAATGCTTCTCCTCTATCGAGGGTTCTTGCTGTAGCAAAGGTCGTCGTTGTTCTGCTCGTATTGTCTCTTGTCCCAGCCGCCTTGCATGCGCAAGTCGTGTTGGGCACAGCCGCGTCTCCGGCTACCGCCGTTGCAGGTTCGGGAGTGGCTCACGTTTCTGGGAGTGGATTTCCGTCGCCGACACCAAGTGCGGGAAGCGTCACCGTCTCCTTTGGGACGAGCTGCCTCTCCCCGACACCGTCTGCCACGACCGGCGCACTGCACATAACTTCGGCCGGCGCGTTTGACCTTGTGTATTTTGATGTCCCGGGAACACTGGCCGCAGGCACGTATTCAGTATGGGTCACGGGCACCGGTGCGCATCCTTTCACGAGCACCACTTGCTCCACATTGAATGTTTCGAACAGCACCAAGAAACTCGCGTCATGCATTCCCAGCAGCTCCCTGGCTGTGTCGTTGGGGACCCAAGTCGTTGCCTACGCTCCGAATGGGTACTGGGACGGCGGCACGACAGGCATTCAGTACGTTCCAATCGAGGGTGGGGGTTCGCCAGCGTCGATCGCAACGCCTCATGTCGTGAATTCGTGCGCGACGAATTCGGTGACCGGCGAGACCGTCTGCACGGCGAATAACACAGACGTCTATCTGATCACTGGATCCACTCTAAACACCACTTTGACCAGCGGCAGCGACACCACTGCTGGGTTCTCTGGCGGCTTCTGTAACAACTGCGGCGTCACGATCAACGCAGCTACCAACACAGCCGTGATTGCGGGTGGCTTTACCGGAGCATCGGGCGATGGCTTGCAGTTTTTGAACCTTGCCACCAACGCGTTCGCCACACCTTTTGCCTCAGTGCATACGGTCTCCGAGGACGTTTCAATTGACGCCAGCCGAAACCTGATCCTTTCACCGGACGAGGACGGATACTACGATCTGTATCAGGTCTCGCCCTCCAACACTCTGACCGAATACGGGAATTTTGTGGGTGCTGGCGAATTCGATTCCGCAGCCGAGGACTGCACCACGGGCATCGCGCTGGCTTCGATTGAGTTCACCGACAATTTGTACATCACGGACCTCACGCAAGCGATATTTACCCCCGGTACACCCGGCACGTGGACAGCTCCCCAACAAGTGTTTACTTTGAACACGCCCTATGGGTTCGCCGCTGGAACCTGCGGGATCTCGGTGGCACCCGGCTCGACGCACCTGGGCGTCGTCACGGGCGAATTCGGTGGTAATTCATTTGCTGCCCTGTCGCTTCCCACAACCTCAGGTTCGGGTACGCCGGCTCTGGTTGACTACGTTAATGCAGTGCTGCCCACGACCCCGGACGGCTTTGGCTTCAGCGCCGGATTTGACCCGCACACAATCACCGCTTACACCAGCCCGAATACCAATAAGGCGTATGCTGTGATTGCGGATTTTGCACTCGGCTCTCCGAGCTACCTGGCTATCGTTGATCTTGCCGCGTTGCTCGCTGCACCGCGCTCCGCGGCAAACGTCGTGGACCCGACCTACGACTTGGTGGCTCACGGCATCGTGCGCTACGTCGTTACGCACTAACCAACGAGCGGTGTGACTCGCCTCTCGTAATGCAATCGCCTAGTGGCGGGGAGAAGCATGAGATTCTCTCCGCCATTTGGTGTCTCTGTGCTCGGCAATCATCCACAGGCACATTCCACATCTGCCACCAAAGTGAAAGTCTGTGTGCTCGCAGGGGTTGACACGGCGGGAAATCGGCCTACGATGGAAATTGAGATGGCTAGCGCTTTTCCAGCACCGGATGCTTCGCCCATGGATGAACGGGAAGAAAAGAGCCTATTCCGCATCGGCGAAGTCAGCCGCTTGACGGCTACCAAGGCCTTCGTGCTGCGCTATTGGGAAACTGAATTTCCCATGTTGCAGCCGGTGAAGAGTCCCAGCGGCCATCGTCTCTACCGCCGCGAAGACATCGAAACCGTTTTCGAGATTAAACGCCTGCTCTACGACGAGGGCTTCACCATCGCCGGCGCGCGCAAGCATTTCGAAGAGCGGGGCCAGGAACAGGGTGAATCATCGAGCAGCAGCGCCCCTGCTCGTAACGGCGGCACCGAACGCTCCGCCGCGCACGCCCACGCTCCGGCATCGCGCCGCGAAGCTCCCACGCGCCAGCAGCGCAAATTCCTGCTCGATTTGCACGAAGAACTGCTCGCCGTCTTGACCCTTCTCGAACGCGAGTGATACGCTACAAACGGTGCAAGCGGTCGGGACGTAGCGCAGCCTGGTAGCGCGCACGCTTGGGGTGCGTGAGGTCGCTGGTTCAAATCCAGTCGTCCCGACCATCTTCCTTTCTGCTGTTCAGCCGTGAGGAATCTTTCGAAAGGCGTTACATCCGCACTGACTTTTCATGCCTCATATTCTGATCACCAACGACGACGGCATCCACGCTCCCGGCCTGCGCGCGCTGGTGGATGCGCTGAAGGACGAAGCCACGCTCACCGTCGTTGCGCCTTCGCGCGAACGCAGCGCCGCCGCGCAGTCACTCACGTTGCGCCAGCCGATTTACATGGATCAGGTTGCGGTGAACGAATATTCCATCGAAGGCACGCCCGCGGACGCGGTGATTCTTGCCTTCAACGCGATTCTCAAGGAAAAGCCCGACCTGGTCGTTTCCGGTATCAATCGCGGCGGAAACATGGGCGAGAACATCTATTATTCCGGAACGGTGGGCGCCGCCATGGAAGGTGCCATCAATCGCGTTCCGTCCATCGCGATTTCCGTTGCCTATCGCGGCAAGGAGTTCGATTTCAAACCTGCCGCGCAATTCGCGCGCATTTTGATTCCGCTGATGCTGACGGAAGGCCTTCCGCCGGGAATCCTGCTGAACGTGAACGTGCCGCAAGCCTGGAACGGCTCGGTGCGTTTCACGCGCCAATCTTCGAAGATCACCCGCAACTTGCTGCAGCCCGGCACCGACCCGCGCGGTCGAAAATACTTCTGGCTGCACGAACAGCAGCGCATCGAGGACATTGAGCCGGATACCGATCTTGCCGCCATCCGCGACGGAGCCATCTCCATCACGCCCCTCGAGCTCGATCACACCCACGCTCCGTCGCTCGAACACCTCGCGCACTGGACCAAGCTGCTCGAATCCGTCGTCAAGCCTTGAGCACACGTTCGCGGAAGTTTCTCGCTCGACCGAGAGTCAGATAACTACACCAGTTTTTTCCCACGCGCTCACCCTCGCCGCCAACGGCTCTCGTCACCTGTGGTAGCCTTGCACGCGAAGAGGACAACGCATCGTGAAAAGGACACGGAGATTTGTGCCCGTGATAGCAGTGCTGCTGGCTGCAGCGATTTTGGTGTGTTCCGCGTTTGTCGTTCGAGTCATCGCGTACGCTCCGCTCCAGTCACAGTCTGCCGGCCAGATGGCGACCATTCGCGGTACGGTTACGGATGAATCGGGCGCGACGGTCCCGAACACTCGATTGACATTCGCAGCGACTGGGGCGTCGGTCGGTACCAAGACCGGAGCCGATGGCTCGTACGCGGTTACTCTAGCCCCAGGGTTTTACGCAGTTCACGTAGAGTCTGCCGGCTTTGGCTCGATTGATAAGACAGGCGTGGAAATTAACGCAGGCTCCGACGTACGACTCGATTTCGTGCTGAGAGTAATGACGGGACACGGCCCCGTGTATGCGGTGACGCTCGTCGATCCAACTCCGACTCGCATCGCGACGAAATTATCCGAGCCATCTCCTGCAGCAGATCAAAGTGCAGCGTATCTGCCGCAATACGCCACCGCAGAAACCGTGCAGGCGTGGATTCCGATGAAAGACGGCGTGCGGCTGGCGGTGAACCTTTATATGCCAGACGGCCCGCTGCCCGCCGCGCACCCCGGCGAGAAATTTCCTGCCATCCTCGAATATTTACCTTACCGCAAAGACGACTGGACGCTGGCGCGCGATTGGGATCTGCATTCTTATTTCGTCCGCCGCGGGTATGTGACCGCGCGCGTGGATATTCGCGGCACTGGGGCGAGCGAGGGTGCGCCGCCGGATCGTGAATACTCGGATCAAGAGCAGCAAGACGGCTTGGAAGTAATCGCGTGGCTCGCGAAACAGCCGTGGTCGAACGGCAACGTCGGCATGATGGGCATTTCCTGGGGCGGCTTCAATTCCATCCAGATGGCACGGCTGCATCCGCCCGCGTTGAAAGCCATCATCGCCATGTGCGCTACCGAAGAATTATTCCACGACGACATCCATTACATTGACAACCTCATGCACCTCGACGAATTCGAGCTGGGCATGGACCTGCAACTCGGCCTCACGCGCGCGCCGGATTTTCCCACCGACGAGAAGTCTCTCGCCGCGCGTTTCGACGCCAAGCCCTGGGCTCCGCTCTACCTGCAACATCAGCGCGACAGCGAATTCTGGCGCCGTGCTTCGGTTGCGCCGAATCATTATGATGAATACAGAGTTCCATCCTTCATGATCGGCGGCTTTCTCGACGGCTATCGCGACAGCATCCCCCGCTTCTTTGAACACTCGAAAGCGCCCATCAAAGCGCTGATCGGCCCCTGGAATCACACTTTCCCGCACGAAGCCGTGCCCGGGCCTTCGATCGAATGGCGCGTGGAAGCCGTGCGCTGGTGGGATTACTGGCTGAAGGGAATACAAAACGGAATCATAGACGAGCCGCGCTTGGAGGTTTACATGCGCCACCGGTATCCGCCGGAAACCACCATCGGCGAAATTCCCGGCGAATGGCGCGCCGAAAAAACCTGGCCGCCCGCGAACGCGCACACGCAGACGCTGTTTCTGGAGCCGAATCACACTTTGGGCGAGGAAGCTCCGCCCGCCTCGCCCAGCGTGGCTCACGAGTTGAGTTATGTGCCATCCATCGGCAACGAAGCCGGTTTCTGGTGGGGCGATTTAACCGCGGACCAGCGGCCCATTGACGCTTTCAGCCTGGTTTACGATTCCGAGCCGCTCGCAAAAGAAACCGCGCTGCTCGGATGGCCGAAGGTTTACATGGAAGTTTCAGCGGATACGCCGCTGGCCGATTGGTTCGCGCGGCTTTCCGACGTCGCGCCCGACGGCGCGGTGACGCTGATCACCGGCGCCGGACGAAGCGGAGCGCAGCGCGACTCCGCCGCGAATCCCAGCAACCTCGAGCTCAATCGCAAGTTTGAGCTTCCCATTGAACTGCACGTCACCAGTTGGATTTTTCCTCCGGGCCATCGTATTCGCCTGGCCATCTCGAATGCGATGTGGCCGATGATTTGGCCGACGCCGTATCAGACGACCACCTCGCTGTGGCTCGGCGGCGCGAACACGGCGCGCCTGGAACTTCCGCTCGTTCCACTGGAGCCGCCCGCCCGTCCGCATTTCGCCACGCCCGAAAAAGAAGCGCCGCTCGCCGGCGTGAAATCCGCAGGCGACACCTGGCCGCCGCAGTATTGGACCCTTACGCACGACCTGATCACTGGAAATGCGCGCGTGGATTGGGTTGGAGATGACTCCAGCGAATATCCCTGGGGCAAAATGAAAGATCACGAGCAGATGGGCTATGAAGTTTTGGACTCGAGCCCTGCAACGAGCCGGGTGTTCGGAACTGCGTCCACGACGGTGGAACTGCCCGGCCGGACGCTGGTCTGGAGCGTCGTCCTCACGCTGACCAGCGACGCGCGGAGTTTCTATTATCATTTCGAGCGGCATCTGACCGAAAATGGAAAGCCGCTGCGCGATAAGACCTGGGAGGAAACGATTCCGCGTGATCATCAATAGTGCCCATAGCCGATGGAGCGCGGCGTGAAGAATACCGCGATCCTCCTCGTCAGTTGCCCCGACCAAAAAGGTCTGAACGCCGCGATCCACGATTTCATTTATCGTGCGAACGGCAACACGCTGCATGCGGACGAGCATCAGGACGCCGAACGCAATCTTTTTCTGATGCGCGTGGAATGGGACCTGGCGGACTTCACGCTGGATATGCGCGAATTCGCAGCGCATTTTCAGCCCGTCGCCGATCGCTTTGGCATGCAGTGGCGCGTCGCGCTTTCCAGTTATCGGCCGAAAATCGCGATTTTCGTTTCGCGCTACGATCATTGCCTGGTGGATCTGCTCTATCGCCAGCGCAGCGGGGAACTGGCCTGCGAAATTCCGCTGATCATCAGCAATCATGCCGATGTGCAGCGCTGGGCCGATTTCTACGGCGTTCCGCTGCACGTGATTCCGGTTACGAAAGAGAACAAATCGCTGGCAGAAAGCCGGCAACTCGAATTGCTGCGCCCGCATGGCATTGACTTGATCGTTCTAGCGCGCTACATGCAGGTGTTATCGTCGGACTTCATCCGCCAGTACCCGCCGCACCACATCATCAATATTCATCACTCGTTTCTTCCCGCGTTCGTCGGCGGCAAGCCTCACCAGCAAGCCTTCGATCGCGGAGTGAAGCTGATTGGCGCCACCAGCCACTACGTTACGGAAGTTCTCGACGACGGCCCGATCATCGAGCAGGATGTGGTGCGCATTTCGCACCGTGATACCACCGAGGATTTAATTCAGAAGGGGCGCGACCTGGAAAAAGTGGTGCTCTCGCGCGCGCTGTGCTGGCACATTGAAAATCGCATCCTGCTTTACGGCAACAAAACCGTCATCTTCGATTAATCCGATTTTTCCTGGGGGCGGGTCTCAGATCTGCCCTCGATCCTCGGGCCGAATCCAACCGGAGCTATCGCGCCGCTGCAGCCCGGGTATCATTCAAATCCGCAGCCAGCAAACGATGAAACAAGTGTTCCCCCGCTTCGCGCCGCACCGATAGCCGCCCGGCCTGATACGCGCGCGAACTCAGCCCGCGCTGTACGCCGTCGCAAATCACGATGTCTTCCTGCTGCACGCGTTCGCTGACGCCCATGCTTTCGCGAATGTAGGGCATCTGCGCTTCGCTGGTATCGCCAAAATAAAAATCAAAAATCACTTCACAGCGGTCCACGCCCAGCGGAATCACCAGATTGGTATCGAGGTATCCCTCATACCAATTCAGCATGAAATTCGGATATTGCCAGAAATAATACGCGCGGTCGCCTTTGCGCGTCGCTGCGGCGCTGGCTTCGGAACTCTTGTCCACGGCGACGGGACTGGATTGCACGCAGCAGCGGTCCACATTTTCAATCGTGTAGTTGGTGTAATCGAGGACGCTGTTGAGCCCCTTGTGCATGTGCGGCACGTGATAGCCGCCGTCCAGAAAATTATCCACGTACACTTTCCAATTGCACTGTTGAATGTAGCTGCGACGCTCGACGAATTTCAGGTCGCGGAAATTCAGCGGCGTCACTCGTCCCACCAGCGCGCCCAGAAAGTCGCGCAACGGTGTGGCCTGCGGATCCAGATTGACGAAAATAAAATTCTCCCAGGTCTCCACGCGAACCGGCACCAGCCCGTTCTGCGCGCGGTCAAAATTGCAGACGCCTTCGAACTCCGTCATGCCGCGCAGCTCGCCTTCCAGGTTGTACGTCCAGCCGTGATACGGACAGCGCATGTGTTGCGCGTGGCCGCAGGGTTCGTTCATTACTGTCATCGCGTGATGTCGGCAGACGTTGTAGAACGCGCGCAGTTTTTCATCGCTTCCGCGCACTGCGACGATCGGCTCGGCCGCTACGCTCGCGGTCACATACTGTCCGGGCTGTTCCACCTGGGCCGTGCGCCCTACTGCCTGCCATGTGCGCGAAAACACGTTTTGCAATTCCAGCTGGGCGATGCGCGCATCGGTGTACCACGGCGCGGGAATCGTGTAAGCATCGGGCAGAGCAGCCGCTGCATTATAGGAAGCGAGAATTTCTTTCACCGTTGATTCCATGCAATTCTCTCCTCAAGGAGTTGTGGATCTTGTGCGGGAAACGGCGCGACCCGCGTTCAGATGCCGATCGCGCCGCGCAGCACCAGCAAGAATTGATTAATTCGCGCCTGATTCTTCGCCGGATCGGCAGGGTGCGGAAATAGTCCGGGATCGAGCTCTTCGGTCAGGAGCGCATCCTGAAAACGCTCCATGGTCCAGTCCAGAATTGAAACAATCAGCGGCGCGTCAATGTCCGAACGCACCTCACCGCGCGCGATTCCCAGCCGCACAAACGCCGTGCTGCCGTACGGATCCTCCGCCAGCAGAAATCGGTTGATCTCCCGCTTCAGCGCCAGATCCACCCCGTAATTTCCCAGCAGCGCCACGCGATAGGGAATCCAGTCTTCGCGCACCAGTCGTTCGGTGCGCAGCAGCCAGTAGCGCAAAATTTCGAAAAAGCCCTTTTCACGGATTTGCGACGGACAATCCAGGTACGCCGGAAAAGAACGCACCGCTTTCTTGTAGGCTTCCAGAAATAATCCGCCCTTGCTGCCGAAATATTGAAAAATCGAACCCTTGGCGACTCCCAGCTGCGCGGAAAGATCCTCGATTCGCGCCGCGTGGTAACCATGCTCGGCAAAATGGCGCAAAGCCGCGTCCACAATGCGCGCGCGCTTTGCTTCCAGGCGCGGGCCGGGATTAGGCGTGCGCACATCCGGATTCAGTACGCTGCGCGGAGTCTTCATGCGCTGGTGTGACCGCAGGTCATGGCCGGACGCCGTCATTGGATTATTTCTCCAGTTATGCTATCTAATTCACGTCTCTAATGTCGTGACTGGCGGTCATACTAATCCCAGATGCCTCCGCAACGCAAGTCCTATGATGCGATCGTCATCGGCGCAGGCCATAACGGCCTGACGGCCGCGGCCTATCTTTCGCGCGCGGGATTTTCCACGCTCGTTTTGGAGCGCCGCGAAATTGTGGGCGGCTGCTGCGTCACCGAAGAAATCGCGCCGGGCTGCCGCGCATCCACCACTTCGTACATCGCTAGCATGTTGCGGCCCACAATAATTCACGATCTGGATCTCCGCGCGCATGGATTAAAGATGGTGCCATGCGATCCCGGCTTGCTGGTTCCGTTTCCGGATGGCCAGGTCGTGCCATGGTGGGCAGACCGCGACCGCGCCATTGCTGAATTCCGGAAACTCTCGCCGCGCGATGCGGACACTTTTGTGCGCGTGGATGATCAGCTGAAAAAGCTGGCGCGTTATCTGCAGCCGTTTTTTCTGGAGCCGCCGCCCGATCCCGGGCGGCGCGGCGCTGCTGGCTGGCTAGAACTCCTGCGCGTTAGCAAAAGATTGCGCGGCATGAAGGGCGAAGAAGCCGCGCAACTCGTCTCGTTCCTGACCGGAAGCCTCGGCGACTTTCTCGATCGCCGTTACGAATCCGAAAAAATGAAGACCATGTTCCTGGCAAACAATGTTTACGGGAAGCATGGCGGCCCCTACGACGCTGGCTCCGCGCTTGGATTGCTGTTCCATCTGCTAAGCGGCGGCGATGGGGAAATCCAAGGCTTCTGCGGTCACGTAATTGGCGGCATGGGCGCCATCACTCAAGCCCTCGCTTCCGCGTGCCGCAAAGCGGGTGCCGAAATTCTTACCTCCGCGCCCGTTGCGAAGGTGGACGTGCGCGACAGCCGCGCGCGCGGCGTCGTCCTCGAGGACGGCACGGAAATTTCCGCGCGCTTTGTGCTCTCGAACGCGGATCCCAAACGCACGTTTCTCGGTCTGGTGGAAGCACGCGAACTGCCCGGCGATTTTCGTCACGCGATAGCCGGCATCAAGATGGCCGGCCCCTGCGCGAAAGTAAATTTCGTGCTGAGCGAAGAACCTCGCTTGACCGGCATGCCTCGGGAATGGCCCGCATCGCAGCGTTCGCTTTTCACGCTGCTGCCTTCCCTGGAATTCGCCGAGCGCTGCTACGACATCGCCAAATTCGGCGAAATTCCCGAAGAGCTGTGGGTGGATTGCGTGGTCGCGTCCAACGTAGATTCCACGCTCGCGCCGCCGGGCAAGCACATCATGACCACGTTTATTCAGTACGTCCCTTACAAGTTGCGCCACGGCATCTGGGACGAAAATCGTGAACTGCTCGGCGATCGCGTCGTACGAAAAATCGCGCAGTACGCGCCCAACCTGCCGAATTCCATCATTGCGCGGCAAGTGCTCACTCCGCTCGATCTGGAGCGCACCTACGGGCTCACGGAGGGCAATATCTTCCACGGCGACCTGTCACTGGAGCAGCTTTTTTTCATGCGCCCGGTTGCGGGATGGGCGCAATACCGCACGCCCATCGCCGGACTCTATCTTTGCGGTGCAGGCGCGCATCCGGGCGGAGGCGTCACCGGCGCCCCGGGATATAACGCAGCGCATCAAGTCCTGCGCGACAGCAAGCGCGGCAAAGCGAAAGTGGCGCATGCGTGACGCAGTGATGCGCCGTGGTAATTTTCGATTTGCAGAGGAGCCGCACAACGACGCAGCTCCAAGGAGCAACAATGGCGACTCCCAATAAGAAAGGAATCCTCGAAAAATTATCCGAAGGCGTAGTGCTCGGCGATGGCGGCTACCTGCTCGAACTGGAAAAACGCGGGCGCGTGCGGGCAGGCCCGTTCACGCCCGAAGTCGCCCTGAACAATCCGGAATCCCTGCTCGAGCTGCACCGCGAATTTCGCGACGCCGGCGCCGAAGTCCTGCAAGCGCTCACGTTCTACGCGAGCCGCGACAAACTCGCGACCGTCGGCATGGGCGAGCGCGTCGAAGAGCTAAATCGCGCCGCCGTGCGCATCGCCAGGCAGGCCGCGGGCGATCGCTGCCTCGTGGCCGGGAATCTGAGCCTCACATGGATGTACAAGCCCAGCGACAAATCCGCCGCTGACCGCGTGCGCAAAACTTTCGACGAACAGCTCGACGTGCAAGTCGCCGAAGGTGTGGACTTCATCATCGGCGAAACATTTTCATTTCTCGGCGAAGCGCTGCTCGCCGTCGAGCGAGCGAAAAAAACCAAGCTGCCGGTGATGGTCACCGTCTGCTTCGAAAATGAGGACATCACCACAGATGGCAAGACTGCTGCGGATGTCGCCCGCGCGCTCGGAGATGCTGGCGCGGACGTCGTCGGCATCAATTGCTTGCGTAGCCCCGAGCACACGCTGCCGCTCATGGCCGAAATGCGTAAAGCCGTGCCAGGCTACATCGGCTGCCAGCCTGTCGCCTATCGCACCACGCACACGCATCGTGATTTCACCAGCTTGCCGGCGTTTCCGGACCAGCTCGAGCCGTATCAGCTCACTCGTCGTGAGATGGCCGAATACGCCGTGAAAGCGCGTGAGCTCGGCGTGAACTATATCGGCGCATGCTGCGGCGCGGTCGCGACGCACATTCGCGAAATGGCGCGGGCGCTGGGAAAACTTCCGGCAGACGATCGCGTCTGGAAGAAAGGCGGCGAGAAACCGATGTCCGCCTACGAATATTACGGACACGATCAGAAAGCCAAGGCGGGATCGTAGGAATTCGCAAACGACACTGCAACGGCGCGTCGCGAATCGCGCTCGCTTTTTGACGCAAGGTCAGCGCATGATGTCCGCCTCATACTCGCGCTACGCGGAGATTTTCGCCCATGAGTGACACGCCCGGCTCCAGTCGCCCGCACCGCGCCATGGGCTTTCGCGATCTGGTGCTGTTCTACATCGTCACCGGCATCAGCCTGCGCTGGATCGCGACGGCGGCAACCGTCGGCGCCAGCGCCGTGGTCATCTGGCTGATTGCCTGGTGCGCGTTTTACCTTCCCCTCGCGCTTTCCGTGATGGAGCTTTCCTCGCGCTACCCGCAGGAAGGCGGCATGTATATCTGGACCAAGCGCGCCTTCGGAGAATTTCCCGGCTTCATGACCGGCTGGACCTACTGGGCCAGCAATCTTCCTTATTATCCCGCCGTCCTTTATTTTGCCGCCGGCAACGCTCTATATATAGGACCAGCAAGCTGGCAAGCCTTGTCCAGCAACAAGACCTATTTCCTGTTGTTTGCACTGCTCGGTCTGGCTCTCGGAACGTTTCTGAATGTCATCGGACTTTCCGTCGGCAAATGGCTGCACAATCTCGGCGCCATCGGCACCTGGCTGCCGATAGCAATACTTTTCGCCATCGCCGCCACGGCCTGGCACCGCTTCGGCTCCGCCACAAAATTCACCGCCGCCAGCATGACTCCGCACATGCATTTCCGCGACGTGCTGTTCATGGCGACGATTGTGTTCGCGCTCGGCGGTTCGGAATCGGCATCTTTTCTCGGCGACGAAGTAAAAGACGCGCGCAGAAATCTTCCGCGCGGCCTGCTCGCGGGCGGCGCGTTCGTCACCAGCGGCTACATTCTTGGCACTGTCGCCGTGCTGATCGCTCTGCCGGCCAACCAGATCAGCGGACTGCAAGGCATCATGCAGGCGATTTCGCAGTCTGCAGAACGCGTCGGTTTCTCCGGAATCGGTCCGGTCGCGGCGCTACTGATCACGATCAGCAATCTGGGCGCGCTTGGTGCGTGGCTGGCGGTTTCGGCGCGACTGCCCTTCGTAGCCGGGCTCGATCGCTATTTGCCGTCTGCGTTCGCACGCGTCCATCCGAAATGGGGAACGCCGCACGTGGCGCTGCTGGTGCAAGCGGCCTGCGGCGTGATTTTTATCGTCTTGGGCCAGGCGGGAACTAGCGTTTACGGCGCCTACGAAGTTCTCGTGAGCATGGGCATCATCACTTACTTCATCCCGTATCTTTTCGTCTTTGCGTCGTTGCTTCGTTTGCAGCGCGAGCCGGCCGGCCCCGAGGTGATGCGCATTCCCGGCGGGCAGCCCGCGGCCTTCGCGCTCGGCGTGCTGGGATTTACGACAACGCTTGTCACCATCGCGTTCTCGGCGATCCCTGCGGATGACGAGCCGCACAAGGTGCTGGCCGTAGTGAAAATTGTGGGACTTACGGCGCTGTTGCTCGGGATCGGAGTGATTGCATTCGCCTGGGGAAAATCGCACGCCGAAAAAAATCCTGCGTGATCGTTCTGTCGGAATTTGGGAAAAATCTTCGCGCGATTGCCGGCGTGCGTCTAGCCTAGCTATCGGTTGCCTTACCTTCCGGATTGTGCCATCCACCGATTGCAGCCGCCAAATGATTTGCCTCAACCGGCCCCCAGGTTCCAGGCTGATAGGGTTGTATCGGAACAATGTCGCCCAGAATCGGTTCCACAATCGCCCACGCCGCTTCCACCGCATCCTGCCGCACAAACAGCAGCGAATCGCCCTTCATCGCGTCGGTGAGCAGTCGCTCGTACGCTTCCATCTCGCCCGTTTCCGATGAAGAAACGGCCGAAAGCTCGGTCTCCATCGTTTGCAACCGCGGCCCGGGACGTTTCACTCGCGCGCCGAGGCTCAACGACAAATCAGGTCCGAGACGGAAACGAAAATAATTCGATCCCGGCGGCAATTTCGTCAGCGGCGGCTGGCGCAATTTCACGAACACTTCTGTCGCCGTCACGGACAGGCATTTACCGGCGCGAATCAGGAACGGCACGCCCGCCCACCGCCAGGAATCAACTTCCAGGGAAAGCGCCGCGTAGGTTTCCACTTCCGAATTGGGAGCCACGCCGGGCTCCTTGTGATATCCCGCGAATTGGCCCCGAATCAGGTCGGTCGGATTGATCGGCGGAATCATGCGGAAAATTTTCACTTGTTCGTCGCGCAGCGATTCCGGATACATGCTGGTCGGTGGTTCCATGGCTAGAAAGCCCACCACTTGCAGCAGGTGATTTTGAATTACGTCGCGGATGGCGCCCGTCTCATCGTAGAACTTTCCCCGCCCCTGCACGCCGAAAGATTCCGCCATAGTGATTTCCACGCTGTGAATGTAGTTGCGATTCCAGATCGGTTCCAGAAACGCGTTGGCGAACCGGAACAACAGCAAATTTTCCACCGCTTCCTTGCCCAGATAATGATCAATGCGGAAGATTCCGGACTCCGGGAACACGGATTGCAGAATCGCGTTCAGTCGCTGCGCGGATTCCAGGTCGTGTCCAAACGGTTTTTCGATGATCACGCGCGCGTTTTCGCCGCAGCCCGATTTTCCGAGGGCCTCCACAACGGTGGCGAACAGGCTAGGAGGGATCGCCAAGTAGTGCGTGGGGTGCTTGGCGCCATCGAGCGCCGTGCGCAACTGCTCGAAGGTTTTCGGGTCCTGATAATCACCGTCAATATATTTCAGCAGTTGCACCAGTTTGGCGAACGCTGCTTCATCCACACCGCCGCCGAACGTCGCAATGCCGTCGCGCGCGCGTTCGCGGAGCTGTTCGATGTTCCACCCAGCCTTAGCCACGCCGATCACCGGCACATTCAGGTTTCCGCGCTTCACCATGGCCTGCAGTGCCGGAAAGATTTTCTTGTGCGCCAGATCTCCGGTCGCGCCGAAGAAAACTAACGCGTCCGAAGCCACTTTAGCGCCGGCAATCGTGCTCTTCACGTCCAGATTTGCAGTGGTTGTGTCAGCCATCGCTCGTCCTTATGATTTCTTTTCGTGATGCCCGCCAAATTCAAAGCGCATCGCGGAAAGCAGCTTGTTCGCAAAATCCGACTCGCCGCGTGACGTAAACCGCTCGAACAACGCGCTGGTAAGCACCGGCGCCGGAGTGCCCTCCTCGATCGCCGCCTGAATCGTCCAGCGCCCTTCGCCGGAATCCGATACACGTCCGGAAAAATCCTCGAGCGTAGGTGACTTGATCAGCGCAATCGCCGTCAGGTCCAGCAGCCACGACGCGATCACACTGCCCCTGCGCCACACCTCCGTCACATCCGGCAGATTAATGTCATACATATAATGTTCCGGCGAACGCAGCGGAGTAGTCTCCGCATCCTGCGTCTGTTTTACCTTCCCCACGTTCGCGTGATGCAGAATGTTCAAGCCCTCGGCGTAAGCGGCCATCACGCCGTATTCGATTCCGTTGTGCACCATCTTTACGAAGTGTCCCGCGCCGGACGGTCCACAGTGCAAGTAGCCTTCTTCAGCGGTGCCTGCGACTTTCTCGCGCCCCGGTGTGCGCGCGATATCGCCGCGTCCGGGCGCCAGCGACTTGAAGATCGGGTCCAGCCGTTGCACGGTCGCTTGTTCCCCACCGATCATCATGCAATAGCCGCGCTCCAGGCCCCATACGCCGCCGCTGGTGCCCACATCCACATAATGAATTCCCTTCGGCGCCAGTTCCTTGCTGCGGCGGATGTCGTCGATGTAATAGGAATTGCCGCCATCAATAAGAATGTCGTCCTTCTGCAGCTTGGGTGTGAGTTGCGCGAGCGTGTCATCGACCACTGCCGCCGGAACCATCAGCCAGATCGCGCGCGGCTGTTTCAGCTTGGCGATGAAATCTTCCAGCGAACTGCCGCCCTTCGCGCCTTCGTTCGCCAGCGCCTGCACGCTCGCCGGCGACATGTCGAACACCACGCATTCGTGCCCGGCCTTCATCAGCCGCCGGACCATGTTGGCTCCCATCCTTCCCAGTCCAATCATTCCCAATTGCATGTTCGTACTCCTCTCTTACGATATGATTCGCGCGGCCTGCATTGAGTGGCAAACTCGGCCGAAAAATTTTAGTAGTGGTGGTCCCGTCAGCGGGACCGCCATGTATTGTCGAAGCTAAACGGATGGCGCGCGCCGAGGTCGCAAGCGCGTTCCTTCACACGCCTTGCACCCGGGAAATCTCCGCGTTTATTAAGCCACATTTCGCCGCCCGCGCATAACCAGAATCTTAGCGACTGGCAAACCGCTCCGACCGACATGAACCCACGGTGCCGTTTCTCGGAAGTTACGCTTTCAACATAACGACGTGACGCCGCCGTAACACGGCTCTGTAATCGCAGTAGACTGGGCCCTTACGCAGCTCGCAGAAATCCTGCGTGTCAATCCATGCACAGGTTGAACGAACTCGAGGTCCAAGCTTGACCGTCGCCGCAGAACCGATCGCCGCTCCGCAATCCGCGCCGACCGCGCCCGCCGCCACAGCCTCGAGCCCATGGATTTACCGTCCCTGGCTCGACCTGCTGGTGGGCTGCGGCGCGTGGTCCGCTCCGTTGCTTGCGATTGCGCTGTTGATGACCCCTGCGCACAGCCACGCCTGGGCCATGACATTTTATCTGCTGGCCATCGTGTTCAACTACCCGCACTTTATGGCCACGATTTACCGCGCTTATCACACGCGCGCGGATTTCGAGAAATACAAATTCGTCACGCTGCACGTCACTCTGCTGCTGGTACTCACCGGCATCGTGATGCACACCTCGCCGCGATTTTTCCCGTGGCTCTTTACGCTCTACATCTGCTGGAGCCCCTGGCACTACTCCGGGCAGAACTACGGCCTGTTGATGATGTTCGCGCGGCGCAGCGGCGCGGAAATCACCGCCGGCGAAAGGCGCTGGTTGCGCGGGGCGTTTGTGGCTTCTTATCTGATGCTGCTCGCGAGCTTTGAAACTGGGGGCTCCACCGATCCGCTGATTCTCTCGGCGGGCCTGCCGCCGAAATTCACGTTTCCCTTGCGTTTGGCCTTCGGTGTTGCCTTCGTGGTATTCACGTTCCTCGGATTTCGGCGCTTGATTCGCGCCATGGGCGCGCGTGCATTGGCGGCGCCGCTCACTCTCGCCTTTACTCAATTCCTCTGGTTCGTGCTGCCCACGCTGCTCGAATTGAATTCAGTTTCGCAGGTGCCGCAAACGCGCTACAGCAGCGGAATTCTCGCCGTGCTGCATTCCGCGCAGTATATATGGATCACCAGTTACTACCAGCGCCGCGAAGCCCGCGCCGCAGGGCTGAAAAGTTGGCACATCGCGACGTATTTCGCGACGCTCCTCGCCGGAGGCATCGCGCTATTCATACCCGGTCCCTGGCTCGTGAGCTATCTTTTTCATTATGATTTCACTACCAGCTTCCTGATTTTCGTTTCGCTCGTGAATATTCACCACTTCATTCTGGATGCGAAGCTGTGGAAACTCCGCGACAACCGTGTAGCCTCGCTTCTCGTTGACCAGAGCAGCAAGCCATCAGCTCGCCTAGCCGACCCGTCTTCGCGGCCTTCCAGCTCTGCGCGCGCTTTTACCATGCGCGTTCTAACCGCTCCTGGGATCCGAGTTTCTCTCGCGACGCTGCTGTTTCTCTGGGGCGGCCTCGACCAATTCCATTTCGCGCTGCGCACCGACGAAGGAAATCTCCCCGCGCTGCAGCGCGCTGCACGACTCAATCCCTACGATAGCTTCGTCGAGGAGCGCATCGCCCGCGCTGAAACACAGCGTGGCCAGCACGATCAGGCCGTCGCTGCGCTCGCTCGCGCAGTCGCTATCAACCCCAGCAGCATCACCCTGCAGCAGGCCGCCGCTCGCGCGTTGATCGCAGATGGCCGCTTCGCGGAAGCTTATGCGCACTATCAGAAAATGCTGGAGCGATTCCCGCGCGATACCGACGCACTCACCAACTACGGTCTGCTCGCCGCGCGCCTGGGCCATCCCGAAGAGGCCATGGATTCCTGGCAAAAATCAGTGGAGATAAATCCCAACCAGCCGAACGCTCACCTTTATCTCGCGGAAGCTTTCGATCAGCGCGGTGAACCGGCGGCCGCCGCTCGCCACTGGAATTTATTTTTGCAATTCGCATCTGCGAATCCACAATCCGCTGTGGATACACCGATTTTCACCCAACAGCAGTTACTCGGCGCCACCGTTCAATTGGCTGATGACCTCTCGCGAATCAATAACTCTGCCGCCGCGCTCACGCAGTATGACACCGCCATCGCGCGGGCACAGAAATCCGGTGACGCCAAACTGGAAAGCTTGGCGCTCGTTCATCGCGCGGATCTGCAAGCCAGAAATGGCGACGCAGCCGCAGCCGCGCAGTCCTACCAGCGCGGTCTCGCGCTCGATTCCAAAAGCGGCGACGCGTCAGCCGAGGCGCTGGACTGGTTCAATTACGGACAATTCTTACGCAGCCAGAACGCGCCGGACGAATTGATTTACGCTTCGTTCCTGCACGCGGAAAATTTGCTGAATGGCGCCGCAGGCTCCGAACTGGCCACCATACAAACCGCTCGCCGCCAGGTGGAAAGCAAAATGGGCGCGAAAGCCGCAGCCGTCGCGCAAGGAAATTTGCCCAGCCTGCTTGCACGCGCCACCAATTTCGCGCCCAGCCCGCACTGAAATAACCCCGCCTTCGCCGGCGGCAAACCGTGTAAAATTCGCACGACCCATGACCATTCCCGCCGAACGCCAGGACACGCGCTTGATGCGCGAAATGTTTAACAAGATCGCGCCCAAATACGATTTCATTACGCGCGTCATTTCCTATGGCATGGATGGCCGCTGGAAACGCCTCGGCGTGCTGCGTGCGTCGCTGCCGGAAAACGCGCTGGTTCTTGATCTGGCATCGGGCACCGGCGATTTTTCCCGGCTGGTGCGCGAGCGTTTGCCCGCGGCGCGATCGGTAGCCGTGGACCTATCGGAGGGAATGTTGCGTGTAGGGCGCCGGCATGGTCTGGAGGAAGCGGTGTGCGCCGACGCCACTGCGCTGCCGTTCGCTTCAGCGTCTTTCGATTGCGTCTTTATCGGCTACGGTTTGCGAAATTTTCCGAATCTCAACGCTGCCGTGCGTGAAATCGAACGCATCACGCGGCCGGGCGGAGTCATGGTCAGTCTTGACTTTTTTCTCCCGACGAATCGCGTATTCCGTCAACTGTATTTGGGATTTTTATACGTGCAGGGCGCCTTCTGGGGCACGCTCCTGCACGGCAAGCCGCGCACTTACACTTACATTCCCGATTCGATCCGCAGTTTCGTCTCCGTGCAAGAGTACTCCTCGCTGCTGCAGCGGACGGGATATCATCGCGTGGACGCTCGCGAGTTTATTTTCGGTGGGATCGGGTTGCTGTGGGCCGTGAAACGCTAGGCTGCATAGCAACATGAATCGTTGAGATAGCTGAGCCCTGGGCGACGCCGCGATCAGTTCAGTTTTCCAGCCGGAAACGCGTGGATGCCAGCTGATACAACCGACGCCATACCAGCCGGTTGATCGTCACCACCATCGCCGCCATCAGGATCGTCGCTGCCAGCAACACGCGCGTATTCCCGGTGTCCGTCGCATTGCTGATCACTGCTCCCAGCCCTGTAGTCAGATACGTATGGCCGCGAAATTTGAAATACTCCGCGACGATGCTGGCGTTCCACGCTCCGCCTGAGGCCGTCACAAATCCCGTAATCAAAAACGGAAAAATTCCCGGCAAGAGCAGCTCTCGCCAGCGTTCCGTTCTGCCAAAACGAAAAACAGAGCACACCTCTTTCAGATCGGTAGGAATCGCGATGGCGCCCGCGATCACGTTGAACAGGATGTACCACTGCGTCCCCAAGAGCAGCAGCATGATCGACCCGATTCCCAATCCGCCACCCGCGCGGATCAGCACCAGCAAGATAATCGGAAACAGCGCGGTGGCGGGCACCGAAGCCGCTACCTGCGCGATCGGTTGCGCGATCGCCGAAAGTTTCGGCTTCAGCCCGATCAGGATTCCCACGGGAATGGTCCACAACCCTGCGAGGAATAAAGTGAAAGCCACGCGCAGGAACGTCGCGCCCGCTCCCAGAAATATGCTGCGCAATTCATCGCGCGTCAGATGGGTCAACAGCATCACCATTTTCACCGATTCGTAACAGATCCCCGCGAGCAGCGCCGCCAGCATCAGGCGCGTCAGCCAGTGATAAATCCCGCGCGACACTCGCCCCGCGCCAACCGCCGCATGGCGTTGCGCAAAATGCAAACTCAAGAATTCGCGCGCCGGCCGCACCGTCAGCCGCGAAAAGTACGGCAAAATTCTCGAACTGCGCAGCAAATCCAGAACCGGCGAAGTCGGAGCGTCGGTCGATTCCACCTGTTCGAATTTGAATTTTTCCGCCCACGCGATCACCGGCCGCCACACCAACTGGTCAATCACCACAATGATTCCGATCATCACTGCCATCCCCCACCAGATCGCCCGCGTATTCCCGACGTTCGCGGCGGTCTGCAGATAGGAGCCCAGCCCCGGCAGACGCAAATCGCGATCTCCCAGCGTGAACATCTCGCAAGCCATCAGAAAAAACCAGCCGCCCGCCACCGACATCATCGAATTCCACACCAGCCCGATGATCGAATAAGGCAGCTCCATCTGCGTGAATCGTTGCCACCAGCTCCAGCGGTAAATCTCCGCCACTTCGCGCATCTCGGGCGGAATGCTTTTCAGCGATGAATAGAAACTGAACGTCATGTTCCACACTTGCCCGGTAAAAATTAGCAATATCGAGCCCAACTCCACGCCGAGCTGCTTGGTCGGAAAAAGCCCCACCATCGCTACCATCACAGCGGGAAGAAAGCTGAGCACTGGAATGGACTGCAGCGTATCCAGTAGCGGCACCATGAACTTTTCCGCGCGCGTGTTGTACGCCGCAACGTATCCATACACCAGGGTGAACGCCAGGCTCACCACATATGCGGCCGCGATTCGCAGCACGGAAAACATCGCGTATCTCGGCAGCGCGCTCGGTTCCAGATGGATTTCCATCGGCGGGCCGACCGGGCTCAACCAGTAATGCGTCATGGAAAGTATGGCGTAAAAAAGAGCCAGTGCCGCCAGCAGGATCGGCAGATCGCGCAAAAGGGAAGGCACGTTGGGCGGAATCGTTCCCCACGTCATGGTGCCGCTTGAAGTTTTCTGTGTTTCGCTGGCCATCAGTGCAGGGAAGCGCTTTCCGGAGAATTGTCGCCGCGATGATCTGGCTGGTGCAGGTGCACGGTATCGTCTTCCGCGTCGTAGGTGAAGAGCTCCGCGTAGCGGCCCCAGTTCAGCGCGGTCTCAATCTGGTGTTCCACTTCTACTTGCGCAAAGCGTTCGTCCAGCAAGTCACGGAAAAATTCCACCGGCATGGTGTGATTCGTTTTCTTTTCCAGCGCGGATTGAATTTGCTGCAGCAGCGATACGTGCGCCAGCACCGCCTCACGGAACAATATTTTTCGCGTGGGTATATCTGCCTGCGCGAAAGCACGCCCCTTCTCCGTGATGCGTACATCACCTTCGTGTACCGTGGCAAATCCGAGCAGCGTCGCAGCATCCAGAATCGGCAGCAGGTCGTCGATCTCCAGCAGCAGTTCTTCGGCGATGTGGTACATATCTTCCTCGCCGCCGCGATCGTCCAGTAATTCGAGCAAGCCGCCAATCCCGCCCGGCCGCGAATGCGGCAGCATCTGCGCCGCCGCTTTCTCCTTGTGTTCAGTTTTCGACGGCGGCGCCAGCTCCAGTTGCGGCTGGGTCATTACTTTGTAGATGTAATCCACATAAAGAACAAACGCCGCGGACTTGCGGTCGCGCGGATGCTGCAGCGGCACCCGGAAATCCGCGCGAATCTTCGCGGGATTGCGCCCCAGCACGATGATGCGGTCCGCCAGCAGCACCGCTTCTTCGATATTGTGCGTAACGATGAAAATACTTTTTGTGGGAACTTTCTTCGCCAGCCACAGTTCCAGCAGCTCGCCACGCAGGTTTTCGGCCGTCAGCACGTCCAGCGCGGAAAATGGCTCGTCCATGAACAGAATCTCCGGCTCGACGGCCAGCGCCCGGGCGAATCCGACGCGCTGTTTCATTCCACCGGATAATTCCTTGGGGTACGCGGACTCGAACCCGTGCAACCCTACCGAAGCCAGCGCTCGCAGCGCCTTGCGATGCCGTTCGAAATGCGTGATCCCGCGTGCGAGCAACGGCGCTTCCACGTTTTCCAGCACCGTGAGCCACGGGAAAAGCGCGAAACTCTGAAACACGATCGCTACATTCGGACGGCACCCGTGCATCGGCTGGCCGTGCCACAAGACTTCTCCCGCCGAAGGCGCTGCCAGCCCGGAAAGAATTCGCAGCAGCGTGGATTTTCCGGAACCGGAAGGACCCAGAAGCGCGATGATGGTATTCGGCTCGACGGAAAAATCCACCGGAGCGATCACCTGAATCTGCCGTCCGTCAGGCTGCTGGTAACTTTTTTCTATTTGCCGAGCCTGAATGATTGGCTCGGTGTCAACGACCGGCGGCGCGAACTCCGTGGTCGCTGCGCCGGCGTCGGTGTCCGTCACCGCGCAGTATGGCGCACCGGTGCCGGCTTCCGCCAACTCGTCCATCAGGCACTGCCACGCCTCTTCCGGCAGCGCGTCCAGAAAATGATTGCGCTCGCCCGGCGTCATCGCCTCGACCACCGCGCGCATTTCCTGCGACGGCAGAGAATGCAGCAGCACGTAGGCGTGGTAATACGGCAGGTGTACGATCAGCGACGCCGCCATGTCCATGGGCATCGCGTGAAACAGCGCGCGCTGTTCGTCGTAGGGCTCGCTGAGAAAAAAATCCGCGGCCGAGCTGGGGTCGGTTTTTCGCAGCAACTCGATCGCCGGACCCCACTGCCTTTGCTTCAGCAGGTTCCGCAGCTTTTGTGTTTCCTGATTGTTCATTTGCGCAGGCAAGAGCCTACTACGAATTCACGAGGACTGCGAAGCCCGCGAGCGTCTTCCGCGCGCCCATGTTACAGAATCGTGACAGCCGCAAAATGTTTCCCGCATGCGAGGAGTTTCCAGCACGGCATTTTCCGGACCGCAGCCCTTCGCACCCCAGGGTGCCCACGCGATGAGGTCAGCCAAATACAATTGGCCGGGCCTTTACCGTTCCACCTCCTACGGTTCGGACTGGAACCAACCGCATTTCACACGAATTGCCACCCTGGTGCTTTTCGCCGCGAGCTTTCCTTCCATCCGACTCTCGCCTCAAGCAATTCGGAAACCCACGACTGGCTGCCAGCCGCCACGACAGACGGTACGCAATTGGCGCGGGTGTTTCAAAACCTCGTTGCAAACTTGACAACCCTTAGAGAGTCTCAACTTCGTCATTTCTGGATTCCAGAAGTTTGCTGTCCGGTCGAGATATCTGAGATTGTATTAGACCAAGTCAAGGGCCCTATTCCTTCGTCCTGCGTGGAACACAGAGCTAGTCCGGTATCTGTACCTATTCGACATCTGTGCTATTTTGTACAGTCTACCTGAAGTACACCTTGCAGACTCAGTACCGGATTTGGAAGTTTCAGCGCAAGTTCGGCGAGGCCCCGCGCTAACCGGCAGTTGCTACTCGCCTCCCGGTGTACCGTTTTTAACGGCTCGTCCCAAAATATGAGCTCGTGTCGCCGCATGATCGTGTTGAGGAAAGCCAACCGCCGGGTATGCGGGCCGGCGCTTCATGCTGACGTCTGAGAAACCTGTGAATTGTTTTACAAGATTGTTTACGTCTGGTCAATTCCAGCCTCATGGCTATTGCCACCAGTGGAATTCCGGTTTGGTGCGGCTGAATGGCGTATCGGATGGCCGACATCGTGCAGTAGATACTGGAGCCAAACTTTGCGCGTAGCAGCATCCGTGCGCGTTGCACGCCGGCGATCGTGGATGCCGCGCCCAGCGCTATCGCCGATAGGAGCACCGTGGAACTGACCAAACCACCAAAACGTCAATCCAAACTCATCGAGCCGATTGACACCGCAAAGACCCATCTCCGCCGCATTGAGCGCAGAGAGTGGCAGTTGTGGGTCGCCGCCATTCTCGTCAGCTTGGTTTTGCTGGCCGGCTTGATGGCGTTCATTCTTCCCGGCCTCGGGCTGCAAGAATACAAATTCGCCCTTCACCTGGTTCCCCCGGTCGTGCAGGGCTTGGTCGCGTTGGTCCTGATTTTCGACATCTACACCATCTTTCAGCAATTGCAGATTCATCGCATGCGCGGCCGCCTGGCGGAGCGCGAAGAACTTTTCCGCCTGATCAGCGAAAACGCCGCGGACATGATCGCCGTGGTGGACATGGACGGCCAGCGCATCTTCAACAGCGATGCCTACCAGAAAATACTCGGCTACTCTTCCGAAGAACTGAAGAATTCATCCTCGATGGATCAGATTCATCCGGAAGACCGCGAACGCGTGAGAGCGGCGGCAGCGGAAGCGCGGCGCACGGGAATCGGCGAGAACCTGGAATATCGCATCCGTCACAAGAACGGCACCTGGATCGTTCTGGAGTCTACCTCCAGCGTCATCGGCAACGCCAGCGGCGTTCCGGAGAAACTGGTCATCGTCAACCGCGATATCACCGCGCGAAAACAGGCCTCGGAAGCGCTGCGCTTGTCCGAAGTCAGCTTTCGCTCGGTGATCGAGAATGCGCCCTACGGCATCTACCGTGCGCAGGCTTCCGGAAAGTTGCTGCTCGTCAATCCTGCGCTGCAGAAAATGCTGGGCTACGAATCGCAGGCTGAATTGCTGCGGTTGGACCTCACCACGGACGTCTATGTGGATCCGCTCGAACGTCAGCGCGTGAATGATTTGTTCACTAACCAGAAAGATTTCACTGACGTGCAGGTGGATTGGAAACGCAAGGATGGCACGCCGATCAAAGCTCGCTGCACAGGCTGGTTCGTAAAGTCCGCAACCGATGGCGCCGCATATTTTGAGGTTTTCGCGGAAGACGTCACCGAGAAATGGCTGCTGGAGCGCCAGTTGCGCATGGCCCAAAAAATGGAGGCGGTGGGCCGCCTGTCTGGAGGTATCGCCCACGATTTCAATAATCTGCTTGGCGTCATCATCGGCTACAGCCAGGTGCTGAAACGGACTCTGCCGCCGGGCACCCCATTTCTGGAGCACGCCGAAGAAATCGAGAAGGCCGGCCAGCGCGCCGCTTCTCTTACGCGCCAGTTACTAGCCTTCAGCCGCCAGCAAGTCCTCGCCCCTGCGGTGCTGAACATCAATTCCTTGATTTCGGAAATGGAAAAAATGTTGCCGCGGCTCATCGGCGACGATATCGAAATCGTCATCGCTCTGGATCCTGCGGTCGGCCGCGTGAAGGCCGATCACGGACAGCTCGAGCAGGTGGTGATGAACCTCGCTGTCAACGCGCGCGATGCGATGCCCGGCGGCGGAAAGGTGGTAATCACCACAGCCAACGCCGTGCTCGACGAAGCTTGGGCTCGCTCTCATCCCGGCTCGAAGGCCGGCGAGTTCGTAATGCTATCGGTCGCCGATACCGGCACCGGCATTGACTCTGAAACCCTCGCGCACATTTTCGAACCTTTTTTCACCACCAAGGAACGCGGTAAAGGCACGGGTCTGGGCCTCGCAACCGTCTACGGCGTAGTGAAACAAAGCGGCGGATACGTTTGGGTGGAAAGCGCGCTCGGCAAAGGTACGGCATTCGAAATTTATTTGCCGCGCATTGAAGAACTGGTCAGCGTGCCCGAACCCGTCGCGCCCATCGTCGAAGTGTTTCGCGGAGCAGAAACCATACTCCTGGTGGAAGACGCGGACGCGCTGCGCAAGCTCACCCACATGCTGCTCGAACAGCACGGCTATCGGGTTCTGGTTGCCGCCAACGGTGCCGCCGCCCTGCAGCTGGTGGAACAAAAGCCTGAGCGCATCAATCTGCTGCTGACTGACGTCATCATGCCCGGTCTGAACGGCCGCGCGCTCGCCGGACGCCTGGAACTTCTCCAGCCCGGCCTGAAGATTCTGTACATGTCCGGATACACGGACGACGCGATCATGGATCACGGCGTCCTGGACTCCGGCACTCACTTGCTGCACAAACCTTTCAGCGAAGAGAACCTGATCCGCAAAGTGCGCGAAGTACTGGACGCGGACACCGTCGTTCCGCCGGTCGTTGCGGAACCTGTGATTCTCACAAAGACCTAAAAACGGATTGCGCAACAGGAGGCAGCTCTAGCAATGAGACGACTTTTGATTGTGGATGACGATGAGGCCATGCGCCGTCTCTTCCGTCTGAATTTATCGGACGATTACGAGATTGTAGACACCGGTGATCCCTCCCAGGCTCTCGCTTTGGCCATGGAGCATAAACCCGACGCGATCTTGATGGACTTGCGCATGCCCAAACATTCGGGCCTCGGACTGTGCCGCGCCCTGGGGGCCATTAACAAAGCTCAGCCCGTTCCAATATTTATCGTTAGCGGCGAAACGGCCGCTGAAATCAAGCAGTCTTGCAAAGATATGGGCGCTGCCGGCTATTTCGAGAAGCCCGTTGATTTTGACGCTCTGAGGGGCTCGCTTGCGAAAGTAAAAAGGCAGACCCAGGTTCCGCGTGCGGAGGTGCGCGTGCAGATTCGCGTCGAACTGAAACTTTCCGGAACCGACAGCCGCGGAAAAGAATTTACGGAGAATACCTTCACCGAAAACGTCGGCGTCAGCGCCTTCCTCTGCGCTTGTACCGCGACTCTGGCGAAGGATTCCAGCGTCGAGGTTTATATCGTCAAGGGATCCGATAAGTCCATCGGCACGGCACGTGTGGTTCGCTCCGAAGAACGTGCGGGAACTTCCGCTCTGTATGGTTTCCGGTTTATCGAAAAACGCGGCGAGTGGATTCTGAGGTAGCGGGATATGTAACACGCAGCCAACATGACCGTCACTCCCCATTCCGTGGTCGCCGAAAAATCCGGCAACGCCAACGTGCCCTCGAGCGTATTGGCGCCCGCACCGACCGTTCGCGTGTTGATTGTGGACGACGATCCCGCACTGCGCAAGATCTTGTCGGTGATGCTCACGCAGGCGGATTTCCTATGCCGCACCGCAGCCTGCGGCGAAGAAGCGCTTCGCATCCTTGAAAGCCATCCGACCGATGTCGTGATCTCGGATCTGCGCATGCCCGGCATCTCTGGCATGGATCTTCTGATTGAAGTTCGCGAACGCTATCCTCAGCTGGCTTTCCTGATGGTCACGGGCGAAGACGAAACGCGCGTCGGCGTGCGCGCCATGCAATTGGGAGCCGACGACTATTTGCTGAAGCCCTTCGACGTCGATGTCGTGCTCGGCAGCCTTCATCGCGCCCTACAGAAGAAAAAACTCGAGCGCGAAGTGCAGGAATACCGCTTGCACCTCGAGGAAATGGTTTCTGAACGCACGCAGCAATTGCGCGCCGCGCTGCAGCAGACCGAGCGCAGTTACGAAGACACGCTGGAAGCTCTCGGCGCGGCCATCGACCTGCGTGACAGTCCTACGGCCGGGCACTCGCGCCGCGTTTTCCTCTACTCCATGGAACTCGCAAAATCCATCGGCGGACTGGAACAAGAAATTAGAAGCATCGCCATGGGCGCCTGGCTGCACGATATCGGCAAGCTGGCGACTCCCGACCGCGTGCTGCTCAAGCCTGGTCCGCTGACGGAATCGGAATGGGAGATCATGCGGCGTCACGCCAGAATCGGCTACGAGCTGGTGAAAAGCATTTCATTTTTGGCGGGCGCCGCGGAGATTGTGCTCACGCATCACGAACGCTTCGATGGCTCGGGTTATCCGCAGGGGTTGCGCGCGGAAGAAATTCCATTCAGTGCCAGGATTTTTGCTGTCGCGGATACGCTCGACGCGATGACTTCCGATCGGCCGTATCGCGCGGCTCTTCCGCTGCAGGCAGCGCGCGACGTAATCGAACGCGGCTCGGGAACTCTGTTCGATCCGCTCGTTGTCACAGCATTTCTGCGCGTTCCTAACGAGACTTGGTCCTTTATCGCCAGCGAAACATCGGCCGTTCAGCCCAGCTCGGTGCTGGCAGCCGGAACGATCCGGATTCTCGGCACCCCGACGGTTGTTCCGCCGGATTCTGCGGAATGAATCGAACGCTTGAGCGCTGCAGTCGCTTCGGCGGGCTCAAAACTTTCGCGACCATTCCTTCGGCCAGCGCTCCACCACAACTTTCTTATCTGTGTAGAATTCGACGGCATCGCGTCCCTGCCCGTGCAGCACGCCCAGAAAACTATCGCGCCAGCCGCTGAACGGAAAATAAGCCATCGGCGCGGCCACTCCAATGTTAATTCCGATGTTGCCGGCCGGCACCTCGTAGCGGAATTTCCTAGCCGCCGCGCCGCTGCTCGTAAAAATCGAAGCCATATTTCCAAATGGGCTACGCGAAAGCGTCTCGATCCCTTCTTGCAACGTATTCGCATGGACTAGGCTCAGCACCGGTCCGAAGATTTCGGTCGTCGTAAGCGCGCTGGCAGCGGGTACGCCATCGAGCAGCGTCGGCTTCAGGAAATTGCCAGCGGACGTCGCGGCGTTTCCCGCGCGGCCATCGAGCAACACTTTGGCACCATCGCTCACACCCGCCGCGATCAACCCCTCAATCCTTTTTTTGCTGTCCGCGGTAATCACCGGACCCATCTGCACATCTTTATCCAGTCCGTTGCCCACTCGAATCGCACTGGCGACCTGCGCGATTTCCTGCGTGAACTCGTTGCGCGCATCACCCACCGTCACCGCAACCGAAACAGCTAGGCAGCGCTGCCCCGCGCAACCGAACGCGCTGTCGCTCACGATGCGCGTGGTGGTCTCGAGGTCCGCGTCCGGCAGAATCAGTACGTGATTTTTCGCGCCGCCCTGGCACTGCACTCTCTTTCCGTATTTGGCCGCCTGCGCGTAAATATATTTCGCCACCGGTGACGAGCCTACAAAACTGATCGCCCGCACTTCGGGATGTTCCAGCAGCGCGTCCACCGCCACCTTGTCGCCGTGAATCAGGTTCAACACTCCTGGCGGCAATTTCAATGCTTCCATCAACTCGAAGGCGCGCTGCATCGTCAGCGGAACTTTCTCCGAAGCTTTCAGGATGAATGTATTGCCGCAGGCAATCGCGTAAGGCAGAAACCAGAAGGGAATCATCGCCGGAAAATTAAACGGAGTGATTGCCGCCGTCACGCCCAGCGGCTGCCGGATCATCATTTCGTCAATACCGGAAGCCACGTCCTCCAGGTTGTACCCCTGCATCAAAGTCGGGATCCCGCACGCGACTTCCACGTTCTCAATGGCTCGCCGTAACTCGGCGCGTGATTCTCCCACTGTCTTTCCGTTTTCCTGCGTGCAGATCTGCGCCAGTTCCTCGACGTGATCTTCCAGCAACTGCTTGAGCTTGAACAAATACTGGATGCGGTCTTCGGGAGGGGTGCGTCGCCACGCCGGGTAAGCGGCTGCCGCGGCCGCGACCGCAGCATTCACGTCTTCCTTCGAAGCGACCGGCGCGCGCGCCAGAGCCTCTCCCGTCGCCGGATTCATCACCTCGCGGTATTCCGCCGACTTGTTCCCACTCCATTCTCCCCCGTAGTATTGTTGCAGCCTGCGAACGTTGGCCATGGTAAAAGCCCCTCCCTCGTGCTCGACGCCCGGCCCAATCATGCTCACAATTGACATCCGGGCGTTCCTTTGCCATAGTCTCAAAGCGGTTAGACAAATACAATGCCCGAGGGGCATCTTGAGTGGCTGCGCGCAGCGGAGGCGAAAACTTGAGCGAGACTAGCTTTCTCTTGCATTCCGAAAGCTTGCCGGAGCAAGCCGCGGGTGAGCTCCTGTCCTTGCCTCGCCAGCAAGCCGGATGGGAATGGATGAGTCTGTTTGTCCGCCGTTTGCAGCCGGGTGACGTCTATCGCGCGCGCACCGAGCACGAGGAAGCAGCGTTTGTCTTACTAGGCGGAAATTGCCAGGTGGATTGGGGCCAGGGCGCCACGCGAATCGGAAAGCGCAAAAATGTTTTCGACGGTTTGCCGTACGCGCTGTATCTGCCCAGCGGAAATCAGGCAGTTTTCACGGCGCAGACAACGTGTGAAATCGCGGAATGCCGCGCACCGTCCGAAGCCCGCCTGCAGCCTAAATTAATTGCGCCGAGCGACGTCGTGAGCGGGCTGCGTGGCGGCGGAAACGCGTCGCGCCAAATTGTGGACATCATCACTCCCGCTTTTCCAGCGGATAAGCTCATGGTAATTGAAGTTTATACGCCTGGCGGAAATTGGTCGAGCTATCCTCCGCACAAGCACGATGTGCACAATCCGCCTGCCGAAGTGGATTTGGATGAGATCTATTACTATCGCCTTCGCGAACCGGATGGATTCGCCATGCAGCACCTCTATTCCGGCAAACACGGCGCCGATCAGACGCTAAAAGTGAAAGATGGCGATACCGTGCTGGTGCACAGTGGCTTTCATCCGGTGGTCGCCGGGCCGGGCTACGACGTGTACTATCTGAATTTTCTTGCTGGCTCCGCTCGCGCTTTGGCCGTCACCGAGGATCCCCAACATGTCTGGATCCGTTCCACTTGGAAGGACACCGACCCTCGCTTGCCTCTCGTGAGGGAATAGTCGCGCCGGAAAAGGAAACCCATGCGGACGTCCTGCGGCCGGAGCGATGGCAAACCCACCCAGCAAGCGACAGAGATTCCGCGGGCGGGCGATTGTCTTTGCCGGCTTTCGCCACCTGCCGCGCAATATAATCGCTTAGAATTCAGTCGCAGGATTCGCTCCTTATGCGCCGCGAATCGATCGTCCATTTGTCTTTTGTCTACGGCTGCCGAGCCGCCGCGCGGTCCGCTCCCGGGTGTACTCCACGAAATCTCCGCGCCCCAGCCTTTCCTTTCTTTCCCGCAAGCGCGAGAATCGTGCCGTAAGCAAGTCTGGGGCGCGACATCACTCCGAAGGGGCATCGCCTGATGACGGTTCGTCTCACCGCGGCGCAAGCTACCATCGCGTTCCTCAAGAACCAGTACACCGAGCGCGACGGCAAGCAATTCCGTTTCTTTGCAGGCTGCCTGGGGATATTCGGCCACGGCAACGTCGCTGGCCTCGGCCAAGCGCTCGAGCAGGATCCTGGTTTGCGCTACTACCTGTTCCGCAACGAACAAGCCATGGTCCACGCCGCCACGGCTTTCGCCAAAACAAGTTTCCGCATGCGCGCGCTGGTCTGCACTTCATCCATCGGACCAGGCGCAACCAACATGATCACCGGTGCGGCGACCGCCACCGTAAACCGTTTGCCCGTATTGTTGCTCCCCGGCGATATTTTTGCGCGTCGTAACGTCGCTCCTGTGTTGCAGCAGCTCGAATCGCCGTCCACCCAGGATATTTCCGTCAACGATTGCTTCAGGCCCGTCTCGCGCTACTGGGATCGTATCCAGCGTCCCGAGCAATTACTGACCTCGCTTCCCGAAGCCATGCGCGTCCTCACTTCTCCCGCGGAAACCGGAGCCGTCACGATCGCCTTCCCCCAGGATGTCCAGGCGGAAGCGTTCGATTACCCGGAAAAGTTTTTCGCCAAGAAAGTATGGCTGATTCCTCGCAATCGCTGCGACCAGGGACTCCTGCAGCGTGCCGCAGAATGGATTCGTGCCGCGAAGAATCCGCTGATCGTGGCCGGTGGAGGAGTCGTCTATTCGCAAGCCTCCGAAGCTCTCGCGCAGTTCGCGCAATCGACGGGCATCCCAGTCTGCGAAACGCAAGCAGGCAAAGGTTCGCTGGCCTTCGACCATCCGCAACAGCTCGGCGCCGTGGGAGTCACCGGCACGCCGGGCGCGAATATCATCGCGCGCGAAGCCGACCTGATCCTGGGCATCGGTACGCGCTATAGCGATTTCACCAGTGCGTCAAAAACCGCGTTCCAGAATCCTGCTGTGCGCTTCATCAATATTAATGTGACGGAATTCGACGCCTACAAACACGCTGCCCTGCCGCTCACCGGCGACGCGCGCCTGACCATCACAGAATTGCAGCAAATTCTCGACAACTTCTCCGTTGCAGAAAGCTATCGCGCCCAAATCAACGATTTCCGGACCCGCTGGGAAAATGAAGTGGACCGCATCTACGGAATTCACCAATCCCCGCCGATCACGCAGGGCGAAGTCATCGGCATCATAAATAATTTCACGAAGCCGTCGGATATCGTCATCTGCGCGGCCGGCAGCCTGCCCGGAGACCTACACAAGCTCTGGCGCACGCGCCAACCCGGCGGGTATCACATGGAATACGGTTTTTCCTGCATGGGCTACGAAATTGCCGGCGGGCTCGGCGCGAAAATGGCCGATCCCGCGCGCGAAGTGTATGTTCTCGTCGGCGACGGCTCCTACCTGATGATGGCACAGGAAATCGTCACCTCACTTCAGGAAGGCTTCAAAATCAATATCGTTCTCCTCGATAATCACGGCTTCTCCAGCATCGGCGGCCTCAGCCGTGCCTGCGGCAACGAAGGCATGGGAACGAACTATCGTTATCGTCGCGGCGACAAATATGATGGCGACGTGCTGCCCGTGGATTTCGCGGCCAATGCCGCGAGCCTGGGCGCATGGATCGCTCGCGCGAAGACCGCGGACGAGCTGCAAGCCGCCTTGGCCGCTGCCCGCGAGCAGCGCCGCACGTCGGTAATCGTCATCGAAACTTCCTACGACCAAAGAGTTCCCGGCTACGAATCCTGGTGGGATGTGCCCATCGCCGAAGTTTCCGAGCGCGACGCCGTGAAAGCTGCGCGCCGCAGCTATGAGGAAATATGCAAGAAAGAGCGCTTTTTCTTTTAGCCTCTCGCTTGGCGAAAAGTTTCACCGCATTCGTATTCGCTTAGCCGTTGCAGAAGTTTCCTTTGAAATTCGGGGCACAGCGAGGTAAGGGTGGAAACATCCGTAGCCACAGGCTCAGCGCAGGCAGCAACACCCAGGAAACCCCATCTCAAGCGCGCGCTAAGCCTCTGGGACCTGATCTATTACGGCATCATTCTTACTTCGCCCATCGCCGCCGTCCCGCTCTTCGGTGAAGGCCAGGTTCTGTCTCACGGCCACACGGTAGCGACTCTTCTGCTCGCGATGGTCGCGATGTCCGTCACCGCCGTCAGCTTCGGCCGCATGGCCAGTGTCTATCCCTCAGCGGGTTCCGTTTACACTTACATAAGCAGGGAACTGAACCCGCACTTCGGATTTGTAGTCGGCTGGGCTATGTTTCTGGAATATCTCTTTCAGCCCATCCAGAACGCTCTTTATGCCGTGCTCGCCATTCAACGCATGACGCCGCGCGTACCCTTCGCAATTTTGGCCGCCGTCACCGTCGGCTTCATCACCATCCTCACGGTGCAGGGAATTAAATTCACCGCGCGCACGAACGAAGTCCTGCTCGGCTTCATGCTGCTGGTCACCACCGTGTTCCTGGTCGAATCCTTCCGCTTCATCGTGTTGCACCAGCACTTCACCGGGCTGTTTTCCCTGCACCCGATTTACAATCCGGCCACATTCAATCTGCGCGCCGTCGCCGCTGGCACTTCGCTCGCCGCGCTCGTGTTCATCGGCTTCGACGGCGTCTCCATCCTCGCCGAAGAAGTTCACAATCCCAAACGCAACGTCCTGCTCGCCTCCGTCCTCGTCGTTATCTTCACCGGACTTTTCAGCGGTCTGCAAGTTTATCTCGCCCAGCGCGTCTGGCCGGACTACACCACCCTGCAAAATCCGGAAACCGCATTCATGGACGTCGCGCGCATGGCGAGCGGCCCCGCGCTCTTTGCCGCGTACGGCGTGATGCTGCTCGTTTCCAGCATCGCCTGCGGACTTGCCGGGCACGTCGGCGCGTCGCGCCTGCTCTACAGCATGGGTCGCGACGATGTTCTGCCGAAAAAAATATTCGGCTATCTCAGCCCGAAGAAAAGCAATCCCGCTTACAACGTCTGGATCGTCGGTGTCCTCGCCTATATCGGCGTGATCACCATTCCGTGGGAGCACGCCGCCGAAATCGTCACTTTCGGCGCGCTACTCGCCTTCATGGGCGTGAATCTCGCGGCCTTCCGCCATTTCTGGTTTTCGCGCGAAGCGCTCGGGCACCGCAATTTCTTTGTAGACGCCTTCGTGCCCGGCTTCGGCTTCGTTTTCTGCTTGCTTCTGCTGCTCAGCCTGCAAACCTGGACGAAATATGCCGGCCTGGCGTGGCTGGCGGTAGGAATTCTCTACGGCGGTTACAAAACACGGGGATTCACACGCAGGCCAAAATTAATAGACTTTAGCGAAACGTAAACGGCGGCACACGCAAAAGCGTGCTACCGCAAGTCTCGAACCAAAGCGCTCTTCGCGTTGCCTGGTTCTTGCTCTAGCGATTGCCCTCGCGACACATGCAGCGCAAACCCGCACGATTCGCGAATGCGCAATTCCGGCTGCAGCTTCTTCACCACGGCCTTGCTGCGATCTCCCGCAATGCGCCGGATCAGCAACTCCGCGGCCTCAATCCCCAACTGGTGCTTGGGCAATTCCACGGTCGTCAATCGCGGCCGAAAAACTCCCAGCCAAGGATAGTCGTCAAAACTCACGAGGCCGAAATCTTCGGGGCAACGTAAGCCCATTTCTTCCGCCGCCTTCAGCAATCCCACGGTCATCAAGTGGTTCGCCACATAAATGCCGTCGGGCCGGTGCGAGAGCAACGCGTGCCCCGCGCGAAATCCGGACTCAATCCGGTAATCGCCTTCGATGTCCAATTCCGGTTCGTAGGGCAGGCCTTCCGCTTTCAATGCGTCGCGAAATCCCTCCCAGCGCGCTTGCGCGTTGCTCACCTTGCGCGGGCCGCCGATCAATCCGATCCGCCGCCTTCCGGAACGCGCCAAATGGCATACCGCGTCGTACGCACCCTGGTAATCGTCGGTAATCACTGCATCCTTGGTAAGCTTCGGATACGTGCGCATCACCAGCACAAAAGGAATGTTAACTTCTTTGATCATCTGCCGCAGCGACGGCCGAAAATCCTCCGCGGCCTTCGTCAGCAAAATTCCATCCACGCGCTTCGAAAGCAGCAGCTCTACCGATTTCTCTTCCTTCGCAAGCGTGTCGTCACTGTTGCACAGCAGCAGATTGTATCCGTGACGCTGCGCGGCATCCTCGGCGCCGCGCACCACCATCGGAAAAAAAGGGTTGGCGATATCCGGAACAATCATTCCGATGGTATGCGTGCGCTGATTCGCCAGGCTCCGCGCAATCAAGTTGGGCCGATAATTCAGCTTGCGAATCGCCGCTTCCACTCGCTTCCGCAGCTTCTCGCCCACGTGGCTCTTGTGATTCACCACGGCGGAAACCGTAAACACGGAGACGCGCGACAATTTCGCGACGTCGTAAATGCTAGCCGTCTTGCCCGATTTCTTACGCCCCACTTTTTTCACGGCACTCATTCGTATCAGCCTTGTATCACAAAAAAGCCCGCGCTGCTTTGTCTGCAAAGCGCCACTGCGCGCTGCCGGGCCTTCAGTAGTTTATGACAACCGGCCGCTGTTTTCTCACCGAGTTATAAATTGACTCAAGAATTACCATATCCCGGTGCCCCTGCACGCCGTCGCTTTCCACCGGCCGCCGGTTCTGAATCGCGGAAGCGAACTCCTTTATCTCCAGTCCGAACTCGTCCATGATCGGGAACGTCCGGTCAATCGGGCGCTTGCCGATCTTTCCCGTAAGCCGCCGCACCTCGTCAAAAGGAAATGCAGGAGTCAGCGACGCCCAGCCCTTCGTCCCCTGCACATATATAAAGGATGATAAAACCGCGGCGTACGACGCACTCCCCTGCGCCACCAGCCCGCTCGGGAACTGCAACCGGAACGAAATCCCTTCCTCCACGTCCCAGAACGTGACCGTGTCGCGCGCCCAGCTCTGCGCGCTCACTTCCACCGGATCTTCATCCACTAGCCAGCGCGAAGTGTTCACACAATACACGCCCAAGTCCATCAGCGGCCCGCCGCCCGCCAGATTCGAATCCACCAGCCACGCCAACGACTTGCCCGGCGAATACAATTCACTGAACGCCGTGTGGATCAGGTCAATCCGGCCCAGCTCGCCACTCTGAATTAATTGTTTCAAAAAAAGGCTGCTTGGCTCGAAATATTTCCGGTAAGCGGTCATCAAAAGCACGCGATTTCGCCGGCAAGCTTCCACCATTCGCGCGGCCTGTTCCGCGGTGGCAGCCAGAGGTTTCTCGCACAGCACGTGTTTACCGGCCTGCGCGGCCTGCACCGTGAACGACTCATGCAAGCCGTTCGGTGTCGCCACGAAAACGGCATCTACTTGAGGATTCGCGAGGCACGCCGCATACTCTTCGCTGCTGTAGTGCGCGTTGGATTTGAATTTGCGTCCCACCCGCGCGGCCTTATCCTTATCTCGACTCACCACCGCCACGAGTTTTGCGTTCTTGCACTTCGCGAAGCTGGGCAGGACAAATCCTTGCGCGATCGTACCCAGGCCCACCACCGCGAACCCAACCTTTTTCCCCACACCCATCGATTGGAAATCTCCCAAGAACTCGCAGCGTCGGCGCCAAGGTCCTTCGTCAGGGCACGGCTTCAGCCGTGCCGTAAGCGCCACAAAAATGCGAGCGGCTTTCGCCGCTGCAGCCATGAACTTCGGTTTCTCGCGCCAACCCGCTTTTCGTCCAGGCTAAAACTAGCTTTCTCGGTCCGCCCGGCCCAATCTCTGATTTCGAATCGCCTTGTGATCCAACCCACGCAATTCTTCACTCGCACCGAGCACCTTCTCGATCGCGTCCGCAATCGAATCCACGTCCGCCGCGCTGCCCAAGAACAAGTAATGGGGGAACCACACAGCTTCGTGATAAGCCGCTCGGTCCGCCTCCGGACACGAATACATATTCCGCAGATCCAAAGGTTTCTCGCGCCCCCAACTCAGAGCCGGGAAGTCCTCAGGCTTCAAAGGGAACAATGAGCTCTTGTAAACAGGCTCGTAGAAAAGACCGTCGCAAGGAATTCCTTCCAGTTGCAAAGCGCCGACAAACGCCGCGCGTGGAATGTCGTTCGCCTTGTCCGCAAAATATTTGAACATAAAGCCGTAAGGCGCCAGTCGCGTAATCCGCAGATCAGGCTTCAGCAATTTGATGGCAGCCAACTTTTGCATTCGCGATTCGAAATGCTTCACATTTTTTCCCCGCGTCGCGGCTTGCTGCGGTAGCCGCTCGAGTTGCGGCCCCAGCACAGCCGCCTGTAGTTCACTCAGCCGGTGATTGAATCCGATAATGCGGTGATGATATTGGTCCGTCAGGCTGGCGCGCCCCGCGTTGATGTAGCTCTGCACCAGCTCCATGTATTCCAGCGTGTTCGTGATCACCGCGCCGCCTTCTCCGGACGTGATCAACTTGCTCGACTGAAAACTGAAAGCTCCCAAATCCCCCATGGAACCCGCGCCCTGTCCGTTCCACATCGCGCCATGCGCGTGCGCGCAATCTTCGATTACCTTCAAATCGTGCTTCCTCGCGATGCGCAAAATGTCATCCATGTCCGCGAACCGCATCCCCAGGTGCACTGGCAGAATCGCTTTCGTTTTCGGCGTGATGGCCTGCTCGATCAACTTCGTGTCCAGGCAATACGTTTCCGGATCCACGTCCACAAAAACCGGAACAGCGTTCAGCAGCAACACAGGACCGACCGTTCCTTCCCAGGTGTAAGCCGGGACGATCACTTCGTCCCCCGGACGAATCTGAATTGCTTTCAGGCATGCTTCGATTGCCACCGTCCCGGTGCTCACGCATTGGCCGTATTTCGCGGTCTGAAACGCGGCGAATTTTTTAGCAAATGAATCCGCGTACTTGCCCGGGAACGGCTGGCCGCCCCATTTCAAGCTGGTGAAGGCGTCCTCCAGCGCGGCAAATTCCTCCTTCGTGGCGATGGGCCATGGAGTGAAAGGTGTCTTGCGTACGGGTTCGCCACCGGTAATCGCCAGTTTTCCCACGTGCGAGTCTCCTGTTGCAAAATTGGAATTAGTCGATGCTTCGTGCGTATGCGGATCCGCACCCGCCACTGCATCGCGCCACTACGCTTCCGGATTCGGAATCAAAATACCGCGCAGCACACCATCCAAGCCGTGGCACGCCGCAACAAACTGCCGCGAAGTCCGCCGTGTCGGCGCGAACGAATCGAATTTCTCGACCGTTAAACCGCCCTCGGAGTTCGCGCGCCGGAAAGCCGCTCGCGCCCACCACCACGCGATCTCCCTCGCGCAGCTCGACGCCTTCGAAGTCCGCGTACTTTCCGTCGCCGCCGATCGCCGCAATCGTTCCGACGTTCTCATGCCCCTGAATAATCGGAAATTCCAGCTGGCGGCCGCCGTACTGCGTGGTGTAATCCTGAAACGTGTGCTCGTCCGTGCCGCAAATCCCGGACATTTCCATGCGAATCAGCACACACCCAGCAGCAGGTTCCGGCAAAGGGTATTCGCGCATCTCGTACCGCCCGGGTTTCACTAACGTCGCTGCCAGAACGCCTGGGGCCGCCATAGGTGTGTACTCTTTACAGTGCCCGCATTCCCGCACGGACGCTCGTCAAGTTCCGGAGAAGACCGGACGGATGCGATCCGTCCGGCCTGCACAAGGTACTTTTTCTTGATCCGCGTCTTCGTCAGGCTCGTCTAGAAGTACAGTTTTAAGGAAAGCTGGCCGATGCGTCCCGGCAGAGTTCCAGGAACTTGGCCGAACGACGCTGACGTTGCCACACCCCCGCTGAAACCGGTGATCCCGCTCGGTGTTAAGAACTGCGTGTGATTGAAGATGTTAAAAAATTCAGCCCGGAACTGCAGATCGAAGCGCTCCGTGATCTTCGTGTCTTTAAGCAGAGCAAAATCCCATTGGTTAATCCCCGGCCCATGGAAATACCGGCGTCTGGCGTCACCCTCTGTCCCTAACGCGGAAGGCCCGAAAGCCGCCGGGCTGAAGTATTGGCCGCCCGTATTTCGCGGATTTGTGACCTCCAGCGGCCCCACAATCTGCGGCGTGTCCACCGGAAGTGTAATCGGGCCGCCAAAGCCAGTGCCGAGCAACGATTGATCGTCGGTTTCGACCAGCGTTACAGGTAGTCCGGTCGCAAATTTCGTAATTCCGCTGACGGCCCATCCGTGTGTCAGCGGTGTCGGGCCGCCCAACTTATCAATGGGCAGCGTGTAGTTGTAGCTCGCCACGAAATTGTTCGTGCTATCAAAAGCGGAAAGCCCGCGGCTCAATCGGTGGTTGAAAGGATTGATCTGCTCGCCGTACCCCGAGGAATCGTCGAACGATTTGCTGAGGGTATAACCAATGAGGGTCTGCAGACGTCCAGTCGTGTGCTTGTAGCTGACTTGCAGGGAATTGTAAGAAGAAGAGCCCGCTGTGATGAAATACGAATCGTTACCGAAGGGGATAATTCCCAGATCCCCGTTCGGCAGCACCGTATCGCAACCAGGAGCGCAAGGCAATGCAGTGCCAGCCGGCAGAGCCACGCCGCTAAACGGCGCGCGTGTCCCCAGCGTAAACGCGCCTGTGGTTTTATTAATGTAGACATTATTTTCGCCACCTGGTCCGCATCCTTGGGCGGCAAAAGCCAAGCACGTCGCTGGGTTTCCTGGGTTCGCGGATATCGAAGAAAGCAGCCGGTGAGCTTGGGTCCCCACATAACTCACGGTCAGCAAATCCGCCCGTGTGATCTGATGTTCGATGGAAAGTTCATATTCTTCCGCATAGGGAAGTCGGTTCTTGTTGTAAAAGGCCGGTGAGCTGCTGATCGTTCCAAACGCGCTAAAGAAATCGGGCAGCGTGTCGAACGGAGGACCCGTTGCAGGATTTTTGGCGGAAAACTGCAGAGGTGGTTGGGTTACTGGGAAGAAGTTTGTAATCGAAGTACCCGCTGCCCGGTTTGTAAAGGGAGCAGCGAAAGTTGGCTGGTTCTGCCCCGTATAGTTTCCGAATGGCGCATCTCCAATTTCGTTAAAGTCCGTAGCGCCTTCAAACGTGCTGTAGAAGATGCCCCAACCGGCACGAATACTTGTCGTCCCGGATTTGCCCAGGATCTTGCCAAGCAAACCGTCATAGTCTCCGAATGAATAGGCCAATCCCAATCGTGGTGCAAAGTTGTTCCAACGGGTGGGCGCCAGCGTGCTCGGAACACCTGGATCTCCGGGGAATACCCACCCTGTCGGTGAGCCGGGGAAACCAACGGATTGTTCCCCGGGAATCAAAGTTTGAATCTGGTTATACTTTTCTTTCCACGGCGAACTGACGTCGTACCGGAGCCCATAGTTGAACGTCAAATTCGATTTTATACGCCAGCTGTCTTGGCCGTACAAGCCAAAGTAAAAATTGCGGCCGTAGGATGGGTAGGACTGTCCCTGAACATAGGAGCTGGGCGCCCCAAGAAGAAAATCGACAAAGTCACTGCCTGTTTCACTGGGCTGACCACTAAAATTGCTCCCAAAGAAGAAGTTCCCGTTCGACACATTATCAATCAGGTCTTCTTCCAGCTGGTCGTAGTGATATTGACCTCCAAATTTCAGCGTGTGCGTGCCCACAATTCTGCTGTAATTGTCCGCAATCTGGTAAATGTTATCGATCAGGCCGTTCGGACGGCTCGGCACTCCGATTACAAAGTCGTTGAAGTCAATCTCCGGAACACCTTCCAGCGCGGGCACCAGCGGCACAATACCCGGAGCACCCGCCGCGCCGGACGCAAATCCTAGGCTCGACAACGTCACGCCCTTTCCGCCTTGCGGCTGGTTGAACAAGGTATCCAGACGAAAATATCCCAAACGGAATTCGTTCACCGATGCGGAGCTGAACGTTTTCGTGGCCCCGAGATCGACGTTGTACGTTTGCCCTTTCCCATCTACGTTAAACCCCGGATAAAGGGGCGCGTTCCCCGGCCAATACGGATCAATCCGGTTGTAGCGGTCCCAATAAAAGTAGGCCGTGAGAAGCCCGAAACCGGTGTTAGCGTCTCCTCGTCCGCTGAACTTGTTGTCGCTAAGATCTGTTGCTCCCGAATTGGTGGTGAAGGTCGCCAGGCCCGAACCATTTGTTCCGTTCGCCGGCAGAATAAACGGAAGCAGGTTTGCCGAGATTGGATTGAAGACCGTAGGCGACAACGTCGCATTAGGCAGAACGCATTGGGCGTTGCTCGTACAGCCCGGGAAATAATACCGCTCGCCGGGCGTAACGGTGTACCCCAGCTGATTAGTCAATACGGTCGCCCAATTACCCGCCGCGTTGCAATTCGGCGCCGGCGGAGTACAACTCTGTACGGTCGTTGGATTGCCGTGGGAATCCACTAGGCTGCCCACTACCGACGAGAGGTCTCCGCCTTCCAACGCCGACGTTGGGGCTCCAGTAATGCGATGGGTCTGTCCCTGAATCAACCGGTTTCCTTGATAATCAGCAAAGAAGAAGATTTTGTCGCGCTTGATGGGGCCGCCGAATGTGCCGCCGAATTGGTTCTGGTGATAGGCGCCTCGCTGTCCCTGGTCGAAATAGTTCGCGGCGTCGAAATCCGTATTACGCAAGAATTCGAAAAGATTTCCGTGGTAGCCGTTCGTGCCGGACTTGGTGACCACGTTAATCAGCCCGCCGCTGTAGTTTCCGTACTCGGCGTCGGGATTGTTCGTCAGGATCTTAAACTCATAGATCGAATCGAGGTTGGGGATCGCTCCGGCGCCGGAAAATCCCAACTCCTGCACCAGCACTCCGTTCAGGATGAACCCGTTTTCCGATTCGCGCATACCATTGACGGACACCGCGCCAGAATTCAAATCGCCCGATACCTGCGGTACCGCAAATCCCGCGGATATGAACGGTCCGGCATAGGCTCCGGTCATTTGTGACGCCGTCTGCGCCACCCCGGGCTGCAAACCCAGCAAATCGGTATAGCTGCGGGTCACCAGCGGAACATCCGTCATCGTCTTGCCGGTGATCACCTCGCCCATCTGCGTGCTCTCGGTATCAACGTGCAACGTATCGCTGAGCACTTCCACTTTCTCGGTCGTCGCGCCAACTGCGAGATGCACGTCAATCACCAGCGCGTCGTTCACGTTCAGTGTCAGTCCCGTCTCCGCGTAACCTTTGAATCCGCTTTGTTGCACGCTGATGGTGTAATTGCCCAGCGCCAGCGATTGGAAGGAATAGAAGCCCTGCGAGTTCGACGTCAGCGTGGTGGTCACGCCCGTATCCACATTGGTCGCCGTCACCGTCGCGCCCGCAACCACGGCGCCACTCGGGTCGGTCACCGTCCCGGAAATGCTGGCGGTCACGCCGGCCAGCAACCGTCCGCTTGTGAACAGCACCAATGCGCAAAGCAAAACAGCCAAATATTTCCCAAATCGTGTGCTTGGCATCCCCCACCCCCCAAGTTTGTCAACGCTCGATCGAATCGGACCCTGCGAGCCGGCGGATCTTCGGCTTATCCCCCGCGATTCCTCATTCCGCTTGCGATTGAGAGCGTTAAAACAGTCTAACCGGTTATTCCTTGCCAAGGCTTATAGTGTAGCCTCCTTCCTTTGTCAAGTTGTTTCGCGCCGGCGCCACAGGCGGTCGCGCTCCGGCCACAGCCAGACGCAATCCATAATAATGTATGCTTCGAATCGTCCGCAAAATCACTCAGTTCCCGCCCTTCTCTTCATCTTCCCTCCCGTTTCCGCCAATCAACGCTCGATTTCTGAGAGCGTATACGCCGCCGCTGGTAAACCTTCCCTCCGCGCTCGCGCTCCGAATCGCGGATCTCACATCCCCGTCCCACGCTCGCGCCACTATCCCCGGCGACGCCTATATAACCGATTAGAAATACAAATCGCGCGCGAGGCAACGAGCGCTTTCTAAATTACCTGGTCGGTCTTGGCGGGAATCATTAGCGACGCGACCGCTGCGCTCGCCACGCACAAACCTGCGCAAATCAACATTACGATTCGGAATCCGAACACAAAGGCGCGGGAAATCGAGGCGCGCAGCAGTGCGGTCGTCTGGGCATCCAAGCCCGAGGGCAGATCGATGCCGGCGAGCTTGATCTGCTTTGACTGAACGTAGTGGAGAATTCCGGGCGGCAGCTGCGCGCCTGCGAGGATTCGGCTCAAGCGGAAACTGAACAATTTCACCATCACAATTCCGAGAATTGCCACGGCCAGCACGCTCGCAACCCGCGCGACGGCGTTGTTGATCCCGGAGGCGGCGCCAGCGCGTTCCTGTTTCGCGGAACTCATCACCACTGTGGTGAGTGGAGCGACGCTAATCGCCATTCCGAAACCAAGAACGGTGAACGCCGGGAAGAAACCTGTACAATAGCCGGCGCCCACGCCCGGTACGGCGCACAGCATGAAACCCAAGGCCGCAATCAATGGTCCGACGATCAGCGGAGCTTTGGATCCGTAACGCGTGACCAGTCCGCCGGACCAGCGCGAAAGAAAAAACAGCAGCAGAATAAGCGGGAGCGCAGCCGCGCCGGTCGCGGTTGTCGAGTATCCCTGCACCTGAATCAGATCCATCGGAAACAAGAAAAAGCAAATTCCAAGCGCTGCGTAAAGAAACAAAGTGAGCAGGTTCGCACCACGAAAGCCGCGCGATGCAAAAAGCGTCAGCGGAACCATGGGCGAACTTACCCTGGCCTCAACGAACGCGAAACCAATCAGGCAGCCGAATCCCAAAATCAGGCTTCCGTAAACCAACGACTGGTTCCAGCCGAGACTGGTAGACTCAACAAACCCGTACACGACACCACCTAATCCCACAGTTGCGACCAACGCTCCCAGCCAATCCACACGCCCGGCCGCCTCGTCACGGCTTTCGGGAATGTGCCAAAGCGAAATTGCGATCACCGCGGCCGCGAACGGAACGTTGATGAAAAATACCCAGCGCCAGGAAGCATGCTCAATCAGCCAGCCGCCCAGAACCGGCCCGATCGCCGCGGTGATCGCAGTGAATCCGGACCAGGTGCCGATCGCTTGGCCGCGGCTTTTCTCATCGAACGAGGCGCTGATAAGCGACAGGCTGCCCGGGACCAGAAAAGCGGCTCCAATGCCTTGGACGCTGCGCGCGATCACCAGCTGCTGAATATTCGAAGCAAGCCCGCACGCGACGGAAGCGGCGGCAAAAATCCCCACTCCAATCAGGAAAATCAATCGGCGGCCAAACAAATCGCCAAGCGAGCCGCCGACAAGAATCAAAGCCGCCAGGAACAACCCATACGACTCGACCACCCATTGCACGTCGACGACGCTTGCGTGCAGGCCTGCCTGCAGGGCAGGCAGTGCGACGTTGACGACAGTGCCGTCAATAAACGCCATGCTGGAACCGAAAATTGTCGCAGCCAGAATCCAACGTTGCGCCCGTGCTGCGCACGGAGCGTCAGCATGCGGCGATCGGACGACAGCTTCGTCGCAGGGCGGCTTCATGACGTTATGGTTGCCTTCTCGCGGCGTGCAGCATCGTTGTCATCAGGTCTTTGGCATGAGCGCGACCGCATCGATCGGCTGATCGAGCGCAAGTATGGCAGAACACTCGGGAAGGCAACTTGTGGAAATCGTTGCACACAGGCAGCAGCAAGTTAAGAGAGTTGGCCGGGGATTTGACCTCCCGCTGTCGTTACCTGGCTGACACAGGCTACAAATTCCTGAAGACAAGTCTGCAGCTCCGCCGGTGCCTGGCAGTTGGTTTTGCCAACATTCATCTTTACGCGTCGGCTACTTTGAGAATGAGTTTTCCAGTGTTCTCGCCGTGGAAGAGCTTCAGCAACGTTTCGGGGAATGTTTCAAGGCCCTCGACGATGTCCTCGCGCGATTTCAGTTTGCCGGCCGCCATCCACGCCGCCATCTCCCGTGCGGCCTCCGGGTAACGATCCGTATAGTCAAATACGACCATACCTTTCATGCTGGCGCGATTCACAAGAAGCGAGAGATAGTTCGAGGGTCCTTTGACTGGTGTTGTGTTGCAGTATTGCGAGATTGCGCCGCAGATGACCACTCGTGCGCCGCGCGCGAGCTGCGTAAGCGCAGCGTCAAGGATGTCGCCGCCCACGTTGTCGAAATAAACGTCAATGCCATTCGGGCAATGCTGCCGCAGAGACTTGCGCACATCCTCCGACTTGTAGTCAATCGCGGCGTCGAAGCCGAGCTCTTGCACAAGGTAGTTGCACTTCTCGGCCCCGCCGGCGATGCCTACCACGTTGCAGCCTTTTATTTTGGCGATCTGTCCAACGACCGTTCCCACCGCTCCAGCGGCGCCAGAGACAACTACGGTCTGGCCGGGCTTTGGCTGGCCGATATCCAGCAAGCCGAAATACGCGGTCATTCCGGGCATTCCGAGCGTGCCGAGAAAAACGGGCAACGGAACCGTGCCCGCATTGATTTTCGTAATGCCGTTGCCGTTGGAAATTGCGAATTCCTGAACGCCGAAAGCTCCGTAAACGTAGTCGTCGACGACAAACTTGGGATTTTTCGAAGCCGTTACGCGCCCCAGCCCCCCAGCCCTCATCACCGCTCCGATTTCTACCGGAGCGATGTACGATTTCCCTTCGTTCATCCACCCGCGCATTGCCGGATCGAGCGAAATATACAGAATCTTTATGAGCAACTCACCTTCACCGGGTTCGCGAACCGGCTCTTGCTTGTACGCCCAATCGGTGCGTTTGGGCATCCCAACGGGCCGCGCAGCGAGCTCGAATTTGTGATTCATTTTGTTCATAGCTGATCCCTTCGGTGCTAAAGATCGGGGGCGCGCCGCCGTCTAACCAATTGTTGATAGTCGCTTACAGATGACGGTGACTAACGCGACGGGCATTGTATATAATCGCCGGCACTGTGCCAAGTCAGGGAATTCCTGGGGGCCGGGAGGTTCAAATGGCCGGAGCACCCGCAAATGTACGGAACATTCCGCGGCCGCCTGTGTTTGCCAGCGCGGCCGAAGAGCGCTTGCATCGCAAACGCATGCTGGCCGCCGCATTCCGTCTTTTTTCGCGTTACGGATTCGATGAAGGTGTGGCGGGACACATCACTGCTCGCGATCCGGAGCAACCCGACCACTTCTGGGTGAACCCATTCGGGATGCACTTCAGCCAAATTCGCGCGTCTGACCTGATTCTGGTGAATCATCGCGGCGAAGTCGTGGAAGGGAATTATCCAGTCAATGGAGCGGCTTTCGCCATCCACTCTCAGGTACACGCCGCACGCCCGGACGTGATCGCGGCGGCGCACGCGCATTCGATGTACGGGAAATCTTGGGCGTCGCTCGGGCGTCTGCTCGATCCCATCACGCAGGATGCCTGTGCGTTTTACCAGGACCACGGACTCTTCGCCGAGTTCACCGGCGTAGTCTATGAAACGTCGGAGGGCGAGCGGATCGCGCAGGCCCTCGGACAATACAAAGCTGCGATTCTGCGCAACCACGGATTGATCACCGTTGGCCACTGCGTCGAGGAAGCCGCGTGGTGGTTCATCACCATGGACCGCAGTTGCCACGCCCAGTTGCTCGCAGAGGCGGCGGGCGTACCGCTAAAGATTGATCACGCCACCGCGGCTGCAACGAGGGAGCAAGTGGGAACCCACCTCGCAGGATGGTTTCAGTTTCAGCCGCTGCTCGCGCGTATTATCCAGGATGAACCGAATCTGCTCGAATAGTTTCCTTGCTGCTGGAAGGATAATAAATTAACTCGCCACCGGCGTCGCACAAAGGTACAACAGCGCGCCGCAGGCGAGAACACTACAGACATGCCGATGCAATCCCCAGAACAATTCGACGTACTAGACGTGCTAATCGTGGGCGCCGGCATATCCGGTATTGATGCTGCTTACCATTTGCAGACCGCCTTCCCCGGAAAAACCTACTCGATTCTGGAGGCCCGCGACGCAATCGGCGGAACGTGGGATCTCTTCCGCTATCCAGGCGTCCGGTCCGATTCTGAGATGCACACTCTCGGCTTTCCTTTTCGGCCTTGGCACGCGGACGAGGCGATCGCAGGTGGTCCTGCCATCTGGAATTATATCCGCGAGACCGCGGCACACTATGGCATTGACCGGCACATCAGGCTGGGACATCGCATGATCCGAGCTTCCTGGTCTTCAGCCGACGCGCGCTGGACGGTCGAGGCCCAGACGAAAGATGGACGGATCGTGCGACTGTTCTGCAGCTTCCTTTATATGTGCAGCGGTTATTATAGTTACGAAAAGGGTTTCAGCCCGGAGTTTCCGGGCATGAATCGGTTTCAGGGGCAGTTCGTGCACCCACAGGAGTGGCCCGAGGCCCTCGATCATGCGGACAAGCAAGTCGTTGTCATCGGAAGTGGTGCCACGGCGGTGACGCTGGTTCCGGCGCTTGCCAAGGATGCCGCGCATGTCACGATGCTGCAGCGCTCTCCCAGCTATGTCGTTACTCGCCCCAGTAAGGACGTAAAGGCCATCTGGATGTATCGGCATTTCCCAAGAAAGTTTGCCGCGGAACTCACAAAATGGAAGAACGTGCTGTACAGCATCACCATGTTTTACCTCGCGCGCACGAAACCAGAGATGCTCAAGGGCATCATCATCAAGGGGATCAAGCAGCAGCTTGATCCCGACTTCGACGTCAAGCGGCACTTCACGCCCCGCTATAACCCGTGGGATCAGCGTATATGCCTGGTGCCCGACGGCGATCTGTTTGCCGCCATCCGCTCCGGCCGGGTCGACATCGTTACCGACACGATTGAAGAAATTGTGGAGTCCGGCATCCGCTTACGCTCCGGCACAATCTTGCCGGCGGATATCATCGTTTCAGCCACAGGTCTCATCGTGCAGCTGATGGGCGGAGCTGAAATTCTTGTTGATGGCGTGCCGGCCAAACTCAACGAGAAGCTGGTTTACAAAGGCGCAATGTTCAGCGGTATCCCGAATCTAGCACTCGCCTTTGGCTATACGAATAATTCCTGGACCCTGCGCTGTGATCTCACCGCGCGTTTTGTCTGCCGGCTGCTTACATATATGGATCGTAAGGGATGGTCGGTATGTGTACCGAATCTTCCGGATCCATCCGTCAACCCCGAGCCTTTGCTCGATTTCAGTTCAGGCTACGTCCGCCGTGCCGACGGCGTGCTGCCCAGGCAGGGACAGAAGCCGCCGTGGAGAGTGCCCCAGAATTATGTAAAAGACCTCGCCTCCTTTACGTTTGGGTCGGTAAACGACGGGACCATGAATTTTCGTCGAACGTCGGAGGCTGACAATGGCAGTCGCGTAAGTAATGTCCACTCCAGGGCTACCGTCTGATTTGAGATTATGACCAGCGCAATGAATCTCGAGAACCGCACGGCGGTGATCACCGGCGCTGCAAGCGGCATCGGCCGTGCCATTGCCGTCTCGCTCGCGCGCCGTGGCTGCAACCTTGCGCTCGCGGACGTGAATGACGCCGGATTATCAGAAACGGCGCGCATGGCACATCCAGCTCAAATGGATCCGACCAACCACAGCGCCCGGCGCAGTGCGCTGCGCATCAGCCAACATCACCTTGACGTTGCAGATCGGCATGCCGTGGCGGCGTTTCCACAAGCTGTGATCGCCGCGCATCCCGGGGTCGACATCCTTATAAACAACGCCGGCGTGGCCGTCGGCGGCACGTTCGAAGCAGTCAGCGAGGAGGATTTTGAGTGGTTGTTCGAAATTAACTTCTGGGGCGTAGTGCGGATGACCCGAGCCTTTCTGCCTCTGTTGCGAAAAAGCGATGACGCACGCGTGGTAAACCTTTCGAGCGTCTACGGACTGATCTCGCCGCCCGGTGAAACGTCTTACTCGGCAAGTAAGTTCGCCGTGCGCGGATTTTCGAATTCACTGCGGCACGAACTCGCGGATTCGAAAGTCGGTGTTACGGTTGTACATCCGGGCGGCGTCGCAACTTCGATTGCAGACAACGCTCGCGTACCCAAGGACATGCCTCCGCAAGAAATCGCTCGGCGCAGAGCCCTTGCGAAAAAAGCACTGACCATGCCGCCCGCAGCCGCCGGTGAAATTATCGTGCGGGGCATCGAACGCCGCTCGCCGCGCGTGCTGGTCGGCAACGACGCAAGGTTTCTGGCATTGCTCGAACGTCTGGCGCCGATTTCGTATTGGAAAATCTTCATGCGTTTGCTTCCCAAGTCGTAATTGCAGGGCGTGCTGCGCGCGGATGCGGTGCCGGTGCCAGCGATGGGCAGTGATTGGGGTCGCCGGTCGCTATTCGCGACCCGCCACGACTGGCACCCTGCGCGCTGCGGTGAGCCCGCCAGGCCACCAGTTCCAATCGCCCGCAATACGCAGGAGCGCGGGACCGATCACAATCCGAACGAGTGTCGCGTCAATCAAAACGGCGATCGCGAGCGTAAACCCGATCATCTTGACCACCAGGAAATCTCCGAAAGTGAACGCCGCAAATACCACGATCATGATTGCTGCGGCGCTCGTAATCAGGCCCGCGGTTCTAGCCAGACCCTCCGGAATCGCATCCATTTCACTCAGGCCGCTCCTTCTGGCTTCCAGAACGCGTGCCACCAGAAACACTTCGTAGTCCATGCTCAATCCGAAGACGATGGCAAACGCGACGATCGGTACCAGGGGAAACACGCTACCGGTTCCCCCGGGAACTCCCAGGAACCTGCTTCCGTGTCCATCTTGAATGACGAAAACCAATGCTCCGAACGCCGCCGCCACCGAGAAAAGGTTCAGCGCGATGGCCTTCACAGCGGCGAAGATCGATCGGAACCCACAGAGCAGAGCAAACAGCGTCCCCCCCACCACCAGCCCCATTACGGGTGGAAAGCGGTTTCTGATAATCGTTTCATAATCAGCGTTGAGCGCCGGGATGCCGCCAACGAGAAGGGTTGCGCCAGGCACTCCGGTGAGAGCTGGCGCGCCGGTGTTACGCAGCTCTCGTACCCAGTTGACCTGATCGCGCAGGGAGACCGAACTCGCGGGTAGCACCTCGAGCAGCGCCGCTCGTCCATCACTACTCAGAAATGTTCGACGCGTCTCCCGCGAAAGATCAGTGAGCGAAGATCGGTTGCTCTGCGCAAGCGTGGTGATGGAAATCACGCGGTCACAGCGAGGGTCGGTCGCAAGACGCTTGGAAAGACGATCCAGCGCATCCCACCCCGCGTCGGTTTGCGCGATGGAATCCGCTGGGAGCTCGACGATGACGCGCAATGCTTCAACCACGCCGCCCCGATCCATCCGTTCCAGGGTGTGCAGCGCATGGACTGATTCTGCCGCCGGCGGCAGCCAATCCCCCCGGGGGAGACTGGTATCGAGTCGTCTGACCTGCCATGCCAGCAGAAGCAGAGGAGTACCTGCTAGCAAGAGGGCGATCCAAGGGTGCGCGACAATTACCTTTCCCCATTGGCGCCAGCGATTTCCCGTGCGCGCGGCCCGCTGCGCATCCAACTTTGCAGTAAAGGGCATTCGGCCAAGATCAATCCGCGGACCGAGCAATACCAGCGCTGCGGGAACCAGGGTATTTGTAAGCAACACACTCATTCCCGTCACCAGGAATCCTGCCACACCGATTGATCGGATTTCACTGATCGGAACCGTCAAGAGCGCTAGAAATCCGATCGCTACCGTTGAGGCTGAAATCAAAAGCGTGCGGCCTGCCTGGCGAGCCGCGATCACCCCGGCCGTCGGTCCGTCGTTCCCGGCGGCAATCGCTTCCCGGAAGCGGCTGATCATGAGGAGCGCATAGTCGATTCCCAGGCCCAGGCCAAGCATGGTGGCCAAATTTTGAACCAGAATGGACAAGTGCCAGCGCTGGGCCAGAAATCCCGTAATCGCCAGAGTGGTGGCGATGGCCAGCTGGCCAACGGCCAAGGGAATCAGCGCGGCCATCAGGCTTCCAAACGCCACCAGCAGAAGCACCAGTGTCGCGGGGATCACCAGGCTTTCGCCGCGATGCACATCGGCGGCGCTCGCTTTCCGAATATCGAAATTCAGTGGAATCTCGCCCGTGAGTTCGAGCTGCACCGCCGGATAACGGCCCCGCAGTTGATTTGCAAGGGAGCTTGCCAGCTGGTGGAGCTCCGGAACAAGCGACTCGACTGGACCGCCAGTTGACTCGAGCCCCACGAGGACAAACGTTCCGCCATCACGGCCCAGAAATATCGGATCGCGCAACTCGAGATAGGACACCACTCCGGAAACGCCGGGCTGCTCGCTCAGTGCTGCCACGATGGTTGCTAACGATTGTCCGCCTTCCTCCGAATCAGCAGGTGGCAGCCCCTCGATTACCAGGACAACGCGGTCGACAAACGGCGAGTGAAAACGAGTAGACAGCTCGTCCCGCACGATTTCAGCCTGGCTCCCTTCCACACGGGTTGCGGTCTCCAAGCGGCGCTCCGCGTGAAAGGAAAACGGAAGAAGTGCGATGGTTGCTGCGAGGACGATCCCTGACACCAAAAAACGGCGCACAAGCATAGCCACAATAATGTCATAACTCACAAAATCGTCGTCACCAAAACTCTCCGCTGACGCCTAAAAACCACACGGGCGAAAGACGTGCTTCGTCCGGAACCGGTTCCTGGATTCGCGCTTCGTTTCGCGAGTTTACACTTGCGCACGACTCAACTACGGAGCTACCTGAATCTGCTAAACTTTGCCCGATCGATTTAGGAGGATAAATTCGCACCTTACTTCTGCTCGGACTGCTTGCCGCCATCCAACCTGGAGTAGCAGACCCGCGCCTTGGCACCTGGACGCTCGTCTCCGCGCAGTCCAGTTTGGATCCTCCGAACCGGCTCACCATAACGCCTGTGCATGCCGGGACGCATGTAGTGATGTCCGGCGAAACCCATCTGGATTTCACTGCAAATACGAACGGACACCAATCGGCCGCACCAGGCAATCTCGCTTTCAATCAAATTGAGCTGCGCAGGATCGATAAGAAGCAGGCGGAGGTCAAAGAGGAGAAGGACGGAACCGTTGTGGCGACGGTCCGCGAAAAAATCTCGAGTGATGGCAACGAGCTGACGGCCACGACTGCAACCGCGGGCCACGCCGATAAAGTCACCGTGTGGACGCGCAGCGGGGGCAAGAAAGTTCCGAATGACTTCTTCGCAGGCGAATGGACGCAGGATCTCAGCAAGACTCGTTTGCGGCAAGCTCTGGTGCTCAAATTCGACGCGGACGGAAGCGGTGGGGTCCGCTTTCTCGGCGACTTCAGCTACAGCGCCCGCCTTGACGGAAAGCAATACGATCTAAGGAACTCGCGCAACGATACCGTGTCGCTTGAACTCGTCGATCCTCACACGGTGGATGCGAGCTATCAGCGGGACAATCAAGTCACGCAAAAAGACAGGTGGGTAGTTTCCGCGGACGGGCAGCAGATGACGCTGTCCACCACCGCCACATTGGAAACGGGTCAGCGGCTGACCGAGAAGCTCGTGTTTAGGAAGCAGTAGCGGATATTGCGTCTGTCCAGTCCACGAGCCCAGCGCTCGCTGACAGCGCGTCGACCTCACGAGCCGCCACCGAAATGATCCCCTTGCGATGCATGAATTTCAGAATGCCGTTAACCGTATCTTCCAGGGACGGGTCTGCTTTGCCCCATACGGACGCATCGCGCGCCTTTTGATAGGAAGAGCTGTCGTAGCGTTTGAACTCCATCGCAGAGATGTTGTCCACAGAGCCCACCAAGAAATCCAGCAGCGGAAACAGCAGATCTTCCTTCCGGCATCTGCGGATCAGCTCGGGAACGAAGTCGGGAAGCCTGAATGTTTCGAATTGCCGGCCAGTCGCTTTGGTGATCAGCCGGGTAATGTCCATCATGTTCGAATAATCGTCCCGCGTCACGTGGTAAGTCTTGTTCCCCGTACCGGGAGTGGTAGAGATCGCAACGATGTTGTTCGCCACAATGTCCGCCGGAACAAAGCTGACCTGGTTGAGAGTATCAACGCCAATGCCGTGATTCACCATGAACGCAACCAAGCGCACCGCGATATCGAAGTTGTTACCTCCGCCCGTGACCGAGGGACTCACCAGAGCCGGCCGGAAAATCCTCGCGGAAAGTCCCCGGCTGCGCGCGTCCACAACCACCTGTTCGGCTACCCATTTCGATTGGCTGTACCCAAAATCGAGCAGCTCCATATTCTCGTTCAGGTCGGTCTCATTGAGGACTGATTTCACCGCCCAGCCAAACACGAAGGTAGTCGACACATAATTAAACTCTTTCGGCCGTCCCTCGAACGCCAATCTCACGACCTCATTGGTTCCCAGCACGTTCGCCTCACGCATCAGGTCGTAGTTGAACAGGTAGTTTACGGTCGCTCCATTGTGGAACACCGTGTCGACTTCACGCGCGAGGAAATCCCACGCGTCCTGCGTCAGCCCCAGCTTTGGCTGCCCCAGATCTCCGCAGACGGGGATCACCCGAGCTTCGAACATCTCCATCAGACCCACCCCGCAGGGTCCCATCGACTTCATCGCGTCCCGCAGCCTTTGCTTACCTTGCTTTTCGTTGGAAGACCTGACGAGAACATAGATCTTCGCCCGGGTCTGTTCGAGCAAGCTCTTCATGAGAAACGGCCCTATGAAGCCAGTCCCGCCAGTGAGCAGCACCTGGTTCAGCACCGGTGTTTCCGGCAAGGGCACAGGCACCGGAGGCTCGAAGATGAGCTTCCTGTCGTTGATCATCATTTGCTTCTCAGCGGCGCGCTGCTCCTCACGGAAAGTCGCAAGGGAATGACGCAGATGAACCAGTGCCTCTTCGGGAGCGCGCTTCAACTTTTCGGCGAGTCCAAACAACTCGGCTACGCCGACACGCTGAATCACGCCAATATCGACCTGCCTCGCCAGCATCTCGGCGCCTTTAACTTTGAGGAGTTCCTTGAGCTCATGAACGAACACCACAAGATCCAGGGAATCCAGCCCGGCTTCGACCAGGTTGTACGATTCCTTACCTGTCAGGTTGTACTTGGCTTTCAATTCAGCGAATGAGGAATGCATGTCGGAATCGCACAGGGAGTTCCCGGCGTCCTTCTCCCGTGAAAAGTCCGATAGAACGGTGAACTGACCTCGCTGCCACATCTGTTTGGTCTTATGGCGCATAAGCTTCCCCGAACTCGTTCTGGGGATGGCGCGAGGCGCGATGAAGGAAATCACGGCCACTTCCACGTTGAGATAATTTCGCACTGCGGCGGCAATCTTTCGTGGGTCGGGAAGCGCTTTAGGATTCTTGACTTCAGCCACGATTGCCAGCCCAGGTTCACTGTCTTCCTGAATCTGGAACGCGGCCACGCAGTTGTGCCGGATCAGACTGGATGATTTCTCGACGACATTCTCAATGTCGTGCGGGTAATAGTTTTGCCCGCGCAGAATAATCATGTCCTTGATGCGGCCGCAGACGTAGAGTTCGCCGCCGTGAAAGAATCCTATGTCGCCGGTCCGCAGGTAGCCGTCGTCATAAGGAGTATCGTCCACAAGTCGCGCGCGAAATTGCTTCAGAGTTAATTCGGGATTGTTCCAGTAACCTCGACACTTACCGCTTCCGGCGACCCAGATTTCACCGGTACGCTCTGGCTTTAGTGGGAAGTGCCCTTCCGGATCCACAATCTTAACGTCGATACCCGGCAGCGGCGTTCCACAACTGACAATCTTGGTGGCCCCGCCGATTTCAGAGACCTCCGTAATCACGCGGGCCGTCCCCAGGGAGAGGGCACGTTTGTTGACCGAAACGATGTTGCGACCGCCCAGTGAGACCGCCAGAGTATTCTCAGCCAGCCCGTAGGCGACATAGAAACTCTCGGTCTTCAGTCCGTAGGACTGAAACGCTTCCAGAAACCGTGTGTAGGTATCCGGCTTTACGGGTTCCGCGGCGCACATCAAAACGCGCAGCGAACTGAGATCACAAGCCTCCAGGCTTTCCTTGGAAAGTCTCCCGGCGCGCAGGCAATAGTCGTAGGCGAAGTTGGGCGCAGCCGTGGCGGTGGCGCGGTAGGCCGTCATTGCATCAAACCACAGGATCGGCCGCTGAATGAAGTCCGTAGGAGAGAACCCGTACGTCGTGCCACCTTTCAGTGCTGGATACAGATAGCACCCGATCAGTCCCATATCGTGATACTGCGGCAGCCAGGAAACAACGACCGGCGAGGGATGGTCGATCACCAGCGGACAGGTGTCCAGAATGTTTTCGTGCGTGACAATCACGCCCTTGGGCTCCATCGTCGAACCCGAGGTGTACTGGAGAAACAAGATCTTCGAATGATTGGCAGCTGGCCGGTCCGCAATCGCATCCACGAAATCTTCCGTCGCGATCCACGGCAGACCGGAAATGTAATCTACGTCAATGCCGCATGCCGAGACTCCACTTCTGGCCAGATTCGTCTTGAGGGATGCCTGGTAGTCTCTGCTGGTCAAGATCCCAGCCGCCTGGCAATCCTTTGCGATGTGTATCATCTTATATAGCGCGCTCTGGAAGCCACGCGAACTGGGGGGATACACCGGCACGGGGATCAATCCAGCGCGCACGCAGCCAAAGAATGCGCAGATCATTTCCAGCCCCGGCGGGTAGGCAAGCAGCAGCCGGTCGCCCGCCGCAAAACGACCCTCTCTCCACAAATGCCCGGCGATCGCCTCCACTCGGTGGAGAAACGACGCGTAGGTGTAGCTTTCGGTCGGATCGCCGTTTACATCCAGATACGAATAAAGAAGTTTGTTCGGGTGCTCATCTGCCAACCTATCCAGGTGGCCTAAAATTGACGCTGCCATCAATCAGCGATCCTCCAATGTTTTATAGAACGCAAGCCAGTCAACGAAACATCTCTCCCCCCACTAAGCGAGGTGATCGGCGATTGAGTTTGAATGTGCAGACCTGACGGGTATGCCGACGGTGAGAGCCTTCGTGTAATTTTTTATCAGCACAAGCGTCGCTCGACGCTTTGGGGAACCGATGTTTTCCTTTTTGGCGCACAAGCGCGCGAACTGGAATTCCGGAGCTCCGGCGACCTTCTATGGTCTCTTGCAGGAAGCCCGGTTCATTATGGTCCATCGAAGATATATATTAACAAAGCGTTACGGACAATACCACGCGTCGTCGCTCCCATTGTTCACACAACGCAACTAGGCATCGTCCGGTCCGAATGTCCTTGATTGTGTTTACAGGCTCACATTAAAATTGTACTGCGAGGCTGTCGGCGGTGCGCCACCAATTTCCCTGAGGGTCGCGACCCCGGATGCGGCGTGTGTAACGCGTCAGGCCCAACTAGCATGAACGCGGAGGCGCCGGTGACGTTGGAATCCGAAACGGTAATCACGCAAGAGCCGGAGACACCGGATCTTGTACCATCCGAATCCTCAGCGGCGTCCATTACCGAACCCGCCGGTGTCTCTTCGTTCCCGAAAGTCTTACGCCGTCGCTTGGACAGGTTTTTTGCCGACCAGAACATTACTCACAAAGCGGACCGTGCGATGTGGGTCAAGATCGCTTTGGGTCTGGCGGTCCTGGCAGGCGCCTGGATTGCTCTGTATGCGCTGAGGCCCGATTCATGGAAGTTTGTTGCCCTCTACCTTCTAGGCGGCCTCGCGCAGACATTCCTTTTGCTGAACATCGCCCACGATAGCAATCACAACGCCATCTCGTCCCGGCCGCGCGTCAACAAAACCCTGAACTACGTTTTCGATTTGTGCGGAATCAGCTCCTACATGTGGCGTATCCTCCATCATCGCGGCCACCACTCCTGCATCAATCTCCACGGCGAAGATGATGCGCTTTCCGGGCGCGGCATCTTTCGCTTTACCCCCCATGAATCTCGCGCTCCATGGCACCGCTTCCAGCACATCTATGCCCTGTTCTTTTACGCAATGTTCTCTCTCGACTATGTGTTTTTCAGGGACTTCGAGAGCTTTTTCTTCCCGTCCCACGATTATCTGAAACGCGCCAACCATCCTCTGCGCGAATACGGCATTCTCGTTGCCGGCAAGGCCTTCTACCTTACTTACATGCTTGTCTTGCCGGTGATGGTGCTGGGAAAATCACCGTTGCTCGTCGCCGGGGCGTTCCTCCTGGTCCATTTGTTCGTCGGTTTAGCCGTAACGCTTGTATTCCAGACGACGCACACCATTGACACCACCTACTTTCCCATGGACCGCGGTGAGTTTGACAACGGCGTGTATCATATCTTCGCGACGACGGCCGATTATGCGACGGAGAATCCGCTCGTCGGTTGGCTCGCGGGCGGGCTCAACCATCACATCGTCCACCATCTGTGCCCTTTCGTGTGCCACACCCACTATGCTCCGCTCACCAGGATCGTGAAGGAGACCGCCGAAGAGTTTGGCGTCCCCTATAGGCAGCACCCCACCATGACTCAGGCAATCTGGCATCATCTGATACTCTTGAAGCAACTGGGGAACGAAAACTGATTCTGAACATTTTATCTTTACCTATGGCCCCGCCACCGCTTCCTGCAAATGACCTGAAATCGCCTGCGGTTCGAGGGCAGTATCAGGATGGCTGGGTATGACCTCGTCCACCCCGATCCCCGTTGTTTCCCGATTTCGCTGCTTTGCGGATTCTCGCGCGATGTTCCGCAATCCCGTAAAGGTTCTGTCCAGCTATACTGAATCCTTCGGCGACACGTTCCGATTCTATTTGGGTGGTCTCAAAGAAGCGATCGTTACGATCGATCCCGCTGTGATTCAGCACGTGTTAAAGACCAATTCGGAGAACTACCAAAAATCCCATATTCAAGTAAAGCGGATGGGCCACTTTCTGGGGAAAGGCCTTCTCACGACCGAGGGAGAAGCTTGGCGCACGCAACGGCGCCTCATCCAGAAAGGCTTCGATCGCACGCAACTCGAGGCGCTGTCCTCCATCATGCAGGACTCCCTTGCCGACTCGCTGCGCGATTTCGACAGCCAGACCCGTCGCGGCCCCGTCGATATCTACCCCCAGCTGATGAAAATTACCTTCGCGATGGTCGCCCGATCGCTATTTGGCGCTCGGTTGAAGGACGAAGACATCGATCTGGTCAGCCACACCATCTGCACCGTCCAGGAATTCATTGTTCGCCAAACCCTTCAGCCCTATCTGAATCCCTGGTTCGCCGTCTCGGGGGAGCTGCGCAGGCACGAAGACATGCGCGCCCGCGCGGACGCCGTCCTGCTCGCATACATCAAGAAACGCCGCAACGAACCGCCCGGCAACGATCTGCTGCAGACGCTGATGGATGCGCGTTACAGCGACGGCGAAGGAATGAGCGATAAGCTCATCCTGAGCGAGAGCATGCAACTTCTGGTCGCCGGCCATGAAACATCGTCCAATGCGCTGTCGTGGCTTTTTTATCTTTTGAGCTCGCGTCCGGGTTGTCTCGAAAGGGTTAGGCAGGAATTTGATTCCGTGCTCGGCGAAGCGCCTCTGGGCTACGCCGACGTGCCCAAATTCGAATTTACGACTCAGGTCATTATGGAGGGGCTCCGCCTCTACCCGCCGTTCTGGATGATCGACCGCATGGCTGTCGCGGACGACCGCGTAGGCGATCTCGCCATACCCAGCGGATCAACGGTCATTGTGTATGTGTACGGCGCGCACCATGCTCCGCGCCACTGGCAGAATCCGGAAGATTTCGATAGCGAACGTTTCACCAAAACGAACGACAAACTGCGCACGCCCTTCACCTTCCTACCGTTCGGGGGCGGACCACGAGGCTGTATCGGTGGAAATTACGCGATGCTGCAGATCCTCATGATCCTGAGCGATCTGCTCAGAAAATACGATTTTCACCTGGCTCCGGGCCAAACGATCGAAGCTCGTCCGATGGTCATTCTGCGGCCGAAGCACGGAATCCGCATGACGTTCACTAACACCATCGCGTCGGCCCCCCGCATCGCATCAGACGCCGCGGTATCGACAAGCAGCAGCTCCCCACTCCGCTGAAAGAGAACGCGATACCTGAACCGAAGCCCCGAAAGAGAACACTTGGAGACCTATCTGCCCCTGTTCCGCCAGCTCTCCGAGTTCCGGATGCTGTACGCGTCGCCGACCGACGTTTACTTTCCAAAGGCCGCCGAAGTCTTCGATTCGCTGGTCACCATTCCACTAGCATCCGACATTGCCGAAGACGTGCTGCGTTACTTCCACATACGAAAAGAGTGGGAGGACAAACACTGAGCGACGGTCACTGATAGGGAACTGATCTTCCGCAACGAGGCGCGGACCCGGTTCAAAGGCGAAATATTCGAGGACTTCTATCGTGGCTGGAAAATGGGCCTGGTCAGTGCGACTGCTTTGCGGCGACAGTTTGGCACGAATGATCGCAAGCATTCGGTCGCATTTGGAACCTACAAGCTGCGTCCCTCGCCGGTTCCTGGCCAGGAACTTTTGGAGGTCAAGTGAAGCGGTTACAAATCCGCGCTGCAACCTCGGATTCAGCAGCAGCTTCATCCGTATACACCTCCCAGTTCTTGGACACCGGAGAAATGGCAAAGCAAGAGGAACCAAGGGTCGCCGCAGAAAAAATGCAAAAACGGGAGGGGTGCCCACTTCTTCGGCTTTCGGGTCGCTCTCTGGTGGACAAGTCGGGACAAGTCGTAGCCGGATGCTGGCGAGAATTCTTGGGAGAATTGATTCGAAACCGGCTGGACCTAACCCCTCGGTTAGCTCGTTACATTGCGCGTATCTTCATGTAGCGGATGAAATCGGGAAGGATTTTGACGATAGCAATCATCAAGACAAGCACAATCACGCTTAGAATCACAATCTTCACCACGCTTCACCTCGCGAATCCTCGGCTGCCAGCTTAAGAAAAGCACGGGCTAGCGAATCTGCACATACAGACGAACACTGATTTAACGCCGATAACTGCAGTACCCAAGCCGTCCCAGGCCGAATTCGAGCCTCGCAGGGAGAGAGAAGAAAAGCGGACACATCCCGTTTGATTCGGTACAATCGCGGCGAAGCGCTCCATACAGCGGGCTCTTCGCAACGCATCGTATTACATGGCAGGGCAAGTCCGGCTTTCAGAGAGGGAATCGCATGGCGAGTTCCACCGACCATGGACGCGTGGCTGATGCTACGCAGCTCCCGATAAAAGAGATCCACATACTCTGGATCACAGCGGGCCTCGGCTGCGATGGAGACACCATCGCGATGACCGCGGCCACGCAGCCGAGCATCGAGGACGTTCTTCTCGGCGGCATTCCCTGGATCCCCAAGGTGCACCTGCACAACCCCTTTCTTACGTATGACAACGGCGAAGAGTTCATGCGCCACTTTCATCTCGCCGCGGAAGGAAAACTAGCGCCGTTCATCCTGGTGATGGAAGGTTCGATCCCCAACGAAAAAAACAAGAGCGAAGGATATTGGGCGACGTTCGGCACGGATCAAGATTCCGGACAGCCGATTCTGACGTGTGATTGGATTGACCGCCTCGCGCCGAAAGCCTGGGCCGTGGTTGCAGCGGGAACGTGCGCCACCTACGGCGGCATTCACGCGATGGAAGGAAATCCCACCGGTTGCACGGGCTTGGCGGATTATCTCGGTTGGAGTTGGAAATCCGCAGCAAGTATTCCCATCGTTTGCGTTCCAGGATGCCCCGTGCAGCCGGACAATTTCATGGAAGTTCTTCTGTACTTGCTGCACATGGCCGCCGGGCGCGCTCCCATGATTCCGCTGGACGACGCGTTGCGTCCCACTTGGCTCTTCGGCGCAACAGTACACGAAGGATGCGATCGCGGCGGATATTACGAGCAGGCGCAGTTCGCCGAGGAATATGGCTCGCCCACCTGCATCGTGAAACTCGGTTGCTGGGGACCGGTGGTCCAGTGCAACGTTGGGAAACGCGGTTGGATGGGCGGAATCGGCGGATGCCCGAACGTCGGCGGCATTTGCATCGGCTGCACCATGCCGGGTTTTCCAGACAAGTTCATGCCGTTCATGAATCAGCCTCCTGGTTCGCTACTATCTTCCGCCGCGGTGATGACCTACGGGCGCGCCATTCATGCATTGCGTCGCTTCACGCAAGCGTCCCTTAATAAGGAACCGCCCTGGCGACTCCGTGCGCAAGATTGAAATCGGGGAGCGGAGCAACACGGGCCGAGAAAAACGGAATCTATATTCCTTGGCAATGTTTTGGTAGCGCAAGAGGCAAAATATGGCGCTCGATTATCTAACGCAAGGAAGCGGGACGCCCTGCGATCCAAAATCGCTCGACGCAGGCAGGCTTTTCGGGAATTTGTCGGAGGCGGAGACAGCCCTTCAGGAACTCGCCAGTGTTTTCCTGCAGCAGCATTCGCTGACTTCCAGCGCAACCCTCGATCTTGCGGAAGCAGGGGAGGCGCAGCCCAATCCCGAAGCGCCTTTGTTGAACATGGAAGCGAAGTACCGCGCTCTCGTCGAGCAAATCCCCGCTGTCGTATTCATGGCCTATCTGGACAAAGGAATCGGCGAAGCCTACGTAAGCCCGCAGATTGAAACCGCACTAGGATTTTCGCAAAGCGAGTGGCTGGAAGATCCCGTCCGCTGGTACCAGCAAATTCATCCCGATGACAAAATGCGCTGGAGCGAAGAAGCTGCCGAGATGTTCCTCTCCGGCAAGCCGTTGCGCTCGTCGTACCGTGTGCTGGCGCGCGATGGCCGCGTACTCTGGTTTCAGTGCGAAGCAAAAATGATTCGCCGCGAGGATGGCCGGCCGTGGTTCATCCACGGCGTGGGATTCGACATCACCGAACGCAAAGGCCTGGAAGAAGCGATTCTGGAAATCAGCGCGAGGGAACAAAGGCGCATCGCGCAGGATCTGCACGATGGCCTCGGCCAGCATCTCACCGGCATTGCTTTCATGAGCAAAGTTCTGGAGGAAAAGCTTTCGGACAAAACATTGCCCGAAGCAGTAGAAGCCGCCCAGATCGTGAAGATGGTGAACCAGGCGATTGACAACACGCGGCAATTGGCGCGCGGCCTCCATCCGGTGACCGCAGAGCCGCTGGGATTGATGTCTGCGCTGAAAAAATGGGCCAGCGAAGTGGAAGCACTTTTTCACATCGGCTGCAGTTTCCGCTGCGAGAAGCCGTTGAACATTCACGATGCGACCGTGGCGACACATCTCTATCGCATCGCGCAGGAGGCGGTGAACAACGCCATCCGCCACGGAAAAGCCAAAAATATCGTCATTCGTCTATCGGGCAAGAGCGGCATCGGCACGCTCTCGATCCAGGACGATGGCGAGGGATTCCCCAAACAGCCGGCCAGTGCGCCGGGGGTCGGTCTCAACATCATGAATTACCGGGCGGACATGGTGGGTGGCTCGCTCAAAGTTCAGCCGAATCAAGATCACGGCATCACTGTGACTTGCACGTTTCCCGTCCGGGGTGTTGAATAGCGGAGAACTCCCATGAATGCCAAAGCGCAGCTGGATGTCCAGGCGAAAAAATACCGCGTGCTGCTTGTGGACGATCACCCCATCGTGCGCCAGGGGCTTGCGCTGCTAATCGAGCGCGAAGTGGATCTCTCCGTCTGCGGCGAAGCAGATGGAGCACACACGGCATTCCACGCGATCGAAACGCTCCAGCCGGATATCGTGCTCCTGGATATTTCGCTAAACGGCCCGGACGGATTGGAAGTGCTCAAGGAAATCCGGGTGAAAACCGGCAGCCTCCCCGTGCTGATTCTTTCCATGCACGATGAATCCATCTACGCCGAACGCGCCATGCGCGCCGGCGCCAACGGCTACATCATGAAGCAGGAAGCCACCGAAAAAGTATTGATCGCGATCCGCAGAATTCTGCAAGGCGATGTTTATCTCAGCGATCGGCTCACCACCACGATGTTGCAACAATATGTAAGAGGCGGCGCGCACACAAAAAGCTCGCCGCTGCTGAATCTCACCGATCGCGAGCTCGAAGTTTTTCGTTTAATCGGCGAAGGCCATGGCACGCGGCAAATCGCCGACGAATTGCACCTCAGCGTGAAGACCATCGAATCCTACCAAGCGCACATCAAGGAAAAACTGGCGCTGCGCAATGCCCGCGAGTTAGTGCAGCACGCCATTGAATGGACCGTGAATCTGAACGGCGGCTACTGATCCGTATTTGTACGATCAGGTTTTCCCCGATGGCTAAAAGTGACCGTCCCCTACCGTAAATACCACCTGTTCCTGATTGTAGTTGGACCACTGTCGGAGTAATTCTCTCAATCGAAATTTTGGATAGCAGTTTGTCCCGAACCGGGTCAATTGCCTCCCGCTGGGAGCTCTCGACCTACCTGCGTCTCCGCACCTCGGGGTTTATCGGGACTCGGCCGCCGCATAGTTGTCCCTGCTGGCTTTCGCAGCAGCCTGAGAGGAGGGACTAGCAATGACACCCGAAGCAGTTCCTTACGGTCGAAAAACCCAAAAGCCGTCACCCGTCCCGGATATCCATATCCTGTGGATCACAGCGGGCCTTGGCTGCGACGGGGATTCCGTTTCGATCACCGCCGCCACGCAGCCCAGCATCGAAGACGTCCTGCTGGGCGCAATCCCTGGATTGCCGCGCGTCCATCTGCACAACCCGGTACTCGCCTATGAAAACGGCGACGATTTCCTGAAGTTTTGGTACCAAGCCGAACAGGGCAAGCTCGAGCCGTTCGTCCTGGTCGTGGAAGGCTCGATTCCCAACGAGAAAATCAAGAAGCAAGGCTATTGGGCGGCGCTCGGCACCGATTCGAAGACCGGCCAGCCCATCACCACGAATGAATGGATTGATCGCCTCACGCCGAAAGCGCTGGCTGTGGTGGCTTGCGGAACCTGCGCCACCTACGGCGGAATCCACGCCATGCAGGGTAACCCAACCGGAGCCATGGGGTTAGCCGACTACCTGGGCTGGGGTTGGAAATCGAAAGCAGGCTTGCCCATCGTTAACGTCCCCGGGTGCCCGGTTCAGCCGGACAACTTCATGGAAACGCTGCTCTATCTTCTATATCAGGTCGCCGGTCTTGCCCCCATGATCCCACTTGACGACCAGCTGCGCCCGCTCTGGCTTTTCGGCAACACCGTCCATGACGGCTGCGACCGCGCCGGCTATTACGAGCAGGGCGATTTCGCGGAAGCTTACGGCTCCCCGAAATGCATTGTGAAACTGGGCTGCTGGGGTCCGGTTGTGAATTGCAACGTGCCCAAGCGCGGCTGGATGGCAGGCATCGGCGGCTGCCCCAACGTCGGCGGCATCTGCATCGGTTGCACCATGCCGGGGTTCCCTGACAAGTTCATGCCTTTCATGGACGAGCCGCCCGGAGCGAAGGTCTCCGCCGCGGCCATCAGTGTTTACGGCAAGACCATCCGCACTCTGCGCTCATTCACAAATGACACCGTGAATAAGGAACCGAAGTGGCGCCACACCGGCACCGAACTAGCCACCGGCTATAGACCCGGGACGTACTAAATAAAAGGAGCCGAAAACATGGGCACAATTACTTCCGCGACAAAAGGTACGCCGACCGGTTCCCGAAAATTGGTGGAGATGAACTGGGATCCGATTACCCGGATCGTCGGCAGCCTGGGAATTTTCACTAAAATTGATTTCGATAATCGCCAAGTCGCCGAATGTCACAGCACTTCCTCAATCTTCCGCGGCTACAGCATTTTTATGAAAGGCAAGGACCCCAGAGACGCGCACTTTATCACCAGCCGCATCTGCGGGATCTGCGGTGATAACCACGCCACTTGCGCCACCTACGCGCAGAACATGGCGTTTGGCGTCCGCCCACCGGCAATGGCCGAATGGATTGTGAATCTCGGCGAAGCCGCCGAGTACATGTTCGACCACAACATTTTCCAGGACAATCTGGTCGGCGTGGATTTCTGCGAGCAGATGGTGAAAGAAACCAATCCCGGCGTGTACGCCAAAGCCGAAAAAACGGCCGCGCCGGGCGCCAATCTTCACGGCTATCGCACTATCGCGGACATCATGAAGGCCCTGAATCCCTTCGTCGGATCCTTCTACCGTGAAGCTCTGCAGATGAGCCGCATGACCCGCGAAATGTTCTGCCTGATGGAAGGCCGCCACGTGCACCCTTCCACTCTGTATCCCGGCGGAGTCGGCACCGTTCCCACCGTGCAGCTCTTCACGGATTATCTTGTACGCTTGATGAAATACGTCGAGTTCATGAAGAAGGTCGTTCCGCTGCACGACGACCTGTTTGATTTCTTCTACGAAGCGCTGCCCGGATACGAAGAAGTAGGCCGCCGCCGCGTCCTACTGGCCTGCTGGGGCTCGTTCAACAATCCAGCAGTCTGCGACTATTCCTACAAGAAAATGACCGAGTGGGGCCGCGCGATGTATGTCACGCCCGGCGTCGTGGTGGACGACAAGCTCGTAACCAACGACCTGGTGGACATCAACCTCAATATACGCATCCTGCTCGGCAGCTCGTATTACGACGGCTGGGAAAATTCCGAAAAGTTTGTGCCGAAGGATCCGCTGGGCAATGCCGTGGATCAGAACCATCCCTGGAATCAAACCACGATCCCGAGACCGCAGAAGCGCGACTTCGGCGGCAAATACACCTGGGTCATGTCGCCGCGCTGGCTCGACAAGAGAACTGGCGACCATCTGGCGCTCGACACTGGCGGCGGCCCCATCGCGCGCCTGTGGGCCACCGCGCTCGCCGGGCTTGTGGACAATGGTTACGTCAAATCCACCGGCCGCAGCGTAAAAATGTATTTGCCGAAGACCATGTCTCTGCCCGAAGTCGAATTCGAATGGAAGATTCCGAAGTGGAGCAACGCCATCGAACGCGACCGTGCGCGCACCTACTTCCAGGTGTATGCCGCATCGTGCGCTTTGTACTTCGTCGAGCAGGCGCTCGCGGAACTGCACGCGGGAAGAACGAAGACCTGGTCGGAATTCAGCGTGCCGCAGGAAGCCATCGGCTGCGGATTCCACGAAGCGGTGCGCGGTGTGTTGTCGCATCACGTGGTGATTCGCGACGGCAAGATCGCGAATTACCATCCCTATCCGCCCACGCCGTGGAACGCGAATCCCCGTGACGTTTACGGGACGCCGGGCCCGTACGAAGATGCGGTGCAAAACACGCCCATCTTCGAAGAAAACGGTCCGGATAAATTCAAAGGTATAGACATTATGCGCGCCGTGCGCAGCTTTGATCCTTGCTTGCCCTGCGGCGTGCACATGTACCTGGGCAATGGCAAGGTGCTCGAGACGCATCACTCGCCCATGTTTGGCCAGCACGCTTGACGCGCCAGGCGTACGCGTAGCAGCCGGTCGCCGCGACCGATACAGGCAGGCTTGGGCGCATGAGGATCGTCTGTCACTTCCGTCGCCGTCACCCGCTTCGATTTATCTTTGAAGGAGAATATGCCGCCTGACAAAGATCTCCAGAAACGCATCCAGCGGATCGGCGAAATTGTCGAGCAGCTCGAAGCGACCGCCGACCCGAACGCGCGCGCCATGGCCAAGGAACTTCTCGAATCGCTGATGGCCTTGCACGGAGCTGCGCTCGAACAAATCCTGACCATTACTTCCCAGACGGGTGAAACCGGCGAGTCGCTCATTCGGAAATTTGGCGGCGATCAACTGGTCAGCAGCTTGCTCCTGTTGTATGGGCTGCATCCTTGCGATATGCAAACCCGAGTCACAGCAGCGCTCGAGAAATCGCGCGGCTTCCTCGATTCGCACTCCGCTAAGGCCGAGCTGGTTTCGATCAGCGAAGACGGCGCGGTTACGCTGCGCCTGCATCGCAAGCCCGGCGGCTGCCTCTCCACGGCGGCGACGGTGAAATCGACGCTCCAAGCGGCCATACAGGACGCAGCGCCCGATGCCACCTCAATCCTCGTGCAAGAGGCCGATAACGGAGCGCCGCGTTCTGGATTTGTCTCCCTCGCGCAACTTGCTGGTGGCCAGGGCATGGCCGCATTGTCCGTCGCGCGCACCCAACGGAGCGGTGACTGATATGGCTCCCGCGCTTCCACCGCTGCAGGACAGCGCGTTTGCCACCCTTCGCCAATTTGCGCGCAAGCGGGTGCCCATCGAACGCTGCGAAATGTGCAGCCGCGAACTTTTTCCCGAACACGAGCACTTGGTCGAGCCCGCCAGCCGCAAGCTGATCTGCGCCTGCGAAGCCTGCGCCATTCTCTTCGATGGGCAGAGCGGCACAAAATACAAACGAGTTCCGCGCCGCGTGCAGTTCCTTGCGGATTTTCACCTTACCGACGCCCAGTGGGACGGATTGATGGTCCCCATTGAAATGGCGTTCTTCTTCAAGAGTACGCCACACGGAAAAGTGATCGCGCTTTACCCCAGTCCCGCGGGGCCCACTGAATCGTTGCTATCTCTGGAAACTTGGGTGGATATCGAGCAGGCCAACCCCATCCTGAAAACGATGGAGGCCGACGTGACCGCGCTGCTCGTCAACCGCGTCGGGCACAACCGTGGTTCCGTCGCCGCGGAATATTATTTAGTCCCGATAGATGACTGTTACAAGCTTGTCGGACTGATCCGCACCCACTGGCGCGGGCTTTCCGGCGGCACCGAAGTGTGGCGCGAAATCGGCGCGTTCTTCACCGCGCTGAAGCGCCGTGCCGGAGTCGGTCGCGAGGGCGCGCATGCCTGAACTCGTCCTTACGATCGAAGGCGCCGAAGTGGTCCAGTATGCGGCCGCGCCGTTGCTCGCGTTCAAGCTGCGCATCGCCAGCAACCCCAGCGACCAGATTATTCACACGGTCGCGCTGCGTGCGCAAATTCAGATCGAGGCAACCCGCAGGAAATATGATGCGAACGAACAAGCGCGCCTCGCGGACCTGTTTGGCGAACCCGATCGCTGGGGCCAGACGCTGCGCAGCATGCTCTGGGCGCACGCCAGCGTCGTAGTCCCGCGCTTCACCGGCAGCACAGTTGCCGTTATCTCCGTGCCGTGCACGTTTGATTTCAACGTCGCCGCAACAAAATATTTTCACGGTGTGACGAGCGGCGATCTGCCGCTCTGCTTCCAGTTCAGCGGCACAGTTTTCTATCAGGGCGAAGACGAAACCCTGCAGGTCGCGCCCATTTCCTGGGACAAAGAAGCTAAGTTCCGCCTGCCCGTGAAAGTCTGGAAAGATTTGATGCACGCGTACTACCCGAATTCCACTTGGCTCGCGCTGCACAAGGACGCGTTCGAAAAACTCTGTCAATTCAAAGTGCGCGAAGGCATTCCCACGTGGGAAGAAGCGTTGGAACGCGCGCTGAACGCTCTTCCGGAAACGGTGCGCTCATGAACGCTGCCCTCGTGGACGGAATCGTGAAAGCCGTGCTCTACGAAGGTTACATGTTGTACCCCTACCGGCCATCCGCGGTGAAAAATCGGCAGCGATTTAACTTTGGCGTCGTCTATCCGCGTGCCTACAGCGAAGCGCGAGGTGGCAGCGGCACGGACCCGTGGACGATGCAAACCGAATGTCTCGTGCGGGGGGATGCGCAAACGCAATGTGCGGTTCGCGTCCGATTCTTGCGCATGGTGACCCGTACGATTGGAAAACTGCGCACGCCTGCGAACGACCTGGCCTCAGTCGCCGGCGCAACGATCGAAAATGTCGAGAGTTTGGAAGCGAACGGCAAGACGCACCAGCCATGGCAAGAAGCTGTCGAAGAAGTGATCGAAGTGGCGGAGTTCAATCTCTCCGCGCTTAGCGCCCATCCGATGCAGTGGCCGTTCCGCCTGTCACTCAAACAAGAACAAGAAACGATTCGCAACGAGCGCGAATTGATCGTTGGAATTATCCTGCGCGAAAAGGCCAGCGTCGCAGGAATGGTCGAGCTTGCGGCGCAGCGGCTGCAGGATGGCGTATTCAAACTCACGGCACGAATCGCAAATATCTCGCGTTTCGCGAATTCCGGCCCGGCGACGCGTGACGAAGCCCTCGCACGCTCTCTCGTTTCGGCTCACACGATACTGGAAGTCCGCGCCGGAGAATTTGTTTCTCTGGTTGACCCTCCCGAGGCCTTCAGCGAATTCGCGCAAGCCTGTCAAAACATCGGCACCTGGCCGGTGCTCGTAGGAGAAGAAGGGCAGCGCGACGCCTTGCTCTCTTCGCCGATAATTTTGTACGACTACCCCCAGATCGCCGCCGAGAGTCCCGGCGATTTATTCGACGGCGCCGAAATTGACGAAATATTGTCGCTGCGCATCATGACCCTGACGGACGAAGAAAAACGCGAAATGCGCGAATCCGACGATCGCGCGCGCAAAATTCTGGAGCGCACCGAAACTCTGCCAGAAGAGCAACTGATGAAACTGCACGGCGCGTTGCGCGGCTTGCGCGCCGCGAAAAGCGAGGAGCCGTGAACGAATGGGAATGGCAAACGCTGGAAGATAAGACGACGGTCGAATCGCTCGACGTTCAGGGCGTTCCGGTCCGGTGCGGCGAACGCGTCAGGCTACGGCCGCGCGCTGGCGGCGACGTTTTCGATCTCGCGCTCGATGGCAAAATCGCCACCATCGAATCCATCGAGCAGGATTACGAAGGCCAGCTGCACGTTTGCGTCGTCGTGGACGAAGATCCCGGCAGAGACATCGGCCTGATGCGCCAACCCGGTCACAGATTTTTCTTCGCGCCCACTGAAGTGGAACCCCTCGCCAAAGAAGCTCAGGAAACGCGTGCCGTCGAAACGAAGCGCATCCTGATCGCCGGCATCGGCAACATTTTTCTCGGTGACGATGGTTTCGGCGTCGAAGTCGCAAATAAACTCGCCGGCCGCACGTTCCCGCAAGGCGTTCGCGTGACGGACTTCGGTATCCGCGGTTTTGATCTCGCCTATGCGCTCATGGAAGGCTACGAGACCACCATCCTGGTGGACGCTTATCCCGGTGAAGGCCAGCCCGGCACCCTTTTCGTCATCGAACCGGATTTGAAAAATGCGGATCCCGCCGGAACCCAGCCGGGTTTCGTTGATCCGCACGGGATGAATCCGCTGAATGTGCTGCGAATGGCCGTAAACATGGGAGCGCAGCTGCAGCGCGTCCTGCTGGTAGGTTGCGTGCCGGCAACGCTTGGCCCCGAAGAAGGGAAAATGGGTCTAAGCGAGACCATCACCGCCGCGGTTGATGAAGCGGTGCGGCTGGTAGACTCGCTCGTGACCAGAATTCTCGCGGAAGAATGGCCTGCAAAAAAATAAATCGTATCCCCATCGCGCAAAGGAGAAAACCATGGCGGTCGAATTGATGAATCAGGCGGCAGAACCAAACGGCAGCGACAAGGACACTCTCTACATGCTCGGAGGCGTCGCTCTGGTCATATTCGGCGCCGGGCTGGTGCTTTCCAACCCCACCGTGCGCCGTTATCTCGGTCAGATTGGCGTGGGAAACCTGGCCTCCGCCGCGATACCGGACATCGAGCGATACTTCCGCCTGCGCTCGATGTAAGCACGCGCCAGCATCGCAAGCGGCCCGCGTAATTCCTCCGCATTGGGCGCGTGCCGCATTGATTTCGAACTCAGGAATGATGTCGTGCAAACAGCGACACAAAGAGGCCTCGTGCCAGTGAAATTTGCGCTCGATGCCAACGCCAGCCGCTTCACCGTGCAGGCGTTTGCCACCGGCATGCTCTCGACCTTCGGCCACAATCCGAAAATTGCCATACGCGACTATGACGGTGAGATGCAGTTCACCCCTGACACATATGAAAACGCCGTCGTGCGCGTGACGGTACGCACCAGCGCCATGGAAGTTCTCGACGAAATGAGCGGCGACGACCGCAAGAAGCTCGAGCAGACCATGTACGACGTTTTGGAAGTGCAGCGCTTTCCAAGCGCGGTGTACGAAACGAAACAAATCACGGTACAAAAACAGACCGAAGATCTGCTGCTCGTCCGCGCCACCGGCACACTTTCATTTCACGGCGTCACCCAAGCACAATCCGTAGACGCCCGCGTCACGCGCCTGGGCACGATGCTGCGAATTTCTGGCGACTTCTCGCTGCGCCAATCGGATTACGCCATCAAGCCCGTATCTTTCGCCGGCGGAGCATTGCGCTTGAAGGACGAACTCAAGTTTACTTTTGAACTCGTAGCTCGCATGCCAGGAGACGCGGGCGCGAGCGCATAGTCGCGACAGAACATTCGTAAAGGGAGCTGCACCGTGTGCCTGGCGATACCGGGACAAATCGTGGCGATTGATTCGCAGAATACGCATCTCGCGACCGTTGATGTCGTCGGCGTGCGCCGCAAGGTGGATTTAGGGTTGCTCCAGGACGAACTACCCGTCCCCGGCGATTGGGTGCTGATACACGTCGGTTTCGCCATGAGCAAGATCAGCGAAGCCGATGCCGCGGATCAAATGGAAACGCTCACGATGCTCGGTGAGGCGGCGGCAGCGATAGAGGAAGTTCGCGGCTACGGTCTCGAGAACGAAATTCCAGACTACCCGCCGCAAAGGTGGAAGCAATGAAATTCGTGGATGAATTTCGCGCCCCAGAACTCATCGCCAAAGCCGGTGAAGAGATTCGCAAGCTTGCCGATTCCGATCGCCACTATCGCATCATGGAAGTTTGCGGCGGCCACACTCACGCAATTTATCGCTTCGGCTTGAAGGATTTACTTCCCGCCAATGTGGAGCTGATTCACGGCCCCGGCTGCCCGGTTTGCGTGTTACCCATGGGCCGCATTGACGATGGTTTGTCCCTCGCAGCGCAACCGGAGTTTATTTTCGCCGCCTTTGGCGACATGATGCGGGTTCCCGGCACGCACGGCAGTCCGCTGGAATACAAAGCGCGCGGCATGGACGTGCGTATCGTCTATTCTCCGGCCGACGCGCTCAAACTGGCGCGTAACAATCCCGAAAAACACGTAATGTTTTTCGCGATTGGTTTCGAAACTACGGCGCCTTCCACTGCTTTAACCCTGGTGCGCGCGAAAGCCGAAGGCCTGAATAATTTCTCCGTATTCTGCAATCACGTCACGATTATTCCAGCGATCCGCGCGATTCTCGATTCGCCGGACATGCGCCTCGACGGTTTCGTCGGCCCGGGCCATGTTTCCACGGTCATCGGCTGCAGGCCCTACGATTGGATCGCGAAAGCCGAAGGCAAGCCCGTCGTCGTCTCCGGCTTCGAGCCGCTGGACATTCTGCAATCTATCGTGATGTTGCTGCGCCAGCTTCGCCGCGGCGAGGCCAAAGTTGAAAATCAGTACACACGCGTCGTGCCTTGGGAAGGGAATCGCGCTGCGTTGCGCGTCATGGCGGAAGTATTTGAGCTCCGCCCGTACTTCGAATGGCGCGGCCTGGGATTTATTTCGCAATCGGCGCTGAAAATTCGCGAGAGCTATGGCACCTGGGACGCCGAGCAGCGCTTCACAGTTCCCGGCATCCGCGTCACCGATCCCAAGGCCGCGCAGTGCGGCGAAGTGCTCAAAGGCGTGCTCAAGCCCACGCAATGCAAACTTTTCGGACGCGAGTGCACGCCAGAACAACCGGTCGGCGCGCTGATGGTTTCGTCCGAAGGCTCGTGCGCGGCCTACTACAATTACGAGCATCGCAAACCGATCACCATCGCGAATGCCGCGACGCGTTAAGCAAACGGGAGATTCATGGCCACCACTGTCACAAAGATTAAATTCCGCGAACCGCAGATCGAAATGTCGCACGGCGCCGGCGGCAAAGCCAGCCGCAGACTCGTCGAAGGATTGTTCGCTCCGCTTCTGTTTGGTTCCTCTCCCGGTCCGCTCGGAGATGCCGCTCACGTGCAAATCAACGGCACGAAGATTGCCATGACCACCGACAGTTTTGTGGTGAAGCCGTTACGTTTTCCCGGCGGCTCCATCGGCGAGCTCGCCATCAATGGCACCGTGAACGACCTGGCCGTATCGGGCGCGCGCGCGGAAGCAATCGTCGTTACCTTCGTTCTGGAAGCAGGCTTGCCCACCGAAATTTTGGAAGCCGAAGTCCGCGCCATGGCCGACGCCGCCGAAAAAGCTAGCGTCAAAATCGCCGGAGGCGACACTAAGGTCGTCGAGCACGGTAAGGCTGATGGAATGTATGTCACCACCACCGGAATCGGCCGCCTGCTTTCCGGAGTGGAAATTTCGCCCCAGTCCGTGCGCCCCGGCGACAAAGTTCTGCTCTCCGGCCCCATCGGCGATCACGGCATCACGATTTTGTTGGCTCGTGGCGATCTTGACCTCGAAGCGGATCTGCGCTCGGACACGCGCTCCGTTTTTCCGCTCGTCCAGGCGCTCGTGCGCGAATGCGGCGCGGGCGTTCGCTGGATGCGCGATCCTACGCGCGGCGGCGTAGCGACTTCGCTGAACGAACTCGCGCGCGATTGCGCCCTAGGCATCGTCCTCTTCGAAGAGAAAATTCCCGTGCGCGACTCCGTGCGCGGAGCTTGCGAACTTCTCGGCCTCGATCCAATGCACATCGCGAACGAAGGCCAATTTCTAGCCGTAATTTCTTCCCAGCACGCGGAATCCGCGCTCCGGGCACTACGCGCGACGCCCGGCGGTGAAGAAGCAATACTGATCGGCGAAGTTCACGAACAGCCGGATAGCGCCGTTTTAGTGACGACACCGTACGGAGGCAGCCGCCTGGTGGATATGCTCGTCGGCGACCCACTGCCCCGCATTTGTTAGGAAGCCACATGCCCACGGATCTCGAACTCGCGGAGCAAATTGGCCAGCGCTTGCTGGCGCGCAATCAGCTCATCGAATCGTTTTTCGCCGCGGAATCTCTGCGTCTGGCTGAGGCTTGCCGCGAAATGTCCGAGCGCTTTCTTCGCGGCGGCAGGCTGCTCGCTTTTGGCCGCGGCCCGTATGCCACGGACGCGCAACACGTATCCGTCGAATTCGTCCATCCGGTGATTGTCGGAAAACGTGCGCTGCCTGCGCTCGATCTTTCCCTTGCGTTCGAAGCATGGCTGAAAACGCTCGCCCAACCCGACGACATCCTTATGGGCTTCGGCCCGCCGGAAGGCGACGCCGAAGTCTGGGCCGCTTTGGACGCAGCGGGAGCGCGTCACGCGATGACCTTTGCCTTGCCCGGCGCTGGCGGCTCCTACTTCTGCAGTCCCGCCACGCACGATCCTTTCGTTCATCAGGAACTCAGCGAAATTCTCTATCACACACTCTGGGAAACCGTGCACGTCTTCTTCGAACACCGCGAGCTGGGCCACGACGTAGGCGAAGCCGGCTTTCTCTACCCGTTCCTCGGCAGAGATAAACAGGAAACGTCCGACATCGTCACGCAAGTCGCTGCTTCCATCCGCATGAAAGCGCAGGACGACGCGCTGCTGCGCGCGCAAGTGGCGCACGAAGAATCCGAAAAAATCAGGAATGCGGCCGCCGCGATTCGCGAACGCATCGCTCGCGGCGGCAAGCTGATTATTTTCGGGAATGGCGGCTCGGCCACCGACGCAAATGACTTCGCGATTGATTGCGTCATGCCGCCCGCCGGATTTGCGGCCATTCCCGCAATTTCGCTTTCCATGGAGCCCGCGAATCTCTCCGCCATCGCCAACGACGTCGGCACCGAATTAATTTTTCAGCGCCAGTTGATCGCCCACGCCCGGCCGAACGACGTAGCCATCGCCATTTCCACCAGCGGCGGCTCGAAAAATATCGTCATCGCGCTGGAAGAAGCGCGAAAAAGGAATCTGCTCACCGTGGCGCTGCTCGGTTACGACGGCGGCGAAGTTCTGCGCCGCGGCCTCGCGGACGTTCCGTTGATCGTTCGGTCCGATTACATTCCGCGTATCCAGGAAGTGCAAGCCTCGATTTACCATCTGCTTCGCGAAGGGCTGGAGGGTTTCGCCCGTGCCTAGTCTGGAACTTTACGGCACGGCCAGCTGTCCTTACACCAGCGAAATGCGCGAATGGCTCGAATGGAAGGGAACTGAATTCACCGAGTTCGACGTAGACGCCGATCACGATGCGCGCGAACGCATGCGTCGGCTGGCGCAACCACCCTTCACCGTCCCGCTGCTCGTCGAAGACGGAAAAGTGATTCAGGTCGGCTGGCAGGGCCACGGCTGCGTGGTGAGCGCAAAATGAATTCCATGCTCGAGGCTTATTTCATTCACGTCCGCGGCATTGTGCAGGGCGTCGGATTTCGTCCGTTTGTTTACAGGCTGGCACGCCAGAAAAATCTGAAAGGCTGGGTATTGAACGCAGCAGAAGGCGTCGAAATCCATCTCGAAGGAAAGGGAGATGCGCTCCAATCGTTTCTGCAAGAAATGACATCGCATCCGCCGCAGGCCGCACAGATTTCGGATGTTGGCGTTACATCCGCCGAACCCGTAGGCGTCACTGAATTCGTGATTCGCGAAAGCGCAGCCGGTCGCAGGCCCACCGTGCGAATTTCACCTGACCTTCCAGCGTGTGAGCAATGCCTGCAGGAACTTTTCGATCCCAACGATCGCCGCCATCACTATCCCTACATTAATTGCACGAATTGCGGCCCGCGCTACAGCATCATTCGCAGCCTGCCCTACGACCGTCCCAACACCACGATGGCCGCGTGGCCGCTCGATGCTCATTGCGCGGCCGAATACGTAGATCCTGCGGATCGGCGCTTTCACGCGCAGCCCGTCGCGTGCCCGGCGTGCGGCCCGCATTATTTTTATCAAACTGGCGATCAGATGACGCGTGGCGATGCGGGGGCCATTCGCAAAGCCGTGCAAGATCTTCGCGCGGGCAAGATTGTCGCGGTCAAAGGACTCGGCGGCTACCACCTCGCTTGCGACGCAGAAAATGCCGAAGCGGTCAGCGCCATGCGCGCGAGAAAATTCCGTAAAGAAAAGCCATTCGCCTTAATGGCGAAAAATATTGCGGTCGCGCGCGGCCTAGTGGAACTCAGCTCCGAAACGGAGGCATTGCTGCAGTCCGTAGCCCGACCCATCGTACTCGCGCACGCAACGACCGAGTTGTCCGGCGTCGCGCCCGAAAATGACGAGCTCGGCGTGATGCTGCCCTACGCGCCGCTGCATCATTTGCTCTTCGCCGCTGGTGCCCCCGATACCCTCGTCGTGACCAGCGCGAATCGTTCCAGCGAACCCATCGCGTATAAAGATGATGACGCGCTCCGGCAACTCTCCGGCATCGCGGATGGTTTCCTCATCGGCCAGCGCCCCATCGCCCGCCGCGTCGATGATTCCGTCGCGCGCGTCGGCGTTTTCGGCCCGGCGATTCTTCGCCGCGCTCGCGGTTACGCACCGAGCGCCGCTGCCACTTTACCGACCGCGCGCCCGATTCTTGCGCTAGGCGCCGACCTCAAAAATACGATCACCCTGGTTGTCGATGGCCAAGCATTCGTCAGCCAGCACATCGGCGACCTCGATCATTACGAATCGCTCTGTGCTTTTCGCGAAACGAGCCGCGATCTGCTGGCGATGTACGAAATTGATTCAAGCGAACTATTGCTCGTGCACGATGCGCATCCTCAATATGTTTCCACGCTCCATGCTGCGGGATTTCCCGCGGCGGAAAAATGCTCTGTGCAGCATCACCGCGCGCACGTCGCTTCCGTCCTTGCGGAGCGCAGCGCCTGGGACAAGCGAGTTATCGGCGTCAGTTTCGACGGCACGGGCTATGGCGACGACGGCACGATCTGGGGCGGCGAGATTTTTGCCGGCAGCGTTTGCGAAGGCTTCGAGCGCGTCGCCCATCTTCGCACTGCCGCCCTGCCTGGCGGCGATGCGGCGGCCGTGTATCCAGTCCAGGCAGTCACCGGTTTTCTTGCGCAACTAAATCAGCTGGTTGACTTGACTGCTTGCCCGTTCTTATTTCCGTCGCGATATCGCGATGCTGTGCAGCTCGTCGAAAGCAACGTGCGCTCGTTCGCCACCACCTCCGTCGGACGCCTCTTTGACACCGCGGCCGCGCTGCTCGGTTTCACGCGCGAAGTAACTTTCGAAGGCCAGGCCGCAATGTGGCTCGAGCGCCTCGCAAGTCATGCGACCGACGCCGGCGCATATCCGTTCCCTTTGGTCAGCAATGAACTCGATTTTCGTCCGCTGCTTCAGAGCGTTATCAACGACAGGCTCCGCGGCCGCGACCGAGGTGAGATCGCATGCGCATTCCAGCGCGGATTTGCAGAGGGTCTCCGCTACGCCGCAGTAACTCTATGCCGCGCGCATCAGATCGACACGATCGTGCTTTCCGGCGGTGTTTTCCAAAACGAACTGCTCCTGCGCGATCTAAAAGATCTCCTGCAGTCCGAACAGCTGCAAATCTGGACGAATCACGTCGTGCCATCGAATGACGGCGGCATCAGCCTGGGCCAAGCTGCGCTGGCGGCGTTGAGCAACCGCAGCGCACAGGTTTCGGTCGCAGAAATGGAAGCGAATTCGAAATCGGAATGGACAACCCAGGTGACGTAAGCATATTTTCTGCAAGAGATGTTGTACCGTCCGTCTCATTTGGAGTGACGCGCGCCAATGCACGAACTTTCGATCGCCATGAGCATCGTTGATCTCGCTTGCGAAGAAGCCGAAATGCGCGGCGCACCGGGCGTGGACGTGGTCTATCTCAAACTCGGCCCACTCTCCGGCGTAGTAAAAGAAGCGTTGCTTTTCTCCTACGAAATCGCCTGCCAGCAAACGCCTCTGGAAGGTTCGAAACTGCTAATCGAGGAAGTTCCCATCGTCGTGAATTGTCCCGTGTGCAGGGAACGCCGCTCAGTCCAGTCCACACAGTCGCTCTGCTGCGCCATATGCGGCACACCCACCCCTGAAATCCTGGAAGGACGCGAACTGATGGTGACCGCGATGGAGCTGCGACCATGACTCTAGAGCCGCGGCTGGTCGAAGTCCGCAAAAACGTCCTGAAACAAAACGACGTCCTCGCTCGCGCCCTGCGCGAACGTTTCCGCGAAGCCGGCGTCCTCGCGATCAGCCTGGTGTCCAGCCCCGGCGCTGGAAAGACGGCGTTCCTCGAAAGAACCCTCACGCTTCTCCACACGCGCTACAAAGTCGCGGCCCTGGTAGGCGACCTCGCCACGGAAAACGACGCAGCGCGCCTCGCACGCAGCCAAGCTCCGGTGCAGCAAATCATCACCGGCACAGTCTGCCATCTGGAAGCAGCAATGGTCCAAAACGCCCTCGACGGCTGGAATCTGCGCGATCTCGATTTCCTGTTCATCGAAAACGTCGGCAACCTGGTCTGCCCCTCGTCCTACGATCTAGGCGAAGACCTGCGATTCGTGCTGCTGTCGGTAACCGAAGGTGAGGACAAGCCCCTGAAGTATCCAACCATCTTCAACAGCGCCGACGTTGCCATCATCACCAAATCAGATCTGGCTGCCGCCGTGGAATTTGACGAGGTACTGACGAGACGAAACATTCAGGCAGTGCGGCCGGGCATCCAGGTGCTCAAACTCTCTGCCAAAACCGGCGCAGGAATGCCCGACTTTTTGGAATTTCTCGAAAGGCTGCACCCGCGTTCCCATCGCGCTGCGGCAGTCGCAAAATAAACGATCCGAGATTTGGCCCTTGCTTTCTGGTTCGCGTAATCCTGGCGTCTGAGCAACGGCCCGGCGCTGCGCTAACGCTGACCTGGCTACAAATCAACATCTTTCCCGATGCGGGGCTGGACGGGATTCTGATTCTGCCCGGCGTCGTCGAACGATGCGGATGGATATGTTCCCTGGCGCAAGTCCGATTTCGAATTCCACCAGCTTGACCCCCAGAACATGACACCGGGAGTAACGGATTCCTTGTCCGCTCGTCAAATCGTTGGACAAGCTGTTAGACAAGTCGGACCAGTTCCGCGAGTTGCAGAACATCACGTAATTGCAATATTAAGTCCATGCGAAAACGGGGAATAACACAGTTGGGTGGAATGGATTTAAAACGCCGACCTACTGGCCCAAGACCAGGCGGTCGACGAAGACAGGTGAGTCCGTAAATTCTTGGACCTAAAGGAAGTGGTCGGGGCGAAAGGATTTGAACCTTCTACCTCCTGGTCCCGAACCAGTGGACAAAATCACATAAGTCGCTGTCCTGGCGTCACTTATTGATTTTCGGGCCGCTCTCTGATGGACAAGTCGTGACAAGCCGCCGCTGGATGTTCACACCGCAAAAAAATACGGATTATCCTCGCCCGCGTGAGACTGCTTTACGACGGGGATGTGATCGATATCCCAGTCTCACCCGTGCCGGAAGACATTGCATCAGAAGAGCTTGCGGTGTAGCTAGGGGCTGCCTATTGACAATTTATAACAGAGCATGTTATAAAAAACCATGAATTTTGAACAACTAAAAAGCGCCAGAATGGAGCGTGGCTGGAACCAGCAGGAAGCTGCGAATCGCCTGGGCGTAACGCAAGCCTACCTCTCGATGCTAGAGAGTGGACGAAGAAGCACGGCCAGTCTTTCTCGCAAGCTGATGCAGGCCTACGGCCTGTCGCCTACTGTGCTGCCCGTTCAAGAAGTAAGGGAAAAAGCGACTCCGAGCGTCTTGGCCCATGAGCTTGCATCGCTGGGATATCCCGGCTTCGCCCATCTCCGAAAAACGAAGAAGGTCAATCCCGCTGATTTGTTGCTTGCGGCTTTGGTCCAGCACAATCTTGAAGCCCGCGTTGCCGAAGGTCTTCCGTGGCTGGTTCTACGATACCCGGACATGCCGCGCGATTGGCTGGTTCGAGAATCACGCGCGAGAACCCTTCAAAACCGCTTGGGTTTTGTTGTAACTCTCGGAAGGCTGGCAGCCGGAAGGGATGATCTGCGGCCATTAGAACAAACACTTGCCGATAGCAAGCTGGAGAAGGAAGATTCATTCTGCAAGGAATTGAATGAGGCAGAGCGCCGATGGCTGCGCACGAATAGTTCCGTTGAGGCCAAGCAGTGGAACCTTCTGAGCGACATGCGGCCCGAAACAGTTCGTTATGCTGACTGACATTCCAGCGCCGTGGAAAGGGTTTCTGGAAAAACTAGACACGCTGCTTGAAGAACCCGTTCGACTGGATTGCATTGGTGGGTTTGCTGTTGTGATGGGCTACGGTCTCCCGCGTGCCACAAACGACTTAGATTATCGGACGCTCAATCCTTACAATCTGATAAATGACCTACAACGGCTCGCTGGTCCAGCGTCCGCACTCGCGAAAGAGTACGCTGTTTATGTGCAATACACAGCCGTTGACTCCATGCCGGAGACCTACGAGGATCGTCTGACGGAGCTGTTTCCCGGACACTTTAAAAGTCTCCGCCTCTTCATTCCTGACCCGTACGATCTCGCTCTATCGAAACTAAGCCGGAACATCGAACGCGACCGGCAAGACGTTGAATACTTGGCGAAGACACAGCATCTTGATCCAGCGGTGTTTCGAGAGCGATACAAAGAATTAACTTTAATTGGTCCGCAGGAGCGGCACGACGCAACGCTGGAGTTCTGGCTGGAAGCTTATTTTGCAAAGCCGCAGGGACAGTAAAGCCGCGCAGGAAAGAGGGTTGTACCGCGCGGGTTTGGCAAGAGGAGGACAATCGCAGCGTTCAAGGCTCCGGCATCGGCCGCGGTCTTGCGGAAACGTTTCACGCCGTGGGCAATCAGGTCATCCGACGCTGAGCATAGGCTGTGGCACTTCGATACACCAATTTTTGCAAAAGACGCCACGTTTGAAACGGGCGCGAATCTAATCCCCAGCGCTACGGAGAAGGCGACTACCGTGAACGAAGACTACGTGCTGCGTTCGCCGAACCGATAATAACGAACGGAACTCGCTTCAACCTTTTACGAATTGTTATAACAGTTGAGTTGACGCCTTGCCCCGACCGGCGCCACAGCCATGATCATCGGGGAAACTGGGTGGAACTCCCTGCGTTCGGCTTCAACAGATTTGTTGGGTGATGTTATCGACCTGCACGCTAATCCTCACACTGGCTTTCGACACAGTTGTATCCGATTGCGGACCCCTGCTCAGGAGGCAGGTACCTCTCCCCAGGACATGGGATCGGGAGTGACTGGCTCTCTTTCCGCCAGTCAAGTCTTTAGACAGGCTGTTGGACAACTCGGACAAGTTCCGCGTGTTGTAGCACATCATGCAATTTCAATGTGAGCCCAAGAGCAAACGGGGAATACAGTGGTCGGGTTGATTGGATTTAAGACGCCAACCTACTGGCCGGACACCAGGAGGTCAACGAATGAATGTGTGTCTGTAAATTATTGGTTCTAAAAGAAGTGGTCGGGGCGAAAGGATTTGAACCTTCGACCTCCTGGTCCCGAACCAGGCGCGCTAGCCAGGCTGCGCTACGCCCCGACCGTGTGCGCGCAAGCTGCACAGAAGCTCACACGCGAACCGAACTAGAATAGCACAGCTTCCGAGCTGGGGCGCAGTTCCCAGATTCATATCAGCCGCGAAATTCGCCACATCATTGCGCAGGACGATTCACCGCGTACAGAACCACGCCGAATCCGCGATGAATCATTTCCCGTTCGTACTTCATCCCCAACTTTTCCATCACGTGGAGAGAAGCGCGATTCGCCGCCATCGCGACGGCCACAATTCTCTCCAGCCCCGCGCGCTCAAACCCGTCCAACAGCACCGTGCGCGCCGCTTCCGTCGCTAGGCCTCGGCCCCACCAAGCCCGCCCGAGCCACCAGCCGATTTCAGTCTCCGTGGTCCCGTTCAGTGGTTGCAAACCGCAGAAACCGATCATCGCCGACGTTTCGTTAAGCAGGAGTTTCCAGAGGCAATAGCCGAGCCTATCGAAGTGACCAATTTGGCGCTCCACAAATTCGCGAATCCGCTCGTCCGGCCAAGGTTGGCCGTCCGAAATGTAGCGCATCACCTGGGGATCGGTCGCGATCGGACGCAGCCGCAGCCAGTCATCCGGCTGCCAAGGCAAAAGCCGCATCCGCGCCGTCTCGAGCATAAAAAATACTCGCCAACCGCTACACATTCTGCGAACTTAGCTTTGCAGCCTCGGCCAGCCGCACCAATTTCGCTTCCGTGATGGAAGGAATCGCGCGAATCGTTTGCGCCACGGAAGAATCCACCACGCCATCCAGCCGCACCAGCGCCACCGCTTCCGCGCCGTGCACCGGCTGCCGCCGCCCCAACGCAAACGTCGCGATGTTCACGCCCAAATTTCCCAGCGCCGTGCCGATTTTCCCGATCACGCCTGGCACGTCACGATTCCGCGTCAGCAGCAAAGTGCCTTCCAGCGGCGCTTCCAGTTCAATCCCATCCAGCAACAGAATTCGCGGCGAACCATCCTGCGCCACCGTGCCTTCCACCGTTAGCGCATGGCCGCCATTTTCCGCGGCGACCTCGAGCGTGTTCGGATATCCGCGTTCGCGTCGCCGTGTCGTCTCTTCCACGATCAGCCCGCGCGCAGCCGCCGCCTGCGACGCATTTACCAAATTCACTTTTTCATCGAGCACCGAATTCAGTATGCCGATCAACACCGCGCTGCGAATCACATGCGAACCCAGCTCCGCCGGCTCGCCCGCGTAACGTATGCGTATCCGGCTGAAACTCGCCGACGCCGCGGCCTGCGCCACAAAAGCGCCCAGCCGCTCGCCGAGTTCCAGGTACGGCCGCAAGCGCCTGTACTGCTCGGCTGAAAGCGCCGGCATGTTCACCGCGTTGCGAATCAGCCCTTCCGCAAGATAGTCGCGCACCTGCAGCGCGATGAGCGTCCCCACCTCTTCCTGAGCCTCCGCCGTCGAGCCTGCAATGTGTGGGGTCGCAATCAAATTCGGCAATCCAATCAATGGCGAATTTTTCGGCGGCTCCGTCGCGAACGTATCCACCGCCGCGCCGGACAAATGTCCGGAACGCAATGCCTCCGCCAGCGCCCCTTCGTCAATCAATTCACCCCGCGCGCAATTGATCAGCCGTGCGCCCTTCTTCATCTGCGCCAACGCCGCCGCGTTAATAATTTTCTCCGTCGCCGCGCTCAGAGCCGTGTGCAAAGAAATCACGTCCGAGCGCTTCAGCAAATCCTCAAATGAAATCAGCTCCACTTCCAGTTCGCGCGCGGCCGCCGGCGTCACGTACGGGTCGTACGCCAGCACTTTCATCTCCAACGCCCGCGCCCGCCGCGCCACTTCCGATCCCACTCGCCCCAGCCCCACCAGCCCGAGCGTCTTTCCGCGCAATTCCATTCCCGACGAAGTTTTCTCCCAACGTCCCGCGTGAATCGCCGCGTTCGATTGCGCCACCCCTCGCGCCAAGGCCAGCAGCAGCGCGAAAGTATGTTCCGCGACGCTCACCGCGTTACCGCCCGGCGTATTCATCACCAACACGCCGCGATGCGTCGCCGCGTCCATGTCGACATTGTCCACGCCGACGCCCGCGCGCCCCACCACGCGCAGTTTCTCCGCTTGATCCAGCAGCGCGCTCGTCACTTTCGTCGCGCTGCGCACGATCAATCCATCGGCATTGGCAATCTCGCTCGGCAACGCCGCGGCGCCCGGCAACGCGATTTCCCAACCCGTCGCGCGCAAAAGCTCGATTCCACGTTCGCTGATTTTATCCGCAACCACGATTTTCATTTTAGGAGCGTAATAGCTGCCCGCAGCAGAGTCAAATACGTTATGCGCATCCAACAAATTCAAGTCGCTCACACCAATCGCAATCACGAATGCGAACGCAGCCGCGCGCGCTAACACAATCCGTGTGGTATTCTGGCTGCATTTCGGGGGACAACCAATGGGATACATCGAAAAAATTCAGAGTGACCTCACCGCGGCCATGAAAGAGAAGGACGAACTTCGCCTCAGCGTCCTACGCATGGTCAAAAGCGCTCTGAAGCTCAAAGAAATCGACAAAATGCGCCCGCTCGACGATCTTGAATCCCTGCAAATTCTGCAAACCCTGATCAAGCAGCGCAAGGAATCTGTCGAGCAGTTCACGCAAGGCGGCCGCAAAGATCTGGCGGACAAGGAAGCGAAGGAAATCGCGATCATCGAAAAATATTTGCCCGCTGCTCCTAGCGACGCCGAAATGCATCGCGCCGTCGAGGCCGCCATCTCCGAATCCGGCGCGGACTCCCTGAAACAAATGGGCGCGGTCGTAAAAGCCGCGCGCTCCAAGCTCGAAGGCAAATCCATTGACGGCAAACTGCTCAGCGATAGAGTCCGCGAGCGCCTCACGGAAAAAGCCGCGGGCAAATCCTGAGCGTAATCAGTAAGGCAATACGTCTCCGGCCGCCGTCACCACGCCAAGATGCTGCGACGCCGCGCTGGAGACGGCCGCCTCGTCTCACCTAGGTTGGTGCTGTGCCGCTGCCGGAAACCATCGCCGTAAAATACACGGAAGAAGAAGCCGAATACCTCAGCATGCGTCCGCTGGTCCGCCAGACTTTCCGCGCCCCAGAGCTGGTGGACATGATCGTCCAGGTTGCCGGAAAAGATTCTGCGCGCCTGCAGCAAATTTTGCGTGCCGGCACCATCGTCTTCCATTCCTTCCGCTACTGGTGGCAGGGATTCGACCCCGACGCCGCAGCGCTCGGCGAAATCCTCGCCACGTATCCCGACGCCGACCCCTCGCGCCCCTTCCGCGCCGCGGATTGCGTCGAAGTAATTCTCGAATCCAGCGGCTCGCCGCCCCGCCATTCGATGCGCATCACGAAAGAAGTCGCCGCGAAGTCCAGCCCGCTGCAAAAAATCGCGCGCGCTCTCCGCAATCAATCGAGCTTCTGGCAGGCCCTGATGAATTTCGCCGCTGAAGCCCGCCCGCGCTACCGCGAATACTCCTACGCCCGCCGCGGCGACCTCTACTCCATCGCGCTAAGCCCCGATCAAATCGCACGCCTCGCTCGCGAAGCCTCCCGCGACGCCCCGCGCACACTCCGTGCCGAGCTGCTCGAACCCCCAGCCATCTCGCAAATCGTCTTCGTCTGCGCCCGCGCCACCGCGAATGGAATCGCACCCCGCGCGCCGTCATCCTAAATCCGCGAGAGCGGGTGGAGGCTCTCGCTTGGTTCTCGTCCTGCCAGTTCGCCGCCTCCGGCTTCCAACTCCTAACCCACAGCTTTCGACCTCTGACCGTGATTCTCTGCACTTCTGACCACGTCGAAGCAAAGCCCGATTTCGCCGTAGGTATTCTTTCTTGCCCGCGTCAGTATAAGTTCTCGATTGGTAAATTATCTCTTCTGGTTATGATGCTGGCCCGCGTGAGCTGTAAGAGACGACGGGAACGAGGATGGACAACGCGAGCAGGGTGATGGTGCGGGCATCCACCGCGTCGCCCAACCTGCGGGACAAAGCCAAGATGTGCACTATTGAACAGTTCTGTTTTTCCTGAACGAGTATAAACCTCGTCTCCCTGCATTCCAGTCAGCCCAGGAGGGTTTGACCGTGAAAATCCTTGGAACCGCACTAGCAGTCCTGTCGCTAAGTATGTTCGGCGCCGCGCTAGCCCCCCTCGCCTCCGCCGACTCCCTCAATACCGCGGACAGTTTTGCCGTCTTGGCCGGTACTACGGTGACCAACGTTGACGCGACCATTATCACCGGCGATTTGGGCGTCTCCCCGGGCAGCGCGTGCACCGGCTTTGTGGCGGGCACCGGCTGTACTCTGGGTGCCGGCATCGTCAACGGTACAGTGGATTTGGGCAATGCGGTCGCGCTGCAAGCTCAGAAGGATCTCAGCACTGCCTACTCCACCGAAAGTCTCCTGCCGAGCACCGGCGCAATCACCGGCGGTAATCTCACCGGATTGACCCTTGGCCCGGGCGTCTATACTGTCGGTGCCGCAACGAGCAATTTGACGGGAATGCTCACTCTCACCGACCATGGCGTCGCCGGCTCAATCTTCGTCTTTCAGTTCTCCAGCACGCTGATCACTTCACCCAACTCCCTTATCGATGTCGCCGGCCTCTCTCCCTCGGACAGCGTGTTCTGGGTGGTCGGCAGCTCCGCGACCCTCGGCAACAACTCTGCCTTCGACGGGAACATCCTCGCGCTCACGGGCATCACCTTCGATCCCGGCGCCACCGATCTCTGCGGTAGAGCCCTGGCGCGCAATGGTGAAGTGACGTTTGCCGGACAGGACCCGACTTCCAAGATTGAGAACCAAGTCGATTCCACCGACTGCTCTGGCAATCTGGCCGGCAGCAATGGCTTGAACGGCATTACCGTCGCTGGCACAGGCGGCGGTGGAGGAACCTCCGTTCCGGAACCTGGCACATGGCAACTCTCACTTGCCGGCGCGCTCTCGATTCTGTGTCTCTCCGCCCTGCGCAGGCACAAGCAGAACTCCAGATCATTGGACTTCTGCTAAGAAATTTGTGGGTGGCGCTCACTTCGGCCTTCGAGGGGTGGGGTGTGCGACTTTCAGTTCTTAACTTTCAACTGCTCGCTCACGTCGGCCGGTAAATCACCCCGATTACAATCCCCACCACCAGCCATTCGACAAAATAAGCCAGGGACTGCTCGACCGTCAGCTTCCACCCAATATTCAAGTTAACAAAGTTGTGCACGGTGAAGGCGCCGATCGCGAACACTCCAATCAGCGCCCCGAACTGCGCGCCGAACTGCGCACCCGCAACCACTCCCGATCCGCCGTGATAAATCATCGCGTAAAGCACCGCCAGCACCACGATCGCCACGAACGTCGCCGCCATTGCCGCCGGCATGTGTTTCACCTGTCCTTCGTGCTGCCGGTACACCGCCGGATATTTCGAGAACTCCGTCTTCAGCCACGGCATCGTCACAAACATAACTCCCCCCGCCACAAAATACGCAACGAACGCCCCCAACGCCGCAAAAGCAATGCGCATCGGATTCATCGGCATTCCTCCCCCACTCACAGTTGCGCCACATAGAGGCGCGAGCACCCCTGCGCCGGGAGCTTCCCACAAAAAAGAAAGCCCCGGAAGAGCGGATTTTTCGCTCCTCCCGGGCCGGCTGCGATGCGAACCGCGCAGTCCCGCTTTGCGGGACTGGCCGCGGATGCCGCTGTAATCGCAAAAGCACGACAAAAACTAGCGATTGATTTGCGGCGGGGAGGAGGCGCGCGGGGAGGGTGGAGTTCCAGTTCGGGACGGCTCGAGCATGTCGCGTCCTTTGGGGGCTTTAAAAGTCCCCCGACTCACGCTAATACATTCGGATTCTTCGCGCTATTTGTAGAAATACGGATAGGGATAAGCACTAAGCAAGGAAAACACACTTGTGCGCGTGCAAGGGAGCATCGTGGCACCGCCGTTGATTGGCGAATAGGATCGGCGAGCGGAATTCGCCATCGTGGTCAACAGCGTATCGCCTCAACCCGCACTCTCGCCGGAGGCGAGGGTGCGGGTTGAGATGCGGCATCGCTGATGCTGTTCTGCCACACTTCACTCGTAGCGCGAACGCCTTCTCCGCCGCCCTTTCTCAGGCGTGCTGCAGCAACTCGGTTCGATACTTCGGGGCCAGCGCCGCGACTTTCGCTCGGAACTCTGTTTGTGCTGCTTCATCGAGCTTTGGCGGAGCAGCGGTGCGGCTTGCGACCGGAACGCCAATTGCAATGAAGAATTCCTCCGGACCAGCTGGTGCACAGATGCATAGCATGCGCACGGGCTGGGAGGACGCGTTGTGAAACATGTGCGGCGCGTTTGCCGGAATATGGATTGTCTCGCCCGCGCGCACGATCCTTTTTGCACTGCGGAACGTCGCCTCCAGTTCGCCCTCCAGCACGGAGAAAGTTTCTTCGAAATCGTGACGGTGGGGAGGCGGACCGCCGCCTGGAGGAATATGCATGTCAATCAGGCAAAAGCGGCCGGCGGTGTCTTTGCTGGCGAGAAGAATGGTGTAAGTGTCGCCCACCACACCGATGTGCGGTAGGTTCTGATCGGGGTTTGGTTGCGCAAACACAAGTTTGCGTTCCAGATTGTCGGCAGGGATTCCCGCAACGCTGTGTTTCATCGCGCCAGTTTCTTCGGGCATTGCGCGCTCCTAGGTTGTCCTCGAATCAGCTAAAAGTTTCGCCGAGCGGATCAACATTCTACACCGCCCAACCGCGCCCCACACCAGCGCCGGAGGCGCGGAGTAAGTTAGCCCAGGCCGGAAGCCTGGGAAAAATCGCAAAGAAAATCCCGAGCGCCGTAGGTGCGACACAAGCTTCGCTACAACTGCCGCAAAGTCTTGCCGTCAATCTCGCATTGATCCGCCACGCTCGGAAACTCTGCACAAGTTCCTGTCCCGCTCCCATCCTGAAGTACAACTGCGCTCCGCTCTCGCGAGTGTTACCGTGGAACGGGCAAGAAAAATATGCGGCGATCTCAAAAAGCGCGCAAAGCTAACATTGCCGGCCGCGTGTGCCCGAACCAAGAAGCACGAATCACGGATTTTCTAATCGGCTCCTCCGCGTCGTAACCGATTGAAAACAAACGGGGGCTCCCATTCTAATCGGTCGAAAATCGAATGTTTGGCGCGCACATTTTGGCGCATTCCGCGCACACGACCCCAGCGAATCATGCGAAACGCTCGGTCCGCGCGCACAAGTTTTCGACCGAGTAATTCACACGATTCACAATGCTCCTGTGGATATCACTGTGGATAAAGGAGGCCTGCTGAACGGCGAAAAAGCCCAACAAAATCAACATTTTAAATACCGTAGAGTGGTACCTGGCTTGTATTGCATTGTAAACACGGAACTTATTGCAACTACCCGGCCAAACTAGCCCGCGATTTCGGCGTCCGCAGTAATTGTTACTGCCTTATGGAATATGCACAGGTCTGGGGCGGCATGTTCTCTAAACGCCACTAGCATAGGGATTTGCCTTTCTAGGCAACAGTACGTAATTACCGCAATCGCGCAATTTTCACGGCGGAATATGCTGCCGCCGTTGACTCGCCCGGTATGCGGGACTATAGTGAGACGACCTTTGAAATGCTCGTTGGCCCGCGAGCCGAGGGTTTTTCCGGGGACCTCATGAATCTGCCTAACAGCTTGACGACCCTGCGGATCTTTTTCGTGCCGCTGCTGGTCGTTGTGCTGCTCACCCGCCAACCGAATTTTGATTTCTGGGGATTACCTATTCATTTCGAAGTGCTGGGTGTGCTGATTTTGCTGATGGCCGCGGCTACCGACATGATGGACGGCTACCTGGCGCGTTCACGCAAAGAAATCACCACGCTGGGCATTCTGCTCGACCCCATCGCGGACAAGCTGCTGATTTCCGCGGCGTTTATTTCGCTGGTGGAAATGGGATTGATGCAGGCTTGGATGGTGGTGATCATCATCGGACGCGAGTTCATGGTGATGGGCCTGCGCGAGATTGCTTCGGTGGAAGGGTTGATCATTCCGGCGTCGCCGCTGGGTAAGGTGAAAATGATTTTGCAGGTCTTGGCCGGTTGTACTGTGATTTTGACGGCGAATCATCCGGCGCTGAAACTGGTGGGCACCGTGCTGCTGTGGATGGTGGTGGTGAGCGCGGTGGCGTCGGCGGGGCATTACTTCCAGATGTTCTGGACGCAAATCAATTTTCGCGTGCAGCAGCGCCGCCGGGGTGCGTTGCTCGTGAAGCCGGAAGAAAAGCCGCAGGATGTCCTCACTCGCTGAGCGCGAGAAGCAGTTGCTGTTGCGGATCGCGCGGAGCGCACTGACTCTCGGTGTTGCAGGCAAACCTCCCTTGCAGGAATTTCCGTCTGATGAAATTTTACAACTGGCCGCGGGTGCGTTCGTAACGCTGCATCGGCGTGGGCGTTTGCGCGGATGTGTGGGGCAGTTGCCAGGGCGCGATGCTTTGCTGGTGGTTGTGGCGCATTGCGCGCGGGCCGCTGCGCTGGACGATTCGCGCTTTGAGCCGGTTGGCTTGGCGGAGCTGAGCGAGATTGAGATCGAGGTGTCGGTTCTTTCCGCGCTGGAGGATGTGGCGCTCGGGGCGATCGAGGCGGGGAAGCATGGGTTGGTCGTCAGCCAGGGAAGGCAACGCGGAGTGCTACTGCCGCAGGTGGCCAGTCAGTTCGACTGGGGAGCGCAACGCTTCCTGGAAGAGACCTGCGCGAAGGCCGGCTTGGAGCGCGATGCCTGGAAAGATCCCGCGACGCGGGTGCAGGCGTTTACCGCTGAGGTGTTCAGCGAAGCGGCTGTTCCTTGGCCGCCGCGACACGCGCAGTTTGGCTGATGCAGAGTATGAACGGCGCGTGTGAATGCAGCGTGGTGCCTGGGCTGCCGCTTACTCGATCTCGACGTAATCGCCGACGAAGAACTCGCGCAGGCTGAAGGTGGTCAAGACCGTCGCTGAGTTGGTTCCGGTCCTGAGCACGATGCCCTCACCGATGACTTCGCGGGGGGTGTTGTCCCACTTCCACTTCTCGGGGACACTGCCGAATCCGTAAACGCGGCCGTAGACGGTGGCTTCCTTGTCGTTGTCGAATGCAGCGCGCTTGGTTTCGTACGCGACTTCATGCTCGGTGCCGGTGTAGCGGAAGATACGGAAATAGTCGCCGACGCGGACGCCCTGCTGGCTGCCGAGGTTCACGAAGAATACGTCGTTGGTGCCCAATTCCACCTGGAAATTCTTACCGATCATCACCATTGCGGTGGCTTTGCCGCTGAACGGTGCGAAGCGGTCGAAATTGGCCTCGGACTTTAGCGGCGGCGTGGGGCGCTCCTTGAACGGCAGGAGGATATCGCCGCGCTGCACGTAACTGCAGGAGTGCTCCACCTGCGCAACAGAGGTGTCGGGCTGCGCGACGACAACGCGGACGCGGCCTTCATCCTCCCACCAGGTGCCCAGCTTGCGGATAATCGCGAACTGCCACTTGGACCATTCGACTTCCGTGGGGTCAACGACGGGGCGGATCACCGAGAATTCGTCGCCGACCTTCACACCCTGGCTGGCGCCTTTGTTCAGGTAGACATAGTCGCCGTCCCAGAAGGTAATCTTGTAGTTGGAGCCCTCGCCCGTGATTACGTAGGAATCCTGCGGGACGGACTCATTGGTGATGGTGCCGGAGCAATAGACGTCCTTGTATATGGGGGCGGAGGCGGACGGGTTCTGCGCCGAAGCGGCGACGCCCGAAAGGCTCAGAATCAGACTGGCAAGGACAATTTTCCCACGCATTATGCATGCTCCTTTGAATATCGCGCGCCGCGGAACAGGCGCTGGCCCACAATTAGCCCGATATACGGACTGTAATGGACGTACTGGAACCCGTCAAGACAATGGTCCGAGCCGCTTTACACATTGTGCACCGCATGGTACAAGCCCTGTAGTACCTGTACATTAGGACAGGGTGCCCCAGAATTCGCGAGAACAGACGCCTGCGTCAGTGATCCGAAAACGGCCCAATCCAAGACATTTTTGATGATCTCTAAAGACAGAATCTGCGCGGTGGTGGCTGCGGCCGACGCTTTCGGGATGTGGAGGCAGCTCGCGCAGGCGTTGCGAGTTACGCGGACCGTGGAATTGCGGCTGGATTGGCTTTCCGGCGACGCCGAATTGGATCGGTTTCTGGCGCGGCTTGCGAGGCAGCGGCCGCGTGCGACGTTGATTGCGACTTGCCGGCGACGCGAGGCGGGCGGGAAATTTCGCGGGACGATTGCGCAGCAGCTGGTGCATCTGGCTGCGGCAGTGCGTTCTGGCTGCGCTTGGTACGATCTGGAGATTGAAACTTCTTCGCGGTGTCCGCCGGAATTGCTGGATGTGCTACTCGGCGAAGGGCGGCGGATTGCTTCGGCGCATTTTTTCCAGCGCTCGCCTGAAAATTTACGGCGCGTTGCAGCTGAATTGGGTCGCGGCGGCCCTGAGGCGATCAAGATTGCGCTGCGGTGCGACTCGCTGGGTCGAAGCTTGGATGTGCTGCGGCTGGCGCGCGGGCGAAAAGATTTGATCGCGGTGCCGATGGGCGATGTGGCGCTGCCGGCGCGGGTGCTGGCTCTGCGCGACGGAAGCGCGCTGGCGTATGCGCCGGTGGAAAATTCGACGGCTCCGGGCCAAGTGACACTCGACGCGATGAAAAATCTGTATCGCGCGGATCAATTGCGCCGGACGACGCGCGTGTACGGAGTGATCGGTGATCCGATTGGCCATTCGTTGTCACCGGTGCTGCAAAACGCGGGCTTTCAGGCGCGCAAGATGGATGCGGTGTTCCTGCCGTTTCTGGTGCGCGAGTTGCGGGATTTTTTGCTTTCCGTCGGGCGACTGGGAATCGCAGGGTTCAGCGTCACGCTGCCGCACAAGCAGGCGATTCTGCGGCATCTGGACGATTGCGATCCAATGGCGGCGGCGATCGGCGCGGTGAACACCGTAGTGGTGCGCGGTGGCGGGAAATTGTACGGTTACAACACGGATTATGTGGGCGTGCTGCGCGCGCTGGAGCGCCGCATACCCTTGCGCGGCAGCCGGTCTTTGATTTTCGGCGCGGGAGGGGCGGCGCGCGCGGTGGCTTTTGCGCTGGCGGAATCGGGAGCGTCGGTTTGCGTATGCGCGCGTCGCGCGAAGGCGGCGAAGGGGTTGGCGCGCGCGGTGGGCGGCGAAGTGGTGGAACGTCCGCGGCTGCAGCGCGAATTTTTTGACGCAATCGTGAACGCGACACCGGTGGGGATGCATCCGGCTGCGGACCGCTCTCCACTCGCGGCGTGCGAACTGAATTGCCGGCTGGTGTTCGATCTGATTTACCGGCCGCGTGTGACCAAGCTGATGCAACTCGCGGCGCTGCGGGGCATCGAAACGGTTTCGGGAGTGGAGATGTTCGTGGCGCAGGGAACCGCGCAGTGGGAAATATGGACCGGCGAGCGCGCGCCGGTGGAAGCGATGCGTCGGGCCGTATTGCGTGCCCTGACGCGCGAAGCGAAAATGAGCGAACCATGATTCAGCCGGACTTCAAGACATTTTCAAAACTGGCGCGCCAGGGGAATCTGGTGCCGGTGTACGAGACGTTCACCGCCGACCTATTGACGCCGGTGGGCGCACATCTGCGGCTTGCGCACAACGCGAAATATTCGTTTCTGCTGGAGAGCGTCGAGGGCGGCGAAAATATCGCTCGCTACACCTTTGCCGGCGCGAATCCTCAGGAGGTTTTTCGTTCGCTCGGCCGGAAATGCAGCCTGGAAACGGGCGGCAAGCGCAAGAATTTCGAAGCTGATCCTATTGAATATTTGCGGCAGCTAACTGGACGATATCGCCCGGTGCGCGTGCCAGGCCTGCCGCCGCTGATTGGCGGGGCCATCGGATATTTCGCTTACGACATGGTCCGGCTGGTCGAGCGGATTCCGGCGAGCGGGCGCGACGATCTGAATTTGAATGACAGCGTGATGATGTTCTACCTGGGCCTGGTGGCGTTCGATCACGTGCGGCACCGCGTGTGGGTGATTCGCAACGTCTTTACGGAAGGGCCCGGAAGCCTGCGCGCAAAGTACGACGCAGCGGTGCGCGAAATTCGCCGCACGCGGCGCAAACTGGAGAGCCCGTTACCGCGGCAGCGCCGCGCGCGGCGGGGCGGAGCGCTGCGCGTGAAATCGAATTTTACGAAAGCGCAGTACATGGCCGCGGTGCGCAAGGCGAAAGGCTACATTCGCGCCGGCGACATTTTTCAAGTGGTGCCCAGCCAGCGATTTTCGGCGCGCACCAGCGCCGATCCTTTTGAGATTTATCGCGCGCTGCGCGTGGTGAATCCCTCGCCGTATCTCTATTATTTGAAGCTCGACGAACTTGCGGTGGTGGGCAGCTCGCCCGAAATGCTGGTGAAGGTGCAAGGGCGAAATATTTCCTATCGTCCGATCGCCGGGACGGTGCCGCGCGGGCGCAATGAAGCGGAAGATCGCGCGCTGGAAACGAAACTGCTCGCAGACCCGAAGGAGCGCGCCGAACACATCATGCTGGTGGATTTGGGCCGCAACGATCTGGGCAGGGTGTGCGAGTACGGTTCGGTGAAGGTCGAGCGGCTGATGTTCGTTGAGCGCTATTCGCACGTGATGCATCTGGTTTCCAGCCTGCGCGGACAATTGCGCTCAGACGTGGATTGCTTTGGCGCGCTGATGGCTTGTTTTCCCGCCGGCACGCTTTCCGGCGCGCCGAAGATTCGCGCGATGCAAATTATTGATGAGCTTGAGCCCACGCGCCGCGGGATTTACGCTGGCGCAGTGATGTACCTGGATTTTTCCGGGAACATTGATTCGTGCATCGCGCTGCGCACGATGGTGGCCAAGGGCGGCCGCGCCTATATTCAAGCGGGCGGCGGAGTGGTTGCGGATTCCGTGCCGGAACGCGAGTATCAGGAAACGGTGAACAAAGCGCGCGCTCTGGTGACCGCACTGGAAATCGCGCATCGCGGGCCGAACGGCCGCCGCGCCGAGTAAAACGCAACCGCGACGTCGACCGATGCTGCTGTACTGATTGGCCATGTCGCACGCATCTTCAGGATTCTCGCTGCCCCTGCTACGTTACGATCCGTTATGCTCACGCGAAGGGTTCTCGTCGGCTACTTCCTGACTTCGCTTCTCGCTTTCCCAGTGGTGCGCGCGCAGCGGCCCTCTACTCCATCTCCGGTCGCTCCTCCCGTTGGGCTCTTACTGGCCCGCGTTGCCCACGAGCGCAATCGAGATGCATTCGGTGACGTATCCGTGGTGCGCTACGAGACTCTGTGGATCGTCCGCGACGCTTCGGGCGCGCGCATCGCCGCCACGCTGCCCGACATCATCGTCCCGCGCAAATCCGGTTTCTGGCGCATGGGCATCGAACATACTTGCCAGCTTACACCGGCGGCACAAGGCGACTCGAACGACCACGGCAACATCAGCACCGCAGATATTCCTTTCGCGGTCCCGGTTGGCCAGGCGCCCGTCGTCGAGTTGGAATTCCCGGCGTGCGATGCGCAGACGGCGAAGCGTCTCTTCGACGATTCCTACAATCCCGAGTTCGTGCCTGCGCCCGATAGCGAACATCCGCCAAATCCGAATGCGCCGTCGGAATGCGGCTGGGCCAATCGCTGGTTCGAGAGCGTCCTTCCCGATCTGATTTCCATTTCCTATTTTCAGGGCGTATCGGAAATCTGCGAGCCACAAGGCGGCAATGATTATAAGGAGATCTGGACGCAAAGCCCGGACGATCCATTTCCCTTCGTTGGTCCGTCGCAGCAACAGATTCCTTTCGATGTTGTTTTCGGCGCCGCCGGACATCGTGCATGGATCCGCGCCGTTTCCGGCGGCCAGCCCGAGGGAGATTCCTGCATTGCAGACAACCCTGATGAGGACATGAAGCAAACGGGCTGGTCTCTAAAGCACGTTCAGGGTGAATGGCGCACGCACGCTTTCGCGCAAGTGGGCCGCGTGTGTGCGGCGTCTGGCGATCCCAAGGTTGTAGTGCCGCGTACGCTCACTCATGCCGTTCTGATTCCGATCCCGTGGGCCGCGCTTCAAAAACAGTTGCCAGGAATTTCAGACGCGTATGTAGCGCCCGGCGCGTCCGTGCTGCTCGCGATTCAATCCAAGAAGGACGATCCTGTTCCCGACGAGAGTCAAACCGTCGCTGTTGCGTTGTACGATTTTTCTGGAAACAAACTCGGCGCAAAACTTCTGGACCTGCCAGCGACAAAGATCTTGATGGCCGAATGGGCGACTGGCCGCTTCGTGCAATCCTGGACGGAATCTCTTTCCACGCTGCAGGCGCACGGGCTGCCTGCGGTAGTCGTTACGGCCGGTACCGCATCTAAATAATCTGGCTTTTCCGTGACGGCGTCGGAATGATCGGCTTCGATAATCAACGTCAAGACGATAGAATATGAGCCGGCATGATTCTGCTGCTCGACAACTACGATTCGTTTACGTACAACCTGGCGCAGTACCTTGGCCAGATGGGGCAGCAGCTCGATGTGCGCCGCAACGACGAGATCACGCTGGATGAAATCGAGGAGATGGCGCCGGAACGGATCGTGATTTCGCCGGGGCCTTGCACGCCGAAGGAAGCGGGGATCAGTGTGCCGTTGATCCAACGATTCGCGGGGAAGATTCCGATTTTGGGCGTCTGCCTGGGGCATCAGGCGATTGGCGCGGCGTTTGGCGGACACGTGATTCGCGCGCCGAAGCTGATGCACGGGAAAACCAGCGAGATCGAGCATGACGGGCGGACTATTTTTCACGGGTTGCCGCAGTCGTTTCTTGCTACGCGTTATCATTCGTTGATCGTGGAACGCAAATCACTGCCGCGCGAGCTGGAAATTTCCGCCGAGACGGAGGATGGGACGATTATGGGTTTTCGGCATCGCAAATTGCGCGTGGAAGGTGTGCAGTTCCATCCGGAATCGGTGCTGACCGGGGCGGGATTCGATTTGCTGAAGAATTTCTTGAGTGTTTGATTCAACACGGCGGGTGCGCAGTGCGCGAGAAGCAAAGAATCAGCGCGGCAATTGCCAAAATTCTTCTACTCTGCATGACGTTCGCGGTACTCCTTCTGTTTCCGCGCGCGGTGAGTTCTGGCACACCTTTGCGGGCGCAGGCAGTTGAAGCCTCGCTACAAACCTACCTCGGTTTTGATGCCAACGAGTATCCCGGTGATGACGAGTTGCCCGCACTGCGACAAACTTTCGCGTTTTCTGGCTATTGGCTTAACGTCCCGCCCGGCGCGAAGACGAATTCGTGGATCGGGAAGCGGGCTGAGTTGCTGAAAAATGGCTTCGGTTTTTTGCTGTTGTTCAACGGACGCTTGTCGAAGGAACTGCAGACGCCGGCAGATGCTCGCGAACTAGGAGTCCACGACGCGGAGGCCGCCGTCGCGGCGGCGTTGCGTGAGGGATTTTCAGTCGGCGCGTCCACGATAATTTATCTGGACATTGAGGAAGGCGGCCGGATGGATCCGTCGCAAATCAATTATATTCAAGGCTGGAGCGAGCGGTTGGCTTCGAGTGGCGTCGCAGCCGGAGTGTACTGCTCGGGAATAAAAGTGAAGGAAGGCCGAGGGCAAACGATCACGACCGCGGACGACATTCGCAAACGTGCGCCCGTGGCGGCCTACTTCATTTACAACGACGCGTGCCCTCCGTCACCGGGATGCGCATATCTGAAAAATCCTCCGCCGACGTCGCAGAGCGGATTTTCCGGCGCGCGGGTCTGGCAGTTTGCGCAATCACCGCGGAGGCGCAATCTTACCGGGCCTTGCAGCGCGACTTATAATTCAGACGGCAATTGTTATCCGCCGACAAACAGTGCGGCCGGTCACATTCTTCTCGATCTTGATTCTGCAGTGTCCCCGGACCCGTCAAGGGCGGGGATCCGCGGGGCTAAGTAATTCAACTACGAGTGCATTCAGGGCGCGGACTGGCTGTGGTGGCCTGCGGAGGATTGCGAGAACGTCACGAGCGCTTCGAGTTTGGCGCGGGCGGCGCCGGAATCGATGGATTCAGTGGCGAGGCGCACGCCGTCGAGAAAATCCCTGGCGCGACCTGCGGCGACGAGCGCGCCGGCGGCATTCGCCAGTACGATGTCGCGGTGAGGGCCGTGTTCGTGGCGGTGGGACGCGCTGCCTAGAACTTTGTGGATGATTTCTGCGTTGTGTGCGGAGTCGCCTCCGCGAATCGCTTCGAGCGGGGCGCGGCGCAGGCCGAAATCTTCGGGCACTACGGTGTAGTTGCGCACTGCGCGATCGCGCAATTCGGCGATGTTCGTTTCTCCGCTGATGGAAATTTCGTCCAGGCCATCGGCACCGTGTACTAGCAGCGCGCGTTGCACGCCCAATTCGCCGAGGGCTTGGGCTACGAGTTCAGTGAGGCTCGCGTCGTAGACGCCGACGATTTGCGCGGAGGCTCCGGCGGGATTGGTGAGCGGGCCGAGCAGATTGAAAACCGTGCGCACGCGCAGTTCGCGGCGCGCGGGAATGGCGTAACGCGTGGCGGCGTGCATCGCCGGGGCGTAGAGGAAGCCGATGCCGATCTGTTCGATGGATTCGGCGACGCGTTCGGGCGGGAGCTCGATTTTTGCGCCGAGGGCTTCGAGCACGTCGGCAGAGCCGCAGCGCGAGCCGGTGGAGCGATTGCCGTGTTTCGCGACGCGCACGCCTGCTCCGGCGACGACGAAGGCGACGGCGGTGGAAATGTTGAAGGTGCCGCGCGCGTCGCCGCCGGTGCCGCAGGTGTCTACGATTACTTCGTCGGGATGTTTGCGGCCGGCGGGGAAAATTGGGGTGGCGTGGCGGCGCATGGCCAGGGCGAAGCCGACGACTTCGTCAACCGTTTCACCTTTGATGCGCAGTGCGATGAGCAGCGCGGCGATCTGTTCTGTGCTGGCGTGGCCAGAAAGGATTTGCTCCATCGCGGATTGCGCTTCGGCGCGCGAGAGGTCTTCGCCTTTGATTAGTTTTTCGAGCGCTTCGTGGATCATTTTTGTATTTGCATCGATCCGCACTGCGACTGCGTCGCCATGACCGCAAAGTCAGAGGCGCCGCCCTCAAAAGCAGGCCGCCGCTACAGGTGGCGTGTGCGACATTCGCGCCGGAGTACGCTTGGTAACGGCAAGTCTGCGCATTTTCGCGTGAGGCAGCTGCTTGCCGGTGGTGCGCGTTCCAAGTAAACTAAGTCGTTTTAATTGTCCTCGAATCTTAGCACTATTCAAGGCGACCTTCAGGAAGCCGATGGAGTTGGTATGAAGATCCACGAATATCAGGCCAAGGGTATCCTTGCGAAATTTGGCGTGCCGGTGCCGCGCGGTGAGGTTGTGTTTAAGAAGGATGAAGCGCGGGCGGTGGCGCAGCGGCTGGGAACTTCGGTGGTGGTGGTGAAGGCGCAAATTCACGCGGGCGGACGCGGGAAGGCGGGCGGCGTGAAGCTGGCGAAATCTTCTGACGATGCCTCGACGCTAGCGGAACAAATTTTAGGAATGAAACTGGTGACGCCGCAGACGGGTGAAGAGGGGCGAATCGTGCGGCGGTTGCTGATCGAGGAAGGGCTCGACATCAAGCGCGAACTGTATCTGGGGATATTGGTGGATCGCGCTTTGGGCTTGCCGATTTTTATGGCTAGCGCGGCGGGCGGGATGGAAATCGAGGAAGTAGCGAAGGATCATCCGGAAGCGATTTTGCGGGAGGCGATTGATCCGGCCACCGGATTTCAGCCCTATCAGGCGCGCAAATTGGCTTTCGGATTGGGGCTTACCCCGGAACAGGTGGGCGCGGCCGTGCCGTTTTTTCAGGCGCTGTATCGCGCGTTCCTCGAGACGGACGCTTCGATGATCGAAATTAATCCGTGCGTGGTGACGGGCGGTGGGAAACTCGTGGCGCTGGATGCGAAAGTGACTTTTGATGACAATGCGCTGTACCGGCATCCGGAATTTAAGGATTTGCGCGACCTGGAAGAGGAAACTCCCTTGGAAGTGGAAGCTTCGAAGTTCAAATTGAATTACATCAAGCTGGATGGCGACATCGCCTGCATGGTGAACGGCGCGGGTTTGGCAATGGCGACCATGGACATCATCAAATTGAGCGGCGGCAGCCCGGCGAATTTTCTGGACGTGGGCGGCGGGGCTTCGGAAGAGCAGGTGAAGAACGCGTTTCGCATTTTGCTGAGCGATCCGAACGTGCGCGCGGTGTTCGTGAATATTTTCGGCGGAATCTTGCGGTGCGACGTGCTGGCGAGCGGGGTGGTGGGCGCGGCTAGGGAACTGAAGTTCAAGGTGCCCGTGGTCGTGCGGATGGAAGGCACAAATGTGCAGCAGGGCAAGGAAATTTTACGCAACTCCGGATTTAATTTTGCTGTGGCGGAAGGAATGAAAGATGGAGCCGAGAAGGCGGTGAAGCTTGCGGGAGACGCACGATGAGCGTGCTGGTTGACAAGAATACGCTGCTGGTCGTGCAAGGGATTACCGGGCGCGAGGGAAGTTTTCACGCGCAGCAGATGCTGGATTACGGGACGAAAGTCGTGGCGGGCGTGACGCCGGGGAAGGGCGGGACGGAACACCTGAAGGTGCCGGTGTTCAATACTGTGGCGGAGGCGGTGGAGGCTACCAAGGCCAACGTGTCGGTGATTTTTGTGCCTCCGCCATTTGCTGCCGATGCGATTCTGGAAGCGATGGATGCGGGTTTGCCGCTGGTGATCTGCATCACCGAAGGCGTGCCGACTTTGGACATGGTGCGCGTGGCTGCGGCTTTGAAGAATTCGCGCACGCGATTGATTGGGCCGAATTGTCCGGGAATTATCTCGCCGGGAAAGTGCAAGATCGGAATCATGCCCGGCTCGATTCACAAGCAGGGACATGTAGGCGTGGTGAGCCGCAGCGGAACTTTGACCTACGAAGCTGTGGATCAGTTGACGCATCTGGGGATCGGGCAATCCACTTGTATTGGGATTGGCGGTGATCCGATCATCGGCACCAGTTTCTTGGACGCGATCAAGATGTTCAACGAAGATCGCGATACGCATGCGATCGTGCTGATCGGCGAAATCGGCGGCAACGCTGAGGAAGTGGCGGCGGAGTACATCAAGAAGCATGTGCGCAAGCCGGTGGTGGGATTTATCGCGGGGCAGACAGCGCCTCCGGGGCGGCGCATGGGACATGCCGGGGCGATCATCAGCGGCGGGCAGGGGACCGCAGCGGAAAAGTACAAGGCGATGCGGGCCGCGGGTATTTATACGGTGCAGAGTCCAGCGGAAATTGGCCACACCATGGCGGCGGTTTTGGGCAAGTCCAAATCGAAGACGAACCCTGCGGTGAAGAAAAAGGCTGGCGCCGCAAAACCGAAGAAGGCGGCTAAGAAAAAGAAGTAGTTCAGGACGCGTGGGCTGGTGGCTCGCGCGCTATTTGAATCTTGGGAGATGAATCGAATGGCTGTCGAGAGAACTTTGGCGATTGTTAAACCAGATGCTGTGGGGCGCGGGTTGACCGCGGACATCCTTAGCCGCGTGCATGCGGCGAAATTCAAGATCATCGCGATCAAATCGCTGCGTTTGACGAAGAAGCAGGCCGAGGGATTTTACGCGGTGCATCGCGAGCGGGGGTTTTTCGGCGAGTTGACGGAATTCATGAGCTCGGGCAAGGCTGTGGTGATGGTGCTCGAGGCGGAAAATGGGATTGCGAAATGGCGCGAGACGATGGGCGCGACCGATCCTGCGAAGGCTGCGGCTGGAACCATACGCAAGGAGCTGGGCGAGAGTATTCAGTTCAATTGCACGCACGGATCGGATGCGCAGGAGACGGCCGCGTATGAGATTGGTTATTTCTTTTCCGGCGCTGAGCTGGTTTGAGCTGATCGGGCGCGACGTGGTTTCGGCGGGCGGTTCACGAACCACCCCGACGCGCCCGTCTCGGTGTTGAAAACGTGGCAAGCTGGGGCGCAGCCCTTCGATCCCGCACAGCGGGATCTCCGGATGAATCGCGCTGTGGCGCGATTCACAACTTCCACTGCAAAGAGCCGGCGAGACGCCGGCGCTACGAATTCCGCATTTGCCTACCGCAACTTCAATTCCTGGGGAAGTCTGGCGAGGCTTCCACTTCCAGAATTTGTTTGGTGTGGCGATCGCTGTGCGCGGCGATGAAGAGCAGCCACTCGTAGGCATCCATCGGACCTAGCGGGCTATCCATCACGTGTTGGCGCAGATCGGGAGTGGTGCGCAGGAATTCGATGGTACGCGCACGGCTTTGCAGGAAATGATCGAGAGTTTCGGCGGGAGTCCAGCGCCCGGTGGGGACGAGGTCCGGAGGAGCCTGGCGCTTGGTGCTGCGGTCCGGGACCATGGCCAGGACCATCGCGTCCATTTTGGCAACGTCGCGATCCGGCGCGCCTGCAGGGGATTTCATCACTTTGTCCGCGACGAGTTGAGAGAGGTTGTCTTCGGCAAGCGTGATGTGTTCGAGCGTTTGAGCGACGGACCATTTGTCCGGCGCGGGTTTGAAATTCCACTGTGCAGGCGTGAGGTTCTTGGTGTCGGCGACGATAGCGTCGCGGGTTTGTTCGAGATATTTGATGCCTTTTTCGCGATCGGCCTGTGACAGCGTCTGTGCGAAAACGGCGGGGGCGAAACAAACGGCGGCGCAGAGCAGCAGGATTGCTTTTCTCATCGGTGGTTCTCCTCTCGGTTCTTCTTTGGTGGAATCGTTGAATGTGAGGTGACGGTTGCGAACGGGTGAGGCGCTCGGGCGCCGGGATCTTGTGGCTGTCGCATCGTGCGGCAGTTTCGCACCGCCTGCGCGGTGCAGGCCCGATCTGATGACGTAACTATAATAAAGGTGCGTCGGATTGTCGAAGGTTGCGCCGGGGCGGCGATCGAGTGCTGAAGTGCGCCGTTAGCAAATCGCATCCGGTCCATTGGTTGGGGTTAGAATGGAGCGCTGGGCGGGCTGCCATGGACGCAATTCGCGAAACCGGAAAGCTTCTGATTGTGCTGGGGATTGTGCTGGCTGGAGCGGGGGCGCTGCTGGTATTTAGCGGGAAATTGCCGTTTCGGCTGGGGCGTTTGCCGGGTGATATTGTGTATCAGGGCCGGAATGGAAGTTTTTATTTTCCGCTGGTGACCTGCGTTTTATTGAGCGTGGTTTTGAGTTTGCTGCTGTGGGTTGTGAATCATTTCCGCAGATAGAGCCATGAGCCAGACATCGCTTTTCAATTTGATGCCGGAGCGGCGGACCTGGAAGGTCAGCGAGCTGACGGCGCGCATACGGGAGCTGTTGGAATCGGCGCTGCCGGAAGTGTGGGTCGAGGGCGAAGTGTCGAATTGCCACATGGCGCAGTCGGGGCATTGCTATTTCACGCTGAAGGACGCGAAGTCGCAGATTCGCTGCGTCTGTTTCCGCGATCAGATGCGCGGGATGAAATTCAAACCCGAGGACGGGCTGCATAGTACGGTGCGCGGCGCGCTGAGCGTGTACGACGCGCGCGGCGAGTATCAGATTTACGTGACGCTGATCGAGCCTGTGGGATTGGGCGCGCTGCAACTGGCGTTCGAGCAGCTGAAGAAAAAACTGGAACTGGAAGGATTGTTTGCGGCGGCGCGCAAGAAACCGCTGCCGGTGTTGCCGCGCTGTATTGGAGTGGTGACGTCGCCGACGGGCGCGGCCATTCGCGACATTTTGCGCGTGCTGAAACGCCGATTCCCCAACGCCCAAGTGAGTTTGTATCCGGTGAAAGTGCAGGGTGCGGGGGCGGCGGCGGAAATCGTAGAGGCGCTGCGCTATTTCAATCAGGCGAAAACAGTGGACGTGCTGATCCTGACGCGCGGCGGCGGGTCGCTGGAAGATTTGTGGGCGTTCAACGAGGAGATTCTGGCGTGGGCGATTTTCGCGTCGGTGATTCCGGTGATTACGGGCGTGGGGCACGAAACGGATTTCACGATTGCGGATTTTGTGGCGGATCTGCGCGCGCCCACTCCTTCCGCGGCGGCGGAAATCGTGATCAAGTCGCGCGAGGAATTCGAGCGGCACATCGCTGAGTATCAGCGGCAGATCGCGCATCACGTGCGTTACCGGCTATCGCAGTGGCGGCATCGCGTGCGGGATTTGCAGACGCATCGCGGTTTTCGGCAGCTGGAGCTGGTGTTGCGCAACCGGCGGCAGCAGCTGGATGAGATGGCGAACTCGCTGGCGATTGGTTTGCGGCTGCGCTTGGCGATGGCGCGGCAGCGGCTGACGGAAGCGAACGCGCATATTGCGTCATTCGATTTGCGCGGACGGGCGGCGGTGCTGGCGCGGCGGATCGAGCAGCAGCGCGGTTTGCTGCGCGCTGCGCTAGAGCGCGTCGTGGCGCGGAAACGGCGCGGATTTGCGACGGCGCAGGTGCGCTTTGCGGCGCTCGACTTGCGCGCACGGGTCGCGCACTTGCGGCGGCGATTGGAACGAGATTCCGCCGAACTGCAGGTGCGGATTGACCGCATTCTGATTGCGAAACGAAGATTGCTGCAAGCCGCCGCGCTGACGCTCAATGAGCGCAACCCGCTGAAGATTCTAGAGCGCGGCTACGCGATCGCGTACGACGCGTCAGGCAAAGTGTTGCGTTCGCCGGAGCAGGTGGAGCTCGGCGCAGATATTTCGGTGCGTCTGGCGCGTGGTGAAGTTGGTGCTACCGTTCGCGTCAAAAAGGACACTTAGCGAATTCATGGCGGAGGGCTTTGGGAGGTACTCATTTTTCTCTTCTTGATTGCTTTCACTTGATCAACTAAGTCGTCGGCGATTTTTACATCAAGTTCCTGCTCGGCAACAGTCAGTTCCATGTCCGCCTTCTGCCGATAGAGCAGATTCAGATACGCCATGGCGTCGTCGTAATCGGGACGAAGGTCCATCGCTTTATTCATATTTGCGATTCCTTCGTCGACGATCCCACCATATTTCTGCCGAAACTGCGCGGCGAGCGCAGGAGGCGTCGGATCCGTATTCTTAACGGGCTTTTTTACGATCTTGTTGAAATCCGCGCGCATGTCGCCATTGCCACGGAACGCCAAGGACCAGTCGATGACGCCGACCCAATAATACGGCTCGGGATCTCCAGGCCTCAGTTCGATGTGTTTCTGATGATAAGACTTCGACTCTTCCATCTTCTCCGGGTCGAATGGCGTGCCTGCTAAATTGTATAGAATTGAGCCGGCACCATCGATTGCTGACAGACTGTCGGGATGTGCTCCTAGAATGCTCCTGAATTCCTGAAGCGCTTGGTCGCCGTGCTGAGCATTCTCCGGAGAGGGGTCGCCGGGAATATATTGCGCAGAGCGCGCCGTCGCCAGATAAAGCTGAGCATTCACAAGCGAGGGATCGAGTTTTTTGGCGTTTTGGAAATCGACAATAGCTTGATCAATTTGTCCCTCCCTATAAGCCTGGACTCCCTCATTCAGCCATTTTCGCGCTTCCATTCGCTGCGCGGCAGCATCTTCTTGCGGAGCAACCCGCACAGCACCGCTGTTCTCAACAACCACCAGCAGGGCCGTGCCAATCAGAATCGCTCGCAGAAGTGTGAAGCTCATATCTCACTCCTCGTCGGCGGCGCCGCCGGAAACTTTCAGTACGGCCAGGAACGCTTCCTGCGGAATGTCCACGCGGCCTACGCGTTTCATGCGTTTTTTGCCTTCTTTTTGTTTTTCGAGGAGTTTGCGTTTGCGCGAAATGTCGCCGCCGTAGCATTTGGCGATTACGTTTTTGCGGATGGGGCTGATCGTTTCGCGGGCGATGACGCGGCTGCCGATGGCGGCCTGTATGGCGATTTCGAACATCTGGCGCGGGATGAGTTTGCGCAGGCGGCTGACCAGGTCGCGGCCGCGTTCGTAGGATTGGTCGCGATGACAGATCACCGTGAGTGCGTCCACGGGCTCGCCGCCGACCAGCACATCGAGTTTCACCAGGTCCGATTCGTGGTAGCCGGACAAATGGTAATCGAGCGAAGCGTAGCCGCGCGAAACACTCTTCAGACGATCGTAGAAATCGAGAACGATTTCGTTCAGCGGCATTTCGTAAGTGAGCATGATGCGCGTGGGTGAAAGATATTCGAACTTCTTCTGCGTGCCGCGCTTTTCCTCGCACAGCTGCAGCACGCCCCCGACGGATTCTTCGGAAGTGATGATCATGGCGGTGAGCATAGGCTCTTCGATTTTCTGAATCGAAGCCGGCGGCGGAAATTTGGTGGGGTTATCCACTTCCATCACTTCGTTGGCGGTGGTGGTGATGCGGTATTGCACGCTGGGCGCGGTGGTGATCAGGCCGATATTGAATTCGCGCTCCAGGCGTTCCTGCACGATTTCCATGTGCAGCAGGCCGAGAAAGCCACAGCGGAAGCCGAAGCCGAGGGCTACGGAATTTTCCGGCTCGTAGAAAAAGGCGGCGTCGTTGAGCTGCAATTTTCCCAGGGCGTCGCGTAGCATTTCGTAATCGCTGGCGTTCACGGGAAAAAGTCCGGCGAAGACCATGGGCTTGATGGCTTCGAAGCCGGGAAGGGGCGGTGCGGGATGGCCGTCTTCGACTACCGTGTCACCCACGCGGGCGTCGGCCACGCGCTTGATATTGGCGATGATGAAGCCGACATCGCCGGCGGCGAGTTCCTGCAGCACCACCGGTTTCGGCGTAAGCACGCCGAGATTTTCTACTTCGTAAACATCGTTGCTGGACGTGAGGCGAATTTTCATGTGCGGAGCGAGGCGACCTTCCATCACACGCACCAGGACCACCGCGCCGCGGTAGGAATCGAACCAGGAATCGAAAATCAGCGCGCGCAGAGGGGCGTCGGCGGAGCCTTGCGGGGCGGGAACCAGGCGCACGATGGCTTCGAGGACTTCTTCGACGCCCAAGCCGCTTTTCGCGCTGATGGGCAGCGCCTCGTCAGCAGGAATCGCCAGAACGTTTTCGATTTGTTCCTTGGCGTAATCAATGCGCGCGGCGGGCAGGTCAATTTTATTGATCACCGGAATGATGGTGAGATTGTGGCGCGAGGCGAGGAAGGCGTTCGCGACAGTTTGCGCTTCGACGCCCTGGCTCGCGTCCACTACGAGCAAAGCGCCTTCGCAGGCGGAAAGCGCGCGCGAAACCTCGTAGGAAAAATCCACGTGGCCTGGGGTATCAATCAGGTTCAGGCGGTATTCGTGGCCGTCGCGCGCGGTGTAATGTAGGCGAATACTTTTGGCTTTGATGGTGATGCCGCGCTCGCGCTCCAGGTCCATGGAGTCGAGCACCTGCGAATGCATTTCGCGCTGGGTGAGCGCGCCGGTAAGTTCCAGCAGGCGGTCGGCCAGCGTGGATTTGCCGTGGTCAATGTGCGCAATGATGCAGAAATTGCGGATGTACTGGGGATCCATGTCTCTCTGTGCGAAAGCGCGGCGCAGGTGGGAGCGAAGCTCGCTCTGCGCGCGGGCGTCGCGCCTTTCAAACTATCGAGTTTGCCACACAAAGACGGAAAATCGAAATTGGAAAGCGGAAATTGGGAGTTCAGCGCGGAGATTTAGAGTTGAGAGTTGCGGGTAAAAGTTGAAAGTCGACGCCGTGGCCCGGGGTCCGTGCCCCCGTGGTGTCTTAGCACCTTCGCCGGTAGTCTCGGATTGCCTGCGGAAAGCTGATATCGTAGGCTGTAGCCGGTTTGACGGCTAGGCGGTCGTACCATTTGAGTCAACAGGTGGCTGAAGTATGGCCGCGACGGGAGACTTGCGGTTGAATCTGGGGATGGGACCACACTTTAGTTTCCACGAGATCTACTACACACGCGCGGCGGAAGCTGCTCATTGAACACCACGGCCCAGATCGTCGTCGTACAAAAAAAGTCCAGAGCGCTGAGGATTCTCGGCTACACGTTGGCGACCGCCTGCCTGATTTGGGTGCTGCACGATTTCCATTTCATGCAAGCGATGCGCGAGCTGTCGCGCGTGGATTGGAAGTGGGTCGCGATCGGCATGGGGTTCGACGTGCTGAGCTACGGGGTGCAAGCGTTGCGTTGGAAATGGCTGCTCAGCCCGTTCGGGAAAGTGAAGCTGACGCACACGATCCGCGCGGTGTATGCGGGGCTGTTCGCCAACCTGGTGTTTCCGCTGCGGCCGGGCGAATTGTTGCGCAGCTACATCGTATCGGATGCCGAGGAAATCAGACTGGGGCGAGTGCTGGGTTCGGTGGGCGTGGAGCGGCTGGTGGATTTAGTGATTGCGACGGCGTCGCTGGCGGTGGTTTCGCTGCTGGTGGATTTGCCGCAGCGGTTCCGCAAGGTGGCGGATACGTTGGGAATCATCACCTTGGTGTTGCTGGGGATCGTGGTGGTGATCATTTACTACTTGGAAGTAAAGCTTTCGCAGGATCCGGAGTGCTACACGGGACAGCGGCGTCTTCCCGGAAAATTGATGCGCGCGCTGCTGGGTCTGCACGCGATGGGCACCGCGCCGAGCTTTTATGCGGCGGTGTTTGCGTCGCTGCTGATGCCGTCCTGCCAGGTGCTGGGATTGTGGGCGATGATGAAGGCCTACGGATTGCAGTTGCCGTTTCTGGCGGCGATTGTGGTGCTGCTGATCATCAATCTTGGGGTGTCGCTGCCGAACGCGCCGGCGAACGTGGGGTCTTATCAGTTTTTTTGCGTGCTGGGATTGAGCGTTTTTCAGGTCGAAAAGACCACGGCGACGAGCTTTTCGTTTTTCGCGTTCCTGGCGCTGACGATTCCGTTTATTTTTCTGGGATTTGCGGGCTTGGTGCGCAGTGGGCTGTCGCTCAAGTCCATGCGCGAAAAGGTGAAGGAATTGCCCAGCCAGGCGCGCGCGGGTGCGCGGGCGTAAGTTTGCCGTCTTCATTAGCCCGAGTCTGCTATTGCAAATTCGTGGCCTCAGCGGCTGAAGTTGCGTAGCCTTGGCGCTATTTGCGGTACGGCTAAAGCCGTGCCCTGACATTCTCGGCCAGGACAATCTCATTTTGCGAACCTTGGAACGGTCTACCTCCCAATCACCGTCTTTTGTAGTGCTTCTGAGCACGCTGGGCTGAATTCGTTTTGAGCGTGGCTTGGCGTCCGGTATATAGTGGAAGTTCGACCCGCGCGAAAAAATCGGGACCTGCGACGATGTCGCGGCAAAACACGCGGGCGGACTTCCCCAGCAAGCCCGCAAAACCCGAGGAACGCGCCGTTTCCCATGGCACAGGACATCAACAAACATCTCGATCGGGCGCGCAAGAGCCTGGAGAAGAACAAGCTTCGCGAAGCCGTCAGCGAGTACCAGGCGGTGCTCGAAGAGGCTCCCGCGCATCAGGAAGCACTGCAGGCGCTGGCGGACATTTATACGCGCCTGAACGAGCCGCAGTTGGCCGCCGAATATTACGGTATTCAGTTCGACCGCCTGGTCGAAACCGGCGATGGCGCCAAAGCTTCCGCTGTATTCATCCGTTTTCTGCGCACGTTTCCGCAGCCCGCCGACCGTTTGATGCGTTTTGCAACTTTACTGCAGAAACAAAACCGCACGTCGGAATCCATCGAACAATTCGGAAATGCCGCGGACCTTTACATTAAGGAACAGCGCGGCATCGAAGCGCTGGCATGCTATGAAAGCATGGCGGTGCTGGATCCGGAAAACCCGCAGAGGCATATCGTCCTGGGTGAATTGGCGGAGAAGTTGCGTCATGCCGACATGGCGGCACGCAGCTACGTGCGCGCAGGGCAATTGACGCTGTCTGTGGGTGCGCTGGACGAAGCGCTGGAATATTTCGGGCGGGCGCATTTGCTGGCGCCGCAGGACCGGGTTGGCGCACTGCTGTTTGGCGAAGCAAAACTGCGGAAGAATGACGCCGAGGGCGCGGTGATGTTGCTCGAGCCCTTTGCTGCGACCGAGCGCGATGCTGCGTTTCTGGCGCTCTACGGCGAAGCGCTGCTGCGCACGGGACGTCTGGACGCCGCGCGCGACGTGTTCCAGGCCTATTACTCGCAAAAGCCGGAGGGCTTCGTAAAATTATTCGAATTGGCAGCTGCGTATATCCGCGCGGGACAGGATCCCAAGGCAGCCGCGCTGCTGGTGCAGACGAAAGAAACCATGCGCGCGCTGCGAAGGGAAGTGGAACTATCGGCCAACCTGGACCGGCTGGCGACGAGCTTTCCGCAGTCGCTGCCGCTGGCGGAAGTGGTGGCCAAGCTGTATGAAGAGCTGAACCGCGAGACGAAATATTTCGACTCGCTAGTGAAGTTGTTTGATTTGTACCTCGTTGCGGGGCGGTTGAAAGAAGCCTGCGAATCGCTTGACCGGCTAGTGGATATTGACCCGTATGATTACCGGAACCATGAGCGCATCGCGAAACTGGAAGGCAAAGCCGATCCCGGCTTCTTGCAGAATATCTTGGCGCGCGCGGCGAAGGCGGCAACGGTATCCACGCGCACCGACGGCTTCACCGGCGCGGGACGCGAGCCATCGGAAAACGCGACAGGCGTGCCGGAGGAAGTGCGCGCGCAGCAGGCGCTGGAAGATCTGGTGGTGCAGGTAGAGATTTTTTTGCAGTATTCGTTGCAGAGCAAGGCGGTGGAGAGACTGGAACGCATCGCGGAGCTTTTCCCCGGCGAAGAAGAAAGGAACGAGCGCCTGCGCGCACTCTACGAACGCGCGAACTGGTGGCCGAAAGACGGGGGCCGCAAGCCTGCGCCCAAAGCCGCCGCTCCTGCGCTCGCAGCTGTGGAAGCTCCTGCTCCGCTGCAGCCGGCGCAGCAATTGGAGGCATACGGAAGCGCGTCCGCGCCGACAGCAGCAGAAACGCACCGAGACCTCGCGGCTATCGCGGAAATTAATCGCTTAATGTACCGCCAGCCGACGCCGCGCGAAGTACTCGTGACCACGGCGGCGGAAATCGGCAAGCATTTGCGCGCCAGCCGCTGCCTGGTGGCGGTGGGCGCTTCGGGGGAGGGCGCGCAGGCGACAGCTGAATATGCCGCGCCGGGATTCGCCGCGGTGGGCCCGCAAAAAATTTCCAGCATCGTAGGGATGGTGACGCAAGTGACGCCCGATTCGATGGGCGGAGTGGAATTGCAGGCGTCCAGCCTGCCGTCCCTGCGCGAATTGGGATTGGAATCGGCGCTGGGAGTGATGCTCACGGACAAGGAAACCCAGGCGCCTTCCGGAGCGTTGCTGATCGGCGACGCGCGCGGGCGAAAATGGAAGCCGAACGAAAGTTATTTCCTGCAAGCCGTGGGCGACCAGCTGGTGATGTCCGTGAATCACACGCGATTGCGTTCGTTGGTACGTTCGCTTGCGGTGGCGGACGAGAAAACCGGTTTGCTGAACCGCGGAGCTTACATTGATTGCCTGCTGGTGGAATCCAATCGCGCGCGAGCGCAGAACACCGCGATTTCCTTGATCGTCGTGCATGTGGACCGCGGCGGCGAACTGCTGCGCCAGCACGGAGACGCGGCGGTGGATCATTACATCGAACAACTGGCGCGCGCGCTTTCGTCCGCGATTCGCCAGACTGATGTTGCCGTAAAATATACGGCCTGGTCGTTGGCGTTCATTCTACCGGATACGTCGCTGGAAAACGCGCGCGCGCTGGGGGAAAAATTGCGCTCACTGGCGGCGTCGGTGCGACCGTCGTGGGGCACGCCGGATTTGACGATCAGCGCCGTAGTGGCCGAAGCTTCATCACGCCCTGGCGACGAAACGGAAGATCGTGTTACGGAATGGATTAATCGCGCCGAAGCCGGGCTGGATGATGCGCGGCAACGCGGCGGAGACACGCTGGTAGCGCTTTCCACGCCTTAAACCCGATTCACCCCGAGGACAAATGTTCATTACTGATGCTGTGATTTTGCACGGGGCACGCACGCCGATGGCGCGCTACATGGGTGCGTTCGATAACACTACGGCCATCGAACTGGGCGCAGCCGCAAGCAAAGAAGCGATTCGCCGCGCCGGCAGCGAGCCCGCGGATTTCGACCATGTAATTTTCGGGAACGTGATGCAGACCAGCGCCGACGCGCTCTACGGCGCGCGCCATGTGGGACTGAAAGCCGGATTGCCGGTTGCGACGCCAGCAGTGACGGTGAATCGCCTGTGCGGATCGGGAATGGAATCCATCACGCAGGCGGCGCAGAGGATTCTGCTGGGCGAAGCGCGCGTGGTGCTGGCCGGAGGAATGGAAAACATGTCGCAATGCCCGCACGTGATTCGCGGAGCGCGCGCTGGATTCCGGCTGGGCGAAGGCAAGCTGGAAGATTCGCTGATGTCCGGGCTGTTCGATACGTACTGCGGCTTCAGCATGTCCGAGACGGCGGAAAATCTGGCGGCCGAGCAGGGAATCACGCGCCGCGCGTCGGACGAATACGCGCTGCGCAGCCAGCAGGCTGCGGAAGGGGCATTTCGCGCCGGACATTTCAAAGAAGAAATTGTGCCGGTGGAAGTGAAGAATGGCAAAAAGACGACGATGGTGATGGAGGATGATCATCGACGTCCGGAAACGACTATGGAAGTGCTGGAATCGCTGCAGCCGGCGTTTCGCAAGGACGGCATCGTGACCGCTGGAAATGCCAGCGGAATTGTGGACGGCGCGGCAGCTGTGGTGGTGACGCACGCGAAAATTGCGAAGGAGCGTGGCTGGAAACCGCTGGGGCGGATCGTCGGTTGGGCGACTGCGGGCGTGCCGCCGCAAATTATGGGCATTGGTCCGGTGCCGGCGATTCAGAAAGCGCTGGCCCTCGCGGGTTTGAAACTCGAGCAAATGGATTTGGTGGAAGTGAACGAAGCGTTCGCGGCGCAATACCTGGCGGTGGAAAAAAAGTTGGGGCTGAACCGCGACAAGACCAACGTGAATGGCGGTGCGATCGCCTTGGGACATCCGCTCGCGGCCACCGGAACACGCCTGGTCTTGAGTTTGTTGCTGGAATTGCGCCGGCGCGGTGCACGCTACGGCGTCGCCAGCGCGTGCATCGGCGGCGGGCAGGGAATTGCGGTGATTGTCGAATCGGTTTCTTAAGCGTGGCGGCATAACGCGGCAAAGCAGAGCCGATTCGGGTACCATACCAGTGTTAAAATCCGGAAACTCACGGCAGGGAAGATATGGCATACGATAATTTACTGTTCGAAGTAAGCGAGAAGATTGCGCGCATCACCTTCAACCGTCCGAATGTGTTGAACGCGCTGAACCGCAAGACCATGGATGAGCTGGGGGATTGCCTGAAGAAAGTGCGGGCGGATGATGAGGTTCGCGTGCTGATTCTCACTGGCGCGGGCGAGAGAGCGTTCATCGCCGGAGCGGACATCAACGAGCTAGCGCAGCAGACTCCTGTGAACGGGCGGGAATTCACTTTGTACGGACAGGAGATTATTCATCGCCTCGAGACGCTGGGGAAACCCGCGATCGCGGCGATCAATGGATTCGCGCTGGGCGGTGGATGCGAGCTGGCTCTGGCATGCACGCTGCGCATCGCCAGCCGCAACGCAAAGCTCGGGCAGCCGGAAGTGAAGCTGGGAATTATTCCCGGCTACGGCGGGTCGCAGCGGCTGCCGCGCTTGTGCGGAAAAGGCGTGGCCCATGAATTGATTCTGACGGGCGAGATGATTTCGGCCGAAGAAGCTTTGCGCGTCGGACTGGTGAATCGCGTGGTCGAGCCAGGAGAATTGCTGGCGACGGCGGAAGCCATCGCCAAGAAAATAATCGCGAACGCGCCGCTGGCCGTGAAGTACGCGCTGGAAGCAGTGGAGCATGGAATGGAAATGCCGCAGGAAGAAGGCTTGTATCTGGAAGCGACGCTTTTCGGATTGTGTTGCGCGACGCAGGATATGCGCGAGGGCACGCGCGCGTTCCTGGAGAAGCGGCCGCCGAAGTTCGAGGGGCGCTGAACAATGGCGGAAAAATTGAAGCCGGCGAATGTGCGTGGCGGATTAAGCGCAGCGGGGCTGCGGATTGGCGTGGTCGCCAGCCAGTTCAATAGTTTTATTACGGACCGGTTGCTGGCGGGCGCGCTCGATGCGTTGCAGCAGGCCGGCGCCACCGAAGAGCAGATTCAGATCGTGCGCGTGCCCGGATCGTTTGAGCTTCCAATCGTCGCGAAGAAACTGGCAGCGAGCGGGCAATTCGATTCCATTATTTGCGTTGGCTGCGTGTTGCGTGGCGAAACCTCGCACTACGACGTGGTGGTGTCCGAAACGGCGCGCGGTATCCAACTTGCACAGCTCGATACCGGCGTGCCGTTGATTTTTTGCGTGTTGACCTGCGACACGCTGGAGCAGGCGATTGACCGCGCCGGGCTGAAATCAGGCAATAAAGGTTATGAGGCAGGGCTCGCGGCTGTGGAAATGGCGCAACTCGTGCGCAAGATTGCTGCCAAGTCCGGCGCTGCATCCGGCGGCAGTACCAAAAGCGCTTCGCGTCGCGGGCGGCGCCGTTAGTATGACGCTGCGCCGCAAGTCACGCGAGTTCGCACTGCAAATGCTTTTCGAGTGGGACATGACGCGGCGTAAACCCTCGCTCGTGGAGCAGCATTTCTGGAAGCAGGCGCGCGCGGCGGATTCCACGCGCAAGTTTGCCAATCAATTGTTCGAAGGCGCGGTATCCGCGGCGGATGCGAGCGACAAGACGGTCGAGAAACTTTCCGAGAACTGGAAGCTCGAGCGGCTGGCGGCCGTGGACCGCAGCATCCTGCGCCTGGCGATTTACGAATTGCGCTTCGGCACCGCGCCGGTGAAGGTGGTGATTGACGAGGCGCTGGAGCTGGCGAAGAAATTTTCCTCGGCGGACTCTCCTGCGTTCTTGAATGGGATTCTCGATGCTGCGAGCAAGAGCGTCGAGGAGCCGCGTCCCGCCAAGAAGTAGAGATTGGCTACGCTTCGATGTGGCCTTCGAAGATTCGAACCGCAGAGCCGCTGACTTTCGGCGTGAGTTTTCCCTTATCGCCGCTTACTTCCACAAGAATTTCGCTGGGGCGGCCCATTTCCACGCCTTGCGTGATTTGCAGTTGCTCTCCGGGCTTTAATTGGCCGTGATGCACCAGGTACGCGCCAAGCGAGCCGCCGGCGGAGCCCGTCGCGGGATCTTCGATCGCCCCCCAGGGAACCATGCCGCGCGCGTAGGCGCGTCCGCGCCCACTGAGTGTGAAGCAATACGCCATCGTGCCGTGCGGTGAGACCAGATGCGCCAGAGCGGGCATATTCATCTGGATTTTCGCGAGCACCGCGCGGCGGCTCACGGGAACCATCAGGTTGGAAATTCCCGTGGAGGCAAATTCGATCGGTAGCGACGGTGCCAGATCGCTGGGCTTCAGACCCAGCGCAGCGGCGAGAGTGGCGCGCGAGAATGTGGCACGCGTAAATTTTGCGGGCCGTTGCGTCATGGTGACGCGCACGGGGCGGCCGTTGTGAAAGGCCAGCTCCACGGGAAGAATCCCGGCGCCGGTTTGCTGCAGGATGTGCACGCTGCCTTCGGAGGCGGGGACGACGCCGAGTTCAGCGAGCAGGAACCATGCGCCGATTACAGGATGGCCGGCCAGCGGCAGTTCACGCGTGGTGGTGAAAATGCGCAGGCGAGCAAGAGCGCGATTATTGGTGGGCCGCTGGATGAAAACCGTTTCCGAGAGATTCATCTCGCGCGCGATGGATTGCATTTTCGCGGTGGGAATGCCGTCGCCATCGGTGACGACCGCCAGCGGATTCCCCGCGAAGCGCTTGGTGGTGAAAACATCGAGCGTGTAGAGTCGGCGATTCATTTGGTTCGGCTTTCTGGCCCCGTCACGGGCGCGTGCGATGAGCATGATAACGCTTTCCGCCGTCGCCTTCCGGAAATAAACTGCAAGACCAGGCGCGATACGTGGCGCTTCGGTAATAGCCGAAAAATCGTTTCGGTCTCGAGGTGTTGCAGTTCGACGCGGGTGCGTTCGTTGCGGACATTTCCCGTGTTAAGAGTTGCCTTCGGTTCACATTTGTTGCACGACCGCCACGACGGAATCGAGAACGCGCTTGGTGGTTTCCCGCCGCGTGGTTTCGGAATAAATCCGCAGCATGTTCTCGGTGCCAGAAGCACGCAGCATCAACCAGCCGATGTCGTCCAGGTACACTTTAATGCCATCGAGATTTTCGCGACGGACGATGGGCCAATCGAGCAGGCGCTGAAATTTCGCGTCGGAAAAATGGCCGATGGCTTTTTCCTTCTGGCCGTTTTTCACGTGCAAGTCCACGCGGCCGTAATGGTGTTCGCCGAATTCCGCGTGCAGCAGGGCGACGAGTTCGCCGAGGCTTTTACGGTGCCAGGCCATCACTTCGGCGAGCAGCAGGGCGTTGACGGTGGCGTCGCGCTCAGGCAGGTGCAGCTTGGTTCCGATGCCGCCACTTTCTTCGCCGCCTAGCAGGATGTCGCTTTCCAGCATGCGATCGCAGATGTACTTGAAGCCTACGGGGGTTTCCCAAACCTGGCGGCCGAATTTCGCGGCGATCTTGTCGATCATTTTGGTGGTGGAAAAAGTTTTGGCCACCGCGCCTTCGAGTTTGCGCGCGCCGGCCAGATGCCATAGCAGGATCGCGAAAATCTGGTGGGGGTTGATGAACGCGCCGTCGCGGTCTACCGCACCGATGCGGTCAGCGTCGCCATCGAGCGCGAAGCCGGCATCGAATTTGCCTTGCACCACGGCTTGCTGCAGCGGCGCGATGTGCGGCTCGATGGGTTCGGGATTTACGCCGCCGAAAAGCGGATCGCGCGTGCCGCGAATTTCTTCGCAGGCGATTTCGTGCCGGCGGAAAAGATCACGCAGCAGGCCGCGTCCGGCGCCGTGCATGGGATCGATGACGAAGCGGAATTGTGCGGCGCGGAGGCGATCCCAATCCACCAGGGCGTCGAGAGTTTCCAGATACGGGGCACGCACATCGAGTGAACGAATCAAATCTTTGTGCGGCGGCAGAGGTGGAACACCTTCGCGCAGGACTTTCGCAAGCTCGGATTCAATTTGCGCGACGATTGCGGGGGAAGCGGAGCTGCCGTAACTGGCTTTGTATTTTACGCCGTTCCATTGATAGGGATTGTGGCTGGCGGTGATCTGGATTCCGCCGGCGGCGCCGCGCAGTTTCACGAGCAAGGAGATCGCGGGCGTAGGGGCGGCTTCGGCGGCAAGCCAGACAGGAATGTTGGCGGCGGAAATCGCCTCGGCGACGGTGCGCGCGAAACGCTCCGAGCCGAAGCGCGTATCGTAGCCAACCAGGATACCGGCGCCCGGTTTCTCCGCGCGTACGACGTAACGCGCGATCGCGTGCGCTACCGTGCGCACGTTCTCGAACGTGAAATCCTCGGCGATGATGCCGCGCCAGCCGTCGGTGCCAAATTGTATGTCGGTCACGGTAAGCCAGTATAAGCGAAGGAATTACTGGCGGGAAGCTGCGTGACACGAATATTTTTCATCTCGAGCGCCAAAAAAACCTGCGCTACAGAAGGCGCGCGAGTTTCTGTTGCTCGAGCCACTTGACGATTTGTCCGACGTCTTGCGCACGCTCGCGCGGGCAAACCAGGATCGCGTCTTCTGTTTCCACCAGGATCAGGTCCTGCACGCCGACTGCGGCCACAAATTTCCCGGGCGCCCAGAAAAAATTTCCGCTGGCGCCTAGCGTAAACGATGGCCCGGCGGAAACATTCGCACTCGGCTGGGAGGCAAGCAAATCGTACACCGCGCTCCAGGAGCCGATGTCGCTCCAGCCGACTCTGGCGGGAATCACCGCAACGTTAGCGGCGCGGGCGGCAGGCTCCATGATGGCGTAGTCCACGGAAATATTTTCGAGCGTGGGATAAATGCGCCGCAGCGCCGCGGCGTATTCGCGTGTGCCGATGGTTTCGGCGAGCCGCATGAGCGCGGAATGCGTCACGGGAAGAAAACGGCGCAGGCATTCCAGAAACGTGGAGACGCGCCAGAAGAATATTCCGGCGTTCCAGAAATATTTTCCGGAGGCGACGTAGCGGCGCGCGAGCGGCAGGGCGGGCTTTTCTGTGAAGCGGCGAACCGCCAACGCGCGGATGCCGCGAGTGCGCGCGCCGGCTTTCCCGGCTTCGATGTAGCCATAACCCGTTTCCGGGCGTGTGGGCAGAACGCCGAAAACCACGAGATTGCCGGGTGCGCGCGCCAAATCCAGCGCGGCGCGTACGAGTTGGCGGTAGCGCGCCGCGTCCGCGATGTAGCTGTCCGAGGGCAGGACGGTCATCAGCGCGTCCTTGTGGTCGTGTAAAAGGTGAATCGCGGCGAGAGCGATGGCGGCTGTAGTGTTGCGGCCGACTGGCTCGGCAAGAATGTGTGCGGGGGGAACGCCGGAAAGCTGTTTCCGCACGGCAACGGCTTGTTCAGTGTTGGTGACCACCCAGAAATCTCGCAGCGCAAAAATCGGTTCCAGACGCGAGACTGTCTCACGCAGCATGGTCTCGCCGCCAGTGATATTCAGCAGCTGCTTGGGCGTGCGCGTGCGGCTGCGCGGCCAGAAACGAGTGCCGCGTCCGCCGGCGAGCAGCACAGCACAGACGGGAAGCGATTCGCGATTGGGCGCAGCACTTTTTTTCACGGATACACCAAATGCGACAACGCGGCATCGCTGACGCCTTGAGCGGCCAGCTTGCGCGCGGATTCGTCGAAAGGCAGGGGAACGTAGGCGCGGAGCAGAGATGTTCGTTCGCCGGGTGCCAAATGATATGCGCCAAGCGCCGCGGGCAGCAGCCAAGTTTGCGCAGGCGCGTATTCCACGGATTCGCTGCCCCACTGGATGGAGCCGCGGCCCTCAAGAAAAATCAGTAGGTCAAAATGTTCCGGCGAGGTGGTGGCGGTGGCACTTTCGGCGAATCCCCATTTTTCCGCGGCGAAAAAGCGGCAGGCGACAAAAAACGTTTCGGTGACACCGCCGCGCACGATCCGTGCCGGTTGGATTTTTCCGCCGTGCTGTTCGCCGAAACGGATCACCCGCAGTGCTTTTTCGATGTGCAATTCGCGCGAGCGGCCTTGTGCGTCGCGGCGGTTGTAATCGAATACGCGATAGGTAAGGTCCGAGTATTCCTGAACTTCGCAGAGCACGAGGCCAGCGCCAATCGTATGCGCGGTGCCTGCCGGAACAAAAATAGCTTCTCCGGCGCGCAGCGGAACGTGCTGCAGGCAATCCTCAGCAGAACCATCGTCGATGGCGCGTTTAAATATTTCCGGTGTAACCCCAGGTTTCACCCCCGCGAGCACTTCGGCGCCAGGCCGCGCATGGATCGCATACCACATTTCCGTCTTGCCGCGGCCTCCGGCTGCCTGTTCGTGGCGTGCGGCGTATTCATCGTCGGGATGAACCTGCACGGAAAGCTTTTCTTCGGCGAAAATGAATTTTACCAGCAGAGGAAACGAACCAGCAGCGGAGTTAATTTTCGTCCCCGTCCATGCTGGTGGCAAAGTGCGCCACACGTCGCCAAGTTTCTGGCCGGCAAAAGGGCCCGCTGCGAAGCGGCATTCCAAACCGGTCATCCAAGCTTCGCCCAAAGGCTCGGCCAGATTGGATTTTTCGGGGAACAACGGCGCAAGAGAGCGTGCGCCCCACGGACGTGCGCTGAAAATCGGTTCCAGCCGCGCGGGGCACAGCGAAGCGTTGCCCGGAATCACGCCGCCTTACCGAAGAAGCGCGCCAACCGGCGCAGACCTTCGTCGATCCGTTCCATCGAGGTGGCGTAGGAGAGCCGCAGATATCCCGGCGCGCCAAACGCTTCGCCGGGAGTGACGGCGACGTGTTCGCGCTCGAGAAGTTGTTTGGCAACAGCGGTAGTGTCCGGCATTTGTGGACTGAAATGCGCCGCGACATTCGGAAACACGTAGAACGCGCCCATCGGCGGCGTGCAAGTAACTCCGGGAATCGCACGCAAGCCCGCAAGAATGTGTTCACGGCGCCGCGCATATTCCTCCTGCATGGCCGCCACCGAATCCATCGAACCGCGCATGGCGGCGAGCCCGGCGTACTGAATGATCGAAGTGGGGTTGGAGGTGGACTGGCTCTGTAGCTTGGCGATCGCATCTACCAGCGGCTTGGGCGCGAGGATGTAACCGAGGCGCAGGCCGGTCATGGCGAAGGTCTTCGAAAACGAGCCGGCGACGATCAAGCGGTCTTTGGGCCCGGGAATGCTGGCGGCGGAAAATGGCTTGGCGTCCTTGTACACGAAGTGCGAATAGCACTCGTCGGAGAGAAGCCAGATGTCGTGCCGGTTGCAAAAATCCTGCAGGCGGGCGAATTCCATCGGCGGAATCACCGAGCCGGTGGGATTGTTCGGCGAGTTGGCGATGACGATTTTAGTGTTAGGCGTGGCCGCGGCTTCCACCTGGGAAGCGCGCAAAATGAACGCGTCGTTCGCAAGCGTCTCGACGAAGACGGGTGTGCCGCCGGCGTACTTCACCATGTCCGGATAGCTGACCCAGTAGGGCGCGCCGATAATCACTTCGTCGCCCGGATTGATCAGCGAGCAAATCGCGTTGAAGATGGCGTGCTTGCCGCCGACGTTGACGACACACTCGGACGGTTGATAGGCAGATCCCAATTGCGCGGCGTGCCAATCGCAAATGGCCTGGCGCAGCGGAGTTATGCCCGCCACCGGCGTATATTTCGTGCGATTTTCTTCCAGTGCCCGCACGACGGCGCGCTTGATGTGTTCGGGCGTGGGAAAATCTGGCTCGCCGGGTCCGAAGTCCGCGACGTCAATCCCCTGCGCTTTCAGTTTTTCGGCTTCCTGCAACACCACCATGGTCGGCGAGATGCTGATGCGATTGACGCGATCGGCGAGCTGAACGGTTTTCTCCATTTTCTTTTCGGTGGCCAGTTCCATCACACGCTCCCAAGTTCGTTCGTGCCGCGAAATCGCCGCGGGGCCTGGTCCGTGGCGCGAAGCTCATCCAAGAATTCTACTTGAATTTAGCGCTCAGACGCTCCTGCACGTTCGCCGGAACGAAATCCCTGATAGGGCCGCCCAGGCGCGCCAGTTCTTTCACCAGCCGCGAGCTTAGATAGCTGTATTGTTCGGCGGGCAGCATGAAGACGGTTTCGATGTCCGGCTCGATTTTGCGGTTCATCATGGCCATCTGCAGTTCGTACTCGTAGTCGGAGACGGCACGGATACCGCGCACAATCACGCCGGCTTTTTTCGCCCGCGCGTAGTCCATCAGTAGCCCGTCGAACACGTCAATCTCCACGTTCACCCATTTGAACGTCGCGGTTTCCAGCATCTCCACGCGCTCTTTTTCGGAGAACAGCGGATCCTTTTCCAGATTGTGCGCGACGGCCACCACCAGCTTGTCAAAAATATTGGACGCGCGGGTGATCAGGTCCAGATGACCGTTGGTGACCGGATCAAACGAACCGGGATAGATCGCAGTGACGGGTCTGGAGGCGACGGAATCCATTCGAGACGCGATTCTAACCTAGAAAATCCTTTGACGCGGCTACAAAAATCTTGGCGTGGGACCAACCTACGTAGTAAGCGCGTGTGAAATCAGATGAAAAGGTACCCCAGCCCCGGCTCATTCGGAGCGCCAAAACGACTCCTGCGTCGGAAGCCGGGGCCGCGTTGGCTCACTCCAGCCGTTCAATGAGCCGAAACCACCGTTAGGGCCGAGATTTACGCCGTTGGGCTCCTGAACCTTGACCAGTACGACTAAAATGGTCGTTGTTTAAGGTATTGCGCTGATTGGAGTTGTAGGAAACGCGAAACTTGACTTTATCGGCCGGCAGGCTTTAGAATCAATATGCGACCGTATCAGTCGCATATGCATCTATGATGAAGCTATCGAAGAAAGCCGACTACGGTTTGATCGCGCTGAAGCATTTGGCGATGCATGGCGGGCACGGATCATGCAGTGCGGGAGACATCGCCGAGTTGTATAAGATGTCCACTCCGCTGATGGCGAAAGTGCTGCAGAAACTGGCGAAGGTGGGGCTGGTCGCGGCGCGACACGGTTCAGGCGGCGGATACACGTTGGGACGCGACGCTTCGCTGATCTCGGCCTTGGATGTGATTCGAGCGATTGACGGGCCGCTGTTCATTACTTCCTGCGTGACTTCGCGCGGGGCGTGCGACGTGACGACAACCTGCTCGATTCGCGAGCCGTTGCGGCGGGTGAACGACAGCATTCTGGCAGTGCTGGGCAAGGTCACGATTTCGCAGATGACGGATGAGGCGCCGCTTTCGGAGATGGTTGAGTTGCGGGTCTGAGGCAACGGCAGCCTACCGCAGAAACGCAGAGTTCGCAGAAAAGGCTGGAGTACAGGATCTTGGGGCAGCGTTACGTGGGCTGGCGGCTACAAACACTGAATGGGGATTGAGGAGACAGAGAATGGCGATAAAGCTTCCAATTTATTTTGATAATCACGCGACCACGCAGGTGGATCCGCGCGTCGTCGAGGCCATGGTTCCTTATTTTACGGACAAGTACGGCAACGCTGCGAGCCGGAATCATGAATATGGCTGGAAGGCGGAAGAGGCCGTGGAAAATGCGCGCGGGCAAATCGCCAAGCTGATCAACGCCACGCCCAAAGAGATTGTGTTCACCAGCGGCGCGACAGAATCCACGAACCTGGCGATCAAGGGTGTCGCCGAAATGTATCGCGAGAAGGGCAATCACATCATCACGCAGGTCACCGAGCACAAGGCGACGCTGGATACCTGTAAGCGCCTGGAGAAAAACGGCTACGAAGTGACCTACCTGGCTGTGCACAAGGACGGCCGCATCAGCCTGGATGAACTGCGCAAGGCGATTACGCCGAAAACGATCTTGATTTCGATCATGTACGCGAACAACGAAATCGGCGTGGTGCAGCCCATCGCGGAAATCGGCAAGATTGCGAAAGAGAAGGGCGTCTTCTTCCATGTGGATGGCGTGCAGGCCGTCGGAAAGATTCCGGTGGACGTGCAGAAGGACGGAATTGATTTGATGTCCATCTCCGCGCACAAAATTTACGGGCCGAAGGGCGTGGGCGCTCTGTACGTGCGCCGCAAGAATCCGCGCGTGCAGCTCGCGGCGCAGATTGACGGTGGCGGGCATGAGCGCGGCATGCGTTCCGGCACACTGAATGTGCCGGGAATCGTGGGCCTGGGCAAGGCTTGCGAACTCTGCGGCCAGGAAATGGCGCAGGAAAGCGAAAAGCTGATCAAGCTCCGCGAACGTCTGAGAGAGTCAATCATGTCGCGGCTGGATGAGACGTTTATTAACGGCTCGATGGAGCATCGTCTGCCGCACAACATCAATATCAGCTTCGCGTATGTGGAAGGCGAATCGCTGCTGATGGGCATCAACGACATCGCGGTGTCCAGCGGCTCGGCTTGCACTTCGGCGACTTTGGAACCCAGCTACGTGCTGAAGGCCCTGGGCGTGGGCGAAGATCTCGCGCACACCTCCATCCGGTTTGGCCTGGGACGCTTCAACACGGAAGAAGAAGTGGACTACGTGGCAGATCGCGTTGTGGAAACAGTATCGCGTTTGCGTGAGCTTTCACCTCTGTACGAAATGGCTAAAGAGGGAGTGGACGTCAGCAAAATGAAATGGCAGGTGGCAGCGGAATAAAAAATCGTCTCAAAAGGGGGGAACGTGATCTACGAAGGCACAGTCGGCGTACATCGTACGTTCAGCGGAGACACCCCGGTATTTGACGTATTTTTCGCTCCTAACGTAGACGGCGGCGCGTGCAACTCGCGGCGCTTTCGTGACCTGGAAGAATTGGCGGGGTTTTTGGAGTTTTTGAAGTTGCGTGAAGAAGTGGTGGTGCGGACGCTGGAGGAAGTTTGCGCCGGACGTTCGGCATCCATCGCGCACGTGACTTTGTCGGATCGAGTGATTGCAGAAGAAGGGCTGGATAGCAGCGTTACCATGAAGAGGAGAATCAACTAATGGCGTATAGCGATAAGGTAATCGAACATTACAACCATCCGCGCAACGTCGGCTCGCTGGACAAGGCCGATCCGAACGTGGGTACGGGCCTGGTGGGTGCGCCGGAATGCGGCGACGTGATGAAGCTGCAGATGAAAGTGAATCCGCAAACGCGCGTGATCGAAGAGGCGAAGTTCAAGACCTTCGGTTGCGGTTCGGCGATTGCGAGTTCTTCCCTGGCCACCGAATGGGTGAAGGGCAAGACCGTCGAGGAAGCGCTGGCCATCAAGAACACGGACATCGTTCGTGAACTGGCGCTGCCGCCGGTGAAGATTCACTGTTCGGTGCTGGCTGAAGATGCCATCAAGGCCGCGCTCGGCGACTGGAAGAAGAAGCAGGGCGAAGCCGATTTGAAGCCTGCGGAAACCGCGTCGGCGCACAACTAAACTGTAATCTGTTTGCTGCCGCGCCGCGCACGGTGAGTAGTGCGCGGCTCTGCATGCAAACGGGACAACGACCATGATTCATGTATCCGAGAAAGCTGCGGTAAAAATTCGCGAGCTGCTGCAAAAAGAAGGCGTCCCGGCCGAGTCCGGTGGACTCCGCGTGGGTGTGCAGGGGGGCGGATGTTCGGGGCTCAGCTACGCGATGCGTCTGGATACCGAGGCGCGTAACCGCGATAAAGTGTTCGAAGAAAACGGCGCGCGCATTTTTGTGGATCCCAAGAGCTATCTCTATCTTCACGACACCACGCTGGATTATCACGAGGACCTGATGAAGCAGGGCTTCGTCTTCCAGAATCCCCAGGCGGCGCGGAGTTGCGGATGCGGTAGTTCGTTTACTGCCTGAGCTGGGCAGCAGGCCGTAAGCGTTACGCGTTAAGCAGAGACATTTCTCTCCTGTGCCAATCGCGCTCTTCTTCCCTCGGGGGCCGCGCCCGGACGAGACCAGACCCATGAGCGTCATACGATCCCAAGATGCGCAGACCGAGGGCATACCGGTCACGAGTTGCTGGAATTGCCGCGCGGCAGTGACAGGCGCGCACTTTTGCGCGGCGTGCGGAAAAGTGCAGCCGCTGCCAGCGGGCGCGAGTTATTTTGCGTTTTTCGGATTGCCGCAGAAGCTGACGATCGAACCAGCCTCGCTCGAAGGCCAGTTCCACATGCTCAGTTGGAAGCTGCACCCGGATAATTTTGTGCGTGCGAGTGAGTTCGAACGGAATTTATCGCTGGAACGCTCCTCGCAGTTGAACGACGCGTATCGCACGTTGCGCGAACCGGTCGCGCGCGTTGAATACTTGCTGGAGCATCTGGGGGTGCGCAAGGAAGGGACCACCAAGCAGCAGGCGCCGCCGGAGTTGCTCGAGGAAGTTTTCGAGCTGAACGAATCGCTCGACGAGTTGCGCGAGGCGCGGGCTGCGGGCGGCGATGTGGCGGCTTTGCAGGGCCGACTGGAAGCGGCGCAGCAGAATTTTCAAGAGGATCTCGATGACGTGGACGCGGAGCTTGCGGGGCTGGGACGCGAGTGGGACGCCGCAGTTGATTTTGGCGGCGATGAATCAACGAAAAAGGCTTTGCTGGCGCGCATGAATGAAGTGCTGAACCGGCGGGCATACATTCGGAATTTAGTGGCGGGCGTGCAGAAGGAACTAGGGGGCTAACGAGCAATGGGACGTGTAGTTGGAATTGATCTTGGTACAACATTTAGTTTGATTGCGTACCTGGACGCGCAAACTGGCGCGCCGAAGTGTATTCTTGGGCCGTATGGCTCGACTTTGTGCCCGTCGGTAGTGAGCGTGGACGCGGACGGCAAAGTGATTGTGGGCGAGCCGGCGCGGGCGAAGCTGCTGACCCAGCCGGAGCGCACCATTTATTCCGTGAAACGCTTGATGGGCCGCGGCGTGGCCGACGTGCAGGACGAGCTGAAGATTTTTCCGTTTCGCATTGATCCCGGCAGCGACAACGTGATTCGCGTGCGCCTGGGCGACAAGAGTTTTACGGCGCCGGAAATTTCCGCGTACATTTTGCGCGAACTGAAATCCTGGGCCGAGGCCTATTTCCAGGAGCCGGTGGATCGCGCGGTGATCACTGTGCCGGCGTATTTCAACGACGCACAGCGCCAAGCTACCAAAGATGCCGGCCGCCTGGCGGGACTCGAAGTGTTGCGGCTGGTGAACGAACCGACGGCCGCGGCGCTTGCGTACGGCTTGCACAAACAGAAGCGCGGGCACGTGGCCGTGTACGATTTTGGCGGCGGCACGTTCGATATTTCGCTGCTGAAGCTGATCAGCACGAATGAAGGCGACATCTATCAGGTGCTCGCGACCAACGGCGATACGCACCTGGGCGGCGACGATATTGACAACGCGCTGCTGGACCTGGCGCGCCGCGAAATCCGCGAAAAATTCGGCGTCGAGTTCGATCATCGCGGTGAAGCAATCCAGACGCTGCGCAAGAGCTTGATTCGCGCCAAGCACGAGCTTTCCTCGGCGGAAAAGACCATCGTGCAATATCCGCTGGAATCCAAGGGCATGTACATCCGCGAAATCACGCGCGCTGAATTCGACGAGCTGATTCGTCCGATCATCGCGCGCACCATGGCGCCCGTGAAAATGGCCTTGGCCGACGCCAAGCTCGCGCCGAAAGAAATGGACGAAGTGGTGCTGGTGGGCGGCTCGACGCGCATTCCGCTGGTGCGTAAGACGGTGGGCGATTATTTCCAGCGCGCGCCGCATTGCGAGCTGGACCCTGACGAGGTAGTGGCGCTGGGCGCGGCGGTGCAAGCGGACATACTGGAAACTGGCGTGAAAACCATGCTGCTGCTGGACGTGACGCCGCTTTCGCTGGGCATTGAAACCATGGGTGGCGTGATCGCCAAGATTATTCCGCGCAATTCCACGATTCCCGCGAGCGCGCAGGAGCTCTTCACCACCGGCGTCGAGAATCAGACGGCGATTGACGTCCATGTGCTGCAAGGCGAGCGCGAACTGGCCAAGGATTGCCGCTCGCTCGCGCGCTTTCAGCTGAAGACGCCGCCGGGACCGGCGGGTCTGGCGCGCATCGAAGTGAAATTCCTGATTGATGCCAACGGCATTCTGCAAGTGGCGGCGCGCGACTTGCGCAGCAGCGAGCAGCATACCGTCGAGGTGCAGCCCAGCTATGGCCTTTCGGACACCGAGATCGAACGCATGCTCGAGGAATCGATCGAGTTCGCCGAGCAGGATTTTGCCGAGCGCCAGGTGATCGAAGCGCGCACCGAAGCGGAGACGATCCTGGCGGCGACGGATAAGGCGCTGGCGGACCCGCGCTCGCAGGAAATTTCTATCGCGGAACGGCAAGCCATCGCGGAATCGGAAGTGCAGCTGCGTACGGCGCTGGCGGGCCGTGATTACAAGTTGATGCGCACGCGGATTGATGAAATCAACGCGGCCACGGCGCACTTGGCCGAAGTGCTGATGAACGGCGCGTTGCAAACGGCATTTGAAGGTAAGCGCCTGGACGACGTATAGACGTGGGCGCGCGCGAGCAGTCGGCGTGGTTCGCAATGACATTTTTGAAGATGGGCGCTCGACCGTTCTAATTTTGTGATGAGCGCGTTGAGAGAGGAGCAGCACAGCATGGGCGGCAAGAATCCATATATTGAAGAAACCAAGTTCACGCCCGCGACGAAGAAGTATAAAGTGACGTTTGTCAAGGAAGGGAAGACCGTCGAGATTGATCCGGACAAAGTTCCCTACGGACATGACGGCTTGCCCGGCAGCCTCCTGGATATTTCGCAGGGCTATCACCTCGGCTTGGACCACGCCTGCGGCGGCGTGTGCGCGTGCTCCACGTGCCACGTGATCGTGCACGAGGGCCTCGACAGTTGCAACGAAGCCACCGACGCGGAGCTGGACCAGTTGGACGAAGCGCCGGGAGTGACGCCGAAGTCGCGGCTCGGTTGCCAGTGCGTCCCGGACGGGACCAAGGACATCGTCGTCGAGATTCCAGAGTGGAATAAAAATTACGCGAAGGAAGCCGAGCACTAGAAATTCGAGATGGCCTGCGCGTGGGTCCGCGTCACGCGAGTACGGATAATTTGCATCCTGGAGCGAGAAAGCATGCCGAACACGTTTGATTGGGACAACGCCGAGGAAATCGGAATCCAGCTGGCGGAAAAACATCCCGGCGTGGACCCGTTGACGGTGCGCTTCACGGATATGCACAAATGGATCGTCGAACTGCCTGGTTTTACTGGCGATCCGAAATTGTCGAACGAAGGAAAGCTCGAAGCGATTCAAATGGCGTGGCACGAAGAGTTTCAAGACAACGAGTAACACGGTTTCCGCGCGCCCCGCATCGCCGCGTCCCTTTAAACGCACCGCTGCACGTACCTGGACTCGTAATCCCGCATTGGTCCAAATTGTCCATCGAATCGCGCGCGCGGTACTCTGCATCCGATCTGGCAAATTGCGCCGGCGTGCTACATTTTTGGTCTCGGGCTTGAACGTGGCGCATTGAATCAGCGAGCCAGGAGGCACTACCATGGAAACAGATCTGCGATTTCCCGTAGGAAAGTTTCAACGTCCAGCGGCGTCGCTGACCGACGCTCAGCGCAGCCAGCACATTGAAGCGATCGCGGCCACCCCCGTGCGTATGAACGAGGCCGTCGAAGGGCTGATGCCTGCGCAGCTGGACACGCGCTACCGTCCCGAAGGCTGGACCGTGCGCCAGGTGGTGCATCACGTTCCGGACAGTCACATGAACTCCTATGTGCGGTTCAAGCTCGCGCTCACCGAAGACCTGCCGCTGATCAAACCCTACGACGAAGCCAAGTGGGCCGAACTGGGAGACGTCCGGACCGCGCCGATCGAGCCTTCGCTCGCGCTGCTGGAGAACCTGCACCAGCGCTGGGTGCTGTTGCTGCGCACGCTGGGTCCAGCGGAATGGTCGCGCAAGTTCCGCCATCCGGAGTGGGACAAACCCATGTCGCTGGACGATGCGCTCGCGCTGTATGCGTGGCACGGGAAACATCACGTCGCGCACATCACATCGTTGCGCGAACGCGAAGGATGGCGGTAGCGCAGCCGAGAATAGAAAAGCGAAATTGGAAAATGGAACAGCATGGAAGACACCAATCATCGCCCGACGTGGAAGACCCTATTAGCTTTCGGGATTATTTATTTTGTGTGGGGATCCACGTTCCTCGCAATCCGCGTCGGCGTGCGCGAAGTACCGCCGTTAGTCCTGGCGGCGATTCGGTTTTCGGTTGCAGGCCTGGTTCTCTTCGGCTGGATGCTGGCGCGCGGCGAACGCGCACCGCGCGGACGCGAATGGCGATCGGCGTCCATACTCGGAATGATAATTTTTCTTTTCGATTATGGGCTGTTGTTCTGGGCCGAGCAGCGCGTGCCTTCGGGCATCGCCGCTGTGATGCTGGCAACGATTCCAGTATTTATGGCGCTGTCTGAAATTATTTTCCTGCGAACGCAGCGGCTCACGGTGCGCTTGGCCGTGGCGCTCTTGATCGGGCTTGGCGGAGTCGGAGTGTTGATGAGCCGCGCGCTGAATCTCGGCGGCGCGCCGATTGATAAGCTGGGCGCCACGGCGCTAATTTTTGCGTCCATCAGTTGGTCGGTCGCGTCGGCGTTTGCGCGCAAGTTGCCGCTGCCCAGTTCCAAAGTGATGAGTTCCGGAGCGCAAATGCTCGCTGGCGGAATATTTCTCACTATCGCGGCGAGCGCATTCGGCGAATTTCGGGATTTTCATCCGTGGGCCGTTTCGCGCGGCGCGTGGCTCGCGCTGCTCTACCTGATCGTCGCAGGTTCGATAATTGGTTTTACGGCATACGTGTGGCTGATTCACCATGAATCGCCCACCAAAGTTGGAACCTACGCCTACGTGAATCCGATCGTGGCCGTGCTGGTGGGATATTTTCTGGGCGGAGAAGCGCTCACCACACGAACAATCCTGGGAACCTTCCTGGTGCTGATCAGCGTGATCGTGATCACCACGACGCCGGCGAAGAAGCCAGCAGAGGCGCTGTTGGCGGAAGATGCAGCTTAACTCCCGCTTGCGCCACACTGTGCTGCGTAATTCTCAGCGTAGCTTCTCGATCTGTTGCTGCACGTGACTGCGAAATTCCAGCGGATGCGCGACTTTGCGGAATGGCTCGGAAGTTCCGCCTGTGCCAATCATTACAATCGTTCCATAACCCAGCATCCGGCCGGACGTCGTCTCGCTCACTTCGATGCTCTCCACTTTATTCAGCAGCATTTCGATGGTCTTGCGGCTCATCAGGCCCGTCTTGATCACCACGCGCCGGTTGGTCACCGCCATTTCTGTCGCGTTGCGCCGTACCATGCCCATCACAATAACGATCGCGCCGCACACCAGCAGCACTACGCCGCCACCTTCGGTCAGGCGCAAGGTGCTGGCGTCCATTCCGTGCTGGCTAAACGCGTAAAAAAGCAGCAGCGCGCCGGGCAGGCCGAGCAGCAGGAGTCCCACGACAAGGTGCCCGAGCATCACGATCCAATGCAGCCGGGTTTGGTAAATCACCGTTTCGCCGGGAACCAAGTTCGATTCTACGTAGCTCATCTGCGGATACCCCCGTACCGTTCGGCCAAGCAATAAAATCGAGGCGACGGGTTCGTCATGGAATGAGGCTAACACAACGGCCGGGGAGTTCTCGCGCCAGCTTCGGCTCAAGTCTTGACCAGCCGCGCAGCCGAAAATTGGCCCGGCATACGATTTGCGCGCTTGTGAATTCCGCCGGTATCTCTGATAATCTAAGTACGTCTGACAGCAGTTCCTCTGTGGCGCTATGGTGCAACGGTTAGCACGCGGCCCTTTCAAGGCTGAAATACGGGTTCGATTCCCGTTAGCGCTACCAATTACGGCCTGATTCGCCGCCTCAATTGTTTCACGCATGCCTGTTCGTTTACCGGAACAAGCGCTGAGACCGTTCGACGCTGCGGTCCTCTGCTCCGCATTGCCTTCCTGGAAACAGTCCCCGCGCAACGCGCAACAAAAGCCGCCGCCGCGTGCTTTACTGGATTGCAGGGTAAACCTGCGGTCCCAGCCCTGCTCAAGCCATCCCAACTTCACAAGAGGTGAAATTTCGAATGAAAACTCTTACTAGAATTGCGGTGATCGCCGCGGCGATCGCCTTCCTGGTTCCGTTCACGTCACAGAATGTCCGCGCGCAAGGCAAGCATCCAGCCTACCTGCACGCCCTATCCGACCTGCGGGATGCACGGGCGCACCTGGCACGTCCGGACGGCGGCGCTTTGCATGGTGAAGAGCGCGCCGCCATTGAAGAGATTGACCACGCCATCGATGAAATCAAGCGCGCCGCATTCGATGATGGCAAGAACATTGAAGATCACGCTCCCGTGGACGCTCACAATCCGTGGGCCGGCCGTTTGCACAAGGCGCGCGAACTTCTGGACAAGGCTCATCACGATCTCGAAAAGGAAGAAGACAATCCCGAAGCGCGAGGTCTGCGAGACCGCGTGATCATGCACATCGACCGCGCGCATCATCACGTGGACGAAGCCATCGCCATCGTTGACACGCACTAGACTGAAAGCCTCGATCCAAACATTTCCCTGGGCCGGCAAGATGCCGGCCCAGGGATTTTTTATTTGCGTCCAGCCTAGCGCGGCATCCACCGCGCGTGCAGAAACCTGAAATGAGGTAAAATTGGCGTTGTGATTTAGGGATAAAGGTCAGCGGACACGCATCCGCGAGCGCGAGCTAGGAATTCGCAAGCGTAGCACGTACAAAGGAGACTCATAGTGGCGGATTTAATGAGGACGTCGAACCCGGCTCTGAACGCCAACGCATTTCAAGGAGCGGGCGTCGCCGTGGGCGAGGCGATGACGCTGCAGGGGACCGTCAACAAGACGGGCATGCTGCTGATCTGCGTGATCGCGACGGCAGCCTGGACCTGGAATATTTACACGCATTCGCAGAATCCCTCGGCCGTGTTGCCGCTGCTTGCAATCGGCGGAATCGGCGGATTCATTTTCGCGCTGGTCACAATTTTCAAGAAGACCTGGGCGCCAGTAACCGCGCCGATTTATGCGTTGCTCGAAGGACTGCTGCTGGGCGGCATTTCGGCCATCTACGATGTACGCTTTCACGGGATCGCAATTCAAGCGGTGAGCCTCACGTTCGGTACGCTCGCGATTCTGCTGCTGGCCTATCGCTCGGGACTGATTCCGGTCACAGAGAAGTTTCGGCTGGGCGTGGTGGCGGCTACGGGTGGCATTGCAATCTTTTACCTAGCAACGATCGTGTTGGGATTTTTCGGCATTCATTTCACTACGATTAACGGCTCCGGACCAATCGGGATCGCCTTCAGTGCGTTTGTGGTGGTGGTGGCGGCGCTGAATCTGGTGCTCGATTTCGATTTCATCGAAAGCGGTGTGGCCGCGGGCGCGCCGAAATACATGGAGTGGTACGCGGCGTTCGGATTGATGGTCACGCTGATTTGGCTGTACCTGGAAATTCTGCGCTTGCTCTCGAAGCTGCGCACCCGCGACTAAACGCAAGCAAAGCGCGGTTCCTGCGCCTCATTCGCAGGCAAAATCCCCACGCGCCGTTCGCGCGCGTCAGTAGTTCCCGCTCATCACCTACCGACTGGGTCCGTACCTCCGCGTACGGGTAGCCTGTCACCAGAAATGTAACGTTTCTACCCCGTCGAAGTCGATATGGAACTGCTGGATTCCTTGATTCTGCGCTAACTAGATCTGCCAAATAGGCTTAGCTATACCTCTGGCGTGGCCTGGGAACTGCATTGTATGTACTGAATTCTGCGGCACGCCCGCCAAGTCCAGGGCGACTCGAGGGTCTTAGCGTGAGAGATCGGAGAACGAATTTAAGCTGCGGCACACGCGAAGCAACCAGCGAGCGCGGGTTCTCGCTGGTTGAAATGAGCGTGGTAGTAATGCTGATCCTGATCATTTCGGCGATGGCGCTGATCGCCTACTTGCCGACGCTGCAGGATGCGCGCTTCGACGCCGCGATGAAGGAAGTGGTCGATCAAGTACGGCAAGCGCGCGAATACGCAATCACCAATCGCCGCTACGTGCAGGTCAGTTTTCCCACCGTCGTCGTCGGTGGAGTCACGCAATATCAAGTGGTGCTGAAGGTAAGAAACGATCTAACAGCCGGCGCCGGAGCATTGGATCCGATATTGAGCGCCGCACCGATTGAATCTCCGGCGCAATTCTACGTGTTCCCCGTCGCGCCGGACACGCCAGACGCCTTTGGCAAGGGTGCGGCGGTGGAATTCGAGGGCTTGGCCGGCGGACCGGTCGGCGGAATGCTTTTCCAAAGCGATGGCGAGTTAGTCGACGGGGCGACGTACCAGCCCATTAACGGAACGGTCTTCATCGGTCAACCCGGCAAAAACTCGACGGCCCGGGCAGTTACGGTTCTGGGCGGAACCGGCCGAGTGCGCGGCTGGAAGGGTACGGGTGCCTTGTGGGCGAGATTCTGAAGGAGCTCAGGAAAATGCGGCAAGCGAAAAAACGGCAAGCGGCTAAGGGCTTCACACTTTTAGAGACGATGATTTCGCTGGTAGTTCTGGGTGTGGGTGTTCTGGGTTTGTGCGCGATGCTGGCGGACTCCTTGGCCTACATGCAGAGCTCGCAGGATGCTTTCATCGCGCAGCAGAAGGCCGAAGAAGCCGCTGAAGCGATCTACACCGCGAAATATACGAACAACGCAACCTTTGCGCAGCTTTCCAACAACAGCGCGGGCAATCCCGCCGGACTCTTTCTGTCGACGCCGCAGCCGTTGCTGGTGCCTGGAGCCGACGGCCTGGTCGGTACAGTTGCCGACGCCGGCGGCACTCCGGCTTACATCGTCTATCCCGGGCCGGACGGGAAGCTGGGTACCGCGGACGACATAAAGCAATCGCTGGGAGCCTTTACGCGCACGATCACCATTACTGCGGTTCCGGGATACACCAACAGCCTTAATCAGGTGGTGATCACCGTGAATTACATAACGGGCAAATTCAATCGCAGCTATTCGCTCACCACGTACGTTTCAGCTTACTAGGACCAGGACCGCGAGGAGCAAGGATGAAGCGCCAAAGAGGATTTACGCTGATCGAGTTGATGGTCTCCATGAGCATCGTGGTTTCCGTCGTGGCCATCGCGACGGACGCACTGATGCAGGCGGAACACGTCACCACGATGGTCGCCTATGAGGCCAACACGCAAGAGAACCTGCGCGCCGGAATGCACTTTATGGTCCGCGACCTGGCGCAGGCGGGCGAGGGAATTCCTCAGGGCGGCATCAGCCTTCCCTACACCGCGACCTCGGCGGTGAGCCGCCCCGGTACGTTCCCGGCCACCACATTCCCGGCCAGCTACATCACGGTGCCGGCGATCACTCCGGGCTTCCTCGCTGGACAATTGGCCACATCTATTAATCCATCGACCGGCGCGACGCTCACCGGAACCTTTACCGACATCATCAACATCGTCTACGCAGACAATGTCCTAGTGGATGCACCGGCAACGAATCACTATCTCTACAGCTATCCAATTGTCCAAGCCGCTCCCTCTGTTCCGGTTTGCGCTGGAGCCATATCCGCTACGGGCGCATCGGTCACGCTTGACCCAGGCTGTTTCACCATGCCAGGAGCAACGAACCCAATCACTGCCGGCAATTTGATCATGTTCCACAACCAGAACGGAACGGCGCTGGAATATGTCACTAGCGTCGCTGGCCAAGTCATCAATTTTGCAGGCGGCGATCCCGCCGGCCTTAACCAAACGGGCTTGGCAAACGGAACCGTAGCGAAATTGGCTACCACACCTGGAGTGTTTCCGCCCACCACGATCACCCGCGTCTGGATGGTGACGTACTACGTTGACTCCACCACCGCGACGGACCCGCAATTGATCCGCCAGGTAAATTATCCGGGCTTCCCCGCCGGCGCGCCGGTGAATCCGCCGCAGGCCATCGCCGACGATATCGAGAACCTGGGTTTCAGCTACGACATCACCAGTTCCACGGACGCGGCAGGCACCTATCCCAATGGTCCCGGGAATGCTGCCCAACCGCTTCTTCCAGACACGCCGGCACAGATACGCGCGGTCAATGTGTTCCTGGCGGGCAGGTCCGAAAATGCCTACACGTCACAAACGACGCCGATATATCTGCGCAACAACTTGAGCACGCAGGTGAGCATTCGCAGCCTTTCATTCACCAACCAGTTCAATACGTCAGCGTCGTCCACGGCCCCATAGGAGCTTTTGCAAGCGATGAGGCACCAGGTTTTCAGATTTTCAAGGAGATCCGCTGTGAGAATGGAACGAGAAAAGGGCGTCGCACTGATAACCTCGCTGTTTGTTCTGCTGCTGATTTCAGCCATCGTAGTGGGCATGAGCTGGATGGTGATGACGGATCAGCGCTTGGGCGGAAATAACTCGAGCCGCGAACTGGCGTTCTATGGCGCGGAAGCCGGCATGGAGAAAATGACCACCGACGTGGCGCAGGTGTTTGCCACCTCGGGTTCGCTCACCGCGGCCAACGTAGCCACGATCACCGCCGCTCCCCCCACCACGCTCACGGGCGTAACCTACTTGAATTCCGCCGGCGCTTCCACCTATAACCTCACCTTCATTCCGGACGCGTTCGGCAATCCCGCGACGACCAACGCCACGATTCTGCCGCCCAGTCCCTACGCCGGCATGCAAGGCTTGATCACGCCGTTCACCATGACGGTGGCAGCGCAGAACTCATCCTCTGGCTCGGAGGTGAAGCTAACCCGCCAAGTTCAGGTGGTCGCCATCCCAGTGTTCCAGTTTGGTATTTATTCCGATTCCGATCTTTCGTTCTTCAACGGCCCTTCGTTTGGTTTCGGCGGCCGCACGCACACGAATGGCAATTTGTGGCTCACTCCGAACCAAGGTCCGACCTTCTTGGGAGACAAAGTAACGGTGGTAGGCCAGGTGATCCGCACCAACCTGGAAAATGGTTTCGCGGTTACTGGCGCGGGCGCCGCTTATGGCGGCGACGTCTCTATCGCCCTCGCTCCGGATCCTACGATGACCGGTGAACCCGGCGGCGCCCCGTATACCAACGCCTCATGGCGTGCATTGGGCATCGGCGAAGGCAGCGTCACCGGCAGCAGCATTTACGGCGCCGTAAGCACTACGTTGAACAATCCGACCTGGAGCGGCACAGTCATCCCCGCATATAACGGGCAATTGCAGAACGGCGTGCCGGTATTAAGTCTCACTTCCACCGCGTTGGGTGGCATCACGCCAATTTCACTGATCCGCCGCCCGGTCCCTGGCGAACTAGCGTCGAACCCGGACACCTTCGCCCAGCGCTTGTTCTCCCAGGCAACATTGCGAATCTTGATTGACGATTATCCGGTTACAAGTCCACCTACCTTGCCGGGCACAGCGGGTATATGCCATCACGCCGATATGATGAGCCTCGATACTGTCACCCTCGGCACTGACCCAATTGACCTTGCGACGCTGGCGTATTACGCCACCTCCCCGCTCGGAATCACCGCGGCTCCGGGCTGGTACGCTGGCAACTATCCGCTGCCCGTGTCGGGAGCAAATGCTACGTACACTCCCAGCAACACGACGGCTCAACCGGGATATTGGTTGAAGAACGGGTATCCGATCATCACCGGATGCATCAAGATCGAGTATCAGGTGAATCCTGGCGGAACCTGGGTTGACTACACGAAGCAGATACTAGCCCTGGGCCTTACGGGGAGGAATATCAATCCTACTACCGGCGTGCTGTCCCCTCTCCTTCCGAGTCTGCCCGGCGCCCAAATTGCTGCCCAGGGTCCTAGCGGAGGAGGGGTCCCGACAATTCCTTGCATTACGGACCCCAGCCCGAACGCTATCATCCGTCTGGCTCGCGTGCGCGACAATCTGGACGCCCCAAGCGCGAGCGCGAATGGATGCGGAAACATTACCGCCGCGACGGTCGCGACCGATTTCTGGCCGAACGTGCTGTATGACACCCGGGAAGGCCTCGATCGTGCCAGCAGCGCAACGGCTCCGATTACGGCCCAAGGCGTCATGAACTATGTGGAGCTCGATGCCAAGAAGCTGGTGAATTGGTTCACGGCAAATCAGGCTGGACTTGGCCTCGACAATAACACCGGTTATACGCTCTATTTCTCGGACCGCCGCGGTGAGCACACGGACCCCATCACGGCCCCCCTCGCCAAGACCGGGTCTTACGGATTTAACGACTTTGTGAATCCCAACGACCCGAACAACGGTTGCCCGAACAGCGCGCTCGACGCGGGTGAAGACGTCGAAGGCGACGGTATCCTTCGTACTTATGGCGGCACGGAAGTAGCTCCGTCCCTGATCGTTCCGACGAACTACATGCTGAGCACTGCGCCGGCCCCCGTCGTACCAGCGAGCACCGTAATGTGGACTGGCGCAACCTCCACGACCGGAAACATGATCGGCCCCTCGATCAAAGTCGGAACAACTTTCTATTACGGCGGGTTGTCTGCGAACTCGAATTGCGCGGTGGGGAATGCCAATCGCCCCGACGTCACCTACGGCAACGCGCAGGAAGCCCGGGAGAATCCTCCGGTGTTCTTCCGTCGCGCTCTAAAAATCGTAGACGGCGCGTCACTAACCATCGGGGTCTCCTGCAACGGAACCGATGGCCTTAGCATCGTTGCTGAAAACCCGGTTTACATCCAAGGCGATTACAACGCACCGGTGGACGACGGAACGTGGGGCGGCGTTAGCATCGCGGCAGCGGTCGAGGGCGACGCTGTCACGTTCCTTTCCAACAACTGGAACGACGTAAACTCCTTCGCCTTTCCCTACAACGTGAATAATCGAGCGGCGGCGCCGACGGCGTACCGCGCTGCGATCATTTCGGGCAAGGGCATTCCATTCCCGTCCGTTGCCGGACAGGCGCAGGACTTTGGAACCGATGGCGGTGTGCACAACTTCCTCCGCTTCCTGGAAAACTGGGGCCTTGTTTGCCACTACCGCGGCTCGATGGTCAGCTTCTATTACAACCGTCAAGCAGTAGGCACGTACAAGGGGACGGGCGTTTACAATCCGCCCAGCCCGCGTGACTACAGCTTTGACACCAACTTTACGCTGGGCCCCGCTTGTTTGCCGCCGCGCACTCCGTCGTTGCGCTCCGTCAACACCATCGGGTTCTCGCAGGAAATTCTGCCGACCCAGTAATAGTTTTCATAACCCGCAGGGCTAGAAGCGGCTCCCGCACTTCCCGGGAGCCGCTTTTTTTACGTCGGCTAAGCATGTTAAGTCACTGAGTGGGCAGGATGCGCACGTTGAAGTTCGCGTTAACAGGCGGTGGCGTGCAAGTCGGCGCGACACCGCTGGAGCACAGCCCCGTAAACACATCGCTGAAATCTCCAGGCAGCGCTAGGCCAACAAGTGGCCGCGCGTACAAATTGTAGCTGTGGCCCACGAGTAGCCGTTCCAGGTCGAATGAATCGTCGAACTGCGTGGGCGGATTTGCCGCATCGCAGCTCCAGCCGCCGAGCGTCCCCGCAATTACTGAATCCGTATCCGCGTCCGCCGCAACGACGTGCGCGCCGACCATGCCCGTAACCGGCACGCCGGGCGACGGCGCGGCGAGTGTCGCGAGCGCAAATGGGCTGGCCGGCACAATCCGACCGCGAATGGCGCCGACGTTGAATGTATCGTTTGGATCTGGATACTGCGCGCGGATCCCGGTGCGATCGTCGTCCGCGAGGGGGCCATCGGGTATGGACCCATCGGGCCGGTAGCCGAGATATTGTCCGGGTGGAGGCGCGAACGGAAACATCATCGAGCGAATCACCGCGGAATGATCCAGACCCATGCAGTGGCCGAGCTCGTGTATCAGCAGCGATTCCAGATCGTAAGCGCGTGGCCTTGTGGCTGCGCGAGCGCGCCAGGCGTGGCGAAGGCCGCCTGCCCATCGTTGCGGAAAAGCGTATCGGCGTCGAGAATTTGTCCTGCGAATCCTGCGCAGCCAGACACTCCCACACTCGCGCAATCATCGGAGCCATGCGCAAGCCGACGCGCCTAAGCATCGGCAAACCCCGCAATCGGAAATGGTTAACTGCAGCGCGTGACACTTTTCGCCATATCATACTGCGGAAAAAACAGGAAATGCTGAGCGACGCGAACAATCGCTTGGTCCCGCAATGGCACAGAAACCCACCTACTAATTCCGAATTGGGAGAGCGGTCTCGATCGCGCGTCTTTTGCCTTCAGCGGCGGCTATGTCCGACGCAGCGGAGCGGTTGACACCGGAGCGCCCCAGCCGAATAATGCGCCCATGTCCAAGCCCGAAACGGTGCGGCGCATCAAAAGCTACTCGGCCGAGAACGGCTACGTGTATCAATATCAATTTCAGGATGTGCATCCGGCCCAGCGGGATGCGGCAAAAGGGAACGAATTCATCTATTACGTCTCAGCCGACCGCAAAACCATGTTCCCGATTCGCATATTCGTTCGCCGCGAAGCGCTTGTTCAATGGACCAAACAAACCGGCCGCGCCCTGACCGGGACCGAAGAGTACGCCGTCGCCAAGATGCGCCTGTTTCAAGCGCTCGATGAAGTCGCAGACTTTGCCACCGCTCGCCCCGAACTCACCGTGGACGCATCCAACCTGCCATCGCTGCTCGAACGCCTGGACTTGTAGTGCGGCGAGGATACTAATTCAACATGCAGTAAGTGAACGACGCTAAGCGTTCTTCGCGAGTACCGCGTGCAGCGCCTGCTCTAAATTTTCGTAGCGAAACGCGAAGCCGTACTGCAGCAAACATCCAGGCTGCACGCGCTGGCTGGCCAGCAACAGCGCATCCGCCATTTCGCCCAGCGCCAGACGAAGCGCGAGCGCCGGCGCCGGAAAAATTGCCGGCCGGTGCAAGACGCTCGCCAACACGCGCGTGAACTCAGCGTTGCGCACCGGCTCCGGCGATACCACATTCACCGGCCCGTTCCACCGCGCATCATCAATTGCCGCGCGCAGCACCCTCACCGCATCTTCCAATGCGATCCAGCTCATCCACTGCTTCCCGCTGCCCAGCCGCCCGCCCACACCGACTTTGAATGGCGTTAACATGCGTGGCAACGCGCCGCCCTCTGTGGAGAGAACAATTCCGAAGCGCGCGGTCACCGTGCGCATGCCGGCGCTCGCCGCCCGCGCCGCTTCAGCTTCCCACGCGCGGCACAGTATGGCCAGGAAATCGTTGCCGTAGCCGCTCGTTTCGTTCAGCGCCTCGTCGCCGCGATTTCCGTAGCAGCCTGTCGCCGAGGCGCAAATAAGTACGCGGGGCGGCTGCCTCAGGTGCGAGAGCGCATCCACCAGCACGCGTGTGGAATCCACGCGGCTGCTGCGCAGAATCGTCTTGCGCTTTGATGTCCAGCGTCCGCCACCGATGCTCGCGCCATTTAGATTCACCACGGCGTCGAAGCCTTCCATCGCCGGCACGTCCACCAGCGCGTTCAAAGGGTTCCACGGCACGTCGCCAGGCGCAGCTTTGCCGCCCGGGCGCACCAGATGGCACACGCTGTGGCCATCAGCGCGCAGCGAACCAGTAAGCGCAGCTCCCATCAACCCTGAGGCGCCTGAGATCAGAACTTTCATCGGACATCCCCATGACCCAATCGCATGCTACTGCGAATGGAACTAACCTACGGCGCGCCGCAAGCGCCGTCAAGCGAACACAAGCGGCTCAGTATATTCCGTCGCGTATCGCGGAGCGTTCACCGTTCGCGTTAAATATTTCGCAACCAATCGAGGACGCCCGCACCCATGTAGTATAGAATTTGCAATTCTGCAACGAGGTGTGAATGGCAGTCACAACCCGGCGAGTTCGTAGCGCAATTATCCTGGCAAGCATCGTGGTATTTCCCGCCGCAATTTCCCGCGGCACGCAAGAGAATCCCGGCATCCGCGGGTTCGCGCCCGCCCATGTCGCGGCCGAGCGCGCCCTTGAGCAGCAGCTGCGCGCAATCCCTGATCCCGCCCGCGCCGAAAGCAATCTGCGCCACATCACCAGCGAGCCGCACATGGCCGGCACCGAAGCCAGTCACCGTGTGGCGGAATGGCTGCGCGACCAGTATCGCAGCTACGGTTTCGACGCCGATATCGTCAGCTATAGCGTGTGGCTTGCGCAGCCGCGCGAAGTCCATCTGGAACTCATTGCGCCAGACAAAAAGGCTCTGGCAACTCCCGAGCAGCCCTTTGCCGTGGATCCTGACACCTCCGACAAAAATATCGTCGTCGGCTTCAATACCTTCTCGCCTTCGGGAGACGTCACGGCGCCGGTCGTCTATGTGAACTACGGGATGCAGGCGGATTACCGCGAGCTCGAGAAACTGGGAATCAGCGTCGACGGGAAAATAGCAATTGCTCGCTACGGCGGCTGCTATCGCGGCATAAAAACGAAACTCGCCGAAGAGCACAAAGCCCTCGGCCTGATTATTTATTCCGATCCCGAAGACGACGGCTACGTCGCGGGCGACGTGTTTCCGAACGGGCCGTGGCGCCCAATGACCGGCATCCAGCGCGGCTCGGTGGAATACACGCAAATTTATCCGGGTGACCCGCTCACGCCGGGCGTAGCTTCAACCGCGAATGCCAAGCGCCTTGCCCCCGCCGACGCCGCAAATCTTCCGCGCATTCCGACGATGCCCATCAATTCGCAGGACGCTTCCGTGATTCTCGAAAATCTCGGCGGCCCGCACGTCCCGCGTCAATGGCAGGGCGGCTTACCCTTTACCTATCACATCGGGCCTGGCGCGGCCGTCGCGCACATGAAGCTGGCGATGGATTATCAGCAACGCACGCTCTACGACGTCATCGCAAAGCTGCGCGGCACGAACGACGGGGAATGGGTCGTCCTCGGCAATCATCACGACGCTTGGGTTTATGGCGCAGTGGATCCTGGCAGCGGCACCGCGACCATGCTCGAAACAGCCCGTGCTTTCGGCGAACTCGTCCGCGCCGGCTGGAAGCCGCGGCGCACTATCGTGATGTGCGAGTGGGATGGCGAAGAGCCCGGCCTAATGGGCTCGACCGAATGGGTGGAGGCAAATCGCGCCGAGCTGCAAGCGAAAGCCGTCGCATACTTGAACACAGACGTCGGCGTCGCCGGGCCAAATTTCACGGCATCCGCCACGCCGTCGCTGAAAGAACTGGTGCGCGATGTCACTCGCGAAGTGCAGGACCCGCGCGACGTGCGCAGCGTTTACAACGTCTGGTTGGACCGCGCCACGCGCCAGCAGGAAGAGCCGAGCGGCATCGCGCGTCCCCCGAGCGCGAAGTTCACGGCTCCCGGAGAAGCTCCTATCGAAGCCCTGGGCGCGGGCTCGGACTTCTGTCCGTTCTTCGACCACGCCGGAATTCCTGCGCTCGATGCCGGATTCATCGGCGACTACGGCGTCTACCACTCGATGTACGACGATTTCTACTGGATGAAAAAATTCGGCGATCCCACATTCGAATTTCACGTCGCGCTGGCGAAAATTCTCGGCACCTTGGCGCTGCGGTTGGACGAATCCGATACGCTTCCATTCGATTACGCCGCTTACGCCGCCGAAATTTCGCGCGCAGCAAATGATCTCGCCACTCGCGCGGCCAAGCAGGGAATTGGCAGCGCAGATGTGCCCGCAGTTTCAGACGCCGCCGCCCGACTGACAGCTTCCGCCGCTCACGCATCGCAAGCGTTGCAGCAATGGTCGAACGCACCGCCCAATGCCGCTAAACAATATGAAATGAATCGCGATCTAGTAAGCGTCGAACAAGCGCTGCTAGCGCCAGAAGGCCTGTCCGGCCGCACCTGGTACAAACACACCATCTACGCCCCCGGAACCTACGCCGGATACGCCGCAGAAGTCCTCCCCGGCGCAAACGAAGCCCTCGACCGCCAGGATGCTGGCACATTCACCCGTGAATCTGCCGCGCTAGGCGCCGCCCTGCTCCGCGCCTCCACGCGACTAGATGAAATCGCCCGCCTCGCCTCCTCCACCACGCAATAGCCGACGCGTTTCACGCCTAGGTAGAACCATCGCGCGTACGGTCAGCGTCAGCTTCCGGCCTACGCCTTGCGCGGTTCACATTTCGGCACAATTGCCATGGCCGCTGGCATTTCGTTTGCAGCCCACCTTGTTGATGATTTCTTGACATGCCGTCGTGCATCGCGTAAATGCCGAGTAGGCACGTAGATAACACCTCAGGAGCGTGACATGATTTCCCATCGGCGTACCCTTCTCGAAATAGTCATTCCAATTGTCATAATCGCGGTTTTCGTTTTATGGATAGCAGCTCCGCTGTTCGCGCAGAGCACCACAGCGACCGGCAGCATTCAGGGGACGCTTACCGACCCCAGCGGCGCAGTCGTGGCAGGCGCGAAGATCACGATCGCGAATAAAGACACTGGCCAGACACTCCGCGTCACGACCTCATCGGCCGGCACATACAATTCCGGCGCCCTCGTGCCCGGCGATTACGCTGTTCGCGCCGAAGCCGCGGGGTTCAAGACGGTCGAAGAAGGCGTCGTGGTGAAAGTTGGTGTGGTCTCGGGTGTGAATCTGAGCCTCGAGGTCGGTGCGGCGAACACTGTCGTCACCGTTGCCGAGCAAACAGTGACGGTTAACACGGAGCAACCAAGCGTCCAGGGCGTTTTGAACAAGGATCAGATCGAGAACCTGCCGGTCAACGGGCGGAACTTTTTGGATCTCGCGCAACTGGAGCCGGGAGTGCAAATTCAGGATGGCGCTGATTTCGATCCCACGAAGGTTGGCTTCTCCTCCATCTCGGTAGGCGGTCGGTTCGGGCGCACCGCGCGCATTGAAGTGGATGGCGTGGACGTCAGCGACGAGACGGTAGGCACCACCACGGAAAATATTCCCGCCAGCGCCATTGACGAATTTCAGATCAGCCAATCCACTCTGGATCTTTCGAACGAACTTACGTCCTCCGGCGCCGTGAACGTCACCACCCGCTCCGGAACCAACAACTATCACGGCGAAGGCTTTGCACTTTTTAGGGACAGCGCCTTTTCCGCCCCGCTGCCGGGCCCGCCCTCGCCCTATCAACGCAACCAGGACGGCGGCAATTTCGGCGGCCCGATCCTGAAAGATAAAGTCTTCTTTTTTCTGGACGCCGAACACACTAACCAGAATCTGCTCGCGCCGATCGTCCCCGCTGCGCCATTTAGCGGTTACACTGGAAACACCGGCACGCCCTTCCGTGAAACCGATTACGACGCCCGCCTCGATTTCAATCTGTTCAAGAATGTCCGCATGTTCTATCGCTTCAGTTATTTTGACAGCCGCGCTGTGGCTACCGGCGGCACCATTGGCTATCAGCCCTTCCAAGATAAGAACTACACCCGAACGCACGTAATAGGCGCCGATTTCACCACCAAGGGTAACTTCACCCACAGTTTCCGTTTTGAGTACCTGAAGTTCATCAATAACCTTGGAGACACAGTCGTCGGCTCCGGCCTCCCGTTCGCGAATTTCCCGGTGAGTCTGAATTTCACTAGCTTCGGCTTCCTCACCGGCCCCAATTTCCTCGCGCCGCAGCAAACCTACCAGACCGATCGCCAGTTGAAGTACGACGGCAGCAAGCTGCTCGGCTCGCACATCATCCGCTACGGCGTCGCCTACAATCGCCTCCGCGGCGGCGGCCTATTCTCCTTCAGCGCCATCACTCCCAACGTCACTCCGCAAGGCAACTCCACCGAGGTTGGCAACGCCGCGAGCGGCCCGTTCGCATGTCCCGGAGGGTTACTAATGCAAGGAAGTGGGTGCCCGTTGAACTATCCGGCGGACAATGTGACTCTGGGCAACGGGGAAGAATGCGACACGGAAATCCCGGCATTCAAAGCGCCATGCAGCGGCACGCCGCCCGACAATCGCATCGGTCTCTATCTTGGCGACAGCTGGAAGATTAAGCCCAACCTGAACATCACCTATGGCGTGCGCTACGTTCGCGATACAGGGCGCTCCGATAGCGACCTACCGGCCCTGCCGGCGGTGAATGCTGTCCTGCCAGGTCTGGGAAATAGGGTGAATCAACCCAACCATAATTTTGGTCCGCAGTTGGGGATTGCGTGGGATCCGCACAAGGACTCGAAGACGGTGATCCGCGCCGGCATCGGCGTCTTCTACGAGAACGCCATTTGGAACAACGCCGAGTTCGATCGTCCCGAGCGCCTCGCGACCGGCGCCTTCCTCGCCAATCCCACTGCTTGCTCCGGCGCTGCGGGGCAGGGTGTACCTTTCCCGGTAATTGGTGCACAACCTAACTTGGAGTTTCTGGGCGGCAATCAAACGGCGGCGAACTATATTTGCGGCACGCCACCGACGTCGTCTACCATCCCGCAAGCCTTGATCGGCACGACCTTAGGCGCATCGGCGGGAAATTGCAGCGGAATCACCACTGCGCAGTGCATCGCCAATTTCCAAACGACCTATCAGCAAGCGTCGGCTGCCGTGGGCAGTCAGGCGCCAAACCCTTCCTATCTGCCGAACCTGATTTCGACCGCTTCTGCTATCCCTCTGGGAGCGTTGGCGCCAAATTACAGAACCCCTTACTCGGTCCAAATGAACGCCGGCATTCAACGAGAACTGCGTCCGGGCATGGTGCTGAGTGTGGATTATCTGCGCAATGTGGGTCTGCACTATCTGATTGGCGTTGACGCGAATCACAGCGGCGACGTCCGTTATTTCTCAAAGTCCGCTGCGCTCGCGGCCATTTCCACGACGAACACTTCATTTGGCTGCGGAACTGGAACCGACCCGGGCTCCATTAACTGTGCAATCGCGGGCGGGGCCACAATGTCGAGCTATGCGAACAATGGCCTGGATTCTGCAGCCGACCTCGGCGTCGGTGGTTGCATGGCGGCGCTAGGGTTCAATTGCGCGTTCACGGGTGTCAATCCGGCGATCGGTCCCGCGATTTTTTTGTATCCGATTGGCCGCTCTGTGTACAACGCCATGGATGTCAAGCTAGTCGACAATGTGAAAAACCCGTTCCGTGGGGTCAAATATCTTAATTTCCAGTTTGCCTACGCCTTGTCGCGATTTACGAATTGCGGCGCGGGCTTGTCCACTTCGGCGGGCACCTCTCCCGCTGCGGCCGACCAGGATTTCGTAAATCCCACCCTTGACAACAATCATCCCTGCGGTTTCAGCGGACCGTCTGCTCTCGATCGAACTCATCAATTTTCCTTCGGCGGCTATGCCGATCTGCCAGGGCATTTCCGCCTCGGCACGATTTTCCATTTCGACAGCCCTCTCGCTAGTGCACTCGCAGTGCCGGTTACGGGCAATGGCGCGGGGGAAATCTTTGCCACCGATTTCACCGGCGATGGAACAGTCGGCGACCCAATTCCCGGCACCAAACAAGGTTCCTTCATGCGTGGAGTATCTCTGGGCGATCTCGCGAACGTCGTCAACAACTACAACAACACTGTCGCGAATAACCCCACCCCGGCCGGCAATGTGCTCGTCAACAATGGTCTCTTCACGTTAGCGCAACTCCAGGCGCTCGGAGGCGTGGCACCGCAAATTACTTATACGGATCCGGCTACGCAGAATACCGTTTCGGGGGTACTCCCCGGCGAGGTCGGCCTCACATGGCTAAAGACTTTTGACATGAGCTTGACATGGATCGGCAAGGTGAACGTCAAGGAGCGCGAAATTTCGATTGAGCCTAGCGCCAGCATCTTTAACCTCTTCAACTTTGCCAACTTCAACATCCCGGGAAACGTTCTCAGCGGAATCCTTTCGGGCGGGGCAGGCTCGTTAAATGGCACGAACTATGCCGGCGCCAACTCGGTGCGCATCGGAGTAGGGACGGGCGTGTTTGCACTGGGCGCGCCACGCACGATTGAATTCGGCCTGAAGCTGACGTTTTAGCCTCACGCGTACCTACGGCGGGAGCGCCAGATGCACTGCCCCGATTCTGCCGCTCGCCGCCGCTGCTGCCGCCACAGCGAAAATTGCATTCTCGCGAGCGTTCATCGGCCCTCGGCCGCCCTCGCGACGGACTTCGGATATTTCACCGCGCGCAGCCACTTCGAAAACAAAATCCACCAGAGCAGGAACAGCGCTACATTCGGCCAGCCCGCCTCCACGCCAAACGGCATCCCCGTCAGCCACGCGGGGCCGTGGAAGCTGCCCTGGAATAGATGACCGTTGCCCATCTGCCCGCTGTCCGGCACGCCATAAAAATAAGTTTCGCCCCAGTCCCATGCGGCGTGGAGTCCGAGCGGCATCCACAGGTAGCCAGTCCGTCGCAGTAGCAAACAGGCGATGAGCCCAAACCCGCCAACGGTGCACAAGCCAAGCACCGTCCAGCCCGGATTGAACATATGCGCCGCAGCCATCAGCGCCGACGTGATTACCGCCGCGGGCCAGAATCCGATTCCGCCAGTCAGCGTGAACTGCAAGTACCCGCGATAAAAAAATTCCTCCACCATCGTTCCCAAAATCGTCGTCACAGCCCACAGCGACCCATATCCTAAAATTTCCAAGCCGTGGAGCTGCGGCGTTCCGAGTGAGTAAGCGTGTACCACCCGCAAAACCGCGAGAAGCAACGTCAATGAAACGAGGCCGATCGCGACCGCTTGCCAGAACTGCCCGCAAGACGCTCGCCGCCATGGAAACCCATAATCCCCAACCCTTCGGCCTTCGATCTTCGACATGATCCAAGCCGCCAAAAACAGCAGGAACAACATCACGGCGAACGTCACGATCCCGACCGTTGGACTAGCCGCGTCCGGCTCCCGCCCGTGCAGCGCAACATCCGCGATTTTGTTCGCGCCATAGCCGAACGCGCCGACCAACGCCGCGTAAATTAATATCCGCCAGCCTGCGCGCAAACCGTTCGATCCCTTCAAGATGTTGCCTGGCACTCTCTAGTCCCTCCCCCATACAACTCACCCGCCAGATACAAGAGTCCCAATGAAAGGCCGCCCCCGGGGCTCGTGCAGCGGGACTGAAGCTAGCACTGGGCTGCCGCCCTGGACTATGATGGATTGCGCCAAAAGTTTTTGATCAAATCGAGCCTGGAACGTATCTGGGCAGCATTTGCGCCATAGAGCAGCCGCATTTCTGGATCTCCCACAGTTTTCGCTCGTTCCGTACGCAAGATTGCCGATGCGATCGCGCCGCGTGCCAATGCTCGCTATTTGCTTGAGGCCGTCGGCCTCGATCGCCAAGCCCTCCGCGACCCGGCACTCAGAATTCCCTACGCCGACCTGATGATGCTCTCGGAGCTTGCCGCCCGTATGACCAAGGATGTCGCCTTTGGCCTCCACGTAGGCGAGCAGGTCGAACAAAATTCCTACGGCATCATCGGCCATTCCGTTGTCACCAGCGCCACGCTGGGCGAAGCACTTCGCACCTTGGAACGCTACTTACCGATCTGGACGAACGTGGGCGCGTTCAAATTGGATGTCGAAGGATCCATCGCGCATTTTCAGTGGAAATTTTCGGATGGCTCGCTGCCCGAGCCTCGCCACGATGTCGAGATGACCATGGCAACGGTCGCGCGCTTCAACCGTTTCTCGGCCGGTGCCGTATGGAAGCCGCGCGAAGTCTGGTTCGAACATGCCAAGCCCAAGGACGTTTCCGAGCATGCCCGCATCTTTCGCGCGCCCGTGCGCTTCGGTATGCCGGTCAATTCGCTGCTGCTCGATCGCAGGTTGCTCAGTCTGCCGTTAACAGGCGCCAAGCCGGTAGCGCATCAGGCGATCAGCGAAGCAGCCGAGCGGCTTCTCGCGATGGATTCCGGCAAGGCCAATCTCATGCAGAGCCTGCTCAGCTTTATTCGCGAACGATTGTGCAATGGAGATTTTGGTCTTAACGATGCGTCCCGCCATCTAGGCATCAGCCGCCGCAGTCTGCAAAGAAAATTGCGCCAGCAATCTTCCTCTCATCGGCTCCTGGTCGAACAGGCGCGCCGCGATCTTTCGCGCTGCCTTCTGCTGGGCTCCGAAGCCACCGCCACGGAAGCAGCCTACGCCCTCGGCTTTTGCGATCCCACCGCATTTCATCATGCCTTCCAAAGATGGCACGGCATGCCGCCGCAAGCGTATCGCGCCGCCAAAATTCGCTAGCCCGTATGAATTGCGTCGAAACGTAGCCCGCGCAGCCCGTCTTCGTTGACTTGCCTATGGCCACAACCTAAGATGACCGCCAAATGGCCGACTCCTCGAGTTTCATCGGGCAGACCATCTCGCACTACCGAATCGTGGAAAAACTCGGCGGCGGTGGCATGGGAGTCGTGTACAAGGCTGAAGACGCCAAGCTCCGCCGTTTCGTGGCTCTGAAGTTTCTTCCTGACGGTTTCGCACCGGATTCGCAAACTCTAACCCGCTTCGAGCGGGAGGCGCAGACTGCATCCGCGCTGAACCACTCCAACATCTGCACCATCTATGAAATCGGCGAGCACGACGGCCAGCCCTTCATCGCGATGGAATTTCTCGATGGCCAGACGCTCAAACACTGCATTTCCGGCAAGCCCCTGCCGCTCGAGCAAGTACTGGAGTTGGGGATCGAAATTGCGGAAGCACTGGATGCGGCGCATTCCAAAGGGGTCGTTCATCGCGATATCAAGCCTGCCAACATTTTTGTCAGCGAACGCGGGCACGCCAAGATCCTCGATTTTGGTTTAGCCAAGCTGATGCCTTCACCTGGTGCGGCGAGCCTATCCGCTATGCCCACATCCAACGACTTGGACCAGCTCACGCGTCCGGGCGCGCCGATCGGCACCATCGCCTATATGTCGCCGGAGCAAGTGCGCGGCGAAGAACTGGACGCACGGACGGACTTATTTTCTTTCGGTGTGGTGCTCTATGAGATGGTGACAGGCGTACTGCCCTTCCGTGGCGAGACCAGCGGCGTGATCGCGCAAGCGATTCTGAATCGCGCGCCGGTCGCGCCGATCCGCTTGAATCCTGAAGTTTCTCCACAATTGGAAGAGGTCATCAAGAAGGCTCTGGAGAAGGACCGGAAACTGCGTTACCAGAGCGCCGCCGACATTCGCTCCGATTTGCAGCGGCTGAAGCGAGATTCAAACTCGGGCCTCACAGATGTTGCAGGCGGCGAACCCGGCTTGATACAACGGCCGCCGCGAAAAGCCATTCACTGGGCGGCGGTCGCGGGCGCAGCGATACTGGTGATCGCATTGGGAGTGGGCGGATGGTTATTCCTCTCCCAGACCAAGACCCACGCCCTTACGGAAAAGGACACCATCGTCCTCGCGGACTTCACGAACTCGACCGGAGACCCGGTGTTTGACGGCACGCTGCGCCAGGGCCTCTCCGTGCAGCTCGAACAATCACCTTTTCTAAGCCTCGTCTCAGACCAGCAAATCCAGCAGACTTTGCGGATGATGGACCAGAAGCCCGATGCCAAGCTCACACCGGAGATCGCGCGGGAACTTTGCCAGCGGACAGCAAGCACCGCGGTCCTCGACGGTTCGATTGCCCAAATTGGCACGCAATACCTGCTGACTCTCAAGGCAGCGAATTGTTCCAGCGGAGCATTGCTGGCGAGCACCGAAGCTCAGGCAGAAAGCAAGAGCCAGGTGCTGCGTGCATTGGGCAAGGCAGCTTCGGAAATCCGTAACAAGCTTGGGGAATCGCTTAACGCCGTCCAGAAGTTTGATACACCGCTTGAGCGGGCCACCACACCGTCACTGGAAGCTCTTCAGGCTTACAGCTTGGGACGAAGGGCCATGGCTGGTAGCGAGTGGGCCGCAGCCGTGCCGTTCTTCCAACGGGCGATTCGCCTCGACCCAAATTTCGCCATGGCTTACGCCAGACTCGGGACGAGTTTTTCAAATCTTGGTGAAACGAAGCTGGGAGCCGAGAACTCTCGGAAGGCGTATGAGTTGCGCGAAGGTGTCAGCGACGGAGAGAAGTTCTATATCGAAGCTCATTACTACCAGTTTGGCACCGGCAATCTAGAGAGTGCACGCCAGAGCCTTCAACTTTGGGCGGAAACCTATCCTCGCGATTGGTTGCCACGGCCGCCCCTATATTCGGTCTATGGGTCGCTCGGGCAATATGACAAGTCTCTGGCAGAAGCCCGTGAGGCCGTTCGCCTCAACCCGGGGAGCGCTATGAATTCCGCAGATCTCGTCGGCGCCTATCTCAGTTTCAATCAGATTGACGAGGCGCGGGCTACAGCCGAAGCAGCGCAAGCCAAAAACCTCGATTCGTCACAATTACGCTACTTCCTCTACCAGCTCGCCTTTCTGCAAAACGATACCGCGGGGATGGCGCAACAGGTCGCATGGGCTGTGGGTAAGCCAGGAGTGGAAGACGTACTGCTGAGCTTCGAAGCTGACACGGCGGCATATTTTGGAAAGCTCAGGGAGGCGCGAGATATTTCGCGCCGGGCGGTAGCGTCGGCAGTGCGAGCGGAAGAGAAGGAAGTGGCAGCGGCGTACGAAACGGACGCGGCGCTGCGGGAAGCCATGTTCGGAAATGCCGTAGAGGCGCGGCAGCTGCTCACGGCGGCGCTCGGTCTATCGAACGGACCGGGCGTGCAGTTCGCGGCGGCTCTGGCACTTGTCCTCACGGGTGATACCACGCACGCCCAGACGCTCGCCGAGGATTTGGATAAGCGCTTTCCAGAAAATACCGTCGTGCAGTTCAATTACTTGCCGGCGATTCGCGCTCAACTCGCCATGAATCACGGCGATAACGCAAAGGCCGTCAACGAATTGCAGGCGGCGCTGCCCTATGAGTTGGGGGCGTCGGGCGGACTATTCGTGGTCCACGTGCGCGGCTCAGCTTACCTGGGTGCGCGTCAGGGCGGAGAAGCTTCCGCGGAATTTCAGAAGATTCTGGATCACCGCGCGCTTGTGCTCAACGAGGCGATCGGGGCGCTAGCGCACCTCGGCATTGCCCGCGCTTATGTTTTGCAGGGCGACACCGCCAAAGCGCGTGCCGCGTATCAGGATTTCCTCACTCTTTGGAAAGACGCCGACCCCGACGTACCCGTCCTCATCGCAGCAAAGTCCGAATACGCGAAGTTGCGATAACCGGTGTCCACGATCGTAGCCGGCGACCGGATGCAATTCCTCGCCTGATCGCAGCCGGGGAATGATTGCTTGCGTCCCTGGAAATTCAACGGTGCCGCTGCGCACGGGTAGGTTCGCGTTGCGCGCGCCTCCACGGTAGAATAAGGGTGATGCGCGTTCGCGTGCTATTTTTCGGCCAACTCAGGGACATCGCCGGCGTCTCGCAGGAAGACGCCGAGCTATCCGAAGGCGCCCGCGTAGAAGACCTCTACGAGCGTTACACGCGGCGCTTCCCGCGCCTCGCCGAATTTCGAGCCTCCGTCGCCGCGTCGGTTAATCAGGAATATGCTGAATGGCGCGCCTCTCTCGCAGCCGGTGACGAAGTCGCTTTCCTCCCCCCAGTCAGCGGCGGCCAACAAACCGCGATCAGCGATGACATCATTCTTCTGGTGCGCGAACCCATCCAGCCGCGCGATATATTGCTCAACCTCAAAGCCTTTGAAGATGGCGCGGCCGTGATCTTCGACGGCTTCGTGCGCAACAACTTCCAAGGCCAACGCACGCTGTATCTCGAGTACGAAGCCTACGAGCCAATGGCCTACGCCAAACTGCGCGAAATCGGCGCGCGCATTCACACTCAATTTGGAATCCATCGTCTTGCAATCGTCCACCGCCTCGGCCGTCTGGAAGTCGGCGACACCAGTGTCTTCATCGCCGTCAGCGCGCCGCATCGCGCCGCCGCTTTCGATGCTTGCCGTTACGCGATTGACACGCTGAAGCGCACCGTGCCCATCTGGAAAAAGGAATTCTTCGCCGGCGGCGCCGTTTGGGCGGAAGGCGAATCGTTGCCTCAGGAAGCCAATTCCGTGTCAGAAGAATCTACCTCTTAGATGAATCGAGCCATCGCCACGCTTTGCGCCCTCGTGCTGGCGGGCTTCTGCGCATTCGTACATGCGAAGGCGTCCAATCCGGAGCAGCCGCAACCACAGCAACAACAGCGCCAAAAAGGCCCGATTCGCGTGCAGACCGATCTGGTGAGCATTCTCGCCAGCGTTATCGACGCCAAAGGCGAGCCGGTCACCGGCCTGGATCAGAGCGCGTTCCAGCTCACGGAAGAAGGAATCGCGCAAAAGATCGTCCGCTTCGAACCGCAAACCAATCGTCCGCTCGATCTGGCCCTGATGCTCGACGCCAGCGGCTCCGCAGCGATCGAACTAAAAATCGAGCGCGAAGCTGCCGCGCGTTTTATCGAGGAAGTGGTCCGCCCCAGCGATCGCCTCGCGGTTTTTTCATTTGCAGCCGATGTCGTGCAGCTCTCCAATTTTTCGGCGGATCTCAAGCAGTTGGATAGCGCGGTGCGCCGCGTGGACACGAGCCCGGACATGGGCACGTCGCTCTACGACGCCGTGGTGCTCGGGTCGCAATCCGTTCGTCGTCAGGGCGCTGAGCGCCGCCGCGCGCTGGTAATCATCACCGACGCTGGCGAAACCACCAGCGTCTCGAAATTTGAAGATGCGCGCCGCACGGCGATCGCCTCGAACATCTTGCTCTATACTGTTGTGGTGCGCCCGATGAAATCCGACGCCGGATGGAATACCGCGGGCGAACACGCCATCTCCACCATTACAGACAGCGTCGGCGGCGCCATGTACTATCCGACCGATCTCAGCGAGCTGGGGGCAATTTTCGACCGCATCAATCGCGAGCTGCGCACCCAATATCTGCTCGGCTACTATCCCAGTCCCACGCCGCCGCCCGGCAGCGACCGCCATGTGGCGGTCACCGTGAACAGCGGAGACACCGTGCGTTACCGCAGAGAATATTTCACCGCCGGAGTGGCGCAATGATCCTATGAACCAATTTCTCGATGTCGCCATCGCCGCCGCGCGCGAAGCAGGCGCGGTGCTGCTCACCGAACACAGCCGCCCGCAGAAGATCATGTACAAAGGTGACGTGGACCTGGTCACGGAAACCGACAAGCGCTCCGAAGCCATCGTCGTCGGCCGCTTGCGCCGCGAATTTCCGGAACATCGCATTGTCGCTGAAGAAGGCTCAAGCGGCTCGAGCGCGGCTTCGCGCTACGAATGGCACGTGGACCCGCTCGACGGCACCACGAATTTCGCCCACGGCTATCCTTGCTTTGCCGTTTCCATCGCGCTGCTCGAAGATGGCGTGCCGCTGGTGGGCGTGGTGTTCAACTCCGTCGCCGACGAACTTTTTTGCGCCGCGCGTGGCGAGGGCGCCTTTCTGAACGACAAACCGATTCGCGTTTCCAGCGCCGAGCGCATGGCCGTCAGCCTGGTAGCCACGGGTTTTCCCACACACAAGCGCGGCGATAACCTGAACATCCACTATTACTGGCATTTCACGCTGCACTCGCACGGAGTCCGCCGCGACGGCTCCGCCGCTCTCGATCTCTGCTCGGTTGCCTGCGGTCGCTTCGAAGCCTTCTGGGAATTCGGTCTGAAATCGTGGGACACCGCCGCCGGCATCCTGATCGTCACCGAAGCAGGCGGCAAAGTCACAGACCTGCGCGGTGGCCCTTATCGCCCCGGCGGTCCGGATTTGCTCGTCACCAATGGCCATATCCACGCGGAAATGCAGCAAATGATGGCCGAAATCGCGACGCACGCGAACAACAAGCTGTAGCGGTTCGCCCTGCGGTCGATGTAGCGCACGATCATTGACGCCCAGCACGCCGCGATGCTAGCGTTGCCCAACCTCCTTCATGCGTGCCGTTGACATCATTCGCAAGAAGCGCGATGCCGCGGAACTTTCCCGCGAAGAAATCGCATTCCTGATTAATGGCGCGACGCACGACCGCGTCCCCGATTATCAATTAGCCGCCTTCCTGATGGCCGTGCTGTGGCGCGGCATGACCCGCGCCGAACTCGCTGCGCTCACCGAATCCATGCTCAATTCCGGTGAAGTTCTCGATTGGTCCGATCTTCCCGCGCCCAAAGTGGACAAGCACTCCACCGGCGGCGTCGGCGACAAAACTTCTCTGGTCATCGCTCCCATCGTTGCCGCGGCCGGCCTCTACGTGCCGATGATCAGCGGCCGCGGCCTCGGCCACACCGGTGGCACGCTCGACAAACTGGAATCCATCCCCGGCTTCAACGTAAACCTACAGCTCGAGGAATTCCGCCGCACACTCGCGCTGGCTCATTGCGCCCTGATCGGCCAAACCCCCGAAATCGCGCCCGCTGATAAAAAGCTCTACGCCCTGCGCGACGTCACCGCCACAGTCGAAAGCCCCTACCTGATCACCGCCTCCATCATGAGCAAAAAAATGGCGGAGGGAATTGACGCGCTGGTGCTCGACGTAAAGACCGGCGACGGCGCGTTCATGAAAAAGCAAGCCGATGCCGAATATCTCGCCGAGCTGATGGTCGAAACCGGTGTGCGCATGGGCAAAAAAGTCGTCGCGCTCATCACCGATATGGAGCAGCCTCTCGGCCGCAAAATTGGCAACTCCCTCGAAGTCGAGGAATGCATCGAAATCCTAGATGGTAAAGGCCCGGACGATCTGCGCGAGCTGTGCCTGGAACTTTCGGCCTGGATGTTCGTCCTGGGCGGCGGCTCGAAATCCGTCGCCGCAGGCCGCGCGCTAGCAGCAGAAATGATTGCTTCCGGACGCGCGCGTGATACATTCCGCGAAGTGATTCGCTTGCAAGGAGGTGATCCGCACGTGATTGGCGATCCCGGCCGTTTGCCGCACGCGAAACACCGAGCGCACGTGGACGCGCCCCGCGCGGGATACGTCACGGCGATTCACTGCGAGCAAGTCGGCGTAGCCAGCATGCTCCTCGGCGGCGGAAGAGAAAAAAAGGAAGACTCGGTCGATCCTGCGGTGGGCCTGGTACTCGAAAAAAAAATGGGCGACCGAGTGAAGGCCGGCGAAAACCTGTGCACAGTGCACTACAACTTGGACGCGCGCCTCGTTCCAGCCATGCGCCTCCTGTCCGAAAGTTTCGAAATTGGCGACCAAGCTCCGCCAGCCGCGCCACTCGTCCGCAAAATCATCGGCGCGGAAGAATTCTTGTGACCCAGTACGGCTCTAAAGGAGGCTCCTGCGCATGCACCGCCTGGTAGGCGTACTGGGAATGCTCACCATGATGGGTTTCGCGTTCCTGTTTTCCACCAACCGCCGCGCCATTCGCGGGAAAACGGTCGCCTGGGGCCTCGGCCTGCAAGTCGTATTCGCGTACCTCGTCATCAATTGGACCTACGGCCAATGGATTTTTCAGAAAGCGGGCGCGGCCGTGAACTGGGTCCTCGATTTCGCTTTCTTCGGCTCCCAATTCGTTTTCGGCGACCTGGGAAAAAAAGGCTCGCCCATGGGCTTCTTCTTCGCCTTCCAGGTGCTGCCCACGATCATTTTTATCGCCGCCGTGTTCGCGCTGCTCTACTACTACGGCGTGATGCAATTCATCATCAAGCAAGCCGCGCGCGTGATGACCGGCCTGATGGGCGCGAGCGGGGCCGAATCGCTCAACGTCGCCGCGAGCATTTTCATGGGCCAGACCGAAGCGCCGCTCACGATCCGCCCCTATCTCCCGGAAGTCACGCAGTCCGAATTGATGACGATCATGACCAGCGGCATGGCCCACGTTTCCGGCGGCATGATGGCCGCCTACATCGCGTACGGCGTCGAAGCGAAACACGTGCTCGCCGCCGTGATCATGACCGCCCCCGGCACAATCCTGCTTTCGAAAATGATGGTGCCCGAAACCGAAGTGCCCGTAACTTCCGGCAAAGTGGAACTCGCGCCTCTGGAACGCGACACCAACGCACTCGGCGCGCTCTCCCGCGGCACCGTGGACGGCCTCAGCCTCGCTCTGAACGTGGGCGCGATGCTGATCACATTCATCGCGCTGATTTATCTCGTAGATGGCGTTTTTGGCGCAGTACACAACGGACTTGCGCAGCTCGGCGTCACCTGGTTTCCCTCCAGCGTCGAGCAAATTTTTGGCTATCTGTTCTCGCCGATTGCCTGGGTCATCGGAATCCCCTGGCACGACTGTCACACCATCGGAAATCTGCTTGGCCTGCGCATGGTGACGAACGAGCTCGTCGCGTTCCAGCGCCTCGGGCCAATGAAGGACGCGCTCGATCCGCGCTCCTTCACCATTGCCACCTTCGCGCTCTGCGGTTTCGCGAATTTCAGCTCCATCGGAATTCAAATCGGCGGCATCGGCGCCCTCGCGCCCAATAAAAAGGCCGACCTCGCGCGCCTGGGCATTCGCGCCATGCTCACCGGCACCATGGCCAATCTGATGTCCGCCTCGATCGTCGGGATCATGATGCGATGAGCGCGGCGCGCACAAAATCCTCAGCAAGTGGCAGCGAATTCGCGCGCGCCGACCGCGCCGCGAAATTCATCCTCGCGAAAACCAAGCTGCGCCCGAAAATTGCGCTCGTCCTCGGCTCCGGGCTCGGCGCCTTCGCCGATGAACTGCAAGACGCCACGCGTATCCCCTACGAAAAAATTCCCGCCTTTCCCCGCTCCACCGCCATGGGTCACGCCGGACGCCTGGTGATCGGCAAAGTAGAAAATATCGCCGTCGCCGCGATGCAGGGTCGCGTCCATTTCTACGAAGGCTACACCGCGCAGCAAGTCGCGTTCCCCATGCGCGTCCTCGGCCGCCTCGGCATCCGCTCCGCCATTCTCACCAACGCCGCCGGTGGCATTAATACGAAATACAATCAGGGCGTGCTCGTCATCATCAGCGATCACATCAACCTGCAGGGCATCAACCCCCTGATCGGCCCAAACGACGATCGTTTCGGGCCGCGCTTTCCAGACATGACCCAAGCCTACTGGAAGCCCTATCGCGAAATCGCGCTCGCCGAAGCCAAAAGGCTCGGTAGCGCCGCTCCCGAAGGCGTGTACGCCGCACTCGCCGGGCCAAACTACGAAACTCCCGCGGAAATTCGTTATTTACGTACGATTGGAGCCGATTTGGTGGGTATGTCCACGGTCCCGGAAACGATTGCCGCGCGCCATATGGGAATCCGCGTGCTCGGAATTTCCTGCGTCACCAATATGGCCGCGGGTATTCTCGATCAAGTGCTCGATCACAAGGAAGTAATGGAAACCGGCGAACGCGTGAAGGGCCAGTTCATCGCGCTGCTGCGCGCAGTCCTGCCGCGCATCGCCGCCGACTCTAAGTGAAGGAAAGTAGAGGAAAGGGAAGCGAAAAATAAATGAGCGAATACGACGCGCTGGTCACAGCAGCAACGCAAGCATTCCAAAACGCCTGCGCCCCAATTTCCAATTTCCGTGTGGGCGCCGCCGTGCGTGCGAAATCCGGCCGCATCTTCGCCGGTTGCAATATCGAAAACGCCACGCTCGGCCTCACCTGCTGCGCCGAACGCGTGGCAATCTTCAAGGCCGTCTCCGAAGGCGAGCGCGGCTTCGACGCCATAGCCGTAGTCACCGACGTCGATCGCCTCACTCCGCCCTGCGGCGCCTGCCGCCAAATCATCTGGGAATTTTGCGGCGATGTCCCAGTCCTGCTAGCCAATCTAAGGGGAAAAGTAGAACAGGAAACGTCTGGAGAGCTGCTGCCGCGGGCGTTCGATGCTTCCTTCCTGTAACAATTCAGAGGCACCACGGATGAATGCTGATGCGACAGTAGGGGCGGCTCTCAGACCCGCCCTCGGTATGCTCGGTTTGCAGCCCCGCCGCCGGCTAACTGGGCGGTCGCGCCGAATTCCGTTGTCGTTGCAATTTCAAAGCCGTCGAACGCAAAGTTTCCGGCACGTTCTTATTGGCGGCAAGCTGTTTCAGGTCGGCAGGAGTCAAGTGCGGTAGCAGATGCAAGCTCACATCCAGCGGAGATTTCGGATTCTTCGTCAAATTCTTAATCACCACATAGCTCTTCATGAAGTTTCGGTTCTTCGAAATAATCCGCAGCACTTCTTGCGATACGTTGGTCATGGCCGCGAAATTCTCGATTTCCAAGTCCGTCAGCCGTGGCGATTGCAGCACACCGCGCTGCACAATTTTGTTCGGGTCGCGAATCAGCAGCATACGTTCCTCGCGCCCGCCCTTCACGGCCAGCTGAATGCGCTGCACGATATTCATCGTAGCCATCCGTTGCAGCAGCGACTGTCGCTTCTTCACCTCAGGCTCAGCCGCAGGCTGGGCCGCAGCCACAGCCTCCTCAATCACTTTTTCTTCCAGAGCGGCGTTTGTCTCAATTTCCGCCAGCAGCTCCTTCTGTTCAGGCGTCGCAGCTTCGGAATAGGCCAGCGCGATTCCCAGCGCCGGGTAAGAACTGAGCCGATCCAGATTGTCGAGCAGCGCCTGAATTCCCACACTCGTCAAATCCGCGGAAACGCGCGTCACAAATTCCGCGGGGCAAGCCGCGTTCGCCGCCATGCGGTCGGCCACTTCCGGTCTGCCGCTCATCTCGTCCGCGCAATATTCAAAAAGTTTCAGATCCGCATCAGGACGCGCCAGCGCCGCCTGCAGCGATTCCAGCGACTGCGTCAGCAGACAACTTTTCGCCCGCTGCGCAACGGCAGGGTCGCTGTCCATCGTCAACACGGCCAGCAGCTCCGCGCGATCTTCCGGCGCCAGCGAAATGCTGCCCGCGCACAGCGCCAGCTTTTGTTCCGGCCTCGCGTGGCCCGCCCGAATCGCAGCTCGCAGTTCGGCGCTAATGGGGGTCTCCTGCCGCGGGCTTGAGATCTTTCGGCGTGAGAGTCACGAACCGAGGCTGCCCGGGCTGGCCGCCCGCCGCAACCGCCTGGCCATTCAGCTCCAGTAAGATCGCGCTCGATTCGCTCGAAGAAATTTCCAGGGAATCCACCGCCGTGAATCGGTACACCTGCCGCGCATCCATGTGCCCTTCGAATAGAGGCTTGCCGTCCGCAACCACTTTCACGTCCGTCGCCTTTGCCGCTTCCAGTTTCAAATCCAGCACCGGCACTGTTCCAGATACCAACGCAGCCCCACTGCCAACCGACGCCGCAGGGCTCGATGAAATCGCCGGATCAGATGGCGGCGCCACAGCCGGGTCAGGTGCGAAATTCGGCGCCGAACTCTGCGCGGCCGTCTGTGAAGCCGTCTGCTCGCCAGTCGCGCCCGCAAAACCGGGCGCCACACCAGATTCCGGCGCCGAATTCACCGGCTCGCCGGAATGTTTGTGCAACCGCGCCGCAATCTTAGGCCCCAGAAAGTGCACAGCCGCCCAACCGCCAGCCAGCACCACTAAAACCAGCACCACCACCACGAAAACACGCGCCCAATTCCGGTCCGGCTCCTCCGGCGGGTCCGCTACAACGCCTGGTTCAGCCCGCCCCCGAGTTTCCAGCGCGTATTCCGCCACCAGGGTGTCTTCATCGAGGCCCAGATAACGTGCCACGGACCGTATAAAACCGCGATTGAACACGCCGCCCGGTAGCAACTCCCACTGTTCGCTCTCCAGGGCTGCCAGGAAGCGCGGCGCAATGCGCGTAGCCGCTGAAATTTCCTCCAGCGTCACGCCCCGCATTTCCCGCTCGCGTTTGAGATGTTCGCCGAAAGGTTTTGAAGGCATCCGCTGGAATCCGCAACTACAGAAAATATAGGCGTCGCTGATGGGAGTGTCAATGCTGGCCGATAACTCAGCGGAAGGGTACCCCATTGCCCTTTCGTCAATCGAGCCGCGAAGGTCGTTGCAGTGTACCGAAAGCGTTCACTATAATGTCAACGTTGACTTCAGACTCCAACGAACCGACGAAAGGCCTTACCGAAGACTCCATGCGGCGAGCCACGGACGCACGGCCCTTTGATGGCATCGAAAGGCGCAGAACTCCGGGTGTGGACATCTCCATCGAGACATCCAATGAAGTCACGGTATTTCACGAATTAGGCAAGGCCCTCACGTCCTCCCTGCAACTCGACCAGGTTCTCCGCACCATCATGGAAAAAATCAATGAGGTCCTGCGTCCGGACACCTGGTCGCTCCTCTTGATGGACCAGGAGAAGGACGAACTCTACTTCCAGATTGCGACGGGCAAGGGCGCGGAATCTTTGAAGGACGTGCGCATCAAGGTTGGCCAGGGATTAGCGGGCTGGGTCGCGCAGACCGGCGAAGCGGTAGTAGTGCGGGACACCGCCAAAGACTCGCGTTTTTTCGGCCAAGTGGATGCGAAAACAAAAATGGAAACGCGCTCCATCGTCGCCGTCCCGGTCCGTTTTCGCGATCAATGCCTCGGCGTCATCGAACTGATCAATAGCATCGGCCCGGAAGGTTTCAGCGCCCGCGACCTCGCCCTGCTGGAGGCGCTCGCGGACTACGCCGCGATCGCCATTGAAAACGCGCGCCACGTGCAGCGCATTCACGAACTCACCATCACCGACGATTGCACTAGCCTCTACAACGCCCGTCATCTGAATTTCATGCTGGACACCGAAATCTACCGCTCGCACCGCTACGCTTTCGAGTTCTCTCTGATTTTCATTGACCTCGATCATTTCAAGAGTGTCAACGATACGCACGGCCACCTGATGGGCTCGAAACTCCTGGCCGAAATCGGCCAGGCCATCAAAGATAAATGCCGCCTGATCGACTTAGCCTTCCGCTACGGCGGCGACGAATTCGTAGTCCTGCTGCCCCAGACATCCAAGGAAAACGCGCTAGGAGTAGCCCGCCGCCTCCACAAACTGATCCGCGAAGCCGTCTGGCTGAAAGACACCGGCATCAACGCTCACGTCACCGCCAGCGTGGGCGTAGCCGCCTACCCCAGCGATTCCCGCACCAAAGCCGAACTGTTGCACCTAGCCGACGAAGCCATGTACCTGGTGAAGAACACAACCAGAGACAGCGTAGCCGCCTCCGGCGTAGGCCTCCTAGCACAAGACAAGTAATACCCGCCAACGGACACGCGCTAAACAACCGTCAGAAAGTGGTCGTAAGCCGCAGCGCGAAGCTGCGCGAAGGCCCGATCGCATTGCCGGAAAAAAGTCCGCCGAAATCAATCACATTCACGACGTTGGTGAGGTTCTGCCCATCCGCCTGCAGCTGTACATTGAATCGTTCCGATTTGTACACATTCGCGCCTGCCGAGACATTCACTTGAAACGCCGAATAGATGCGCGCGCGCGCGAAATTAATGCGATCCACCACTTGCTGGCCGTATGTCGCCGTTACCCCGGCGATGCACTGCGGCAGCGTCTCGCCGTTCGGGCACTGAAAATCAAACGGGAGCCCTGTATCGTACTGAATCCCGCCGGCGATCCAAAAGCGCGGCGCGACCTGGTAACGTACGCGGCCGCGGACGGTGTTACGCTGATCCTGCGAGTCCGGGATATGGCCCGTCGTCGGTATCACCGCGTCGTCGCCCAGAAATAATCCGCCGGTCACCGGAAACCAGGCATTACCGACGATGTAGGAATAGCTCAGGAATCCCGAGAAGCCATGCCAATCAGGTATCTGGAGCTTTCCTTCCGCACCGTAAAGAATCGCCTTGCGGAACGCAATCGGATAGCTGATTGTTGTGTTCGCAATCTGATCGTCGTCCGCATAATTGTTCACCAGCCGCCGAAAATAGTTGGCGTCGAGCTTGACCTTTCCGAAGAAATCCTTCGTCACGCCCGCCTCGTAGTAATTTCCTTCCGAGGGCTCTACGGGTAACTGCAGTGAAACAGGGTTCAGGGTCGTCGCCGCCGTCGAGCTGGAGAGCAGAATATTTTCATTCGATGGCGTCTGGAACACTCGGTCATACGAGAAATGCACCACAAGGTCGGCGGAAGGGAAATACCGCGCAATCGAAATGCGCGGATCCACAGCCTGCCGGTTCAATAGCAGCTGGTAATGGTCCCAGCGAATCCCGGCGTTGATTGTCCAGTTTCCCAGATGCATCAGATCCTGCAGGAACGCGGACTGTTCGAGGTCCGGACGATTCGCCACAAAACTGAACGGAGACGGCGTGCCGGGTTCGAACTGCGTCGGGTCGGTAATGACGAACCCGAAATTCTCGTTCAGGAAGGTGTTGTCGGATTCGACTCCAAACTTCCATTCGTGCCGGCCGCGAACCGCGGTCACCACACCCCTGAAATATCCTTCGCGAAACCAATTGTGCTGAGAAATCAGAATCGGCGTGGAATAAATGTTGGAGTAAAAATCGTTCGAGGTGTCGCGCACCATGCCATAAAAGTCGGCCACCAAACTGGAAGAAAAAATGTGCTGGTAGGTGGCGATGCCCATCGTCTCAAAATTGTCTGCATTCTGGCGCTGCGCTTCAGCTGGCAAAGTTGGATCGAACGGCGTCCGATGCGGTTCCTGCTGCACCAATTCGTTGGGGATGTCGTAGCGCGCCAGTTCGTGGCGCACGCTCAGGCTCAGGCGGTCGTTTGGGGTGAGCTGGCGCGCGTAGCGAAGCGAAAAATCGCCGCTGGTGCCTGTGTTCGAGTAATTCTGAATAACGACGGGATTCAGGTAATGGCCCGTCATGGCGCCGCTGCCGCTCCCGCTCAGAGTATTCTTGCCCCATACATACTGTGCGCTCGCGAAAGCGCCCCCGGTGTCGAAGCTCCCGCCCGATAGAACCACCTGCCCGTGCAGGCCCGGGTCGGAATCCTGCACGGTATTCACCTCCACGACGCCGCCCATCTTGCGGCCATATTCTGCAGGAATGCCCGCCGTGTAGATGCTCATCGATTGCACGTCGTCCGCCTCAATTTCATTGCCGAAACTGGGTGAACGATTGTCTTGGAGCGGCACCCCATCCACCACAAACTGTGTCTGGTATTCCGATCCGCGCGGGTGCAACACGGCGTTGCCTTCATACAACCACCCGGGCTGCGAATTCACCAGATCCTGCAACGACCGCCCCGGCAGCGAACTCAGCCGGTGTTCAATCGTGTCCGAACCAATCTGGCTCACCGCCCCAGCTTGATCCGGATCAATCAACGTGTCCGCCGCGCTAACGGTCACGGATTGATTCACCGCCGGCAGCTTCAGTTGAATCGTATGCTCGATGGAAATGGATGAACGAATCTCGACCGTTTCAGATACGGGTGCGAACCCGCGCTGCGTGATCTCCAACTGATACACGCCAAAAGGCAGCCGCAGCACATCCAGCGTGCCCTGCTCGGTCGTCGTCAAAGTATTCCGATACTGGTTCGCCTCGCTGACGATCAGCACGGTCGTCTTAACTCCCAGGCCCGAAGGATCCGTAACCTTGAGGCGCAATTCACCGCGATTACCCTGACCATACAGCGGCAAAGCGCACAAGAAAAACAGGCACGCAATTCCTCTCATCCTTATCAATGCCATCTGTCACCCGCCCCTGTAATTTCGCGATGCATCTCCCAGCGTCCGGCTCCGGCCGCTACGGAACCAACGGCCGGCGTACGCAGATCTCACTGATGCCGCTCAGCTTGAATATTCCGCCGCCCCCTCCTTTGTTCAGCTTCTTTTCGCTCGCCGTGTCGAACTCAGTAACCATCGCTAATAATCCTTGAACACACGCCAAGGGAATGGAATATACATACAGGGACCTATGCTGATTCCTCCGCGAAACTTCGCCGCTGAGCTATCGTTTCCCATTCCCACGCCCGCTGCGGTTTCTGAAAAGCCCTGCGAAATCGAATGCGAAGTCATCAGCCTGTTCGACCAGTTTCGCCACCCGTTGCTTCGTTACGTCTTGTCGTTCGGCCTATCCGTTCACGATGCAGAAGAGGTCGCGCAAGAAGTCTTCCTCGCGCTCTTCCGTCACTTGCAGCGCGGAAAATCTCGCCGCAATCTGCGCGGCTGGATTTTTCGCGTGGCTCACAATCTCGCCCTGAAGCAGCGTGCTGCCAATAAAAAGCTCCACGCTGCACTGGACGACGACGCAACGGTTGTACAGGCCAAGCTCGACGCCACTCCCAACCCGGAAGAACAAATGACGTCCGGCCAAACGTTGCAGCGCTTGCGCACCGTGCTGCGCGCCTTGCCCGAGCAAGACCGCTGCTGCCTCGCCCTACGCGCGGAGGGCCTGCGCTACCGCGAAATTGCAGCCACGCTCGGAATATCTCTCGGTTCCGTATCGTTTTCACTCACGCGTTCTCTGGCGCGCCTGGGAAGCGCGGAAAAAGGATTGCGTTATGGCAGATGAAGAACTCCACGTATCGGACCAGGACCTCCTGCACGCTGCAGATGGCGAGCTTCCCGGCGGCCGCACCCGGCGGGTTCGCGCGCATTTGGCTGCCTGCTGGTTCTGCCGCACGCGCCTCGCGGAACTCGAAGCCACGATCGCCGATTTCGTGCGCGTGCATCGCAGCACGCTCGATCCACAATTGCCGTGCGCCGCTGGCCCGCGCGCCTTGCTCAAGTCCCGATTGGCGCACGCCGCAACCCAATCCGGCGTGGCCCGGTGGCCCAAGTTCCTCCAATTCTTTTTTCCGCGCGGCTCTGTGGCGTACGTTGCTGTCGCTCTGCTTTTCCTCACAATGGGAAGCCTGCCGATTATTCAGCATTTCGCACTGCTGTCATCGTCACCACTCCATCCAATCGAAAGCGCGGCCGTCCCCAACCGCACCCTCACCCCCGGCGCCACGCGCCCTGTTTCCATCAACGACGTTTGCTCGATAGCCCACGAAGAAGTAGTTCGCGAAGTACCCGCCGCGTTACGTCAGCAGGTGCTTCACGAATACGGAATTGCCTACGCCCGCGCGCAAGACTACGAGATCGATTTTCTAATCGCCCCGCGCTTGGGAGGCGCCGAAGACATCCATAATCTCTGGCCCGAACCCTACACGTTGCCCACCTGGAACGCGCACGTCAAAGACGCTCTGGAAGAACATCTCCACCAAATGGTTTGCCAGGGAAGCCTCGACCTGCGCGCCGCCCAACGCGACATCTCCACCGACTGGATCGCCGCCTACAAAAAGTATTTTCATACTGAAAGACCGCTGGCAACATCTGCAGCCGGCGAATTCGACCCAGCCGATCCGGCGCCCGAAAATCACGGCGTGATCTCTCGTGCGCGCATCGACACAGCCGGGCAATTCGTAAGACCACGCCGCCAGATCGCGTCCTACGCACTCGCCGGGACCTGACGCTCTACCCAGCTCCGCCCCTCCGTTTGCTAGCAGGAAACCTCTCCCCTATACTCGTCCTCTAACAGACCAATCCCCGTATCAGGGAGAAATTGCTCTGCGCAATCAGGAGTCAGCGCGCTACGCACGTTGGGCGGCATGGGCTGCGGCTGCCATCATCCTCGTCGTCGCCGGCGTTTACGCCCAGCGCGCCGTCCGTGCCGCGCGTGCCCGAAAAAACGCGCCGCCTCCCATCCCTGAATCGGTGCAGCAGCGATCCGCCGAGTTTTCCTACGTAGGCAGCGACCAGGGCCGCGCGCTTTTCACCATCCGCGCTTCGCACGCCACCCAGTATAAAGACCAGAATCGCGCCCTGCTGCAGGATGTCTGGATTACCATCTACGGCCACGACGGCAGCCGGAACGACAATATTCACACCCGCGAGTGCAATTACGAGCCTACCAGCGGAAACGTCGTCTGCGAGGGCGACGTCCAGATTGATCTCGCGAGCGCCGCGCCCTCCCCGGGTTCCAGTAAGCCTGGCGACAAATCTCTGCAAGTCACCACGCGCAATCTATACTTCAATCGCGCATCCGGTGACGCCACCACCGACGCGCCCGTACAATTCCGCTTCCCGCAGGGCACGGGCCGTTCCGAGGGGATGATCTACAGCTCGCAAAAGGAAATTGTCCATCTCACGCACAACGTGCAGCTCGACCTCGCAGCATCCGACAAAAGTGGCGGGCTACCCGTCACCGCCACGGGCGGCAGTATGGAAATCAGCCGCAACGATCGCGTGGTCGAGCTCGATGCTCCGGCAAACGTGCGCCAGGGCGGTCGCACACTCTCCGCCGATAAAATATCCATTGATCTCGACGCGGAGTTTCGCGCTCGCCACGCCATCGCCACGGGTCATCCGCAAGTCACTTCCACCGACGACCGCGGAAAATCCACCTCCAGCGCCACTCAATTTGATCTCTTCCTGAATTCTGACGGCTGGATTGAGCGCATCGTCGCCGATGGCAGTGTCGAAGGCTCCCGCGAAGCCGCCGGTGGCGCGGACCACTTCACCGCCGCGAACGTCGTGTTGAACTTGACGCCCCAGCACAATCTTGTGCGTGAAATGACCGCCACCGGTAACGTGAAAGCGAATTCGCACATGGGCGCGGAATCGCGCGCGATCGAAACCGAATCACTGCTCGCCACTTTCGGCCCCGGTCACAACCCCGGCCAGCACGACGACCAGCAAGTAATCCAAACCGTCAGCACTCTGGCGCCCGGCACAATCGAAACCAAATCAGCCGACGAGACCACCACTCTCCACGCCAAAAGATTCGTCGCGCAATTCGCTCCTACAGGCCGCCTGGACACCCTGCTCGGTCACGGCGGCGCCACCGTCACCAGAAAAATTGGGAACGCACCTTTGCAAATCATCAAAGCCGCGGAACTTGCCGCCAAGTTTTCCCCCGATGGCGAATGGCAGCAGCTCGACGAAACCGGCGACGTCCACTTCCAGCAAGCCGATCGTCAAGCCTCCGCCGACCGCGCCAACATCGTCCGCTCGACGGAGTTGATTTTTCTCGATGGCTCCCCGGTTCTCACCGACTCCATGAGCCGCACCACCGCTACCAACGTTGCCATCAACCAGAAGTCCGGCGAAATACGCGCGTCCGGCGGTGTGCTCTCCACGTATTTCCCCAGCGCACAGAATTCTGCCATGAGCCTCGGTTCCGGCCCCGGCCATATTTCCGCCGCCACGCTCACCGGTTCCACCACGTCCGGCCACGTCACCTACGTCGGCCACGCGCGGCTGTGGCAGGGCGATTCGGTGCTCGAAGCGAACCAGGTCGAAATCTGGCGCGACGAGAAAAAGCTGCAAGCAACGGGCAACGTAGTAGCGAATTTTCCCCAAGCCGCTCCGCCAGCGCAGCCCCCCGCGAGTCCCGCGCCCGCCGCGTCAACCAAAGCGATCTCCACGACGCCCTCCGGCCCCACCCTCTGGCAGATTCGCGCGCCCCTGCTCACCTACTGGGGCGACACCGGCAAAGCCCACCTGGAAACCGGAGTTACCGCAGATTCCCAGCAAGGCTCAATGCAATCCCGCACCCTGGACGTCTTCCTGACGCCGGCGGCAGCGCCAGCGCCACCCAAGCCCTCCTCAACGGCCGCGAGACCGGGCCAGCCACCTCCAACAGTCGGCACAGCGTCAGCAGGGAGCCCCTCGGAGGGCCGCCAGCTCGACCACGCCCTAGCTCTGGGAGGCGTCACAGTCCGCCAGGGCGATCGCCGCGGCACCGCCGACCAGGCCGAATACACGGCCTCGGACGGGAAATTCGTGCTTTCCGGTGGCCAACCCACCATTGTTGATGCTTCCAGCGACACTACTACCGGCCATTCGTTGACCTTCTTTGTAGCGAATGATACGATTTTAATCGATTCGCAAGAAGGTTCGCGCACGCTGACCAAGCACCGGGTTGAGAAATGAACCGGCATGTTGAAACTCCAGGCCGCTGAACTCAGTAAGTCTTATCGAGGGCGGAAGGTCGTCGACAAGATCAGCTTGGAGATTCAGCAGGGTGAGGTGGTTGGGTTGCTCGGGCCGAACGGCGCCGGAAAGACCACGACGTTCTATATCCTGGTCGGCCTCGCGCGTCCGGACTACGGGCGTGTAATTCTCGACGGCGAGGACATCACGGATCTACCCATGTACCTCCGGGCCCGCAGTGGCATCAGCTACCTTCCTCAAGAGCCTTCGGTTTTTCGGAAAATGACGGTGGAAGAGAACCTGCTCGCGGTCCTCGAAACCCTGCCGTTAACCTCCGAACAGCGCCGTGACCGCGTCGAAGAGTTGCTGGCGCAGATGGGCCTGGAAGGTGTGCGCTACAGCCGGGCATATGTTTTGTCGGGCGGAGAACGCCGCCGTCTGGAAATTGCGCGCTCTTTAGTACTTTCGCCCTCTTTTGTGCTTCTGGATGAACCGTTCGCGGGAATTGATCCGCTCACGGTGGTGGACATCCAGAAAATTATCGCCGATCTAAGTGCGGCGGGGATTGGCGTGCTGGTAACGGACCATAATGTACGCGACACGTTGGCCGTCACCAATCGCGCTTACATCATCAATGACGGGAAAATTTTTAGAGCGGGGACTCCGGAAGAGCTTTCGAACGATCCCGAAGTCCGTCGCGTGTATCTCGGTGAAGGATTCCGGCTGAACTGATTGCTATGAACTGGCTCGCACCCAAACTCAGCTTGCGCGTGGCCCAGAAGCAAATCCTCACGCCGGGCCTCGTGCAGATGGTCAGCGTGCTCGCGCTCAATCGCCTCGAACTGCGCGAGATGATCAATCAGGAAATCATGGCCAATCCCGTCCTCGATGAAGTCACCGAAGAGGGCGCGGCCGCCACCGACAGCTACACCGACGAAGCCTTCCTCAAGAAAGAAACCGAAAAAGTCCCCGAAACCGAAGCCGCCAATCCCTTCGACGAATTTGATTTCGGTTCCTTCTTCACGCAATATCTCGATGCCGGCTCCGAACGCGCGGGCAGCAGCGAACGCGAAGACATCGAACGCCCCTCCTTCGATAAATTCCTTTCCTCGGCGCAGAACCTCGCGGACCATCTCGCCTGGCAACTCAGCGTCAGCATCTGCACCGAAACCGTGCGCAAGATCGCCGAAGGCATCGTCGGCAATCTCGACGAGAATGGCTACCTCACTGCCACCCTCGAAGAACTCGCGCAGTCCGGAAACTATTCCATGGAAGACGTAGAAGAAGCCCTCGCCATGGTCCAGGAGTTCGATCCTCCCGGAGTGGGCGCGCGCGATTTGCAGGAATGCCTGCTGATGCAGCTGAAGCTGATTGACCCGCAGAACACTCTCGCGCAGCAGATCATCGCCGAACACCTAAAGCTGCTACAGAATAATCAGCTGAAGGAAGTCGCCCGCGCGCTGAATCGCCCTGTCGAACTCGTGAAGCGCGCCGTGGACGTCATCAAGCAGCTCGATCCCAAGCCCGGACTGCGTTACAACCACATCGAACCGCGTCTCGTCGAGCCAGACGTGCAATTCCGCAAGGTTGACGGCGAATGGCAAGCGCTCATGAACGAAGACGACTTGCCGCAACTCCGCCTGAACCCCATGTATCGCCGCCTGCTCGCTCGCGATGCCGCCGACCGCGACGTTCGCAATTACGTCAAGGAACGCTTCACCGCCGCGATCCAGCTGATGAAGAATATCGAGCAACGCAAACACACCATTCAACGCGTCTGCCAATCAATCCTGCGCCGCCAGGGCGATTTCCTCGATTACGGTGCGGATCACCTGAAGCCCATGATGATCAAGGAAGTCGCCGAAGAAGTCGGCGTGCATCCTTCCACCGTCAGTCGCGCCGTCGCCAATAAATACGTGCACACGCCGCAAGGCGTCCTCGAACTCCGTTATTTCTTCAGCGAATCCGTGAACGGCCCGCAGGGCAGCGAAATGTCGCTGCTTTCGCTGAAGCGCCGCGTGAAAAAAATGATCGACGATGAAGACACAGCGCACCCTCTCACCGACGAGCAAATAACCAAACGCCTCAGCGAAGAGGGCATTCAAGTCACACGCCGCACCGTTGCCAAATATCGCGAAGACCTCCGCATACCCAGCACCCATCGCCGACGGGTTAAGGGTTAAAAACCCGCCGTGACGCGCCGCCGCATCCCCAGAAATCGCACTCGCGACGCCCGCCAACTGGTAATCCTCACAGGCCTCTCCGGCTCCGGAAAAGGCTCGGTGCTGAACACATTCGAAGACCTCGGCTTTTATTGCGTGGATAACCTCCCTGTCGGCCTGATTTCCACCTTCAGCGAGCTCTACGTCGAAGGCGGCAGCGAAGTGGAACGCGCCGCGCTTCTTGTGGACGCGCGCGAAGGCGAGCAAATCGAAAAGCTCCCCGGAATTTATCGCAAGCTCGCGTCCGAACACCCCGCTACTCTGGTTTTCGTCGAAGCCAGCGACGAAGTCTTGCTCCGCCGCTTCAGCGAAACCCGCCGCCCCCACCCGCTCAGCCAGGATCATTCCATCGCCGAAGGTATTCGCCTGGAGCGCCGCCGCATGGCGCCCATCCGCCGCCTTGCCGACGTAGTTATTGACACCACAAAATTCAACGTGCACGAGCTGCGCCAGCTCATCATTGATCGTTTCCAAAATGCCAGCCGCCGCCCCCTGCTCGTTTCGGTCGTCAGCTTCGGCTTCCGCTACGGAATTCCTCCCGACGCGGACCTAGTCTTCGACGTTCGTTTTTTACCCAACCCGCATTTCGTTCCGCGCCTGCGCCAATTCAGCGGCAAGGATCCGCGAGTCGCGCGCTACATCCGTTCCTTCTCGCAAACGGGTGAATTCCTGCGCCGCATCGAAAGCCTGTTGTTGTACCTGATTCCGCACTATATTTCCGAAGGCAAGAGCTATCTCACCGTGGCGGTCGGCTGCACCGGTGGGCGGCATCGTTCCGTTGCGCTGGCTGAAGTCATCCGTCGCGCCCTGAAGCACAAAGGCTACTCGGCCAAAGTGGTGCATCGCGATATTGACAAGTCGGCCAATTAATATTGTAAAGCCGCGTGAGCGCGGTCAAGGGTCTCTCATTTGGCTTCTGAAAAAATAGACATCACCGCGAACCTCACCCAGGGTGAAGAGCTTCGGCGGCTGCTTCGCCACCTCGCTCCTTACACGCTGCCCCTAGCCGGCGGCATTCTGCTCATGGCCATCATGGGCGTCGCCGAAGGTCTGGTCGCGTTCGCGATCAAGCCCGCGCTTGACGTCGTCCTGAACCCGCTGTCGGCGCTGCAGAAGCTCGTCCTCTTTCAGGTACCCGGCACCGATCGGATCGTCTACTTGAACGATTTCGTTCCCTCGCGCGTGCACCATGTCTGGTCCGTCTTCGCCCTCTCTCTACTTTTCATTTTTATGGTAAAGGCGATTGCCGAATATTTCGGCAGCACCCTGATCCAATATGTGGGCCTCGCCGGCGTCACCAATCTCCGCAATAGCGTCTACATCAAAATCGTGCAGCAACCCGTGGGATTTTTTCACCACAATCCTGTCGGCCGGGTTATGTCCGCGGTGATCGCCGATATCGAGCAGATGCGCACCGCCTTCTCCGACTACCTCGCTGATTTCTTTCGCCAGATCTTCAACCTGGTCATATTTGTCACCGTGCTCCTCGTGATTGACTGGCGCATGGCCGTCGGCTCCGCCGTCCTCGTTCCGCTAGTGGTGTGGCCGGTCGCAAAACTGACCCGCCGCATCCGCCGCTCCACCGAAACCAGCCGCACCCGCCTCGCCGATCTCAGCCAAATCCTCCAGGAAACCATCAGCGGCAATCGCGTCGTAAAAGCCTTCGGCATGGAAGGTTTCGAAATTCGCAAATTCCGCGAAGCCGCGCGCAACCTGCTCCGCGAGAACATGCGTTGGATCCGCGCCATGGCTGCCACCGGCCCCATCATGGACGTCCTCGGCGCCGTAGTCATCGCCATGATCCTGCTCTACGCCCGCGGCGAAATTAAAATCGGTCGCATGAGCATCGGTTCCTTCGGCGCCTTCACCTTCGCGCTGTTCAAAGCCTACGAACCCATCAAGCGCCTCGGCAGCATCTATCAACTCTTCGTGCAGGCGCTGGGCACTTCTTCCCAGGTTTTCAAGCTCCTCGACTTGCCCGAGGAAAAACTCGACGCACCCGACGCCGTCGCGCTGCCTCCCTTTTCGCATTCCGTGGAATTCGAAAACGCCAACTTCAAATATGACGACGCCGATTCGCTCACGCTCAGCAACATCGCGCTTAATGTTCCCGCAGGCGCCGTCGTCGCCATCGTCGGCTCCAGCGGTGCCGGAAAGACCACCCTCGTCAATCTCCTTCCTCGCTTTTACACTCCGACCTCCGGTGCCGTGCGCATTGACGGCCACGACCTCCGCGACGTTACCCTGCGCTCGCTGCGCGGACAAATGGCCATCGTCACCCAAGAAACCATCCTGTTCAACGATACGATCTGGAGCAATCTCTGTTACGGTCGTCCCGACCTCGCCGAAGAAAAAGTTCTCTCCGCCGCCAAAGCCGCCATGGCCCACGATTTCATCATGCAAATGCCCAAGGGTTACCAAACCCTGATCGGCGACCGCGGCCAGCGTCTCTCCGGCGGCCAACGCCAACGCCTCGCGATTGCGCGCGCCTTGCTCAAAGACGCGCCGATCCTCATCCTCGACGAAGCCACTTCCGAGCTCGACTCCGAATCCGAAATGCTCGTGCAAAGCGCGCTCAATAATTTAATGACCGGCCGCACCGTCTTCGTAATCGCCCACCGCCTCTCCACCATTCGCCGCGCGGACTTGATTGCTGTCCTCGAAGGGGGGACAATTCGCGAGCGCGGTACTCACGAGGAATTGCTCTCGCGCCGCGGTCTTTACGCCCGATTGTATGAAATGCAATTTCGCGATGCCGAACCTGCGTCGCGCGCGGCGGGCCCCTTGTAAACATGACCAGCACCGGCTCACAATCAATCTCCGTGAATCCCCCGAAGCCGCAACCCACCGGCCTGAAATCAATGACGGGCTATGCGCAAGCCCGCGCCGTTGAAAGCGGCTGGAGCCTGCGCGTTACCATCCGCGCCGTGAATCATCGCTTCCTGGATTTGCATTTGCGCATTCCCGAAGGCTTCGAGCCTCTGGAACCGCGCATCCGCCAGATCCTCCGCGAACGCGTTCGCCGCGGCCATCTGGATTTCACGTTGCACTATGAACTCGCAGGTCCCGCGGCCGTCGGCGTGAATCACGATGTCGCGGCCGCGTATCTCAAGGCCGTCAATTCGCTCCGTCAAGAATTCGGCATCCAAACCGAACCCGATCTCGCCTCCATCCTGCGCTTGCCCGGCGTCATCGGTGCGGCCGCCGCATCCGTCGAAGGCGAACTCGAACGCCTCGAATCCGTCGTAGCCCGCTGCCTCAGCGAAGCGCTCGATAAACTCGATCGCATGCGCGAACAGGAAGCCAGTCACCTGCGCGAGGAAATGTCCGAGCGCCTGCGCCATATCGCCGCTCTCGGCGCCCAACTGGACACACTGGTAGAAGGCGCGCGCCCTGCTTTCGCCAAGCGCCTCGCCGCGCGCCTGCAGGAATTGCTCGGCGAAGCTCCACTCGATCCCGCGCGCCTCGCGCAAGAAGCCTCCATCGCCGCCGAGCGCAGCGATGTCTCCGAGGAACTGGCGCGCTTGCGCAGTCACGTGCAACAATTTGAGTCGCTGCTCTCGGGCGCTTCCGACGTCGGCAAGAAACTCGACTTCCTGCTGCAGGAAATGCAGCGAGAATCCAACACCCTGCTTTCCAAAACGCCGGGCAACGACGCCGAAGGCCTCGACATCACGCGCCTCGGCCTGGAAATTAAATCCGAGATCGAAAAATTGCGCGAACAGGTGCAGAACATCGAATGAGCCAGCCCAACCCCCTGGTGCTGATCGTTTCCGGCCCCTCGGGCTCCGGAAAATCCACCCTGGTGGAGAAGATTCTGGAGGTCCCCGGCACCCTGCTGTCTGTTTCGTGCACTACGCGTTCGCCGCGCAAGACGGAGAGCGACGGCAAGTGGTACAATTTTGTTACCGAGGGTGAGTTCCAGCAGATGGTCGAACGCGGTGAATTCCTGGAATACGCTCAGGTGTTCGGCAAGAACTGGTACGGCACTCCGCGCAAGTGGCTGGAAGAAGCGCAAGCGAAGAAAAAAGATCTGGTCCTGGAAATCGATGTCCAGGGCGCTTTGCAGGTGAAACGCAAACTTCCGGGCGCGGTGGCCGTTTTTGTTTTGCCTCCTTCGCGCGCGGAACTCGAACGGCGCATTCGGGCGCGCGGGCAGGATTCCGAAGACGAGATTCACCGGCGGCTCGAACGGGCCCGCCAGGAAATGTTGAACTACAGCAGCTATGATTTCGCCATCATCAACGATGACGTCCAGCGCGCAGGCAGGGAAGTGCAGGCCATCGCTCTGGGCTCGCGTTGCCGGGTGGCGCCGAACGAAGAACGAATTCGCGAAATCCTGAAGTCTTTTGGAGGCTGATCTTCACATGGCTCATCTCAAGGATGCACCAGATAGCCAATTTGCCTACGTCGTAGTCGTCGCGCGTCGCGCTCGGCAATTGCTGATCGGCGGCCGCCCCATGGTGGATAACCCCCGGTCGCGCAAAACCACGCGCATCGCCGAAGAAGAACTGCAAAAGGGCCTGCTCGAATACGACGCCCCCCACCTCAACGAACAAGCCGAAGACATCAACGAGAAAAAGAAGAAGTGAACGCGGGGGCAGGTTTTGCATTTGTAGCGGCCGTCCGGCGAAGCGGGACGGGCGTCTTTGACGTTGCTTTTGACGCTGGCGTTGAATTCGTAGGCGCGCTGCTTGCTGCGCCCGCTTCTGAGGTTGCCGTTGAACTCGTAGCGGCCGCCCGCTTTTGCTTTTGAGGCGGGCGCCTTTGACGTTGCCTTTGACTTCGCATCATTCATCAACCCGTTAGGCGGACGGAAACCCCATGAAACTCGCTCTCGGCGTAACCGGCGGCGTAGCGGCCTACAAAGCCGCCGAACTCGTCCGCCGCCTGCAAAACGAAAAACTGGACGTCCAGGTCGTAATGACCCGTGCCGCCCAGGAATTCATCACCCCGCTGACCTTCGCCGCGCTAACCGGACAAAAAGTAATTACAGACATTTTCGCGACAGCCGGCTCAGGCCCCGCCAATGTCGAAAGCGCCATCGAACACATAGCCGTAGCTCAGCGCATTGACCTGCTGCTAGTCGCTCCAGCCACCGCCGACATCCTCGGAAAATTTGCGCACGGCATCGCCGAGGATTTTCTCTCCACTCTCTATCTTGCCACCAAAGCTCCGGTCGTCGTCGCCCCCGCGATGAACGTAAATATGTGGGAGCATCCCGCCACACAGCAAAATCTAACCGCCCTGCGCGCCCGTGGCGTGCACGTCGTCGATCCCGACGAAGGCTACCTGGCCTGCGGCATGACGGGCGCCGGCCGCCTGGCCGCCACCGAATCCATCGTAAAAAAAGTTTGCGAAGTCCTGGGCCTGCGTCACGATTTCACCGGGCAGACGGTACTCGTCACCGCCGGTCCCACCTGCGAAAGCCTCGACCCGGTCCGCTTCCTCACGAATCGCTCTTCCGGCAAAATGGGCTACGCTCTCGCCGAAGCCGCGCATCGTCGCGGCGCGCGCGTCATTCTCGTTAGTGGGCCTACGGATCTAAAAATTCCCCAAGGCGTCGATTGGGTTCCCGTGCGCTCCACAGAACAGATGCAGCGCTCCGTCCTCGAACGCGCCCGCGAAGCCAACGTAGCCATCATGGCCGCCGCCGTCTCCGATTTCCGCCCCGCCGCCGAGCAAGATAAAAAAATCAAACGCGGCGATGGCACCTTCACTCTCGAGCTCGAACCCACCCCCGACATTCTCGCCGAACTGGGCCGCGAAAAAGGTAATCGCATTCTGGTAGGCTTCGCCGCCGAAACAAACAACGTCGCCGAAAACGCCCGCGGCAAGCTCCTGCGCAAAGCAGCAGACATGATCGTCGCCAACGACGTCACCCAAGCCGGCGCTGGCTTCGATACCGACACCAACATCGTCACGCTCTTTCTCCGCGATGGCCGCGAGCTCGCGCTCCCTCAGCTCAATAAATTCGACGTAGCCAATCGTATCCTCGACCAGGTACTGGATATTCAGAAACATTCCAAGTAGATTCTCAAGCGGTACATTCTCAAGAGGAGGATTCGATGGATCCGGCCAAGCGGGCAAGTGTGGGCGGCCGCAGCGAAACGCACCTTGAAGAACAAGTGAAAGACTGGCTGCGCTACGGCGAAGACCTCGGCCTAAGCCCCTACTATCGTGACCGCCCACCATTGCACGCGATCGTCGAATCCGCCGCCGGGCCAGTTGAGTCGCCCAGCGTCGCGACATCCAGCGCGGTCTCGACTGCCGCGATCCTCGCAAGCGCTCCGGCGATGATAGCCGCTGCAGCTCCCGGCCGTGCGTCGGGCGCTCCAAGGAATGTCGCGGCATCCGCCTCGCAGAAATCGCCCGCCGCCACAATCCTGCCCGCAACCGCCGCCCGATCACTGTTCGAAGTAATCGAGCGCATCGAAGGCGACACCCTCCTCCGCATCCGCGAAGACATCGGCGATTGCACCCGCTGCAAACTCCACAAAGGCCGCACCAAAATCGTTTTCGGCACGGGCAATCCCAACGCCGACCTCATGTTCGTCGGCGAAGGTCCCGGCCGCGACGAAGATCTGAGCGGCGAACCGTTCGTCGGCCGCGCCGGAAAACTTCTCACCGACATGATCAAAGCCATGGGCCTGCAACGCGAGGACGTCTACATCGCCAACGTAGTCAAATGCCGCCCCCCGGAGAATCGCCTGCCAGAAAAAGACGAAATCACCACCTGCTCGCCATTTCTGATGCGCCAGATTGACACCATCAAACCCAAAGTGATCTGCACCCTCGGCAGCTGCTCCGCGCAGACGCTCCTGCAAACCACCCAAGGCATCTCCAAATTCCGCGGCGAGTGGTTCGACTTTCGCGGCGCAAAATTAATGCCCACCTATCACCCCGCGTATCTGCTCCGCAATCCTGGCGCGAAACCCGAAGTCTGGAAAGACCTGCAAAAAGTTATGGCCGTCTTAGGTCTGCAACCAAAAAAACGCTAATGCCGCGTACCTCTGCGGTTGGCAGCGCCGGCGTCCGCCGGCTCTGTTGCTTTAGAATTTGAATTGCGCCGTTGAATTGGTAGCGGCCAGCTTTAGCCGGGCGACGTTGACGTTGCTGCTTCCGACCATGAATATTTCGCTCGCGATCATCCTCGGCCTAACTGGCGCCATCTCCTGGGGCGCCGCCGATTTCGCCGCCCGCTTCGCCTCACGCCAAGTCGGCGCCTACCGCACACTTTTCTTCATGCAATTTTTCGGTTTCCTAGCGCTCAGCGTGTATCTGAAATCCACCGGAGGCTTCTCGCACGGCATCGCCCCAGGCTGGCGACCGTGGGCCATGGCTGTAGCCGCGGGCGTTCTGAACATGCTCGCGTCCCTAGCCCTCTACCATTCCTTCGAACACGGCACTATGAGCATCGTCGGCCCAGTTTCCTCGAGCTATCCAGCCCTAACGGTAGCGCTCTCGCTCCTAAGCGGGGAACGCATCCACGCAGTCCGCGCGACAGGACTCGGCGTCACGCTGCTGGGCATAATCCTGGCCGCGACTTCCTTCGTACAATCAAAAACCACGCAAGCAGAAAAGGTTCTAGACAGCGCTACCGCCTCCCGCGGAGAAACGTCCCGCGCGCATCTATCAACAGGCATAGGTTGGGCCATGTGCGCCGCGCTAGGTTTCGGCATCCTCTTCTGGTTTTTAGGATTTCACGTAGTCCCAGCAGTAGGCAGCGCCGTCTCCGTCTGGGTCATGCGTCTAACAGCTCTCATAGCGCTCTCTGTTGCCGCCGCGCCCACACGCCAAACGCTAAAGCTCCCCCGCGGCAGCGTCTGGTGGCTGCTCCTGGCCGTAGGCATCCTCGACACAGCCGCATTCGTTGCCAACAACGCCGGCCTAAGCACCGGCCAGGTATCAGTCGTCAGCGTCCTAGCCTCCCTCTACGGCGCCTTCACGGTCCTGCTAGCCTGGATCTTCCTCCGCGAACGCCTAGAACGCTCCCAATGGCTGGGCATCGTCCTGATCTTCATCGGCATCGTCCTGGTCAGCACTTGAAGCATCCAATCCCAGCATCAGAAAGAGCGCGGAGCGAATCACAAGTGGAACGAGTTGAAGTAGCGAAGCAAGGCTTCGCAATACTGCGCGAAGTGTTAACTCGGGGTGATGTTGATCAGCTCGCCGAAAGCCTCGCGCGCAATCCGTTACCGCGAACCCGCGCAGGAATGCGCCACGCACTCAGAAATCCCGCAGTCCTGGCTGTCGCCCGCGACACGCGACTGGTAGCGATCGCGCAGCAAATTCTTGGGCCCAACGCGTTTCCATACCGGGCCACACTTTTCGACAAGTCTCCCATCTCCAACTGGCTCGTAGCCTGGCACCAAGACAAGGCGCTGCCGCTGCGAGAGCGCCATGATCTACCGGAGTGGGGACCGTGGTCTGTAAAGGATGGAGTGATTTACGCCCACGCTCCAGCCAGCGCGCTTTCCCGCGTCGTGGCGCTGCGCTTCCATCTCGACGACTCTACTACCGAAAATGGTCCATTGCGCGTCCTCCCCGAAACGCACGCGATGGGCGTCCTGAGCGACAATGCAATCCACGACCTGAGCGCACGAACAACCGCTGTAGATTGCCTGGTCCCGCGCGGAGGAATTCTCGTCATGAGGCCGCTGCTCGTTCACGCCTCGTCAAAATCGCGCTCCGCGATGCGCAGGCGCGTACTCCACATCGAGTACGCACCATCCGCAAGCATTGCTGACGGACTCCAACTCGCCATAGCTTAGCTCGCACGGTGCTCGTCGCTCGCGCACGCTGTTACACTATTCCACTGATCCAATGACCCAACGCTACCTGGAAGTCGCGCTCCCAGTCCCACTGCGCTCGGCGTTCACCTACGCTGTGCCTGCCTCATGCAATGGCGAAGAACTCGTCGGCCGCCGCGTCCTCGTCCCATTCCGCAATCGCCCGATGATCGGCGTAGGACTTGCAGTCTCCACCCGCGCGCCCGAAGCCAAACGCATTAGAGAAATCGCCGAGCTACTCGACCGCGTCCCCGCGCTCCCACCCAAGGTCGTCGAACTGGGCCAATGGATCAGCCGCTACTACCTCGCTCCCATCGGCGAGACATTTCGCGCCATGCTCCCGCCGGAAATCGAATTGCGTCACGACCGCGAATACTGGCTCACCGACGAAGGCCGCGCCTATCTAGACGACCTCGCCAGCAACGAAGAAAACACCGACGTAGAAGCCGCCGAGCTAAAATTTTTCAGCCTCTTTGACAAACAAAAAGCCGACGCCCCCGAACGCGCGCTCACTGAGTCCCGCGTTGTCCGCCTTCCCGGAGGCGCCACCGCCGCCGAAAAATTTGTCCGCCGCGGCCATCTCGCAGCCCGCGCAAGCATTCGGCGCCGCAAAATTCGCACGCAGAAAATCGCAGCGTGGCGTCCGGACACAGAAGAACGTCCCATCGGTCAGCCCGAAATGCGCGTTCGCGAAGTTCTCATGGACGCGCGAGTCCCGCTTCCGCTCGAAATTCTGCTCGAAAGAGCCGCCGTTACTCCTCTCGTCATCAAGCGCCTCGAAATCGCAGGCATGTTGCTCACATGGGAAGAACCGCTGACCGCCGAGGAAGATCCCTGGGACACCGATTTCACTCCGCCCACAAACGTGCTAAATGCCGAACAAAAACACGCTCTGGCAGAAATCTGGCGCTGGTTGGTAGCCGAAAAATTCACAGCAGCTCTGCTCCATGGCGTCACCGGCAGCGGCAAAACGGAAGTTTATCTCGGCGCAATCGAAGCCGCGCTCTCCCGCGGCAAGACGGCCATCGTCCTAGTCCCCGAAATCGCACTGACCCTCTGGGTCGGCCGCCTGGTCCGCGCACGCTTCGGCGGCGAGGTCGCGATCCTCCACAGCGCGCTGCCCGATAGCGAACGCGCCCGCGAATGGTGGCGCATCCGTCACGGCGAAGCCCGCGTGGTAGTCGGCACGCGCTCCGCAGTTTTCGCGCCGCTCCAAAATCTCGGCCTCATCATCGTGGACGAAGAGCAGGAAACCAGCTACAAGCAGGAAGAAACTCCGCGTTATCACGGCCGCGACACCGCCGTATATCGCGCCCGCCTAGAAGGCGCCGTCGCGCTGCTGGGCTCCGCCACGCCATCGCTCGAGACCTACCACAACGCGCGCGAAGGAAAATATTATCTGCTCGAACTCACCGCCCGCGTCGCCGATCGCCCGCTAGCCGAAGTCCGCATCGTCGACCTGCGCGAAGAATTCCGCGCCGCCCACAAAGCCGCGCCGGTGTCCGAATCACTCCGAGCCGCGATCGCATTACGCCTCGAGGAAAAAACCCAAGCGATGGTACTCATCAATCGCCGCGGCTATTCCTGGTCATCACTCTGCCGCAGCTGCGGCGCCTTCGTGCAATGCCAGAATTGCAGCATCGCCCTCACCTATCACAAAAATCGCCAGCGTCTCGAATGCCACTATTGCGGATACTCGCTGCGCCCGTCGAAGCAATGCCCGAAATGCCACGCCGAATACATGTATTTCGTCGGCGACGGCGCCGAGCGCGTCGAAGAATATCTGCGCGAAACTTTCCCCACCGCGAAAATCGCGCGCCTGGACCGCGACACCGTCCGCACCAAGCGCGAATTCCAGCAAGTCCTCGGCGCATTCGCAAAGGGAGAAGTGGACGTTCTCGTCGGCACGCAAATGGTCGCCAAAGGCCACGATTTTCAGCGCGTCACCCTCGTCGGAGTCGTAGCCGCCGATCTCGCTCTGGGTCGTCCCGATTTCCGCGCCGCCGAACGCACGTTCCAATTGCTCACTCAAGTCGCCGGCCGCGCCGGCCGCGGCGAACTGTCCGGCGAAGTCCTGGTCGAAACGCACTACCCCGAGCACTACGCAATCCAGTACGCCGCCAAACAAGACTATCTCTCGTTCTACGAAAAAGAAGCCCACTTCCGCCGCATGCTGCACTACCCGCCCTTCACCGCGCTAGCCGGCATCCTGGTGCGCGACAAGGAAATCGAAAACGCCATCCGCTGGTCTCGCGCCCTTGCCACTTATTTCGCGCCTTACGAAAATCGCGGCGTAAAAATCCTGGGTCCCGCCGCCGCGCCACTCGCGCGCCTACGTCAGGAATATCGATTTCAATTTTTGCTGAAATCCCCGCAACGCTCCGCCCTCTCCCAAGCCCTAAGCGGCGCCCTCGACTTCTGCGCCAAAAAAGAAATGCCCGAAACCGCCGTAATCGTGGACGTAGATCCCGCCAGCCTGTTCTAGCGCGCAAGCTCCAGAATCGATGACATAATGCCGCGCATGCACACACGTCCGCTACGCATCGTGTTGCCGGGCGGTTCTGGCCAGGTCGGAACAATCGTCGCCAGACACTTTCAATCCCGGGGTCACGACGTTGTGGTTTTCGCGAGAAATGTCGCGCGCGCGCCGTGGCGGATTGTTCCGTGGGACGGAACGAATCTGAACCGCTGGACCGAAGAGCTTGAGAACGCCGACCTCGTCCTGAATCTCGCGGGCCGCAACGTTAATTGCCGCTATAACGAATCCAATCGGCGCGAAATCAAAGAATCCCGAACGCGCACCACTCGCCTGCTCGGCGAAGCCATCAGCCGCCTGACGCACCCGCCCAAAATTTGGATGAACGCCAGCACCGCAACCATCTATCGCCACGCCCTCGATCGCCCCATGGACGAAGCCACCGGCGAAATCGGCGGCAACGAACCGGACGCTCCAGCTGCTTGGCGGTTCAGCATCGATGTAGCAACCAGCTGGGAGAACGAATTCTTCGCCGCGAAGGCTCCCGCTACCCGCAAAATTGCGCTACGCAGCGCCATGGTAATGAGCCCCGATCGCGACGGCATTTTCGACACCTTGTTGCGGCTCGTGCGCTTTGGCCTCGGCGGCGCTTCCGGTTCCGGCAAGCAATTCGTTTCCTGGATTCATGACCAGGATTTTCTGCGCTCAATCCAGTATCTGATGGACCACGAAGATCTTGACGGCGCGATCAATATCGCCTCACCGAATCCGCTCCCGAACGCGGAATTTATGGCAGATTTGCGCAAAGCGTGGGGCACGCGCATCGGATTGCCGGCCGCTGCATGGATGCTGGAATTTGGCGCCATCTTTCTGCGAAGCGAGACTGAGCTGATTCTGAAGAGTCGACGCGTGATTCCCGGCAGGCTGCTATCTCACGGTTTTCAATTCGATTTTCCAGCGTGGAATGATGCTGCGCGCAATCTTGTACAACGCTCTCGCGCGATGCGCACTACAGGATCAACGAAGGGCGAGTAAGAAGCGTTACCACAGATTGTTCGTAGGCCACAACGTAAAACACAAAAGAAAAATAATCAGCGCCAAGCAAGCCAAAAGTTTTCGCGAGGCGTCCAGCGATTCCCAACGGTCAAACGGCGGCGGATGCGGAAATCGCAGCGACAATATCAGCAGCACAATCCCCCAAAACGCCCACACGTGCCAGTATCCAACTCCCATAAACACCAGCGCCACCGCTGCAGTGAGCGAAAAGCGCTGATGCCGCTCCGGCGCCAAACTATAAAGGATGTGCCCGCCGTCCAGTTGCCACAGCGGCAGCAAATTCAAAGCCGTCGCCAGCAATCCAATCCACGCCGCCAGCGCCACGGGGTGAAACAACAAAGATTTCGCTTCCGTCCCCGGATGAAACATTGCCATAAAAATTTTCATCAACGCGGGGAACCCAAAAATAAGTCCGCCATCCTCCTGCACGCCGGGAATCACTTTCGACATCGCAATTCCATACGCCGTCAACGGCAACGCGACAACGAATCCCAGAATCGGCCCGGCGACGCCAATGTCAAAAAGCGCCCGCCGCGTGGTGATCGGTGCGCGAATTCGTATCACCGCGCCAAACGTACCGAATGGGAAGGGCGAAGGCAGAAAAAACGGATAGCTGCAATCAATTCCATAATATTTGCATGCGAGATAATGCCCCATCTCGTGCGCCATAAAAAATCCCAGCAGCGCCAGCGAAAACGGAAGTCCTAGCAGCAACATGCCCGGATGTTGAAACGGCAGGAGCGGTATAGCGAAGAGACTTTCATTCCCCGAAAATGGTTCCACATTCGCCGCGAACGAAGTCGCGATCAACGCCCCCGCCGCAAGCGTCATCAGCGCCGTCAAACAGAAAAAGGTGATCGCGGGCCAAATCCGACGCGGCCGCGCGCGCATCCTTGGCGGCGGCAGATCAATAATCTCCGGATAATTTCGGTCGAGAATCTCCAGTGGGACGCGGCCATGCCCGTTGCCGGTGCTATTGCCCATGAAGGTTGGACGCCCCAGCGCGAAAAACGGGTTCGGCACCGCGTGCAGCTCGCACGCTGCCGGGCGGTTCAGGACTTCGGCGCCGCAGCCGCCGGCAACGACTGCAATTCCTTGCCGGGCTTGAAGCGCACCGCTTTGCCGGGAGGGATGCTCACTTGTTGGCCAGTGCGCGGATTGCGCCCGATGCCCGTCTTCCGCGGCTTCACATTGAACACGCCGAATCGCCGCAGTTCAATACGTTCGCCGCGGCCCAGCGCATTCTTCATCGCCTCGAAGACGGTTTCCACCGCCTGCTCGGCCTTCGTTCGGGTAATATTAGTCTTCTGTACGATTGCGTTAACGATGTCGAGCTTGATCACACATTCCTCCCGCAGGCCGGAAACCTATGCTAGACAGGGGGTTGCAGGTTGTCAAGCGCCGTCCCGTGTAATACACTGCCCGACTCTTTCATAACGCCAGCCTATACACGTCGCGCAACGATGAACGCAGCACAATCACCCAGAATTCCCGGAGGAAAAGATGTCCGTGAAGTCCGATAAATGGATTCGCAAGATGGCGCAAGAACACAAAATGATCGAGCCCTATGAAGACCGCCAGGTCCGCGACGGCGTAATCAGCTACGGCGTCTCCTCCTACGGCTACGACATGCGCGTAGCCGACGAATTCCGCATTTTCACCAACGTGAATTCTTCGATCGTCGACCCCAAGCACTTCGACTCGAAGTCCTTCGTCGAATTCAAAGGCGACGTTTGCATCGTCCCTCCGAATTCCTTCGCCCTGGGCCGCTCCGTAGAATATTTCCGCATTCCGCGCAACGTGCTCACGCTCTGCGTCGGCAAATCCACCTACGCCCGCTGCGGTATCATCGTCAACGTCACGCCCTTCGAACCCGAATGGGAAGGCTTCGTCACCCTGGAAATCAGCAACACCACGCCGCTACCAGCCAAAATCTACGGCAACGAAGGCCTCTGCCAGGTAATCTTCTTCGAATCCGACGAGCAATGCGAAGTCTCCTACAAAGACAAAAAAGGCAAATACCAATCCCAGCAGGGAATAGTCCTGCCCAAAATCTAAGGTCAGCAATCCCACCGCTCCAGGTTTTGACTCTGCCGTTGAAATTGTAGCGGCCGGTTCAGGTTCATCGAACCGCGCAGCCCCCGAAGTTGGTTTTGTCTTTGCAACGGCGCACGTGCAGCGCGTGTCATCCCGAACGGGGTCCCGCGCTTTTTCGTGTCCGCCGTAGTTCGGCGGGCGCGGGACGTAGAGAGGGATCTGCTTTTCGCACGCGCACTAGAGACGTGCGGTCGTGACCGCGAAACTCACCATCACGGCTTCCCACCGACAATCGGCGCAACCTTCCCCCATTTCCCCGAGAACACAAACGAGTTGAGCGCCTTCCGCTCCCGTGGCGCCACTTCCGGCTCCTTCAAGTGATCCGGCAAAGTATGCGCCTCGCCCGGGTAACCAATCGCAATCCCCGCGACCGCCTCGTACCCTTCCGGAATCCCGAAAATCTCCCGCGCCTTCTCCGGCAAAATTCCCCCCATCTGGTGCACTGCCAAACCCAGCGCCTCCGCCTGTATCGTCAATGTCGCGGCAGCCGCCCCCACGTCGTGAAACGCATGACGATTCATTTCACCGTTATGCTCGAATTTCAATTTCGCCACGCTCAATGCCACCACAGGAGCACTCTTCGCCCAGCTCTGGTTGAACTCGACAAAACAATCCAACACCCGCTTGTAATCCTCCGGATGATCCTTCGTCCCAACGATGAATATCCACGGCTGCCCGTTGTAGGAGGATGCCGCCCAGCGCGCCGCCTCAAACAAACTGCGCAATTTTTCAGGTTCCACCGACCGGTCCGCGAACGCCCGCGGACTCCACCGTTCCCCAATCAAGCCGTGAATCGGCGCGCTAGTAGTAGCAGTCTTTTTCAGTCCACTCATAATTCCTCCCTTAAGATGACATTTGCAAATCCGTGCAAATCCGATTCAACTCTCAATCGAACAGCGCTCCCATATCCGAGGCGTTCTGCCGGAGCGCGCGGCACACACCCCAGCGCGCACCGAGTCCTAAATCTGCCGTAGGGGCGGGTCCGAGACCCGCCCCGGCAAGCACAGATCGTGGTCTCCATCGAGGGGTGCGGGCGCCATTCTCTGCGTCCTCGGCGCCTCTGCGGTGACCCTTCGCCGCGCCCTCATCCTTTCTTTGCCAACGCCCCATCCGCCGAATAAGCCCCAGCCCCATTCACCGACAGCACCAGCAACCCGCCCATGATCGCCACATTCTTCAAAAAGTTCACCATCTGCATCTGCTGCTCCTGTCCCTGCACCGCCCAGAAGTTGTGAAAAAAGTACGTGACCGGGAGCAGGTACAGAAACAGCAGCCAAGCCGCGATCCGCGTCTTGAATCCCGCCAGAATCGCCAGCCCGCAACCCAGCTCCACCGCAGCCGCCACCGCAATCGCCACGCCAGGCATCGGCAAATGCACCGCAGTCGCATAACCCACCATCTGCGTGTAACCGCCCACCTTGAAAAATCCGCTGATCAGGAATATCACGCTCATCAGAATTCGCCCCGCCAACGAGGTTATATCGTTCGTTGAATTCATCCGCATATCTCCTTTCCAATTTAGTTTTTACGCCAGGTCAAACAACAGCACTTCCGAGGCTTCCTTCGCTTCCACCCGCACTTCGTCTTCCTTCGTAATGGCCGCACCATCTCCCGCCTTCAATTCCACGCCGTTCAACTTCACCGCTCCGCGCGCCAGCTGCACCCACGCATGGCGCCCCGCCTTCAGCGCATGCTTGGTTTCCTGGCCCTTGTCGAGCCGCGTGATGAAAAGGTCCGCGTCCTGCTGAATGGTCACCGGTGCATCCGGTCCTGCCACGTGATGAAATTTGCCACGCAAGTCCTTGTCCGGAAATGTCAGTTGCTCATACGACGGCTTCAAGCCGTCTCGCTCCGGCGTGATCCATATCTGCAGCAGGTGCGTCGGATCCTTCGGCGAAGGATTGAATTCGCTGTGCATCACTCCCGTCCCGGCCGTCATGTGCTGCAATTCTCCGGGACGTAGCACCGCGCCCGTGCCCATGCTGTCGCGATGTTCAATCGCTCCATCCAGAATCCACGTCAGGATTTCCATGTCGCGATGCGGGTGCATCCCGAATCCCTGACCTGGCGCCACCACGTCCTCGTTCAATACGCGCAGCGAACGGAACTGCATGTGCTGCGGATCGTAATACTGATCAAATGAAAATGTGAATCGTGAATCCAGCCACGAAATCTGATTGTGGCCGCGTTCATTGCTTGGTCTGATCGTGATCATGCTCTTTCTCCCTCTTTAGTCTTTCGGTGCACAATTCATCCGCGCCCCGGCCCAGCTTGCGCGCAATCTTGCGCAATTGCTCCTGCTCCGCGGCGCTCAATTGGCTCATTACTTTAGCCACTACTTTCGCGTGTTCTGGAAACACGCGCGTGATCAGCCGCCGCCCTTTCGGCGTCAAATGGATCTGAATCATGCGGCGATCCTCCGCCTGCCGTTCCCGCCGCACCCATCCATGCCTCTCCAGATTGTCCACCACCAGCGTCACGTTCCCCCCGCTGCGTAAAAGTTTCTTGCCCAGCGTGTGCTGGCACATCGGACCCAGGTGCAGCAGCGCTTCCAGCACCGCAAACTGCCCATTGGTCACTCCCAGCCCCTCCAGATGAGCGGTAGTTTTCGCCAAGGTTGAATCCGACGCCCGCACCAGATTGATGTAAGCGCTCAGCGCCCTGACGGTCTCTGCATCGCCTTGGAAGTGTGTCGGCATATTGCTTCAAGCTCAAATCGTTCAAGCTTAAACGATCAGATGCGCCCCCAACCCGCAAGATTCACACCCCGCGCAAATCCCTCAAAACACAGCTTTTGAATTCGCCTTGGAATTTGTAGCGGCCGCCTGCTTATTCTTATTAGGCGGGCGTTTTTGAACTTGCCTTTGAATCTGTACTACGCCGTCGTGTTAACGCGCCATCTGCCCTATGGCTTCTGCGTAGGCCGTATCAAGATCTCACTAATAAAACTCTGCGGCGCCTGCGTCACAATCAGCTCCACCACGTGCGCTATATCCTCTGTTTGCAACATCTTGCTGATATCCTTCTTCCCATGCGGCGAAAAGTCCGTAGCCACGCTCCCGGGACAAATCGCGCTCACCCGTATCCCGTACCCCCGCAAATCCTCGGCCATGCACTCCGTCAGCCCCAGCAACCCCCACTTCGAAGCGCAATAAATCCCTCCCCCCGCGAACGCGTTCTTCCCCGCCAGCGACGCGATATTGACGATATGCCCGCTCCTGCGCGCAATCATCCCCGCCGCCACCGCCTTGCTCGCCAGGAACACCGCCTTCAAATTGGTGTCTAACACACTGTCCCAATTCGCTTCCGTGGCTTCATGCGTGGGTCCGAAATATCCTATCCCCGCGTTGTTGACCAGAATCTCCACCGGGCCCAGCGCTTTCTCGGTGTCTTGCACAAAGGCCAGAATTTGGTCGCCATGCGTAACATCCGCTGCGGCACTAAACACGCCGGCTGCCACAGGGTGCAACTGATCGGCTGCGCTCCTCAGCTTCCCTGCGTCCCGCGCGCACAAACTCAGCTTCGCGCCAAGTGTGCCCAATCGGTGCGCCACCGCCAGTCCAATTCCGCGGCTCGCTCCGGTAATAATCGCTACTTTTCCCTGCAACGGTTTTCCATTATTCATATCCAGCTCTCCAGCGAGGCGACAATTCTCTTCCATTTGCCATCTTATCATTCACGTGAGAACATTCACCCAGCCGGAACTGGGACGCGAAATCTGTCCGCAAGGTGGATTCACCTTGCACGCATGCGTGGGTTTCCCTATAATCCCGGTTTCGTTTAGCTCGTTATCCTTCAGGGGCTGTGACCCTAGGCGATACTGTTCATCCGTACCAAAACTGGTCCAGGAGGCAGGGAAGAGATGATACGAATGCGCACTGCTACGAAGGGAATGCTACTCACTGCTCTCGTTCTGCTATGTGTTCCTGCGCGACCAGCCGCTGCTCGGGCCCTGCAACAAGACCAGGGAAAAACTTCTTACACCATTCCGGAGTACAACGCGTTCCAAGCCGCGCGCGCTGAAACCAACGCGCAAAATCGCATCAAGCTCCTCGACGATTTCGTCAGCAAATTCCCCAGCTCCACGCTGATGACTTACGTGGACCAGCTCTACGTCTCCACCTACACCGAGCTGAAAAATTATCCCAAGGTGCTCGAGTACTCCGACAAAATGCTCGCCATGGGCGACAAGGTTGATACGGGCACTCGCCTGCAGATTCTCCAGACCCGCGTGCAAGTTTTCCCGTTCGCTTTTAATCCCAAGGCGCCCGATGCGCACGATCAACTCGTAAAAGCGCGAGACGCCGCGAAGGATGGCGCGGATCTCCTCGGGAAATATCCCAAGCCCGCCGACTCCAAGCTCACCGACGAACAGTTCGCCGAACAGAAAAAGCCCGGAATCGCTTTCTTCGACGCCGCCGCCGGTTTCGCCGACCTCCAGTTGAAAGACTATCCCGCCGCAATTGATGCCTTCAAAGGCGCCGTTGCCGACAATCCCAAGGACGCGATCTCCTATTACCGCGAAGGTCTGGCCTACTTGGGCGCCACGCCGCCGCAATCCGTCGATGGTTTCTGGGCCTTGGCGCGCGCCATCAATTTGGGTGTTCCGGACGCCGACAAGATCAAAGATTATCTGCGCAAAGCAATCCTGGTTTACGAACAACCTGGATGCGACAGCTCAGTCGATGCGCAACTGGGCGAGTTGCTCACGCTAGCAGCGACTTCCGGCGACCGCCCCGCGACTTACACGATTCCAGCTGCGGCCGATCTACAGAAAATCGCAGCTTCCAGCACGATTCTAACCGTTTTGACGGATCTCGGCGGCGGCGGCGACAAAGCCAAGCAGACCTGGCTCGCCATCTGCGGCGCGCAATTTCCCGGCGTAGTCGGCAAAATCATCGAAGTCAAACAGGGGGAAGGTTTCGTCAGCTTCGAGGTCTTTACCGGCGCCGACGAAACCGCAGTGCAAAACGCCACGACCGCAAATATGGACGTAAAAGTCTGGACTGCCGCTCCCCCTGCCGGTACGCCCAACGCAGCCCAGGAAACTCCGCAACCAGACGTCACCCGCCTGGCCAAGGACGACGGCGTCCGCTTCTCCGGCGCCATCGTAAGCTACGATCCGTCGCCGTTCTTGCTGCACTGGGATCAGGTAAAAGTAGATCCCACCACCATCCCGGAGAAAGCCGAAACCGGCAAGCACCACAAGGTGCCAGCCAAACAATAATCAACGCACTCGAATCTCAAAAAAAAAATGGCCGGCGCAGAAATGCCCCGGCCATTTTCCTTTCCCGGGAACGCCGGTCTCCCGATTGGCGGTTCGCGCCACAATCGCGCGCCGCGCATCGACCGTCAGTTTTGAATTTGCAGCGGCCGCCTGTTTTTCAGGCGGCCGGGTTTGACTTTGCCGTTGATGTTGTCTTTGATTTTGCTTTCGATGTGGTTGTCGTCCCGAAGGGAGTCCTGCGTTTTTTCTTTCCCGCCGCATTTTGGCGGGCGCGGGGCGCAGAGAGGGATCTGCTTTTTCTTGAAGTCGTGGAGAATTACGAACGAAGTGTCAAACTCAACCGCAAGCCAAACGCCTCTACCCCCGCTTACGCCCACCCGCGTGATCCAACTTATACTCCCCCACCTTCCGACTCAAAGTATTCCGATGAATCCCCAAAACCTTCGCGGCCCGCGACTGATTCCCATCCTGGCGCTCCAGCACCCGCTTGATGAACTTCTTCTCGAACTCCGTAACCGCCTCTTCCAGCAAAATCCCCCGCTCCACCATCATCCCAATCAAAGATTCCAGTTGTTCTTTCACGATGACACGCTCCGCATGAGCACTGGGAAAATCGCCGGAAAAAATGCCGCGCGCCAGCATCCGCAACAAACGAGTCGTTGCGTGCACTGACCGCTGCAATTGCTTTTAGTCTAATTCGTGGCCGGTAATGCGCTGGTAGGCTTCCCGGTATTTCCCCTGTGTGGCCGCCACCACGTCCGCGGGAAGCGCCGGACCCGGGGCTTGCTTGTTCCATCCAATCTTTTCCAGGTAATCGCGCACATACTGCTTATCAAAAGAAGGCTGCGTGCGCCCCGGCACATACTCATTCTCCGGCCAGAAGCGCGAAGAATCCGGCGTCAGCGCCTCGTCAATCCAGATCAATTCGTCGCCAATCAATCCAAATTCAAACTTCGTGTCCGCTATAATGATCCCGCGGCTAGCGGCGTGTTCCACAGCGCTGCGATAAATCGCCAGGCTCGTGTCGCGCAGTTTCTCCGCGAGCGAACGCCCCACCGTCGCCACAGTCTCATCGAACGAAATATTTTCGTCGTGTCCGGTTGTAGCTTTCGTCGAAGGCGTGAAGATCGGCTCGGGCAATCGGTCAGATTCGCGCAACCCCGCCGGCAGCGCAATCCCGCAAATCGCTCCCGTCTTCTGATAATCCTTCCACCCCGACCCCGAAATATATCCCCGCACCACGCATTCGATCGGTGCAGGCTCCGTCTTGCGCACCAACATCGCGCGCCCCGCGAGCGCGTCAGCGTACGGCGCTAGCTCGCCACTAAAGTCCTTCGCCGAAATAATATGATTGGGCACGAGGCCTGCCAGCTTCGCAAACCAATAAAGCGAAAGCTGCGTCAGCACCTTCCCCTTATCCGGAATCGGCGTCGGCAACACCACATCAAACGCCGATAGCCGGTCCGTCGCCACAATCAGCAACTGCTCGCCCACCTCGTAAATATCACGCACCTTGCCGCGCCCGCGCAGCTTCAAACCGGAAAAATTCGTCTGCAATATGACTGGACTCATTTGTGGGGATGCCAAGTAATGTTCCTCGATGCAGCGCCGCACATTCTAGCGCAGCGTCCAGCCATGTCAACTAAGAAGACATGGTCAGCGCCAATCTCCATTAAGTACGCTCCCTCGCATGCTACTCTCGTGCTGTGCGGCAGCCTCCGGGAATCTACGTCGAAATATTGATCCGTGGCGACATCGACGAGCTCTGGAAGTATACACAGCAGCCCGACCTCCACGAATCATGGGATTTGCGCTTCACTAAAATCCAGTACCTTCCGCGCGCCTCCGATTCTGAACCTCAACGATTTAACTACACAACGCGGATCGGCTTCGGGCTGCAAATTGTGGGGCAGGGCGAGAGCACGGGAAGTCGCGAGGAGGCGACGGGCCGACGGACCTCTGCATTGAAATTTTGGTCAGCAGATCCGAAGTCGTTGATCGAGGAAGGATCGGGATATTGGCAATACATCCCGACAAAGGGCGGGGTCCGCTTTCTAACTTGGTACGACTACCAGACTCGGTTTGGAGCAGGGGGTAGCGCAATAGACAGACTGTTGTTTAGGCCGATGATTGGATGGGCCACCGCATGGAGTTTTGACAGGTTGCGGCTGCGCCTCGAAGAGGGGCTGGAGCCAAGAACAGCGTTCCGATTATCCGCTATTCATGCTACTTCACGCATGGCCGTCGCGCTGATTTGGCTCTGGCAGGGTCTTGTGCCGAAACTGCTCTTCAACCACACAGACGAACGGGCAATGATTGCCGCATCGCACCAGAACGTGACTTTGCTTCCGTTTGTGGGGCTGCTAGAGATCGCCATCGCCGCCTGTGCCATCCTGACGTGGCGGAGACGCTCCTTTTTTCTGTTCAATATCTTCGCGATGGTCGCAGCCCTCGCGAATGTAGCTGTTCGAGCTCCTTCATATCTGGTTGCGGCGTTCAATCCTGTGACGCTGAATCTGGCGATGATCGCACTGTCTCTCATCGGTTACGTCGCGGCGACTGAGATACCCAGCGCCTCTCGCTGTCTCCGTCAGCCTCCCATGGAGTCTCCATGAGGTCCATATACGAGCGTGCGATGGGCTCCGATTTCGGCCGGCTGCATCCGCAAATTCAAAGGCGATTTGGTTTTTCAAGCCGTGACAACGTTGCCTCCGTCGGCACCGGAATCATGGAAGAAATCTGGCACGGACGTCCCTACACTCTGCCCTTTTTGTACATCGGATCGTGGCGACGAATCATGTTCCTGGAGTATGGCCGCAACGTGCCTTTCCAGATTCAAAACTACGCATACCTGGATCCGCTCGGAAGGGAAACCGTGACCTGGGTCCGAACATTTCGCGCCAACCGTCAGCGCCGCTTCGACGCCTATATGGTCTACAGCGAAGAACGGTCCTGCATCATTGATTATCTTGGCACGCACCAGCATTTGGCCGTGGATATCGAACTCAGTGTCGCGCCGAATGGCGGTCTCCACCTGCGCTCAGGCGCGCAACGATTCTACGAAGGATCCATCGCCTTTTCCTTCCCTTTGCTCTTCTCGGGAATTGCGGACGTGTGCGAATGGTACGACGATGCAAAACAGGAATTCAGAATTGAGGTCAATGTAACCAATAAAACGTGGGGGCGACTGTTCGGTTACAAAGGCGGTTTTCAGGTGGAATGGCGGGCAATTCGACAGGAGGATATTCTCGCCGATGTTCTTCCTCACCGTACGGAGAAACGAGAATAAGAGCTGTTCTCGCGCGATGTTCGCCGCCAAAACACACGCACGTTACTCGAAGGGCTTCAACCCCTGGGGAAATGCCTTGAAGCATTTTTCTGCAAACCGCTAAGCCGCATTACTAGCGCTCTTCGGCGCCACAGCCGCCGCACTCTCCTCCCACTTGACAGAAACCAATTTCGAGACTCCCGGCTCCTGCATCGTCACGCCATACATCACCGACCCCATCTCCATCGTCTTGCGATTGTGCGTCACCACAATAAACTGCGTCTGCCCGCACATATCCGCCAGCATCTTGTTAAATCGCCCGACGTTCGCCTCATCGAGCGGCGCATCCACTTCGTCCAAAATACAGAACGGGCTCGGCTGATACTTGAATACCGCAATCAACAATGCCAAGGCCGTCAGCGCCTTCTCTCCACCAGAAAGCAGCAATATGTTCTGCAGACGCTTGCCCGGAGGCTGCGCCACGATATCAATCCCCGCCTCGCCCGAACTGTCCAGCTCGCCCAACCGCATCTCCCCGTGCCCGCCGCCAAAGAGCGACTGGAACGCAATCGCGAAATGCGCATTGATAAAATTAAACGCCTCTTCGAATTTCTGCCGCGAAACTTGATCCAGCTCATTAATCGTCAGCTGCGTGTTCTGGATCGACGCCACCAGATCGTCCCGCTCTCGCCGCAGGAAAGTATCGCGCTCCTCGCATTCCTTGAATTCCTCCAGCGCCATCATGTTCACCGGGCCCATCGCATCCACGCGCGCCTTCATCTCGTTGTAATTCGTTTCTGCCGCGATCAGTTCTTCGCCGGCCAGCAGTTGCCCTTCCTGCGCCATCAATTCTTCCGGCTGCGCGTTCAATTCCGCCATGCACGTCTGCCGCAGATAATCGCGATCCGCGTCATTGCGCGCCTTCTCGATCTGCCGCTGGTTGCGCTCCGCGCGCAGTTCGTCGAGCGACTGTCGCTTGCCGCGCACCGTTTCATCAAGTTGCGCCGCACGCGTGCGCGCAACTTCCCACTCCGTTTCCAGCGTCGCCTTCAATTCTTCCAGCCGCACCTTCTCCTTGCGCAACTCTTCAACCTGCATTCCCAGCTGCTCGCAGGAACCTTCGAGCTCCGTCTTTTCCAGCACCATCCCCGCATGCTGCTGCTGCAACGAAGACATGCGCTCGCCCGCCAAAGTCAATTCCGCGATCAGATGCTGCTCAGCCGATTCAGCGCTCGAAAGCCGTTCGGACATCGTCGCCAAATCTTCGCGCCGCGCCACCACCTGCTCCTGCAACGCCTGGAAATCCTGCCGCAGCCGCACCAGTCGCCCGGAAACTTCCGCGCTTTCCGCTTCCGCCGCTTCGCGCGATTGCACAGCCAACGCATGTTCGCGCCGCGCATCCGCCGCGCGCTGCCGCGCAGCTTCCGCATCCGTATGTAGCCGCGCAATTTCAGCACGCTCGGTCGCGAATTGCTGTTCGATCCTCCGCAATTCAGAACGGGCCTGATCCCGCTGGTGCGTCGCCGCCACAAGCGATTTTTCCGCCTCCATCTGCCGCGCAATCGCAGACGCCACCTGCTCCTCACCGCTAGCAATGGCCATCTCGATCCGCGTCATCTCCGCCTGCTGCTCGTTCACCGCGCGATCCAGCCGCATCACTTCCGCTTCGTGCTGCCGCAATTCGCGCTTCAAAGCCAAAGGCCCAGCTTCACCCGCCCGGCCTCCAGAGACCATCCGTCCGTGATAACAAGTCCCTTCCGGAGTCAGAAAATAACTGTGCGGATTTTCATTCGCCATCTGCTCGGCCAGCGTCGCGTTCTCCACCACATAAGCCGTCCGCAGTTTCGTCAGAAAATATTTTGCCGCCGGTCCCAGCGGTTCGCGGAACTCCACCAAACGATCCAGCCGTCCCAGCACTCCTTCCGGAACGGGCAGCGAAGCATCCGCTTCCGGCGCGGCCATATTCAGTTTGTTCAGTGAATCCACAAAAAACGTCGCTCGTCCGCCCATTTCATCGCGCAACAGCGAAATCCCCGCGCGCGCCTGGTCGAACGATTCCACCACCACATATTCCAGTTCATCGCGCAAAAATTGTTCGATCGCACCTTCATACTTTTCCTGCACCTCGGCGTAATCCGCGAGCAATCCCACCGCGCGAAACGCTCCGCCTGGCGTGTCAGCGCTGCGCTCGCCGTTCACATTGAAAAGTTTCTGCACCGCATCCGCGGTGTAAGCCCGCTCGCTCAAAATCTGCTCAATCGAAGCGTGCCGCGCGCGTTCCGCCGAAAGCCCTTCCCGCATGCGCTCCAGTTGCTGCCCGGTTTCCTGCTGTTCGCGACGCAATTCCACCAAGCGCGCCTGCGTCTCGCGAACCATCGCGCCCAATTGGAGCGCGCTCGCTTCCGCCAAAATAAACGTCTCCTCCGCCGCTGCAACTTTTCCCGTTAGCGCGCTGCATTCGCTTTCCACCGCGCGCATAGCCGCGGTCCGCTGCTCTTCCGCCGCAGTGTGCCGCGCCGCTGCCTCTTCCGCCTGCACCGATTCCGCCTGCTCCCGCGCCGATTCCTCGACGAGCCGCCCCGCAATTTGACGCAATTCCTCCATGCGCGTTTCCAGCTGCTGCTGCTCGCTGACGCTGGCCAAAGATTGCTCCGTCGTCTCGCGCAGCGAAGCTTCCACGCTAGCCGTCTGCTCACGCAGCGCAAAAACCGCCTCGCGATGCGCCGTCATGCGCGTGGTCATGTCACCCACTTGTCGCTCCGCCACTTCCGTTTCCACGACCAGCCGCGCCACACGCGCATCAATCTGCGCCGTCTGCTCGCGATTGAACGTAATCCGATTTTCCGCGCGATCCAGATCCAGCGCCGTCTGTCCCAACAAATTCTGGATTTGTCGCAGCTCCGCATCCAGCTCGTAAGTCCGCGTGCTTAATCGTTCCTGTTCGCTTTCCAGCCCATGTACCGAACGCGCCACGCTCTCTTCCGCCGTATCCATTTCACGCAGCAATTTCTCCAGCCGCACCGCTTCCTGATCCAAGTGCTCGGCCTTGCTAGCCAGCACGCTGCGCAGCAATCCGCGCATCTGCTCGCGCAGCTCCGCGAAACGCCGCGCCTTCGATGCCTGCCGCTTCAAAGAAACCAGCTGCTTTTCCACTTCCACCAGAATGTCGTGCACTCGCGAGAGATTTACTTTCGAAGCTTCCAGCTTCGCTTCCGCCAGTCGCCGCTTGGTTTTGTACATCGTGATTCCCGCGGCTTCTTCAATAATCGCCCGCCGGTCCATCGGTTTCGAATTCAGAATCTGTCCGATGCGTCCCTGCTCGATGATCGCGTAGCTGTCCGGGCCCAGTCCCATGCCCATGAAAAGTTCCTGCACGTCGCGCAGACGCGCCACCCGCCCATTAATCAAATATTCGCTTTGTCCCGAACGATACAGCCGCCGCCCCACCACAATTTCGCCAGCCTTCATTGCAATCGCCGGCTTTTCCGCGCCACGTTTTTTCCACGGCTTGCCTTTTTCACCCAACGCGGGCGCAGGCTCCATAGAAACTGTTCCTGGGGCAACCGTCTCGCCGTCAACCATCTCAATAAATCCATCCACAATTTTTGTTTCCGGCTGTGGCTGGTCCGCCACAATCACAGGCCCCGCCGCTTCCACCGCCGCGGGCGTCTCCGTCTCGGGCGCGTCCATCACCGCCGCCAGCGCGTTCGCCAGCTCCGGGTCCACCAAAGTCAGCATCACTTCGGAAAGCCCCATCGGCGGCCGCTTCGCCGTGCCATTAAAAATGCAGTCAGACATGCGCTCCGCGCGCAGCATCCGGTGGCTCTGCTCGCCCAGCACCCACGAAATCGCGTCCACCACGTTCGACTTTCCACACCCGTTCGGCCCCACGATGCAAGTAATCCCCGTGCCACTAAAAGTGATCGGAGTCTTCTCGCAGAAGGACTTAAACCCAAATAACTCGACCTTGCGTAGTTTCAGCACCAGTTTCCTCGCACAGTTTACTCCCTCCACCTCGATGGCTGAAGGAGCTTCAATTGTTCAATCTTGTTTCGGAGGTATTTCGAGACAAAAACGCTGGAGGGTCAATAATCAAGGGCCCTTCCGCCTGGCGCTTCCGGGACGGCGGTTACGGGAATAAAAAGTAGCATGCGCCGCCACCGGTGTAAAGCCCGCTTTTCCAATTTCTACACACCCGGTAGTGCCCTATTGCGAAACGCACCCACCCCACAGTACGGCGAAATCCACAGATTGCTAGCCGCTAAACACTTCTCACGAACCACTACCTTTCTCCCCAAGCCAACGGCTCGACAGCCTGACCCATAGAACGTCGCCCCGCTCCCACCACGCCGCAATCCATCGACCCACGAATCACACGCCACTTATCACTCATCACTCGCCACCCAACACTTTCTTCTTCATTGACTTACAACCAACGCCATCCTAGCATCCACCCAGCAGGAGGCGCGCTTGCCTCAGGATCCGGGACCAACTTCCAATCACGCGTTAGCAGTACTAGTCATTCTCGCAGCTATCTTTTTTCTTTCCTTCGAAGGCTTGCGCCCCCCCGCACCCAAGCCCGCCAGCGTTCCCAGCAGCGAATTTTCCGCTGCCCGTGCCCGTGAAATCCTCAATCGCCTCGTCGGCGACGGTGTCCCGCATCCCACCGGCAGCGCGCAAAACGACGTGGTCCGCGGCCGCGTCCTCGATGAATTCTCAAACGCCGGTTACCTGCCCACGGTGCAAACCGGTTTCGCGTGCGACGAACAAGGCGACTGCGGCACCGTGCAAAATGTCCTGGCGCGCCTGGAAGGTTCTGACCCCGGGCCTGCAGTTCTCCTGGCCGCGCACTACGATTCCGTCCCCGCCGGTCCCGGCGCATTCGACGACGGCGCCGGCTCGGCCACCGTCCTCGAAGTCGCGCGCAATTTCAAATCGCTCCCGCAGCCGCGCCACTCCGTCATCTTCCTCATTGACGACGGCGAGGAAGCCGGCCTGCTCGGCGCTCGCGTCTTCGTCAATCAGCATCCTTGGGCCAAAGAAGTCCGCGCCGTCGTCAATGTTGACAGCCGCGGCACCTCCGGCCCTAGCCTGATGTTCGAAACCGGTGACGCCAACGAATGGGCCGTGCGTTTCTTCGCGCAACACGCCGCGCATCCGGTCACCAGCTCCGTTTTCTACACTGCGTACAAACAAATCCCTAACGACACCGATTTCACCGTTTTCAAAGCCGCCGGATATCAAGGACTCAACTTCGCCAACATCCGCGACGTAGTCCGCTACCACACGCCCCGCGACAATTTCGGAAACGCCGATCCCGCCACACTGCAACATCACGGCGACAATGCCCTCACCTCTCTGCAAGCCTTCGCCAACTCCGATATTTCCAATCCTCCCAAATCCGAAGCGGTCTACTTCGATCTCCTCGGTAGTTGGACGGTCCATTGGCCTGCCACTCGCACTGTCGCGATCGCCTCGTCCGCCGCATTTCTGCTGCTGCTCGAAATTGCCTGCCTCTTTTACAAAAAAAGTCTCACCGGTCCGGAATTTCTCTGGGGATTTCTCGCCTGGCCTGTCTCCATTCTCGCTGTTGCCATTTTCGCGTTTCTTCTGAGTTTCATTTTGCGCAAAACTGGCGCTATGCCCGTGCCTTGGACCGCTCATCCCAATCCCGCGCAAGTCGCTTTCTGGTCTCTCGCGATCGCGCTGCTTTCGTTCACCGCGCTGCGCTTTGCCTCGCGCGCTGGATTTCTTGGCCTGTGGTCTGCCACATGGATTTGGTGGGCATTGCTGTCCATCACGCTCGCCGCGCGATTTCCCGGGCTCAGCTACGTCTTGCTTGTCGCCACCTGCGCCGCCGCAATCGCAGGATTGCTCCTGATTCTTCGACCGAAGGCTTCTTCGCTTGCGGCGATTCTCCCCTTGGCCGTTTCCGCAATGGTGGGCTTTCCGCTGGCGCTTTTGCTCTATCAGGGCTTCGGCGGCCGCGCTCTGCCGTTGATCGCCGTCGTCGTCGGCTTGCTCCTGAGCCCCCTGGCGCCACTCTGCGCCGATGTACAACGTGCCCGCGGCCTTTCACTCCTGGCGCTGCCCTGGTTCGCCGGAGCCACCATGCTGCTTGCGTCCTTCGCCGCCATCGTCGTTCCCGCGTTTTCCGCCAAAGCTCCCGAGCACGTCAACCTGCAATACGTTCAGGAAGCCGACTCCGGCACTTCGCAATGGGTCATCTATCCCGCCTCCACCCACTTGCCCGAACCGATCCGCCTGGCCACAAATTTTCGCGCGCAGGAATCCGGCGCCTTCCCGTGGATCCCAGACCCCGCGTTTTTCGCGCCCGCACCCCACGTCGAAGTCGCGCCACCCACATTCACGATCCTCGAATCCTCCGAGCTTCCCGCAAGGCGCCGTTATCGCGCGCTGCTTCGTTCCGAGCGCGGCGCCTCCGAAGCTCTGGTCATGTTTCCGGCCAACTCGCGCATCGATTCGGTGCAAGCCGCGGACGAGCCCGTACAATCGCAAACCGACAGTGTTCGCCAATCTCAGAAGGGCTGGTATTCCTACGATTTTTACGCGATGCCCGCGAAAGGCGTGGAACTCAGTTTCACTCTGCCGGTGGGGAAGCCCGTGGAAGTTTATGTACTCGACGTAACTTACGCCCTCCCCCTCGAAGGTATGTTCCTTCTGAAATCTCGACCGCTAACAGCCACTCCCTTCGGCGAAGGTGACTGCACCATCGCCAGCCGCCGCGTCCAACTGCTCCCCTAGCGCTGCACGCGAGAAAACGCTTTGTCGTCCCGAGCGAAGCGAAGGATCTGCTTTTGCTTGGCTCGCCCCCGCGCATCCTCGCCGCTTGGCGCGCCAGCTACTTCTTGGCCCTCGGCGCAATCACCAGTGTCCCGTCGTCGTTACTCGCCATCACGATCGGCAGCTTCTTGCTTGCGATCTTCTTCTGCTCCTGCGCCAGCCGCGCCGCTTCCGCCAGCGTCATCGGCTTCATCTCTGCTTCCAGTTTTCCCAGCGCCACCGCCTCGCCATAACTCGCAAACTTCGACGGCACAAATGGACCGGGATTTTTCGAATTTTGATTTACGACGTAATCGGTCGCCGTCGTCGGCGCGCTGGAAACGGATATCGGCGTCAACGCCCCAGCGTTCAATCCCGCCGCGCCGTTCAAGCTTCCCCCGCTGCTTATGCTTCCCAGGTTGTTGATCGACCCACCCATCTGCGCCCGCGCCGTCCCCGCAAGAAACAAAATCCCTGCCAGCAACAGAGTTTTTCTCATATGCTCCCCATTGCAATCACGCGTCGATTGCCGACTGCGCGCCCGCATTTCTGCCTAGCCACGAACTGAGTCCATCCGCTTGCGGTCATCTAAAAGTACGGTACGTACTACCGCCCTCTTCTAGCGGCCCATCTGCCGCAGCCGCGCCCGGCGCTTTCTCCTCTATTGCCTGTCTGCAATCGCATTTCCATTCCGCCCTTTGCCCCGAACCCACCCCTCAGCTACAATCGTCCTCTTGCCATTGTGCTGAAAATGACCGACATACACCTCCACAACACGCTCTCCAACCGCCTTGAGACCCTCCAGCCCCTTCACCAGGGTGAAGTCCGCATCTACAGCTGCGGCCCCACGGTCTACGACTATGCACATATCGGCAATTTCCGTACTTTTGTCTTCCAGGACGTATTACGCCGCTTCCTCCTCTCCCGCGGCCTCCGCGTTCTCCAGGTCATGAACCTTACCGACGTCGACGATCGCATCATTCAGAATGCCGCTGCCGCTGGCGTCTCCATCCGCGAATACACCGAAAAATACGTCCAGGCTTTCTTCGAAGATATGAACGCCCTCCACCTCCAAAAGCCCGAGGAAACCGTTCGCGCCACAGACCATATCGAAGACATGGTCGCGCTCATTTCCCGCTTGCAGGAAAAAGGCCTCACCTACCCAAGCGAAGGTTCCATCTATTACCGCATCGCCAAATTTCCGGAATACGGCAGACTCTCCAAGATTGATCTCGGCGGAATGAAAGCCGGCGCCCGCGTAGACAACGATCGTTACGATAAAGACGACGCGCGGGATTTCGCTCTCTGGAAAGCTCCCAAACCGGGCGAACATTTCTGGGAGACAAGCATCGGGCCCGGTCGTCCCGGCTGGCACATCGAATGCGCCGCCATGGCCATGAAATACCTCGGCGAAACTCTCGATATTCATACCGGCGGCATAGACCTCGCCTTCCCGCATCACGAAAACGAAATCGCCGAAAGCGAGCCTGCCACCGGCAAGCCCTTCGTGAAAATCTGGCTGCATGCCGAGCATCTGATCGTCGACGGCGAGAAAATGTCGAAATCCCTCGGCAATTTCTTCACGCTGCGTGATCTTTTCGCCAAAGGCACCAAGCCTTCCTCCATCCGCTATCTTCTGCTCTCAGTTCCGTACCGTCGCCAGCTGAATTTCACTGCTGACAGTCTCACGCAGGCCGCCAACTCCGTCGAACGCCTGCGCAATTTCGTCGCGCGCCTGAAAGCCGAACAGTTCGCCGCCGGCTCCAATCCGCAAATCGCCAAACGCGCCGAAAAAGCCCTAGCCGATTTCGATGCCGGCCTCGCTGACGATTTGAACACCGCATTCTCGCTCGCCGCCATTTTCGATCTGGTGCGCGATGTGAACACCGCTATGGATCGCGGCGAATTCCTGCAGCAAGACGCGCCCATCGTCCTTGCCGCCATGGAAAAATTTGACACGATTCTCGCCGTCCTCGCCGACGACGACGATGAAAAACTTCGTGAACTAGGCTTCGGCTCCGGTCCGCCGCGCCTCACTCCCGAAAAAATCGACCAACTCATCGCCGAGCGCAATGCCGCCAAAAAACGCCGCGATTTCAAACGCTCCGATGAAATCCGCCAGGAACTCCTGAACTCTGGTATCATCGTGGAGGACACGCGTGACGGCACTGTGCGTTGGAAGTACAAATGACCATCTCCGCAAAACACGACCTCTCGCTGCATAGCCAGCCCTCTCACGAGCGCCCGAATCTCTACGGCGTTGATTAAGTAAGCCCCTCCTACTTTCGTTTTCAGCTTGCCCCCGGCGGGAACCGGTCTGCGCGCTGATTTCAAAATTCGTTTCTGGAGGATGTAATGCATGTGACGGACAGCAAAGTTGATTCGAAGTTGCCGCACCTCATCACCGAATTGCCCGGCCCCAAAGCCAAGAAACTCGTCGAGCGCGACCATCACGTAGTCTCGCCGTCCTACACGCGCGACTACCCGCTCGTCGCGAAAGTCGGCCGCGGCGCCACAGTCGAAGATGTTGACGGCAACATCTTCCTCGATTTCGCCGCAGGCATCGCCGTAGTCGCTACCGGCCATTGCCATCCCGAAGTCGTAGCCGCCATCCAGAAGCAGGCCGGCGAGCTGATTCACATGTCCGGCACTGATTTCTACTACCCCAGCATGGTTGAACTTGCCGAAAAGCTCGCGTCCATCGCGCCAGGCAAGGAACCCAAGCGCGTTTACTTCGGCAACTCCGGCGCCGAGGCCATCGAAGCCGCCATCAAGCTGGTGAAATTTCACACCAAGCGAGACAAACTGATCGCCTTTCACGGCGCATTCCATGGACGCACCATGGGCGCGCTTTCACTCACCGCCAGCCGCGCCGTCCAGCGCAAGGGATTCGGCACGCTTCTCTCCGGCGTCTTCCACATGCCTTTTCCGGACACCTACCGCGGCACATACGGAATTCGTCCCGAACACGCCTCCGCCGATTGCCTCGCGTATCTTGAAAACGAACTCTTCCGCCGTCGCGTGGATCCCGACGAAGTCGCCGGAATTTTCATCGAGCCGATTCAGGGTGAAGGTGGCTACCTGCCCGCTCCCGCGGAGTTCTTGCAGGGTCTGCAACGCATCTGCCGCAAGCACGGCATCATGCTCGTGGCCGATGAAGTGCAATCCGGCATGGGACGCACAGGCAAGTGGTGGGCTTGCGATTACTCCGGTATCGAGCCAGACATTATCTGCACCGCGAAGGGGATCGCCTCTGGGATGCCGCTCAGCGCCATGATCGCGCGCGCAAGCGTCATGAACTGGACTCCCGGCGCGCACGCGTCCACCTTCGGCGGCAATCCGGTTTGCATCGTTGCCTCGCTCGCGACAATCGGCCTGCTCGAACGGAATTACATCGCGAACGCCGCGCAAATGGGCGAATTCATCCGCGGCTTGACCGCCGATTGGACCACCCGCCACAAAATCGTCGGCGAAGTACGCGGCAAAGGTTTAATGATTGGCATCGAAATCGTCCGCGATCAAAAAACCAAAGAACGCGCTCCCGACCTGCGCAACCGTCTCGTGCAGATGGCCTTCCACAAGGGCCTGTTGATACTGGGCTCGGGTGACACCACGCTGCGCTTCTGCCCCCCGCTGCTAATCGACGAAGAGCAGGCCGAATTCGCCGTCCGCACCGTAGACGCCTGCATCACAGAAATCGAACGCTCCATGTGACGATGCGACGAGCATCGTCATCCTGATCGCGCGCAGCGGGATCAAGCCGGCCCCGCCGGCCGCGGGGATCATTCCCGCCGCGGTTTGGTGGGCGCTTAAACGCCTTACAAATAGCACAGGCCAGCATCAGCAAGCCTGCGCTATTTTGATTTCCGCGTCCCAGTATCGAATTCGCAAGAAGCCGTCACACACTGTCCGCCATAAACATGGGTACGAAGATTTGAAACGAGGCACGTACTTTTGAAATTCTTTAATTCCGGCACACAAACTGACAAGTTGGCCCGAGCTTCTCAGGCTGCCTATTTGCGCGATTTCTATCGCAGTCTTCTCGACACGCCACGAACCTCGGACCCCAGCCGCCTCCTGAAATTTGGCTATCGCGTGTACTCGCAGGCAGACGAGGATCGCATCCTCCGCGAAATTTTCCGGCGCATCGGCGAAGGCCATCGCACCTTCGTCGAACTAGGGACCGGCAACGGCCTCGAAAACCACACCCTTTTCCTTCTCACGCAAGCCTGGAGCGGCCTATTTCGGCGCCTCACTCAAAGCTCTCGAGGATCTGCTGGCACAGCGCGGCTATGCGCTGGTCGGCTGCAGCGTCCTCGGAACCAATGCCTTCTTTGTCCGGGCCGATTTGATCGCGCTCCCCGCATTCTGTCAGCCATTCACTTCCGAAAATCACTATGACCCGCCGCGTTATTTCCTCCACCCTGTATTCGAGGCCGGATTTCCCGCCGGATTTGGCGCATTTCGCACCAAGGGGAAATCCTGATTCATCGCTCTCAACGATGCTGTCGAATAAATCCTGTCCGCTTCGCGTTCCGCGGTAAAATCCAACGCCGGAGGACTATTTGCCGCGCATTCTCGACGTGGGCTGTGGACCGAAGAAATATCCCGGCTCAATCGGTCTCGACATGAATCCATCCACCGCTGCCGATGTCCTCTGTCATCTGGACCACGGCGGCCTACCGTTCCGCGACAATTCTTTCGATCAACTCCGCGCCGAGCACATCATCGAACACGTCGCGGACATCATCGCCACCGTGGAAGAATTTCATCGCGTCACCAAACCGGGCGGCACAATTTTCATCGCCACACCGCACTACACCGATTTCAGTTCCTTCCGCGATCCCACCCATCGCTGGCATCTGAACACCTACTCGTTTCTCTACTTCTATCCCGGCGGAATGCACGGCCGCGATATGTGGTACACCAAAGTGCGCATGCGCGAAGTCAAACTCAGGCTGCGCCTCCTGAATCTCTGGCGCGCCCTCGGTTTCGAATTCCTGGTCAATCACAGCCGCTTCTTCCGCCAATTCTGGGAACACTATCTAAGCTTCGTAATCCGCGGAAAGCTCATGGAATTCACCTTCGAGGTCATCAAGTGACCAGATCTGAGCTCTGCGCAGACGAGAAGGCTTTGTAGCGGGCCACTTTAGGTTTTCGGTTATCTTTGTAGGTCGTGGCCTTAGCCACGACGTAAGCTCTCTACGCGCGAGCGGCTTCAGCCGCTGAAGTACCGATTTTGGATTGGTAGTACGGCACGCAATGACAGACGCATCGCCAAACACCGAGAAAACCTGGCTAGACGCCATCCGCCGCGACTGGGACACCCGCGCGCGTGAAAACGCCCGCGCCTACATCAACTGGCCCGATGTCCCCAACGAAGAAAACGCCTTCTTCGCCTCCGGTAAAACGGACTACGATCACTACGTAACTCCATTCCTGGAAAAAATGAATTTCGACCCACGCGAAAAAACCGCCCTCGAAATCGGTTGCGGCATCGGACGCATCGCGCGCTGGATGTCACAGGATTTCGCACAATACATCGGCGTGGACGTTTCCCCGGAGATGATCCGCAAAGCCTCCAGCTACAATTTGCCGCGCGCGCAATTCCAGGCCGTCTCCGGCGGAGACCTCGCCGGCATACCGAGCGAATCCGTGGATTTCGTCTGGTCCTTCGCCGTCTTCCAGCACGTCCCGGACAAGCGCGCCATCTTCAATTATTTCCGGGAGGCCGCCCGCGTGCTGCGCTCCGGCGGAATTTTCCGTCTGCACATGAAAGGCCTTTGGACGTTACCCCTAGGCCGCCTCATGCTCGAAGCCGGATTTCCAGACCGCGGCCCGCATCAAAAAACGCCGCGATTCAAAATCCCATTCGTCCGCCTGCGCTATCTCGACACCTGGCAAGGCCGCTCCATAGGTCCCGATGAAGCCGTGCAACATTGCGAATCAACAGGCCTCGAAGTCCTCGACACGGCGGGCGAATGGACGCCAATGATGTGGATCGGAGGCCGTAAGAAATGAGCGCCGCAATCCAAAAAAATCACGCACGAGCGTCCGCACATGCCAGCTAGCCCCAAACTGCGCATCCTCGACGTCGGCTGCGGCAGAAAAAAATATCCCGGCTCGATCGGCATCGATGTGAGTCCGGCAGGCCAGGCCGACGTGCTCTGCGACTGGACGCGCACGCCTTTCCCCGACAGCAGCTTCGACGAAGTCCGTCTGATTCACATGATCGAGGAAGTGGACGACATTTTTCGCGTGCTCGCGGAAGCCCATCGCGTGGCGAAGTCCAAGGCGCGCGTCGTAATCATGACGCCGCACTACACCGACCACGCCAGCTACTGCAGTCCCGCCCACCGCTGGCATCTCTCGAGTTTTTCGCTCTGGTTTTTCAGCGAGAAGCCCGCCGAATACGATTACTACGCCCCAGCGCAATTCCGTGAGCGTCGCGTGCATGTCACGCTGTTGCGCATCTGGCGCGTCCTCGGCTTCCAGTTCCTGGTGAATCATTTCCGCTGGTTCCGCAAGTTCTGGGAGTATTATTTGTGCTTCGTCATTCGCGGCAAGACAGTCGAATGGGAACTCGAAGTGGTAAAGTAGGTTTTTTCACTGGTGCCAGCGCGTTTCATGTTCGCGATAATTGAGTTCGCCGCCCGCCAAGGCCTCGGCGCGCCATCGTCGGCTCGCTCCACGTCCGGAGCAGCTGGCGATTCCGCTAAACATCGCGCGCGCCAAACCGGCATCCGCGGCGAAACCTACGCCTACTGGTACCTGCGCCGGCACGGCTACACTCTCGTCGCGCGAAAGTTCACTTCGCCCGGTATCAAGGGCGAAATGGAATCGGTCGGTTACGACGGCCAGACGCTCGCGTTTGTAGAAGTAAAGACGCGCACGGTCACCGATCCCGCGACGCCGCTGCAATCCTCTCGGCCAGTGCCGCTCACGTCGCAAGAAGCAGTGAACTGGGAAAAGCGCCGCAACCTCACGCGCATGGCCGGCCAGTTTCTGCGCGCGCGCCACATCGAAAAAGCCGCCTGCCGCCTCGACGTCCTGGCCATCGAGACCCGCCCTGGCCAGAAGCCGGTGGTGCGCCTGCACAAAGGCGCATGCAACGCCGGGTACCACTCGTCGCGCGTCGAGCGGTCGCCAATAAGTTAGCGTCGCGCCCACACACCGCGCGCCGGTGCGCATCGGCCGTAGTAGAATATTCGCGGCATTACGACGCGCTATGTTGCACGGATAATTTCAGCACCAGAAACGAGGAGGAAAGTTTGCCGGAGCTTCGCAAGGATCCCATCACGGGACGCTGGGTCATCATCTCCACCGATCGCGGCAAGCGGCCCATGGATTTCGTTCGGGAGAGTGTGCACATAAAAGGCAACCCGGCGATTTGCCCCTTCTGCCCGGGTAACGAAGGCAAGACGCCCAAGGAAATACTCGCCTACGGGCGCAACGGTGGCGGCAAAGACACTTCCGGATGGACGGTTCGCGTGGTTCCCAACAAGTTTCCGGCGTTGGGCATCGAAGGAGGACTGGACCGCGAAGGCGAGGGGCTTTTCGATCGCATGAACGGAGTCGGCGCGCACGAAGTGATCGTGGAATCGCCGGACCACCAGAAGACTCTCGCGATGATCAACGAAAAAGGCGTGGAAGAAGTTCTGTGGGCCTACCGCGACCGCATGCTCGATCTGAAAAACGATCACCGCTTCCGCTACATTTTAATTTTCAAAAATCACGGCGAGCCCGCCGGCGCCACCGTCGAGCACACTCACTCCCAGCTGATCGCGCTGCCCATCGTGCCCAATCGCGTGCGCGAAGAAGTGGACAGCGCCAAGCGCTACTACGAACAAAAGGAGCGCTGCATTTTTTGCGACATGATCCGCCAGGAAATCGAAACTGGCTCGCGCATGATTATCGAGAGCGATCATTTCATCGCGCTCGCGCCCTACGCTCCGCGCTTTCCTTTCGAGACCTGGATTCTGCCGCGCCAGCACAGTTCGTCGTTTGAAAATATGCCCGCGCCCTATTACGCCCATCTCGCGCGCGTCCTGCACGATTTTCTCGGCCGCCTGGACGCCGCGCTCGCGTTTCCGAGCTACAACTACGTCATTCATACCTCGCCCATCGGCGAAGAAATCAACGACCACTACCACTGGCACATCGAAATGATGCCCAAACTAACCAAAGTCGCCGGCTTCGAATGGGGCACCGGCTTCTACATCAATCCCACGCCGCCAGAGGAAGCCGCGCGCTTCCTGCGCGAAGCCAAAGTCCCGGCCTAGCCCAGCGCATTTCGCCGCCAATTATTTCGCAGGTTCGACCTTTGGTTGAATCGAAAGCAGCTCCACTTCAAAAATCAGCGTCGAATTCGGCCCGATGGGACCCTTGGCCTGTGGGCCGTACGCCAGATCCGATGGAATAAATAGCTGCCACTTCGATCCCACCGGCATCAGCTGCAACGCCTCGGTCCAACCCTTGATCACGCCGCCCACCGGAATCGTCAGCGGCTGCTTGCGCGAATAGGAGCTGTCGAATTCCGTGTTGTCGAGCAGCGTGCCTTTGTAATTGCACACGATCGTATCGGTCGCGGCGGGTTTAGGGCCGGTGCCTTCGGTCAGAATCTTGTATTGCAGGCCGCTGGGCAGCGTTACCACGCCGTCTTTCGTTTTATTTTCCGCCAGAAACGCATCGCCTGCTTTTTTGTTGGTCTCTGCGGCAACCTGCGCCTTTTCCGCCTGTTGTTTGCGCATTTCGGCCTGCAAATTCGTCATCACCGCCTTGGCTTCGTCGTCCGTCAGCACCGTCTTGCCGCCGGCTAGCGCATCCTTCATCCCGCGCAGCAAGATATTGGGATCGACGTCAACGTCATCTCGGTGAATGCTCTTGCCGATGTTCATTCCAATCGCGTAGCTCTGCTTATCCTTATCAGTCTTCAGCACCAAAGGAGGCGCGGGAGCGTGATGCTGTGCCGCAGCGCCAGCTGGAGTCTTTGCCGCCGTGCCACTTTGCGTTTTCGCCGTGCCGGCGGTTTGCGCCGAAGTGGCATTCTGTGACGCAGTGGTGCTCTGGGTTTTCGTCGCCGAAGTCGTGCCAGTTTTAGCAGCCGGCTTCGCTGGCGTCGCAGGCTTGGCAGCCGGTGTCGAACTGTCCGTCGCCGCGGGCGCGCTCGCCGCGGGCGGAGTCGTTGATGGATTTGTCGCCGGGGTCTGCTGCGCTGCCGCAGATCCAGCAAAGAAGAGGGTCGTTGCCAACAGGCTTATCGCAATGTTAGGTAGTTTTCGCATGGACCTAGTTTCGCAGAGGTTCGCCGGATGCGCAAACGGAGTGAATCGCGGCGTGTGTTCGGTGATCCGTGGCCTGCCAGCGGACAGGAGTCGCCGACGCGGGGCCCGCGCTTCGCGAATACATTGGCGCGCAGGAGGGATTGCTCTTGCGAGAGGCCGCGGATGGGTCAAAAAAGCGACGAAAACGAGCGATTCGAAAATGTGGGATTGGCGGTTGGTGATTCGTGATTGGCGATTGGTGATCCGTCGCTCGAGGTGCTTGAGCCAGCCGCATGAGACAGCCTTCTCGACGCAACTCGCTAGCGCTCAGGGCAATCGCCGCGGCGGGAGGTCCGCTGCGACGTTCCCGATGGGAGGCTCCCAACGTGGGCGAATGTCGCGAATTTGAGTGCGATTTCATGTTTTGGTTTCTGTTCTAGCGAAATACAAAGGCGAGACGAAGACCGCTGGGCGAAGGGACAGACGTGGTACCGAACTAGCACCAGCTGTACGAAATTTGTTAGGCACGTGTACTCATTACAAGGAGTGCGGAGAAGTTGACGAGGCCGGATCTGCTGCAGCGGGGACGGCCTGACTGCGGCAAGCGCGCATGCCGTGCCCTACGATTGCTACGTCAAAATCGCCCGCCTGAAAAGCAGGCGGCCGCTACATAGTCAAAGACAAATTCAAAGGCAGGATCGACATTCCAAATCTTCCGCGGTGCTGAGGTAGGGCGGGTCTGAGACCCGCCCCTAAAGATTCAAACACTAAAGACAAAAGCGCGTGGCTGAAGCTGGCCGTTGCGCTTCGAAGCGGCGCTCAGGTTATCAGGGTGAATCACGCTGTGGCGCGATTCACGGCCGGTCAGGCTTGGGCAGAGAGTTCTGCGCGTTGGTGTCGGAATTTGCCGGTTTCTCCGCGACGACGGCGTAGGTCAGCATTTTTTGATCACCGTCGGCGACTCTCAGGTACATGCGGTCCTTCTTGATCTTGAAGACGATTTCTTTACCGACCGGCAAAACGATGGGGTGTTTGGTATCGGTCGGGCGGATGTGATATTCCATGTCGTCGGTTAATACTTCATACTGCGGGCAAAGCTTTTCATCGGAGTTCACATGGGTGATACCGGCCGATGCCCACACGGTGCCCAAGCCTGTGACGCCTTTTTCTTTCGCGCCGCAAGGGACGGCTTCCATTTTCTCGAGCATGGCCCTTTCGGGATCCTTTTTTTTATTGCCGCCGGCGCTGAGAGGAATCGCGGCTAGCAGGATGATCGTTAGAACAAGTGCTGTCTTAGCGGTTTTCGCGTTCATGGTTCCTCCTAAATTGGATTCGCCACCTAACACTGACCCGCTGACGTTTTGGTAGCGGGCTGAAACGGGCGCGGCGCGCGGCCGCGCAGAAGCAAGAGACGGCCCGCGAACGGGAAGGCCGGTTGCGCGGCCTCCCCATCCTCGAGACGTCGTTGCTTACTGCTTCGGTTTGGCGGGATCCGGCATGGGAGTCTTCACGGTCGGCGCAGTGTTGCTGGTGGTGCTGAACTGCTGCGCGGACTTGACGAAGCTCTGCGGATTCGCCATGAGTTCCTGCTTCACTTCAGGATGAGCGGTCAGATACTCCCGAAGTTCAGGATGGTTTTCCATGTATTCCTGATTCTTCACCAGGGAGGGATCTTCGGAGAGGTGCTGCGAGATCTCCGAATGGCCGCCCAGGAATTCACCGAAGCTGGCGGCCTGGCGATGGCTGGTGGCGTCGCGATCCATGCCATTTTCGCGGTTATCGTAGCGAGCATACCGAGCTTCCTGCTGCATGAAAGCGTTCGGATCCAGCTTTAGCTGCGCGCGAAGTTCCGGATGGTCGTGCAGATAAGCCTGCAGCGCGGGATGGTTACGCACGAACTCTTCGTTGTCGACCAACGAAGGGTTCTTGCGAAGTTGCTCAGCAGTTTCGCGGTGGCTATCGAGGAATTGGTCGAAGCGCGCCAATTCCTGGCGATCGCGATCGTCCTCACGACGATCGTAACGATCTTCTGCGTGCATGAAGGCATTCGGGTCTTGTTTTATTTGGTCGCGAATGCCCGGATGGTCCTGCAGATAGGCCTGCAGCTCAGGATGGCTCCGCATGAACTCCTGGTTGTCTACCAAGGAAGGATCCTTGCGAAGCTGCTCGGCGGTTTCGCGGTGGGCATCGAGAAACTGATTGAAGCGCGCCACTTCCCCACGGTTAATGCCGCGATCGTCTTCACGGCGATCGTAACGCTCTTCCTGATGCAGGAAAGCGTTCGGATCTTGCTTTAGCTGCGCGCGAAGTTCCGGATGGTCCCGCAGATAGGATTGCAGTGCGGGATGGTTCTTCACGAATTCCTCGTTATCCACCAGCGAAGGATCCTTGCGCAGCTGCTGGGCGGTTTCGCGGTGAGTGTCCAGGAATTGATCGAAGCGCGCCAGTTCTTCGCGGTTGGTGCGATCGCGATCGTCCTCGCGGTGATCGTAGCGATATTCCTGCCGCATGAAGGCGTTCGGATTTTCCTTTATCTCCTCGCGAATTGCCGGATGCTCCTGCAGATAGGCCTGAAGCTCAGGATGGTTTCTGACGTATTCCTGGTTATCCACGAGGGAAGGATCTTTGCGAAGTTGCTCGGAAGTTTCGCGGTGAGTGTCCAGGAATTGATCGAAGCGCGCGAGGTCCTGGCGATTGATATCGCGATCGTCCTCGCGGCGATCGTAGCGATATTCCTGCCGCATGAAGGCATTCGGATTCTCCCTGATCTCGTCACTAACTTGCGGATGGTCCTGCAGATAGGTCTGGAGAGAAGGATGCCGCTTCACAAAGTCGTCGTTGTTTACGAGCGAAGGATCCTTGCGAATGTCTCTGGTGAGTTCGGGATGGCTGTCCAGAAATTGATTGAAGCTCGCCAGTTCCTGACGCGTGGTGTCGTTGTCCTGCACAGGCGGAGTATTCCGAGCGGGCACGGATTGCGCATTGGCGGGTGTGCCAAGCCAGAGAAAAGTCGAGAGTGCTGGCAGTACCAGCAAGTTCTTGTAGCGTAAATGTCGCTGTCTCATACCACTGCCCTCCTGCGGTGAATGTGTCACCCGCCATGACAGGTGCAACCCCCATGCCAAACGGACTGGGAAAAAACGAAAGTGAATACGATTCAATGGGTTGAGGGAAGAGCAGCGAAGCCCTGTAGCGTGAATTGCATGGAAATTCGACATGCTGCTGGGAAAATCTCTGTACAGGAATGACCTTAAGAGATTTGTTACGGGAGACTCACGTTCGATTGGAATCTTACCCGCGGCCGGGCGTTTTCCTCACTGCTCGCCGTAGTAGGCTTGCTGGTAACCGTCGCAATACGCTGCCTTGTAGAACTGTTGGAGCTGGTTCGGGTCACGTTTGTCTGCTGAATAGAGACGGCCTGCGTTCTTGTAATTTTCCGTGGCGCTGGCGCGGAAAGGCGTGGAATCCTGCCGATCTTTGAGCCCATCCGCTAGACCGTCACGATAGCCCGAGTGTTGATCGGGCAGCGAGGAGAGAAACTCTTCAGAGGCTGCCTGGCCATACATCTCGCGATAGCCTTGCAGGTATCCCGAGACGAAGAGGCGCCGGTCGGCGTGGCTGCTCCAACGGCCGCTGCTCAGGTGGCGCCTTCTGCCACCAGCAGCGTCGCGGTGGCCCAGAAATAGTCCGTCACGGAAGGCCGCGTCTATACGAACGTCGGGTTGGTTGCCGACAATCTGCGAGCGATGAACTGTGCCGGCGGCGAGCAACACTGTGGCCCCGCAAACAAGAGCTATGGTGCATGCGTATACCGAAAACCTTCTCATGTCATTGCTCCGTCTTGCTGGATTTTCCAAACTTTGGGCCCGCACTACATTCCTGGCCGTTGCTTGAAAACGAAATCGACAGCCTTGGTTTCGTTGGTGCCAACGGTGATCTTCTGGGTTACCGTGCCCAGTTTTTCGTGCCAGGCCTCGATGGTGTAGGTGCCCGGCGGCAGGTTGCTCAAGTCGAAACTGCCATCCTTTCCGCTGACCGTGAAATAAGGGTGTTTGAAGACGGCAACGTAGCTGCGCATCCAGGGATGGATGTTGCACTTCACCGGAATCGCGATTTCCTCGCGCGCAAAAGCTTCGTCTATCCTTGCGCCCGGCGGCTCAGCCTTGTTCCATTCGCGATTGTTGGTGGGAATCACGTGGATGTTGTGGCTGGTGGGATCGTCGTTGATTACTTCGAGTGGCTGATTCGCGCGCACAGCCAGAACGTGCGGCTGATATACGCAGCCCTTTTGCTCGATAACCGCCGGCTGCGTGGGTGGGTTGAAGGTGCGATCGCCCAAACCGTCCGCAACGAAGACGATCACGTTTTGCAATTCGCCGTCCGCGTCGGCTATCACGTCCTGATTTGCGACTGGACTGGTGTGTTGTTTGGAACAGCTGGGGTCCGCGACCATGCTGATCGAGGCAGGCTTGGACAATTTGCCTTCGTACTTGATTTTGCCTTTGACGGTGGCAGTGCCGGTTGCGGCGTCGGTTGAATTCGAGGGATTGCCTGCTTTCGCGGCCTGACGGCCGCAAATGCAGATTGTTGCAGTCAAGGCACTGATGAGGATCAAACTTTTGATTTTCATATGAACTGAGCTCCCCCTGCGAGTGGCCCGATGTTCTCTTGGGTCGTTGTGGGCCAATTTTTTTGGCTGGGCGAGCTAACCGTACGACAGGCGGAGCGGAGAGTTGTCATGCTCTCGTCAATGAGAAGTCATTCTTACGTCTTTCTTTTGTCCGCCAGGCGTCGCGTCTTCGCGCGAGGGTTTTTGCTTGAGGGTTACCGGCAGCGTGTTCGATTTCGTTGTTTGGCGCTCAAAACCAATCGGGGAAAATCAATTCGACGAGGCCAGGGACCCAGTAGGAATAGAATTGTTCGTCGCAGATTTTGTATTTTCCGTATTTCTTTTTCGCGTGGTTGCCCCAGTGAGGTTGGGTACCGTCGAGATCGGTAAATCCATACTCACGGGCGAGAGCCCAGGAACTGAAGACGCGGCCGGTTTTCTTTTTTACGTGCGGATCTGCGGCGAGCGCTACCGCGGCGCGGCCGACGAAACGCGGCGATTCGGAAACCATGAAATCGTGCGGGCTGTCGTTTTGATCTTTGGAGTTCTGATCCGAGTTTTCCTTCTTGTTCTTGCCAGCGTCTTTCCAATTTGCCTCGCTAACGCCGAAATGATCAAGTACTGCTTCGGAACGCAAGAAGCCGGGCGTCAGCGCCACAGAAATGATGTTGCGTTTGCGCAGCTCGCGGGCCATCGCGAAGGCGAGGCGAATTACGGAAATTGTCACCAGGTCGTAGAAAATGTTTCCGCGGTAGTAAAAGGCGTCGCCATCGGTGATTTCAAAAATGATCGCGCCGCGGCGGCCGAGCATCAGCGGAACGGCGTAGTGGGATGTGATGATGTGCGAATGGATCGCTTGCTGCAACATGCGCAGGCCGTTATCGAGGTTTACTTTCCAGAAGGGCTTGCCGAATTCGGTTAGCGCGTCGCCGCCCCACACGTCGTTCACCAGAATGTCCAGGTGCTTGTGCTGGCGCTTGATGCGCGCGACGAGCTTGCGCACTTCGGCGGGCTCAGTGTGATCGGTTCGCACGGCGATGCCGTGGCCGCCTGCGGCGGTGACTAGCTCCGCGGTTTCTTCGATCGTTTCCGGGCGACCGGGTATGGGTGGCTTGCCCAGGATGTGTCTTCTCGAACTGCGGCCGGTGCAGTAAACCGTAGCGCCGGCTTCGCCCAGCGCGATGGCGATGCCGCGGCCGGCGCCGCGAGTGGCGCCGGCGACGAGCGCGATTTTACCCCTCAGAGTCTTCTTGGGAGTCTTGATAGCGGTCTTTTTTGGCACTTTTAAGCGCTCCTCATGCGTTCGCAGACTTGGCCAGCAGACCCGCGACCAGGGCGGTCCACTCGGCGTCGAGCGTGGGGCGCTGAAAATTGCGGCCGGCGCGTTGGTACCAGTAATCGGCATTGGACGCGGAGCCTTGTTTACGATGCAGGTAGGCGTGGACTGCCATGCCGTCCACGCTTTCCAGTGCATCCACCTGCGCGTGTGCCTGCGCCCAATCGCCTTTGGCATCCCACCAGAGCGCTGCGAGGGGGGCAGGCAAGTCCGCGGGCGGGGCTTGCTCGGTAATCGAAGCTTTGAATTCCGCTACGTTCATTGTCTTCTCCCTTCTTTTCGCAAGTTTGCGGACTGGCTCCCGGAACGCGATGACCTGTCGCGCCGGCTGACGAAGTAGCACTTCGATAATAAACGGTCATTCAGTAATGTCAACTGGATAATAAACGCTTATTCAGCTATTCTGATGGCGGCAGATCGAAGCGCGGCCCGCCTAAAAATGTCACCTCGTCCACGCGAAACTTCCGATGCGGAGATCCTGGCTGCCCTCGCGCGCGTGATGCAGCGGCGCAGCCCGGTGGAACTCACGCTCGCCGACGTCGCGAAAGAAGCGGGCGTGGTGCCGGCCACAATCATCCAGCGTTTCGGTACCAAGCGCGAGTTGTTGCTGGCGAATTGCAAAGCGTGGACGGCGGATGTGGCTGGACAATTTGCCGCGGCGCGCGCGAAATACGTCTCACCGCTCCGGACGCTTGTTGAACTATTCGTCGAGTTCAGTGGATTCGCCGCGACGCCTGAATCCATGGCTAACTTTCTCGCTTACGTGCAAATTGATTTGAGCGATCCGGAATTCCGCGCGGTGCTTCTGCTGCAGTTCGTGACCATGCGCGAGGAAAGCAAGAAGTTGCTGGATGATGCCATCGTCGCGCGCGAGCTGAAAACCTGCGACAGCGGCGAGCTGGCGCGCCTGCTGCAGCAAGTGAACGGTGGCGCGATGCTCGACTGGGCGGTTTATCGCAAAGGCCCGCTTGGCACATGGATTCGCCGCGCGCTCGAGGCGCTGCTCGCGCCCTACGTAATCGGCGATTTCCGGAAATCGGGAAGCGCTCGGCGCGGCGGCGGTGCTCGGTAATGTGGCCGGTTCAACGCACGACAGCAACTTCGCTCTGTGGGTGACGCACTTCAGGAACACCGCGTTACAAGGGGGGAGGGCCGCCCCGGGGGAGGCGGCCCTTCGCGTGGCTGGTTTTTACTGACCGGTTTTCATTACTTCGCGTTAATCACGCCGAAGAGTCCTGCGAAATTATTGTCAGGACCTGCGGTGAAATAGAGCTGATTGGTGTTGCCGTTTGAGCCGGCGCCGTCACCAAATGCAATTCCCCAGAGCTGGTCGATGTGAACCACTGCTCCGCTATCGTCGCGCAGGATTCCGACGAATTGCCCGGTGACGGGATTGTAGGCGTTGATGGCGCCGGTGTTGTCGTTGTTGGAGATCAGCAAAGTATTGCTTAACACGCCGAAATTGTTCGGGGCGACAGCGAAACCCCAGGGCTGATCCAAGTTGCCACCGTGTGTGAGCTGCTTCAAGAGCGTTCCATCTTCCGCGAAGATGTCGATGTAACCACCGATAGCGCCGGAGTTGGCGGCGAACGAGACGTAGACGAGGCCGCCGAAATCCTGAATGCCGAAGACCGAGAAGCCGGCGGGAACCGCGGGGTCCGTAACGGACTTTAGGAGCTTGAAGGTGTGGTCGTAGATGTCGATCTTGTTGTTGGCGTTGTCGGCGGCGAGCAGAACGTTACCGGACGGATTGGTGGAGATCGTCAAACCTGTATAGGATGCGCCCGGGGTGGTGACGGCAACGAGGGCGGCGTCGTGATTAACCGAAGGCGCCCAGCCGCTGATGGTGCCGTCCAGAGTGGCGAATATGAAGGCCGCCTGGCCACCATTGATTTTGAACTCTGTCGAATTTCCGTTGAACACGATGCCCGTGGGAGAGCCGGGACCATCCCCACCCGCCGTCGGAATTAAAACGTTCAGAGGCACCTTGGTTCCGTTCTTGTCGTAGAGTGTGGACCAGCCGGAGTTATTGTCGCTGATCCACCATGGGCTGCCCGGCCCGTGAGTGAGCCCCCAAGCATTCACCAGGAGTGGATCCGTCGTGCTTGCGGTTTTTTCCTGGTTCGAGGCCAAATTGGTGACTTGATACTGTGCGCGGGCCAAGCCGGGAACGATCAGCTGTGCGACAGCGAGGGACGCAGTAATAGCGATGGTGCGGAGTTGCATCGAAATTCTCCTTTGTAGCGGGCCAGTGCGCGATGTTCTACATCGTCTAGGACGAAATGCTGACCTGCCCGACGCGAATGTTGACAGTTGGCCGGGGACCGGTTGCAACAGGGTCGTCTCTTTTTTGTAAACTTCTTGTGAAGAGGATGTAAGCGCGAGATGTGCGGAGTGGATTTAAGTTGAGTCGGCTCAGGGAATTCGGGGGTCAGTTTCCCTTTTCAACGGGTGCGGTTGGAAGCTGAATCGAGCGGCGATTCGTGCATGCTCAGGATGTACCAGTGGTCGTCGGATTTGCGGCAAAGCATCATGCCCCGGCCGGTGGTGTGAATTTTGGCGGATTCGATGGTGTAGTCATAGAGGCTCCAAACCACGTTGCCGACGGCGCGTTGATCGTTCATGGTCATCGAAAAATGGGCGCGCGGAGTGAGGCCGAAATATGTTTGCTGAAAATGATTGGTGGCTTGCTCGCGTCCGCGCAATTCTCCGGCCGGGGAGCTGAGGACGAAATCGGGATCGAAGCAGGCGGCGAGTTTGACGGCGTCGGCGTTGTTGAAGGCTTCCGAGCAGGAGTGCATGGCTTGCTCCATGTCCGCGATGACGGAAACTTCCGAGGAACTGGGCGCGGCGATGCCGAGGCGCGCGACGCTGCGTTGTAGATCGATGGTTACGCCGAGCTGCTCGAGGAGGTCAACGCCCAGGACCCCGTCGAGTGGGCCGCCGCAGGCTTTGGCTAGCGCGGTCAAGTCAATCGCGGGAAGCGTGACGCTGCGCAGAATGTGATTGGCCAACCTGAGTTCGTCGATCACGACGACGCGCGCGCTGAGGGCCGTTGTCTGATTCCAGGATTGGACGCGGATATCTCTCGAGTGCCCCGAGGCGAATGATTTTTCGTTGAGCAGGGATGTGGCGGCGGTGTCGATCAGGAAGCGCTTGTCGGCGCCATTTGCCTGGACGATTACGACGGGCAGGCGGTCGCAGCGTTGTAGCGGGATCTCGGTGGGGTTGGCGTTCGGCCAGGTGTGCGTGCTCTGAGCGGCTTGCGCGTTGGCGCGTTGCGGCTGCGACGCGAACCAGAGCAGCACGCTCGCGATGACGCTGAGAAGCAGATCGGAATCGATTCGCATCACTTCCTCGATTGCTCAGTGGTGGTGACCTGATCGATACGCCGCAGAATCGCGGCTTGGGCCGAACGGAAAGCGGCCGGATCGCGGAACAGGCGTGAGCTCCAATTGCCGCCCATCGCGAGCGCCTGAATTTCGAACGCCAACTGGTGTACGTCCACATCCTCGCGAATTTCGCCGGCGGCTTGCGCGTCGCGCGCGGCGTGTTCCAGATTTCCCAGCCACTTTTTCATAAGGCCGACGATGCGATCGCGAACCGGGCCGGGGCGATCGTCGAATTCCAACGATGCGGCGGAGAAGAAGCAGCCGCCTGGGAAGACTTTCTGTTCGCCATAGGAGAGCCAGTTCTCGCAGAGCGCGCGCAGGAGGCGGAGTCCCTTGAAGTGCCACGCGGGCCGAATCACTTTTTCGACAAAGATGTCGCGCGCTTCATCTACCACGGCGCATTGCAAATCTTCCTTGGAGCCGAAGTGAGCGAAGAGGCCGCTCTTGCTGATGCGCAGGGTCGTGGCGAGCCTGCCGATGGTGAGGCCTTCGAGTCCTTCCAGGGAAGCGATGTTGACGGCCTTGCGCAGGATGGTGCGGCGCGTTTTCAGGCCGCGCGGGCGACGTGACGGTTGCTGTGCTGCAGGCGAGGCGGGCCGGTGGGAATGGCGGGTAGCCGCGGATTGTGGCGAGCCGTTCTTCATGGCGATGAGCTGGATAATAGCACGATCGTTCGTTCTATTACAAGGTATATGTGAAGCGGGAATATCGGTTCGATCGCTGACGCTTGAATGCCTTGAATCCTGGCGCACGACGTGTTGGTCGACTCGTTTGGCAACCAACTTGGTTTGTCGATGCAACCGTAAGCGGGCCAGCAGTACTGGTCGATTGCCCGGGACAGAACCTTGCGCATTGAGATACCGTAAAATTGTTTGGGTGACTACAGCATTTCGCTGATAGCTCGTTCCGCTCGACTACATTAACTTTCATCGTGAACAGGATGCGGAAGCTTTCACTGAGTGTCCGTCACGGGAGAGAAAAATGAAGCGGGCCATGGGTCTGGTTTTGGCGGTTTTGGCGTTTGCGGCGGTCGCTCATGCTGACAGAATCGCTTACGGCAGCGCAGAATACGCGGGGCGCACGGGCGAGGATTTCTGGTCTCTAGCGCCGTCCACGGCGACGTCGCAAGGTTCGAATTTGCTGGATGAACGCGGCAAGATTGCGCTTATCGCGGGCGGTAGCTTCCGTACGCCTGACGATCCCGAACGATTGACCGACGGCGTTTTTTACCCCGACTTTGCTGATCGGACGAAGACTGCCGGAAACTCAGTTGAATTTGATTCCGTCCGACGCCGCTTGAACGGCTTCCCCGTCACGCAAGAGGACGGGCGTGGAGAACACTTAGGGATCGTGCATTCAGACCCGTTCCGCCGCGCCTTTGCGGTGGACGAGGTTCCCGAACCTGCGACACTCCTGCTGATGGGAGTGGGCTTCATGGCGCTGGCGATTTGGAAACGGTGCTGCGACTTGTTTGCGGATCATTCGGAACGCGTTTGCTAAGGGACTTGGCAACTAAGCGTGAGCCGCCGCAGCGCGCCCCCTGGCCAACCCTCGCTGGGCAGATGAGTGAAGTACACGTAGAACGTGCTGCCGAGCACGTGAGGATTTTCGCCAAGTCCCACTGCTGTGGGATAAGCTGCGATGGGTCCAAACACTCCGAGCGCTACAGGGAAAGTCCAACTGAGACCATTCACGGATTCGGAGTACGCGAACGTGGTGTCGTTCGAAATGATCATTATGTAGCGCTGGATTGCGTCGCTGTAATGGATATCGAGATATCCCTGGTAGGCGGATTTTGGGTTGAGGTCGGTGGACGCACCGCCGATTGCGGGTTGCAGACGCCAATCGCCCTGATAGAACTTCTGGAATGGGACGGCGTGGGGGTGGGGTGAGGCGAAGGCAGCGTCGAGAACGGAAGAAACCAGCGCGCGCGCAACCGAGACATTGGTCGTTGTGGAGGCACCAGCAGGCGTGGTGGTGTGCAGCGTACCGTTGGCAAGCCAATCTGGAAAATACAAATAGAAATACTTGCGATCGGGCGAGAGCACGAGCGGGCCATCACCGATTTCGAAGCCGTCGAGACCGACCGCGTAGGCCTGATTAAGGCGAATGATCTCGCCCAGGTCCGTCCAGTGCAGACCGTGGTCGGTGGACTCGGCCAGGCCGAGAGCTGCGTAAAGCGCGTCATTGGGAAGTTCGGCGTGATAGACGACTAGCAGATTACCCGCGCCGGGCATGTCTGCCGGAACGCGAAACACCGGCCCGCCGCCCATGTAGCCATAGCTGGGGTAATCAGGATTAACGGCGGGATCGGGATTTTGCGAGATGCTCACGTTTTGCGGATCGCCCGTGCCGAGCGGGTTCGCGAGCGTGCCGAACGTGGTGACGACGGAACCGGACTTGTTGTTGCCGACCCACTCACCCCGCCACATCTGCCGCGTGTGCGAGCCGCCATCGCTTGCGAAAAACTCGTAGCCATTGTCCGTTTTGAGCACGCCCATCGGTGTGTCGGGCCAGGCGAAACCGCTATAAGTGTCGGTGATCGGAGGCTGGGAACGCTGACCAGCGTCGTAGCGTTGCTGCGGCGATGCGACAACTATATCTGCGGTGATTTTGGGCGTGCAGAGCCGAGTGATGGCGGGCTCGGTGGATTGCGCGACAGCGCGCAGGGGACAGAAGGATAGAGCGCCGCTCAAAATGAAAAGCGGGAAAGCGACCTGGAGCTTTCGCGACATGGAATCACCTCTCGAACGTTAATAACACAGCGGCGCCGCGCAAGTCGCGTGGGAGTTTCCGCTCCGGCAATCAGCCATTTTGTCGCCCAGCTCCCGGACCGTCAGCGCGTTGTGAAGACGGTTGGCAGCGCAACCGGAAGGCGATCTGGAATCACGCAGCTCGGTCCAAAGCCCGAAGTCGAGGGCAAAAGTTTTTCGCGATGCAAGCAAGCCGGAATGACGTATGTTGCCCGGAGACTGCCGCGTTTTTGCGGACCGGGGCAGAGAGCCGGGAAATTTCTATTCCAATTCTATATTGCCGGATGAGTTATATTTTAGTAAGCTGCCCGCGCTCTGAACCCAACGAGCGGGGAATCGATGAAATTCATACTGCAGCTTGCAATTCTGGCAGGGCTTGCGCCCGCAGCACTCGCCCAAAATCAGCCGCAGTCCCGGCTGGATGACAAGGCCGTAGTTCCCGCCCAGACCTCGCCGGTGTCGTCGGGCGGCGGCGTGCCCGTCGGGAAATCGAAATATCGTGTCGTCCGCTCGATCTCTGGATCTGCCGGAGCGCAGGAAAACGGCAGTTACATAATCCGCGATCCGCGAACCATTTTTCATATACCGCAAGATCATCGCGTAATCGTTTATTTCGAGTGGGAGGGGCCGCTGGGCCCGCACCACTTCGAAGCTGTGTGGAAAAGCCCGGACGGAAAAATAACGTCCGTTTCCGATTTTGATTATGAAGCAAAGCAGCCGCGCTTTGGCGGTTACTGGGACATGTTAGTCGCGGAGAATACTCCAACGGGAGTGTGGACGCTGCAAGCCCTGGTGGATGGTGAGCTGACTGGGACGCACACGTTTCAAGTTGTGAAGGGCGCGACCGCTGCTGGCGCGGACCCGGCGGTGACGGAGCCACTCCGCAGTCCGCTGACACCTGCGTCGTTGTACCGCAAGGCAAATGCCAGCACGGTTTCGATTGAAAACCGGAGCGATCAGGGCCAGATGCTGAATGTGGGAGAGGGGTTCGTTATTGGGCCTGGGCTGGTTCTGACCGCTTTTCAGGTCATTGACGGCGCGTCGTCGCTGCGAGTCGTCGGCGCTGGCGGGAGGTCCATTGATACGAAGACCGTGGCAGCGTGGAGCCGGCGTCAGGACTGGGCAATTCTACAGGTTGCCGGAATCGAGGAATCGGCATTCGCGGTTGCGAAAGCTGATTCCTGGAGCATAGGAGATCGCTGCTTTTATTTGGACGCGGCTGGGCCAGGCAACCGGATTATTGTGACCACGAGCATCGTAGGCAAAAATACCTTTCCGCGTTCCGGAGACAGAATCAGCCTGGGGACTTCACCTGCGAACACGGGAATAGGGACGGCGTTACTGGATGAATATGGAGACGTCATTGGAGTAACGGGAGGCAGCTTAGTGCCGGGAGTTTCGACTTTGCAAGGGGTGCGCTCCGGCGTGCCGGCGAATCTTCTGCTGGCCGGAGGACTGGCGGTGCCGGCGATGGCCACGCCGATGGGCCAGATTTCCGTGCCGGCATCTGACGCGAAGGCGTCGACGCTCGCGGAGTTGATGCAAACCGGGCAATTCGTGCCCCCGGTCGTTGAACGCGAGGACATTTTGTACGGCACAATGGCGCGGGAAGTGCGTCGCGGGAACGACGGACTCGTGGACGCCATTCAGCAAAAGTATGAATTTTCCCGCAGCGACGGGCATGCGGCTGTGATGCTCAGTCTGGAGCGAGCGCGGAAGCAAAAAGGAACGACCGTCATTTCGATCTATGATCTGGACAACAAGGCCGTTAGCGAGACTCCTGCGGACAGCTCCGAAGCGCCCGGTGGAAGACTTCTGTTCCTGAGTAAGACGCTGAACATCGGCAGCCTTCAATCGGGAGTCTATCGGCTCGACATCGCGATCAACGGCAGTCCGGTGTGGCGGACTTTTTTCCGGATCACGGACTAGATACGTTCCGATCGCACGCGACACGGAAATTGGAACGCAGCGCCAGCCGCAAACCTTAAACCTCGCAGTCACTGTTTCAACATCACATTTCAGGTGTGGCCGAAGAGTAGCGGCGCGCCCAGTTTGGCGGTGTAGTTGGGGCGATAGCGCTCGGTGCTGTAGAGGGCGGCTACGTCCACTCTGCGCGCGCCGGCAGAGGATGCGGGCAGAGGCGCGGAGGCGTAGCAGCCGTTTTGCACGCCGACCATGCGGCCGGTGACTCCACCGCGGATTAAATCCAGCGCGATATTTGCGTAGGTGATGGCGACGATTTGGTCGATGGCATCGGGCTCGCCGCTGCGCAGGTCGTAGGTGAGGTCGCTCTCGATGGTTTCTTCGCCGGTGCGGCGATGCAGCTCGTCGGCGAGAGCATGGCCGATGTCCACTTTCTTGCGATGGCCGTAGGCGTCGGCTTCGCCGTATTCATCCATGGCGCGGTTGGTCCAGGTGGCGCCTTCGGAAACGATCACCAGGGAATAATTGCTGGAATTATTGTGCTTGTCTTCCATCAGGAGCGTCGAGACGCGGTCCAGATCGAAGGGAACTTCGGGAATGAGGCAGCGCGCGGAAGTGATGTAAGCAGTGTAGAGCGCGGTGAAACCGGCATCGCGGCCGAAAATGCGGAAGACTCCGATGCGTTCGTGAGAGCCGAGCGTCGTGCGTTGGCGGTTGATGGCATCTTTTGCGCGCGTGATGGCCGTGGAAAATCCGATGCAGTATTCGGTGCCGTGGACGTCGTTGTCCATCGTTTTGGGAATGCCAATTACCGGAAAGCCGTGGCTGGAGAGGACCGAGGCGAAGCTGAGCGTATCGTCGCCGCCGATGGCGACGAGACAGCCAATGCCGAGGCGCTCGAGATTTTCGATGACGATGGGAGTGAAGTCGTAGAATTTTCCGTCGAAGGTAAGCTGCTGCAGTTGGTGGGGGGAGATGTGCGGGGGGACTTTCGCGGCCGCGACTTTTCGCGGATTGGTGCGGGACGTGTGCAGCGCGGTGCCGCCGCTGCGGTCGATGGTGCGCGTATTTTCGCGGGTGAGTTGACGATCGAGCCGGGCTTCGCCTGTATCGGCGTGATTCATGTCGGTGAGGCCTTTCCAGCCTTTGCGAATGCCGATGACGGTGCGGCCCATTTCGGTGGCGCGATACACCACGGACTTTATTACGGAGTTCAGGCCGGGGACGTCGCCTCCGCCTGTGAGGATGCCGATGTTATCGCCTTTCGCCATTGAATTATTGCTCCTTGGGATGCCGACGCGGCCGCTGGGCCTGAGTCCGTTTGATTGATCTGCACTAGCGCGGATGCAGGGACCGGGCGCCGGAAGATGTCGTAGCGTCACGCCTACGATTTAGATTATGTGTGCAATTCTACTAGTACACCAAAATCGTAAAAAGTTGAATGGGGAAAGGGAAGGGATGGCGCGGAAGCGATAGGCGAGTGGTGTGCGTAGCGGAACGGAAGACGCCTTCGTTCAGAGGACAGCGCGCCAGCAGGGCGGAGGAAGCGGGTTCCTAGTTTGCGCTTCGGCATGATGAACGTAATTATTCGGACAAATGAGAGGGAGGTTGATAGCATCCGGGCCGAGCGTGGAATTTTAGTTTCAGAGAATTGAAGGGCATTCGAGGAGGGAATTGAATGCTGACCCTCGCCGCGAAGCCACACGCGAAATTGCGGATGGTCCGATGAGCCAAGAGCAGGATCAAATTAACAGACGGGTGATTCTTTGGGTGCTGGTTGTCGGCGCGGCAATCGTTATTGTCGGCGTGAACTTGTACAACTTGCGGGGGCATTTGTTTTCGACCGAGCGAGCCTCTGGCGACAAGTCCGCGACGATCGCAGAAAAGTGGCATTTCGCGCAAGTGGGACCGGTGAGCGCGGCTTTGGCGCTGGGCGATGATGGGACGGTATACGCTGCGAGCGAAGATGGGTTCCTTTACGCCGTGGATGCGTCGGGGAACTTGCGATGGAAATTCAACGCGGGGCCGATGCAGGTGGCGCCAGTGCTGGGCGCCGACGACACGATCTACGTGACAAACGAAGAGCAATCCATTTTCGCCGTCAATCACAACGGCACGCAGCAATGGGTGGCGGGAGGCGGGCCCGACGTGGATAAACGGATGGGCTCGTTCACCGCGACCATTGACCAGGCTTATTTGTACGCGCCATGGCGCGGGCTGTTGCGCGCGGTACGATTGACGTACGGAACTTTCGCCTGGCCTGCAGGCTACGGATATCAGAACGGGGGCTCGGCGATCAAGCTTGCGAACGGGCTGATTGTTTATACCGGCGCTGGAAGACTGGATGCGGTGGATGCGACGGGAAAAATCCAGTGGCAATATCCGGTGATGAATCCTCCGTTGTCCGTGGACATGCTCACGAAAAACGGCGGACACATTCCCATCGGGAATTTCTTGCTGGATTCGCCGATGGCGGCGGGAGACGACGGCACACTTTATTTTTGCGCTGCGGATTCGCGCTTGATTGTGCTCACGTCGGATGGGCATTTCACCTGGGAATTCAAAACGAAGACGCATTCGGTAAACCACGCCGCGCCGGTAATTGCCGCGGACGGAACGATTTATTTTGCGAGCGGTGACGGCAGTATCTACGCGGTGTTTCCCAACGGCAGGTTGCAATGGGCGTTTGCTGCTGGCGGCGGGCCCATTTCGGCGACGCCGGTGCTGGCGCAAGACGGAACGATCTACGTGGTGAGCGGCAGCGGGCTCTTCGCCGTATCTGCCGCAGGCAAATTGCTGGCGCACGCTGAGGTCGGCGGAAGCGTGGAGTCGTCGCCGACGATCGCAGCTGATGGGACTGTTTATGTTGCCTTGCGAGCGGGGAAAATCGTGGCGTTTTCCGGAACGCACGGCGGATTGATGAACAGCGCTTGGCCGAAATTTCAGGCTGGGCCGGCGAACAGCGGACGCGCGCGCGCGTTCTGATTTATGCGGGAGCTTCCGGTGTACAATGCGCGGCGTTCTGGAGGGCGACATCGAGCGCTTCGGACCGGAGGAGTGAAGCCGATCATGGGATCCAAGATTTCGCGGCGGGAATTGTTGGTGGGCGCGGCAGGTGCTTCGTGCGTTCCGCTGACGGGAGTGCCGGCGCAGACAGTGGCTCGAGCGGATACCGGAGCTCGGGCGAATGCAGCGGCCGCCGCAGATTCCGGTGGGCTTCTTCCTTTGACGTGTACCAGCGAAGTGATTATTCCTCCGCTGGGCCGGAGTTTCATGAAGTTCAGCTACGACTTTCCCGAGCCTTCGGTGGAATTCGGGGGATTGCGGATTTCGTTCCGGCTGCACACTTTTGAAAATACTTATGGACTAGACCGCGAGTCGATGAAGGTAGTGGCGACCGCTGACGGCATTGAGGTCACTTGCTCACAACTTGTGTGCGCCGGTGGGCAAGTGAAGGCGCCGGGGAGGGTACGCGCGCGGATTCGAAAAAATGGCGATCACGTGGAATGGAATGCGATGGCTGAGATGGAGCAGCCGATCAAGTCGCTGGTGACGATTGTGCGAGGCGTGCCGCGCGGAAAGATATCGGCGGGTGGGATTGGATTTTTTGAGCCGCACGATGATGAAGTTTTGCTGGGATATCCGTTTGGGGGCGGCTCGCTTTTTCTGGAGCGCGGCATGGCGCGGATGTTGAATACGCCGCTGGCGGTGATTCAGAGCGACGACAACGAATACTTTTATCTTTCGGCGCGGTGCGATAGCGTGCGGGCCAATCGGTTTTATTTTCAGCCGGGAGAGAGCGGTTATCGGGTGGAGATGGTGTACGAGCAGGCGGGCTGGGTGAAGAGCGGGAAACTGGAAAGTCCGTTGTGGTGTGCCGGACGCGCGAGCAGCATGGAAGTAGCGTGCGCGCCGCATTTTTCGCATGTGGAGAAAGCGTTTCAAGTGCCGAACTGGGAGACCCGCACGGACGTGGCGCCGTGGTATCGCGACGCGGCGCTGGCGATTAATCTGCACGGAATGCATTGGACGGGATACATCTTCAACGACTACGCGAAAATGCTGACGATTTTGCAATGGATTGCGACGCAGATTCCGGCGGGCAATGTATTCGTCTTGTTGCCAGCTTGGGATGGGCGCTTCTATTGGAATTATCCTTTGTACAAGACCGATCCTCGGATGGGCGGCGACACAGGATTCTTGCGGCTGATTCAGGAAGGGCAGAAGCTGGGATTCCACTTCATGCCGATGTTTGGGACGAATTGCGCGAACAATCGTCATCCAGAGTTTGCGCAGTTTGCGGATGCCAGCATGTCGCAGATTGATGGAGATCACTTCGATTTGAACTGGGTGGATTGGGACAACGATCGGCACATGGAAGGGTGGAGCCCTTATATGAATGTGGGCGTGGACTCCTGGCGGAACTGGTTATTCGCGCGGATTTCCGAGGTGATTGACCGGTTTGGGCTAGATGCTTATTTTCTGGACATTGTGGGCGGTTGGGAAAACAACACCAAGGCGGATTCGCACGGGGGTACGCGGCGGCTGGTGGCGGATTTACGCGCGAAATATCCCAAGGTGATGGCGTTCGGTGAAATGCATTACGACGCGCTGCTTTCGTTCATTCCTGTTTTTCACGTGCAGAGCGAATCCGCTTACCGGCCGGCGTACACCAAGTATGCGCGGGCGTTTCAGCACCTGAGCCATCCGGCGCCGGGGCGGGGCAGCAGCGGCCTGCATGAATCGGGATTTGCGCGATTCGACCCGAAGATTGTGCCGGCGGAGACTTTGATCGTGCCGACGATTACCGTTGTGGACGATACGTTCGATCGTTATCGCGATGTGATGGCTGATTTGATTCTGCAGGCGCGACAACGGGCGAAAATCGCCTGAAGCGCGTGTACGCCGATACAAAAACAATGCCACAGCAAAAGCGACGGCTGCCCGGTTCGATGAAGCTGAACCGGCCGCTACAAGTTCAAAGGCGACGTCCAAGGCGCCCACTAAAGGTGGCCGCTACAAGGTCAAACCCTTGCGCCGCGACTTTTAGCGATTGTCAAGGGACGCGTGGTGCAGCTAAAACCTGACGACGATTCCAGCCTGAGCGCGGAGATTGTCCTGGGTGCTGTTGCCGATGACGAGGCTATTGCCGAAGCCGGTGCGAACATAATCAATCTGCACGAGGCGGAAAGAAATATGCTCGCGGAAGGGCAGGTCGAGTCCGCCGCCGATGACGAAATCAAGGGCGGTGTTGTTCGGCAGCTTGCTGAGATTGATGCATTCTCCTTGTGCGGTGCAGGCGTTGTAGATGTTGCGATAAATATTGTTGTGAGCTCCTCCGACCATAACTTCCGCAAAGGGTTCGAAACGCTTCACGTGAAAGCGCAGAACCGGGCCAACCGTGTAGGTGAAGACGCTGCCGCTAACTGATAGCTGGCAATCGGAGAGGCTGTTGCAGCCTTGGGTGCTGGCGGGAACGGTAATGCTTTGTCCGTAGGTACCGTAATCTTGAAACTCGGCTTTGAGGCCGACGTGTTTGAAGAAGTAATAAGCAGCGGACACGCCACCGCCGTTCAACGAGGAGCTCGGCAGGAAGCCGCCTTGCGGTTCGCGAAAGTAGGAATAATCCGCGGCGACTTCTACTTTCGGTGCGTCCTGTGCGAAGGCTGCAGTGGCGAAAAATATGGCCAGCGCGAGCAAAAGCGATTTCTTCATTTCGAAGGCTCCCGGAAATCCAGTCAACGGACGGCTGCGGCGCCTGCGCGGTTACACGATGTAAAGGATTGCGGATGCCGCCACGGCTCGCGCTGGTATTTTAGCTGCAATTCGGATTGTAAGAACTGAATATCGAGCGAAAGGTTGGATTTGCGGGGTGGGCAAGAAGCCGTTGCAGGTTTCAAACCGTGAGTTTTCAGGCCGAGGCCGCGCTTCGCACGGGCTTGGTTCTCTTTTGCAGCAGCGCCAGCCTTTGCGCGTGATCCATGGGCTCCCAAGGGACGAGCTTTTCGGCGAGGACGTCCATTCTGCGCAGGAGAGTCAACTCGAGGAACAGTTTCATAAAATCCAAGTCGCGGAAGACCAGGGAGCCGGACTCTCTCATCTTGCCGCTGATGCGCTCCAGATGGGAGGGCATCTCGGTCCAGTGCAGCCCGCTGCGGTGATGATGACAGAGGTGGTAGCCCTCGTTCATGAAGTTCACTTCATCGTAGACGGTGACGGTGTTCGCGAAATAATCCTCGGGGCGTTCCTCGTCGTAGAAAGCGTGTTGGACCCAGGCGGTCATGGCCATGATGAAGTTCATTACGAGAAGGGGAACGAGCACGTAGGCTAGGCCGATTCTCCAGCTGTAAAGGAAGATCGCTGCGAAGAAAACTGCGTAGAGAGTGATCCCCCATAGCATACGGCGGCGGTTCTCGTCTTCGCCTCTGGCTTTAAAGTAGAGGTAGGGCGTGAGGCCCACGACCGTCCAAATGTTGTCCGAAAGATACAGGAGGAAATCGAGCTTGCTGGTGCGATCGTAGCAAATGGTGGAGGTGGTGTCGTCCGGTCCGCTATTTTCTTTGTGGTGCAGGCGGACATGAACCGTGCGATCGAGTTCCGGCACGTTGCCGTAGAAGAATCCAAGGAAGAATTCGACGTAGCGGCCGAAAACTTTATCGTATTTGTCCGAGAAGTAGCCTTGGCGCCGGTGCGCTTCCAGATGTTTGGCGCTGAACATCCTGACGAAACGCTGAAACTTGGGACCGTAGAGGGAAAGATAGAACGCGAGCGCGAGCCAAAGGCGTGGTCGTACTAAAACAAGTTGCGCCACGAAAATTGGCACGGTGGTGAGGGTGAGAGAGACCATGAGGCGCAACGCAGGAGTGTCCCGCGAGTCGCGCAGAACTTTTTCGCCCACGCGATCGATGAGCCGGTCATACGTGCGCGAAAGAAATTGATAGGCCTCGCGGAGGGGACGAATCTTGCCGAGGAGCGTGGCGGCGGCGTAAAGGCCAAGGGATGGTGCGGCTACGAGCGTTATGGCGGCCACGCTGGCCAGAGCCACGGGGACTGAGAACAAGCGAAACGCGATGCTGCATTGAATTCGCCGGCTCTTTGCAGCGTCATGCGTATTGAAGCGAACGTCTTTCGGTGCGTCGTCCAGGTCCGCTTCGGCTAATTTGCCTGCCAGGTGCATATTCGTCGTTATACCAGTTAACGGGCTTCGTCGGGCTTCCTTCGCAAGAGGAATTTACACCCAAGCAGAGCAAAGTTCCAGCAGGGAACGGATGTGAAGATATGGCGCGCCCGGGCGGATTCGAACCGTCGACCTTGTGCTTCGGAGGCACACGCTCTATCCATCTGAGCTACGGGCGCAATCGGAATATCAATTCGGTCCAATGATTGTATTACGTTCTGTCGTGGGGTCGCAATGGATTGGAGCCGGGAATTGGCGGCGAATGGAAGCTGGTTCGGCAACGAGGATCCCGCTTCACTACGGTCTTACGAACTTCAGATCAACGTAGAGCGTGTGAATTGAGTCATCCTGCGTCATAAACTCCAATTCCGCCGTTCCGTCCCGGTCGTATCCCGTGAGCGTTCTGGGTCTGCCTATCCGCGCTAATATCGCGCGTTGCTCTTCTTTCGGAAGATCGTCGATGAATCCAGGCGGCAACGCCTTCAGCACTACGTTGTCGCCTGGCTTCGGCTTCGTTACCCGTCTTTTCCGGCGAACGGTCACAATGCCACAAAGAATAGCTTCCACCGTAATTACGATCAAGAACCGCTTGCACGTGGCGAGACGCCGGCGGAGCTAGTTGTGGCCGCCGGCCAGTTCGTGGACGATAGAGTTTACGAAGGATTTGGCGTCGCCGAAGAGCATCAGGGTTTTGTCTAGGTAATACAGAGGATTATCAATTCCGGCGAAGCCTGGGCTCATGCTGCGTTTGATGACCATTACTGTGCGGGCTTTGTCCACGTCGAGAATAGGCATGCCGTAGATTGGGCTGGAGGTCTCGTTGCGGGCGGCAGGATTGGTTACGTCGTTTGCGCCGATCACCAGGGCTACGTCGGCTTGCGGAAACTCGTCGTTCACTTCTTCCATGTCTAGAAGTTTGTCGTAGGGAATGTCCGCCTCGGCTAGGAGCACGTTCATGTGTCCGGGCATGCGGCCGGCGACGGGATGGATGGCGAATTTCACGTCCACGCCGCGCTTGCTGAGCGCGTCGTACAGCTCGCGGACTTTGTGCTGCGCTTGTGCGACGGCCATGCCGTACCCGGGGACGATGATCACCTTGCTGGCGGCGCCGAGGATCGCTGCGGCTTCTTCGGCGGTGGCGCTGCGCACGGGGCGGGCTTGTTGCGCGGTGGCACCGGCGATTGCTTCTTGTCCGAACGCGCCGAACAGAACATTGCTGAACGAGCGATTCATGGCTCTAGACATGTTCACGGAGAGGATGAGGCCGGAGGCGCCGTCGAGCGCGCCGGCGATGATGAGCAGCTTGCTATCGAGTACGAAGCCCATAGCCGCGGCGGAAAGTCCAGCGTAGGAATTCAGCAGCGAAATCACCGTGGGCATATCGGCGCCGCCGATGGGGATGATCATCAGCACCCCGAAGATGAGAGGAATTATGAGCATCAGCGGAAACAGGTGAACGCGGCTGGGATCGTGCACGAGATATGCGGCGATGCCGATCGCGACTGCTAGCAGCAAAAGGTTGACGAGGTTCTGACCCTTATATGTGATGGGGCGCTGCGGGAGGATTTCCTGGAGTTTTCCGGCGGCCATCAGGCTGCCAGTGAACGTGAGAGCGCCGAGAATCACTTCCATCGAGAGGACGGACATCATGAAGGGCGGTACGGCCGGGGCGCGCAGGTAGAATTCGGCGGTTCCGACGAGCGTTACGCAGAATGCGCCGAAGGCGTGGCTGAGCGCGGTTCGTTGGGGCACGGCGGTCATGTGGACCATGCCGAGCGGGACGCCGATGATCGAGCCGAGCACCAGGGCGATGGCGATCCATTTGTATTCAATGATGTTGTGATTGAGCAGCGTGCCGCCGATCGCTAGCAACATGCCGATTTCGCCGGCGCGGACGCCGCGGCGGGCAGTGGCGGGCGTGCGCATCCACACCAGAGCGAAGATGAAGAGCGCCGTGGCGATCAGGTAGATGATTTCGATGAAGGTGTCGGTTCCGAGCCAGGCGGTCATTATTTTTTCGGGCTGCTGGATTTGAACATTTTGAGCATGCGATCGGTGATGAGAAAGCCGCCGACTACATTGCTGGTGGCGGCGACGATGGCGAGCGCGCCGAGGATCGTGGAGAGCGTGCTGCGATGTTCGCCGGTGAGGAGGATGGCGCCGACGACGGCAATGGCGTCGAGGGCGTTGGTGAGGGACATCAGCGGAGTGTGCAAGAGTGGCGAAATTTGGCGAATGACTTCAAAGCCTATGAAAGCGGCGAGCATGAAAACGTAGAGGCTGGTGAGCAGGTCCATCTTCATGATTATTTTTTCTCCTGAGACGCCGGGACCAAGGGCGGCCGCGCATAAAATTCACGCAGGCGTGGATTGACGATTTCACCGCCCGTGGTCAACAAGGTGTCGCGGATGATCTCATCGCCTAGATCGAGCCGCAGCTTGCCTTCTTTCACCATATGCAGCAGAAACGCGGAGACGTTGCGGGCGTACATCTGACTGGCGTGATGGGGGACTGTGCTGGCGAGATTGTACCAGCCGATGATGGCGACGCCGTGCGCGGTGATTTTTTCGCCGGGTTGAGTGAGCTCGCAATTTCCCCCGCGTTCCGAGGCCAGGTCCACGATCACCGAGCCGGGCGCCATGCTCTTGACCATGTCCGCGGTGACGAGCAGCGGCGATTTTTTTCCGGGGACTACGGCGGCGGCGATAACCACGTCGCTTTCGGCGACGACTTTGCCGAGCAGCTCGCGTTGGCGGCGATAGAAGTCTTCATCTTGGGCACGCGCGTAGCCGCGGGCGTCTTCCGCATCCTTGGCTTCGATCGGTAATTCGACGAAGCGGCCACCGAGGCTATGGACTTGTTCTTTCGCGGCGGGACGCATGTCGTAGGCGGAGGCGACCGCGCCGAGACGCCGCGCGGTCGCGACGGCTTGCAGTCCGGCCACGCCTGCGCCGATTACGAAAACGCGGGCTGGCGTGATCGTTCCCGCGGCTGTGGTGAGCATGGGGAAAATTCTTGGCAGGGTGTCGGCGGCGATCACCAGCGCTTTGTATCCGCAGATCGTGGCCATCGAGGAAAGCACGTCCATGCTTTGCGCGCGTGTGGTGCGCGGCATTAGTTCGACGGAAAGCGCGGTGACGCCGCGCTGGGCGATTTGCTGAATGGTGGATAGGCCGCCGAGCGGGCGAAGAAATCCTACTAGCACTTGATCCTTGCGGAGCAGCGGCAGGTCGGCTTCGCCGGTCTTGTCGTTCGAGCCGTAGCAGAGCACCTGCGCGACGATATCGGCTGTGCGAAATACTTCGGCGCGATCAGCGACGATTTTTGCGCCTTTGGCGGTGTAGCTGGCGTCGGGAAATCCGGCTTCCGTTCCGGCGCCGGCTTCGACGATGACTTCGAGGCCGCCTTTCGCCAAGGTGGGCACGACGGAGGGCACGAGGGCGACGCGCCGTTCACCGGGATAGCTTTCTCGCGGAACGCCCACGATCATGAAACTTCCTCCATGTTGGGATGCTTGAATTGCTGTTGCCGTCGCAGGAAAAGGGCCGCGGTGAGGGGGGCGAGAGAAATTCCCGAGACTGCACGCGTCGCGGCGCGCCATCCTGAAACTGGAAATCATACACTAGCTAGGGGCGTGTTGGGATGGGTTCGTCGCGGAGCGCCAGGGACGTTTTGCAAAGTGCGCCGCTACAAAGGCAGAGCTAGCCGCGGGCCAAGTTCTTGATCTGCTTGGCGAGCTTTTCGACTTGTTCGGCTTTTCCCACCATGGCCAGAGAGAGCACGTTGACAGAATCGGTTTTTTCGACTTCGTCTTTTAGCTCGCTGGCGAGGACGTAGAGCTTCTCGATGTCATCGTGGATCTGGTCTTTATTTTGTTTCAGGATTTGTTTGGGGTCTGGTTTGGCGGCGGCGGCGCCGAACGGATCGTTGCGGCCGTCGTACACCGGGGTATTACCTTGGGGCAGCTTGGGACTGGGATTTTGCGCGAAGGCGCGGACGGCCAGCAGCGCGAGCGGCGCAGCGAGCGTCCAGGAAATTAGTTGGGTGATGAAATTACGCTTTTTCGGGTCCATAATGCGTGCTCCCGTTCGCGGAATGTGTTTCGGGTTTTCGGCCGGCCGCGGCGCTGGGGCACCTTGCCGGGTGGTATAATTCCGCTCCTCCTATCTTATGACTGATTCGTTCTCACGGTGGATGGAAATTGCAGGAAAGACCGGCTTGCGCCTGCTGGTCATTCTGCTATTTGCGGTCCTGCTGACCCGCGCTTTGAAGGCCGTGACGTCGCGGCTGGTGCAGTTGGCCAAGGCGCAGTCGCGCGCCGGCCAGATGCGCGAACAGCAGACGCGCACGATGGCGGGCTTGCTTTACAGCATTGGCGCCGCGATTATCGGGCTGATTGCGGTGCTGATGGCGTTCGAAGTATTGGGCTTCGACATCGCCCCGGCGATGGCGACGGCGGGCGTGGCCAGCATTGCGATTGCGTTCGGTGCGCAGAGCCTGCTGAAAGATTTCATCAATGGTTTTTTTATTGTGTTTGAGGATCAATACGTGGTGGGCGACCTGATTCAGGTGAATGGCGAGACCGGGCGCGTGGAGCACCTCACATTGCGGCGTACGGTGATACGCAATCCGGCGGGCGCGATGGTGACGATGCCAAACAGTTTGGTGGGGCAGGTGGCGAACCTGAGCCGCGATTGGTCGCAGGCGTTTGTGGATGTGACGGTTCCGGCGGCGGAGATGGTGGGGCGGGCGCTGGCGACGCTGGAGAAAATCGCAGGAGATTTTCGGAATGATGCGGATTGGTCCGCGGCGTTGATTGATGGGCCGCGCGTGCTGGGGGTCGAAGCACTGTCCTTGGACGGCACGGTGATCCGATTGCAGGCGCGCACGATCCTGAACCGCAAGGACGATGTCGCGCGCGAACTGCGCCGCCGAATCAAGCTGGGGTTCGAGCAAGCGAAGATTCCACTGAGCCACACGCATCAAATCGTGGTGCAAGGCGACGTGGCGCAGCCGGGCGAGTAATTCCAGGCGAATTACCTCAGCGAATGACTTCAACCGAGTAACTCTGATTGAGTAGCTTCGATTCAACAACTTCAACCGACAACGGAGGAGAGTTCGATGGGACAAGTGACGCACGAGCAGGTAAATCTGATGTTGAGGCTCTACGACATCCGGCGCGAGCCGCGTTTGCGTGAGGCGCGGGATTGGTACGTCCGGAACTTCAAGCCGACATCGCTGGAAGACGTGATGAACGTGGCGGCGCCGAATTCGCAGGAAAACGCCTACATGCGCATGGTGTTGAGCTACTGGGATATGGCGGCGAATATCGTGAATCGCGGGCTGATTGACGAGGAGTTTTTCTTCGAAAGCACGGGCGAGCAATGGATGGTTTGGGAGCGCGTGAGGCCGATTGTGGGGGGATGGCGCGAGATGTTCAAGAACCCGCACGCGTTTGCACGGCTCGAAGAACACGTAAAACGCATGGAGGCGTGGCGCGAACGGAACGCGCCGGGCAGCACGGAAGCCATGCGCGCGATGATGGCGTCGATTGCGGCGCGCGAGCGGAAACCCTAATAAAAGCGTAGTTCTTGTTGTTGTGGGGCGTCATGGCTGCGCCGGCCACGGCGTGTGCGTGACGCCCTGGCCGGCGCGCAGAATATTGCTATGAGGCGTGGGCGAGTTATGGTAATTTTCTGCCCGACCCCCGCGATTGGTATTTTCCTTAAGGATTTCCATGCACCGGGAAGCTCGGGCCTGAAACTCGGGACCCGAGAATTGCCCGGGGAGGTATAAGAAACATGAACGCCCGCCATCCACTAACGTGTCTGACCGCGCTGCTGATCTGTTTGCTGCTGGTGATTCCGGCTGACGTGGCGGGACAAGCGAAACAGGCGACGCAGCCCCAACATGCCGGGAAACTCACTGCTGTCCTGCCGGTGGTGAACGTGATTCGCGGACCGCAGCAGACTCCTGCTTCCACTTCCGAGGCGGTTTACTGGGGCGACGTGATCAACACCGGCCACCTGGCGCGCGCGCGCGTGGCACTGGATGACGGCTCGGTGCTCAGCGTGGGTTCGGATTCGAATTTGACCGTGACGAAACATGATGGCGGAGCGCAGCAGACGGAACTCGATCTGAATTACGGGCGCGTGCGCGCGAACGCCGTGAAACAGGTAAAGCCCAACGCCAGCTTTCAGATTCGCACGCCGACCGGAGTTGCGGGTGTCGTTGGAACCGATTTCGCCCTGGATTCGCAGGGAGACACGACCCGAATTGTGGTTTACGAGGGGAAAGTGAATTTCTGCTCGTACAAAGCGACGAAGAAAGAAGAACAGGAAGGCGCGCAGGGCGGTGAGGAACAGAAAAAAGAAAAGAACGGCCGGATGCTGGGGCCGTGCGTGATCGTAGGCGCGGGCGAATCTTCGAGCGTGCAATTTAACGCGGCTCCTACGCCGCCGGTGCCGGCGACTCCTGTGACGGTTACGGAAATGAGCACCACGACGAGCGTGAGCGGAGGTGCCGGCGGAGCCGTTGGCGGACTGGGAGTTGCGGGGGTGACGGCGGTGGGAGTTGGCGCCGCGGTGGCCGTGACGGTGGCGGCTGTGGTGATTCGTTCGGCGAGCAAGACGCAGACTTGTTCGTCGCCGGCGGCTGCTGCGCACGTTGTGCCGACGGCGAATTGTACGGCGATTACGAACGCTGCGATAGGGAAGGCGCCGGGCCAACGGCCCTGACGTTTTTGTAATAGTTCTGTAGCCCTTCGGATTTAAGGGCAACTTCGTAGTACAACCTCAAAGGCAAATTCAACTACGCCCGCCTGAAAAGCAGGCGGCCGCTACAAAGTCAAACCCTGCTGCGGCAAATCTCGCTGGCTGAACATCTACGTCATCAAACGCTGGGTTGCGAGGGGTGCGCTCGCTCTTGTTGCGTGGCTAGAAATTCCTGGATTAGGCGTAGGGCTACGCCTGGTTGGTCCGTTTCGAAGATGTGGCTGGCGCGCGGGATCAATGCGAGTTTTGCCCCGGCGATGCGTCCGGCGATTAGCTGAGCGTTCGCTACGGGAATGAGCTGGTCGGTTTCCCCGTGAATGATGAGCGTCGGCGCAGTGATCTGCGCGATGCGGCTATAGGCTTCCCACTGAATAATCCCTTGCAGCTGGCCCATATATCCTTGCGGAGTCGGATACCACGTCATGCGGATGGCCATGTCTTCGTCAATGCGCTCGCGCGGAGTGGCGGCATCGTAAATGAACGGGATCATGGCTTCGTTGGATTCCTCAGGCGTCATGCCCTGGCGCGTTAGGAGTTGCAGCACCTCGGGCTTGGCGCGCACGGAGTCGGGACCTCCGGCATTCGTGCAACCGAAAATCAGCGAACGCACACGTTGCGGATACTGCAGCGCGAATTCCTGCGCGATCATGCCGCCCATGGAGACTCCGAACACGTGCGCGCTCGCGACGGCGGCGGCATCGAGAACTGCAGCCGCATCTGAAGCCATCAGCGCGATGGAATAGACGCCTGGGGGCGCGTCGCTTTGGCCGACGCCGCGATTATCGAAAGCGATGGTGCGATATTGTTGCGCGAGAAACGGGCGCGTGCGATGCCACATATACGAGGGATAGCTGAGGCCCATGACGAGCAGCAGAGGTTCGCCCGAACCTTGTTCATCCCAAAAGATTTTGGCGGCTTGATTTTCAACGAAGGGCATGAAGTCTCCGGGTGCGTGACCTGGCTGCAGTAAGGAAAGTGGAAGGGTGCATGGAATGAGATAGTCACACACAGATGAATGTTACTAACACGGCCGCCATTGTATATAATCCGGCTCACCATGCCAAACCAAGAAACGATGTACGAGGTGGCCCAGCGGGTGGCCACGATTACGCTGAATCGGCCCGACAAACTAAACGCCTGGACTGCGGTGATGGAGCAAGAGGTGCGCGCCGCGATGGCAGGGTCGGAGCGCGACGAGAATGTTCGCGTGATCGTGCTGACGGGCGCGGGCCGTGGATTTTGCGCCGGCGCGGATATGTCGCTGCTGAGCACGGTGGCGACGAAGGGACTCGATGCGGCGCAGCGGGCTCAGGCGTTGCAGGCTGGCGCGGGTTCCGGCGAAGGCGATGTCGACGGCGCGCGTGTGGATTTTCGGAAGAAGTATTCGTATTTCCCGGCGCTGAGCAAGCCTGTGATTGCGGCGATCAACGGTCCGGCGGTGGGTTTGGGATTGGTAATTGCTTTGTATTGTGATTTGCGGTTCGCTTCGGATGCGGCGAGATTCAGCACCGCGTTTGCGCGACGTGGGTTGATTGCCGAGTACGGAATGGCGTGGATGTTGCCGCGCCTTGTCGGGCACGCGAACGCGCTGGATTTGCTGTTTTCCGCGAGATTGATTGACGGGGCCGAGGCGTTTCGCATGGGCCTGGCGAATCAGGTGTATCCGCAGGATGTGTTTCAGGAGAAAGTGCGGGAATACGCGGTGGAGCTGGCGTCGAATGTAAGCCCGCGTTCGTTGCGCGTGATCAAGCGGCAAGTCTATGAGGCGATGTTCCAGACGCTCGGCGAAGCGTTCGACATTTCCGAGCGGGAAATGCTGGCGAGTTTGCGGTGCGAAGACTTCAAAGAGGGTGTGGCGCATTTTGTGGAAAAGCGCGCACCGGTCTTCACGGGAAAATAGCAGCGGCGTATGAACCTTGAGCCCAGCGCGAAGACCAGGGAACTGCGACAGCGGTTGCGGAATTTTATGGACGCGCACGTGTATCCGAACGAGCAGCGGTTCGTGGAAGAAACGGCACGCGAGCCGTGGACGCCCACGCGCATCGTCGAAGAGCTGAAGGTGAAGGCGCGCGGCGAAGGATTGTGGAATTTATTTTTGCCGGATGATCCCAGCGGCGCTGGCCTGAGCAATCTGGAGTACGCGCCCCTTTGCGAAATCATGGGCCGCAGCCATATGGCGCCGGAGATTTTCAATTGTTCGGCTCCGGATACGGGGAATATGGAAGTGCTGGCGCGTTATGGCACGGCGGAGCAGAAGGAAAAATGGCTGAAGCCGCTGCTGGCCGGGGAAATTCGTTCGTGCTTTGCGATGACGGAGCCGGAAGTGGCGTCTTCGGATGCGACCAACATTGCGGCGAGCATCGTGCGGAGTGGAGAGCAGTACATTATTAATGGGCGAAAGTGGTGGTCATCGGGAGCGGGGGATCCGCGCTGCAAAGTCGCGATATTCATGGGCAAGAGCGACCCTGCGGCCGCGACGTACAGACAGCAGTCCATGATTGTGGTGCCGCTGGATGCGCAGGGCGTGAAGATCGTGCGCATGCTGAAAGTATTTGGTTACGATCACGCGCCGCACGGGCACGCTGAGATTGATTTCGAAAATGTGCGCGTGCCGGCGGCGAATATGCTGCTGGGTGAAGGCCGCGGATTCGAAATTGCGCAGGGGAGGCTGGGGCCGGGGCGGATTCATCATTGCATGCGTTGTATCGGAGTGGCGGAGCGAGCGCTGGAAGCGATGTGCAAGCGCGCGCAGGCGAGAGTGGCGTTCGGAAAAGCGCTGGCGGAGCAGGGAACGATTCGCGCGGGAATCGCGGAATCGCGCATGGAGATCGAACAGGCGCGACTGCTCACGCTGAAGGCGGCGCACATGATGGACACGGTGGGGAATAAGGCGGCGCGCGCGGAGATTGCGATGATCAAAGTGGTGGCGCCGAACATTACCTTGCGCGTGCTGGATCGCGCGATACAAGCGCACGGAGGCGCGGGAGTTTCGCAGGATACTTTTCTGGCGAGCGCGTGGGCGATGGTGCGGACTTTGCGATTGGCGGACGGGCCCGATGAAGTGCACATCGAATCGATCGCGAAGTGGGAACTGGCGAAAGGCGGGAAACCGCCCGGAACTTCGGCGGGGAAGTAAATTTTAGTGAAGGCGTGCGAATGCGCGTTTTAGGCGCGAAAGCGGGACGGGAAAATCTTCGATGCCGCTCCTTTTGAAAAATCCGCAAGCGCTGAAAGAATTTGTGGGCAGGGATATTGGCGTGACGGATTGGTTTCGCCTCACGCAAGAGCGCATCGAACAATTCGCGCACGCCACCGAAGACCGGCAGTGGATTCATCTGGACCGGGCGCGGGCGAGCCAGGAATCGCCTTATGGCAGGACGATCGCTCACGGATTTTTGACGCTTTCATTGATCGCGCATTTTGTGCATGAGGTGATGCGGATTGAGGGCGGACTGCGGCTGGCGGTGAATTACGGATTGAATCGCGTGCGGTTTCCCGCCGCCGTGCCGGCGGAGTCGAGGATTCGCGCGCGAGTGGGATTGTTGGCGTGCAAGGAGACTACTGATTCACTGGAAGCGATTTACAGCGTGGCGGTGGAGATGGAAGGGACGGAAAAACCCGGTTGCGTGGCGGAGTGGATAGTTCGGTACTACCTGTAATTGCGCGGCGTGACCGCAAAAACAGATCCCTCGCTACGCTCGGGATGACAGATCGCTCGTTAGATTTGGCCCGATTGGGCTGTGTGCAGGGAGGCGCGCAGGAGCATTTGGATTGTTGTGGGCATCGTGGCGAAGCGGGCGTCTTTGGTGAGGCCCTGGTGGTAGCGATAATAAATTTGTTGCACGATCACGGCCAGTTTGAAGCGCGCGAAAGTTAGATAGAAGGCGATGTGGGAGGCATCGCAACCGGTTTTTTGCGCGTAGTGGTGCACGATTGCCGCGCGCGTGAAACTTCCTTCTTCCGTAGTGGGTCCCCAGCGATCTTGATGGATTTCCTGCGGATCGGTTTTATCCACCCAATACGCCAGTGCCGTGCCGAGATCGCTGAGCGAGTCGCCGATGGTACACATTTCCCAGTCGAGCACGCCGACGATTCTCGTGATATCACTCGGATCCAGGACGACGTTGTCGTATTTGTAGTCGTTGTGGATCAGCGAAACGGAGCTGGTGGCCGGCATGTGCTGTTGCATCCACGCGGAAAGCTTCTCCACTTCAGGATAATCGTGCGTTTTCGAGCCGTAGTAGCGTTCGGTCCAGCCGCGGACTTGACGTTCGAGATAGCCCTCGGGCTTTCCGAGATCGGAGAGGCCCGCGGCGGCAAAATCCACGCGATGCAGGCGGACGAGATTATCGATGAAGGATTCGCTGAGGCGGCGCGCTTTTTCCGCCGAGAAATCCAGTCCCTGCGGGAGTTTTCTGCGAAGGATGATGCCGTGGACCGGTTGCATCACGTAGAAGGGTACGCCGATGATGGAATCGTCATCGCAGTAGAGAAGCACTTCGGGAGCCGGGCCGTAAACAGAGTGAAGTTTCGAGAGCACGCGGAATTCACGGCTCATATCGTGGGCGGATTTGACTTTGCTGCCGAAGGGCGGGCGGCGGAGAACTAATTCTTTGGCGCCTAACTGAAGCGAGTACGTGAGATTCGAATGGCCGGCGGGAAATTGGCGAACTTCAAGGGCGCCTGCTTCACCGGGAAAGTGATTGCGCAGATAGGGTTCGAGCGTGGCTACGTGGAGTTCTTCGCCGGAGCGGATCGTGGTCGGTTGATCGAGGAAGTCGCTCATCGAAAAAACTCCCTAGCGATACGTGAGCATTGCGGGATCCGCGATGTGTTCGTGAATATTAAAACTACTCAGCGTGAGGCGCTCGGCGTTGTAAAGAAATTCGCTCCAGGATGAGTTGCGCGACATCCAGGTCATTTGTAGCGTGGTTTCGGGCGAGAGAACCAGAGCGCGCTGAGTGGCGACCGCGATGGGGCCGCCTGAGGTGAAAATTGCTACCTTTTCGCCATGTTTTTCGGTGGAGAGGAACTTTACGAGGCCGGAATTTACCCGGGCGCAGAATTCCTGCCAGGTCTCGACGCCTTCTGCACGTGTCACGCCGCGAACCCAATCGCCGATGACGGCTTCGAATAATCTTTGAAAGGCTGCGCGTTGCGCGGTGTTATTGGTGGCGGCTTGGAACGCGGCGTGGAGGTCGCGGATTTCTTGGTCTTTTTCCAGCAACCCGGGGAGAACTTTGCGGAGCACGTCTTCCGCATGATATTCGTCGAATTCCGCGAGCGTTTGAATTTCCGGAAAATTCAGGCCCGATTTGCGGCAGGCGGCGCTTACGAGCTTTACGGTGTCGTTTTGTCGTGCGCAGGGGCCGACGCCGACGCGGTCGAATGCGATTTGGCGTTGCGCCCAATGTTCGCCGAGAAGGCGTGATTGCGTTTCGCCGAGCGCCGATAGTTTGTCGTAGTTCGGCTCGAGGAAGGAGGCTTGCGCGTGGCGAACGAGATAGAGGATGCCCATGGTCAGGTTGGTTGTCCGTTCAAGGTTGGGTCACCGGGATATTGTGACGGCGAAAATTGCGCAGGTCCAGGCCCTGGTCGTACGCGATGGTTTGGGCGGCGACGGGGTGAAAAAGCAAATCCTTCGCTCCGCTCGTGATGACAACGCAGGTATTTTTTGGTGCAAACTAGACAGCCGCGCCTTCTTCCTTGCCAAGTTGCGCGAAGGTTTTGCCTTGTTCGGCCAGGCGCGCCAGCAGCGGAGCCGGTTGCCAGATCTCGCCGTGCTGGCGGTGGAATTCAGAGATGCGCGCGTAAACCTGTTTTAGGCCGACCGTGTCCGCATACCACATGGGGCCGCCGCGATATGCGGGGAAGCCGTAGCCGTTGAGATAAATGATGTCTATGTCTGATGCGCGCAGGGCGTAGCCTTCTTCGAGGATGCGCGCGCCTTCGTTGACGAGAGCGTAGAGGCAGCGATCGACGATTTCGGCGGCGGAAATTTCGCGCTGCGGGATTCCGGCTACGGTTACCCATTTGCGGATCAAATCGTCCACAACGGGATCGGGCATCGCGCGGCGCTGTTCATCGTACTGGTACCAGCCGGCGCCAGTTTTTTGGCCGAAGCGGCCTAGCTCGCACAGATTATCTTCGACGAACGGCTGGCGGATGCCGGGCTTTTCGAGGTGGCGATATTCCTTGCGAATGCGCCAGCCGACATCGAGGCCGGCAAGGTCTCCGGTGGCGAGAGGTCCCAGGGCCATGCCGAAATCGGAGAGAGCCTTGTCAATGGCGACGACGGAGGCGCCTTCTTCGACGAGGAACTGCGCTTCGCGGCGGTACGGGCCGAACATGCGATTGCCGACAAAGCCGCGGCAGTTGCCGACGAGCACGCCGATTTTGCCGAGTGTTTTTGAAAGTTGCATGCAGGTGGCGATCACTTCGCGTGAGGTGGCTTTGCCGCGAACGATTTCGAGCAGGCGCATCACGTTCGCGGGGCTGAAGAAATGCGTGCCGATGATGTAAGTTGGGCGCGAGGTGGCGGAAGCAATTTCGTCAATATCCAGCGTGGAAGTGTTGCTGGCGAGGATGGAGCCGGGTTTGCAGACGCGGTCGAGTTCTTTGAAGACTTCTTTTTTCAGGGCCATGCCTTCGAAGACGGCTTCGATTACCAGGTCTGCTTTGCTGAAATCGTCATACGAGAGCGTGGGGGTGATGCGCTTGAAGCGCTCTTCGGCTTCTTGCGGCGTGAAGCGGCCGCGTTTTGCGGAATTGGCGTAATTGGATTGGATGGTGGCGAGGCCGCGATCGAGTGCGAGCTGGTCCGCGTCTTTTAGCAGCACAGGAATTCCGGCATTGGCGAGAACCATGGCGATGCCGCCGCCCATGGTGCCCGCGCCCACGACCGCCGCAGATTTTACGGGAAGGAGCGGAGTTTCTTTGGGAACGTCGGGAATTTTGCCGACTTCGCGCTCGCTGAAGAAAACGTGGATGAGCGCTTTGGATTGGTCCGAGAAGAGGCACTCGGTGAAAAGTTTTTGTTCGACCTGGCAGCCTTCCGTGAATGGCAATATTGTGGCGGCTTCGATGGCTTTGATCGCGGCGACGGGTGCAAGCAGGCCGCGCTGTTTTTTTGCGACCGTTTCGCGCGCGGCGGAAAAAATCGGAGCGTTCTCGGTGGCATTGCCCAATTTGTCGTTGCGCTCACGCGTTTTGGGAGCGGGCTTGGTGGCGGCTTCGCGGGCAAACGCGATGGCGCCGGGAAGAAGATCGCCTTCGATAATGCGGTCAACGATGCCGAACTGCAGCGCGTCCGCGGCCTTTACGGGATTGCCGGTAGTGCACATTTCGACGGCTTTCGCGACCCCTGCTAGGCGGGGAAGGCGTTGCGTGCCGGCCGCGCCGGGAATGATGCCGAGTTTTACCTCGGGCTGTCCTACTTGCGCGCTGGAAACGGCGACGCGATAGTGGCAGGCCATGGCGACTTCGAGGCCGCCGCCGAAAGCTGTGCCATGAATGGCGACGATTACGGGCTTTTTGCTGTCTTCGATTTTCAGCAGAAACGGTAGAAGGCCCTCGCCGCGGGGTTTGCCGGAAGTCATTTTGCCGAATTCTTTAATGTCCGCGCCAGCGATGAAGGTGCGGCCGCCGCCGATCAGGACGACGGCTTTGCTGCTCGCGTCTTGCGCGATTTGATCGAGCGCTTCGGAAATGCCTTGCGGGACGCCGGGGCTTAGTGCGTTGACCGGGGGATTATTTATGGTGATGACGGCGATGCCGTTTTCTTTTGTGAGTTGGACGAGATCGTTCATCGAGAGAATCCTTGGTTTGCGGATTTATGCGCTTTTCGCCGAGACGGTGCCGGAATCGATGACGGCGGAGGCAATGCGCTCGCGGTGAAAAGTGGCGTCGCCGAATGCCGTTTCCGAGCCTTTGGCTCTGCGGTAATAAAGGTGCACGTCGTTTTCCCAGGTGAAGCCCATGCCACCGTGAATCTGGATGCCGCGATTGCCCACGGTGCGGGCGGCATCGCTTGCGTACATTTTGGCGATGGAAACGGCGGTTGACGCGTCCGGGGAATTTTCCTCCAGCGCCCATCCGGCATAGTACACCGCGGAGCGTGAGCTCTCGGTTTCCAAGTACATGTCCGCGCATTGGTGTTGCACGGCCTGGAATATGCCGATGGGTTTGCCAAATTGTTTGCGCGTCTTGGCGTATTCGACGGTGATGTCGAGGGTGCGCTGCATGCCGCCGACCAATTCGGCGGCGATGGCGGCGGTGGCGACGTCGAAAGCGCGCGCGAGATTGGTGGTGGCGCCGATTTCTTCGGCCAGCGTATTGTTGAATTCGACGACGTAGAGCTTGCGCGTGAGGTCCATCGCGGTCATGGGAGAAATTTTCAGGCCGGGGGCTTTGGAGTTCACGGCGAACACGCCGTTGAGCGCCACCACAATGATGAAATCGGCGACGGCGGCGTCGGAGACGAAATATTTTTCGCCGGTGAGCTTGCCGTTGCTGGCGGTGAGCTGGATGTCGCGGGGATTCCAGCTGGCATTCGCTTCGAGGATGGCGACGGTAGAGCGAGTTTCTCCGCGGCAGATGGGCGCAAGATATTTTTGTTTATGTGCGGACGAGGCGACGGCGTCGATGACTGAACCGGCCAGCACGACCGTGGAAAAAAACGGGCCGGGCAGCAGCGCGCGGCCGGCTTCTTCCATCAGGAGCATGAGTTCGACTTTGCCTAGGCCGACGCCGCCGTAGGCTTCGGGAAAAATGATGCCGGTGTAGCCCTGGTCGGTGAGCTTAGACCAAAGCGCGGCGTCGAAGGCGGTGTCCGTTTCCATCAGGCGGCGCATTTCCGCGCTGGGACATTCGCCGGCGAAGAATTTGCGCGCACTATCTTTCAGGAATTCCTGACTTTCGCTCAAGCCGAATTGCATGGATGTTCCCCTTCTTGGTTTTTGGCCTAATAACTTCTGGGAAGGCCGAGAACAAAATGTCCGATGATGTTGCGCTGGACTTCGGAAGTGCCGGCCTCGATAGTATTTCCACGCGTACGCAGATAGGCGTAGGACCACATGCCGTTGTCAATGGCGCGCGGATCGCCGGCCAGCAATTGCCCGTACGGCCCGAGAATTTCCTGCGCGATTTGCTGCAGGCGCTGATTGAGCTCGCTCCAGAAAATTTTCTGGATGCTGCCCTCGGGGCCGGGCACGCCGGTCGCTGTGACACGGCTGAAAGCGCGCATCTGATTAAAGCGCATGATTTCAATTTCGGCGCTGCACTGCGCGATTTTCTGGCGAATGATCGGATCCTTTGCGGCGGCACAGCCGTTGCGCTGCGTGTTGCGCGCGAGTTCAATCAGGCGCGTGATGTAACGTTTGAAAATCAGATGCAGGCGCGCGCCGTAGGAGCCGCGCTCGTACATCAGCGTGCTCATGGCGACGTTCCAGCCATCGTTCACTTTGCCGAGAACGTTTTCGGCAGGCACGCGCACATCGCGGAAGAAAAGCTCATTGAATTCGGATTCGCCAGTCATTTGACGCAGCGGGCGAACTTCCACGCCGGGAGATTTCATATCCACGAGAAGAACGGTGAGGCCCTTGTGTTTCGCGGCGGTGGCGTCGGTGCGCACGACGAGTTCACACCAATCGCCAACCCAGCCGTAGCTCGTCCAAACTTTTTGGCCGTTCACGACATAGTGATCGCCGTGCAGGGCTGCCTGCATTTGCAGACCGGCCAGATCGGAGCCGGCGTTCGGCTCGGAAAAACCCTGGCACCAGATTTCTTCGGCGCTGAGAATTTTCGGGATGTAGCGCTGTTTTTGCGCTTCGGTGCCGTAGGCGATAATTGTGGGACCGATGAGGCCGAGGCCGAGCGAATTGGCCATCGGAGGCGCTTCGACGCGCGCCATTTCTTCCCAGAAAATCGCTTGTTGCATGAGGGTTGCGCTGCGGCCTGCGTATTCCTTGGGCCAGGAAACGGCGGCCCAGCGGCCTTCTTGCAGTCTGCGCTGCCAGGCGCGCAGATAGGGGAACGATTCTTCGATGGGTTTTTCGCGCCACTCGTTCCAGTCCTTCGGGACGTTCGAGGCGAGCCAGGAGCGAAGTTCGTCGCGAAACTGTAATTCGTCGGCGGTGAGGTTTAGATCCATGAATCAGACTCCTTCGTGTTGGCTGGCGCAAGCATTGCGATGCAAATTGCGCGCCGTGTTCGTTGGTCCACTGCGAAACCAATCCGTGATAATCCGCGTTAATTTGGCTCAGTCGCCGGATCTTGCTTTCGACGGCAGCGTCGTAAATCCCTGGCGCAGCGTGTCTTGACCCTGCCAATACTTCTTGCGGATGTCTTTTTTCAGAATTTTTCCCGTGCCCGTCTTGGGCAGGCTCTCGACGAATTCGAATGAACGCGGGCATTTGTAATGCGCCAGGCGCGAGCGGCAGAATTCGATGAGTTCGGCTTCCGTGGCGGCGGCATTCGGTTTCAAAACCACCAGGGCTTTAGGAACTTCGCCCCACTTGGCGTCGGGGACGGGAATAACGCCGACTTCCAGAACGGCGGGATGCGCGAGAATGGCTTTTTCGAGTTCGAGGGAGGAGATGTTTTCGCCGCCGCTGACGATGATGTCTTTCTTGCGGTCGACGATGAGCGCGTAGCCGTCTTCGTTGAGCGTGGCCATGTCTCCCGTATGAAACCACCCGCCGCGCAGGGCTTCGGCGGAAGCTTCGGGCTGGCGCCAGTAGCCTTCCATGACGCCGTCACCGCGCACGATGATTTCGCCGATGGATTGCCCGTCGTGCGGCACGTCGTTGTCGCTCGGATCCACGACGCGCAAATCCACACCAGGAATTGCGTAGCCTGTCATGGCTTGGCCGCTGAAGCGCTGTTCACCCTGCCAATCCATGCCGGATTTCATGGGAGAAACAGAAAGAGTGGGAGAAGTTTCCGTGAGGCCGTAGCCGGAAAAACATTCGCACCCGAGTTTTTCTTCTACTTCGCGAATGAGCGTGGGTGAGGAGGCGGCGCCACCGATGACGATGCGGCGCAGGGTGCGCAAATTGTAATTGAGGCGCTCCGCGCAATTCACCAGCGCCGTGGCCATGATGGGAACGAGGCTGCAGGTGTGCACGCCTTCTTTTTCGATGAGGCGGAAGATTTCCTTGGGGTCGAATCGCTGGATCATCACGTGAGTGCCGCCGAGAAGCGTGAGGAAATGCGCGACGCCCCAGCCATTGGCATGGAAGAGCGGAATGGTGTGCAGTTCGATGGCGCCTCTTTCGATCTGCAATCCCAGGCAGACGTGCAGCGCGTGCAGGTACACGTTGCGGTGCGTGAGCATTACACCTTTGGGATTGGCGCTGGTGCCGCTGGTGTAGAAAAGTTCGCAGAGGGAATTTTCATCAATGGAGGAGATGTCCGCGAAATGCGGGGTGGCGGTGGCCAGAAGCTGATCGTAACTCTTGGGCAAGAGCCAGGGCGCGGCCGGCGTGCCATCGAGCTGGCAGATTGATCTCACCGAAGGAATATCTTTGCGAAAGGCTTCGGCTACCGGGAGGAATTGTTTTTCGACGAAAAGCGCAGAAGCGCCGGAATCGTTCAGGATGTAGCCGAGTTCGCCGGGCGTAAGGCGAATATTCAGTGGAAGGAGCACGGCGCCGGCTTCGAGCACTCCATAGTACGCTTCAAGCAAGCGATGGCAATTGCTGCTGAGGAACGCGACGCGATCGCCGCGCTCTATGCCCGCCTGACCCAGAGCGCCGGCAAGACGGCTGACGCGGTCGGCCACTTGCGCGTATGTAAACCTTTCCTCATTGCAGACGACTCCCGTGCGGCCAGGATATTGTTGCGCCGCGTAACGCAGGAAACGCAGAGGCGTGAGTGGGATATTCATAGCGCGCTCGCCTGGATCAGGCGGATTGACCTCCATCAACTGCTAGTATTTGCCCGGTAACAAAATCGGACGCAGAGGAAGCGAGAAAAATCGCGGCACCCTTCAAATCCTGCGGGCCCCCAAAACGGCCCAAGGGAATTCCAGCCAGGAGCGATTCCTTGTTTCGTTCGATCACTTTTTCGGACATGTCGGTGGGGAACCAGCCGGGGGCGATCGCATTGACCTGGATATTGTGCATGCCCCATTTGCAGGCCAGATCTTTGGTGAAAATGATCACGCCGCCTTTGCTCGAGCTGTAGCCGATCGCGGAAAACTTCGGCGACGAACCGCGTAGTCCGGCGACAGATGCGATATTGATGATTTTTCCGTGTCGCTGCGCGATCATGGTGCGGCCCACCGCTTGCGAAAACAGAAACGTTCCCGTGAGATTGGTTTCGATCACTTTGTTCCATTGCTCGAGCGCCATGGATTCAACCGGCGCGCCCCAGGAAGTGCCGGCGTTGTTGATCAGGATGTCTATGCGCCCGAAGTGTTCGAGGGTTGCGTCAACGACGTTTTGAATGCTGGCCGGATCTTTCACGTCGCAAGCTAACGCGAGAGCCTTGGCCCCGTTGGCTTGCAGTTCGCTCGCTGTGCGCAGGCAGCGCTCTTTTTTACGGGCGCAGAGAACCAGGCTTGCGCCCATTTCAGCCAGGCCTTCGGCCATTTGGCGGCCCAAGCCTACGGAACCGCCGGTGATGATGGCGACGCGGCCGGTGAGATCGAAGATTTTGCAAGTGGTCACGTTGCGAGTTGTGGCGCCCGGGTTAGTTTGCGCTCGTTCAAAATAGCGTGTGTTTATATCATATGTTAGAGCGTAACGCTATTGCGCAAATGCAAAGTCAACGGCAAGTTCAAAGGCGCCCGCCTAAAAAGCAGGCGGCCACTACAACGGCAAAGTCAAAAACGACTGCAATCGCGTCCCGCTAAAGCTGGCCGCTACAAGGTCAAAGGCTACGAACTGCTCAAAACGTATCGCCGAATGAGAAGCCTTGGGTGCAGTCACCGTCTCCGACGCCGAAGAAGCATGGGTGCGCGAAGGCGTCGAAGGGACGCAGATAGGGCGCCGGCTTGTAATCAATAAAAGCGGGCGGGGTGGGGACGATGAGGGTGCCCACCGCAAAGATATTGAAATCCGGTCCGAGCGCTGCTGCATCGCCATTGAGCAGATTCGCGTCGATGCTGGGCCACTGGCCGGTCTCCAATCGTTTTAGCAGAGTTCCAACCGCGGCGATCGTTTCCGCAGGGGTGAAGGCGCAGTGCCCGGCGCGATCGACGAAGGTTTGGCGCAACAAGCGGCGGTTATCGTCGACACGGTCGACGACATCCTTATAAGCCGATTCATTTTGCACGACGACCAGGCCGTCGCCCTTGGTGTGCAGGGTCAAGACGGGAATATCAATCTGGCCATCGAAAATAACATTTTGCTTCAGGTATTCCACGGCTTCAGGATTGGCTTTGATGCGGGTTGCGTGATTCAGAGCGTCGAGATCCGCATCGAGGCTGAGGCCGGCGGCCTGATAGAGCGCGCGGACTTCGTCGCGATCAACGGATTTCTCGAACTGGCGACGATAGTCAACGCCGGTGTTCCAGGAAACATTGCCACCGGCGCGCGCCTCGAGCTCAGCGCGAAAAGCGAATACGAACGGGAAATCAATTTGCTGATCCCAGAGGAACTGGTTCGCCTCCTGGCTCGCGAAATCGGTGGGAGCTGGTTCCGGGGAAGTGGGAGTGAACCAGCCGGGAGTGTCGCTGAGAGCTGCGCCGAGTGCGATGCGCGCGCGGCCTTGCGGCATGGCTTGAGCGCCAGCGAGAATTTCTTCGGCCAGAGTGAGATTGGCGTCAGGGTTGGTGATGTCAACGACCTGTAAGCCAGCGCGAGGTGCGAGAAGCGTTTCGAAAGCAAATTCGGCATCGAGCGCGGTGTTCCAAGTGGCGACGCCGCCTGCCAACACGCCGCACATGGGTTGCGCGGCGGTGAAGCGCTTGGGATTTCTTTGAATTAAGCCTGCGGTAATGATGCCGCCGAGAGAATGTCCCCAAGCGATGGTGGCGGCGGGATGGCCGAACATGGAGTCAAACAGATCGAGCACGGAGATCTGATCGGTGAGGGCTTCGTGAATCGCCCAGCCCGTGGTGGCGTAGGAGGAGCCGGCAAGCGCGAATCCATTGGCGAGGAGAAACGCGCCTGTGTCGGGATCGCCGACATCGGTAGCAGGGTTAGGGCTTCCCGGAACTACGTAACCGTGGCTGTAGAGGAACAGTGTGCCGTTCCAATTGGAAGGAACTTCCATCAGGTACGTCGCGCCGTCGCTGAAGCTTCCGGTTTTCGTGGTGATGCTGGCTTGCGCGCGCGAAGCGCCCGCGATGCAAAGAACGAGAACTGCGGTGCCGGCGATCAAAAGCGTGGTGTGTTTGATCTGTTGCCACATATCAACTCCTCCTGTTGCTGCGAAATGTCAGAGGCCGTGACTCCGGCGGAGTTATTCGCCGAAGGGATTTCGGAGACGGCGCCGGCTTCGGTTGTAGCTGGAACCAGCCGCCGGCGATTTCTTGCCGCGCAATCAGAAATTCAATCTGCAGCCGAGCTGAATCTCCCGCTTCGGCAGGGCCGAAGTGAAGCCAAGAGGCGTGCTGGGAGAGAGGGCGGCGCTGCCATGTACGTTGAACGTAGTGAACCCGGGCTGGAAGCCGAAGAGCGGGCTGACTTCGTTGTTCACGCTGGCGTAATTGGTGCGATTGGCGATGTTGAAGCCTTCCGCGGTCAGCAGCAGACTGGCGTGCTCGCCGATTTTGTGCTGCCAGGTCAAGCGCGCGTCGAAGTCAATAAAGTTGGGACCGAGGCCGGTATCGCGCGGATCGCCGATGGGACGCTCGTTTGTGATGTGATTGTTGCCATTGACCGCACCGCCCGCGAGCAGATTGAAAGGATGGCCGCTGTGATACTGGAAAATCGGCGAGAGTTGAAAGCCGGACAGGATTGCGTTCTTCCAAGGGCTGTTGATCACCCCGGCCAGAACCACTTTGTGGCGTTCATCGAATTCGGAGAGAGCGCGTTCTGCGTTCAAGTCCGTGGGATCTTGCGGGCCGAAGTCGGTGTTGAAATCGGTGCCGGTGTCGAAGGCTTTGCTGTAGGTGTAATTTCCGAAGAACGAGAAATTGTTGTTGAAGCGTTTGTGGACTTCCAGAATGCCGCCTTCATAGAGGCCGGACGACGCGGACGTGTATTGGTTATTTTGAATGATCAGCGGATTTACAAAACACGCGAAGGGCTGGTTCGGATTCGCAGCGGTCGGCGCGCACGGCAGACCTTCGGTGCCGCCGAGCGGGTCGGTTGCCGGGGTGGTGTTCCAGTTGCGATAGGAAACGGACTTGCCGTTCGCCAACGTGACGGTGCTCATCGGGGTGGTAGGCAACAGGTTGGTGTCGATCGCCACCGGGATGTGAACGGTGTGGGAATAAATGAAGCTTACGGAAACCGAGAAACCGGGAGTGATTTCGCGTTCGATTCCGAGCGATGCTTGTTGCGAATAAAGCGGCCGGTAGTTGGGCGGGTTACTGAACAACACAGTCAGGGGCGAAAGCTGACCGGTGCTCTGCACGAAAATACCGTAGTTCGCGACGTCAGCCGGCGTGATGCAAGCGTTCGTTCCCGGTGCCGGGTTTGTGCAGGTGATCTTGTTTGCGCCGGGCGCATTTCCTGGAGGCGCCGGCGTGCCAAAAAGGCCTGTAAATACCTGTCCTGCGGACTGGACGAATGGAAGAATGCTGAAGCCCGGGTCTACGTAAATGGAAATAAACCGGTTGCAAGGGCTGCTTGAATTCCCCGGAAACCCGAGGGGTATCGGAGGATTCGTGACCCCAATGCCGCAGGTCGCGACGACGTTGTTGACTTGATCGGGAACCTGCGAAGTATTGTGCTGATTCTCGACGGTGCTACGGTTTTTGTTCAAGACACCAAGGCTCAGGTCCACCTGGGGAATTTGGGCGTCAATGGGTCCGTAGAAAATCCCGTACCCGCCGCGGACTACGGTCTTGTGATCCTTGAAGGGATCCCAGGCGAAGGAGATGCGCGGGGCGACGTCACCGTAATAGGTATTCAGCGGCAGATATTGCGAATCAATTTCATAACGGAGGCCATAGTTCAGGGTGAAATTGGAAGCGATCTTCCAGGAGTCTTGTAAATACAATCCTGTTAACGGCCGGGTGTAAGCGGGATAGTCCGGGTTGCCAAAGCCTTGTTGATATACCTGAGGTGCACCCAGTGAAGCGGCTTGAAGCGAGTTGATCTCCGCCGAATTCAACGCGCCCGGCAGATTGCAACCCGCGGTGTCCGGATTCGCGGTGACGGGGCCGTTGGGGTTTGCCAAGCAGGGACTGAGGGCGACACCGGGTAGCGGTCCGAAGACGAAGCGACCCGGGAGAAAGGTATGGGATTCCGAGTGATTGCCGCGGAGAATCTCATCGCCTCCGAATTTGATGGTGTGGCTGCCGCGCACCAAAGTGACATTGTCCGCAAACTCATAGCGGCGGAGGATGGTCAGGTTGGGCAGGAATATATTGGTGCCGAGATTGTTCGCGAAGCTGGCGATCTGCACTCCTACCTGTCCAGGCTCGTTGGGGATTACGTTGAAGCTGTCGTAATCCCACTGAAAGCGAAATTCATTTTCGGTGCGCGGGCTGAAGACGTGGTACCAGGAGGCTTGAAGATTGTTGTCGTAGTTGTGGATCGAGCTGCCCGCGGAAAAACCGGTCAGCGATTGCACGTCTGGATTTTCTTCCAAATCGTGGCCGTAGCGATAGGTAACGGCAATCGAATCAACCTCGCTGAAATGATGATCCAGACGACCTGAGAACAGATACTGACGAGTCGTGTAATCGAAGAGGCCGCCGTTGGATTCCAGCTGGTTGATGAGGTAGGTGTTGATCGCGGTTTGTCCCGCGTTGAGGCCGGTGCTCTGGCTCGTGGTCAACGCAGTCTGCAGTGCACCGGCGCAGATAGCGGCGGGCAAGGTAGTTATCGTGCCATTGGGATTGTTGAAGCAGGGCACGTTGACACCATTGCCCTCTGCGGCGAGCCCGGCGAAAATGGCGTTCTGACCGGCCGTGGGACGAAAGACGTCCGTGTTTGTAAGCAGCGGCACGGCGTTCTCGGAATCCTGACGCAAACCTTCGAATGCAAAGAATACGAAAGTCTTATCCTTGTGAATCGGCGCTCCGACGGTGCCGCCGAACTGATATCGCCCGAGAGAATCCTTGATCGGCAAACCCTGCGAATCGGGGGCGGCGGGATCGAATATGGCGCCGGGCGCGAGCGCCTGAGTGAACGCGAAGGGATCGCGCGCGTCCATGGCGCTGTTGCGGAAATAGCTGTACACGGTGCCGTGCACATCGTTGGTGCCTGTCTTCGTCACGATGTTTACGGAAGCGCCAGCGGCGCCGCCCAGATCCGCACCATAGTTGCTGCGATTGACCTGGAACTCTTGCACGGCATCCTGGCTTACGGTGAGGCGGACGCCGCCGGCATCGTCACCCGCTTCGCCGCCGTCAACGGTGACGCTGTTGCCGCGGCCGTTGCTGCCGTAGAAAGAAAGTCCGCTTTGCGGTGTCTGCTTGACGCGAAAATCCTGGTCGTCCGCGAGGCGAGTGGAATCGGCGACACCGGGCAGCAGCAGGGTAAAGTTGAGATAGTCGCGACGGTCAATCGGAAGATCCTCAATATAATCCTGCGTGATGGTGTTGGCCTGGCTGCCGCGTTCTGTTTCCACGACAGGCGGGGCAGCTGAGACCTCCACCACGGAAGAGGTGGTTGCGACCTGGAGGCGGAAGTCCAGTACGGCGGCCTGTCCGACGGTGACCGTGACGCCCTTCTGGATTTGCGATTGGAATCCCGGGATCTGCGCGGAGAGGTTGTAGGTGCCCGGAGGCAGATTGGCGAAGCGATACTGGCCGTTGCTGTCAACGTTGGCCGTGAGGCGTATGCCTCTGGACACGTCCTCGGCAGTGACGGTGCCTTTGGGGATGACCGCGCCGGTAGGATCGATCACCGTTCCGCTGACACTTCCCGAAGCGCCCACACCTTGGGCGTGCGCGACTGGACTCGCCAGCAGCAAACAGCCTGCCACCGCCACGGCACATGCAAATGAGATCAGTTCTCTCATGGCTCCTCCTAATGTGTGGGACAGTTGCGAGATTTCACGGACCGGGAATGGGCGCAGGCCTGCGGCACGGCCGCGACGACGAGAAGGTGCGTCTGGCGGCGTTTCGCCAGAGCCAACCATGGGTGATGCGATCCATGATTTCCAAGACACATAACCCCCGTCCCACCCACTCCCTGAGAATTGTGAGTGTAGGTATCACATCATAGTTACTAACGTCAATAAGAAAGCTGATGCGCCATATCAGAATTTCTGATGGGGATGGCTGGGTGGGGCACTGCGGTGTCTACCGCGGATTCGGATGGGATGAATCTGAATCGTGGGAACTTAGCTCGAACATCAGTCCCTCGTGTTCGGGCGCGGGGTCACCTCGTGTAAGCGCAGCCAGAGCGCCAGCGCCGTGAAACCTATTAAGGATTAACGTCCATCCGTAGCTGCGATGGAGAATTTCAACCCAAGCGCGTGCAGCACACGGATTACGGTGCCAAACTCCGGGTTGCCCTCCTTGCTGAGAGCTTTGTAGAGGCTTTCGCGGGATAGTCCGGCTTTCTTGGCGATCCGCGACATACCTCGGGCGCGCGCAATCGTACCCAGCGCTTTCGCGATAGAAGCTGGATCGTTTGTTTCCAAGGCATTTTCCATGTAGGCATGAATGGCTGCGTCGCTGGTCAGATATTCCGCGGAATCGTAAGGGCGCGTTATCGGATCTTTTGTCTTCTTTTTTGCCATGTTCAATTCTCGAAGCTAGCCGCAAGAAGGTTTGCGGCTTTGGTATCCTTACTCTGTGTGCTTTTATCGCCGCCACATAACAGTACGATTAGCATTTTGCCGCGCTTCACAAAATGAACCCGATAACCGGCGCCGCGGTGAATTCGCAGTTCGCTAACGCCATCTCCGACAGGCTGAACGTCGCCGGCATTGCCGAGCGCCAAGCGATCAATCCGAGCGGCGATTTTAGCCCTGGCAGGTTGGTCACGAAGCCGCGCCATGCAGTCTGAGCAAGCTGCTGTTTGGCGAACTTCCATTGCCACCGGTGTATCCTATAAGCTACACAGGGTCAAGCCCGGCGGAAAGTGTCTAGCGCGGGATGAGCACGATGCGGCCGGAAACGGTGCCGTTGCGCAGTTCAGCCATAGCGTCGTTGACTTGCGCGAGCGGGCGCGTGGTCACTTGCGAATGAATTTTTCCCGCGGCGGCCATGGCCAGCACTGCGCGCAGATCCTGGCGCGTGCCGACGGAGGATGCTTGGATGCGCACCTCCGACGCGGCCATCGAAATGGGCGGGAAGCAGATTGGCTCCGCGGGGAGGCCGACGACGAGGAGAATTCCGGTGGGACGGACGCAGAGAAACGCGGTGTCGTAAGCGGCTTTTGCGGCAGAGGTGACGATCGCGGCATGGACGCCGCCCGTGCGTCGCAATTCCTTGGCGACATTCGCCGTCGTCGCGTTCAGAGTTGCGGACGCACCAAACGTTTTAGCTTGCGCGAGTTTTTCATCGGAAACGTCAATTGCCGTGACCGCCGCTCCCAGTTCCGTGCCGATCTGCACGGCAAGTTGACCCAGGCCTCCAACACCGAAGACCGCTAAACGCTCGCCTGGCTGGATTTTGGCGTGTTGCAGGGCGCGATACACCGTGACGCCCGCGCAGAAAAGCGGCGCGGCATCTCGTGAGGAAAGCGGTTCGGGAATTTTTAGCGCGTGACTGGCCGGGGCTTTGACGAATTCCGCGAAGCCGCCGTCCACCGTGACGCCGGTGATTTGTTGCTTGATGCAGAGATTCTCGTTGCCCTCGCGGCAGAACTCGCATTCACCGCAGCTCCAGTGCAGCCAAGGGACGCCCACGCGGTCGCCGATTTGCAGATTTTCCACGGAGGCGCCTTTTTTCGTTACGCGGCCGGCAATCTCGTGCCCGAGTACCAGCGGCTTTTTGATGATGCGCACGAGCTGCGGCCAATCCGCGTCGGCCAAGTGCAAATCGGAATGGCACACGCCGCAGGCTTCGACTTCGATCAACACTTCGTGCGCGCCGGGCTGCGGTTGAGCGATCTCTTCGATGCTCAGCGGCGCTTTGAATTCGCGCAGGACGGCAGCTCTCATTACGTGTGCCTCAACGAAACTGGGATTTGGTTTTTCGCGGAACAGGGCAGAACTTCCACGCCCGCAGCACCGGCTTGCAGTGATCTGTGGTTATGGTCGCGCGCCCCGCAAGAAAAATTCCACCGCATTGCGTACGCGCTCGGTGAGTTTGTGGGGACCGGTAAGATCCACGGCCCACTGCCGGACGACGGTGTTGAAAAGCCCTTCCATGAATTCGGCCAGATGCACCACTGGAAAATCGCGAGTCACTTCACCGTTTTTTTGTCCTTCGGCGATAATTTCGCGCAACAGGTTCACCGTAGCCGCCTCCGCCCCGCGCAGTTCCGGCGAGCGCACCGGGTCCATCGCGCCGGCAAGAATCACGGCTTGCCACAGCGGGCGGCCTACTTCCGTCACGTTGCCCAGAGTCTCGTAGAAACGGCGCAAGCGTTGCTCCGTGGTGGCTTTGGTGGAGAGTTCGGATTTCAAGCTTTCGGCCTGACGCGCAAAAGCGCGGCGGCCGACTTCGCGCAATACCGCCTCTTTGCTGGGGAAATAGCGGAAGAAAGTCGGCTGGCTGATATCCAAGGTTTGCACGATGTCGTCAATGCGCGTCTTTTCGTAGCCGCGCTGCCGAAAAAGATGCAGAGCCGTTTCGACGATCTGCTGGCGAAGCCGCGCCTTCTTGCGTTCGCGCAATCCGCCGATCGGCTCTTTCCGAGAGGCGGCGTGGCCGTGTTTTCTGGTGGAGTCGTCGCCATCCTCCACCATTGCTGGAGCCGACGGGGACGGCTGCCTGACGGAAGCCTTGGCGCGGGGCATGATTCCGTTCCTCCTGCAAGGTGCACCGGGGTGGGGTGCGCGAGCTATATTGTGATAGTCGCACTAACATTATAGTGACTAACGCCAAGTTGCAAGCCCCGCGTGGTTCTCTTCTTCAAGCGGCGATTAGCGATTTGATAGGCTACAACAAGCCGGCCGAGCGACGGATTTTTCGGAAGACCAGAAATGATGGAGGCGCGGGTGGGAATCGAACCCGCCCCGCTTATTGATAGGCCGTAAGTTACTGATTCTACGTTCGGCGAGATACGCCAAAATCGCCCAAAACGCGTAAGAGGGTTACGCGGAGTACCGACGGTGTTTTTGAAAAAGTTCTCCGGATTAACAGACGGACGAACCACGAAAAAAGGGGACCCTTTCTGCGTAGAGCGTTAATCGGGCGCCACGCGGTTAGCAGGTGAAAAATCCCGCCCTCACGACCCGTCAGTTAGTAGTTATGAGCCGCGTTTCCTGTCATTTCTGACAATACCCCTCGGGCGCGGCCCTAGCTAGTATTGCCCGCGTTCTTCACCTCTTCGGTAAGGGCGTTAGTAGGACTTGGCTGTCAGAACCCACGCTTTCGCCGGGCTTGTCTTGCTTACGATCTTGGTGTTTGCAGGTAGAAGAATTGCAAGATTCTCCGAACCGGGGCTGCCAATCGTAAATTCTGACCAACTTTACATCTAGGAGGACGCATGAACAGTTTCAGGCATTTGTTCGCATTGCTGATTATCCTAACTCTCCGGGGATCCGGAGCGCAGATTGCTTCTTCGCAAGAGAATCTCAGCACTTCCAGCACCGTCCAGGTCCACATGGTCATTACCGATGAGGCGCTGCGCGACGATAGCGAGCTGCCAATCCTCCGGCCAGAGAATGTGCAAGTAAACCAAGGCAAGACATCGCTGAAGGTTGACCATCTGATTCCCGCGCGCGCAGACAATGCCGCACTGCAGCTTTTTATTTTGATCGACGACACCTGCGATACCGGCATCGGCAACAGTCTCAACGATCTTCGCGATTTCATTAACGCGCAGCCCGCTACAACCGTTGTCGGCGTTGCTTATATGTCCAACGCCAGCATCCAGATTGCGCAAAACTTCACAGCCGATCATGCCGCGGCGGCCAAGGCGATCCGACTGCCGAGAGGCAATCTGTCCGCCATGGACAGTCCGTACTTATCGCTCATTAGCTTGATCAAAGGTTGGCCCGAACAGAAAGTTCGGCGGGAAGTCTTGATGGTGAGCGACGGAATCGACCGCCTGCGTACCGACCCGACGGCCCGCGCTGGATATTCGCCTAGCTACGGCCGCGCGACTCGCGCTCCGATGCCCACCACGTCCATGTCCACTGGCATGTCAACGATCAGTCCAGATGCAGATACTGCCAGCACGACGGCCCAGCGCTATGGCGTAATCGTGCACGGAATCTACGCCACCGGCGTCGGACGCCTGGGCCGGAATTCGTGGGAGGCGCAGCTCGGTCAAGGGGGCGTTGGCAAAATCGCGGACGAGAGCGGCGGAGAATATTATTCATTGGGCACGCAGAATTTGGTGAGCTTCAAGCCTTATCTGGATCGTCTGCAACGGGTGCTTGCCAATCAGTACTACTTGGTTTTCGGGGCCGTCCCGAGAAATAAGGCGGGATTGCAGCGTGTCAGGATCTCAACCGAAACACCCGGCTTTGAAATTGCGGCGGCCGACAATGTGTGGGTCCCCACCGCAAATGAGCCTGCTGCCAAGAAGTAGGGGCTGGGTTTTTTCGCTGGGAATTTCGGGTAAAAGGCGCCGAGCAGCAGAAGGATAGCATTGCGTTTCTCGGCGAAGTAAAGTGATCAATCGCGCAGCGGCGGGCAAGTTCGTCTCCTCGCGATGATGCGCGACATTCTGCCCGCCGCGTCGCGTCAAACGCCACGAGAAATCCCTATTACCTATGCGCGGCTAATCGACCGAGGTGCTAGATCCCGATTCGTCGTTACCGGACAGGTGAAGTCCTAGTACGTTAGAGATGTCCGGTTAGATTCATCGAACGGGCTTACTGGAAATCCACTTCGCGGAACCCGAAGCCCTTAAGCATTCCCGAGATCGTACCGCGCGCGTTTTCGGCAGCGATCTTGAGAATACCGTCTTGCAGCGCGGCCTGCTGGAGTTGACGCTCAGCTTCTTCGCGCACTTCGCTTTCCAGGTTGGGGTCCGGAGAAGAAAAAAGGCCGGTGTCACGCGAATATACTCTCGTCTTCGCATTGTCGATTCTTGTACTCAGGATTTCAGCCGGAGGCAGGTGAATCAATGCTTTCTGCCCTTGTAATAAAACATCGCCCGGCTGCAAGCCCGCGAGATTAATGCCCCCAACCACCTCTCCGTGCACCACCAGAAGCAGGCGGTCACCGGCTAAGAATTTCGGGAGGTACGCATTATCGTGCTCGCCCGAGATAATTTTATCCATTGTATAACTCACGGTTTCCAGTCGCTGGAGTTGCTGAATCTGGTGAACCACGGTCGGTTGATCCACCTTGATCAGCGTGCGCCCTCCGCGCAAACTGTCAACCAATTGCAGTAACCCGAGCCCGGTCGATAGCCACACCACTGCCCCAGCGAAGGCAACCGTAAGAGCCACGCCAAGGAATGCCGCCAGAATCAGCGATCGCACGCGTCGGGGGTTTTCGCGTGTCCTGTGAGGTGCTTCATGAGCGAGAGGTGAGTTGTCAATCGTCATCTCTTTGTCCGAGAACTTCAGTGTAGTCGAAGCGAAGAATCATTGCTCGGAATCACGCGGAACGTCCACCCACCATTTCCGACTAGACCCACACGACCGAGGTAGTGGGAACTGCACGCCAGATAAACGCAGCCGCTACTGGACATGTGGTCTTCGCAAAGAATCCACCTGTCAGTCATGCCGAGTACCGATACATTTTTTGAAAAGGCTTTGTCAGATTCGCATGCACGCTAAGCACGAACAAAGGGGACCCGTTCCCCGGAGAAATCGGGTGCATCTGACGAAGCGGCTTAGCCGCATTGATGAAAAAGCACAGTTGCCAGAAGTCACCGGGAAAATAGCTGTAAATTTCCTGTGTCAACCTGCTTTGTGCGCTTTTCATGACCAGCAAGTTCTCTGATGTCCTGATCGCCAACACAATCGCTATAAATCCACCAGCAACCTCCATACAGCCGCCGCCGCGTCTGTGGCTCATGTAACTGAGCCGCAGCGTCCACTTCGGAGCTACATCGATTATTCCGTATTCACTTCGAGTGCCATCCTCGTCGGGAATTCTTGTCTGCTGGTGCGTTTTTTTTGTGGGTTCGCGTCCGATTGACGAGCACAAATTCCCGTATTTAGTCCCATTTCTCGAAGATGAGGCGCGAAGTTTTTTCCTGTAACTATTGGTGCGTTGCTGGCGTGGACATGTTCGAGCGATCAAATTTGCGGACGTCAAAAGTAACTGTAAGTGTAGCGATTGTGATACCCGGTGGCGCTGGCAGTTTCGTCTTCCCACGGCTCTGCCAGCTGCCGGGTAACGCGTGCGGGGCACCAGCCGACGATTCGTCCGGTACCTCAAGCGACTCGAATCTGTCATCTACCTCTGCGACGGCGTAGGACGCTCGTGGAGAATCATCCAGTTGATGCCGAACCGATCGCGCACCTGGCCAAAGCGGCTGGCAAAGAACTCCTCTCGAATCGGCATCAAGACCTGACCGCCGTCGGAAAGGGCGGAGAAAACGCGTTCAGCCTCACCGTCGCTATCCACTCTCAGCGTCAGGTACGCACTCCGCATCGGCTCGGCATTTGGAATGTCCGCTGCCCAGACTTCCGTGTCGCCAATCGAAATGCGCGCGTGCAGCACTGCGTCCTTCCACTCAGGGCTGACGCGGCTTGGGCTGGGCGATTGAGCGTGAGTCATCACCATGCCAACTTTTGCCCCGAGATGCTTCTCGTAGTAGCGAAACGCCTCAGCGCATTTGCCGGAGAAATTCACGTAAGTATTCATGTTCATCTCTAATCTCCTTCACAGAATTGTTGTCCTTCGAACGTTTGACTTCACCGCCCATGGAAACTCATCGCCGTTCGCGGCTGTGTGATCGCATGGTCCTCTTCCACCAGGTCGTCTTCTCATGGATAGGGTCGTGCTCATGATGACGGAACGTTAGTCTTCTCATCCCGGCCTCGCGAGCCTTCCTCAAGCCGGGCCGCTTGTGCAGTCAAATAATTTCGTTCCGGAATGCTTGTTGTCCGGCCAGCCGCAGTCCGGTAGTGTTTGACGGCGCTTGCATGATCGCCGAGCATCTCGAGCAAATGGGCACGAACCGCGTCAAGACGATGATGCTCGGCGAGTCGGCCGTCGACATCGAGCGTCTTGAGTAGTTCGAGACCTTTCGACGGGCCGTGTACCATGGCCGTTGCAATTGCATGACTGAGCGTCACCATCGGACTAGGAGACACGCGTTTCAGCAATTCGTACAGCGCAAGAATCTGCGGCCAATCCGTGTCTTCAGCTCGTGCTGCCTCATCATGCACTGCCGCGATCGCCGCCTGCAGCTGATACGCACCCACCGATCCTTTCGATAGTGCGTCGGTCATCAGCTTGATGCCTTCTTCTATCTCGGCCCGGTCCCAAAGAGTCCGGTCTTGTTTATCCAGTGGGATCAGTTCCTCATCAGGCCCTGTTCGTGCCAGACGGCGAGCGTCGGTTAACAGCATGAGTGACAACAGGCCTGCCACTTCTGCATCATCGGGAAGGAGCGCTTTCGCCGAGCGAGTCAACCGGATCGCCTCACGTGTCAAATCGAGTCGCTGCAAGTGTGCTCCAATGCTGCTTGCGTAACCTTCATTGAAAATCAGGTAGAGCACATGGAGAACTGCAGGTAGTCGTTCTGCGCGTTCCTCAGGCGGAAGCAGGCAGAACGGCGCACCCGAAACCTTGATGCTTTGCTTGGCGCGGCTAATCCGCTGCGCCATTGTCGCCTCGGGGACTAGAAACGCATTGGCAATCTCCGCCGTAGTTAAACCGCCGACGGCCCGCAGCGTCAGAGCAATCGCCGAGGATGAACTCAGGGCGGGATGGCTGCACATAAACAGCAAAATGAGCGTGTCATTTGGGTCCATGTCATACGCGATATCTTGGACGGGCGCGATCGTCTCCGCATCCCTCGCGACCGCAGTTTCCCTCTCACGACGTGCAATTTCGATGCGTATCTGATCGGTCATCCGGCGGGATGCCACCCGAATCAACCAGCCGCGTGGATTGTCGGGAACACCCTCGTGCGGCCATTGCGTGAACGCTGCCAGCATGGCCTCCTGAACGGCATCTTCGGCTGCGGCGAAATCGCGAAATCGCCGCACGACAGCTCCAAGCACCTGCGGAGCGAGTTCGCGCAGAAGCTGCTCGGTCTCCGCATCTGGCAAGGTCTCGTTCACGGCAGTTCGCCGGCTCCCCCACTCATGACTTGTCGCACTTCGATTGGCATATTTAAGGGCAACCCGCCCGGACCTGGCGCCGCCGACCAGATTGCGGCAATCTCATAAGCCCGTTCTGTACTTTCGACGTCCACAATCAAATATCCGGCCAGAAATTCTTTAGACTCCGGGAACACGCCGTCGGTGATCGGCACCCCGTCTTTGCCCGCCCTCACAACTCTTGCCTGATCCGGCAGCGCCAGGCCGTTCGCCGCTACGAACTCTCCGGACTCACCGAGTGTCTTGTTCATGCCCTTCACAAATGCGAAATTCGCTGCGATATCCTTTTGTGTCCACGCACCAAAAACTCCATAACCTGCATTCGGGATGTTCATCATCAGGATGTATTTCATCTCCCTTGCTCCTTTTGATTTTCGCGCGTTTCGTGGTCTTCCGGCCATGATTGCGCGAGATCGCAGTTCGAATTTCGGGGGTCCCGATTGTGGGACCCAGTTAATTGCGCATCGGCACGCCGAGTCTACACGCTGTTGTTGGCTGCTTGAAACATCCACCGAACTCCGAATTTGTCGTTCAATGCTCCGTAAACGCCATAGAACGTCTCTTTCAGAGGGTCTGTAACTTCAGCTTCTTCTGAGAGTTTTTCGAAAACAGCCTTCAACTCCTGGAACGTCCCTCCGTTCAGGTAAAGGCAAACCGTGTTGCCGCGAATGCGAGTCTGGTCGAGCCGCAGCCAGTCCGACGCCGAAATCTCTACATTCCCGCTTTTCAATCGCGCATTGATGGTTTTCTCCTGCTGAACCGCGGGCATGTGGTCCTTCGCCGGAGAATCCTTCACTTTCATTGAAGTCAGTTCTCCGCCGAAGCAGGATTTGTAAAACTCCATTGCCTGATGGCAATTGCCATCGAACAAAATGTAGGGTGTCAGGCTCAGAATTTCATCTCTGTTGATTTGCTGCAGCTTGGTGTCCGCTCTTGAAGGAGCGGGTAGGGCCGCCAACGCCGCAGTTGCGAGCGCGGACGCGGCGAACTGGCGTCGAGAGAATTCGCTGGTTCTGGGCATGATCTTCCTCCTCGTCTGGAAGCGCCTGTGATTCGAATTTGCCATCTGCGCTTTCACGGGATAGTCGGAGCCGTCACGGTATTCTCTACATCTCTAGAAAAGAAAACTTCTATGATTAAATCCACGCTCGTTTGTCGATTACGCCAGCCCGGAACCGACGTTCGGCTCTTGGCTCTTCGTGGGTGAGCCGGAAGCAGCCGGCTCAGGTTCTGCTCTTTCGCCAAAGAGTGATTTGGCTTCGCTCACTGTGATTGGTAACGGGAAGTCGGCCTGTGTTTACTGATGACCTGCGGGAGGAGGCTTCCGAGGTATCGGACTCAAGTCTTGGTAAACGCAGCCGTTACCGGATTTTAGCGGACGTTCGGCGCGAAATTCGGCTAACTCGAAGAACTCGAAGGTTCTTCGGGCTCTCATGCATCGGCCTGATGCCAAAAAACACTGTGTCGAGGTGCGGGAAGGGTACGCGGAAGTTACGCGGGGGAAACCAACTCGCTAAGTGGCGGCAAGCAAAGGGGGAATTTTGGAGGCGCGGGTGGGAATCGAACCCACGTATAAAGGTTTTGCAGACCTCTCCCTTACCACTTGGGTACCGCGCCTCAGTCCTACAGTATATCGAAACCGTGCTGCACTTTCAGCCCGGAACCACGCGGGCATGAGTCCAAGACCCACCCGTGCTGAAATTCGACTGCGATCGAAACGCGCAACTAACGGATGTGCAGTTCATACGGCATGCGGGCTTGCACCGGCTCCATTCGGCTAACAATGTGCTGGAGCATGGATTCCAGCGATTGCGATTCGCTCATGTTGTTGTCTTTTTCGCGCTCGAGAAATTGCTCGAAGAATGATTTCTCTTCGGGATAACGGACGATGTGCACGCTCTCACTGGCGGGAATATTCGAAAGCTGCTTGGCGACTTCGATGGCGCGATCGAGCCCGCCGAGTTCATCCACCAGGCCCAGTTCCTTGGCCTGCGCCCCGGACCACACGCGGCCCTTGCCGATTTTATCCACCGCTTCGACGGTCATCTTGCGGCCCTGCGCGACGCCTTTGGTGAAATCGGCATACGTGTCGTTGAGCGATTTCTGGATATAAGCGCGCTGTGCGGGCGAAAAATTCTGCTGCGAGGAGAACATCGTGGCGTTGTCGCTGGTGGCCACATAATCCGTGCTGATGCCGAGCAGCGTGTACAGCCCGGAGACGTTGAACTTGCCGATCAGCACGCCGATGGATCCGGTAATGGTGCCGGGATCCGCCACAATTTTGCGGGCGGGTGCAGCAATCCAGTAACCGCCGGAAGCCGCGACGTCAGACATGGAAACCACCACGGGCTTCACTTGGTTCGCGAGCTCTACTTCACGGCGAATCACTTCGCTGCCCACTACCGAGCCGCCGCCGGAATCCACCCGCAGTACAATGGCCTTGATGCTGTAATCGTTGCGCGCAGCGCGAAGGTCAGCGGCCACGGAATCGCCGCCCATCACCGAACCGCCGCCGGGCGTGTTGCCGGAATCGCCGGATACGATCAGACCGGTGGCATGGACGACGGCAATTCTGGTGCCGCCTTCGTTCGAAATCGAAGCGCGATAGCGATTCAGTGAGATGGGATTCCATCCGTGGGCGCGACCTCTGAAATAATCCTGCAGCTGATCCCAATAGCCGAGACGGTCCACGATTTTATTTGTCACGGCATCACTCGATGAAAACGGACCGCGGTTCAGCAGCGCTTCGAATTGCGCGCGATCCATGCCGCGACCTTTCGAAGCATCGTTCAGATATTGATCGTAGATGCTGTGCAGCAGGCCTTCGACCTCCTCCTTATGCGCCGGAGTAAATTGTTTTTCGGTGAAGGTATTGCCCGCGGTCTTGAATTCGGCGATGTGATAGAACTCCGGGACTACTTTTAGTTTGTCGAGCGTGCCGCGGAAGAAAACCGCTTCGGCCATCATGCCGCGAATGCTTACAGGCGCGGTGGGAACCAGCCAAATTTGTTGGCAGGCGCTGGCCAAGTAATATTCGGGATTGCCGATTCCGTCGTAGCCCAGGTAACAGATGCTGGGCTTGCCGCTTCTGCGAAAGGCCAGCAGATGGCTGCGAATTTCGTCGAGTTTGCCCCAGCCCGTTTCCAGCGGCGCGATGCGCACGACGAGGCCGGTAATGTGTGAGTCTTTGGCGGCGGCGTCAATCGCGTCCACGTAATCGTGCAGCACCGGAACCGTGAAGCCGTTGAAGGCGCTGAGAAAATCGGGGGCGCGTTGCTCTTCAATCTGGCCGGCTGCGTCGATAACAAGGACGGAGTTCGAGGTCAAACGCAGGCTGCGGCTGGGTTTCATCGCCACAATACACAGAATGACGAGAAAGACCGCAAGAACGATGACGATGATTGCGCGACGCTGGCCCCAGGTCATTTTCATTCACCTCGTTGAGGATTACTGCGCGGGGAACCGAGAATAGACAAGGTAGCACCGTGGAGCGGAAAACTCCACTTGGGGCCGCGTGGGAGCCCCGAGGGCAAGTTTTCTTGGAACGCGGAGCGGAAATACGCGATGAAAAACCCGGCCCGAGGTTATGCTAGCGGCGGTGAGGTGGAGTGGCCTTGAGAAACGGCGCATGAAGAAAATCAAACTTTTGGCGAGCGTGATTGCCGGCTTAGCGATGATCGTTTACGTCGCGACCGGGTTGCGTTTGGCGTCGTATGCGCCGCAGCGCTCGGACGCTTATCTTTGGGGCGTTTATCACGTGCATTCGACGATGTCGGACGGGTTGCAGTCGCCGGAAGAGATCGCGGCGCAGGCGCGCGCGACGGGCGTGAGCCTGGTGCTGCTCACAGATCACGGCAGGCCGAACCTAGCGTCATCCAGTTTTCGCAAAAGAATTGATGGCGTGACGATTGTGGGCGGGTCGGAAGCGAGTTTGCCGGATGGACATCTGACTTTTTTCGGCACGCAGGAGGTGCCGGGTTTTCGGCTGTCCTCTTTTCCGCCGGAAGCCGTGGACGACGCGCGTGGGTGGGGAGGATTTCCGGTGCTGGCGTATCCCGACGATCCGGATTACGGGTGGCGTTATTGGGATAGCGATTTGCGCCCGGGCGGGATTGAGGTGTTGAATCTGTTTACTTGTTTGCGTGGCGCGGCTTGGGCCGATCGTCTGCTGCTGGCGATGTACTATCCGTTTTCGCATTTTTATTTTTTGAAGAGCATTACGGTTCCGGCGGAATCCCTGGTGCATTGGGATAGCTTCCTGCGGCGGGACAAGATTTGGGGATTCGAAGCTTCGGATGCGCATGGCGGCTTTCGCATTGGTTCACGGCTTTCGATGAAAGTGCCGTCTTACGCAGACACGTTTTCGTTCGTGGGGATGGGAATTTCTCGGCGGTACCAGTTTGATCCGGAAGCGGCGGTGCGCAGCGGAGATTTTTTCAATTGCGTGCGGGGGGCGGGCGAGCCGGAGCGGTTCGAGTTTTCGGCGCATCAAGATTTTCACGATTTTCCCAGTGGCAGCGACGTGCCGCTGAATTCCAGCCTGCACGTGGAAGTGCGTGCGGAAAAGCAGACAGTGCGTGTGGTGTTGAAGAAAGATGGCGCGGTAATGCGCGAAGTCGTCGCGGATCATTTGGATTTGGAAAACGCCGGCGCGGGAGTCTATCGCGTGGAAGTATTTCTGATGGCGCACCCTTTGTTGCGGGCGGACGTGCCGTGGATTCTCTCGAATCCGATTTTCGTGGGCGTTGGACGTGCGCCGTTGCCGGCACGGCATTTCACGACGATTCGCGCGCGGCTGGCGTTGCCGTCGTCGCCCGCCCGCCCGAATTAGCCCTTTGAAATACGAACAACGGGTTTGGTCTGCTATAATTCTGGACTCAGATTATGGATTTCGATCACCTGACAACCTTTCTGGAGATTTCGAAGCTGGGCAGCTTTTCGCGCGCGGGGCAGAAATTGTTCCGTTCGCAGCCGGCGGTAAGCGCGCAAATACGTCAACTCGAGCAGGAGTACGGGCAAAAACTGTTCGATCGCGTCGGCAAGACCGTGAAATTGACGGCGGCGGGCGAAGCGCTGATCGTCTACGCGAACCGACTACTGAATTTGAAGGAAGAATCGCTGCGCGCGGTTTCCGATTTGTCCAGTTCGCCGCGCGGCACACTGAATATTGGCGCGAATGAAGCGACTTGTCTGTACGTGCTGCCGGATTTGTTCGCGGCGTATCACCGGCAATTTCCCGCGGTGCAAATCAGCATTTACCGGAATTTCAGCCGCAAGGTGATCGAGAAAATCGAAGATGGCACGGTGGACGTGGGGATCGTCACGCTGCCTGTGAAATCGCCCAGCCTGAAAATTCATTCGATCTTCCGCGATCGGCTGATGCTGATGGTAAGTGCCAGCAACCCGCTGTCGCGCGCGAAGGGCGTCACTCTTAGCGAAATTGCGGAGCAGCCGCAGATTCTGCCGAAGACCGGCTACACCCGGCAATTATTCGACAAACTTTTCCGGCCCTATCGCTCGAAATTGCGGATCACCATGGAGCTCGCCAGCGTCGGCATGATCAAACGGTTCGTTGCCGCGGGCCTGGGAGTTTCGATCATCAGCGAAAGTTTCGCGAAGGACGAAGTGCGTTCGGGCGAAGCGAAACTGATCCCCATTTCCGACGTGCAGCTCACCAGAGAACTCGGGCTGGTTTACCGGCGCGACCGGACTTTGCCCCGAGCAGCGGCCGCGTTCGTCACACTGCTGCGTCAACAAAATTTTCCTGTAGATGGCGGACACGGTTCCAGCAAGCGCTGAGGGTTTTCTCTAGAAGCAATTTGGCGCTGTTGCTATCCTGCGCAGCGACAGCGTTTTTCCTAACACCCGACTGCCGCTCTCTAGAACTACCTCATCTTCCCGTCGTTTATCTCGCGCGTATTCCTACGAATGTTCAACAACCGCCGATTGTGTCAGCGTGGGTCGGGGCACTGTTGAAGCCCCAGGAAAGGACGCTACATGAGCATCGCGGCCCGACCTCGCACCTCCGCCCTCCTGCCTCTGCTGTCCACCTGAAATCAATCGCCAGCGAAACATAGTCGAAAGCCAATGCAAATCATTGAAAACAAACGGCAGCGCCATGAATCAATGGCTAGTTTTTGTCCTGTTTTTTGCCATTACCAAGCCACGGGCGCCCAGTTCCGCCAAGCGACTTGGGGGATCCTTGCAGGCTGAAACTTCGCGCATCCAACATCCCACCGAACGCGTACCATATAGGTAGATAGAATTGCGAAAGCGGGGAGCACCGTGCTCGTTAAGAAAGCGCCCGATCTTACGTATAGTGATGTGACGCCCAAGAGCTTGTACATGGGGCGGCGCAATTTTCTTTTCGGCCTGGCTGCGGCGTACGGCGCGGTGGTGGGCTATAAGAAAGTGACGCGCTTGCTGGAAGGACCGCCCACCGGTTCGAAGCCGGTAAAGCTGATGGGTGTGGCGAAATGGCCCGGCAGCACCGACGAGAAGGAAACTTCGCTGGAAGATGTAACGCACTACAATAATTTTTACGAATTCGGTACGAGCAAGACCGATCCCGCCGCAAATTCCCAGAATTTCGTCACCACGCCGTGGAGCGTTTCCGTCGAAGGAGAAGTAAAAAACAAGCGCACGTTCACGATCGACGAAATGATGAAGCTGGCGCCGCTGGAGGAGCGAATTTATCGCCACCGCTGCGTAGAGGGGTGGTCCATCGTGGTTCCCTGGATCGGATATTCGTTCAGCACGATCATGAGATTGGCGGAGCCGACGGCGAAGGCTAAGTTCGTCGCGTTTGAAAGCTATTACAGCCCGAAGCAAATGCCCGAAGGAGGCTCGGCGGGAATTGAGCTGCCCTATGTCGAAGGATTGCGGCTCGACGAGGCGATGAATCCGCTGACGCTGCTCACCGTGGGAATGTACGACGAGACGCTGCCGAACCAGGATGGCGCGCCGGTGCGCCTGGTGATCCCGTGGAAATACGGATTCAAGAGCATCAAATCGCTGGTGCGCATTCGTTTCGTGAAAGATCAGCCGCCGACCACATGGAATATCTCGAACGCGCACGAATACGGTTTTTACTCGAATGTAAATCCGACGGTGGACCATCCGCGCTGGTCGCAAGCCACCGAACGCCGCCTGGGAGAATTCCGGCGGCGGCCCACGCTGATGTTCAATGGCTATGCTGATCAGGTGGCCAGCATGTACGCGGGCATGGACCTGAAGAAATATTATTGAGCGTGAACCTCGCGTGAATTCCGTCCTCACAAGCAAATGGACAAAGGTCGTGGTGTTTGTGGCGAGCCTGACACCCTTCGGGCAATTGCTGTGGCGCGCTTTTCACAACGGCCTGGCGGGATTTCCCGACAACATGGATTTCGGCGCGAACCCCATCGAGTTCATCACTCATGCAACGGGCGATTGGACGATTCGTTTTCTGATCATCACGCTGGCGATTACGCCGCTGCGGAAAATCCTGCGGCAGCCGCAATTGATTCGTTTTCGCCGGATGCTTGGGCTTTTCGCGTTCTTTTATGCTTGCCTGCACTTCGGCATCTGGATTGGCCTCGACAAATTCTTCGCGTGGTCTGAAATGTGGAAGGACGTGCAGAAGCGCCGGTTCATTACTGTGGGATTTGCGGCGTTCGTGCTGATGATTCCGCTGGCGGTGACTTCGACGGCGGGGATGATCCGGCGGCTAGGCGGCAAGCGCTGGCAGATGCTGCATCGCGCCATTTACCTCAGCGCGACTCTGGGCGTTATTCATTATTATTGGCTGGTGAAATCGGATCACCGCAAACCTCTCGCGTACGCGGTGATCGTCGGAATTCTGCTGGCTTGTCGTTTGGGGATGTGGATTTACGGGCGCGCGCACCGGTCTGCCACGACTGGTGCAGCTCGGCCTGAGCCTTCGACCGCTGAAACGGCGTAACCGCAGACCTGCGCAGCGCGCCATGGTGTGCGCAAATACATCCTTGCTTCGTCATCGCGTCATTTCCGCCACACATCTTCCGGCGAATGAATGCCATCCAAAGGTACGATTGCTTATTGCGTTGCAAGCGCGAACAATAGAGCGGTATGACGAACATGGCTCGCGAAAACCCAATCCGCAAGGACGCCGAAGAGCTGGTGAACAGCATCACGCACGGCGTGGGACTGGTGCTGAGCGTTGCCGGTTTCGTGGTGTTGCTGACGCTTGCGATAATGCACGGCAGCGCGCTGCGCATCGTGAGTTGCGCGATTTACGGCAGCACGCTGATCTGCGTGTACGCGGCGTCCACGCTTTATCACGCAATCGCGTCGCCACGATTCAAGCGCGCACTGAAAATTTTCGACCATTGCGCCATCTATCTGCTGATCGCGGGGACGTACACGCCGTTCCTGCTGGTGAATTTAGGAGGTGGCTGGGGCTGGTCCCTGCTGGGCGTGATATGGGGTCTCGCAATGGCGGGCATCCTGCTGAAATTTTGGTTCGTAGATCATTTCAAGATTTTTTCGACCGCCGTGTACCTGGCGATGGGTTGGCTCGCGATCATCGCGGTGAAGCCGCTGCTGCTGCACGTCTCGACTCCGGGAATCGCCTGGCTGGTTGCCGGCGGGATGATGTACACGGTCGGTGTGGCGTTTTTCGCCGCGCCACGCCTGCGCTATGGCCATGCGATCTGGCATGTGTTCGTGATGGCGGGAAGCGTCTGCCATTACATTGCCGTGCTTCTGGCCGTGGTGCGGGTGGCCAAGAACTAGCGCACTTGTGGTACGCGAATTGCAACTCTCCTGGCGGGACCCACGTAAATCCTTTGGAGTCGGTGGACCTCAGTTTGCTTGGAGACCGTTACCTGCTCGATGTTCGGCCCTACTGTCAGGCAGAGGGCACGGACACGGCGAACCACGGAATGTCGCGGCCATAATCGGAGGGCAAACTCTCCGTCATATAAATTGCTGAAAATAGACCGGTTGTGTTTGGGTTCGACGGATGGTCGGGAAGACTTGTGGCGTGATGCGCGTCGAGTTAGACCGTGACCGGATGATCCGGATTGGCGGCTCCGTTTCGGACCCTGTTCCGAAACTGCCCTGTTGGGCAGGTGATTTGCACGCATCTGGCGCGTAACATTAGTGTCATCGGTTTTCTCGGGTGAAGCGCACGACGAGGGACGGATTTCGACGCGCTTGAGTTCGCGCGGCGGACCATACGTCGTTCTCGTCTACAGCACCAACAGGCAATCAGCGAGGACTGCTACTTGAGAAATCCCAGAAATTTGCTGCTGTGCGTTCTGCTGACGGCAGTGTGCGTTTCCCTGTTTGCATGCGGATACGCTGGCACGCCTCCCGGTTTCAAGACTGATCCGGGTGGAACAGCTCCCACGATCACGCAACAGCCGGCCAGCCAGTCGGTAACCGCGGGGCAATCGGCGACTTTTTCTGTGATGGCGACGGGTACCGCGCCGCTCGCTTATCAGTGGTACATGAATGGAGCGGCATCAGGATCCAATTCGAACACATTCTCGGTTGCGCGGACCGCTACCGGCCAAACCGGGGCACAGATTTATGTGCTGGTGACAAACGCGGCCGGGTCGGCGCCGAGCGCCACCGTGACGTTGACTGTGACTGCCGCGGCGACTGCTCCAACAATTACGCAGCAACCCACGAACGATTCTGTAACCGCGGGGCAGCCGGCTGCGTTTTCGGTGGTGGCGACGGGCACCGCGCCTTTGACTTATCAGTGGTACATGAATGGCACCGCCGCTGGCACGAATTCGAACTTGTTTTCGATTGCGCAGACGACCGCTGGGCAGACGGGCGCGCAGATTTATGTGAAGGTGAGCAATGCGACCGGAAACGCCACCAGCGCCACCGTGACGTTGACTGTGACTGCCGCGGCGACTGCTCCAACAATTACGCAGCAACCCAGGAACGATACTGCAACCGCGGGGCAGACGGCGGCGTTTTCTGTGGTGGCAACGGGCACCGCGCCTCTGACCTATCAGTGGTTCATGAATGGCACGGCGGCCGGGACGAATTCCAGCACCTTTTCGATTGCGCAGACGACTACCGGCCAGTCTGGCGCGCAAATTTATGTGAAGGTGAGTAATGCGACGGGAAGCGCCACGAGCAATACGGTGACGCTAACCGTGAACCAGGCTGCGCCAACTGCTCCCACGATTACGCTGCAGCCTGCGAACCAGACGGTGACGGTGGGGCAATCGGCCACATTTACGGTGACGGCGACGGGCACGGCGCCGCTGATCTATCAATGGTTCATGAATGGCAGTGTCGTGGGAACGAATTCAAATTCCTACACGATTTTGCAAACCACGCTAGGGCAGACCGGCGCGCAAATTTACGTAACCGTGACCAATGTGGTGAACACCGCGACCAGCCAGACCGTGACGCTTGCCGTGAACGCCGTGCAAGCCAGCACGGTGAACGTGCTGACTTATCATAACGACGTGGCGCGCACGGGCCAGAATCTGAATGAGAGCACACTGACGGCCGCCAACGTGAACTTCGCGAAGTTTGGGTTATTGAGCAACCTGTCGGTGGATGCGGGGGTGGATGCGGAGCCACTGTACGCATCGAATCTGACGCTCGCGGGCGGCGCGCACAATGTTCTCTATGTTGTCACCGAGAACGATTCGGTTTACGCCTTCGATGCGGATACGTTCACGCAGTTGTGGCACGTTTCCGTGCTGGGTGCGAATGAAACCGCCAGCGATAACCGCGGATGCGGGCAGGTTTCGCCGATCATAGGGATTACCTCGACGCCCGTGATTGATCTGAGCGCGGGTACGCACGGAAAGATTTTCCTGGTGGCGATGTCACTCGACAACAACGGGAATTATCATCAGCGACTGCACGCGCTGGATCTCACCACTGGCACAGAAATCAGCGGCAGTCCGGTCACCGTGCAGGCGACCTTCCCGACGACGAGCGGCACGACCACGTTCGATCCCAAGCAATACAAGGAACGCGCCGCGTTGCTGTTGTTGAACGGGGTGATTTATACCACCTGGGCTTCGCATTGCGACGATGGACCGTATCAGGGATGGATCATGGGCTACAACGAGACGACGCTCGCGCAATCGAGCGTGCTAAACGTGACGCCCAATGGCAACGAGGGCGCGATCTGGATGGCAGGTGACGGCCCCGCGGCAGATTCTTCCGGCAACATTTATTTTCTTGACGCCAATGGAACGTTTGACGACACCCTGAACGGCAGTGGATTTCCCGAGCATGGCGACTACGGCAATGCGTTCATCAAGATTTCGACGGCTAACAATAGCCTGAGCGTCGCGGACTATTTCACGATGTTCAACACCACCTCGGAATCGAACGGGGACGAGGATTTGGGATCGGGCGGCGAGATGCTGCTGCCCGATTTGCAGGATGCGCAGGCCAACACTTGGCATCTCGGCGTCGGCGCCGGGAAGGACGGCCACATCTACGTGGTCAATCGCGATTTGATGGGCAAATTCAATACGAATAACGACAGCGCCATATATCAGGAAATTGATTCGAGCGGCCTGGGCGGCGGTGTATGGTCCATGCCGGCTTATTTCAACAACGTGGTGTATTACGGAGCCGTCGGCGACCACTTGAGAGCATTTTCCATTGCGAACGCGAAATTGACCGCGCCCGCGAGTTCCTTGAGTTCAGAAAGTTTCGGATATCCGGGGACGACGCCGAGCATTTCGGCGAACGGGACCTCCGCGGGAATTGTGTGGGCGGTGGAGAATAATGGCGGGGGCGTGCTGCACGCTTACGACGCGACGAACCTAGCGACGGAGTTGTACAACAGCAATCAGGCCGCGAATAACCGGGACAATTTTGCGGACAACAAATTCATCACGCCGATGATCGCCAACGGGAAAGTGTATGTGGGTACGCCCAATAGCGTGGCCGTGTTCGGACTGCTGCCGTAGCGAGGCGTGCTTCGAACAGCGTGGCTTCAGGGGCTGAGGCCCCGCCCTTCCAACGAACCACTTGTCAGGCGCTAACGTCGCAACTGTTTTAGCGTTGTCTCAATTGCGGCGATCACTTCGGGAGAATCGGGGGTGACGTCGGGTTCGAAGCGCTTGACGACATTTCCGTTGCGGTCCACCAAGAACTTCGTGAAATTCCATTTGATTTCGCCGACGAGCGCGGGATTGGCCTGCGTGGTCAAATAGGTGTAAAGCGGAGTCCGGTCGTCGCCCTGCACCGAAACTTTGGCGTACATCGGGAACGTGACGCTGTACTTCGTCTGGCAGAAAGTTTTGATTTCCTGATTCGTGCCGGGTTCCTGGCTGCCGAAATTATTGGCAGGGAAGCCGAGGATCACGAAGCCCTGGTCTTTGTATTTTTCATACGTGGATTCCAGCGCGCCGTATTGCGGAGTGAACCCGCAGCGGCTGGCGACGTTGACCACCAGCACCACTTTGCCTTTGAAATTCGCGAGGGCCAGTGGCTTGCCGTCAATCGAAGGAAGCGTGAATTCATAAATGCTCGAAGCCGCAAAAAGGGAAGCGCTCATCAGCAGGGCCATCAATCCTATAAAGTAAGCGCAGGAACTCCCACTTCGCGAAAACCGCATCTGGTCTCCTCGGGGACTTCCGATTTCAGCGTCGCTACGCGCGTAGCAGAATACCGCAGCGGAGCGCGGCTCGCAATTCCGGCGGTTTATTCGTAACGCAGCGCGACGAGCGGATCAACCTGTGTGGCGCGGCGTGCTGGAAAGAAGCAGGCAGCCAAGCCGACGCCGAGGATGATTAGGGCGACGGCGGCGAAGGTCCAAGGGTCAGTGGCCTTAACGCCCGAGAGCTGGTTCGCAATAACGCGCGTGAGCGCCAAGCTGGCGAGAACCCCCAAAATGATGCCGGTCACAATCAGCGTCAGTCCATTGCGCAGGACCATTGTGAGGATGTTGCCTTTCTGCGCGCCCAGCGCCATCCGAATGCCGATCTCGTGCGTCTGCAACGAGACCGTATAGGCCATGACGCTGAATACTCCAATGACGGCGAGCAACAGCCCGATGCCGGCGAAGGCGCCGAACGTGATCGAATCGAATTCCGGCCCCGCGTACTGGTCTCTTTGCAAACGGGCTTCGACGGACTCGGCGTGTGACACAGCGATGTTGCGATCCACCGCCCAAATTTGCTGGCGGATGGTGGGCAGCAGCGAATCCGGATTCACAGCGGTGCGAACTAGGATGGCGCGGTCGCCGATTGCAATGATCGTGTGCGGGACGTAGGCCTGCGACATCGGTGGGTCCTGCAAGCCGCGATTCCTGACGTCGGGGACCACGCCAATAATGTCAAAGTACGCATCCTTCAACTCGGGCAGTTCATCCAGCGCATTGAACTTAATCTTCTGTCCCAGAGGATCGTCGTTGGGGAAAAATTTGCGGGAGAAGCTGGCGCTGACGACGGCAACGTGACGGCCGGAGGCGACGTCGCTCTCGTCGAAGAGTCGGCCGCGCAGCAAGGGTAGGCCGAGCGTTTGGAAATAACCTGCGCTGCACACGTCCATGGCGGTCGTCCAGCGCTCGGAATGAGTTTTTCCAGAGACGGTCAGATCGCTGTCGATGCCGCCAGCCGGTGGCGGCGCGATGGTCACAGTGGAGGCAACCACGCCGGGTAGCGCTTGGAGATGCTCGAAGATTTGCTGAAAGAGAGAGTTTTTCTGTTGGGCCGTGTCGTAAACGCCTTTCGGAAGATTGAGCTCCGCGACGAGAATGTTGCGCGGATTGAAGCCGAGATCCATGTGATCGAGCGCGACGAAAGTGCGCATCATAAGACCCGCGCCGACGAGCAGGACGATCGAGAAAGCCAACTCCGCAATCACTAAAGCAGCGCGCAGCTTGCCGTGCCGAAAGCCTCCGCCCGAGCCCTTGCCCGAGCCGGTGAGCCGGCTTTGCAAATCACCGCGCATGACGTGGAGCGCGGGCGCAAGGCCGGCAAGCATGGTGGTCAGCAGAGTCACGCCCAACGAGAACAACAAAACTTTGACGTTCAATCCGATCACCGCTTCCTGCGGAAGCGCACCGTACGGGACCAGGGGCACCAATTTCTGGATTCCGACATAAGCGAAAATACATCCGGCCAAGCAGCCAGCCGCCGCCAAGACGAAACTTTCGACGAGCAACTGGCGAATCAGCCGGCCGCGGCTGGCCCCGATGGATGCGCGGATGGCGATTTCGCGATCGCGGGCGGTGGCGCGCGCCAGCAAAAGATTTGCGACATTGCTGCAAGCAATTAACAGCAGAAGACCGACCGCGCCAGCCAGCGGATAAATCAGACTCTTGAACGGGCTTAATACCCTGTCTGCCAGAGTTCTTGCGGTAACTTTAAATTGCTGCGGATATTCGTGCGGAAAGATCTTCGCAAGCTGATGGGCAACTACGTCTAGGTCGGCCGACGCGGCCATCAGGCTGACGCCGGGTTTCAAGCGTCCGACGGGCCACACAGATGCGTTCTTGAGATTGGGGTCGCTGGCAATCTGGGTGAGGTCCATGGGGAACGGAATCCAGATGTCCGGCCAGCCCCAGCGGAATCGCGGTGGCATGACGCCGACCAGAGTTCTGGGAGTTCCATTGAGGGTGAAGCTCTTGCCCAAGACGCTTGGATCCGCGTTGAATCGCTCGCGCCATGTTTTATAGGTCATCATAAAGACGGGTGTAGCGCCCGCCTTGGTGTCCCCCGTTGTGGCCAAGCGGCCCAGAAAAGCATTGGTGCCCATAAAAGTGAAGAGGTTCGGAGTGGTATACCAGGCGCTGAACTGCTCAGTGCCTTCGCCAGTGTTGTAAAGCACTGTTCCGCCGCCGAAACCTCCGAATCCGCCGGTCATGTCTGCGAGGACGTTGTTGCGCTGGCGGAAGTCCAGGAACTCCGGCATGGACATGGCTTCGCGGCCTTCTTCGCCGGATTGGGTTGCGTCGTGGATCGCGAAGCTCACGATCTGGTCCGGGTTGTCGTAGCCGAAGGTATCGAGGATGACGCCATACACGGCGCTGAAAATGATGGTGGCCGAGCCGATGCCCAGCGCGAGGGCGAGGACGGCGAGCAGTGTGAAGCGACGGTCCTTGTGGAGGCTGCGGACGGCGTAGCGGAGATCTTGCCAAACCCAACCCAGGAGTCGTTCCAGAGGCCACCTCCCCGATGCCAATTACGCGAACATCATACGCCCGGACCGACGCGAATTTGCAACGAGCGTTAGCCGGAAACCACTGCGCTGGTTAGATTCGCAGGCGGGATAAAAAGCTGCGAGGGGTGTGGAACGTTCGCCAAAAACACTGACGCCCCGTCGGCGCCGTGCCGCCAACGGGGCGTCAGGTACTTCACCAACTACGAGATCGGCAACCGTTCCGTCAGGGCCTGGCTTGCACTCGTGCCCAGGTAAAACATTGCGTTGAGCCCTTCGACGGAAACTGCTGCCAGCGTGCGGCCGTGGCCCGAATTTCGCACCAGCAACGCGCTCTGGCTGGCCCGGCGATTCGTCGGCACTTCGCGCACGCGAATGTTCATGTCAGCGCCGTCGCCGTGGATGGTGACTACGCGTCCGGTCGCTTCGAGCTTCACGGAAACCAAGTACTGCCCGGCTTTCAAATTTTTGCCTGCGCACTTGGCGTTGTAAGGCAGCGTAACTTTGCCCTGAAAATCGTCCTGCGTTTGGTTCACGTCGTCCACTGCTGCCACCAGCGCGGGCCGTGCGGCCGGCGCTTCGTCGGCGGAGAATGCGAAAGAGTCGGGCATCACGTCAGACTGCGCACGCGCCGTCACCGGCAGCATGCACGCAAGTCCCAGGGCCGCTACATACAGCGAAGTCTTCACTACCGCCGTCATTTTCATTTTCGTCTCCTTCTTGCTTTCGATCTTTAATTTCAAAGTTTTCATTTCGTTCCTCAATGCACGCGCAGTTTCGTACGAAACGTCAAATCGTTCAATGCAACGGAGGTCGTTTGTTCGTACAACGGGGGTAAAGCCGTAGTGGACTGAAACTACGTGGGTTATCGCCAGCGGTGCTCGCAAGCTTGAGTTCCCGTCGCGCTCGAAGTAAACTTCCTCGCCCCAGCTTGGCTGATGCGCGACGAACTCCCTTCCGAAGGTAGGCTCAGCTTCGACGCCTACCACGTTGACCTCCGCACGGGTGAGCTGCGTAAACATGGCCGAAAAATCCGTCTCGCTGGCCGGCCCTTTCAGATTCTCGCGTTGCTGCTCGAACAGCCGGGCGAATTGCTCACGCGAAAGGAATTGCAGAGCCGTTTGTGGCCCGTGGACACGTTTGTGGATTTCGAGCACGGCGTGAACGCCGCGATCCAGACGCTGCGGCGCGCGCTCTGCGATTCGCACAAGAATCCGCGTTATATCGAAACGCTGCCGCGCCGCGGCTACCGTTTCATTGCAGCGGTGGAAAGAATTCATGCAGGCGCGTCGGCGAAGGGTTCTTCTGTTGCTAGCGCTGCGCGATTAGCTGCTGCCGAGCCTCGTGCTGAATGGGTCGGGCAGGTGGCCACGATCTGCGACGAAGCCGGCCGCAACTATGTGCTGCTGCCCGTCACGGAGGAAGTTCTTCGTGAATTGCGCGATTGCGAAACGGCCAAGGACGATCTGGGAATTTCTCTTCTAGTGGCTGGCGAAAAACTACTTCTCGTCGAATGTGGAACCAGAGTGAAGATTCTGGACGCGAGTAATGCGGCGCTCGGCTGCAAGGTGCGTATTCTGGGAGGCCAGTTCGTCGGCGAACAGGCGTTCGCTCTCCGTGCTCATCTTTCAGAACTTTCCTGAATGCTCAGCAACGATCGAAACGTACAGCTTCAGGGGCTAAAGCCCTTCTCCACGCTAGGCGTGACGGCGGGGTCGAAGCCCGGCCCTGCCGGGTCACGCATTTGCGCGATGACTTCTTGTGATTATTCTCCGTCGGGATGAATTCCCAGGTCGTCGTTCATTTCGCCGGCTTCCAGTGGCCGGATGCACACTTGCTTCTGATCCACGCTGCATTGATATACCTGATAGGCAGGCAAATCCTCCGGCTGCATTTCGTACGAGCCATCTTCCATATTCACGGCTTCATCAAAACTGAACATCGCGTAGCGGTTGCGCGGCGTGGCGCGCACGCGGAACTGACCCGAGGCAGGCTCGTAATTGCCGTAGCTGAAGCAGTGGCCGATGCAGGCGCGATCGGCGATATGTTGCACCAGAACGCGCGATTCGGGGAACGGCGACTTGAGCGTGGCGAGAATACGCGAGTTGCGCGGCACGGTGCGCACGAGTTCTTCAACCTGTGCCTCCATCCGATTGATGGTCCCGGCGTCCTGGTACAGGAATGTGAAAAAGACCGCAGCTATCGCGCCACATGCGAGAAGGTGCCATTTGCGTGGCTGCAATGCTCCGAGCAAACAGCAGAGTAGGACCGCGGAAACCGAGGTGAGGCGTTCGGTCAGTAGCGCGAGCGCGGACGGCTGCTGCGGAAAACGTATCCCGTCGGGCAGCAGGATTACGGCTAGGCCGACGATGACGTAGAGTTGCAGGGGAATCGCGAGGCCCGTCCAGTTCAGCTTGCCCCAGGAGCGAGCAAAAAAAGCCGCGGCCACCGCGCAGAAAATGAACATCAGTAGCGCGAATTCCGGAATCGCGTAGCGCGGGCCGAACAGCAGTAGTTGATCCGAGCCGTTGAAGAAATAGAAGGGATCGTCGCGGGTCTGCACAATATCGTGGTGCCAAAAATAATAGCGCGCGGCAAAGAGCACCACGCCCGCAGCAGCCACCAGCGAAATCTGATAGCGCCGGGGAACCGCTTGGGCCATCGCGACGTACGCCGACGCGGCGACGAGCCATGCGAAGCCCAGCGGATGCGCCAGCATCGCCAGCGGCGCAAGCGCAACAGCGATCCAGCGCTCCCAGCCGCGCCCACGCCAGAAAATTGCAATGCCGAAAAACGCCAGGCCCAGCGAAACATAGAAATTCAGGAACCCCATCTCGAAGGAATATCCGTAACTGAACATGGCGATGGCGGGGCAGAGCAGCCAGGGCGCGCGTCTGGCGGCCGCGCACACGAAGGCGAACGCACCCCAGAAGAAAATCAGCACAGCTAGCGATACGGCAATTTTTTCGGCGGCGTGTAGAGAAACAAAACGGCCGAGGCCGTCGAGCACGAAATCGAAGAGCACATTATTCCAGCGCGGCGCGAGCCATAGGCCGGGCGCGTAGCCGTGTCGGATGAGCTGCGCGAGCCACGCGTTGTAGAGGTGGCTGCCCAGATCACCGGCGGCGATGTTGCGATGCCAGAAAACAGGCGCGAGGACTGCGGCGGAAATGAGCAGAAGACGCCGTATGTGTTGCCGCACGAACGCGACGGCGTGGGCGAGGGCGGATGCGCGTGATTCCGTTGGCGGAATGCTTTTCGCGATTTCGTTTTCAGCTGGGTTGGGCGGGTTTGCGTGGTTGCGCTGGGTCAAGAAGGGCGCCTTGGCGAGCGCGAATGTGTGCGCGGCATCGACGCAAACATATCACGAGTTGAGTTGGCTGCGGCCGGCCAACACGCTAGGCCCCGGGTGAATCGTGCTGCGGCGTGATTTAGGAATTCGAAGGCAACGTCAAAGTCAACGGCGCCCGCCTAAAAAGCAGGCGCCGCTACGAGTTCAAAGGCAGCGACGACTGGGCGGTTCGACGAGCCTAAACCTGCGCATTGGATTGGCGAGCCAGAGCAATGTCCCCGAACCTCGTCGAGTAGTGATATAAGGATTCCGCGGTGCCGCCCCGGGGCGCCCGCGGGCACGACGATGCATGGGAGGTCGTTTATGAGCGATCCTAATATCTCGGATATTGCGAAAAAGGCGGTGGGCTGGTCGATTTTTGTGAGCGCGGTAATGATAGTGGTCGGAATTCTGGCGATTGCCATGCCGCTGGAGGCCGGCCTTGCCGCGAATATTTTCGTCGCCTGGATGCTGATTTTCGCGGCGGTGGCTCATTTTGTTTTTGCGTGGTTCACGCGACGCACCGGAAGCGTGTTGCTGAAGGTGTTGCTGGGGATTCTCTATCTGTGCGTGGCGGTTTACCTGCTGGACCACCCGGCGCGCGGGCTCGCGACGTTGACGCTGGCTCTGGCGTTTTATCTGCTGATCGAAGGAGTATTCGAGATCGTGCTGTTTTTTCAGCACCGTCCTGCAACCGGGTCAGGCTGGTTTCTGATCGATGGCATTGTGACGCTGATTCTCGGCGGAATGATTTGGGCGACATGGCCATCGAGCACCGAGTGGGTGCTCGGCACGCTCGTGGGGATCAGCATCTTTTTCAGTGGCGTGACGCGTTTGATGATTTCGCTTGCGGCGCGGCGGGTCGTCACGCGGGTCGCGTAGGTGCGACGAACTTGTAGCGAGGAATCTGTAGCGGCGGGCTTCAGACCGCCATCGATCCGCGGCTCAACACCGATGGCGCACTGAAGTGCGCCGCTACAACTGCCTTACCTTGGCCTCAAAGCCGTTCTTGAGTTTTCCGACTTGAATGCCAACGAAAAACTAAGCTTCTTGATCGTCTTTTTTTGGTGCGTAGGGATACTTCGGGGGCTTTTGCATGTGGGAAGTGCGATAGGCTTCGAGTTCCGCGTCGGTCAGGTTGAAGTGGGTCTTGTCCGGGTGATTTTCCGTCGCGGCGAGTTCCAGGTGCAGGCGGTGCGAGCAAATGTCCGGCGCATCCTGAAAACGGACGCGGCGCGTATTGAACGCTTCATTCGGAATGGTCAGAGTGAATTCGCGCGGTTCGGTGGCGGATTCGCGAACGGTGAAAGTATATTCACGGCCCTGGGCCTTGGCCTCGAATCCCACGAATTGCACGATGACGTTGTTGTTGCTCATTTTCCAGCGGCCGCCACGGCCACCGGTACCGCGACTTTCTTCACGCGCTTGGCGCGCTTGCGCTTCGGCGGTGTGCCTTCGGCGATTTCGACCACCATGATGCTGGTGACGAACTTCTTCATGCCATGCAGGTCGAAATCAATCGAAGTGCGGTCGTTATCGGATTCCGTGATGACGCCCAAACCGTATTGGAAGTGCTTGATGTACTGCCCTTCGGGAAGTGCTTTCAACGAGGCTCCTAAGACCGATGTTGCGTGTGCGAAAAAAAAGGGCGAACCGGCGGATGCCGGCTCGCCCCTCTTCGACTAGAGGCTGGTGACGTTCGCTGCCTGCAGACCCTTCGGTCCACGGGTAACTTCGAACTCAACCGCTTGCCCTTCGTTCAGCGACTTATAACCTTCCGCCTGAATGGCCGAAAAGTGGACGAAAACGTCCTCGCCGGACTGGCGCTGGATGAATCCGAAGCCCTTGCTGGCATTGAACCACTTTACTGTTCCTTGTTCTCTCACTGATTTACTTCCTTCTTTTTAAGCTATTTGTTTGCTTCTCGACCGCCTCCAGCCGTAAAGCGAAAGAGGCTGCAAGTGTGAACTTGCAGCCCCTTCGATCGAATCTAAAGGTGTTACAAGAGCAACAAACGCAGCACAAACATAGCATGGTTTGGTCGAACACCCTAGCGAATTCGTAGCGAACTGAAACGCTATTGGCGCCGGAAAAGCTTCTGGTGTTGCTTGGAGTTTCCCGCGAGTGCTCGCTCGTTCAGCCGTGCGGGCGCGCGGAATTAACATCCGATTGTTGAATATGCCGACCCGGGAGTATGATGGGCGCCTTCCATTCGGCCCTTGGTCCGGTCGTGGGCCAGCCTGTGGCCCCGGCGCTTTGCAGCACGCTTTTTTGGAGGCTCGCCATGAAAAAAAAGCCCCTTATGATTATCGGCGGCATCGTCGTGGTGTTGTTCTTAATCGTCCTGGCTCTGCCGCTTTTCATCAACGCCAACCAATTCAAGCCTACTCTGGAAACGCAGTTGGCCGCAGCGCTGGGGCGCCAAGTGGGAATTGGGGATATCAGCCTGTCGATCTTTTCCGGTGGAGTGACGGTTTCGGATGTTTCGATTGCCGATGACCCGGCGTTCAGCAAGTCGCCGTTTCTGACCACCAAATCGCTGAACGCGGGCGTTGAACTTTTGCCGCTGATCTTTTCGAAGAAACTCGAAGTGCGTTCGCTAACGGTGAAGGATCCGGAGGTGAATCTGATCCACGCTGTGAACGGAACGTGGAACTATTCGAGCTTGGGCGGGAGCGCCGCGAAGAGCTCGACCAAGAATCCAGCGTCGAGCGCGGGCGGTGCTCCCGGAACAGAAGCTTTGAACGTAGGGAAACTCAGCATCGAGAACGGGAAAATTATCGTAAGCGCCGCGGGCTCCGGTGCTAAGCCGAGCATCTACCAGAACGTTGACCTGGAAGCTTCCGATCTTTCCTACACTTCACAGTTTCCTTTCAAGCTGACGGCCACTGGGCCCGGAAACTCCGCACTCAAACTGGAAGGCAAAGCCGGGCCGATGAATTCTTCAGACGCTTCACTGACACCGCTGAGCGCCACGGTGGAAGTGCAGCATTTGGATTTGGCAAACACCGGTTTTCTGGATGCGTCCTCCGGAATCGGCGGCGTGGTGGACTTTAAAGGCGACCTGAGTTCGGACGGAAGCCAGATGAATTCCAAAGGCACCGTGAAGGCGACCAAGCTGAAAATCTCCGCGGCGGGTGCGCCTTCTTCCGTTCCGCTGAGTGTTGATTACGCCACCACCTACGCGCTGAAGAGCCAATCGGGAAACTTGAACCAGGGAGACATTCACATCGGCAATGCGCTGGCGCGTTTGAACGGCGCTTACAACACCGCGTTGGAACCTACCAAGGTCGATATGCGGCTGAACGCGCAGGCCATGCCGGTGACCGATCTGGAAGGGTTTCTTCCGGCGGTCGGAGTGGTGGTGCCTTCCGGCTCGAAGTTGCAGGGTGGGTCGCTTACTGCGAACCTGACGGTGACCGGCCCCGTGGACAAACTAGTCGTTTCCGGGCCGATCAATCTCTCGAATGCGAAGCTGGCGGGCTTCAGCTTGAAATCGAAACTCGGCGCGCTGGGATCCATTCCCGGACTCAGTGGTGGCGGTGGTGGCGGCGGTGGATCGGATACGGATATTGAAACGCTGAGCGCCACCGTGCGAAACGATCCATCGGGAACGAAGATTGATAATTTGGATTTGGTGATGCCGTCGCTTGGAACGGTCACGGGAAATGGGACCGTCAGCGCGGCCGGACAGCTGAACTTTAAAATGGTAGCGAATCTGTCGGGCGCCGCGGGTGCGCTCACCGGCGCGGCAGGTGCGGGCGGAGGCAAGTTAGGCGGAGCACTCGGTGCTTTCACCGGCGGCGCAGGCGGCGGTGGCTCGGGCCATGGAATCCCGTTCATCGTACAGGGCACCACGTCGAATCCGCAGGTGATTCCTGATGCCAAAGCGATGGCCGTCGGCGCAGCCAAGGGTGCGATACCGGGTGGCCAAGGCGGCACCAGCGGCGCGGCAGCTAGCGCTCTCGGTGGTCTGCTCGGGAAAAAGAAGACGCCTCAGTAACTGGAAGGCTTTTTTTGGATCACGGCGCTGGGGGTTGAAGCGAGCGCCGGAGACGAGCTGCCGCGTCTTACTGCCGCCGATTTCCCGGGCCAGTCTGGAACAACGAGGCTTCGGCATCGCTAAACAGGGTTCGCAGCGCGCGTAGTACGAAGCGAATCAAGATCGCGATCACGCAGAGTGCCAGCAAAACGATCGCGCTACCCACGTAAGGGTGTCGCGTGACGATCCACATCAGGAATATCACCAGCGCGTCTTCGGCCGTACTTAAAGCGAAATTCGAGAATGGCTCGGGCGAATGCACGATGGCTGCACGCGCCGCCGTCTTCCCGCCATGCGCCGCCAACGCGATTAATCCACCCGCGAAGGTCGCCGCAATTTGTTCCCACTGAGGTAACTGCGACGTCGCGGCATACGCCAGAAACGCCGCGACGGGAACGCGCACGAAGGTGTGCGCGGCGTTCCAGAGCAGATCAAATAGCGGAATCTTGTCCCCGACGAATTCCAGCAGGAACAGCACACCGCAAATCGCGATAATTCTCCAATCCCGCAGCCGGTGCAGATCGGGCGGCAGCGCCAGAACGTCGAAGTGTGCCAGCAGGCCGAGCATTCCGACGGTCGCGTACACGTTCAGACCCGCCGAAAAACTGACGACGACCAGAATCGCGGTTAGCTCGGTGCCGGACGGGACTAACGGGGATAGGAACGCGAGATTCATGGATTAGAAAAGTATGCGCCGCGCGGCGTGCAGCACGAGGCTCGCCGCGTGAAGGATTCTGCTCAGTTCAACTCAGCGCGACAGCGGTCAGCACTGCGGCGACCGAGCGGCTAGGTCGTTGGTTTTTGCTTCGCGATTACCAGATCTTTGATTTGGTCGTAGGTGGCCTTGGGGACGACCTTCTTTCGAAGCAGATCGGTCTTGGCGTGATACGGGCGGTTGTCGATAATCTTCTGCGAATATGCCGCGCCGATCCCGGGCAAGGCGTCGAGCTGCTCTTTGGTGGCTGAATTCAAATCCACCAGATTGGCGCTGGCGGAAGGTGCCGCCGCGGATTGCGCCGCCGCGGAATGACTGTGCGGCAATACCGGGACAGACAGAACGAATAGCAGCGATGCCGCAAACACCCAGAACGAGAGACCCAGTTTTCGCTTCATGAAAGCACTCCTTTTTTGCATTACGACGCAAAATTTCGGTACGTAGGCTCGACGCCGGCAGCCTGCGACGCCAGCACGCTTGCCGGCGCATACAATAACACCGAGGACCGCTTTGATTCTACGGCGACCGCCGTCTAACTCTTGCGACACGCCAACGAGATGCGCCCGTACGGCGCATATCGCTTCTCGCCCTATCACGAGTGCAGCATCTTCGTGAGTCAAAATGCCGGACTAACCGAAAGCGGAAATAGGCATCCGCGTGTTTCGCCGGCAGCTTCGCAAGCTTAGCAAGTTCAGCCCTCTCTGCATTGAGTCGTCCCCCTTCATGGTTCGGTATGAAATGCGATCCGGCGCCGGCCCCAGTGTGTCTGTGCGCGAGCGCATTCCCTACAGCTGCCGGCAGCGGCGCGATTTGCATTCATGAATGATTCTGCGAGGTGTTTTGGATGAAGCGCATTCTGTTCGTGGATGATGAACCCCGGGTGCTCGAGCAATTGCGGCAAATGCTGAAATCGTAAAAGGACCAGTGGGACATGGCCTTCGCGCCCGGCGGCAATGCTGCGCTAACGCTACTGGATGCGTCGCCGTTTGAAGTAGTCGTTTCGGATCTTGCGATGCCGGGAATGGATAGCGCGGCCCTGATGAAGATTGTGTGCGAACGCCATTCGGGCATCGTGCGAATCGTGCTTTCCGCTCCGCAGGCGATGGAAACGGTGCTACGGGCCGTTCCGGTCGCCCACCAGTTTTTGCTGAAGCCGTGCGATCCGAATATGTTGCGCGTGGCGGTGGAGCATGCCACGAGTCTTTCGAATATTCTGAGCAGTAAATTGCTGGCGAATTTGATGGGCTCCGTGAAAGACCTGCCGGTGCTGCCGCGCACCTACATGGCGCTGCGTCAGAAACTCGCCGAACCGGATGCAGCCATGAGAGACGTGGTCAATATTGTCGAACTGGACGTGGCGATATCAGCAAAGGTTCTGCGGCTGGTCAACTCGGCGTTTTTTGGCTTGCCGCGCGAAGTCTCGTCGGTAAGAACGGCCGTGGGTTTTCTGGGCATTGACACGCTGCAGAACCTGGTGCTCTCGGCGGGAGTGTTTTCTATTTTCGATCAGCTGGCGAAATTGCCGGGTTTCTCTTGCGAAGGGCTGCGGGCGCACTGGCAACTTACCGCGAAGCCTGCCGGACAGATTCCCGCGTCGGCGTACGTACGGGGAATTGCCGTGGTTGCCGGCATGCTGCATGACGTCGGAAAACTGGTGCTGGCGAGGCGAGCCCCGGAGCATTTCAAGCGTGCGCTCAAGGGTAGGGAGACGGAAGGGCGTCCTTTACGTGCGGTGGAGGCGGAACTGATGGGCGTTTCACATGCCGAGGTGGGAGCCGATCCGCTGGGCATCTGGGGGCTGCCTTCGCCAGTCGTTGAGGCGGTCCCGCATCACCACCATCGCGCGCCTGTACCGCAGGATTCTCTGGATGCCGTCGGCATCGTGTATACCTCCAACATTTTGGCGCATCAGGTTGCGGATCGCGCGCCCTTGCCGGAATCCTCATCGCAACTGGAAATTGGCCCTGAGTACTTGGACCGAATCGGCGTTAGCGAGCAGTTTCCCAGCTGGCAGGAAATGGCGAAGGCGAGCGTCCATAGCTCGGATCCCGCGGAAGGAATTGCCGCGTGCACAACGACGGCGCGTTCGCGCCTGGTGCCTGTCACCTGACGAACCTCCCGCAACCTCGGCATTCCACGAACGCGCCTCCTCTGTCGCCACAAACTTGTTCGGCCCGCTATGTCACCCTTCTAAATAGCCAGTAAACAACCCCAAGCCCCGAATTTTTGGTTACAATAGCGTTCGCGGCGGGGTGGTGATTCTTGTCGGACCGGGTCGGTAGGGCGGGTGGGGTCGGCGGAGCTTCCTCAAATCTCGTCGGAATAAGCCGAAGGCATCGGCGCGGCTTTCTCGGGTTGGTGTCTGCGGCGGTGCTCACCACTGCACTGGGGCCGCTGCTGGCCCAGCAGATATCTTCACGCCGATCCCGTGTTATGCGGCAGGCGAGTTCCGCGGAACCGGTGCGCAGGCGCGCGGAGTGGTTTTTTCGGCAGCGCGCTTCTGCGAACGGCCATATTCCCAGCACTCTCTTGCTGCGCGCCTTCGCGCGCAATCGCAAAATGGTCAGCGAGAACGGCACTTTCGTCGAGCGCGCCGCCACGCTTAAGCCCGATATTTCTCCTTCGCTACAATTCTGGACGTCGCTCGGTCCTCAACCCACTGCGAACACCGAGTTCTTCGGAAATGTGTCTGGTCGGGTCACCGCGCTCGCTGTGGAACCCTGCGATACGACGGGAAACACCGTGTACGCGGGCGGCGCCGACGGCGGCGTGTGGGTCAGCTTCAACGCGCTCAGCGGCAGCCCAGTTACCTGGCAACCGCTCACGGATAATGAGCGGTCACTTTCGATCGGCGCCCTGGCATTGGCTCCCGAGCCGTGCCACATGTTCAACGGTCACGCGCAAAGCAATCTGATTCTGGCGGGAACCGGAGAATCGAACTACGCGCTGGACAATCTGTATGGCGCGGGGGTGTTGCGTTCCTCCGACGGCGGTCAAACGTGGGCGCAGGATTCGACGTTCACAAGCAGTGCTTCGCAAGGGCCTGGTGCGAGTGGCCCGTACATCGCGGCGCTGGCCGTGCAGCCGCATCAAACGAATCCGGTAGTGCTGGCGGCGGTGCAGGGAACGGATTTCTCGGCGGGCGGCTCACTGCCGTCTGGTGTGTGGCGTTCGACCGATGGCGGAAACACTTGGACCCGCGTGCAACCGGGTGGCGGCGCGAGCAGCCCGCCATACAATCCGGCGACGGATGTGCGTTTTGATCCCAGCGATTCCTTGGGGCTAACGGCTTACGCGGCGCTGGGCGATCCGAACGGCGACACGGACTCGAAAGCATCGTGTTCGAGCGCGCCTTGTAACGGGGTTTATATTTCGCAGGATGCCGGGATCACGTGGAATCGAGTGGCGGGACTCGACGCGACATCCACCCCGTCGGGGTACGGCAGCATCTCACTGGCGATTGCTCCGGGTAGCTCGCCGGCGGTTTCGATATTGTATGCGGCAATTGCCGACGCCAGCACGAATTCAGACAATCTTCTTGGCGTGCTGTCCGGCACAGGAATTCAGCCCAACGGAACCGGTCCGGCGTTTACCGCGATTTATCCCGCCCCTTCCAATTTGCCGGATTTCTGCGCGCCGCAGTGTTTCTACGACATGAAGCTTGCCGTGGTTCCCGGTACTTCCGGCCAGACGATTTTCGCCGGCGGCTCCGCGCAACCGGTGTTTGCCGAAAACGCATTCGGTCATTCGTCGCTCTTTCGTTCGCTCGACGGCGGAAATACCTGGGGAGACATGAGCGCGGATGGCAGCGGCAACAACACTTCGATTCATGTCGATATTCATGCGCTGCATTTTGCAGTCGGGGCTGGGGGCACGGTCCTGGCTATGTTCGCGGGCAACGACGGCGGCGTGTGGTCGTCGCAAGACGTTTTCAGCTCCGCGACGGCTCCCGGCAATCAGCACTGGGCCGACCTGAATACGGATACGGGCATTGCCAACACATCGCTGAACCTGACGCAGTTTTATCCCGGGATTTCGATTCATCCCGCGACCGACCAGATTATTTACGGCGGAACGCAAGGGAACGACGTACAGCAATTCGGCGGCTCGCTAGATGCGAGCGGCACCGAGGCTTGTCCTTACGATGGCGGCTACACGGCGATTGACCCGCAAGCGCCCAGCACAATCTATGCGGCATGCAGTTATCTGGGTGGCCCCGGCACGCTCACCAAAAATATTCTGAATGGCGTGCCCGGCACGGATGGCATCAATTGGCCCGCGATAGACAACAGCGGAATCAATTTCGCGGACAACGCTGATTTCATTCCTCCTCTCATTCTGGACTCCAAGACCAGCCAAAATTTATATTTCGGCACGTATCGCTTGTACCAGACGATGAATGGCGGGACGAGCTGGTCTTCGATTACTGGCGACCTGACGAGCGACAATACCAAGGATTTCGTCACCACCATTGCTGTGGCACCGAGCAGTTCGAACACAATTTACGCGGGAACTTCCGATGGACGGATATGGCAGTCTGCGCAGGCACTGACCGGCGCGACAGACATTCACATGGTGAACCAGGCGAATCAGCCGGCGCGCAGTGTGACGGCCATCGCTGTGGATTCGGCCAACGCGAAAGCGGCGTTCGCGGCATATTCCGGTTTTTCCTGTCCTGGAGTAAGCGGATGCGACGGTCTGGGGCACATTTTTTTCACGAATAATTCCGGCGCCTCCTGGCTCCAGATGGATGGCAACTTGCCGGACGTTCCAGTCAACGACATCGTCATTGATCCCAGCGATGCGACAGACAACACGATTTACATCGCCACGGATTCCGGAGTTTATGCCAGCGCGAACGCAACTGCCGGCGGCGCGACCACCTGGAGCGTGCTGCAATCCGGATTGCCGAATTCGCAAGTGCTCGCGCTACGGTTGCGCAACACGTCGCGAACGCTCGTCGCAGCGACGCACGGGCGCGGCTTGTGGAGCTTGCTGCTACCCAATCTGCCGAACTTCGCACTCACGGAGCTGAGCCCCGTAGCGGCCACCACCGGTTCCGGATCGTTTCTGCTCTCAGCTACCGGCAATGGTTTCACGTCGCAATCCGTGATCAATTTCAACGGCACTGCGTTGCCCACTACCTTTGTCAATGCAACCAGCCTGACGGCAACGGCGCCCGCTACGGCAGTGAACTGCGGCGGGGGAATGCCGGTGACGGTTTCCGATCCGGCCCTGGGCTCAACGAATACGCTGACGTTCAGCTCCGTCGGCGAGACGTGTGATTTTTCTTTCGGAGCTACGGTTCCTGCGAGCAACACCACGAGCGCCGGTGGCAGTGCAAACTACCAGGTGAACCTCAATGCCGTGGGCAAGCCCGGTGGCCTCGTGCAGCTATCGTGCAGTGGTCCGCCCGCCGGCATCACTTGCAGTTTCACGCCGAATCCGGCGACGACTTCAGCAGCGGGAACCAGCGTGGCGCTAACGATCTCCGTTCCGACGACAGCGAGCTTGCCGGTGTCGCCACTCACCCGGCCTCGCTCGTCGAAAATCGAACCCGCGCGGCTCGACTTTGGCGCTATGCTCGCGCTTTTTATTTTGTTCATCGCGCTGAAGAGCTCGGATCGCGCGCGGGCCCGAACGGCTTTGGCATGTTTATCGGTGATCGTGCTGCTCGGGGCGATGCTGGCCTGCGGTGGCGGCGGGGGTGGTGGTGGCGGTCCAATCCCGCAGACATACCAGATCACGATCCAAGGGGTGGACGGCAACTTCCAGCATTCAACTACGGTGCAACTCGTGGTAGATTAGCCCTCGTCAGCGCCCCAGTCGGCTTGTGCACCCAGCCGTAGCCACTTTTCGTTCGGGAGGAGTTCCGCCATGACCTGCCCGCAATGCAACCAGCGTATCCCTGCAAAAGCGCTTTGGACACCCGCGGGGCTCTCGGGTGTGGTGTGTACGAATTGTAACGCGGCGCTGTGTCCCAAGCCGATTTCGGCAATATTGGTTTTTACTGTTTCGTTCGGCCTTGGGGATCTGGCGCTGATGTTGCTGCGGCACAAGGGCGCGGAATTCTGGCTGGCCTGCTTAGGATTTTTCGTGGTCTTTGCAGCCGTCTTCGCGCTGGCGGCGCCGGTGTTTCTGCGCATGCGCTTGAAGGACCACGGCGACCCGCATCTGAGCGGCCACCGCGCCTGAGTCTGCTGCTCGCGAGCGGGACGCATTCGAGCGTCGGCTATAGCATCTGGCGCAGCACGTACTGCAAAATTCCTCCGTGCCGGTAGTAAGAAACCTCAAACGGCGTGTCTATGCGCGCCAAAGCGTTGAACCGAGTTTCCTTGCCCTGAGCATCGCGCGCCGTGATTTTCATTTTCTTGCGCGGCTCGAAGTTTCCCGCCAGTCCTTCGATCGCGAATATCTCCAGCCCGGTCAGCCCCAGTGATGCCAGAGTTTCTCCCGGCAGGAATTCCAGCGGCAATACGCCCATGCCCACCAGGTTACTGCGATGGATGCGCTCGAAGCTCTCGGCGAGCACCGCGCGGACGCCCAGCAGAATGGTGCCCTTGGCGGCCCAGTCGCGCGACGAGCCGGAACCGTATTCCTTTCCCGCGAAAACGATCAGCGGGACGTGCTCATCGCGATATTTCATGGCGGCGTCGTAAATTGACATTTTCTCGCCGCCGGGTTGGTGAATCGTCCAACCGCCTTCGGTTCCCGGCGCCAGCAGATTGCGCAGGCGAATATTGGCGAACGTCCCGCGCATCATCACTTCGTGATTGCCACGGCGGGCGCCGTAGGAATTGAAATCCTTCGGTTGTACACCGTGCGCCATCAGGTATTTTCCCGCAGGGGTGTCCGCAGGGATCGAGCCAGCAGGCGAAATATGGTCGGTGGTGACGCTATCGCCCAGCACCGCCAGCGCGCGCAGGCCCTGCAAATCCTGCAGCGCGGTGGGCTGCAGCGGCATGTTTTCGAAATAGGGCGGGTGTTTGATGTACGTGGATTTTTCGTCCCAAGCGTACAGGTCGCCTTCGGGGATTGGCAGCGCGCACCAGTGTTCGTCGCCCGTAAAGACGTCAGCGTATTCTTTGCGGAACATCTCGCTGGTTACGGAGGAGCGCATGGTCTTCTCGACTTCGTCCGGCGTCGGCCAGATATCGCGCAGATACACCGGCTTGCCGGCTTTGTCGTTCCCTAGCGATTCGTTGACGATGTCAAAATCCATGCGCCCAGCCAGCGCGTAGGCCACCACCAACGGCGGCGAGGCCAGATAATTCGCGCGGCACAGCGGATTGATGCGGCCTTCAAAGTTTCGATTGCCGCTCAGAACGGAGACGGCCACCAGATTATTGTCCTTGATCGCTTTTCCGATGGCGTCCGGCAGCGGGCCGCTATTGCCGATGCACGTGGTGCAGCCGTAGCCCACCAGATTGAAGCGCAGCGCATTGAGAGAGGGCCACAGACCGGCTTTTTCGATGTAATCCGTGACCACTTTCGAACCCGGCGCGAAACTGGTTTTCACCCAGGGCTTGGTTTTCAGGCCGCGCTCGACAGCTTTTTTTGCGAGCAGCCCGGCGCCAAGCATCAACGAAGGGTTCGACGTGTTGGTGCAGCTGGTAATCGCCGCGATGACGACCGAACCGTCCGCCAGATCGAATTTGTCGCCATTATTTTGCACGCTGACGTGCTTTGGCTGCGCAGTCAGCGTCTTTTCGAACGACGCCTTCGCCTGCGTCAGCGGCACGCTGTCTTGCGGACGCTTGGGTCCCGCCATGGTTGGTACAACGCTGGCGAGATCGAGTTCGAGCCGGTCAGAGAAAATCGGATCGGGCGTTTGATCCGTACGGAACAAGCCTTGGTCTTTCGTGTAGGCTTCGACCAAGCGAACGCGTTCATCATCGCGCGCTGTGAAACGCAGATACGCGAGCGTTTCGCTGTCCACTGGAAAAAATCCCATCGTCGCGCCATATTCCGGCGCCATGTTGGCTATGGTCGCGCGGTCGGGAAGCGTTAAGCTCGAAAGTCCCGTGCCGTAAAATTCCACGAATTTTCCGACCACGCCTTTTTTGCGCAACATCTGCGTAACGGTGAGAACGAGATCGGTCGCCGTCGCGCCTTCCGGCAACCGTCCGTGCAGTTTGAAGCCGACCACCGCCGGAATCAGCATCGAAAGCGGCTGGCCGAGCATGGCTGCTTCCGCTTCGATCCCGCCGACGCCCCAGCCGAATACGCCGAGTCCATTCACCATCGTGGTGTGCGAATCCGTGCCAACGAGCGAATCCGGAAACGCCAGCCGCTTACCGTCGTGCTCCTGACTAAAAACAACCCGCGCCAGATATTCCAAATTTACCTGATGGCAGATCCCCGTATCCGGCGGCACGACTTTGAAATTCTGAAATCCCTTCTGGCCCCAGCGCAAAAACGCATAGCGCTCGATATTCCGCTGCATTTCCAAGTCGGCGTTAAATGCGAACGCACCCTCGACTCCGAATTTATCCACTTGCACGGAGTGGTCGATCACCAGTTCAGCGGGCAATAGCGGATTGATTTTTTTTGGATCGCCTCCGAGCTGCCGCATGGCCTCGCGCATGGCCGCCAGGTCCACCACCGCCGGAACGCCGGTGAAATCCTGCAGCAACACGCGCGCCGGCATGAAAGAGATTTCTTTTTCCGTCGCGCCTGCCGCGCTGGAAGGATCCCAGCCCGCCAAGGCATGAATATCTTCGGAAAAAACGAACTGACCGTCCTCGTGCCGCAGCAAATTTTCCAGCAGCACTTTCAGCGAAAAGGGCAGCCGCGAAATATTGCCGATTCCGGCGCGCTCCAGCACGCTCAACCGGTAAATTTCATACGAATCATTGCCAGCGCGCAGCGCGGTTCGCGTACCAAATGAATTTTTCTTTGCGGAGCTCATGCGGGGATTAATTCTCCTCTCTTCCGAACTCTCCATTTTAGCGCACTACGGTCCGGGTTCTGGCGCGAATTTCGCGCTCGGGCGTGGCAATGTGCGCATGCGCTGAAGCCGTGATGCGGCAGGGAGCTGCTTACGATTCCTGCGAGTGCTTGGGAGGTACGTAGCTGTCCGGCAGTTTCGCGCCTTCGCCGAAGAAATAGGTTTCCATCTGCTCTTCCATCACCTGTTGCGATTTCGGATCCAAGGGATTCAAGCGAAACTCATTCATCAGCATCTTGGAATGTTCCACCCACAGCTTCCAGGCTTCCTTCGAGACGTTGTCGTAAACGCGCTTGCCGATTTCGCCTTTCCACGGAATGCGATCCAGTCCCGGCATTTCCCGGCCGAATTTTACGCACTTCACGATATGTGGAGTTTGCGGCGCGGCTTGCGCCGAGGCAGCAGCTCCCGGATTTCCTGAATTTTTCTCGTCGGCCATGGACGTCTCCTTGCAGACTGTGCTGCAATTCAAGATACTGCATCGGCGGGTGAAATTCCAGTTGAGGACCCGGCGAACGGCGAAACCGGCCCGCACCGATGTCCTGTAGCAGGGCATCCGTAGAGTTGTGATAGGCTCTTGTGGAAGGGCTGTTGTTTTAATAAAACATGAGCGTGAGTCCGGCCGGATAGCGCCGGACCACCGGGAACGTCATCATGAATACGAAAGCAGTCGTTGCTTCCGAGAGTGCACCAGCAGGTGGTTTCTTCTGCGAAGTTCCTTCCGATCCTTGCGCCATTGTGATGTTTGGTGCGTCGGGCGATCTGGCGCGCCGCAAACTTCTGCCCGCGCTTTACGATCTTTCATTCCATGCTTGTCTGGGGCCACGGTTTCGTCTGTTGGGTTTCGCGCGCACGGAAATGACTGACAACGATTTCACCCAGAAGGCCGGCGAATTCCTGCCCACAGGAAACCAAGCAGGCGCACAAGACAGCAAAAAGTCCGAATTCCTGAAATGTCTGCGCTATTTTTCAGGGAACTATGACGATCCCGAAGCGTTCCGTCGCTTGGCGCAGCGCCTGGAAGAACTGGATAGCGAAGGCCAGCTCGGCGGCAATCGCCTTTTCTATCTGGCCACACCTCCGGAAGTTTATTCGCACGTGATCGAACAACTCAAGAAGGCCGGCCTGAACAAACCGAAGAGCGAAAAATCCTGGGCGCGCATCATCATCGAAAAACCGTTTGGGCACGATTTGGAATCAGCGAAGGAATTGAATAAAAAAGTCCTGGAAGCATTCGACGAATCGCAGGTGTACCGCATTGACCACTATCTAGGCAAAGAAACCGTGCAGAATATGCTGGTCTTCCGTTTCGGCAACGGTATCTTCGAGCCTCTGTGGAATCGCAACTATATTGACAGCGTCCAGATTACTGCCGCCGAAGAGCTGGGCGTCGAACGCCGCGCGGCATTCTATGAGTCGGCGGGCGCGCTGCGCGATATGATTCAGAGCCATGTGCTGCAGCTCACTTCGCTGACCGCCATGGAAGCACCGGCAACGTTCGATGCCACCGCCGTGCGCAACGAAAAGATTAAGGTTCTGCAATCCATCCGGCCGTTCACTAAGGAATCGGTTTGGAAAGACGTGATCCGCGGCCAATACGGCCCCGGCCAGGTAGGTGGAAAGCCGGTTCCGGGATATCGCCAGGAGCCGGGAGTGAAGCCGGATTCCGCGACGGATACGTTCGTGGCGTTGAAGTTACACGTAGACAACTGGCGCTGGAGCGGCGTGCCATTCTATTTGCGCACCGGCAAACGCCTGGCGCAGCCGCTCACCGAAGTCGCGATCCAATTCAAGAGCGCGCCACACATGGTCTTTCGCGGCGAGAGCAACGAAACCAACTCGCTCGTTCTGAACATTCAGCCCAACGAAGGTATCTCGCTCTCCTTCGGCGCAAAATCGCCGGGAGCGCAGATGCGCATTCAGCCCGTGACCATGGATTTCAAATATAAAGATGCGTTCGGCGGCGGCTCGCGCCCCGCTTACGCCACCCTTATTAATGATTGCATCCGTGGCGATGCCACGCTGTTTGACCGCGCTGATAGCGTCGAGGCCGCCTGGACATTGGTGGACCCAATCCTGGAAGCATGGAAGAATGCCTCGCCGCCGCCTTTCCCGAATTATCCGGCCGGTAGCGACGGCCCGCGGGCGGTGGAAGATTTGGCGGCTATTGACGGCCGCCATTGGCGCCCGCTGTAGGCAATTCTCGTGTCCATGCACGGCACGGTCGATTTTCTAGCTCGGAGGCCTAAATGATTTTGGCGGGCGACCTGGGAGGGACCAAGGCGAATCTCGGTCTCTTCGATATAAAGGCGGGGAAGCTGGTCCGCGTCGCCGACAGGCGTTATGCCACGCAGCAACATTCCGGCCTGGAAGAAATCACCAGCGATTTTTTGAACGGTGCAGGAGCGAAAATCACCGCGGCGTCTTTCGGAATCGCCGGTCCGGTAGTCAACAATCGCGTGCAGGCGACGAATTTTCCCTGGGTCGTGGATGGCGCGAGCGTCGCGACGCATCTGCACTTGAATCACGTGCGCCTGGTGAACGACGTCGAAGCCGCGGCCTACGGCATCGGCGTATTGGAACCTGGCGAACTGGAAACGCTGCACGCCGGAGTGCCCTCGCCACACTCGACGCAAATCGTGATCGCAGCTGGCACGGGTCTTGGCGAAGGCATACTTTTCTGGGACGGCCATCGGCACGTTCCCATGGCAACGGAAGCCGGTCACGCAGATTTTGCTCCGAACACTTCGCAGCAAGCCGACCTGTGGAAGTTCCTGAATACGCGCCAGGATTGCGTCAGCGTGGAGACGATTTTGTCCGGCGGTGGTTTTCAGCGCGTGCATGAATTCCTGAATCCAGACGTGCGGCATCCAGGATTCGATGATGACGGCGAGGATCCCGCGCCGGAAATCACGCGCCGCGGACTGAGCGGCGAATGCCCGGTGTGCGCCGCGACGCTGGATCTGTGGGTGGAAATCTACGGCTCGGAAGCAGGCAACCTGGCGTTGCGTACAATGGCGCGCGGCGGCATTTACATCGCGGGCGGAATTGCCTTGAAAGTGCTGCCCAAGCTGAAAAACGGAAAATTCGTCGCCGCCGTAAAGCACAAGGAAAAGCTTGAATCGTTCCTTGTGCAAATTCCCATCCACGTCGTACTGAACGAGGAGTGCCCGCTGCTCGGCGCCGCTTCGGTGGCTTGGAAAAATCTCTAGCAGGCCACTCCGCACGGGTGGCTCGACTCTCTGACGAAGAAACCAAGAAGGCTGTCATTCCCAGGGCGTAGTTTGCCCGAGGAATCTGCTTTTTCCCTGACGTTTGCGTGAACCGCAGATCCCTCACCTGCTGTCGCGGGTTCGGGATGACATCCACTGCACCTCATTCGCACGCAGGCGCGGCAGTTCCTCTTCCAGGGACCGGCCCCGGTTCGCCCCGCGCTTACTCGAAACTTCCCGTCACGCCCTGGAACCCGTGGCTCGCCTGTTTCAGCAGCCACTTCGCCACGCGAGCAGCGTCGTAGCAGTACGCCACATTGTAACCGAGCGTCGAGAAGCAGTGAGGCTCGCAACCCTGCTTCATCTCGCCGAGCTGCTTCAAATCGAATTTCTGATTTTCCACCGTGCCCCAATCGTATCCCGCGTTGTACATCGGGAAGCACGGCGCAAGCGTGCCGTCGGTGCGGATGATCAGCCAGTTTTGGCCGGCGCGGCAGCCCCAGTGTTCTCCGACGCCGCGCATGAATCCCTTCATGTTCTGTAAGCGCGTAATGGAGTCCACCATCTTGTAGCCCTGGCGCTGCTTGTCGATCAGCCAATCGAGTAAATCATCCACTATCGGAAAATCCTCGGGCCGGATATAAGTGTCGTTGGCGTCGAGATGCTTGAAGTGTGGCTGTTCCATCATCGGCGCTTCGTTGATGTGAAAAGTGAGCGAGATGCCGTTGTCGTGAGCGACCTCCACCAGCTGCTTCACGTCTTCGATGTTCGTGCGGCAGATATTTGTATTGAAGAAGACGGTGTAGCCGTAGCGATACTGGCGCCGCACCAGGTAGTCGAAGTAGGAACTCACGTGCTCGAACGCTTTCGGCAGGCCAGGCTTTTCCTTGATGGTATCCACCGCGAAATTGATGGTGGCAATGCCCGCGTCAGTGAGGCGATCGATCACATCAGGACGCAGCAAGCGCGCGTTGGTGGCAAGATAGACCCAAAAGTCTTTCTTCGCCGCGTAGTAGACGACCTTGTGCACAAAATCTGGGCGCACCAGGGGTTCGCCGCCAGTGGGAGCCAGCACGCGGCACGGCGTGTCATTCAGCCAATCAATGGCGCGACGGGCGGTGTCTTCGGTCATGCCCTTGACACGATTGTCATACGACCAACAGTAGTGGCAGTCCAGATTGCATTTCCACTCCGTGAAAAGATACGCAATGATCGGCTGGAAATCTCCGGGCAGAATGCGCGATTTGAAATAGGGAAGCATCCAGCCGCGCATGTTTTTGAAAATCCGCGACGCCGGCCAGTGCCTCTTGCCGGTGTGTAGCACTTGATCGTGCGCGGCGACATCGTCAGCGTCCAGCTCGTGAAAAAGTTCGGGTTGCGATGGAAAAACAGGAGTGGGCAGCGTCTTTTTTTCCTTGGAGGATTGCGGCGTGTGTTTTTCAGGGGATTCCTGTAGTAGTTTGTGCAGCGGTACATCAAGTCGGAACGGATATGAAGGAACGGTGGGAAGCGGTTGATGATGATCGGACATGATCTCCTCCTTGAACGTCAAGAATTGGCGTGACTGTCGCGCCCGGCAGCCACGCTGTCCAATGTCCCGGTAGTATGCCCCTTACGTGCCCGCGAGTTAGTACGGCAGCGAACACTTCTTCTAGGCAAGGCCCCCCGGCCCTGGAACTTTTGCATTCGATTCATCAGCACGGCAAACGGTTACAGGTTGCGTGACAAAAAGTTGGGCTTACCGGGCCGACGCAATTAATAAAGATACGCAGGGCATGCTACTTTTATTACCCCGCGTGCATCTATATATGGAATACAATGGCAATTCCTGGGTGGAGGGAATCGGACGGTGCTTCCCGGACGAATTCCGGTGTTTTTCGTTATTTGCTGGATGCTTGCGACGGGTCCCCTGGCCGCGTCATCCACCGCGCAAGAAATGACTGGGCTGCCTTCCGCTCAGCCGTACCTCTTTTCCAAGGTAACGTTAACCCCCGGGCCTCTCGCTCAGCTAAAAGCTGAGCAAGAAAAATCAAACCCACCGCAGACGACGTCTCAGCCACAGCAGACCCCGCAACAGCAAGCTCCGGCACAGCAGCGCGACACCTCGCATGACCGCCTTTTTTGGGCGCTGCCCAATTTCCTCACCGTTGAAAATGCCGAAAATGTTCCTCCGCTGACTGCGGGGCAGAAATTCAAATTGGTCGCGCGCGGCATCTACGATCCGATGGAGTTCGTTCTAGTAGGTTTCGTCGCTGGGTTGGGGCAGGCCAGCGACAGCGACCCCTCGTACGGGCAGGGCGCGCAGGGATACGCCAAGCGCTATGGCACGGCCTACGGGGACAACGCGATCGAGAATTTTATGGCCTACGCGGTTTTTCCCTCTGTGCTGCATCAGGATCCGCGTTACTACCAAATGGGTCAGGGCGGATTTCGCAAGCGCGCAGTGCATGCCATCAGCCGCGTAGTGCTCACCCGCTCCGATTCCGGCCAGACGCAATTTAACTACTCCGAACTTTTGGGAGCGAGCAGCGCCGCCGCTATTTCGACCTACGCGTACCACCCACAGAGCGAGCGCAGTTTCGGAAACGTGGCGACCGTGTGGGGCACGCAGATGGGATGGGACGTGGCGACATATCTGGTAAAAGAATTCTGGCCCGATCTTCGCAAGAAAAAAGACAAGCAACCGTAGGCCTGCTTTTATTACCGCGCGAGCGATGTACGGAGCCACCAGAATTTGAAATGGCCTGCTGTTAGCGGCTGGGTGAAGGCCACTTTACCCGCATTCGGTGGAGTAGGAATTCTGCTCGCGGCGTTTATGGATTCTTCCTTCGTGCCCCTTCCATTAGTTACAGACCTGATTGTCATGGAGCTCTCGAATCGGCAACCGCTGCGCATGCCATACTACGCGGCGATGGCGGCGCTCGGCTCACTCGCGGGGTGCATCTGGATTTATGCGTTGGCGCGCAAAGCCGGCGAGGCATATTACCGCAAGAAAGCAGGACATCCGCCGGGCCGCATTCGGAAATGGGTCCAGCAATATCCGTTCACGTCCGTGTTGCTGCCCGCTGTCGCTCCTTTTCCTGTTCCCTTCAAACCGTTCGTGATCGCGCAAGGCGTCTTTCGCGTGCCGTTCGTTGCCTTTGTGGTGGGTACATTCGTGGGTCGCGGAGCGTTGTTCTTCGCTGAAGGTTTTCTGGCGGTGCGCTACGGAGCAGCGGCCAAGGAATTTGTATTGCACCAAAAATGGGCATCCCTGGCGATTCTTCTCGTCTTGATTCTGGTCGTGCTGGCGGTTCGCCGGTTTCCACTCGATCGCAGCAGTACGGAATCGGAAAAGAACTAGAGCTGCGACACCCGCCTTTCCAGTTCCTTCGTAATTTCGTTCGGGTCCTGATCGGCGGAGAAGCGCACCGGTTTTCCGATCGTCACCTGCACATGTCCCGGGCGCGTCAGGATGCGATTTTCCTGCCGTAAATCAAAAAGTCCCGCAAGGCGTATGGGCACCACAGGCAGGTTCAGCTGTTTCGCGAGCAGGCCAACTCCCCCGCGGAACGGAGCGATGCGCCCGTCCTCGGTTGTATGGCCCTCCGGAAACACCAGAACATTCCAACCACGATCCGCCAGGTCACCGGCAAACGAAAAACTCTTCAGAAAACCGGACCGTTGCGGCAGGGGAAACACGTTAAAGAGCGACAGCGCCAGAATATAGTCGAGCCGCTCGCGCAGGCGGTTGAACAGATTCATGCTCTTCGGCGGGCGCCGCATTTCGGCGAGGCGTTCGGCGCGCATGGCGGTTGCCAGGCGATTTCGCAAGTACGCGGGCAGCGCCGCCAGTATCCAGGCGATGTCGAGATAAGTTATGTGGTTCGCGATCACCAGGAAGGGCCCGCGCAATCCGCGCAGATTTTCGCCGCCCCGGATTCGCGGCGCGGCAAGAATGTACGTCGCGGGCCATGCCAGCAGGTAATACGTGGCTAGCCGCACCGCGGTAGTGAGCCAGTTTTGCGGCCAGCGGGGATATAGATGTTCGACAGGCGCGGCGGGAGATTCCGTCAGAAGTTTTTCCAGTTGGCCAACCGTTGTGACTTCGTTGAAACGCACGTCGCTGAGTTCCGTCTGATAGCGGCTTTCGAGCGCGCTCATCAGCTCCACGCGATCGAGCGAAGTCATGTGCAAGTCGGCGTCGAGTGTCGCGTTGCGCGAATCGGCGGCGACGGGGCGCCCGGTGATTTGCGCGATAAGCGCGGCCAGCGAGCCGTTGCCGTCTTGTGAGGCTGGCGCCGCATCAAGTTTTGCATTGACGACCTCGCGAATGCGCGGGAGCAATGGCTTCAGAGTCGGCGTGCGCGGAAAATCGGGATCAGGCCAGGCAAACCAGTGGCGAATCTTTTGATGCTCCGCGAGCGAACGATTGGCGTTTTCGATCAGCGCCGCTTGGTTCGCCTGCCGCGGATCTTCGAGCAACAGCACAGCGCAAGGCTCCGCATTGCCGCTGCGTTCGATCCCGATCACCACGCAGTCCCGCACGCCAGCCTGCGGGCGAACCGCTTTCTCCAAATCTTCGGGATAGATGTTCATGCCAGCCGGTGTGACGATCACATTTTTTCTGCGGCCTTTGAAATAGAGGCGCCCATCCGCGCCCGTTTCACCAATGTCTCCGGTGTGCAGCCACCCGTCGGATTCCGCCACAGATTGCGTCTGATCATGCTGGCGATACGCGGTCGCCACGTTCTCGCCGCGCACCAGGATTTCGCCATGTTCGTCAAGGCGAACTTCCATACCCGGGAAAACTTTGCCGATCGAGCCTTTCGCCGAATGGAAGGGATGATTCACGCTGATGAGTGAAGTGGTTTCTGTCATGCCGTATCCCTGAATCACGGCATACCCGAGGCGGTTCCAGAACGATTCCGCCTGTTCAGGCAGCGCCGCTCCACCTGAAATGAACGCCCAGAATTTCCAGCCCAGAAGCGAATGGATTCGCCTGAATCGCCACCAACGCCGAAGAAAATGCTCCTTCTCCGCTCGCGCAAAACTTTCGTCAAATTGCTGCATTCGGCCGTCACGTTCCATTCGGCGCTGGATTTCCCGCTGCAGCGATTCGATAAATCGCGGAACCGCCACCAGCACCGAGATGCGTTCGTCGCGAATCACCTCAATCAGGCCGGAAGGGTTCAGCGAATCAATAAAGACCACGGTGCCCGCCAAAAACGACGGAATAAATATACCGAGCATCTGGCCAAAGACGTGGCTCAGCGGCAGCAGGTTCAAAAAACGCAAGGGATGAAAGACGCGCTCGTAACGGAGATATTTCTGGATTTCGCGCTCGACCGGTTCGATGTTGGCAAGCACGTTGCCGTGAGAAATCACCACGCCGCGTGGTTCCGCCGTCGTGCCGGAAGTGAAGATGATCTCGAGTATATCTTGGCGCGACAGAGGAGGCGCGGCATAGGGAGATAAGTCTCGCTGCGCCGGAGGCTCCGCAAGCGATTCCAGGATGATGGAACGGTCCGCCAGCCCAGTATCCGGCAGCGCGCGGCTGCGAAAAACTAATTTGGCATTTACTTCGCGAGCGACGCGCGCGGCGAATTCCGCTGTGGAGCCATGGTCTATGGGCACGGTGACTGCCCCACGCAGCAGGCATCCGAAAAACGCGATGATCCATTCCGGAGAGTTTTCGCCCCACAACAGCACCGCGTCGCCTTTACCGACTCCGCGAAATTCCAGCTCGCGCGCCACGCATTTAGCCAGCCGCGCGATTTGCGCGTACGTCCAGGTTTCCATGCGATAGCCGCGACGGTAGCGCACCGCGACTTCATTTCCGCGCGCCGCGTACTGCGCGACGAAATCTATCAGCGACTGCACGTTCGCTCTCGAATGGAATTTGTCAGATACTCAGGCATCGAGGTTCGGCGGCCTCCCGCGCGTTCACCCACCATTCTCTTTGATACAATTTACAGGTTGTGGGGCACATATACAAAACAGTGGTCATCGGCGGCGGAATCAGCGGCCTCGCTTGCGCGTTCCGCCTGCGGCAATTGGGCATTCAGGCGGTCGTACTGGAAGCGTCCCCACGCCCCGGCGGCATGATCTCCACGGTAAGACGAAACGGATTTGTATTCGAAGCAGGTCCGCAGTGTCCGCGATTTCCGGCATCGGTGTGGAACCTGGTCCGTGAGCTCAACCTTGAAAAAGAATTCGTAGCCGGCGATCCGAAGGCGAAGCGCTACATTCTCAGGGACGGCCGCCTTCATCTTGCGCCTTTTTCCCCCACAGGTCTGCTCGCGACGCAATTGGTCGGGCGCCAATCGAAATACCGGCTGCTGAGTGAAGTCCTACGAAATACGCAACCACCGGCCGAGGAAGAGTCCCTTGCGGAATTCGTAGGACGAAAATTCGGCGCGGAAGTTTCGGATTATCTGGCTGACCCGTTCGTTTCCACGGTTTTTTTCGGCGATGCGCAAAAGATGGGCATGGAGAGCGCGTTTCCCGACCTGGTGGAATGGGAACGAAGCCGCGGCAGCGTGCTGCGCGGCGCGCTGCGCGCCTACAAGTCCAAGCGCGACGCGAAAAAATCGGGCAACGGGGCTTCGCGACGGGATTCTCAGGCAAAGCACGGAGGCCTATACATCACCGACGCGCTGCCCTCGCTCGGCTCGTTCCGGGGCGGCATGGCCACGCTCGCAGAGAAGCTCGCGGAAAAATTGGGGGAGGATGTTCACTTTGGCGCGCAGGTGGAGTCGATCACCGCAGCATGCGCTGAAAATCCCCCGAGCGCCGCCACCTGGCAGGTCCGTGCGAAGGGCGGTGCCGAAATCTCAGCCGAGGCGCTAGTGCTCGCAGTCCCGGCTCACGCGGCTGCTTCGTTACTCCAGCAAAAGGCGCCGAAATTGGCTGCGCTTCTAGCCGCGATCGAGTACGCCCCGATGGGTGTCGTCTCCTCGGCCTACGAACGCAAACAAGTGCGCCACGCGCTGCACGGTTTCGGATTCATGGTTCCGCGTCGAGAAGGCTTGCACACGGTCTGCACATTCTGGAATTCGTCGCTATTTCCGGCCCACGCACCCCAGGGGGCCGTGTTGATGACGAGTTTTGTGCGCACCGGCACTGGTGGCTGGATGACGGCCCCCTACGACGTGTTTGCCGAAACGGTCGAGGCGGAGAACGCCAAGATCCTCGGAATCAGCGGCCCGCCAATTGAACGCACGGTGTGGAGATTTCCGCGCGCTCTGCCGCAGTACAATGTGGGCCACGCGCGCAGAGTGAACGAAATTCGCGAAGCTTTGAACGAATTTCCGGGCCTTTGCCTGGCGGGAAATTATCTGACAGGGCGTTCCATCGGCGATTGCGCCGATACGGGTTTTCAGGCAGCGGAAAAGTTGCGTAGTCGCACACACAATTGAAGCATCCAATCTGTGCTTGGCAGAAATGGTCGGCAGCGAAGAGGAAATTTGTTCATCCACACCCTCATTTGGATTTTTGGGTTGCTGTTGCTCGGTGTCGCAGCCGGCGCGCTGTTCCAGAAACTCGGCCTGCGCCGCGACAGAAAGCTGCATCCGCCGCCTGGCAAGCTCATTGACCTAGGAACGCATCGTTTACATATGTTGGAAGCAGGGCAGGGAAGCCCCACGATTGTCCTCGAAGCGGGACTGATGTCCACCATGCTCAGCTGGAGCGAAATCCAGTGTGTACTCGCGCAATCGTATCGCGTTGTCAGCTACGACCGTGCCGGATTGGGTTGGAGCGATTTAGGTCCCACGCCGCGAACGGCCGAACGCATGGTCCAAGAGCTTCATACTTTGCTCGAGCGCGCCGCGATTCCTCCACCATACGTTCTAGTCGGTCATTCTTTTGGCGGACTCACGATGCCATTATTTGCGGCGCGCTATCCGCAGGAAACCGCGGGCGTCGTCCTGGTGGATCCAGTGGTGCCGGCCGAATGGAATCCTCCCTCGGAACAGGACCGCAAGCGCGCGGAGATCGGTTCCACCATAGCGAGCCGCGCCGCGCTGCTGTGCCGCATCGGCGTCATTCGTTTCGTCGCGTTCCTTCTCACTTCCGGCGCGACGAAATTCGCAGGTCGCCTAGTGCGTCTGATCAGCCGCGAAGCGCCCGCTGAATCCGGCTCCGTTTCCAGTCCGTGGTTCTGGAATTTGCCTGTCGAAGAACGAAAGATGGCAGCAATCTTCTGGGTGCAAGAACAGTTCTGCCGAACCATCGCAAGTCAGCTGGAAAATCTGCCTGCGTCTGCAGTGCGCGTAGCTGAATCAGGCAATTTTTGCAGCAAGCCCGTCGTGATCCTCTCTGCAAAATCCACGCCTGCAAAAAGACGCGATCAGCACGAAGCCATCGCGCAACGCTTGCCCCAAGGGCGTTATGTGCTGGCGGCGCGCAGCACCCACTGGATCATGCAGGATCAGCCCGAACTTGTGCTCGGCGCAATCCATGAGGTCGCACGTTCCGTCGAGCGACCCGAAGCTGCAGCTGCGCGCGCGAATTCGTCTGCATCTTGACGCAGTTTCCTGCATCTTGACGGCCTTGTTCTGAATCTAACCGAGCGATGGGGCGTCCACGGTAGAGCAAAGACAGTCAGGAATCGTGAACGGATCCAAGTGTCCCGAAACCTGATGCATGTAAAGAGAAGCGTTAAGTTTACGCTGATCCTCGTGGAGCACCGTCTCACGAACTGGGGCTGCTCTGTGTAATCCGTTGCGGATGTTCGGGGAAAAGTGCCTTTGGCAGTCGCAGTGCCTTCGTCTTTGAACAATCCGCCGCGTGCTTGAAAAACAAGAGAAAATGACTTATAGATGAAATGGTTGTCAACGAGCTCCCATGAACAGTTCCGGCAGACGCACTCTCGTAGTGGCAGTAATCCTCGGAGTCATCGCGGTCGCGGTGATCGCTCTTATTCTGCGTCCGAAACCAGCGGCAAGCGCCGGTCCGCCCCCAGAAGTTATGGTGACGCCGGTCCAGCAGAAGGATGTGGCGATCTACAGCGAATGGATCGGCACGCTCGATGGGTTGGTAAACGCCGACGTCAAAGCGCAAGTCACCGGCTATCTGCAGGAGCAGAATTATCAGGAGGGCGCGTTCGTCCAGAAGGGCCAGCTGCTCTTCCAGATTGATCCGCGGCCCTTTCAAGCGGTTCTCGACCAGGCGGAAGGACAATTGGCGCAAGCCAAAGCGCAGCTAGCCAACGCGGAAGCCGTTCAACTCCGCGATCAGCTCGACGTTGACCGCTACACACCACTCGCAAAAGAGCAGGCCGCGAGTCAACAGGATCTCGACAACGCCGTTCAGAACAATTTGGCGGCGAAAGCCACGGTGGTCAGCGTCAGAGCCCAAATTCAGTCGGCGGAGGCTGCCGTCGAAACCGCCAAGCTCAACCTCGGTTTTACCAGGCTGATTGCGCCCATCAGCGGCATTGCTGGTATCGCTCAGTTGCAGGTCGGAGCTTTAGTCAATACGAGCAGCGCTCCGGTTACGACCGTCTCGACGGTGGACCCCATCAAAGTTTATTTCACCGTCAGCGAAACCGAATACCTCGACTTCAACCGGCGATTTCCCACCGAATCCGGCAGGCAAGCGGAAATGAAGCGCCTGCCGCTCGACCTGGTGCTTGCTGACGGCACCACTTACGCACATCAAGGAACCGTGGACTTCGCGGACCGCGCCGTGAATCAAGGCACCGGTGCCATTCTGATCGCAGGCCTCTTCCCGAATCCTGGAAATATTTTGCGGCCAGGGGGTTACGGGAGAGTTCGCGCTGCAACGAGAATCGAATCCGCCGCGCTCGTGATACCGCAACGCGCGGTTACCGAGCTGCAAGGCAGCTATCAGGTAGCCGTAGTGGACGCCGAAAATAAAGTGAACATTCGCACGGTGACTCCCGGCGATCGCACCGGCAGCGATTGGATCATCACGAACGGATTGAAGGCGGGCGAGCGCGTCGTGGCCGAGGGCGCGCAGAAGGTGCGTCCCGGATCGCAAGTAAACCCGAAACCGTACGTGGCACCAACCGCGACGGCGGAGGGAAACTAAGGCCCGTGTCTAAATTTTTTATCAACCGTCCTATCGTCGCGATCGTGATTTCGATTGTGATGGTAATTGTCGGCATCATCACAATCGTCAGCCTCCCCGTAGCGCAATTTCCGAACATCGCTCCGCCCGAAATACAAATCCAGGCCACTTACGTGGGCGCGGACGCGCAGACCCTGGAACAATCCGTAGCTACGCCGATCGAGCAGCAAATGAGCGGCGTGGACAACATGAACTACATGTATTCGTTGAACGCCACGGCCAACGCCACAATGACCATGATCGTGGACTTCGACGTGAAGACGGATCCGAACACCGATCAAATTTTGGCGCAGATGCGCGAAACGCAGGCGGCTTCGCAACTTCCCGCGGACGTCAACAATTACGGTATCACCGTGCAGAAGTCGGTGACCTCGCCGCTGATGCTGCTGACGTTGTATTCGCCGAAAGGCACCTATGACGCCGCGTTCCTATCCAATTTCGCTTACATCAACATTCGCGACCCGCTGACGCGTTCCTACGGAATTGGCAACGTGCAGATTTTCGGCGCCGGACAATACGCGATGCGCATGTGGGTGAAGCCGGATCAATTGGCTAAGCTAGGCATCACTGTCACAGACATCATCAACGCGATCCAGGCCCAGAACACCGTGAACCCCGCGGGACAAGTGGGCGGCGAGCCCGTGCCTCCTGGGCAGGAGTACACCTACGCCGTGCGCGCGCAAGGGCGATTGATTTCCGAGGCGGAGTTCGGGCAGATCGTAGTGCGCGAAACGCCCGATGGCGGAGTGGTGCGCGTAAAAGACGTGGCGCGCGTGGAACTGGGTTCCCAGGATTACAGCAGAGTAGGCCGCTTGAACGGCAAACCCGGCGCGATTATCGCCGTTTACCAGTTGCCAGGCTCAAACGCGGTGGACGCGGCGAAGGCCGTGAATAAGCTGATCGACGGCATGAAGCAAACGTTCCCGCAGGACGTCGATTACGTGACTTCGCTGGATACCACCAAGTCGGTGACGTCTGGAATCAAAGAAATCGTCGAGACGCTCGTGATTGCCATCGTGCTAGTGATCCTGGTGGTTTACATCTTCCTGCAAAGCTGGCGCGCCACGTTGATTCCGATGCTGGCCGTGCCGGTGGCGCTGATCGGGACGTTTGTCTTTTTCCCGCTTTTCGGATTCTCGATCAACACGCTTTCATTATTAGGACTGGTGCTGGCGATCGGGTTGGTGGTGGACGACGCGATCGTGGTCGTCGAAGGCGTCGGGCGCCATATCGAAGAAGGCCTCTCCCCCAAGGAGGCCGCCCTCAAAGCCATGGACGAATTGACGGGTCCGGTCGTCGGTATCGCGCTGGTGCTTTCCGCTGTATTCGTTCCCACCGCATTCATTCCGGGAATCACCGGACGCCTTTATCAGCAATTTGCGGTGACCATCGCGATTTCCGTCATCCTCTCCGCTTTCAACGCCCTCACTCTCAGTCCAGCTCTTTCGGCTCTCTTGCTGCGCCCCAAGGAAGAGAGCAAGGGCGTGCTGGCAAGATTTTTTGCATGGTTCAATCGGACGTTCGAGCGGGCGACGGACGACTACGTGTCCGTCTCCGGCGCGCTGATTCGCAAGAGCGCCATCGCCATCGTGCTGCTCGTGGCATTCGTAGTGGGCGCGGCATTTTTCGGAGCGCACGTACCCTCCAGCTTCCTGCCGGATGAAGATCAAGGCTATCTCTTCATCAACTTGCAGCTTCCGAACGCCGCTTCGCTGCAACGCACGGACCGCGCGGCGCGCGACATAGAAAAAATACTGGGGGACACACCCGGGGTGAAATACACCACCAGCGTGATCGGGTTCAGCCTGCTGAGCTTCGTGAATACCAGCTACAACGCATTCTTTTTCGTCACTCTGGATCCCTGGGATGACCGAAAATCCCGCGCCGAACAGTTTCAGGAAATCAAGGCGCGCCTGAACCAAAAATTGAGCCAGCTGCCCGAAGGCATCGCCTTCAACTTTTCACCTCCCGCGATCCCCGGCGTCGGCACTTCCGGCGGGTTCACGTTTGTTCTGGAGGACCGCGCCGGCAAGGATGTCGAATACCTCACCCAGAATCTGAACACGTTCATGGCCGCGGCCCGCAAACGCCCGGAGATCGGTTTTCTCGCCACCACCTATTTGCCCAGCGTGCCGCAACAGTTCATCACCGTGGACCGCGACAAGGTGATCAAGCAGGGCGTCGCCATCTCCGACGTCTACAAGACCCTTCAGTCCTTCATGGGTGGATATTTCATTAACTATTTCAACCGCTTCGGCCGCCAGTGGCAGGTGTACATTGAGGCCGAAGGCGAATACCGCACGCGCCCCGAAAACGTCGGGCAATTCTACGTGCGCAACAATAAGGGCGACAATGTCCCGCTTTCCGCCCTCACCAAATTCGAGCCGCGCATCGGCCCCGAATTCACCATGCGCTTCAACGAATATCGCAGCGCGCAGATCGTCGGCAGCGCCGCTCCTGGCTACAGTTCCGCACAGGCCATGCAGGCGCTCGAAGAAGTCTTCGCGCAGTCCATGCCCCACGACATGGGCTACGACTATAAGGACATGTCCTTCCAGGAAAAGCTGGCGCAGCAGGGAGTTTCTCCCACGGTCGTTTTTGCATTTTCCCTGTTGTTTGTCTTCCTGATTCTCGCCGCGCTCTATGAAAGCTGGTCGCTGCCTTTCAGCGTGCTGCTCAGCACCCCGGTCGCGGTGTTCGGCGCCTTCGCCGCGCTTTGGTTGCGCCGCATCGTTGCCGGTTGGTTTTATCCGGCCTACATGGTGCAAATCGAAAGCGACGTGTATTCGCAAATCGGGCTGGTCATGCTGATCGGGCTTGCGGCGAAAAACGCGATCTTGATCGTCGAATTCGCAAAAGACGAATACGAGCAAGGTAAGCCGTTGGTAGACGCCGCGCTCGCAGGCGCCCGAATCCGCCTCCGGCCCATCTTAATGACGTCTTTCGCGTTTATCCTCGGCAGCGTTCCTTTGTGGATCGCCACCGGTGCCGGTTCCGTGTCGCGCCAGATTATCGGCACCACCGTGATCGGAGGCATGCTCGCCTCCAGCTTCCTCGCCATATTCCTGGTTCCGGTAATTTTCTATCTAGTTGAAAAGTGGTCGGGCGCTGGCAAGAAAGACGCCGCGGCTGCAGCGCCGGCCATGCCGGCACCGGCGCCCGGAGATTGAAATGGGCCACCGACACCTGAATGAACCAGACCCGCAGCGGAGCGATTCGTGAACATCAAATTCATGAATAATCTGCGTCCATTGATCGCCATCGTTCTAACTGCGAGCCTTGTCGCCGGCTGCGCGGTCGGCCCGAACTACCACAAACCCGACTTGCAAACCCCCACCGTGTATCGCGATCTCAGCGAAAACCCGCAGGCTGAAGCGCAGGCCGCTTCCTACGCTGATCTGCCCTGGTGGCAAGTTTTTACGGACCCCGTGCTGCAAGACCTGATCCGCACCGCGCTGAAGCAAAATTACGATTTGCAGACGGCGACCGAGCGCATCATCGCCGCGCGCGGGCAATTGGCGGTAACGCGCTCCAGCCTTTTCCCGCAAGTGTCAGGTAACAGCGACTTCACCGGCGGCAAAGAGCAGAATTTTCAGTCGAAATCAAATTTCCTGGCGCTCACGGCAGACGCGGCCTTTCAAGTGGACTTGTTCGGCGGGCTGCGGCGCGCCACCCAAGCCTCGCGCGCGCAGTTGCTCGCGACCGAGGCGGCGCGGCAAACCGTGGTGCTCACCGTCGTCAGTGACGTAGCCAGCGATTATTTCGCGCTTCTGGAGCTCGACCTGGAATTGCAGATCTCCCACGACACGGTGACGACGCAGGAGGATTCCGTAAAATTAACTTCACTCCGCCTGGACCACGGTGTCGCCACCAAGCTCGACGTTCTGCAAGCCCAGCAGGTACTCGACACCGCCAATGCGCAAATTCCGGATCTCGAAAGGCAGATCGGCCAGGAGGAAGACGCCATCAGCACTCTCCTCGGCAATTATCCGGGGAGCATCCCACGCGGGCACGTGCTCGCGGACCAAGTGCTTCCACCTGGCGTGCCTCCAGGGCTCCCTTCCTCGCTGCTTGAGCGACGGCCTGATATTCGCCAGGCCGAACAAATCCTGATTGCCCAGAATGCCGAAATTGGCGTGGCCAAGGCGCAATTCTTTCCGCAAATTTCGCTGACGGGCGCGGGCGGCGGCGCATTCGGACGCAGCAATCTCTTCTCGAGCCTGATGAGCTCGCAAACCAGCATCTGGTCGTACGGCGTCTCGGTAAGCCAGCCGATTTTCACCGGAGGCGCGCTGCGCGGGAACTTACACGTGGCCGAAGCCCAGCACGAGCAGGCTTTGACCGCTTACAAGCAAGCGATTCAGTTCGCGTTCCGTGATGTGTCCGACGGGTTGATCGGATATCAAAAACTCCATGAAGTGCGCATTCGCCAGGAGCAGACCGTCGCAGACTTGGCGGAGTCGGTGCGCCTCTCCGTCATGCGTTACCGAGGCGGCACCACGACTTATCTGGAAGTGCTGGACGGTCAACGCTCGCTCTTTGAAGCAGAAATCACTTTGGCGCAAGCGCGCGGCGCCGAATATCAAAGCCTCGTGCAACTCTACAAAGCCCTCGGCGGCGGCTGGAAGTAACCCCGCCGTAGCATCGTGCCAGCGGCGCCGCAGCGCCGCCCGGCCCCACGCTCCTGGAACCCTCAACGCACGGCGTTGCAAGTCCCTTAGCTCACCAGCCATGACTACCGGCGCTTCCAACAAATCGCGGAAACTCGGCGGCAGTTCGCAGAATTCCCCTATCTCCTTAAAGGAAACCGCGCCAGGGATTTTAGTTTCCCGACAACTTCTTTTGTAAGGTTTTCTGCCCGCCTGAGACTACCTAGATTGGGACGGCTGAGCACCCAACACGCAAATCCACCGCCGGTTCAATCGCCGGCGGGTTCGAGTTCGATGCTGGCTGGGCCATCCCTTATCAAGCAGAGAATAAATGACCTATGCGAATCGCACGAAGGCCGCTGAAAACCTACCGGCATTACCAAATGTAGCTTTCCACTCAAGCTCCCATGTTTCATTTGGATTGAAACAGATATTTGTCGGATCCAACGGACTGCGCGCCGGCTGGCGGCTGCTTATGTTTCTCGACTTGTTTGGCGTTCTATGGGGAGGTATTGCTCTGATCCGCGCGGCGGGCCGCAAGCCCTTCCGGAGCAGTACAAGAACCAAAGCCACATTACAATCACGCCGCTTCTGATGGGCGGATCGGAAGCAATCACCTTCCGACTGCACACCCGATACCTTTTGAGGATCGCGCAGCAAATGGATCTGTCCGCCCGCAACCGCCACGCGGCAATTCAATCTTCCGTCTCCGCACGCCCTTTTCCGCCCCACGCAGCACCCCCACGAATGCTGCGAGCGAAGCCGCAACTTCGACGATCGAAGAGCTACCCCTGCACTGCCATATGACCATTTCAGCAGTGAGAGAGCGCATCTGTACTCATCGCACCTTCACCTTGGGTTCGACTGACAGCCCGGGCTTCAACAATTCTTCGGAGTTGAACTCTTGACCCGGAGGGCGATCGAAATCGATTCGTACCGGCATGCGCTGCACGACTTTCACATAATTACCCGTGGCACTTTCGGGCGGCAAGAGGTCGAACACCGAGCCGGTGCCGCCGCCCATGTTCGTGACGTGGCCCTTCCACTTGCGGCCATATGCATCCACGTGGACCTCGACGGGTTGACCAGGGCGCATATGGGCCAGCTGCGACTCTTTGAAATTGGCCGTGACCCAAACATCGTCGAGAGGCAGAACATCCACAAGGTCCTGTCCGATGTTCACGTTCTGGCCCACCTCAACTCTGCTCTTGCCCACAATTCCCGTCACTGGAGAACAGATTACCGTGTGGCTGAGGTTGAGTTCCGCTTGCGCGAGTTGGAGCTCTCGGCGCGCCACTTCGGAGTTGGCCGTCTCGACGTTGGCGTCGTGGTGGGAACCCGCAGCCGTCGACAGCGCCTCGGACAGATTCAGTTGCGCAAGTACTTCTGCGATCTTGTACTCCTCAGGGTCTATGCTCATTATCGCTTCGCCAGCCCGAACCAACTGACCCTCATTGACGTACACGGCCTTGATATGTCCGTTGACTCGAGGGCACAGCGGCATCACATGGCCTTCGACTTGTGCATCGTCCGTGTCTTCGTAGTAGAAGGCATTCCAGGTGAAGTAGCCGCCTGCGATGACAAGCACTATCAAAGCCGAAATTAGCAGGATAAGTTTGCGGCGGATTTTTGACTGTTTATCGGGTTTCGAAACCGGCTGCAAAGGGCCGGCGAATTGATCCATGACTGCAACCTGCTTTTCATTCGAGATCGTCTGAGTGCCATTGCTGTTCGGCATAATTTTCCCTCGCAGATGCTGATCGGCCAGTCGTCTCGTCCGACTAAAGATCTCGGCGGATCTTCCGGGCCATCCGTTTGAGGACCTGCTTCGTGAATACACCGGACGAGCGGAAGCTGGCTCCTTCTTTCATTAGGTCTAGAAGTACGTTTTCTCCGTCCTCGGTAATGGCAGTAAGCCCCTTCACATCAATAATGAGCGCACGACCGTTCAGGTCTGCTGTCGCCTGCCGCCAGACTCTCGCGAGCTCAGCGGCCCAAGGGCCTATGAGCTTCCCTTCTAGCAGCAACCGGCGCTGGCTCGGAGTGTCGAGAATGGAAATCTTCAACATGGTTTCGCTTGGTCAAGTCAATTCGCACTGGTAAAGAGGCGATTGAAGGTCGGTCCGCGACGAGAGTTCCGACGTTCGATGCCGTTCCGCCCCGCTAGGCTCAGGAAAACCATAAGATGCAATAAGTAAATCAACAGAGACCGCACGACTGTCGCCTCCTGCAGTGTCTGCACTCTTGCTCTCAACAACGAGCGACAAGGGCACGGCCCACGCCAAACCTGCAGAACCGTAAGTTGCTGAATTTTCGGGGGAACGCTGCCACAGGTCAAAAATGTCGGAGTTGAAGAAGTTGAAAAAGTCGAAACCGTCGATGCTCCGGGCTACTACCAACAGGCAGGGTGCAATGTCAAGAATACTGCTTCGCGAATATGCCGAATTTTTTCATTCGAGAGAGGAGAGTTGTGCGGTTCATTGCCAGGCGCGCGGCAGCACCATCGACGCCACCCACGCGGCCCTTGCATAGAGTGAGTGCCTGTACGATCTTATCGCGCTGCTTTCTTGCGTATTCGTCGACAACGCTCGTTTTGTCAGTTCGCGAGTCCGTTCCCTCTTCAGCCACCTGCGTCACTTGACGCAGGGTATCCGGGGAGTCTTCCTTGCTTGTTTTTCGAAGTTCCGCCAGAGGAGCGTCAAGCGATCTGCCCCTCGTCAAGAGCACGGCTCGCTCAATAAAATTCTCAAGCTCACGAATATTGCCGGGCCACTGCAAGTTCGTCAGCCCCTTGATGACAGCCGCGGGGACCGTTTCGATGGATTTCTGCATTTGCTTTGCATGCTTTTGCACGAAATAGCTGACGAGCAGAGGAATGTCTTCTCTGCGGTCCCGCAAAGGAGGAATACGGATCGGAAAGACATGCAGCCGATAGTACAGATCACTGCGAAATTCCTTGTCCGCAACCATCTTCTCAAGGTCGCGATTCGTAGCCGCGACCAAGCGGACGTTCACCTTCCGGGTATGCGTGCTGCCGAGCCGTTCAAATTCTTTTTCTTGTAGAGCGCGCAGCAGCTTCGGCTGAATCTCAATCGGGATGTCTCCCACTTCGTCCAGAAACAGTGTCCCTTGGTCCGCAAGTTCCAGCCGGCCAATCTTTTGATTTATGGCTCCAGTGAACGCGCCTTTTTCGTGGCCAAACAGTTCACTTTCCAGCAACCCAGTCGGGATTGCCGCGCAGTTCAGCTTCACTAAGGTGCGCTGTTTGCGGTGGCTTCGGTCGTGAATCGCGCGGGCGATCAACTCCTTTCCCGTACCGGTCTCACCGAGCAGCAGGACCGTGGAATCGCTGGGGGCAACCGTTTCAACCAGCTGTAAAACGTGCTTCAACGCCGCGCTGTTGCCAATGATCTGCTCGAAACCCATCTCGCTGCGAAATTCCTCTTCGAGATAGACCTTCTCTTGGGCGAGCTTGTCCTTGAGTTCAGAAATTTCCTGGTACGCCAGCGCGTTTTCAATTGCGATGGCGATTTGTCCGGACGCCCGGCTAAGGAAGTCAACATCCTGTGGAGTAAACGGAGTGTCTGTTGTTCGCAAAATTGAAAGAAATCCAAGGATCCGGCCGCGATTAACAAGTGGAATAAGGCAATGGGCTTTTACGCCTTCCGTGGCCGCCGTCTCACTTATCCCGATCCCGCACTCGTCACGCTGCTGCGTGTCCATGACTACCGGTCGCAGGGTGTCCATCGCTTTTTTACCGGCGGCACTTGGTGTAAAGAACAACTCTTCCTTGATGACCCCTTTCCCATGCGGAATATCCACGGCAAGTACCCTGCATTTTCCCGATGCTGCATCGAGCAGGGAAACGGTTACGCCATCAGCGTGTATGACTTCGCGGATATTCGCTGCAATCGCGCGCAAGACCTCACGCCGGTCGAGGCTGGAGGTGATTCTGGCTGTCAGATTCAGGAGCAATTGCAATCGATCTCCTAATCCGGATACTTCCTGGAACGCCAGCGCGTTTTCGACTGCAACGGCGATCTGTCCTGAGGCCCGGCTGAGGAAATCTACATCTTCCGGCGAAAACGGAGTCTCTGTCGTACGACAAATCCACATCAGTCCGAGGCCCCGGCCGCGATTCACAAGCGGGATACAACACAAGGCTTTGATGCCCTCCGCAGCGGCGAGGTTAGAAGCATGAGGTCCGAGGTCGTTCTGCTCCTGCATGTTCACGACTACCGGCTTCAACGTGTCCACGGCTCTTTTGCCGGCGGCGCTTGGTGTAAAGAACAACTCTTCCTTTATGACGCCTTTCCCGTTCGGAAAATCCATGGCAAATACCTGATATCTTCCGGTCGCTGCGTCGGGGAGGGAAACAGCGGCGGCATCGGCGTGTATAACTTCGCGTATGTTCGCCGCAATCGAGCGCATTACTTCCCGCAGATCCAGACTGGACGTGATGCTGCTCGTCAGATTCAGGAGCAACTCAAACCGCTCGTTCCTAGGTTGAAGTGCCGCTTTTGGGCTCATATGCAAAGCGTCGCAACTCATTGCCGAACCTACAAAGGACAATGATGACCGATTTCGCCCTGAAGTCGCAAGTTTTGCGCGTCGCATGGCGTGTGGCCGCGACGGGGTGAAAGCGCGGTGTTTTGCGTTGCTCATTGCTGCCAGCCGCCACCGAGGGCCTCATAGACTTGGACAAGCGCTAGCCGTTCGTTGAGTTGCGCCTGAACGAGATTCAGCTCCGCCGCAAAATAGTTTGTTTCGGCGGTCAGCACCTGCAGATAGCTCGCGCCGCCTTGTCGATAGAGGACCAGGGAGAGGTCGTCGGATCGCTGAGCTGCCTGAGTGAGCAGCTCCTGCTGACCGCGAAAGTCACGATATTTCTGATAACCAACGAGGGAATTGGAAACCTGCTCTAGCGCGTCCTGAACGGTTTGCTGGTATGACAGCACCGACTCTTGCCATTGCGCTCGGGCGAGCCGGAGTCCCGAACGGAGCCTTCCGCCCTCGAATACGGGCTGACTCACGCTGAATGCCGCGTTCCAAGTCTGCGAAGGCGCGCTGATGAACTGATTCAATGCGTTGCTTTCCAGCCCTCCCATCCCCGTCAGGGAAATGCTGGGAAAGAAAGCCGCCTTGGCCACGCCGATTTGCGCGTTGGCTGCGACGATGTTCTGTTCCGCTTCGCGGACGTCCGGCCGGCGCTCCAGCAGCTGCGAGGGCAGGCCAGCGGGAATGCTGTCCAGAAGAGGTTGCTCGGTGATCGCACGGCCGCGCGGAATGGACTGCGGATTTTCACCCAGCAGGATGCTGAGCACGTTCTCCTGCTGCTCGATTTGCCGTTCGAAGTCGGGAATGGATTCCGCAGCGGTGTAGACAAGTTGTTCTGACTGGCTTACGTCGAGGTCGGAAGCTCCGCCGTGGCTGAAAAGCACTTCGGTCAACTGAAGTGATTGCTGCCTGGATGCCAGCGTGTGTTTCGCGATCTCAAGCTCGCTATCCAGAGCGCGCAGCTGGAAATAGGCGGTGGCCACGTTGGCCACGAGCGATGACATCGTCGCTCGCTGACCCCATTCGGTTCCGAGCAACTGGGCGCGCGCTTCCTCGGTTTGCCGCCGGTATTTTCCCCAGAAGTCCAGATTCCAGATAACCGACAAATTGAGCTGACCACCGTTGACCTCGTAGGCTGGAAACAGATTTGAGACTTTGGGATTTCCCTCACTGAAGACGCCTGCGCCGACGCTGGCGGAGGGGAGCTGATCGGCACGGGTGATGCCGACTTGTGCCTGGGCCTCGAGCACGCGAGTGGCAGCGATGCGCACGTCATAGTTCTGCTGAAGCGCGGTGTGAATCAGATCCACAAGCACAGGATCCTGATACAGCTGCCACCAGTTCTCGTTTCCGAGCGATGATGCCGGCGCCGCCGGGCTGGACGTCGTGGCGCGGTAGTCTGTGGGAACGCTCACGGCTGGCCGCTTGTAGTTCGGTCCGACTGCGCAGCCAACCAGCGCGACGATGAGGACGGGCAAGAACGCAAGTTTTTTCATGTTAGTCACCTTGGCCTTGGGTTTCCGCGGGTAGGAGCCCCGGTGACTTGTGGCGCATAGCGCCAGAGACGCGTTCGACTACCGAGAAGATGGCTGGAACAAGGAATCTGCCGAGGAACGTTTCCGCGATCATACCTCCGATTACCGCCGTCCCCATGATCTGGCGTGCTACCGCGCCGGCTCCGGATGCTGTCCAGAGGGGCACGCAACCGAGGATGAAGGCGAGCGCAGTCATCATGAGGGGCCGGAAGCGCAGCCTCGCTGCGGAGAGTGCCGCATCGACGACGGACATACCTCGTTTTTCGTAATCCTCCTTGGCAAACGCGACGATCAGAATCGAGTTCTTCGCTGCCAAACCGATCAGCATCACCAGGCCGATTTGGGCATAAACGTCGTTCTCCATCTGCACCATGTAAGGCGGCAGGTAAAGGCCCATCACGAAGCGCCGCAACCAAAGCGCGGCCAGGGCGCCGAATACCGCCACCGGCGTGCTGAGCAGCACGCTGAAGGGCAGGCTCCAGCTTTCATAGAGCGCCGCCAAGACGAGGAACACGAAGAGGAGCGAAAACCCGAAGATGATCGAAGCCGGAACCCCTTGTTCCGCCTGCACCTCTTGATAAGACATGCCTATCCAGTCGTAACCCATTTCGGAAGGCATGGTTTGCTTGAAAACATCCACCAGGGCCGCTCTTGCCTGATCGGCGCTATAACCGGGCGCGGCGGCAGCGTTGATCTGTGCGGCGCGGTACTCGTTATAGCGCATGGTGAACTCGGGACCGGAACGGGTATCGAATTTCGCCAGCGCGGTAAGCGGGACCGTCTGCCCTTGTCCGTTGCGAACATAGAATTGTCCGAGATCGTTGGTCGTGGCACGGTAAGGAGCTTCGGCCTCCACATACACCTGCCAAGTGCGTCCGAAATCGTTGTAGTAGTTGACGAACAATCCGCCCATGTATGCTTGAATGGTGTTGTAAACATCGGTCAAAGCCACGCCTTGCTTCAGCACTTTTTCCCGGTCCACGCTAATGAACTCTTGAGGGACGCTGGGAATAAACGTGGTGTTGACCTGAGCAAGCTCAGGGCGTTTGCGGGCGGCTGCCAGGAATTTGTTCAGGTTGTCGGTTAGAAATCGGACGTCCTTTCCGGCGCGGTCCTCCAGAACAAACGTAACGCCGCCGGCGGTGCCGACACCGGGTATCGCGGGTGGTGAGAAAGTGAAAACGGTGCCTTCTGGCAGCTGCTTGAGTTGCTGGTTCAGATGCACCTTGATGGCTTGATACGCTTCGTCTCGGCTCTTGCGGTCGTCCCACGGTTTAAGGCTGACCCAAAAGAAGGCGTTGTAGCTGGTCCGGACAAAACTGAGCAAGCTGAAACCAACCACGCTAGTCGTGTACTGAACGCCCGGCGTATCTGCGAGAATCTTCTCTACTTGTCTGGCAGCCGCGCTGGTGCGCTCCAACGACGCCGCATTCGGAAGTTGCATGTTGATATAGAGGTAGCCCTGGTCTTCGTCGGGCAAGAAGCTGGAAGGCAGATGCGCCCCCACGAGCCACGCAGCACCTCCGGCCATCGCGAGCAGCATTAACACCAGTGCGCCTTTACGAATTACGTCGCCCGACAACCGCACAAAGCTGTCGGTGGAGCGCTCCCAGTAGCCGTTAAAGACGCGAAAGAATTTTCCGAGCGGCCCGCGAGTTTCTTTTTTGGGCCTGAGAAGCAGCGCCGAAAGTGCCGGGCTGAGCGTGAGAGCGTTGAACGCGGAAAGCATCACGGAGATCGCGATGGTGAGAGCGAATTGCTGGTAGAGTCTGCCGGTAATGCCCGGAATGAACGCGGTCGGCACGAACACCGATGCCAGCACGAGAGCAATGCCGACGACTGGGCCGGAGAGCTCTTGCATCGCTTTCAGCGCGGCATCTTTTGGAGACAGCCCTTCCTCGATGTGGTGCTGCACGCCTTCGACGACCACGATGGCGTCGTCAACCACCAATCCTATGGCGAGCACCAGCCCGAACAGCGAAAGGGTATTGATGGAGAAGCCGAAGAGCGGAAAGATGACGAATGTTCCGACTAACGAAACCGGCACGGCCAGCATAGGAATCAGGGTGGCGCGCCAGTCTTGCAGGAAGAGATAGACGACAAAAATTACCAGCACAATCGCGATTACGAGGGTCCAAAGGATTTCTTTCATGCCCTCCGTGACGGGGAGCGTCTGGTCGAGGGAAACGGTGAAAGCGATGTCTTGCGGGAAGCGCTGCTTCATTTGGGCCATGAGCTTACGGACGCCCTGCACGGTTTGGACAGCATTGGTTCCGGGCAACTGATATACGGCAATGGCCGCGCTAGGCTTACCATTCAGGCGCGCCATCAAGCTGTAGTCCTGCGTGCCCAGTTCGACGCGAGCCACGTCTTTGACGCGAACCGTCCCACCGTCAGGTGCTTCGCGCACGATCACGTCGCCGAACTGTTCTGGTGAAGTCAGGCGGCCTTGAGCCAGCACGGCATAGGTGAACTGCTGGTTGCTCTGGGCCGGCTCTCCGCCAACCTCGCCAGCCGGATTAACGGTGTTCTGCGCCTGAAGCGCGTTAACAATGTCCGTAACCGTGATGCCAAGCTTGGCCAGTTGATCAGGCTTCACCCACAGCCGCATGGCATACTGCCCCGAGCCGAAGATCTGCGTCTGGCCAACACCGTACAAGCGTGCGATAGGGTCGTTCAGATTGATATAGGCGTAATTGGCCAGATAGTTGGAATCATGAGTGCCATGCGGCGAGTATAGGGCGATGATCATGAGCGGAGCCGTGGTTGCCTTCTTCAGCGTGATCCCGTAATTGTTCACCTCGGGCGGCAACTGACCATTTGCCAGTTGCTGGCGTGATTGCGTGAGCAACAAGTCCGTGTTCGGATCGGTCTTGAGATCAAAATCCACGATCAACGTCGTTTGCTGATTCGCAGTGGCGTTGAGCGAATACATATATGTCATGTTGTCCACGCCGGTGACTTGCTGCTCGATGGGCACGTCAACCGATTGCTCCAGAGTCTGCGCATCCGCACCGGGATAGTTGGCTTGCAGCCTGATCTCAGGTGGAGCGATCTGTGGGAATTGAGCCACCGGCAAAGTCGCGATGCTGATTGCGCCGACGATGACGGTAAGAATCGCAATCACGATCGCGACGATGGGCCGTCGAATGAAAAAACTCGCCATGGCTTAGTGCTCCTCGGTCTCTTTGTAGGGCTTGGGATTCACCAGTTCGCCTTCTTTTGTCTTCTCGGCACCAACCGCCACGACGCGTTCGGCTGGTTTCAGGCCTGAGGTGATCACCCAGAGCGTGTCCACTTTTGGCCCGACCTCTACGGTGCGAGGCTTTGCACGGTTATCGGGACCGACGACTGTAACTTGGTAAGTGCCTTGCTGTTGATTTACTGCCGCCTGCGGCACCAGCAGCGCTCCCCTGATGCTTCCGGTTGGCGCCTGAATGCGAGCATACTGGCCGGGTCGTAACAGATTTTTGGGATTGGAGAATTCGCCTACCATCTGGATGGTTCCGGTGTCGGTGTTTACTTGACGGTTGGCGAAGATAATCTTGCCGCGATTGGAGTAGGTACTGCCGTCGGCCAAGGTCAGTTGCAAGGGAATCCGCGAGGCATGCGTCAGCCAATCCACGCTGCCCGGAGCAGTGCCTTCCGCCAGGCGCAGATATTCCTGTTCGCTAATGGGGAAATAGACCTTGATCGGATTCACCTGGGAAACTGCGGTGAGGACCGAAGATGGTTCCACCAGGCTGCCCACTTGCACAGTGTTGATGCCGGCGATGCCGTCAATCAGCGAAAGAACTTTCGTGTATCCCAAATTCAGCGCAGCCTGTTCGACCGCAGCCTGATCCGCTTCTACCGCCGCTTTCGCTCCAAGTTGCGCCTGCGTGTCGTTATCGAGTTGACTCTGAGGAATCGCGTGAGCTTCCGCCTCCGGGATATCACGCTTCACGTTGATGTCGGCGTTGGCCAACTGGGCCTGAGCCTGCGCCAATTGCCCCTTGGCCTGATCAAGCGCCGCCTGAAATGGGCGCGGATCGATTTCGAAGAGAACTTGGCCTTCGCGGACAAATCCTCCTTCCTGGTAGTCCTTACGAATCAGATAGCCGCTCACGTGTGGTTGGATTTGAGCGTTGACGTAGCCTTCGAGCGTCCCCACCCATTGCCCATCCAGCGGTACGTCTTTCTGAATCGCTGGCGTTACTTCAACCACGGGCGGCGCAGGGGGCGACGCCGAAACCACGTGTCGTTCGCATCCGGCCGCCATAGCTGCCAGGAGCACCAGCACGATCAACAAACCAAACAGATTTGAAATGGAGCGATTGCTTCGTGCGCTCAGGCTCTCAATGACGTGCTTGATGTAGGTTCCGCTGGCGGTGAATTGTGCTCCCTCTTTCGCCAGCATGCGCAAGAGTTGCTCCCCGCTCTTGTCGATAAACGTGACTTCATTGAGGTCCACGATGCACGCGCGTCCTGCATCGGTGCTGTGGTTCACTTGCCAGCATGTCCTGAGCTCGTCTACCCATGGGCCGGAAAGGCGGCCGTGCAGAATCCATTTCTCGTCGACAGCCGTTTGACTGAAGTTGATCTTCAACATGCTGTTTTCCTTGGAGCTTCCCTGTGAAAATCTCAACTGCGATTCTGTTGTGGCTATCATTTTGTTTCCGAATCCTTAGCGATGTTCGTGCACTTCGTTCTTGTACTGTTGCTGAAGCTCGCGTTCCGCCTCCAGCCAGTCGTTCAGGTCGCAACCGTGAATTCCGCCACGCTCGATGTGAATCTCAAACGCTCGCCGACGGATTTCCGCCGGGGATGGTCCGTTCTTCTGTCCTTCTTCCGGGACCGCTGGTGGAACAACGCTTCCTCGCGTGTCCCAGGGATTGGTGATCAGATTTTGCGATTTCATAACTCCTCCTCCCTTTCAAAAACGTTTCCCTCTAGCGAAGTCTTGTGCCCGAGTGATCATCTGGGCTGACGATCAGAAAAATCAGAACGCTCGCTACGACAATCAAGAGAACCTCAACCATGGGAGCTCCTTTGCGCGGGTTCCAAATTTCACGCGCAGGCCAGGCGATCTTGCGAAGTGTGCCTGCCGAGATTAGGTCCTATCCGGCATCGCAGCGATTTGGCTAGACTCCTTCTCGCGCGGAACAACCGAGTTTTGACGGCGGCCACCGAGAGACCCATGTGTTGGGCTGTCTCCCGGGTCGTTAACTCTCCTAGTTCCTGCAATTCGATCGCTCTCTGCATTCCGGGACTCAGCTCCCCAACGGCAACGGACAGGATTCGTGCCCTTTCTCCTTGCAAATAGCTGGCTTCAGGGTCTGGACTTGCGTCAGCTATCTGGAGGGCGGGTATTGTTCCTTTGTCGCTGCTGGAATCATCGAGCGGTAGCTCGCCTAGCGCGCGGCGTTTGCGTAGCAAGATCAAGGCGTGGTTGATGGCGATGCTCGTCAACCACGTAGAGAATGACGATCTGCCTTCGAAACTCAGCAAGTGGATGAACGCTCTCTGGAAAGTCTGCTGAGCTACGTCTTCGGCATCTTCCCGACTCCGTGTATAGCGGAGCGCGAGCCCGAAAATCCTCTGTCGGTGGCGCTTGACGATCGTTTCGAATGCCAGGTCATCTCCAGCCTTCGCCGCAGCGACCAGTTCTTCGTCCCCAACCGAATGTTGGGAACGAGCAACGGTCACGCCTGCATCGTCAATCACCGTCAATCGTTGACAGTCCATATCGCCTCTCCCGCGTATCTTTCGAATGGGCTCCCGAGCCAACCAACATTCCCTGTCTCCACTCGCTCGAACTGTGGGCAAGGACTAGGCCAAATTTGCAGAGCCGTAAGTCGTGGAATTTCAGAGGAACACTGGTCAGCAGTTGAATCTGTCGAACCTAAGTGGCGTTGAAACTGTTGAAGACGTCGAAGATGTCGAAGTGCACGAAAAGCCGTGCTGATAGCCAAGCTGCGATTTAGGCGTACTGGTCGTTATCGGCCGCGGAGCTCCCAGAGGATCGCAAGGACTGAAAGATGAATCCCTCAGCGCCCGGATAGGGGCGCCGCTAGGCCTCATTGGCGTCGAAAACGCTGCGGGTGTGTCCTTCGGGAAGATTAAGACATGACGAATTGCAAGGGTAATTTCGCAGGCTTCACCAATTGCAAGGCATTGTGGTGTAGCCTGTAGGCAGAGGAAGCCATGCGTCCAGACCGTGTGGAAGTCTTGTGGGATGCGGCGAAGTCGAAGTGGCTGATCAGAATCGAAACTGGCGAAGAAGTGATTCGTCGTCATTGCGAGGTGCCGAAGAATGCAGACGATCAGACTCTTCGCTCAGCAGTTCAGAAGACCGTAGTGGACGAAGGCTACGAACTGGACCCCGTGTCCGTTAGCATTCGTCGTTAGACAGCCTTCGATCTGACAATGCTGAAATGTCTTGTTTCGAACCGCAGTCGTTTGCTGCGGGCGATTCTCTCTCTATCCAATTCTTGCATGACGAAGATCCCCTCCGTCCTGGGAACCATCGCCGATCGCGAATCCCGCAGCTAGTCTGGGAGCCGGAATACGATCCTGACATCGTCTTGGACTTGAACGCGATGTCCATCGAAAAGAGTTGGACCATAGCGCCACTGACGAACGGCAATTAGGGCAGCTTCGACAAGCAGAGGCGGCCCACTCACCGGTTCGAGGCTCAGGACTTTCCCATCGTCGCCGATCACCGCATGCAGCTGAACCGTGCCATCAATCCGTTGCTGCATGGCTTCCAGGGGGTAAGAGGGATCGACACGTTTGAGCAGCCGACCGGCTAGTAAATTCTTTGAAGATTGTGTTTCCGGGTTGAAACCGGAAGGCATCGGGGCCGAACGGCGAGAGCTGATCGCGATTGTGGAAGAACTGCTCACGGCTTCTTCCGGCCAAGTTAGAGAGGGAGGCGGGGGTGCTTCCCGTGCCACGCCGTCCGACAACTCACCTTGGGGCTCGTGCGAAACCTCGGTCCCTGCGGAAATTCGAGGGTCTAAATGCGGTGCGGGCAATTTGCCAACAGGCTCCTGGACGGAAGTTGATTGCTGAGCACCGGGAGCAGCGGCGTCAGCGGTTGTTGGGGGAGCTGCTGCGTCATTGGCCGGTTCGCTATTTTGATTCATCCTTTCGCTGTTCGCGGCGGGTTTCGGATGAGGTGGCGACTCCACGATGCTCTGGACGCGAATGGTACCAGTGAGCCCGTCGAACGTGCCGGTAATCAAGACATCTTTCCCCACGAGCTTTCCGGCTTTCTCTTGGTCGTCTAAATGGTACCAGACATTATTGTCGTCGTCTCTCAACACAAACCGCACGCCGTTTTGGGAGACGATTTTCCCGCTGAAGGTCTGCGCCTTGGCCTGCGCCTTCGTCCACGAGTCTTGCGAGACTTTGGATTGCGGGGTATGGCGAGTCAAAAGCGCGCCGCAGAGCAGCAGCGACATCGCCACTTCGACAGTAGCCGTCCTTCTCATGCGTCACCTCGAGATCAAGTAGGAGTTGGAGCAGCCCGCGCGACACGGATCTCGAGCCCCATCAAGGCTGCATTTCCATAGATGAATGGCCGAGGACAACACGCTAACGAAGGAATTTGTCAAAGTAAATGGACCACTGTCCCTAATCCAGACCCACTGCCGCAAGTGTTTCGAACACCGTGGAATGCCGATCGAATTCAGTGGCTCGCGGCCGCTACAAATTGGAAAGCGTCCTCGACAGCCTTGATTCCGGCCTTCGAACCCAGCGAGTTTGTTTCCATCTTCGAGTATTGATACTTGCGGCGCGGGGAAAAACTTGCAGGATCGAAAGCGCCCTGCGCGAATTGGAATATCCAAACATATTGGCGGTGCGCTTTGTCAGCATCGGATTCCGACATGAGCGCAGAGTCGATCATTGTCATGGGAGTAAAATCCGAAAATCCGTTGATCTTGTGAACCGCCTCGGGCATCGTCGCGCTAAAAAAGTCGACGTCATGCGTGAAGATAATCACGAAATCCACTTTTGCAGGATCGGGGGCTGGACAGACATTCGAGAACAGCTTTTTCCGGTTTTGGGCGATCCATTTCGTCTGGCTGGGCGTAAGGCCGTATGCAGAAAAGTAGTTCTGGCAGGCGAGGTCCGCGGTTAGATTCTCCGGCTGTGAATCGGAAATTTCGTCAGAATCGCTGCTTGGCGCCGTCGAGCCAGCAGCAATTGCCCTTGATGAGGTATCGTCGGCAGGAGGAGAAGTGCGCGGAAGATTCATTTCGCCGAACGCGGCGACGGGTAGCATGGAACTGCCCGCCGGTAACTTTTTGTCGCTGGTGCTTTTCGCTGGGGCTTCGTTCGCCGGACCGGCTGATGGCGGACCTGCGAACCGCGCCGAATCCGGTGGAATGATAGACGCAGCATCCGCAGCCGCTTTGGCAGTTGCGTTTGCGATCTCCTTTGCCTGGGCTTGCTTCGCGACCAGGCCAACGTCGAGAGCCGGGTCTTGGCGAACTTCAAGCGGTGGAACATCGGCGACGGAGGTCTCGGGGATGTAGCCCTCCACCCCATTTCGAGCACGAATCTTTACGTAGTCCTTGACGCGCTCAATAATTTCGACGTTGGCCCCGCAATTAAGTTTCGCTGCGACGCCGAAGCTATTCAAGGAATCATAGACCCAGATCTGGTCCCGTTGCGAATTACACTTAAGGGCCGCGGGACTGGCCGACGCAGATCCCGTCAGAAGCGAAAGGCCCAAAACGCTGGCTATCAACAAGAAAAATCGCGCTGTGAAATCCATTTCATTCCCCCAAGTTACCCTTACTCAGGAACCTTGGCGATAGTCTAGTACTTTGGGTCAAGCGAACAACTGTACGACAGTACAGAGAAAGGACAGGTAGGTTCTGGGCCATACGAAAGTTAAGTTCGCTCTTGTGGTTGGGCTGCCTGAGCGTCAATCCGAACGATCCGTAGCGGTTGCCTGTTCGGATTTTTCTTCTTTCCGTTTGGCCAATTGCGTTAATCCGGCGGAACTTGTTCGAGCTTTCTTTCCGCGGATGATCCGGCACCGAAATGTGTTGTCCTTCAGATAGTTCGCGTTACAAGTCAAGTTGTCGTGGCCCATCGTCCCGCCCAACGAAGTCCCAGAACTCTGCGCCCAAGATCTCGCGAGACACCGAGCGGTGAAGAACGTAACATTTTCACTCTGCACATCGTCCTGCACCCAGGTCTTCACCCTGTTCCGGCGTAGTCCGCTGAAAGAGAATGCCATGCTTGGAGCGAAACGGAAAAAGCAACGGCCGAAAAACTATGCGATATCCGTCGCGTAGACATTCGACGATTTGTCACTGAAAAGATAACGCGGCAAGACCTGTCCTGCCAAACCGTCATTCATCTTGGAAACCTATTGAGCGGCACGCTTGAAAGGGCGGTCGAACGGGGATACCTGGAGGCGAATCCTGCTCGACGAATAAAAGCGCCTCCTATGCAGCGTCGGCAAGAGACGATTGCGCTGACCTGCGAACAATTGCCACACCACTGCAGGTCCTGCAGGCACCGATTAAAACACTTGCGATTACAGTTCCCATGGCGGGACAGCGAATCGACGAGGCACTCGCACTCCGCTGGAGGAACCTGGACTGCGAGAAAAATGTCATCCAGGTTCGCAAAGCAGTCTATGAAGGGCACCCCAAGTCTAAAAGCAGCATCCGTGACATTCCGATGGGGCCATCGCCTCAGCGCTTGTTATCGGAAAGCCGGAAGGCCGCACCTGCTGACGCATTTGTATTTGCCAGTAGGAGCGGCACGCCACTGGACTGGCACAATCTATTAGCGCGCGTCCTCAAGCCTGCATGCGGACAGGCTGGCTTGCCAGCAATTTCGTGGCATAGCTTTCGGCACACTCACGCGACTCTGCTCAGCGATCTCGGTGAATCACGCAAAACCGCGCAGGCTCAACTGGGGCATGCGCCATTAGGCACAACCGCGGAGATTTACACTCACGTGGTGCCTGCCTCGCAGCGAGCAGCGATCGAGAAGTTGGGAAGGGCTATTGGGCGGCGATTGGACCCGAATGGACCCAAGTTAGGGAGAGTGCGAGGGAATTCACTAATCCAGGGCAAAGATGGCGCGCCCGGAGGGATTCGAACCCCCGACCCTCTGCTTAGAAGGCAGACGCTCTTTCCAACTGAGCTACGGGCGCTTAATCGATTCTAAAAGATTTCCGGCTTGCGAAACCATCATTTGTTACGTTCCTACCCCTTACTGTGCCAGAATTCCTACATTCCGAGACAGGCTGTGCCACTAAATCAGCCATGTCGTTCGCGTGGTGGTTAAGTTTGGAGCGGGCCTCTCGCTGCATCTGCAATCTCATTTGCGAATACTTTCTGAAGACTTGCGAGTCGCTCTGGCGCAGCATCTGAGTGACCCGTTCGTTCGCCACGCCGCCCGCGCTCAACTACTGTTGGGTACTCTTGGCTGTGGACGTGACAGTGCAGCTGTCGCGTCCTGTTGGAGAAGGCGGGAGCGACCAACTATTTGGGCGGCTGAAAGCCAAAAAAGTGGGGTCCTACCGCCCGTTTTGGTGGTTTTTCGACCGCTGCTTTTGGGGTTCTATCTCTTGAATCGCGTTCTCTTTCAGAGGAGTGCGCGGTCACAGGGTGAAGACCTGGGTACAGGAAGATGTGCAGCGTGAAAATGTTTCATTCTTCACCGCACGTAATCCATCGGCCCCTTGGTAAAGCTGTCTCGAGACCACGGGTTAGGGTCCCATACGCGAAGCGGTATGGAACGTCATACGCCGATAACGCAGTTGAGAATTTCATGGCCAGCGCTGCGTTGCCTTCACTCCTGCACCAGGATCCCCGCTATTGCCAGTTGGGTCGCGGCAGCTTTATGCGGCGAGCCAGCCAGGCACTCGCGCGCGTTGTGATCACACGCACCGACACCGGAAAGGCGCAGTTCAATCAGTCTGAAGTTCTTGGCGCGGGAATTGCTGCCACCATTTCGACTCACACCCGACCTTCGCAAGAAACACTATGCGTGATACTGCGCCGCCGCAGCGAGACGGCTTTTTACCTCGATTTCGATTCCAAGCAAGTAAAGCCGTGGTTCCGCGTTCACCCATCACTACTTTACTTGGGTGGCCAGTAACCAAGTTTTGACCGGCATTGGGCCTTCCGGCCCGCATGCTCGGTCGCCACAGGCAAACATGTTTCAGGGGTGATCTCCGTTCCGAGCAGGTTCGGTTAGAGGAATGTCCACTGTGATTGGAAAATGATCGGAGAGCGAATCGTCAGGAGCCTCGTTCACTTCCTGGAGCGTGCGGCCAAAATTCGGCGAAAACTTGTAGCTTCCGCCGGGCTTGGAGGTGTCGGTGGCGTAGCCCTTGACAAAAACCCAGTCCAGTTTGTATTCACCGAAGAGCCCGCCGTAGGTGCGCGCCAGCGCGAATGTATACCGAAAGCCTTTGGTGGCGCGCTGATTCGAATCGCTGAGGGTTCCGCCTCTATTATCCGCGCTGCGCGCATCTTCGCCGCGGAAGTCAAACGTATTGCCATCATCGAAGCGGAAGCTATTCAGATCTCCGAAAAGCTTTGCCTCTTTCTTGCGCGAGAGCAAGGGCAGGTCAAAACCAGTAGGGTCGTTCTTGTTGCGCATTATGTTCACAGGCACGAGCAGGATGGTGGGAGCCCCGGTGGCCCACTTGATCGCAGTAACCGCCCACCTGTCGGGATCCTTCAGCCGGTTCGTGATCACTTTCGAGACGGAAGTGGGCGACGTATCGCTCCCGGAGGTATTCAGGTCGCCCGCGAGAATCACTGGATTCTTGTCCGCTCTGATCCATTCCAGGATCGATGCCATTTGTTTTCTGCGGCATTCCGGTTTGCACTTCGTCTCCAGGTGGGGTGCGACCACGGTTATCGCGCCCGTCGGAGATTCCGGCACGGCGAGTTCCACGAAGAGCGCCGTGCGGCCGCCGCGGCGAACTTCGCGCGTGATGCGCTCCATGAAGACGAGATTGGCGCCTGCTCGCTTTCCGGATTCCAGTTTGGAGATTGCTTTCTTTTCACCAAGGAACCAGTCGTAGCACACCGGGAGGGAACGGATGGTCGCCTTGCGGATGGGATATCGGCTTAGAACCGCGGTGCCGTGCATGCCGAGGTAGCGGGTCTTATCGGGCTCGAAGGACTTCTGTATGTCCGCTTGCGCGTCCTTGTCGTCCATCTTCACTTGTTCGAGGCCCAGATTCAGCGGATCGATCTCCAGGAACTCGACGGCATAGGCGTAGTTCATGTGCAGGGCATGGGCGAGTTCGCGGCCAACGTCGCGATAGTCCGTGCGCGTTACTCCGTTGTCCACTTCGTTCAAGATAAAGAGGTCGGTAGGTTTCAGGATGTCCAGTTGACTCTTGACGACCTCCAGCGCATCGGCCGTGAGCGGCTTTGATTTAGGGTCCTTCTTCTCCTGGATGTAGGCTTCAAATTTATCCGGCTCGCTGAGGCTGATCCGAATCCCGTCAAACTCAATTCCTCTTTCGATGTTCCACGTCGTCGCGCGCAGGAAGGGGCCGAGAGCATCGGACGATGGGCGATTGGGCTTGGCCCCCGAGTAAAACGCCTCATTGCTGAGAAACGGGGTGTGCAAAAGCTGATCCAGACGGGCAGCGAGGTCCGCACTCGGATCGTCCGTCTTTTCCAGCTGGACCAGCTCGTCGAATGTCAGCAGTTGCGGCGCCGACTGGCGGACGAACTCTCCCTGGCCCCCGGACGTTTGGCCCAAGGCGTCCAAGCACAGGATAAGCACAAGACAGCCCGCAGACCATCCGAGCAAGCAGGCAGCCTTGGAGAGCGAAGGCATTCTCACTGACCGCGCGATTTTCATTTTCAATTCTCCTGACGAGTCGTGCGGATTCATGTATGTCCCATCTTGAAGCGAATTTTGATCAATGAAACACTAATGTAAGAATTTTGAACCGCATGCGCGCTAGTGTTGCGCCCACTCATTGAACGTGCGACGTTTATCAGGGACTAGCGTCTTGATCCAGTGAAGACTCAAATTCCTCAAGCGCAAATCGCCGTTATTGCGGGAGAGGATCTGCGCCGCCAACTCGCTTGATCGCTGGCGGATTCCAGCGACCATCCAGCGCCTGCGGCTTTGGTGCGTAAAGGCGCATGGTCACGCCCAGCGTCCCGCTGGCCGGAGAAGGCAGCCAATTTTGGGGTTTTGTCGCCGCCCGGATCGTCATGCTGGATGTAGAGATCTAGCGAGCCGTCTGAGTTGTATTTCGGAGCATCACGGTCGCCGATGGCAAAGCGGTTGATTGGATTCGTCACTTGAAATCCTGCATCGTCGTACATCGTCACGGACCAGAATGCGTTGACGGGCGGAATTTCTTCCTTGCTAAAGTGAAGAACGTATTTGTGCTGCCCTACCACAGGTTTTCCATCTGCATCAGCAAAGTTTATGGGGTAGATAGCGTCATCCGGTTGATTCGCACCCAAGCCAACCATGGCGACAATGGCACGTTTCAGATAGTAGTCGCCGTAAACACCGATTGTATCGGTATTCATCTGCCAACCGTTGGCGGCACGGGCAAGCGTCGGGTACTTCGCGTACATGTTATTGAGTGCATCCTTGGCAGCTTTGTCCAAAGCCTCTTGAACGCTCGGGTCCAACCGATCAAAATCATAACTCTTTCCCGGTTCAATGCCGATTCGCTTTAGCCGCTCAATGGTGGACCAGTCGGTGACGTGCGGCGGGCTTACTTTCATGAGGTCGGCGGCGTACTTGAAGCAAGCGCCAGCAGGCATGTGGTTCACTTGGTCGAGCGGCGGCGTCTTCATGTCCACTGACGGATCAATAACTACGTGCACTGGTTGCGGCGGTTTGCCCCATTGCGACAACGGAGTGATGGTGTAGCCGTCCTGCACCTTGTTCACTGCCGCGTAGTCGCTGGGACCATTGGTTTGGGTCCGGCCGATGACCGAGACGTAGAAGGTTGGCGACTGAATTTTTTGCACTCCCGTTGGTAGCGTTCCCTGCCATCCCGGAGGCACCACCGCAAAGTTCCCCGCCTTCGTCCCCGATGTTCGCTTTCCCGGCATGGCGAAGACGTCAGACCACATATCAAGCATTGGGAGCAAATAGTAGCGACCATCGGTGTCCGGAGCAGAAACGATTATGGCCTCTTTGGTCAAGTCCAGCCAAGCCAGGGAATACAACGTGTCGAAATTGAATCGCACCACAGTCTTGAGGTCCGCAGGAGGGTAGGAACGAAAGTGGGTGAACTCATTCATCGGGCCGCGACCAACCATCTTGCCGGCTTCGATGTTGGTCAATTGTCGCCGGGTCACGTCCACGGTCACTAGGGGGTAGAAGTAGACGTAAGCCTCGACGCCTGTGTCATAGGCTTCTTGCGCGGTCACCGGAGCGCCAGAAGCGGATTGTTGGCCACCCGCAGGAGCAACGGCACACAACGGCAGCATACACAGGAACCCGAATACAACCAGAAATCGCAGATCGGTATTCAAGGACCGCATGCCGGTTCACTCCTTATGTTGCTCGAACATAAACGGAGTGACACTCTCACAAGTCCGCCGAATGCGGAACTGTCAGAACTGACAGTGTGAGCCGTACAAGGCGAGCTTGTACTTCGTTAGATCCTATTTTGGCCAGCCTATCCAAGAGTACTGCCATGCTACCGACACGCTTTGATAGTTTCCGCCGAATCGAATATATGTGCCATCGCTATAGCTGGCCTTAATGGATTGGTGTTTGTTGATCGGGATGGAAGCAGTCGCCCCAATTCGCGATCCAGTCTGCTTCGTCTGCAAATTCTTTACGCCGCTCAAGCTGGCGATGCCGCCGGCCCAGAAATTTGCGTCCAGCGACATCCACAAGCGCGTTTTCACGTCGTAACTCAGATGGCCTTCGAAAGCGCCTATGGGCGCCTCCGCCTGTGGCGCTACGACGGGTCCATCGAACGATGCCGGGTTCTGGGTGTAAAACCAAACTCCGGCATAGCCGTCAAGCACCCAATGGCCCCACCGCTCGGAATATCCAACCTCCGGCTTAAATGCCCAGCGATTGCTGCCCCAATTTACTAGTTTCGTTGGGCTGTATTGTCCTGTCGGCGCCACCATCTTCAGGCTTACTCCTAGCAACCTCTTTTGCTTCCAGCTTGCGAACTCGTTCGGCTGCATGGCACGGGCACCTAGCAGGTTAACGGAAAATCGAAAGATCGAGTCCAGGAGGCCCGAGCGGTAAATGGTCTGCGTTTGTCCGAAGACGTCACCCTTAAAATTTCCCACGCCGTAGGGCAACGAGGCGGTGAGGTTTGCCGACCGCCCGAAGAAACTCAGCGAGTGATAGTAGCTGAGAATCGGAACGTAGTAGGTTCCGGTGGCGTTGGCGATAGGTACGGTGCCATTAAAGTTCACGCCTCCGTCGAAGAAGGACCAGGTGATCGTGACTGCGTTGGAATGCACGGGAGTTATTACGTACGCTCGCGGCGCCAAATCCTGCGCGGCGAGTCGCGCAGCCCCTGCCAGAAGTGAAATGAATGCTGTCAGCAAGAAGCGAAGGCGCATGATGGGCAAGAAATCGAATCCAGAGTGCAGAACAGCCTATCCAAGCGAGCGCTATCGGTTCAATTGTCAGAACATACAGTCGGCGCGCTGCGTCGCTAGGGGGCTATCCCACACCTACTGCTCCGAGGTCGCCGCGACTAGTGCGTGGGCAGGGACACCACGATTCGCGAGACTTTCAGAAGAACCGGCGAACGAACCGTTTACGCGTTGTACTTATTACCGCCATTTCAATTACGTTCGTTCGGAGTTGCTTCTGAGCGAAAAGCGGAGATAGAAGTAACCGATCGTCCCGGCTGCCAAGGAGGCTGCGAGAACTGCGACCTTTGCGGTGGCGACTAAGGCTTCGTCCGCGAACGAGAGGCCGCTAATAAACAGAGCGACCGTAAAACCCACCCCTGCCAGAATGCCGACTCCGGTAATCCCGGCCCACGTCAAACCGTCTGCCATTCCGGCAACTTTCGATTTCACAGCCAGAAAAGAAAACGCAGTTATTCCCGCTACTTTCCCCACGACCAGCCCTAGAAACACACCTAGCGCGATGGGACTCGAAAATGCGGGCTTGAGTTGTTCGGTGGAGAGTGGGACTCCTGCGCTCGCTAGAGCAAATAAAGGAAGAACGAGGAAGCAGACCCAGGGATGGAGCGTTCTTTCCAGGCGCTCGGCAATCGAATCGGTGCCACGGAGAAGTTGATCCAGTACAGTGAGGGTGGCTTCAGCCGATAATTTCTCCTTACTCAAGATCTGGGCTCGGAAATTTCTCATGAGCGGTTCCGCGCTCTCCACCAACTCTTCCGGCCGGAATTTTGGCCTGATCGGTGCGACAAGTCCCAAAATCACACCAGCAATTGTTGCATGCACTCCGGAACGCAGAACCGCCGCCCAGAAAAAAAAGCCCACAAGCACGTAAATAGAGATAGGAACCCGACGCATTGCAAGCGCAATGAGCAGCGCCAGCAAACCGCCCGCCGCCGCTAGAGCCGGCAAAGAAATCGTCGGAGTATAAAAAAATGCGATCACGAGGATCGCTCCGACATCGTCCACGATGGCCAGTGCAAGCATGAATACACGCAGGCTGGAAGGTATGCGCTTGCCGAGCAACGCGAGAACACCCATCGCGAAACCAATGTCCGTAGCCATGGGGATTCCCCATCCGCGCGCGCCCAGCCCTGATCGATTCAATGCGAAATAGAGAAGGGCCGGAAGGATCATGCCGCCCAGCGCCGCCACGATAGGAAGGGCCGCTTGGCGAAAGGAGGACAGTTCGCCCTTTACGACCTCGCGCTTGATCTCAAGTCCGACGACAAGAAAAAACAATGCCATCAATCCGTCATCGATCCAATGATGCAGGTCCATGGAGAGAAGAGGGCGGCGACCCAACTGCAAGGGAAGCTTCCAAAGCGCAAAATAGGATGCGCTCCAGGGTGAATTCGCCCAGATGAGAGCGGCAACGGTCGCCGCAAAAAGAAGCACCGAGCCGGACGTCTCGGTGTGAACGAAACGCTCCAGCATTGACCGCGGACGCGCCAGAAATCGATTTTGACTGGCAACCGGGAGAGGAGTCTCCATCAGGTCGTGGTACCTCTTCCATACGAGTTTTGGGGTTGAACCGCTGCCTCGCAGATCGGCCGCTTCCTCACCCACGATACAACGAGTTTCTGGGCCAGAGCAAAACCAGACCGAGAATCCTGTAGAGGTGCAGGCCCCGGTGAATCCTTCCTCATTTCATCTCGCACAAAAAACGGCTCGGAGCTGGGGCGCCGACTCAAATAGACGGCGAGACTGACACCAGCGACATCGGGACACAATTGTCATAAATGACAGGTTGTTGGGCTTACTCGAAAACAAAACGAGCCATTCGATCAGCGGCGGGCAAACGCGATCATTTCACTCACAGCAGACATCCGCCGACCAGATCGGGCAGCGCTTGATGTATGCGAAATGCGGCCAAGTAATTCGCAACGTCCGGCAACGCTGGTAACCAGAAGCCATGCCGTTCGCACTGTCAGTTCTGACAGTTCCGTGTTTGCCTGACTCGTGAAAGCATCCCTCCGGGAGAAGCACCTGTGGCCTCTTCAAGAATGGCTGCCGTATCCGTGGGTTGGGAGTCGAACTTTTTTGACGGGCTGGCCGTCCAGGACCGCAAGCAAGTCCTGGCCGGCGCAAAGCCGCGCCGTTTCGCTGCGAATTCTGTGATCACGAATCAGGGGCACCCTGCAGACAGTTTGTTCTTGCTTACGAAGGGCCGCGCCAGATATTTCTTCGATGAGCACGGGGGGCGACACATCCTGCTTCACTGGCTCGCGGTGGGCGAGCTTATCGGAGGAATGGCGCTGCTGGCAAAACCTGCTTCTTACCTTCTCGGCTCGGAGGCGGTAAGAGAGTGCAATTTGTTAGTGTGGGACCGAGCCACCATCCGAGGTCTTGTAGCGCAATATCCAGTCCTGCTCCAGAATGCATTGGCGACCGCCTCAGACTATTTAGCTTGGTATCTTGCCGCCCATGTCGCACTCACTTGTCACTCTGCTGAACAAAGATTGGCCGGTGTACTGGGCAGCCTGACCGAGGTGATCGGGCTAAACGTCCCCGGTGGCGTCGAACTGGATGTCACCAATGAAGAATTGGCGAATGCCGCGAACGTGACAGCTTTCACTGCCAGCCGCCTACTGAGCGCTTGGCAACGCCGCGGTGTAGTAAAAAAGAGCCGCGGTAAAATCTTGCTCCGCCAGCCCACCCGACTTTTTCCGCACGAACTCTGAGCGCCGTTCCGCGAGCTTTTCCTCGCTGTCCGCTTGGTCTCCGTAGTTGCGCGCGGGCACGTTACAGCCTGCTTCAGGACAACGACACACTTTCCCCCGCATGGGATGCTTCGCTGGCGGTCATATACCCATCGCCACCGGTGCGTCCCTGTGATCCTGAACTCAGATCAGGAGAAAGTTATCAGCGATCAATCGTTTGTCCGCGTTCTAGTTGTAGAAGATTTTGGCCCTTGGCAGGACTATATTCTGGGGAAACTCCGCGAGAATCCGCGCTTACGCGTCGTCGACTGCGCCGCTGATGGACTTGAAGCGGTTCGGAAAGCGAAAGAAGCAAGGCCGGACTTGATTTTGTTGGACATCGGTCTGCCTGGTATGAACGGAATCGAAGCCGCCAGACAAATTCGCAAGCTTGTCCCGCAATCTAAAATCATTTTCTTGACCGTAGAAACGTCAGGGAGTGTGGCGGAAGCAGCGCTTGGTCTGGGCGCTGAAGGCTATGTATTGAAAATCGACCTCGACGGCGATCTCTTGGTTGCCGTGGAAGCCGTTATGTCAGGTAAGCGGTTTACCAGCCAGCATTTAACCAACTGATGGTGTCACCCTCTCGCCTTACGCGCTGTCGCGCGACGTAGGATGATGGGGCGAGGCCCCTCGTGTAAACCGTCCATTTGCTTTTCCTGCCTGCGAAGCGGCGCACCAGACATTACCTTTACTTCTTTCTCTTGCTGTCGTCTTCCGTAATTGCGCTTGAGCAAGTTCCAGGCTGCTCTGACGCAACGACATAATCATTCCCGCATGTGACGCTATTGCTTCAAAAATTCGTTCTGCATTAGCGGTTTGTCAATTCGGTCTAGAACTGTGAACAGAGGCGGCTGTTTGCCCCTCCAGGAGCTGGAGATGGTCGAAAGTCCATGGCGGGATTTATACCGAGCCGCAATTCTTGAGCTTGATCCGAAGCAACTTCAGGCTCGGGTGAAAGCAGCTGAGGACGCCATTAATGCGCGTGCCTCGTGTGGGGGCCGGGTTTCTCGCGACGAGCGAAGAGAGATGAACGACGCGTTGTCCACCTTGCGAATTTTGAAACACAAGCAGTCTTAGCGGTCCACGGTTGCACGGGAAGGTCGCCAGAAGCGAGGCGCCGATTAGCAATGACCAATGCTAGAATTGGGCCGCGGAGGAGGCTCTATGTCTTGCAAGAAGTGCGCGTCCGCTAATGAGCGGAGCTTCAAATCGGAAATGAGTCTTGCTTTTCGCGAACTCGAAAATGTGGACCGAGCCCCGCTCTACGTCAGCCAAGATATTTCAGTCTGTCTGGATTGTGGCCACGTAGAACTTACACTGCCTCCGGCGAAATTAGAGCTGCTCAAACGGGAAGCCTCAAGGCCGCATACGCAGCGACGCTCCGCCCCGTAGGCTCCAGCGATTCGCGATCTAGAATGAGCGCCTCGAAGGACCGGAAGTCATTGCCATCGAAGGATCAAAAGTTCTGGCCACAGAAGAACCGTACTCGCTGGCTTTTCGGCGACTAGACGATAGATGCCATAATCGAAACCAAGCCTCAGTGTGCTTCGATTGGCCAATTGCAATCAACCAATGCAGCGCGCCGATTAAATGATCTTTTCCTTCTCTAGTTGTTGAACAATCAGTTTGGCGATCGCGTCAATCGCCTTGAGCGGAGACTGAGGATTGACCGTATCACTGGTTCCGGTCCAGATGAGTTCGCCATCCGGCTTGGCCGCTGAATAAAAATTTGTTTCGATTTGCGCGGTCTTGTCCACGCGAAGATAGTCCGGAGAATAGACCACCGGATAGATGGCGCCGTAATAACCGTAGAACGTGCCGTAGTACGGATACGGAGTGTAAGCCTGCCCAGGGATATATGTAACCTTCTTATCTACTTTTACTAATCTGGAGGCCACGATGGCATCAATATTTTGCCCGCGAACCACGTCCCTCAATTGACTCATATCGATTGGCGTCGAATCAGGTCTGGGAAGGAGCGAATAGCTGGGGATGGCTTGAATTCCCGGCCGGGTTATCGCCGCTGAGAGCTGATCTTCAAACTCCGCCCGATTTTCTACTTTGCCGTTTATGCCCAGCACCAGAATGTTCCGGAAATGTTCGCCGGAATAACTGGGGTTCTTCCAAGTGAACACGAACTTTGAGGATTTGCCGTTCACAAACGTCAGCCCAGCGAGCACCGCAAGAGTGAGGACCGGGTGTCGTCTCAAGTTATTTCTCCCCTTGTCGTCGCGAGCTGCTGCAACAGTTCCGTCGGCTTACGCGCAACCTGGATAAGACTTTGATTCTGGCACAAGCGGCGAGGGGCACAATTGTCATAAATGACAGCTCCAGGATGCGTGCTGTGCCATCGAACAGCGCACCTGCCCGGGAATCTTCTAAAACGACCAGCCGATTCCTGAGCTCACTCCCAGCTCATTTCGCTTCGCGGTGGCGGGGGGTCTGCTATCGAAGTTGTCCCAGAAAGTGAAGGCAAAATGGAAATTGTTCGTTAGCTTGATATTTATTGAATTATTCGTCGTTACGCGAATTCGGCCGGTGTCTGAAAGTCCCGGAAATGCAAGCAATTGAGAATTGAATTCGCCAAACTTAAAGCGCACCAAGCTGTATTGCAATCCCAGCAAACCCTCGGCATGCTGGTCCGAAGGCTGTCCGGCAGCGGTATCAAACGACTCGTTAACAAACACAACGCCGGCCAGCCAGGATAGATTGCTGTTCGTCGTGCGCTTCAAGTAGCGTCCATAGCCACCACCCAAAGTCGTACGCAGCGTCAGATCTTGCCGGCTACTGTGGAGAAAATCGGAGAGTGCCAGAAGGTAGGAATTTCTGTTTAAAAACTTGCCGAACGTCCACTGCAGGTCTTGACGATTCGTCTTGGATGCTCCCGCTTGCCCGCCAAACGTGGCGTCGTATGCGGTCGTGGCCTCCCATCTCGCGGTCCGATACGCCGCATTGGTATTGACGTTCACTGCCGTCTGGCTGTTCCCGCTTGTGAAGCTGTAACCAAGATCAATGGCTCCCTGCAACTGTCGCCAGAACGTGGGTTTTTTCGTTTCGATACTCACGATTTCCACCGATGGGACCTGCACTTCCTCCGTCGCTTCACGAATCAGAAAGTCTGTTTCCTTCGCTCGTTCACCAGAAACTTTTTCAATCTTTCCCTCTAGTCGCTTTCCGTTGTTCAACACAATCCTGTAAGTAGCTGTGCTCTGGACCGAATCGACCTGACTCCAATCCAGCCCAATACTATTCGCCACGTAATCCGTCTCGACGTATAGCAGGCCGTTTTCCAGTCGCTTTACTTCCCCGGTGAAATGGTCGCCGTTGCTCATGATGACTACGTCTTTTCGTTTGGCGTGCGCGGCAGAACAGAGACACGCGCAAAGAAGAGCGAGCAGAAAAATGTGGCTCGCGCGGCGAATCCTAATAAGTGCAATGTTCATTTCCTGACTCCTAGGCCGAAACGGGACCGCCGAGACATTCAAGCGGCGATTGATCGGCGGCGGGTCCGTCCAGCGAAGCGCGATGCAGGCAATACCCCTGAACCGGTGCCGCCAACTCGTGGAAGCCGGCGGATTGGTGAGGAGCTGGATCGGGCGGCAACGGTTCCAGCATCCGGAAATTTGGGAAACGCATCGGTTGAAAACAATCGACGGCCGTTGTGAATCCCGACCGCGCGCCCTTACAAAGAACGCTCCAGCCCCGTGATGGCATCTTATTGCGTCAGAACGCTTCGCCAACGCCCATTCCGAATGTGTGACCATCCCTGCCCTGGGCGATGTCGGCTCGCAGATTGACGTGGTACTTCTTGCTTAGCTCATAGCGCAATCCACCGCCCCCGGCGGGGAGGAAGTGGCCGCTCTGCACCCTTTGTAGCAGTTGACTTCCTCCGGGAATCGTTCCACCAAGGCCGCCAAACACGACCAACCCGAACCTCTTCGGCAACACCAGGCGATACTCCAGTTGCGTTGCCAAAGTGTAGCGAGTGAAGTATTTCCCCGCCACATACCCTCGCAATTCATTGTTGGTTCCGTAGATGCAATTCCCATAGAAGGGAGGTGCGCCGCCCGTCGCGCAGAAATCGGCGTCGTAGGCAAGGACCTGACGCGGGCTCAAACTCCAAAACTTGTCGAATTGCGTCTTGTAGGATTGGAAGGAATACTTGCTACCCAGTGCCTGGGAAAAGAAATCCGATGTGAAGGTGAAAAAGGTTCCGCCGAGCGGATAGAAATGGTTGGGGCGGGTGTCCCTGGTCAGTCGCGCGCCGAGGGAGGTGAGATTGCTGTGCAACCCGACTTCCGGGGGAATCGGAACGCTGCTGTTGCTATTGGGCACGACCGTAACAAATGAACGTCCTGTTATAAATCGAGGTCCCACAAAAAATTTCCAGCCAACGCGGCGCAAAAACTCCCCAAAAAACGCCTCACCGGTTTGTACTAGGGGCAGCTTGAGGTTCGAGGCAATCCCGCTGCCGTAGATGTTGTAGTCTACGTTGCCATGGACGAAGCCAGTTGTGATCTCATAGGTATTCTGTTTCAGAAAGAACTGCCCCCCGATTGCGAATCCCCGGCTTCCATTGTCTGTGATGAGGCCAGCCCCCCCGATGGTGGAAGGCGGTGAGACCTTGTCGTTCTTACTAAACGGGAAGATATAGCCAAGCACCGGTACAATGCCCGAGCCGATCGCGGGGCTCGATATTGGAAGAGGCGCAACTACGAACGCTCCACGGCCACCGAGCTTCTTCTTTTTTTTCGGCTGTGTCTCGGGATTCGGAGTTGCCGTCGACTGCGGGTTCTGCGCTGCCGCCTTCGGCGAATTCTCCTGCGAAGCCGTAGGGGCCGATGACTGCTCCACTTTCGGATTCTCTTGAGCGAGACAAGGGAAGCTGCCTGAGAAATATCCGACGCAGAGCAACAAAGCACTCAGATAACGTGCGGTCAAAATCTTCGCTCTGCAGCCAACCTCGGATTTTCGTGCCGTGCTGGAAATTTCCATGGGATCGGCTTTAGCGGCACAAACAGTCGCTTCGCGAAGCTTTGCTGCAGCCCCAACCTAGTCTTTCTGATGCGCGACACGCTACATGTTGCAGTCGTCACGTAAACAGCGAAACGAAGGGCAGTGATCAGGTGACGCGCAGATCTTCCGACCTTCGTAACCAGTACTCGATAAAGCGAGATCGAATCAGCGCGTTGCTCCAGTTCTTCAAGCGTAAGACGCACTTATTCCTCCGCAAATTCCGAGGCAAACGCGGCCTAAAGCGATTCGCATAGAAGCAGCCAGTAATGGACGCACGCAACCCGCTCGAAGCTAAAGGTTACCCGTAGATAGTCGAGACAAAAGACAGCGTTGAACATTGTCAAAACTACCAGTTCTATTGGGAGGAGAAGACCGATCGCTCTCGCCTCCGCGGGTTCAGCAGATCAGCGGCAGGCCAGGCCCGGAGAAGGGGAAGGCGACAATTTCACATGAGCATCGGCTGCCTGGCGTGACTTGTAAGTTTTGACAATTGAGCCATCGTGGCTCCCGACCTATGGTGGGGGGGTTACCCCAGCAATTGGGCCTAAGCGCGGACCGTCGCGCGCACGCCGGCTGCGGTCTTTGGGCACAGAGTTCGGTTTGAGCTGAGAGGCCCTCAAGTTATGGTGGAGAAAACAATGAATCGGAAGGTCGCAATGCTAAGTCTGGTGCTGTTAGCTTTTTCGTTGCAAGTGGGTGCTCAAGAGCAAAGCGCACCTCCGCAATCGGACCCGTCTATCTATCACCTCACGATGGTTGGAAAGACGGTAACAGCAATCAATTATCAGCATCGCAGCGGGTCTACGATGATCGATTTCCGCGGCACACCAGTTCTTCCTCTGGCCAAAGGTCAGGCAAAGATCGACAGCAAGAAAGGTTCAATCACGATTGACGCGAAATTCAGCAATTTACAGTCGGCACAAATGTTCGGCCGCGAGTATCTGACCTATGTATTGTGGGCGATTACGCCCGACGGCAAACCCACTAACCTGGGTGAGGTCACGTTGAATGGAACGGATAGCAAGCTTTTTGCGACGACGCCGTTGCAATCCTTCGGTCTGATCGTCACGGCCGAGCCGTACTTTGCCGTCAACATGCCCAGTGACGTGGTGGTGCTCGAAAACATTGCTCGCTCCGACACGAAGGGAACCACTCAGGACGTGACCGCGAACTACGAGTTGCTGCGCCGGGGCCAGTACACCTACACGGTATCCAACGTAACGCAACCGATCAACAACTTGTCCCCAAACGTGCCGTTGGAGGTTTACCAGGCGCGCAATGCGATTCAGATTGCGGTGCAAGCAGGCGCCGAAAAGTACGCGGCTGACCCCTTAAACAAAGCGGAAGGCTCCTTAAATCAAGCGGAAGGGCTGCTGAAAAGTAAGGGAAGTAAGAAGCAAGTGATTGCTGCGGCGCGTGACGCCGTGCAGACGGCCGCCGACGCGCGGCAGATTTCGCTGAAACGCGCAGAAGCGGAGCGCGTCGCGACGCAGCAAGCCGAGGCGCAAAGCGCTGCCGCAGCTGCGCAGGAAGCCGCTGCAGCGGCTGAAGCGAAACAGAAACAGGAAGAAGCGGCGCGTCAGCAGGCAGAAATGCAGAGGCTGCGAGCAGAGCGCGATGCGGCCCAGCAAGCGGCATCCGCAGCCCAGGCGAACGCAGCCAGTCAAGCCGCTCTGCAGGGTGAAAAAGAAGCGCAGGCGGCCGCCGCGCAGGCGGAATTGGAGAAACAGCAACTGCGTGCCGCTTTGCTTGAACAATTCAACCGCGTGCTTCCGACCACGGACACCCCCCGAGGTTTGAAAGTCAATATGGGCGATGTATTGTTCGCGACGGCGAAATACGAGCTCCAGCCTGCGGCGCGCGAAGCACTGGCAAAACTTTCCGGCATCGTACTCGCTCACCCCGGGTTGCGCCTTGCGATAGAGGGCTACACGGATAGCACCGGAACAGAAGGCTTTAACCAGACGCTCTCGAACCAGCGCGCCAATTCCGTAAGAGATTACTTGGTTCAGCAGAGTCTTGATGCGGCTTCGGTGACGGCGACGGGATTTGGCGAGGCGAATCCGGCAGCCGGCAACGACACGGCTGCTGGACGTCAATTAAACAGGCGCGTGGAGATCATAATTTCGGGCGAAGTGATCGGCACGAAGATTGGCGCCGCGAATTCGATATAGTGAAATTGGAAGATTGGAGCATCGGTTTACGGAAATTGGGGAACGGCCACGTACGTTCACGTTTCACAACTGTGAACTCGAAGGAGGGAACATTTGAATTTTCTACCTAATTTAATATCGAGTGCGAAGCCAGAGAAACAAGAGATCGCACCAAGCGTGTTCCACCGCCCTATTTCCAGCGTTGAAGGCCCCGCATCCCCTGAAAATTGCTCAAGGCGGGGGTTCCTGCAGACGGCCGCGGGAGGCACCGTTGCTGGCTTACTCACTGCGGTTGGCATGGAGTTCGCCGCCCCAGATTCTATTCAAGCGCAGAGCACGCTGAGCCCCGATGCTGCGCTCCAGGAACTGATGAATGGGAATCAACGTTTCACGTCGAACCGCCTGAAGGCATTTGACGAGGACCTCGGGATGCTCAAACAAAACACGGCAGAAAAGCAGGAACCATTCGCGGCGGTCCTGTCTTGCGCAGATTCGCGCGTGCCCGTGGAGTTGGTGTTCGATCAAAGTATCGGTCACATTTTTGTTACCCGTGTCGCCGGCAACGTCGTCACCTCCGAGATCATCGCCAGCCTTGAATATGGAGCAGCGGTGCTGGGCACAAAGGTGATCCTGGTGATGGGACACGGTAACTGCGGAGCGGTGAAGGCAACGATCCAAGCGAAGGAAGTTCCGGGGCAGATCAGCGCTCTGTATCCGCATATTCAGCCTGCCGTAGACCAGGCAGGATCGAATCTTGAGGCAGCAACGAAGGCAAACGCCAAGATCCAGGCGGCTCTACTCCGAGAAGCATCTACTGTCGTCGCGGGATTGGTGAAAGAAGGCAAGCTCAAGGTTGTCGCCGGCTATTACGACGTTTTGAGTGGCAGTGTGACCCTATTGGAGTAGTCGGACCCACAGCTACTCTGGGGGTTTCAAATCAGGCACTTCAAAAAAGAGGAAAAACCAATGAATCCAAGAACAGCAATTTGTAGTGTGATTCTTTCGCTCGGATGTCTCGCGATCCCCGGCGCCTCCCTTGCGCAGGGAGCAAGCGATAATCCCAGCGTCACCGGGCAGTTGAATGACGCAAAAGCAATCGTAGTCAAGATCAAAAAGGATGCAATACAGATGCAGTCTTACGCGCAAACCACCGGGCTGAGCTGGCAAACGCACTCGGCGGCGCTTGAGAAAATCAAGGCTGATGTAAACACGCTGCAGGAGAATATGCGGGGCTTGCAATCGCACCGGACCGTGGCCAGTCCGTGGCAACAAGATGCAATTGATCGCATTACCGGGTTCGCAAACGACCTCGCGACCAATATGAACGCCAGCATCGATCGGCTGAACAAGAGCAAGAGCCGCCCGACCGCGCCGCCCTATCCTGAATATCTGAAGGCAAACACGCGAATCGTCAGCGATCTCGCCGATGAGATCGATGCAACGATCGATTACGGGCAGAGCAAGGCGAAGCTGGACGCCCTTGGACAACAGCTGGACTCCTCAGCTAAATAGTGCACGAACCCATTTTGAAGTGAGGGCGGCTTTCGAACACAGAAACCGCTTGTCCAAGAGCCATCATCAAAAGAATCTGCGGCGTAGCCTAGATTCCTTTTCCGAACGATCGTTCGTGATCCCAATCCGGGAGTGCCGGATTCACGCGCCAGCATCATGAACCGTCTGCATAGTCCGACTCGGGTTATCCTTAGCGACGCGCCGTTAGTTACAAAGTGACCAGGGGCAGGACGCGAGGCTAAACGATATGCGGAGTCCGCTGCTATCGCCATTTCTGGTTCTCCCACTTTCTTTCGTCCTGCTGTGGCTCTCGGCGCGGCTCGGTGCCGCGCTTCGCAAGCGACAGCCCCTGGACGACGGCATGCGGCATGATCTTGATGTTGTCGTGGCCGCGACCCTGACGCTGCTCGGCCTGATCATCGGATTCAGCTTTTCCATGGCGACCGAGCGGTACGATCAGCGCAAAAACTGCGAGGAGGCAGAGGCCAACGCAATCGGCACGGAATACGTTCGTGCAGACCTGCTCCCCGTCGCCGATGCGGCGCGAGTGCGTGGACTACTGGTTGAGTATCTCGAACAACGTGTATTGTTCTACAAAACTCACGACGAGGATGAGCTCCGAAATATCAATGATGCTACTGCCCAGCTGCAGACCGAGCTGTGGTCCGCTGTCACGGCTCCGGCTGAAGCACCGAAGCCGACGCCAGTGCTGGCCCTGGTCGTTTCAGGCATGAACGATGTGCTGAACACGCAGGGATATACACAGGCCGCCTGGTGGAATCGAATTCCAACGGCGGCATGGGTCATGATGATGCTGATTGCGATTAGCGCCAACGTGATGTTCGGCTACGGCGCCCGGCGCGCTAATGCGGGAGTCATTCACGTTGTAATTCTTCCGCTGGTTCTGTCGATCGCCTTGTTTCTCATAGCGGACATCGACAGCCCGCGCAGGGGAGTCATTCGCGTCAATCCGCAAAATCTAACCAGCCTCGCCCATTCTCTGCGTGTGCGCTAAACGGATCGATCCTGCATTGCGCCGCCAGACGTCCCGAACCGCAATCACGAATAGAATCTTATGCGTGTTGCATGAATTAAGAAGAGACCGGCAGCGATCCGGGCTGCTGCAAACGAAATTCAAGCAGAGTTTCGCTCGGTATCGTTAACTGCTGGCCCTTTTTGGAGGCGGCGACAGCTGTGCCGGCGCCAGCGCCGGCGAGCGCACCGATTCCAGCGCCCTTACCGCCGCCTGCAATTCCGCCAATCAGCGCGCCCAGTCCGGCGCCGCCGATAACTTTCTTGGCCGTCTTGCTACCCTCCCCCTGCCCCTTGACCTCATAAGTGCTGGTGAGAAGCGGATACGCGGTGCCCTTGATCACGATGTCGGTCAACTCGAGCGTCAGTTCGGAGCTGCCTTTCATCCTGCCCGCCGATTCAGCAGACGCCAGGCGGCCGTACACCGTGGCCCCCCTGGGCGCCACCACGATGTTGTCAACCACGAGATTCGTTTCCAGGCTGGCGGTGAAGCGATCTCCCGTCTTTTGTTTGGTCGAATCTATGGAGTCAATCATGCGGATCAAAATGCGCGTCCCGGCAGGCACGTAGATCTTCTTCGTACTTTGCGCCGCAGCGGACGCAGCCGTTGCGGGGGACGTCCCCAAAGGCGCGGGGAAGCCGTTAGCGAAGGGAACTCCTTGCAGGGATACAATTCCGAACAGTATGACCACGGCACAAACCGGCACGGTGCGCATATGTTTTCTCTCCTTCGTCGCGTTCACGGTCATTCCCCCACAATCGGCAGAGAAGAAGCTATCTGAAGATCGATGATCAAAAGCAATTGGTCTTCGATCTGCGCGAACCGCGCGGCAGTGACCGCACCCAGCGCTCCCTTCACCTGGCCGTAGTATTTTGCAAGAAGTTCCGCACGTTGTTTGCGGTAGTTCACGGCGTTTTGGATCAGTTCGTCCGCCTTTTCGTCGGTCATTTGCGAGTAATTCGCTGCGTAGTCCTTAATATTTGCGACTCGCAGATCATTCACCTTGGCCAATTCGGCGTCGTACTCGCTGTAAATCGGCCAGAATTTCGCCGCGTCAGCAGCATTCAGTTGCATGACCGAGCCCATGATCTCGGCCTTCTGGTCACGCACGTTGGTCCGCATCAGTTCGATGTACTCCTGCATATTCTTCTTCTGCGTGGGGGTGGCCGATGATTGCGCGGATTGGCTCTTGGTTGCTGACGACTTCGGCGTTACCTGCGCCAGAGCCGCAGGACCAGTGGCGACAAGCACGAGAAGCGGAAGCCACACTGCGATTCGTTTCTTCATCATGAATCCTCCTGTAAGGGTCACGTTGGCTTCAGCGAAGCTGGCGTAGCTTTTCACACACCAGAATTCGCGTCAACAAACATCGGAGCCCAAAATTCGACATAGACCGAGACCTTATCGTTCCATCACGTTCACGAGGTTCCATGGCCCCGATCCATAGCTTTCAAAAACCAACTGATTGTCTTTATCTACCTTGACGCGCAGTCCGATGATCAAACTTCCGGAATTCTTCGACTTGTCATTGTTCAAGTTCAACTCCAGAGCGGACAGGTCGTAGTCCGTGGAGCGCCCGTTTTCGCGGGCTTCGGCTATCCGAATCGGGCGATCGGTGATCAGCCTTATTCTGCGGCCGTCCGCGGTAGGAAACGTTCGTACGTATGCGACGTCATAGCCTAAAGTGCCCGTGACCGCCACGCGTCCCTTCGATTTCATTTTCGAGAGGGTTTTTGAAACTGCCGCCTGACCGCCTTGAGCGAAAGCATCAAGGAGTGCCTTTTGATCGTCAGGCGTTGAATACGAATCGATTGTGACGGTCACGTTAAAGTTCTTGCCCGCAGCCCTGTTCTGACCCATGGCTTGCGCTTGAATCGTTTCCCGTTTGGGCTTGTCCTGTGCGCCAGTTTTGAAAACGGCTGTGGCCAGGGTGATCGCGATCAGGACACCGACGGTCCACGTATTGACAGAACTCGATGACTTCATAGTTAGAGCGTCACCAGCGCTGCGGAAAGGTGACACAACTCTCAATGGGTTCTAATTGTCAAAACTAACAGGGTCATAGATTTCTGGCCCACTTCCAGACAGCCCTAGGGCCTTGTACTTCATTCGTCCGGAAGTTGGGCTGGCCACCCTGGGTGGAAATGCGGGACAGACACGCACTGTCATTGCTTCGGCGGCTGTTCCTGATTCATCTGTTTCGGCTTTTGCTCCAGCAGCGCCTTTTCCTGCTCCTTGCTTAGCTTGGGAAACAGCAACACGAACTGTAATCGCAGCCCCCACGGCGAAGCTCCCGGCGGATGGACCGCATTTCCGTAGCGTCCTTCGTCCTTATTTCGATCCAGCCGCTAAATTTTGCATATCGATTTCCACTCTCCGACTGAATTCTGCCGGCACGAAATTATCGCGCGGAAGCGTTGCCGCGCACAGGGGATGGCGGGCCAGCTTTTGGCGGGCTCGTCATAGTCGAAACCCTCGCGGAACGCGTCAGTCGGTTTGCGCCCTCATTTGGTCCAGAACTTGTTGAATGTTGATGGATCCAGATTTTTGCCGCTGCGGGAATTCTTTGAAGGTCATAAGGAACTGCCCCACAATGGCCTGGGCCGGAACCATGACCCAGAGCTTGTCTCCGTACCAACGGGCGTACAACTGGGAATCCATCGTCACCTCGAACGGGTCCTGCCGAAGGTTGATTACTAGAGGTACGGTTCGCGGTTTTGCTACATCGGCCCACCACGAGTCCTTGGTGGCAAACGTCACTTTCCAGTCTCCGTAGCGAAATGCATTGAGGCTGCCGGAATCGTCGAAGTAGAAAATCTCCTTGCGCTGGCCGGGTCCTTTGCCGGAGAGAAGATCGGTCATGTCATAAGCGTCGAGGTGGACCTTGAATGTCCTATCAACGCCCTTATACCCTGTGAGAAGTTGCTGCTTCACATCAGGTACACCGGCCGCGGCGAGGAACGTAGGTGTCCAATCCTCATGCGAAGCGATGTCATTAATTATGGTATTCGGCTTGATGACGCCGGGCCAGCGAGCCACGCAAGGCACGCGGAATCCACCTTCCCATGTGGTGCCTTTTTCGCCGCGGAAAGGCTCGGTACCGCCATCCGGCCAAGTGAACTTTTCCGCGCCGTTGTCCGAGGTTAGAACTACAATGGTGTTGTCCGCGATTCCCAGATCATCGAGCTTCTTCAGAAGCTGGCCGACCACCCAATCGAGCTCCATCATCCCGTCCGCGTACAGCCCGTACCCGCTCTTGTTTTCCCATTGCGGGCTCAGGCGGGTCCAGACGTGCATGCGCGTAGTGTTGTGCCACAGGAAAAAAGGCTTTCCGCTTTTCGCTGATTTGTCCATGAAATCGAGCGAGACCTGCAGCAGATCTTCTTCGACCGTTTGCATCCGCTCGCGAGTAAGCGGCCCGGTGTCCTCGCACTTCTGTTTGCCCCAAGAACCGAAACGAGGGTCGGCGGGCGCCGGGTTGTCCGAAGTCAAAGCAACACAACGGAGCACACCGCGGGGGCCGAACTTCTCGTGGAAAGCAGGTTGCTTCGGATAGTCCGGATCCTCCGGCTCTTCCTCGGCATTCAGGTGATAGAGGTTTCCGTAAAATTCATCGAAGCCGTGGACGGTGGGCAAGAATTCGTTTCGGTCGCCGAGATGATTCTTGCCAACTTGTGCGCTGGCGTATCCCAGTGGCTTCAGCAGGTCGGCGATCGTGGGGTCTTCCTTCTGCAAGCCAAGAGGCGAACCCGGCATGCCGACGGTCAAAAGACCGGTACGAAAGGGATGCTGCCCCGTGATAAACGCGGCGCGTCCCGCCGTGCAGCTCTGCTGAGCGTAATAGTCGGTGAAGAGCGCCCCTTCGTTGGCGATGCGATCAATGTTGGGCGTCCGGCCACCCATCATACCGCGATGGTAGGCACTGATATTCCAAACGCCGACGTCATCGGTCATGATAACGACGATGTTCGGTTTTTTCTGCTGAGCGTTGACGCAGACCGCCGTGACCAACATCAGGAGCAAAATAATTGAGGCTACTCGCGCTTTGCGCAGCATGTTCTGGTTAACCTCTCTTCAAGATCTCAGCGTGCTGCTTTGCCTCGGAAGCGCGGCATCGAGCCGGTCTGATCCGAGCCAGCTTTGTGCGGCGCAATCGCGGTGAACGAGCTGCGACAGCTTGTGCGCCCCCAACCTGACTACTGTTTAAAGACTACGGGAGGGCCGCTGACTCGCTTGCCCTTGAGATCCACAATTACCTCGACGCGGTCGGCGATTGTCACGAAGGGAATGCCTTTATTCATCCCGTAGTCCTTGCGGTCGAAGGCCATGGTGCCGGTAAGCTCCCCCACGCCGGTCCCTTTGCCAGTGACTGTAAAGGTCAGCTTTTCGGGCTTGGTCACGCCACGAATCGTGAAGTCGCCGTCCAAATCAACGGTGTTCGGACCAGTCTGTGTGACCTTTGTGGAGTGAAACGTGATCAGCGGATCGTGCTCGGCATCGAAGAAGTCTTTGCTTTTCAACTTGCCGTCTTTCATACCGCTTCCGGAGTTCACCGAGGCGGCCTGAATCTTGATGTCCAGGACGGCAGTGGCTAAGTCAGGAGAGGTAAATGTGAGGCTGGCGTCCCACTTGTCAAAGGTCCCCGCGATGGCTACGGACGCCTTTACATTGAACTTAACTGCGCTCTCGGCGTGATTGAACTCGAAAACCGGAACGCCCTGTGCCGGGGTTGCTGATGCTGCTAGTCCCAGCACTGCGACAGACAGAGCGACCACGGTAGTTCTTGCCATCCAGTTCATACATTTGCTCCTCGTCGAATTCCGGCCTTGACCGAAACAAGATGTCGCCGATCGCTTCGCGCACGCGCGTCGGCACCTTCACAGGTTTGCCGATGCTACGCCTCAAGAGCAGCGGTCGGTAATTGTCAGAACTGACAGTCTAAGTCGCGCCGTGCAGAACGACGTGCCTTGATCCGACGACCACAGCTAAATCGCAATCGCTCGCATCAACCGAAGAGCTCCAAACGGCAATGCGTCCATTCCCGGATGAATTAGTGCTGCGCTGGCTCCCAAGAACTATCAGGATTGTAGGCAGTGATTTTGGATGCAAGGTCGCTCGTTTGCTCACCCAGGTCCTGCTGATACACGACACCGTCTTGATTGACGACGAAGGTCATGACGCCGCTGGAGTGATATTGCGCCGGGTACGCAATGAGTGCAAAGCCGCCTGTCAGCTTTCCATCCACAAGATAGCTTTTCGCTCCGCCGGGCGCGTCTGGGCCCTGCGCAGTCAGAATCCTATATACGTAGCCGTAGTAGGGCGCGGGCTTTGCGTCCGGCTGCTTTGAATCATCCTCTGCAGCCGCGCTGGCGACCAAAGGGCCCATGGGGCTCTGAGGCTCGCCTTTGGAAACGGGCCAGTACAGGCCATCGTGCTTGTCTGGATTACTGTGAAATCGTTGCGCGTAGACGCCGGTTGGACCGCCGTCACGTCCTTTGGAGCCATATTGGACCTGGCTTTGGACATAGCCCTCACACACGGCGATTGCACCGAGTTCGTTGCGGCCGACGCGGCGATCCAGTATTTCTTCATTGCCACGCTCGACGTCGAAATACCAGACTTTGCCGTCGCGAACGATGGGAAAAGGGAATGGCCAATTGCTCTCACCCACTTGCAGAAACTCGAATCCTTGTGCTTCAACCGAAAGCGAATGCTTTACGTCATACGCTTTGACAAAGCCTGCAAGAAGTTCCTTAGCGTCGCCCGCGTAGCCGGAGACTAAGAGCTCCTTCGCTCGCGGACCGAGCAATGGTTCTAATTGCGCGGTATCTCCTGAACGTGCCGCGTCCACCAAAGCGTGCACCGCTTCCATTGACGAGGGGAAAGTTTTCTGCCCACTGGCTGCTTGCGCAGTCAGTGGCGCAGCGGTCATTAGATAGAAAAGGCCCGCGATAAAAAGAAGTGACTGCAGCTGAACCGAAGATTGAGTTTTCATTGGCCTCCCCTTTTCGCTTGCGTGCTCGCCGCGCCACGCTGGCTCGCGGTCCTCTCGGATTTACCGGTGTTTCCTGCTCCTTCGAATGCCCCGGCCGGCCGAGTTTGCGCGGGGGGATTTGAGGCTGCACGCGTTTGCGACGAAGTCGCCGAGCCTGAGGGATATCCACGATCCGGCTTCACAGCCTGGGTATTGGCCTGACTGGCAGGAGAGGTCCGAGCATTAGGGGTGGATGGATTCCTGGAGGCGTTGTTGGCTGGACTGCCACCAGCTTTGTTCCCGCCGTTATAGCTAGATTGCCCCTTCCAACTCTGATTGGTTTGAGTGTTACCGGTCTTCACCGCCGTGTTTCCGGTCTTGTTGACCTGGTTGCCGGTGTTGATCGTCACGTTGTTCCCACTGACGTTCCGATTGATCGTGTTATTGCTCTTGTTTTGAACGTTCGTATTGCCGCGGTAATTGTTGTAATAGTTGTTGGAATTGTAGTGGGTGTTTCCCGGATACGGGCGGTTATACGCGTAGGCATAATTCGGCGGGCGATAGTACAAGGTCGCGCGGTGATAGTTCGGGCCGTACACCGGGCGATAAGAATAGTGATGGACCACCCACGGACCGCCCCGGTAGTACACTCCACCGCCGTATCCCCAGTGCGGATAATAGTAATTGTTGCTACTGAACATCGCTCCTACGGCCATGCCTACGCCGAACGCGATAATGGCACCTGTGGCCGGCTGGCTCGGCGGGGGCGCAACATATACTTGCACCGGATTGTATTGCGGCACGTAAATAATTTGGGGATTGGTGGGCTGGATCACGATTACCTGTTGGGTGCCGGCTTGCTGCGTCACCACGGTCTGCTGCGGAGTGGTTTGCAGATTCCCGGCCTGCTTCGCCTGCAGCCGAAGCCGCTGGACTGAATCAAGAACTGCACTCTGGCTCGCGGTGAACGCTTCTCCCAACTGCTTGGTCCAGTCAATTTCGGAGCACATCAAGTCTACGACTTGGGGAAAATGAAACAGCGCCATCATCGCGGGGCCGAATCCAGCCGCTTTGGCGGCGCTGTCGAGTTGATCTCCCTCCAGACTCTTGTTCTGTAGCAGCCAGTTTCCTCCATCCAAGACTTCCTGGGAGTTTACGGATGCCGCCAGGACCTGCATGAGGAGCGAGTCCGGATATAGCGCGACGGGAGCCAGGAGTTTATCGAGCTGATCAGGCGTCATCGCGGGCGAATTTCCGGCCTGTGAGAAGCCCGCAACTCCAGTGGCCAGACTCAGGTTCATGCAAATCGCCAGAAGCACCGCCATGAACTGTTGTACCAACGAGTTGCGTCTCTCCATACTGGCCTCCCGGGCGATTGCGACAAGACGGCTGGTTTAACGTGAGGATGAAGTGAGATACCAGCGAGTGTTTCGATCTCTGCCCGTTTTCACCCTTGTTAAATGGAACGATGCGGCCGTAAATCAACTGGTGCCGAGACGCAATGCCGCAGATACCGCGATGCTGCTCTCAGCAATGAAGCCATGTAATTGTCAAAAGTAACAATTCGCTGCGTTCCGCCAAATAAAGATGAGGAATGGCTCCCGGTATACCGAGCTTCAGTTGCACGAACCATCGTCCACAAACTGACCACTGGCGGCCATGGACCCCAGCGAGTGCCCGCAGCCCACAATGCGCTGGTTCAGGTCATCGTTCTGCAGCGCGTCCGGCGAAATGTAGGTCATGTTCGTGCGCGCGGCGATGTACTTGTCGGCCAATTTCGTCATGTTCTGAAACTCGTTGGTCAACAGCTGAAAGGCCCTGCGATCCGAATCCGTTTGGACTGCGACCGAAGCCAGACGCAGATTGATGGCCGCCTGATTGCGATACGGCGCAAGCCAATTTGCCGCTACAGGAATTCCATTCTGAATCGCGGCCGCGAGCGCCGTATGCCATTCCCGGATGGTGGACATTTGCTCGATACCAGCCTTCAAAAACGCTTGTGAAAATCCCGGATTCGCTGCCGGAGCCGGAGCAGCTGCGGGCGCTGACGTTGTGTTCCCATTGACAGGCGAGCCGGGCAGGGTCAAGGCGATCTGGTTTCCAGCAAAGCTGAGCGAGCCATTTGCCGCGCGTGCCAGAGCTTCCAGATCGACGTAGGAGCGACCGTTGACCTGAATCACAGGCACGTTTCCGGACTGGCCGTTTACGATGAGCGTACGGTTCTGGCTTGTGTCCTGCGCCAGCGCCATGCCAGAGACGACCAGAAGCAAAGCCGCGAGCCAGCAAGCAAACGATCGTCTTGTTCGCATCGTCCAACTCCCGCGATTCCGGATTGCCGAATCTATTCCGAAGGTACGTATGCAGGTTAGCTGTATCGCAGACCGAGTGGAACTGTTAGAAATAACAGGTGGCAAAACCTTCAGCAATCGTGTGACAAACAGAACTCATCCGCCATCCCTCGGGTCATCCAGAGAGACTCAGCGCGGGTTCCGGTTCGCTCGAGTCTCTTACGGCGAACTTTCGCAACGCCAGCGTCAAGGGAATCGCAAGGATTGCTCTCGTAAGCCCCAGTAGGAAAGCCCAAACGACGAGGGAAAGCGTGATATCGAGGAAGGAGACATCCATGGCGTGCTTCACGAAGATCGGCGTGACCACGTTATCGACAATCAAATTCGTCAGTATCAGGCCCGCGGCCACCACCAACGCTCTCTTCCAGCCATACATCAGCAACGTCACGAAGGTCGGTGGTACCAGCGCTATCACGAATCCCAGAGTGGGGATGAAGTCGAGAAAAAAATAAAGGAAGCTCCAGACGACGGGGGTATCTACCCCCATCACCAGCAGAAACGCCAGATTGAGCAGGGCATTGATGCCAGCGGTCTTGGCCGTGACGGCCACGTAGCTGCGCGCATCAGAACCGTAGTAGGCCAAGCTCTCGGCCAGGGGGCCCGGCTTTACTCCGATTTCTCCCGCCATCTCGATAATGAATAGGAATGTCAAAAGAGAGACCAGTATTCCGTCGGAGTGTATCGAGCCCGCCTCTGGCAGCAGCGCGCGCGAAATCTCACGGAGCCGCTCGACCGTCAGAACACCTTTAACTGAGACGCTGGGTGTAAGAATGCCGTACGCATTCATGAAAACCGTGACCTGGTCGTAAAGCTCTGCCAAGCGCCGCTCGTAGATTGGGAGTTTTGCCGCTATGCGAATAGCGGCCAGATCCAGAGAGAGCAGGATATACAGCCCAAAAGCGACTACAGCGACCGCCGTCATCACAATCGCCGCGGACTTGTGGAATTTGAACCGCAGCATCAGCCACTTGGGAAACGGCACTACGGCATATGCGAGCAGAAGGCTGAGCAGAAGAGGACCGAGGATCGGAGATGCGGCTCTGACTCCCCACAAAATGATGATGCTGCAGGCAACAACCTGCAGGATTGGCAGGATCGGTTGAGAGGGGCCTCCTTTCATGAGCGAACCACAACCCGCAGTTGACTGGGATCAGAAGCTTCCAGGGCGATGCTGAAAGAACCAGCGATTCGCTGTTGCGCAAAGTCCATTCTGCAACCGGCACTGACCGCGTGCAACGAAGCGCGACGCAGCCAGAGTTCGCTCCGTCTTATGCCCAATCCGGGTCGTGCGCAATTCTCGGGACCGATGAGATGAATTATTCCAGCGTCTTAGTACCCGCCAAGCTTTTGGTAATTCGAGTTGGTAGTTGTTACGACCAGCTCTTTGGCAGTCGCCGTGAGAATCGTCTGCTGCGCGTAGCTGGTTCCATCAGGCAGAGGGGCCATCTGAACCTGCAACGTCACCACGTCTTTGGCTTGGCCCATGTACGTGTTAACGCTCAAGGAAACGATCTTTTTTATCTCAGGGTTAAACACGAGCGTCATACGATCGCCGGGCTGGGCATAGTCCGTGAAGATTAAATTCACGACACCGCCAGCAGGGTTGAGCGAGACTTTACCGGCCTGAAACGCTTGCTGCATTCTTTCGGGGTCGGGCGGAACGTACATGGCGAGGACGGCCTTCACATCATCCATGTAGTCCATCATCTCCGCTTTTTTCTTTTCAATCACCCTTTGCTTCAATCTGCCGCCACTGGGTGGCTCCGGCGGAGGGCCGATCGGAGTCTTCTGGACCTGCCCGTCAGGCCCGTACTGGCACAATTTTTGAGTTGACGGCTTCGGATCTCCCTTCAGCGTGAGCTGCGTTGTTTCCGTCCATTGATACTGGCGCAGTCGCTGCTTATTTTCAGCAGCAGCCTGCTTCGCAGCCGCAAGCTTTTGCTGCAGTTCACCATTCTGCGCGATGGCGACGCCACCGGCGACCAGCGCTACAACGCCGATAATTACCAAGCGCCTGGCGATAGGAACAAAGAAACGGACGAGGGACTGCGTTCTGCAGCTATTTGCAACTCCATGACTCATCGGGATGCTCCCTTAATCTGTGTCAAAATTTAGCTGCTAACATCGTCGCCTGCGTCCACCGCCACTTCCCCTGTAGCTGGACCGTTGTCGCTACGAATCGCAAAACCCTGTGTCTCGATGCTGCGGGTTACGCGGTCCGCAAGGCTCAAAGCAGGTTCAGCAGAGGCCGCCACTCTAATTGCCTCTGCCTTCAGTTTTTGGAGGACCCGGAAAAGAGTCTTGGGAGAGGCATTGGGGGCCCGTCTCAAGAATGGAGCGTGGGGTTGTCTCAACCCGGGTCCTCCACCCTAACCAACGGGAGAATACGATTCGGACGGATTTGACGGTATTGTCAAGATTGACAGGTTTAGCAAAAAAGCCTGAGACAAGGGGCGCGTCTTGATTCCTCGGAGGCAAAAGGACGGCGCGCGGCTGGATCGCCCGGCCGCTTGCGCGTCGAAAGTCGCAAGAGTAAGAAGGCGCCACTTGCGGGAGCGTGCATTCGCCACCGCCGCGGCAACCGGAATATTTCACAAATCCCGTTGCCTATTTGAGGGTGATGCTCACGCCAAAGACCACCCCAGACGTGGCGTTGTCCAGGTAAGCGCCCGAGGCGCGCCGATAGTCAAAGTAGAGATAACGGTAACCCGCTTGCAAGGCCAACGCCGGTTTGATGCGGTAACCGAGAAGACCGAAGATCTGGTAATCCATTTGGGAACCGACACCCCAGCCGCCTACGTCACCCCCAATCGTAACTTCCACTTTGGGCGTCAGAATTCCAGTGATGCGTCCGCCGACCAGCGGGTCCACCCAGCTCTGCACCCCGGAGAAATTCAGAGTGTTAGTCGTAAACGATAGATTCTCCCCGAAGTACCAGTAGCGGAATCCCGCAAGCGCATCTATCTTGAGCCGCTCCGAATCAATCAGCCGATAACCGACCTTCTGAGTCAGGAAGAATTCGGTCGCGTGTAGGTTCGCCACGCCCTGGTTGGGGCTGTTCGGGAGCGCTCTATTGTCCCCCAGCCGGATCCAAAAGATATCGAGCGGCATCACGATTCGCTTGTAGCGAGGTTCGATCACGCCCATTAATCCAATCCGGAAGTTCGAAAGAAGGTCGCCCGCGGAAGCGCTGAAGCCGATTTGCCCGCCGTTCGGTGCCCCAATACTCCCGTGCACTCCGGGGAACCACAGATAGGGACTCACGGTAAAGTGCCAGTCGCTTTCGGAGGTTGCGCTGGCGGCCGTGTCGGCGCCCGTTGGAGTTACCGCCGCGGGCTCGGCGTCAGAAGGCGTCACCGGACTTGTGACTGCGGCATTCGCCGTCGCAACGGTAGAGCTTGACATATCGGTCTCGAGGACGTCTACGCTGCGCGCTGGAGGAGTCGCTTGAGCGTGAGACGCGCGTACACTTGCCAGCAGGAGCAGTCCCAAGAATATTGCCGATACCCTGAATTTCCGATTTGACGTCACGAGAAGCTCCTTGTTGTGTCCTTCGCCGGACTGAATCCTGCATCCGCCTAAGCTTGCTAAGCCTGTGCCAAGTGCACGTCCGATATAATTGTCAGAAGTAACAGTCCCATCGCGCTCGATTACCATCAGCTTGGCCCAGCGTACTTGTGCTGACGCTCGTTACGCGCGTAAGCGGCGGTTTGGCCGGAGCCAAGCCGCGCGCCGGGTGTGTGGTCGCGGTGATTTCCAGCGTTAGGTTCCGAGGCCTAGAAAAACAGGTTCAGAATGAGACCTATAGCGTTCACCTGCTGATTCGGGCGCTTGCCCGTGTTGTTCTCGTGCTCGTAGTAGGGATCGAACTCGATATGCTTGCTCACCGGCAGCAAGCAACCCGCATAGAGATTGGTGGAGCTGATTTTTGAGTACTGGCTCTCGTAGAAGATCTCGGCGCTGACATACGGCGCGGGGTGGTAGTTACTGATCGTGAAGCGCCGTTCGGCCGTTAGCCGGTTGCGATAGCGCCAGACGAACTTGCCGGGAGACCAATCAAGATCGGCGCGGTTTCTATCGGAAATCAGTATCCGGGCCGTTATGGGAACGTGAAATGTGAGCACGGGTTCCATCCGGTTTATCGTGGGCTTGCCCGGCGAGGGGACAGCGCGGTATCCGACCGCCAAGACGAGCGGCCTGGATTTCGCATCGTCCAGATCGAAGAGAGTGACATTTTTCAGCTTGAGCAAAGGCTTCAGGTAAAATTCTATGCTGGGCCCCACTTCCGCTTGCGTAGGATCGCCACCTTCTCTGGTTTGCTTCGCTTGAAAAAGAAATCGCACGTTGGAATTCAGTTTGAAATTCGCATCAATCTCGGGCAGGAATTCCGTCGTTGATGTTTGAGCGTGCAGCGAGGAACAGCGCAATAACAAAAGAAGTGCTGCCATCAGCCATCGGCCACGAACGCATTTCATCTCTTGGCCTTTTCAGAAAAACGAAGGCACTCCGGAATCGTATCGCTGCAAAGCTAACCATCCGGCACTTACCTCTTGGTCGGTATTTCCGATCTTATTCGTGGGCAGAAACACTACACGCTCGAAGCGAACGCCACTCCCAGCGGGCGGCCCTTGCGAGCCGCCCGCCGTGAAGGCAGTTGCGGTTAATTGCTGGGGCCCTTGGCCGCCGCTTCCGCCTGGGCCATCTTGGCGGCCATTTCGGCTTTCAGGGCATCGAGGTTGAAGCTTGCGCCTCGTTGCATCGGCGGAAATTCCAGGAAAGTCTGGATCTCCTTGCCCATTACCTGTTGGACGAACACGAAACGCCAGAATTGATACATGTACCAATCGCTGAAAAATAACAGCGACCCATTCCTCGTAAGGTCTTCTGGAAAGCCCAGTTTCTCGTACGGATCGAGGCGCAGATTGGTGATCATAGGCACGTCCGGATGGGTCTTGACCCCCAGCCAGCCCTGAGGTTGGTCGATGAAACGATACTTGTAGTCGTCAATGCGCACCGCGCCAATCGTGCTTTCACCAAGGTAGAAGATTTCGTGGCGGTTGGATGGACCTTTGCCAGTGAGCATGGCGGTCTGATCGTAGCCATCGAGGTGGTTCTTGTAAGTCCGGTCGCCGAGTTTCACCCCTTTGAGCAATTGGTCGGTGATGTTCGGGTTTCCCGCCATAGAGACGAACGTCGGCAACCAGTCCAAGCCGGACATGATGCCGTTCTGCACGGATTCCGCCGGGATATGGCCGGGCCAACGGGCGATGCATGGCACGCGGAAGCCGCCTTCCATGACCGTTCCTTTCCCCTGTGCGTACGGCGTCGAGCCGCCATCGGGCCAGGTGAACGTTTCGGTGCCGTTGTCGGTGGTGAAAACGACGATGGTGTTGTCGTCTAATCCCGCGTCTTTGAGGTGTTGCATCACGAGGCCGATGTCGTCATCCAACTGCGCCATGCCCGCTTCCTCGATGCTCCAACCATTCTCCGAGTTCATCATTGCCGCGTATTTCGGCGAGAGATGGGTGACCACGTGCATGCGCGTCGTGTTCATCCAGACAAAGAATGGCTTGCCGTCGGCCTTGGACTTGTCCATGAACTTGATGGAGAGGTCGCGGATGGTGTCGTCCACCGTCTCCATGTTGTACTTGATCCCGTTAGTGGGGTGCGGCGGCAACGGCCCTTCATCTTGGATCTTCTGCTTGCCGATCTTGCCCCAGCGCGGCATCTCGGTGGGATCATCCACGTCCGTCGCCCAGGAATGAACCAGGTTGCGCGGGCCGACGGCATTCAAGAGGTTCTGCGGATAGTTGGGGTGGAACGGGTCTTCCATGGCGTCCAGGTGATAGAGATAGCCGAAGAATTCATCGAAGCCGTGGACGGTGGGCAGGAATTCATTCTTGTCACCAAGATGGTTCTTGCCGAACTGGCCGGTCTCATAACCCAACGCTTTCAGCGCGGTGGCGATCGTGACGGCTTCCGCAGGGATGCCGATCGGCGCGCCCGCCTGACCGACCGTGGTCATGCCCGTGCGGATTGGCAGTTCACCCGTGATGAAGTTCGCCCGACCCGCCGTACAGCTTGCCTCGGCGTAATAGTCGGTGAAAATCATGCCTTCCTTTGCAAGCTTGTCGAGGTTCGGCGTCTTGCCGGCCATCACGTGAAGGCTATAGGCGCCGATGTTCGATGTCCCGATATCGTCACCCATGATGACAAGGATGTTGGGCTTCTGCTGCGCGGAGGCAGGCGGGACTGTGGCCAGCCCCAGGCCCGCGATCAACACTGCGACAACAAGAAACAAATTTCCGTTACGCTTCATGTGTGCTCTCCTCAATCTTTGCTTTTCTCTTCCTGGGGGAAAACGGGAGGACTGATTCCTCCACGCAAGAGTCGCGGCGCAGGTTCAGAATCGCAGGCATACTGAACTCCGAACTCGGGTGTGGTAATAGTCAAAGTGACAATCTTGCCGGGGCTCACCGCAATCAGCGGAGCGCTACGACGGATATTTCTTGAACATCTTGGCGACCGCTTTGTCCACCAGCTGCATATTTTTCTGCGAGTTCTTTTCGTTCAAGGTGCCCTGACCGACGCCGCGCCAGACCAATTCTTTGGCTTTCACGTCGTAAATATCGACGATCAGTGTGCCGGTCACGTTCTGCTCCGGAGTGATCCCGCCCATTCCGCCGCCAATTCCGCGCATGCCCCAAGCCTGATACGAGGTCTGCGTCTTCATCCCGCCGCTGCCCACCACTATCAAATCTGGATTCTCTGACTCCTGGACCAACTTGAGGCCCTTGCTCTGCATCTGCGTGTTGATCTGGGTTTTCGCTTCCTGCGCCAGAAATGGACTGGCGATCTGGTTGGGGTTCTGCTGTTGTCCCCAGGCATAGGTGTGATATTGAGAAAAACTCGCACTGGGACTCGAGGTTACGTAAACATCCTGCGCGGAAGCCGCGCTAAAGGCGAGGCCAATCAGAAGCGCGATAGCGACTAGAAACCGTGTTTTCATGCGCTCTCCTTTTGCAAATCGGTTTTCTTGAAAGCTGCCAGAAAATCATTCTCGAACCGTTGACTCCGTGCTTTGCGAGCGGACGATCACCCACTTGCCGTCGCGCTTAACAAAGACATCCATCCAGGCAAATTTCCCACTCGAATCTTTGCCATCGCTGGTCGTGCTTTTTTCGGTATTGCTGCCCTGGACGACGGCAACGCTCCCCAACACCTTCACATCCATGGGCCCGAATTCGAAGGACGCAAGCTTCGCCGTGCCCGTTTTCATGTCCGCCAGATGCTTCTGCTTCGTTTCCTTGGTGCCGTCGTAACCGACGCCGATCCAATCGTCGGCGAGGATCTCGCTAACTTTGTCAGCATTACCCGCAATCGCCGCATCAACCCAGTCGTGTTCGATTTGCTTGACTGTTTCCGCCACGCTCGGGCCTTTGGCCGGTGGCGCCTGCGACTGCGCGAAACCTAGCCCGACGCAGGCCGACACCAACAAAGCTGCTGCTACAAGTTTCATTGTGTTTGCTCTCCCATTGGAATTTAAGGCGCGTCTATTTACCGCGTTTAACGTGCCGGTCAACCGTGATCGGCATCGCTGCAACCTTGCCAACAACACACAGCCATTCCTGCTTAATGCATGTCCTCGTCAGACGGAAAGCAAGACGTAAAGGCATGGCCAGCCAGCGCCTCATTCATCGCCAGCACCAAATCCGTATCCATCAGTACCTTGATCACGTATCCCAGGCCGCCGGCGGCCCGGCAGGTGCTCAGAATGTCCTGATCCTCGTGAACCGTGAGAAATACGATCTTGGCTTTGTTGCCTTGTCGCGTAAGTTCTTCCGCGACCTCGATTCCACTCATTAACGGCATCGATATGTCCAAAACCACCAGGTCGGGCTGGAGCTTCAGCGTCGCTTCCAGAGCCGCTCGTCCATCGGAAACCGTGCCAACAACATCGAATGACTCGCGCAACAATGCGGCCACGGTGCTCAACACGGGAGCGAGATCATCCGCGACTAACACCCGTTTTCGACTCATGCGAGCTCATCCCTGAGCGGGTCTCTAGGCCTCCACAACGAATTGGGGACGCCGGTGCAACGTGAAAGGCTCATCGATCTCGGCTCTCGAGTTCATCTTGCTCAGCGTGGAGGTAGGCATCCACAGCTATCTTGGGCGCGATTCACGCGACTGGATATTGGCAAAATTAACAGTAAGGAAGAATTCGCTTCGTTAGACGGAGATGATTTTGCTCTTGATGGCGTATTGAACGAGTTCGGCGTTTGTCTTAATCTGCAGAATTTCCATGGCGTGGTACTTGTGCGCCGCGACGGTGCGGGTGGTTATTTTCAGCACGCTAGCTGCTTCCTTCATCGTGCGGCCTTCTGCCAATAGCTGAATGACTTCCCGTTCTCGTCCGCTTGGTCCAGGGACATGTTCGCGGGCCTTGGGCTCTCGCATCGAGATACTCGCCAGACCCTTTGCGGCGCGGGGAGTCACATATCTGACTCCCTTCAGCACTTTTTCAATCGCGTCGATCAACTCGAAGCCTGCTGCCTGCTTCAGAAGAAAGGCCGATGCCCCGGCGCGAAAAGCCTCTCCTACTAGATAAGGGTCCTCATTCATCGTCATGAAAATAAGTTTTACGGCAGGCATCTTCTGTTGCAGTTTCCTGCCGGCGTCCAGCCCATTTAGCTGGGGCATGGCAATATCGACCACGATGACGTCGGGTCGCAACTTCTCGGCAGCTTCCAGAAGCGAACGCCCGTCGGTCACCGAGCCGACTACTTCACAGCGGGGTTCCAGAACGCTTTTCAGCGCATCAATCAACATCTGATGGTCATCTGCCAGCAGTACACGTGGGCGTCTCATGATCGAATCCCTCCCGCAGTAGTTGTTCTTGCATGTGCCTCATCAGCGGAAACCGATAGCGGAACCTCCGCAAGAATTTCCGTCCCTCGTGCGGGCGCGGAATGTACCGACAGTCTTCCGCCAACCAGTCGCAGCCGCTCGCGCATTCCGACGAGTCCGATTCCCGCGTCGGTGTTGCTCAGAGCAACATCGAAACCCAGGCCGGCATCCACGATCCGCAAGCGGATTTCATTATTCGCGTTACCAAGTTCCACCCGGGCTTGCTTTGCTTGACTGTGTTTAACCACGTTGCTCAGCGCTTCCTGGGTAACCCGGAACAGACACAGCGCCACATCTTTCGGGATTTGCAAAGGAGCTTCGCGGTCGGTAAATTCAACCTGAATTCCATACTTCTCGCTGATCTCTTCACAAAGTCCCATGAGAGCGGGCCCGAGACCCACGTGCTCCAATTTGCTGGAATGGAGTTGATGCGAAAGGCGATGAACGTCAGAAGATATTTCCTGGGTGCGATTCCATAATTCCCGCACCAGGGTTCTTTCGTCTTCTTCAGACTCCGGCCGCTTCTTCCATAGTCGCGAAAGTCCGATTCCCAGCAAAGCCAGTCGCTGGCTGAAGTCGTCGTGCAGCTCTCTGGCGATGCGCCCGCGCTCTTCCTCTTGCGCCGCGATCAGGCGTCCGCTCAGCTCTTCGAGCGACTCTGCGTTCAACTTGCGGTCCGTGATGTCAACACAAGAGCCGATATACCCGCAGAAAGTTCCATCGGACTCAATTCTGGGTACACCATAGTCAACTACCCAGCGATATTTTCCATCATAGCGTCGCAGACGGTATTCCATCTCGAAATCCACCCGGGCGTCGAACGCACCGCTGTAGATACCGAGACAATGCTCCAGGTCTGCCGGATGCACTCCCTGCGCCCAGCCTTCCCCAAGCTCTTGTTCCTCAGCGCGACCGGTGAAATCGAGCCAGCACTTGTTGAAGAAAGTGCGCAGTTTGTCGATTCCGGACATCCAGATCAGCACCGGGGCTGAATTGGCAACCAGACGAAACCGCTCTTCACTCTCGATCAGGTTCTGGTTTGCGCGTTTGCGTTCGGTGATATCCAGCACTTCGGCGACGAAATACTGCGGCTTCCCGTGAATATCCCGTATCAACGAAGCACTGCACTCCCCGCACAGCACTTTTCCGTCTTTGTGCAGACAGCGCTTTTCCACGCCCTGGAAGCTGGCTCCGTCCGCCAGCGCTTGGCTCAACCTCTGCGAAAACGTCGGCCAGTCTTCCGGATGAGTAACCGATTCGACGGTCCTGCCCAGAAGTTCCTTTTCGGTATATCCGATGAACGTGGAAAATGCCTGATTGCCAGCAAGGAAACGGCCTTCTGGTGAAACGATCGCCATTCCCATGCCGGCATCCCGGAAGACACTGCGGAATTTTTCCTCACTCTCGCCGAGCTCATCCGCTGCCGTCTTGCGCTCTTCGACGAGGACGGCGAGGACCATAAAAGGTGCTGCTGCAAAGAATAAGAATAGCTGCAACGACAAGACGTTATTGATCGGTTGCGGTCCGGTGAACGGACCGCGGCCATGGGTCGCACCCCATATCGAGAGAACTGCAACTAAAACCACCGAAGTGCTGACCCCCATCGACCCAAATCGCAATGCGGACCACAACATGAATGGCACGAGGGAGTAGAACAGTGCCGGTAGGGTGCTCGTCCCGGGAGCGACGAACGTCAGATATCCGAAAATTGCCAGGCCAACGATCAGTACAGCGCCTTCGAAATAGTACGAACGCGACTTGTCGCTCCCGGGCGAGCCTTTGCCGACCCAACTAAAAATAGCGGGCATCAAAGTAAGGAACCCCAGAGCTTCGGAAAAAAAACTCGTCCTCCAATTCATCCAATAGGTCCCCGAGACGGCGAGCGCGCCGACAAAGGCTCCCGCCGCTGGCGCTAGGATCACCGCAAACAATGAAAACTTAGCCAACGCCTTTACACTATTTAGCCGAGGTAACCCCTCAAAAAAATAGCTAAGACACAATGCGGCGGTGAGAATTTCCACCGTGTCAGCCAAAATCAGCCAGGTAGCCGTACCGGCCAGCACTCCGTTGCGCCGGTCATAGAAAAAAAACACGGCTAGGGCTGTCACGATGAGGACCGGCCACTTCCTTCCTGGGACCAGCAGCAGCAAGGACACCAGAAGCACGCAGCCGGGCCAAAGCGGCGAAAGCATTTGCGGGTGCAGCACCAGCGCGCCGCCTAATTTTGAAGCGAAGTAAGACAACATGGCGACCGCGCACACCAGGATCGCTGTCCGCAATAGCGAATGCGCTGCTGCGAAACTCGATGCGCGTCGATTGGAGCCAGCTTCCATCACCTGTCTCCGAACTAAAGGTCAGCGGCGAATAGCCGTGCGGACACCCGCAGGGCAGGAATGCTTCAAGCGGGCGGGCCTATTGCTGCAGGTTGTTCTGCCGTAATTTTTCTAGAAGTGACAATTCACCGGCGACGCGCATCGCCGATACGATTTGAAAGACCACCTCAGTTAGGCGTCAGGTACGAACGCTGGTCGCAGAGTGTACCACCGAGCGAAGGCGCAAGTGTTCAAAATTGTACACTTTTTTAAACGGCCAGATTGCTCTATGGCGAGTCCTAACTGCTTATAAAACCGTGCCACGCAGAACGCTCATGCTTAGCTATTCGTGAAGCACAACGCTTAGCAGGGAACTATGCACCTTCAACCCGCCGTTGTACTCGATAAAGCCAAGCTTTCTGAATCTGTTCAAGAAGACATTCACGTGCGAACGGGTTGTACCGATCATTTCCGCCAGAGTCTGCTGACTGATCCCAGGGGTGAGAGCCTCCGACCTGCCTTCCTTCCCAAAGCGGGTCAATATGAGAAGGGCTCGTGCTAGCCGCCTTTCGGTTGAATTGAAAAGTTGATCCACCAGGTCCGACTGCGTGCGGTTGTGGCGGCCCACCACATAGGCAACAAACATGTCCGAGAATTTGTGTTCCTCGTGGAGCGTCCGGAGCATTTCTTTCTTTTCGATCTTCAGCACGGAGCAGCGAGTGGTCGCGGTGGCCGTCGTCATGTGGAAGGGCTGATCCGAAGCGATACATCCCTCGCCTAAGAAATCACCTGGGCCGAGCAATGCAATGGTCGCTTCCTTGCCTTGTTTGGAGACCACGCTCAGCCGTGCCGTCCCGTCCTGAATGTAAAGCACAGCGTCCGCACGCTCTCCTTGCGAGAAAATGATTTGTTTTGGGTTGAAATGACGAATTGTCCTTCCGATGCCGGCACTCGCTAAAAAAGCTTTGGGATCAAAAGCCGTGATCGGCATTTGGGTCCGGCGGCGTCGGTTCGACAACCGGCTAGGCGATGGCATCGCGAACTCCCGAAAGCCCTAGCGGGCACAGATTTTTGCGGTGAGTATATTAACAAATTTTTAAAGTGGCGATAACTCCTTCTTCTTGGAGTTGAAAACCCATTTGCATTGTAGAGCGGCCGAAAGTGTCAGAAGTCAGCACAGAAAACCGATTCGGCCTGACCCTGTCATTACTGACAATTCCATTGGGCCTGCCCGCCGCTTCATTATTGCGCTCTCTGGCGCCCAGTCGTGTATCCCACGGGCTTCAGAGGAAGGGGAAATAAAATGCGTCGATTCCATAAGAGGACAGGTTCACAGATTCTCACGCTCGCAACCAGCTTCCTGTTGCTCGTTGGCCTGCTGCTCATCGGAAGCGCTTCCGGCTTATCCGGTGACAGGGTGAAAGCGGAAACCATTGAAGCCACTGCCATGGGCACAGGCACACAGCTCGGCCAAAACATCGGCATAAGCGTGATTATTTACGATTTTTCGACTCCGGCGGACCGGCAGATCCTGGTGGACGCGTTCACGAAGGGCCAGAACCAGGGGCTGGTGAACGCCCTGACGAAAATGAAGGCGGTAGGTCACATATCGATTACCGGCACGCTTGGCTACGACCTCAGTTATATCCGGCTGATTGCAACTCCAACCGGGCGGAAAATTCGCTTTATCACCAACCGTCAAATCAGATTCGGTGAAGCCTTTTTTGACACGCAATCTCAATCCTTCAACTTGACAGCAGGTGAACTGGACTTGAATGACCAGGACAAGAGCAAGAACTCAGGTCTTTTGTATCCGGCCGCTCAACTCGTGATGGATAAGGAAGGACAACTGCAAATCGATCTCAGTCAGAATCCCTGGAAGTTGGTCGATCTTATCGATTGGAAAGGAACGCCCGGCGAGAATTAGCCCGGGAGCTGCGAATTGCCTGGTGATTCCAACCCCGGAGTCATAGTAGGGGTCTTGCTTGCGATTCAGCTGGTTCGAAAGGTACGCGTGCCCGCGATTCTCCAATCACACGCGGGGGGAAGCCCCTGATGCCATTTCCACGCAATGACGCGGATCGGATCGGTGTTCGCATTCGACGCGCTTGTTCCGAGCAGTTCTATAGGCGGAGCCGGAACCCTTGACGGGACCGAGATAAACGATCAAGGAGGCATAACGAAAATCAGGAGGCTAGATGAATGCCGAAATTTCCAAGCGCGCGATCGTCAAGCAAAAGGCCGTCCACGAATTGCAGGAGTTTATTGGGATCTTCTTGTATCTGGCGTTCTTCTTTTGCGCTTTTGCCACCTACAGCATGTTGCTGCTAAATGAATTTCACGTCTCGTATTTCGTTTTTGGCACGGCCTTGATCAACGCTCTGGTGGTCGCGAAAGTGATTCTTATCGGGGAATACGCACACCTTGGCAGGAAACATGAACTCAAGCCACTATTTCAGTCGGCAACTTATAAGGCGTTTCTGTTCAGCTTGCTCGTGTTCGCCTTTCACATCATCGAGGAAGTGATCAAACGACGCTGGCATGGAGAAAACTTTGCAACCGCGTACCACGAGATACGCATCAACGAACTCCTTGCCCGGAGCGTCGTCGTATTTTGTACTTTCCTTCCACTCTTTGCGTTCCGGGAATTGCGGCGAGTACTGGGCGAGGATAAGTTCTGGTCCCTGTTCTTCCGAACTGGAGCGACGACAAAGACAGACGCAGATTGACGATACTGAGTTATTGACTGACGGCCGGCAACACGTCTTTCACGCAGCGGAAACCGAGGTGATTCGTCCCCGTGCTCACCTCACCTTTTCCCCGAGTGCCCACCATGTAGCGTGAGCAATACTGATCGGTGCAAAGAAACGAACCTCCCCGTTGCGTTTTCTTTCGCTCCTTCGGTTCGTCGGGGTCGTAAGGTGAATCCGGGCCCTTTGGATTTCGCGCCACACCGCCGCCAGCCGCCAATTGCTGATAGTAATCCGGGCGATACCAATCGCTCGTCCACTGCCACACGTTCCCCGCCATATCATAGAGTCCGTAGCCGTTCGCCGGAAACCGTCCGACTGCTGTGATCCCTGGGTAGTGATCTTCTCCGGTATCCTTGTCCGGAAAATGACCTTGAAACGTATTGGCCATCCACTGTCCTTTCGGTCGAAACTCATCGCCCCAAACAAACGGTTGTCCCGTCAGTCCGCCTCGTGCCGCGAATTCCCATTCGGCTTCGGTCGGCAATCGCTTACCGGCCCATCTTGCATAGGCCGCAGCATCGTCGTAGGCAACGTGCACCACAGGATAGTCCGCCTTTCCCTGAATGCTGGCAGCAGGGCCCAGCGGATGGCGCCAGTTCGCGCCCGGGATGTACGTCCACCATTGATAATGGTCGTTCAAGGGAACTTCGTGGTCCGGAGGCGAGAAAACCACCGATCCCGCTACCAGGTTTTCCGGCGGCGCTCCTGGAAAATCCTCCGCCTTGGGTTTGCGTTCCGCCACGGTGACGTACCCCGTGGCTTTCACAAACTTGGCGAACTCCCCGTTCGTGACGTCAGTCTTATCGATCCAGAAGCCGTCAACATACACGCGGTGAACGGGACGTGAATCCAGCGTAGCCTGCATTCCGACCTTGTCCATTCCCGGCGGATCCTGTGCGCCCATCGAGAATTCGCCACCCGGGATCCAGGCCATTCCCGCAGGTGCAGTCCCGGCCGGGGTGTTTTTGTTTTCAACGGTCGGTGCGAAACCGCTCGTGGCAGTGGGCACGGCTTCCGCCATCGTCGCCTGGGGAAGTCTAGTCGCCTGAACGGTTTGTCGGTTTGCAAATCTCCAGTAGCTGAGCCCGGCCAGCAGCATCGCAACGCACACCACGACTTTCACGCGATTCTGTCTCGTGGGGGCTTTGGCAACCTTATCCACACGCCTTCTTTTAGTCATGAAGTTTGAATCCTGCGAACGCCGAGCAGATCATGTCGCAAGCCGGGAATTATCATGGGGGCCGGCGGCAGACGGTATTGTCACTTTTTACAGTCGAAGTAGCCCTCCGTAGCCGATTCGAGATTCTCAGCGCCCTCGGCCGAGCGAGCTGTCAACTCGCGTTCCATTGGGAGAGTGTTCGTGCCGCCGGCGAATCGTCTGCATTGCGCACGTACTATCGATTCGCGCTCAGCGCCGGTCATCAACTTGGGCATCGACTGCACGGTGTGGAATACGAACACGAATTCGCGTGCCGTGCGACGGCTCGGATTGAACCGTAAGCTGACCCTCCACCAATCGCAGCCGCTCTTGCATGGTGATTAAACCAAGACCTGAAGTTCGCTTCGCAGACTCGGGATTGAACCCAACGCCTGAATCGGAGATGCACAGCTCGATTCGATCGTCATGACCCCATAGCTCCACCTCGGCCCCAGCCGCTCCGCTGTGCTTCGCGACATTCCGCAAAGCATCCTGCGTGATCCGATAGAGGCACAGATTCACATCCTTAGAGATCCGTTCCGGAATGCCGTGATGGACGAATTGTATTTGCAGGTTGTGCCGATCGGAGAGTTCCCTGCAGAGGCGCTCGATGGACGCGACCGGACCCAATAGGTCGAGCAGCGACGGCCGGAGCCGGTGAGACAAATTATGGATGCCGGACGCAATCTCCATGGCTACTTCTGTGAGGCTGTGGAGTTGTATTCTAGCTTGCGATGACAGGCCAGGAACGTCCCGTTCGAATTGCCCGAGGCCGATTTGCAGGAGCGCCATCCTTTGATTCAAATCGTCGCGTAATTCTCCGGCCACACGGCTGCGCTCCTCCTCTTGCGCCTCAATCAATCTGGGGCTCAAGCTTGCCAGCGTACCCTCCACGACCTTGCGTTCGGTAATGTCTCGCACCACGGCCACAGCGTAGTCGCGGTCTAGCTGGATGTGTTTAATATTGATTTCCACCGGGAATGTCGACCCATCCTTCCGCCGGTGCTGAGACTCCACGATCACGAACCCTGATTCACGTATCTTTTGGGCCATGCGTATGCGGAGAGACGGGTCGAGCACCGGATCGATATCGTAGACAGTCATGGACAGCATCTCTTCGCGATGATAACCAAGGTCGAGACAGGCCTTCTCATTGATATCGAGGAAGTGCAGCGTTATAGGGTCAATCACCTCAATGGCATCATTGGAACCGTCAATCAATTTTCGGAACAAGGCCATCGATTCTTCCCTTCGCTTACGCGCCGTGATGTCCCCGCTCACCCCCACCAGTTCGATCGTTACACCGTCCTCGACGATCACATTCACAATCTCATGCAGCCACACGCTTCGGCCGTCCGCTGCAATCATGCGGTACTCCAGCTCGTGATTCCGTTGTTCCTGGACGGCCTTTTCCGTGAAGGACACGGTGCGCTCGCGATCCTCCGGATGTAGGTGTTCGGCCCAGAACGACGGGTTTTTCAGCCAACCTGTTACTGGATATCCGAGGATCTCTTCCACGTGTTTGTTTACGAAAGTAGTCCGGAAAGTACTGGGCTCTGCCCGCCGCACGACGGCCCGAACTGATTCAATGAGTTCTCGATTCAGGGCCTCCAGCCTCCTGGCATCGCTCCGGAAGCCAGCCTTGCTGAGTTGCTCCCCTAAAAGCGCAACAACTGCCAGAAACAGTCCACAAGCCAGCACCACTAGCAGGCGAAATGTTCGCAGGCTTGATGGTTCATCCTGTCGCAGGAGTTCCCAGATCCCGATGACGGGCACCGCCACCACTACGGCCATCGCCAGTAGTGAAGTTAGCCTGCTATCGTGGCGCATCGAGGTCCTCTGCGGAGGTGCTAGGCCGCGCTAGATGCCGAGCGTGCAACGGCACCCACAGAAACCAGCAAACAGCCGCGTTTTGGGCCAAAGAATATAGGCTTCCGTTGTAGTGCTTGCCCAAATCTATGGCCATGTTCGCCAGAGTCGAACTCACCGCGTACAAAGCGGACGCTCCCAATAAATGAGAATAGATTGAATTCCACGGAGTTCGCGCGCCACGGACTACCAGGCACAGAATCAGCACCAAAGCGAGATTTTCAATGCCGTATAGGGCGGTAAACCGCGGGTTATAGATCGCGGGGTTCGCGAACAAATACTGGTAGGGAAAGAGCAGAAACGCGTAAAGAAAGACCCACGCGACCAGCAGAAAAAAGAAAGTCAAGCTCGCGCGGTACGCTTTCTGGTCATAGCGATTCAGATGCGGCAGCATCGCTACCGCTGCCATCAGCGGGACCAGGTGAAGGAACAGAGCTGGGTCAGCGATGGAATTATCTGGGACTTCGGTGTGCCGCAAGAATCCATAGTACACGTAAAGCCATTGGTCCAGCGACCATAGTCCATAACCGACTGCAATAAACACCCAAAAAACGCGACGACCCTGCGTTCTCTGTACTGCGTTCAGGATTGCGAATCCGGTCGCCAAAAGAAGTAGAGCGAAGTAAATGCTAGTGCCGTACGGGGCCAGCTGATCACCAAGCCCTAGGCCAAGGGAGAGGACAGCTTTAATCGCAAGAAATCCAATGAGCAAACTGGGCCAAAAGGAGAGCGAAAATCCGTGTCTGGGAGGCCCTGAAGCGGTGACCTTCATGCCGTCTCTCCCGCGAATCTTTGCCCATAATCGCTAAAAATCGGCACCGCGACGCAATCCTTGATCCAGAAAGAAATCCGGACGGGTAATCTGCTAGTCGACTTCAAATCACGCGTTGGGCCATCTTTCTCCAACAATTGCTGAGGCAAAACGGATCGGTCCCTATTTTCTCGTCATTTTCTCATTGGTTTAAATATCACATTCCCTCCGACACAGGGTATGCGATCTTGATTTCCTGGACTCTGCATATTCCGTCCCAAAGATGACGCAACGCGTCTAAAGGACGAACTCTTGACGGTCGACTGGTGCGGTGGGATATGCGAAACGGAACCTGCGCCGCCCAGGGCGCCCGCGAGACAGAGCGACCCTGTCAGATTTGAGAGTACGAGCTCGTGCAAAATTCCGGTAAACACAAGGTGATTCAGGCAGCCCTCTCAGTCCGCTGGCCGAGTTCGCCGCAAGCGAAGGTTATTCCGGCGCGTCGCAAGAATCGCAGCCCTACCACGGTTATTACTTCCGCATGCCCACAAGCCAAGGGCCGCAGGCGCATGGCGGAGCGAAGAACTACCTCGTTAACGGAATCATGGCCGGAGGTTTCGCGATCTTTGCTTATCCCGCGGAATACGGAAATTCCGGCGTGACACCCTTCCTCATCAACCAGGACGGCATTGCGCTGCAAAAAGACCTGGGTGACGATACCGCTGCAATCGCCAAGACAATCACTTCATTCAACCCCGCCAGCACCTGGACAGCTGTCGAATAACGTCTCGCAGCGATTCCACTGTCGCGTGGCTTCGAGCGGCGCTGCTGATTGTCAAGAACGTAGGCTATTCCTGCACCATTCCCTCGTCCCGCTTCTGGTCCGCGAGTCGCTTCCGCCAGGTGCTTCTCTAACCGTATGAGAGTGCTCCATGGCGACTGTTAGTTATGACGATATGCGGCAACGCATTTTGCATATAATCTTCGCCAAGCTGGTCTTGACCTGACTGCCGCGGCGGTCGACAAACGCTTTCGATTGGAGTCGCGCGACGTCAATTGCATGATTTTGTAGCGCGGACAGGCTCACAGGTTCAGCAATTGTTGGAGCGCATTCGGATGAGCTTCCTTACAAATTTGCGGCTGCGGCGGAAACTGCTGATTGCTATGGTTCCGCTTGCGTTGATGGTGGTGATAGCGGGGGTCTATTCGTCGGTTGAAAGCAAAATGATCGACACGTGGTACAGCGTGCTGATCGACACCGAGGTCAAAGCGCTCAGAAGCGTTGGGGAAGCGCGAGCGCATACCAATCGGTTCGGGCTGTTTCTCTTTGAACTGGCTGATGAGACCGATCCCGACCGCAGACAAGTGATTGACGGACAACTGGAAGCGGTTGGCGCGGACTTCCACGCGGCGATGACAGCGGCACTCAAACAGAGCCCTGAGCGTGCAGAAAAGATCAACGCCGCATCTGCCCTGTTCGAACAGGCGGAAGCGGACGCTCGGCCGGTCCGCGCGGCAGCCCTGGCCGGTGACAATGCCAAAGCGTTGCATCTATTACGTGGAGGTGTAGATCAGGAGCTGCAGCAGGCGCGCCAGGCCACGATCGAGATCATGCAGGCTTTGCAATTATTTATTGATAAGCGCTCCGATGAGTTGACCAGTAATACGCATCACGCGATTTTGATCACGTGGCTGGTGATCGGCTTCGGACTGCTGGCATCGTGGGCCGCCGCCTTCTACGTCGTGGAAACACAAGTGGTGAACGAACTGGTGTCTTTGCAGGGCAGCATCCAGGATTTGGCCGATGGGCGGCTCGAGCAAAATATCCCCCTCCTTGATCGTAAGAATGAAATCGGTGAGATCGGACGCGCGCTGCGTACCCTGCAACTGGGCGCACGCGAGCGCGAAACGCAAGCATGGGTAAAGGCCGAAGTGGGCGCCACGCTGGAGGCCTTACAATCGGCGCAAGACTATCCAGGATTTGGGAAGGCATTATTGTCGCGGTTCTCGCAATCCATTCCACTGATCTATGGTGCGTTCTACATCGCAGACGACAGTCGCAAGCGTTTCTCTCGCGCCTATTCGTTTGCAAATACTGACGTCAGTAGTCCTCACGAATTTGCACTCGGCGAGGGATTGGCCGGGCAAGCTGCGATCGAGCGGCGCGTGCTCGAAATTACCACCGGGGAGCAAGTTCGAATCTCCGCGGGCATGGGGACCTTGACGGTCGGGAAAATCCACTTCATTCCGGTGGTCAATAAGGACGAAGTGACCGCCATCATCGAATTGGCCACTAATTCAGCATTCTCGGAGCGCCAACGCGCGTTGCTCGACTCCTTGCTGCCCTCCGTCGCTCTCAGCGCCGAAATATTGTCTGGCAACATTGCCACTCGAGAGCTTCTGGACCGCACGCAAGCCCAGGCTGAATCTTTGGCAGCGTCGGAACGTCAGCTCGGCGCCCGCAAACAAGAACTGGAGAGTATTAATCAGGCCCTGGAGGCGTCTGGAGAAGAATTGCGGCGTGCCAAAGAGGTGGCGGAGGAAGCCACCAAGGCCAAGTCCGATTTCCTGGCCAACATGAGTCACGAAATCCGCACTCCGATGAACGCGATTATCGGCATGTCGCATTTGACTTTACGCACCGAGCTGAATCCCCGCCAGCACGACTACGTGAGGAAAATTCAACTTGCTGGCCAGCACCTGCTCGGCATCATCAACGATATTTTGGATTTCTCGAAAATCGAAGCGGGCAAACTATCGGTGGAACATATCGACTTCGATCTGGAGCGCGTGCTCGAAAACGTTAGCAATCTGATTTCCGAGAAGGCCTCCGCGAAAGGCTTGGAGCTGATTTTTGACATTGATCCCGCGGTCCCCACGCAACTCAAGGGCGATCCGCTGCGACTGGGTCAAATCCTGATCAACTTCTGCAACAACGCCGTGAAGTTTACCGAACAAGGCGAAATCGTCGTTCGTGCCGGGATTCGGGAAAAAGATGATGAGGGCCAGCTGATTTACTTTGCGGTGCGCGACACCGGCATCGGCCTGACCAAAGAGCAAATGGGCAGGCTGTTCCAGGCGTTCGAGCAGGCGGATGCATCCACAACTCGCCAGCATGGTGGCACCGGTCTGGGACTTGCAATCTCCAAGCGGCTGGCGCAGCTGATGGGAGGAGATGTTGGGGTCGAAAGCGACCAAGGCAAGGGCAGCACGTTCTGGTTCACCGCCCGGCTGGGCAACGGCGCGGCCACCCGACGGCACACCGTTTCACCCGATCTCAGGGGTCGCCGCGTTTTGATCATTGACGATAATCCGCAAGCCCGCGCGGTACTTTCCAGCATGCTCACCAGCATGACATTCGAGGCAGACGAAGCTCCTTCCGGGTTGGAAGGAATCGAAATGGTGCGCCATGCCGCGCAAGGTAATAAACCGTACGAAATCGTTTTTCTGGACTGGCAGATGCCAGGTTTGGATGGCTTCGAAACGGGCAAACGAATTCGCGCTCTGCCAAATCTACAAGTTCGCCCGCAACTTGTGATGGTAACCGCTTACGGACGTGAAGAGGTTTTGAAACAGGCGGAGGAAAATTCATTTGCAAATATTCTGATCAAGCCGGTTACGGCCTCCATGCTGTTTGACTCAGCCGTCGCGGTCCTGGGCGCAGGTAGTTCCACGACCTACCAAGCCGCAGCGGGTCCGACCGTTGAACTGGGGCAAATACGCGGCGCGCACGTCTTGCTCGTCGAAGACAACGAACTTAATCGCGAGGTCGCGCTCGGCCTCTTGGAGGACGCGCACTTAGCGATTGCAACAGCTGAAAACGGGCAGGTCGCCGTGCAGATGGTCGCCGAACACGAATACGACCTCGTGCTGATGGACGTGCAAATGCCTGTGATGGATGGTCTCGCCGCTACACGAGCCATCCGCTTGAAACCGCAATTCCGGTCGCTTCCAATCATCGCTATGACCGCCAACGTGATGGAAAGCGATCGCGAGAAGTGCAGCGAGGCGGGCATGAACGACCATCTCGCCAAGCCAATCGATCCCGAGGCTCTTTTCGCTGCATTGTTGCGCTGGATCAAACCTCGCACCGAACTCACCGCACAGGCATCACCCCAAACCGCTACCACGACCGCACCCTCGCCGGAACCCGGCGGCCCTGCCGAAGTCGCTGCTTTACAGATTGAAGGTGTGGACACTCAGTCGGCCCTGCGGCGGACCGGCGGAAATCCCAAACGCTATGAAATGTTGTTGCGCAAGTTCGCGGAGTCGGCAAACGTTGAAGAAATTCGCGACGCGCACGCTTCGGGCGACACTGTCACGGCAGCGCGTGCGGCCCACTCGCTAAAGGGCGCGGCCGCGAACCTCGGTGCGACCGCGGTAGCCAACTCCGCAGCCGACGTAGAAACCGCGATTAAAGCGGGACAGAGTGTGCAGCCTCTATTCGATTCGCTGGCCACGAAACTTCGCACAGTTGTGCTGGCAATCCAATCAGCCTTACCCAGTGAACAAGTCGCAGAGAGCACCCGATCCGCCACCGCCGATCCGGCCTCCGTAGTAGCGCCCTTGCGAAAGTTGATGAAACTCTTATCGAACGACGATGGTGAGGCCGCCGATTTCATTTTGGACGCACAGCCGCACTTGGCGAAGGTGCTCACAGCATCGGAAATCACCGCTCTCCGCGATTTCGTAAGCAATTATGATTTTGTTGGCGCGCGGAAGTGCATTTTGCAGATTGCCGGTCGTTTCGGCTTGCAACTGGAGTGAAACCATGACTCTGCCCTCGGCCCCCAAATCGATTTTAATTGTCGATGACACGCCCATCAACATTGGTGTTATTTCCGGCGCCCTGAAAGACTCGTTCGCGACGAAGGTGGCCACCAGTGGTGAAAAGGCTCTTGCGATCGCTTCCGGGAAGGAGAAGCCAGATCTGATTCTGCTCGACATACTGATGCCGGAAATGGACGGGTACGAGGTATGCCGTCGCTTGAAAGCAAATCCTGACACGCGTGATATCCCGGTAATTTTTCTTACCAGCCAGACGGAGGCCGAGGACGAAACGAATGGGTTCGCCGTGGGAGCTGTTGACTACATTCACAAACCATTCTCCGCCGCCGTCGTTAAAGCACGGGTGCGTACTCATCTGATGCTGCGCGAAGCACATGCCCAGATTGCGCGACAACTCGTCGAAATAAACACCGAGCTGGAAATGGCGCGCCAGATTCAGCTATCCATTCTGCCCAGCAGCACACCGAAGATCACCGGCATGGATATTGTCGCGCGCTACATTCCCATGACTTCGGTGGCCGGCGATTTCTACGATTTCATCGTGGTGGACGAACGTCACGTGGGCATCCTGATCGCGGACGTCTCGGGGCACGGATTACCGGCCGCCCTCATCGCCTCCATGCTGCAGGTTGCCCTCACCGCACAAGCTCGCCACGTTTCTGAACCAGCCAAAGTTCTGGCCGGTTTGAATCAAGCGCTGTGCGGCAAGTTTCAGCATAATTTCGTCACCGCCGCCTACGTGTACGTGGACTTGGAGAAAAACATCATGAATTACGGCGGTGCAGGCCATCCGCCGCTGTTGCTGTGGCGCAAGTCAACCGGCAGCGCCAGCGAGCTCCTGGAAAACGGATTGGTCATGGGGCAGTTCGAGGAAGCCACATACGATTCGCTGCAGATATCGATCGAGCCCGGTGATCGCTTCTTCCTTTACACCGACGGAATCCTGGAAACGGCGAATCCAGCGCAGGAAGAATTTGGTACGGATCGCTTCATGAAGTTCATGGAAACAAATAACAAACTTCCTGCAGGCCCGTTCGCGGACGCGCTATTGCTCGAGCTGGCCCGCTGGCTGGAACAGCCTCCGGGCGAGGGGCACAAAGACGATATTTCGCTCCTGGCCGTCGATTTCACCACTCGCGGCTAACCAATCCCTGGCCCTGCAAGGCGTTGCTGAACTCTCTTCCCGCAAGAAGTCTTTGCGGCAGGGACAGGCTAGCTCCTGGCAAGTTCCATTCAGGTGGAAGCCAAGCGAAAAAACCTCCCCTTTGACTGGAATTTTTCTTGCTTCGGATCTCCCGCACTACGAACACTTGCGCTACTGCCTGCTCCGCGCGGCTCGTGTAAAATACGAGTGCGTCGTCAGCTTGCGCTTAAACAATGCTCCTACAAGGCTATTTTCGCATCCTGAATTTCTTTGATATCGCCGAGGCGATCGAGCTCGACAAATTGCGTGCCCTGCTCGGACCAGAAGCGGCTCCGCGCCCCGCTGCATTCCGTCACCGTACGCCGGAATATTCTCAAGTGCAGCAGGCCCCCATCGTTGAATCCTTGGGATCCATCACGCTTCTGACCAACGAGAAATTGGACGCTCGAATTAAATACTATTGGTTTGGCGTAGCAGCTGTCGAACTCACTGCCGTGTTCGAATGCGACTTCGACAGTTTATGTGCGCGCTCCTTTCGTTGGATGAACGCTCCGGAAGTCGAGGAAGCTGCCGAAAAGCTGCTGCGTGAACAATTGGATCGTTTCGGCCCGGCGCTCCTCAGGCCCTCACCAAAATGGCTCGATGAAGACTATTTGATCGTCGACGTAGAATCAGCGAAGCATTGCGACGGCCATTCCGCCACAGCCGCCGAGCTGCTCGATTCCTGCTCCGACCAAATCGCCAAACTGGTCCGGGGAGAAGTTGTCTCGCTCTCGACCGCCGAGCGTGATGAGATCGTACGCTCAGCCCTTTCTTATTACCCTGATGACCTGGTCGTTGTCGGCTGGGCGGCCGCGCTTGTTTACGATAAACCCGAGGCCACGCCAGCCGTCATAGAAATTCTGGAGTACGCAAATACCCAATTGCTTGAATTTCGATATTACGACGATCTACTGACCAACTTGCTCTCGCAAGTCTACAGTTCTCTCGAAGGCCACGAGAGTTTTTGGTCTCGCTGGCGATTATCCCGGCGTGCAGGCCGCCTGAATCGAATCCGCCTCGACATCATGGACCTGGCGGAGAGAACTGAATTCGCCGTGAAATTTATCAGTGACACGTATTACGCCAGAGTCTACAACGTTGGCGCAGCAAAAATTGGTGTCACCGACTACAAGACGCTAGTCGGCGAGAAGTTGAAAACCGCCGGGGAGCTTTACGAGTTTATGGTGGATCAGTTCAATGAACGGCGCATGTTTGCGCTGGAAGTGGTCGTCGCCATCCTCGTGCTGCTCGACGTAATCGCCTTGTTACGAGGCAGGTAAAATCCTCTCGTGCGCCTGCTAGACGGGGCATCGTAGGCCGCGAGCAACATCATTACCCTACGCTGCAGAAGCTCCCGCACAGTCCGATTGCCCAAGTCGTCGAGGATTAGCACCCCCAATTTTTCTCGCAACCTGCCCCAATCAGAACTGCCTGACTTCTCGCCGGCCCACGCCGTACCAGCTTAATCTCCCTGGCTTACCCGCTTCGCTGTATGGCGTGCATGGGGCGGACATTGTCTTATCGCAAGGTGCGGCGTCGTCGAGTTCCACACAAATTAAACGCAGGAGTTTAAAAGGACGCTCTCAATGCTCTTACTCATCATAATTTTGATTTTGTTGTTTGGCGGCGGTGGGGGCTACTACGGATATTCCCGGTGGGGTATGGGCGGCGGACTCGGTGTCGTCGGTACCATCCTCGTCATCGTGTTGGTGCTATACCTGCTTGGCATGCTGCGTTGATCTTGCGAATCATGGCTGATTGTGGAGTGGACGCCTTCTTATAGATAGCGCCCGCTCCTTGGTCAGCGGAGTGGCCGAAATTCGATAGTAATGTCTTCTTGCATTTCGATGGGTTGCTGATCGAGCAACGTCGGTTCGTATCTCCATTGCCGAACAGCGTCGATCGCCGCGGGAATCAACAACGTCGGGCCGCTAGTGGCCGTAACGCTCTCGACCGTTCCATCCTTGCCGATGGTGGTGCGCAGGTGCACGGTTCCGCCCATTCTTTTTTGCGCGGCTTGCGCAGGATAGACAGGCTCAATGTTCGAAACTCGCTCGCCTATCTGCACCTTCTCTGGCTTGTGACTCGATTCTGGCCCTGGCTGCCCCGGCACGAAAACAAATTGACGCGAGCGGATCAACACTGTGACCGTATCCATCACTCGCTCGGGCGGCAATTCCAGTAACCGCGGCGGGCTACCAGCCGCTGGTGCGACGATAGGAAAGAACGACTGCGGCGGATTCGCTAGATTCGCGGCGGGTTCCGCAGTTCGAGCGGGCGGCGTGGCTGGCGCCGGAGGGGCAGACGCCGCGGTCGGCGGAACATCGCTAGCAGCAGGTTGGTGCGTGGATGAGTTTGTCGCATGCGTGGCGCTGTCCGTCGTGCTCAGCGAGCTGTTCGGTGTTTCGGTTGCCGTCGGCGTTTTCGTCGTCGCAGGCGCGGTCACTGTAACGTTCGGGGCAGCATTCGCGGCAGGAGACGAAGGTGCCTCCTTGGCGGGCGCCTCTGACGTCATTTCACGCGGCTCTGCAGACGTCGGTCTTGCATCATGCGGCTTTTCGTTCGGCGCGTGTGTGCTGGTAGCCGGCTCGGATGCTGCGGCCGCTGCGTCGAATATCTCATCGACGTGGTTGCCTCGCTCGCTCGCGTCCGGCGCAGCTTTTCCAGATCTGTCCTCGCCAGCAATCCGTGCGGGCACCTCCGGAGCAGCACCTTGATTACTTGCCGGCAGATTCAAACGCGGCGCGGCTGCATGCGAAGCATCTCGATTGCCGAAGTCGGAATTCGTGGTCGGAGCCTTAACCCTGCTCAACTTTTCGAGGCTCAGATCGCGCGGATGTTGCGCCTTCATCCAGTTTTGCAAAAAAGCAGGGCCGGCTACGAATCCCAGCACAAAGCAAATCACAACGAGCACGATCGCCAGCGCCGCGACGGGCCACATTCTCATCGTGCGAATTTCACTGCCAAAATGTCCTGATTCCGTTCGGAGTGCAGCCGGGGCGCTACGATCAGCGCTAGGCTCAAGCAGCAGCGGGGAAGGCGGAGGCGTTTCAAGAGGCGCTCGGAGGGTCGGCGCTTCGCTCACGAACGAGTCGTCCGTGTTTCGATCCGCCTCCGCTTGCAGCGCGGTTTCCTCCTCGAACGCAGTTGTGAAAGCAAGTTCCGGCGCGATCACACCAATTGCCGAAACAGCGTCTGGCGCGGCCTCCGCAACAGGCTCACTCAGCGCAGCGATCTTCGATGCCGGCATGACGTGCGAGTGGGTCGCGCCGTTTTCAGAGGGAAACATCCGCTCGAATTCTGCCCTTCGCGTTTCCGGCAGCGGCCAAGGTCGGGAAATAGACTCGCCGGACGCAAGGCAACGTGGCATTGCCGCCACCGCCGACACCCCTGAGAAGTTATCCGCGACGTTACGCGGTTGTTCTTCCTTCGCTTGCGCTTCGCGATTCTCACGCGCAAGTGAAACCCACATCCTGATCTGTTCGCGGACTTCCGTCGGCAAGTCCACAAACCGCACACCCGCTTCCTTTTTCGATGCCGTTATCCACACAATCTCGGCGCGTGTCTCGATCGCTCCGTACAATTGCGGCAGGCGGATCGAGACGCGGGAGTTGCAATTCCCGCCGAGCGGACGCGCGGAGGTCAAGCGCATTCCGGTCTCAGAGACGTTCGCGACGATTCCGACATCACTTTCGTCGAGCGTCACACAGGTAAGAGCCAAGGGGGTGCGGCGCCCGCGCTGTCGTCGTTCCACGGACAGAAGTTCACGGCCCGTTATCAATTGCTGCTCAGCAGATCGCATTTCCATTTCCCCCTCCTGCGCTTGACGTTGAGGTTTCGGTCTCGGTATGTAAGGGCCGGGGGTAGTAACCAAAACCCGCGAAGTGAGAAAAAGTTCCGCTCTATAAAGAAAGTTAACGGCCGTCGACGGTCCGCGGAGGTCTTTTTGGAGGGTGCGTTTGCGCCGTTTTCGAAATCGTTAAGTAACGGCAGGGAAGTGCTTGTTATGCTCCAGCCGATGGTGCGGTTCCACGCGAACGCGGCTTTATGACCTGACCTCTCGTACCATTGACCGTAGTACCACCCGTCGCTAATTTGATCTCCGCAAGCAATTCCTCATAACGAAGTTCGAATTCTCTAGGACGGATTCATGCGCCGAACGTTGCTTCGCTTGGCCAATTATGCCGCCGCGATAACGATCTTTGTCGCTGCTGCAACGCAACTCAGCGTCGCCCAAACGACCCCCGTGCTAACGGTCGACGCAGCCGGCAATCCGCATGCGATCAATCCGGACGTTTACGGCATCGCAAACTACAATTTGGACGCGGCCTTCGCAAAGGAAATCCAGGTCCCCAATATCCGCTGGGGCGGCGACGGAACAACCCGCTACAACTGGCAAGTGGATTCCAGCAACTCCGGCTTCGACTGGTATTTCATGGGCGGCAACGGCGAAACGACCGCAACGCCAAGCGCCTCAGCCGATCTGATGATCAACTCCTACAAAGCTGCATCCAACGCGCACACGCTACTAACGATTCCCATCATCCCGTACGTAAATAAATCATCAGCGTGGACCTGCAGTTTCCCCGTTTCCATCTACGGCCCCCAGCAATCCACAAACCCCTACGTGCATCCCAATGGCGACAACTGCGGCAACAGCATCAGCACCAGCGGCGTGCAACTGATCGACAACAATATTTACGCCAATCACATCGACAACACCGTCGCGCTCCAGCAGGGCTGGATCCAGCACCTAATCGCGACGTTCGGCACCGCGGCGAACGGTGGTGTCCCCTACTATCAGCTCGACAACGAACCAGGCGGCTGGAGCAACACGCATCGCGACGTCGAACCCAACCAACCCGATTACAACACGATCATCAGCCTAGGCCAGCAATACGCCGCAATGATCAAGCAAACCGATCCCACCGCGAAAGTTTTCGGACCAGTAGATTTCACGCTAGGCGGCTGGATCGGCACTCCCAGCCAACAGAACAGTCTATACGCCGGGCAATATTATCTGCAGCAAATGGCAGCCTACGATCAAGCCAATCATCAACGCATCCTCGACTATTTCGACGAACATTATTATGGCGGCGGCTCCACAGATGCCGCCGAGCTCGCCTCCACGCGCGCGCTCTGGGACCCCACCTTCAATTCCGGCAGCTGGGTCGAGCAGTATTATTTCGACGGCCCCATGATGCTGCTCCCCCGCTTCCAGAATTGGATTCAAACCTACTATCCCGGCACCAAGCTCTCGATTTCAGAATACAGCTTCAGCAGCGGCACAAATCCCCTGGTAGACGCGCTCACCGAAGCCGACGTGCTGGGAATCTACGGCCGCCAAAGCCTGGACTTCGCGAATTTGTGGACGGTACCGCAACCGACTGCCCCGGTAGCCTACAGTTTTCGCCTCTACCGCAATTACGACGGCGCCGGCGGCCAATTCGGTGATACCTCGGTGGATTCCACGAGCACAGATCAGGCCCAGCTCTCGGTCTACGGTGCACTGCGCAACAGCGATAACGCTCTCACCGTAATCGCCATCAACAAAACCACCAGCGCAATTCAAACCAGCCTAACGCTGGCAAATTTCACATCGAACCCAACCGCATCCGTCTACACCTACAGCAACGCAAACCTGACCCAAATCGTCGCCGCTACGCCGGTAGCGGTAGTGTCGAACGCACTGAATTACAATTTCCCCGCGTACTCCGCGACGGTCTTCGTTTTCACGCCGCAGACCTCTGCTCCCGCGGCAACGACCACCTCTCTGTCGGCGTCATCCACGCAAGCGACCTCAGGCCAGGCGATCACATTCACCGCAACCGTCGCGCCAAAATCCGGATCCGCGACCCCCACCGGCACTGTCGCGTTCAGCGATGGCAGCACGCAAATCGGCAGCGTAGCGCTGAACTCCTCCGCGTCCGCGGCATTCGATACATCCACCCTGTCGCCCGGCTCACATTCGATCGCAGCCACCTATTCCGGCGACGCGAATTTCGCCGCCTCCACTTCAGCGCCAGTCTCAATCAGAATTTCAGCGCCAACAAAAACCGGCACCACCACTTCGGTCCAAGCTTCCTCGACGCAGCTGGTCTACGCTCAAAACGTGACATTCACCGCGGCCGTCGCGCCGCAGTCCGGCACCGGCGTTCCCACTGGCTCCATCACATTCCTTGACGGCCAAACGCAGCTCGGAGTCGTCGCCCTCAATGCCGGCGCGGCTTCCTTCAGCAGCGCGAACCTGGCGGTCGGAACTCACACCATCGCCGCAGCATATTCCGGCGACGCGAACTACGCAGCCTCAACTTCCGCCGTGTTGACCGTCACCGTCGCCGCCGCACCCGCAGCCGACTACTCGCTCACCACCAGCAGCTCGGCGCTCACCGTCGCGCAGGGCTCCTCCGGGAACTTGACCGTCACAGTGACGCCCAAGAACGGCTTCAAGCAAGCCGTCGGCTTCACCTGCTCGGGTCTGCCCGCGGGTGGAAGCTGCACCTTCAATCCTCAGACACTCACTCCGGCCGCAGCCGCAGTCTCCGCGACGTTAACCGTACAACTGCCCGCTGCCGCCGGAACCGCGACCCCGCCAAGCGGCGTGTTTCCGCGATTGCAGCCGGCAGCTTTATACATCCTTGCTCTGGCAATCTTGGGAATTTTCGCAGTGCCCGGAATCAAGCGCTCCATCACACTGAACATGAAATTCACGCGCGCCGTCCTGGCATCCACCGTGCTCGCCGCGCTGCTCGCAACCGTCAACTGCGCCGGATACTCCGGCCAGAAAACAGTCCAGCCAACGACAACCTACGCAGTCACCATCACCGCATCCGCCGCGAACGCCCCAACTCACACCCAGCAGTTCACGTTAACCGTAGCCCCCTGAGAAAGTTGATGTGGGGGCGCCATCGAACTAAACGCATGATCCGCTCTACGAGCTGACGCAAGTGACCCAGTGCGATGGCCCACCGGCCTTTTTCCGCCGTGCTTTCGCGCTACATCAACCGTGCATCCTCGACTCCCGTCGCTCCACGTCCTGGTTCATCGTGCGCGAGCCCAAATAAAGTACGATCGCCAGCGCCACCGACAGAATTGGCATGATGACCATGGCCTTTTGTAGGCCGACCGCGCGGAATCCCGCCAGGCTCGCGGCCCCGGCCGCATGCATCGCCCGCCGCGCCATAAAATCACTCAGGCGCCCTGTCAAGAGCGGACCAAACGAGGCGCCGCACAGATACATCGCCATGAAGTACACCGACATCGTAAACGCGCGCTGGTTCGGAGCCACAATGTCCTGAATCGACGCGTAAACAAATGCGTAGTACGTATTGAAGGCGCCGTAACCAACCCCGATGGCCACCAGAGCCGGCCCCGCGAACCCCGCCGGTCGCGTGACGCCGTAATACATAATCGGCGCGCCCAGCAGCGCGATGATCGCCGCCATCCACAGCCGAGCGTTGCGCGCGTTGCTTGCCACCAGATCACCCAGCTGCCCGCCCAGCAGGCCTCCGCACACGCCACCAATCAGGTACACAATTCCGCAGGTCACGCCGGCGCGCGCCACCGAGTATCCGTGCACGCGAGTCATGAACGCCGGCAGAAAAGTGGCCAGCGCATACATGTTGAAGTTCAACAACGCGCCGGACAAAATGATCCACCACAAAGTGCGTATGCGCAGTAAGGCGTATATGGATCCCTTTACTTCGGTCGCGGAAGCGGCACTCCCCTCCAAGGTCTGCTCCGATGCACCCCGCGCCGGTTCCTGCACCAGTAGCAACAATGGCACCAGAATGATCGCCGGCGCCGCGGCGCTCACCAACGCTGTCCGCCAGCCCCACGCCTGCGCGATCGGCCCGCACAACAAGAAGCTCAGCGCCCCACCGATCGGCACGCCCAGCATGAACAATGACAGAACACGCGCGCGCCGCTTCGCCGGAAACAGATCGCCGATCCAACTCGTCCCCACCGGCGCACACACCGCCTCGCCAACTCCCACACCCAGCCGCGTGAAAACTAGAAACGAAAAGCTAGCGGCCAGACCCGATGCGGCTGTGAGTGCGGACCATACAGTCACCCCGATGGTAAGCAGCTTCTTGCGGCTCCAAACATCGGCAATGCGGCCGAGCGGCACGCCAGCCAGCGCATAGAACCAGATGAACATGCTGCCCAGCAGCCCGATCTGCGTATCGGACAGCCCGAACTCTCTCCGCATCGGCTCCACCAGCGCTCCAGGCGCTTGCCGATCGTAGAAGTTCAATAAATTGATGGCACACAGCACCAGCACAGATAAGACAGTGTTACGTGGTAAAAGATTTTCCTTCGGCAGATGAGTGTTATTCGGCGTCAAAGTTCGCCGATGTTATCACGGGAATCCCTGCATTTCCTTTTTTCTTGACAGTTACCCACAAATGTTTTAAACACACACAATTCTGGTTCCGGCCGCGAACGGTCGCGCCTCGGACACCTCCTGGAGGTTGCTATGGCCTTCTATAACCAGCGCCAATTCAAAACAGCAGTGCTGTTGATACTCGCGGCTGCGGTGCTGCTTTGCGGCATGCCTGCCAATTCGATCGCACAGGCCGCCAATCCCTTCGCCTTCACCTTCAGCGGTCCCGTCCACGGCACTGTCACTGCCGCGGGCGTGCGCGAATTCCTCGGCATTCCTTATGCCGCCGCGCCCGTCGGCAATCTGCGTTGGCGCCCGCCTGTGCTCCACCTGCCGTGGTTCCAGACACTCGACGCCACCCATTTCGCCAATCACTGCCCGCAAACAGCTTCGCCTTTTGGCATCGCCTCCACCACCGAAGATTGCCTGTTCCTCAACGTGTTCACTCCGGAGGCGAATGGCGGCGGCAGAGGCGAGCTCCGCCCCGTGATGGTGTGGATCCACGGAGGCGCGCTGGTTGATGGCGAGAGCAACGACTACGATCCCACCGCGTTCGCGAAGGACGGCGTCATCGTCGTCACCATCAACTATCGCCTGGGGATTCTCGGCTTTCTAGCGCATCCGGCGTTGGCCGCCGAAAAAACTGATCCTGATCACGACGGTGATTTTGCGGCCGGTTCCGCCGGCGATTATGGACTGATGGATCAGCAACTGGCGCTGCGCTGGGTTCGCGACAACATCGTGTTCTTCGGCGGTGACCCGCTGAACGTCACCATCTTCGGCGAATCCGCCGGCGGACTCAGCGTCTTCTCGCAGCTCGCTTCACCTTCATCCGCCAGCCTGTTTCAGAAAGCCATCATCGAAAGCGGCGCCTATCAGCTCACCACGCAAACGCTCGCCACCGCCGAGGCCGCCGGAACCGCCTTCGCCACCGCCGCCGGTTGCAGCAGTCAGATTGCCGCGTGCCTGCGCGCGCTCCCGGTCAGCACGCTGCTCGCCAACCAAAATCCCGCAGGCTATACGCCGAATATTGACGGCGAATTTCTCCCGCTTTCGCTGGGCACCGCTCTCGCCACCGGCCAATTCCACCACGTTCCAATCATCCAGGGCAGCAATCACGATGAGTGGCGGCTCTTCACGGCGCTCGATTTCGATCTCACCATCGGGCCCATCGCCAACAATGAGGCCGCTTATGAAGCGGCGCTCGCTTCACTGGTCGGACCCGCCGCTCCATTCGTCGCGACCGAATATCCCCTGGCCAGTTTTCCGTCCGCCGATCTGGCCTTCGCCACCGCCGGGACGGATGTGGTCTTCGCCTGCCCGGCCTATGGCGCGGACCTGTCCATGTCCCAGTTCGTTCCGCTTTCCACTTATGAATTCAACGACGAAAACGCGCCGCAGGATTTCTTGCCTCCGGTCACTTTCCCTTATGGCGCGGCTCACGCCTCCGAGCTTCAATATCTTTTCAATTTGCCGATTACCGTGCCGCGACCGCCGCTCAATGCGCAGCAACTCCAGCTTTCCAGCAGCATGCAGCAGTACTGGACCAATTTCGCCAAATCCGGCACGCCCAATGGTTCCGGCCTGCCCATATGGCAGCAATTCAACGCGCTCGAGGGCAATTCCCAATCCCTAATACCCCCGTCGCCGATGCAGGAAACAACTTTCGCCACCAACCATAAATGCGCATTCTGGGCCGCCCTGCTTGCGGCCCAGTAGCAGACGGCTGCGAAATATCTTTTTACTCAGGTCCGACACCATCGCCGATTGAAGGGGTGATGTAACCTAGGATCTGGTTGTAGCAATCATAGGGACGTTGATCGGGAGGAAATCCGGACGCAAGCTCGACGACCGCTTTGATTAGTTTGGGCGAGTGGTGCGTCGACTACCCCACTCGCGGCGGGCTCCACCATTCGCTCGGATCAAAATGCTGGCGGGTGACCCACCCTTCCACAACACCCAAACGAACGCCGTTGAATTTCCGGGTGCCGCACTCTTTGGTTCGAAGCTGTGAAGAAACCTGGTGGCGCGAGCGGCGGAAGGCTTCCTGGAGAATATGCTCGCTGGGTTTTTCATGCTCTTGGTGACATGGCAGTGCCAGCCCGCCT